>Ga0208039_1000042_pt1 | contig 122250 bp, 115 predicted proteins | sample June2015DPH_20_1_2_FD_184722 | JGI IMG/M metagenome (GOLD analysis project Ga0208039, IMG submission 184722) | Peatland microbial communities from SPRUCE experiment site at the Marcell Experimental Forest, Minnesota, USA - June2015DPH_20_150... | ecosystem: Environmental > Terrestrial > Soil >... | reverse complement strand
CCGCCGGGCCGTGGGACCCTCCGGTCGCCCTCCGGGCTCCCTCCGGGTCCCACGGCCCCAGAAAGGAGACGGAGGTGTAAAGGATGTCCTGGCACCCCGTGTAAAGTATGTCTTGGCAACGAACACTAAAGCTCGGCGCTACATTGTTTTTCATCAACATCCTGGAAGGCGGCGACGCGTGCGCGAAGTCTAGCAGGCTGCGGAAAAACGCTTCCCTGCTTTCATTCTGAGCCCTTCGCTGTCATCCTGAGCGTAGCGAAGGATCTTGCTCTGCCGGCTCAGGGTAGACTCCGCGAAGTCCGGTCTCTGGACCCCGAGGGGTCCACCGGACCCCAGAAATCGGGGAATCTCGCTCTGCGTATTTTCATGGCTATACGAGATTCTTCGTCGCCTGCGGCTCCTCAGGATGACAGTCCCGACGGGTTTTTCCGCAGCCTGTGGAACCGCTGCGGGCACAAGGAGACCAACGAGAAAATGGAAGTTGATATTCTGGCCATTGCTGCGCACCCGGACGACGTCGAAATCACCTGTGGGGGCACGGTGATCAAGATGGTGGAAGCAGGGTACCGCGTGGGCATTCTCGACCTCACCGCCGGCGAAACGGGCACGCGCGGCAGTGCGGCTCTGCGCGAGAAGGAAGCGCGGCGTGCCGCCCAGGCGCTGGGGGTCGTCTACAGGGAGAATCTCCACATTCCCGATGCGGGGGTGGAGAATACGCGCGGGAACAAGCTGAAGATCGCACAGAAGATTCGCGCGCTGCGCCCGCGCACCGTGATCCTGCCGTACTGGGAAGGCCGCCACCCGGACCACTACACAACCGGGCGGATGGGGTACGAAGCCTGCTTTCTCGCCGGCCTTGCCAAGTTGCCGCTCAAGGGCAAGCCGCACCGCCCCTTCAAAATCCTCTACGCCTCACAATACGTGCCGGCCGTCCGGCCCACCTTCGTGGTAGACATCACCGAGCAGTTCGACAAAAAACTCAAAGCCATCTTCTGTTTTGCCTCACAATTCTCCCCGCCCAAGGAGATGCAAAACCTCTTCCCTTCCCGAGCCGACATCAACGCGCGCATGGGGTCGGAAGCTCGCCATTTCGGGCACATGATCGGCGTGCGCTACGGCGAGCCCTTCGTGACCCGCGAAACCGCAGTGGTTGACGATATTGTGAAGATGCCGGTGAAATCCGTGTAAGCAGGGCGCAGCAGGCTGCGGCGCGGGGGCCCTTATCCCCCAAGACGGGACGCTGGGGTATATGGGCGCGGGCCGGGGCCATTGCAAAAGGTACAGGAAAGCTGTACATTAAGGGTGGAGGTGTCCATTGCCCGTCGAGACCACTTACACGAGTTTGCGGCAAAGGCTTGCCTCGGTGTTGAAGCAAGTAGCCGAGGATCAAGAAGTCGTTATCGTGCGCCGGAGGAGCGCCAAGGATGTCGCTCTCGTTCCTGCCGAGGAACTGGCGGGCCTGATGGAAACGGCTTTTCTGCTTCGCTCCCCGAAAAACGCCCGACGGCTGCTGGCTGCCTTGCGTCGAGCTGAAGACCGAACCGGCAGTCCTGAATCCGTCAAGAAACTGCGCCAGGAGATGGGACTTGGCCCCAGCCGCTGACCGCGAGGCAGTTTTCCACCCCGAGTTCCGTCAGGACTTGCAGCACTGGATCGAGACCGACCGCAAAACGGCTCTCCGCATTCTGGAACTTGTCGAAGCGGTGCTCAACGATCCCTTTACGGGCATCGGCAAACCCGAGCCGCTCAAGTACGTGCTGGCGGGCTGCTGGTCGCGAAGAATCACTCAGGAACACCGGCTAGTCTACAAGGTAACCGGACGCCGGATTGACTTCCTTCAGGCACGCTACCACTACTGAGCGCGCCGTCGCGAGACTTTTCGAGAAAAGACGGTAGGAGTTTACGGAATCGCTAGTCCGCGGCGAAGCTTCGTTAGACTCACGCCGCGCGCAAGCGATTCTTCCAGCGGTTGTGGATGAACCAGACCACACCCAGGACGATCAAGATGCCCAGAACGGCATCGAAGCGGTGGAAATACTCGCGCAGGGTCATCCACCGCTCGCCCAGTTTCAGTCCTGCATAGGCAAGCGCCAGGCACCAGGGGAGGGATCCCAGGAAGGTATAAAGGTGGAAGCGGGGCACGTTCATACGCGAGACGCCCGCCGGGAAAGCGATGAACGTACGGATCACAGGCAAAAGGCGCGCGATGAACACGGCCCAATCGCCGTAGCGCGCAAAGAAGCGGTCCGCCATCTCGAGGTCGTGGTGAGTGACCAGCACCCAGCGCCCATATTTCTCCACCAGCGGGCGCCCCCCCAGCGACCCCACGTAATAGGCCACCAGTGATCCCAGATTGCAGCCTAGCGCACCCGCAAGCGCTACCCAGCCCAGCCGGAAACGGCCAGTGAAAACCAGATACCCTGAAAAGGGCATGATGACTTCCGAGGGCAGCGGAATGCAGGCGGATTCGATTCCCATCAGCAGGACGATCCCGAGGTAACCGGTCTGGGAGATCACCGAGATGATGAAGGCCGCAAGGGACTCAAGGATGAAAGAAACCATAGGAAAACTGTTTGGGGAGATCCGAAAGCGTGCGCTCGCGTCAAGATACCCCGCAGGACGTCGCCGCGAGGTGGTGCGCTGCTAATGCCGTTCCAGCTTATCTTGCCTAACCCTTCCAGCGCGCTCTTTCGTGTGGCCGCGCACAGTGCGGGCACTGCAACATCGGAGATTAAGTTGGAACGGGGCTAGAACTCCTCCGCCTCCTGAGTGAAGACAAAACCGGGGAGCGAAACACCTTCCCCCGTACTCTCGATCTTCACTCGGAGAAGATCCGCATCCGTCCCTCCCACTTTCCTCAGGATTGCATGAGAGGCGAAGACCTCCGAGTAGACCTTGGTGACCAGCCATCTATCGCCCGTCTCCTCCGACTCCCAGAGCTGTCCCGACTGAATTGTAGAAACGATCACAGGCTCAAACTCCTCGGACGGGGGACGGCGAGCCGTCACGGGAAACCAACTCAAAGGCCTCGGCTGAAGACCGATTCAGCTAATCTAGCTGTCCTCCCCTGCGGAGTCAATAGCGATGCCGCACACCGCACACCTTTTCCAGGCCTCAGCCCGCATACCGTTGTTTAAGCCACAGCCTCCCTCCTGCGAGGTACGAACGGGGTTTGCGAATCGTTGACCGGGGCTCGCGCAAGGGGCCGCGCGCTTCCCGCCGTGCGGACCAATCCCTTCTCCGGCTTAAGGAGGGAAATGTCCACAACACCCTGATAACCAAGAGGTTAGCCCGAGAAGGCCTGCCGTCCAGGTGGCAGTTAGTGGCGGCGTCGCGAGTTGTCCCCTTCTCCTGCCACGCCCCACTCGCCCGCCCTTGGCCAGTTCCCATCCGGGGCGCCTCCCGGGACGCTCGATTTTGCCGCCTCAGGCGGTGAGGCATGCAACCCCCTTGCCTTCCCGGCAATCCAAGAAACAGGTGGATTCAGAATGGGTCCGGGAGGTGGTCCAGGTCTGCCGAAAGCAGGCTGGGGATCGCCAACAGGAAGGCGATGCCAGGTTCCAAGGCGCCGTGGAGGGAGGAGTGGTCCGGCCCACCCGCAATGGTATAATAGCTAGTAAGGAGCATTGCCATGAGGAAGCCGCGTTTCACAGCGCTATTGCTTGTCGTTATGCTGGGCTGGGCCTCGCTTCCCGTTCGCGGCGACGATAAGAAGGACGTCGACGAGATCGGGAATCGCAAGGTGGCGCATCGCAGCATTATCTCCCAGGAAAAAGAGATCGCCATCGGTAAGCAATACTCGACGGAGATCGAACGCTCCGCCAAGATTCTTACTGATCCGGTCATCAACGAATACGTGAACCGCGTGTCCCAAAACCTGGCGCGCAACTCCGACCTCAACATCCCGCTGACGGTCAAAGTGATCGACGACCCCTCGATCAACGCCTTCACCCTGCCGGGCGGGTTCATCTACATCAACACCGGTGTCCTGCTTGCTGCAGACGAGGAAGACCAGATTGCCGGCGTGGTCGCGCATGAGATTGGTCACGCTGCGGCGCGCCACTGGGCCAGCACGATGACCAAGGCCACCATCCTGCAATACGCGATGATCCCCATGATGATCATCCCCATGTCCGCAGCCGTCTACTATGGCGTTCTGGAAGCTTATTTGAATGGCGTGCCGTTGGCTTTCCTTAAGTTCAGCCGCAAGGATGAGGAGGAGGCCGACTTCCTGGGCCTTCAATACATGTACAAGGCGGGCTACGACCCGAATTCCTACGTGGGCTTTTTCGGCAAAGTGATGGATGAAGAGCGCCGAAGCCCGGGAAGTATGTCGACGGTCTTCGCCAGCCATCCCCCCACCGGCGACCGCATCATTAAGTCAGAGGAGGAAATCCAACAGATTCTCCCCAAGCGCGACCAGTATCTGGTCTCGACTTCGGAATTTGATGACATCAAGGCCCGCCTGCAAACCGTGATCAGCCAGCACAAGAAACAGAGGGGCGATTCCGGGCCCACGCTCCGCAAACGCGAGTCCACGGATAAGACGACTTCGCAGACGCAGCCCGGCCAACAGAAAACCGATCAAGGCGATGACCAGCCACCGGTGCTGAAGCGTCGCGACTAACCGCGAAACCGCTCTAGACCAATTCCAGGCGTCCAGTTCCATCGGACGCCTTTCCTGTTTTCTGCGCGAGAGCGAGGCCCCAGCCCGCGAGGAATCCGGCGCGCGCCGGCAGGGTGTCAGGAAAATCGCAGGAGGCTGAGGGAATCAGAAGCGCGGGGGGGCATCAAAAGCGATGCCGAGCTTGCGCAGCTCGTCGGAGTAATATTTCCTGTAAAGGATATCCCACTCGCCGCCGCCCTCGGGGATGGTGCGCTTCTGAGAAGTGATGCGGGCCTTGACGGTTTCGTCGATCTTTTCTTCCTCATGCATCAGGTCGGTCAGGATCTTGACGGTCTCCTGGCGAATGGCGTTAGGCTCATCGAAAATTTCCACTTCGTCCAGAGCTTCGATCGCACTCATGATGCGGTGCGATACCTGGATTATTTTTTCATGGCTTAATTTCATCGCAGCAGTGCACCCATCCGGGTCAGAGAATGACTTTTCGATCCCGCACGAGCTGTTTCTTGACGACTTTGAAGGCCTCTTCGTAAGTGGCGCCCATCTGCTTCATCTCGTCGCCATACTGTTCCAGAATTTTCCGCACTTCGTCATTAATCCGGTCCTCGACGCTCAACTCATCGAGCATCACCTGGATCATTACCTCTGTGACGTAGTCGGGCTGGTCGTATTGGATCAGGCCGGCCTTGGTGAGGCGTTTGAGAACCTGTTTGGCCATGTAGGCCACATATTCACGCGGGAATTGCATAGCAGGGTATGCGCGCTTCCTTGACGCTCAAAGCACGCTAGTGTATATTCCATAGATTGGAACTGTCAAGATTCGTGTGCTGAGGGTTTGGCGGGAGAATTCAGGCCCCCTTCGAATCGGAGCCGGGCGGTTAGCTCAGTTGGTCAGAGCGTCTGCCTTACAAGCAGAAGGTCATCCGTTCGAGCCGGATACCGCCCACCATTCTTTTCAACAGTTTGCCCGACCCAGAGGCTTCCCAGTAAGTACAGATTGGTACAAAGCATGGACGACCTTGGATGCCGCCGCGCGCTTTTCATCCGAAATCGCCCGTGTGTAGACGTTCATCGTAGTCTGAATGTTGGCGTGGCGGAGTAATTCCTTTTGCACGGCAGGGGTCGTGCCGAACGCATGGAGCAGGGTCGAATAGGTGTGTCGGAAAGTATGCCAGCCGAGGCTTCCGATCCCTGCCCTAGCCGCCGCGGGCTTGAGATGGTCGGCTAGAAGGCTGTCTTTCCAACGCGGTTGGCCCGCGTCTCCCGCGAATATGAAATCCGCGTCCGCCACATAAACGGATGCCGCCTTGTGCGCCAGAAGAGCTTCGGCCAAGTCCGGGTCAAGTGGCAGTACACTTTCCGAGGCTTCGGTTTTGGTGGAGTTAACCTTCCCTTCCACCACGCTTCGCTGAATCTTGACGGTGAGGTTTTCAAAGTCCACGTCACCCCACTGCAAGCCGAGCAATTCCGAAACCCGAAGCCCCAGGCAAGCGACGGTAATTGTCATCGTTCGGCAAGGCTCCGTGAGTTGCTCGAGGAGAGCCTTGAATTCGGCCGGCGTGAGAACGCGCGGAGTCTTGAGCCGCTTCCGAGATTGCCGCACAAGGTCAACCGGGTTCCGTTCTACCGTCTCCCAGCGAAGGCCCGCCTGAAAGAGCGTGTGCATGAGGTTTCGAACGTGAGCCCTCACTTGCTGGGAGTGCGGGTAGGTTTCAAGCCAGTCCTCGATTGCTACAGTCTTGACGTTCCGAGCAAATTCCGTGCCCCACCGCGGCCGGATGTGATTCTCGAATACACTGTGATAATTCTTCCGCGTATTTTCCCTGCACCGCTTCGGCGCGTACTCCGCCATAAACCGATCTATCAGCGCCCCCACAGTGACAGCATGAAACCCTTGTTGCGGATTCTGCGCGTTAGCCTTGATGCGAAGATACTCGGCGGCCCTTTCCGCGTCGGCTTGCGTCGGGAGCTGTTCAACCGTTCCAATCAACACTGATTTGGGTTTTCCGTTTTCCATCCAGCGGAACTGCCAGACGTCCGGCCCTTGCTTCCGCTTTCGAATCGTCAAATTCCCGTATTGATACCGTGCCTGCATGATTCCTCCAATCGGCACGGTTGGCGGTCGGATTGTAGACGCGAATCAATCCAGCCGTCAAGCGCCGACGCGCGATAACGCCAAAACCGGCCCACTTTCAAGGCCGGGAGTTCTCCGCGTTTCGCCATGCGCTCTGCAACTTTGGGATGAATTCCGAGCACTTCCCCGACTTCCTTGCTCGTAAGAAGCCTTTCAATTCCGTTTGGCATTGCTTTTGCTCCTGGGTGACTCTCAGGGATAGGGTGTACGCCACGCTCCGGCGCCGGGTAGCGTAAAACGTCGCCTGACTGCGCCTAGCTTTATTCGACTACTTCAACTGCTTTGGGATTGACAAGCCCGGCCTCGACGATATGCTTGACACCATCGGATGTCTTGACGATCACATACTCAGCGAAGCCAGACCCGTGCAGTAGGGTGATTACTTCCTTGAGCGTCAGTTTTCGCCTACAATGTGGGCATTTTCTGTATGACGCCGGATTTTTGGTAGGTCTCATGATTGGGGGTCTCCTTTGATGGCTTATTTGAGAGAACGCCTGTCGGGCAAGGGCCGTTTGTTCCAAAACGGAAAACTTCTAGGAGCCGTTCAGTATGAAGTGCGGGTCTATCCGGTGTACGTCGATACCAGCACGTTGGAAGGTCCGTCCAGAATCCCCGGGGTTCCACGTGTCGAGTGTCGTCTCGATCCCTCGCCAGGGGTAAGCATGTCTCACCAACGGCTCACATTGGTAATGGACGATGGCCGCAAGCTCGACTTTTTTGTGATTGGCGAGAATGTCGTCAAGCCTACCGGCGAAATCTATTCATGATTCCGCTGAAAAAGTGCGGGGCACCCGCACTGCAATGAGCACCCCGCCTTCGGCACGGGACCAAGCGGCCGCGCCGGTCAACCCGCCCGGGCGGTTAGCGGGCAGGCGAAGCAAGTCCTTCAAGGATCGATAACGCCTCGCGCTTGCTGTAGCAGAAACTGCGCAGCATCCTGTAGGTCGAGCGGGGGAAATGCCCGCGCCGCTGGCCCTGCACAAGGAACCAGCACAGGTGTCCGAGCGCCATGCGGAGCATGGGATCCTCGAACGGCCCGCGAAGGTTCACCCGAAGGTGTCGCCACACGACCTTTTCAGGCGCCCTGAGATTTGCGTATGTGTTGCGTTGCTTCATGGCTTTTTCCTTTCGGTTCAAACGAACTGGTTAAACGGGTTGTCCACCTTCGGCTTCGGTGGCCGCAGTGAAAGCTTGCCGCGGTCGGCTGGCGTAAGTCTGCACGCCTTGGCCAGTTCCAACCATAACTTCCACGTGGCCGGCGTGAGTGTTCTAGCTCTGCGTCGCACTTCCAAATCACACCAGCCGACCAAAACGGAAGTGTCCATGACGGCCAGGGCACCGGCCGGCATTCGAGCCAGGGTTTCTGTCCATACGTTGCGCTGCTCGGGAGTCAAGTAGTCAGGCGCGGGTTGGTCAGATGGCATGGGAACAAGGGCCGCCTGGCGGGATTTCTCTTCCTCAATTCGCGGTTGGTATCGCGCTTTATTATGCCGCAATGATGTCGGCGAGATACTGCTAAGTGGTTTAGGTTTGTTCATGATACCCCTTCTTTCGACCAAACAATTGAAATTGAGGACGTGGAAAAGAACTGGGCGCACGGTCTTGGGTTTCTTACCCTCCAGCGTTGGGACACCCCTATCCCCCTTAACCCCTGCAACGCTGCCCCTTGGCAGGGTGTAAGGGTAGCCAAGACCTGTCCGCGTTGATTGTGACAATACCAGACGCTCCCCTGATAGGCTCTACGCGTTAATCTGGCGAGCCGCCTGCATTGCTGCGAGATGTTCCGGTGTCAGGACGTGCTTCCTCTTCGGCTCGGCACATTCTGATGGATCGGCATGGAACAGTCGCAGAGTTTCCGGTCTGGACTTATCTCCGCGCCACACCCCGTGCCCGATGCCGACCGACTTGTCACAGTGCTCGCACAATCTGGTCACGGTATTCCTCTCGTTTAAGTTTGCCTTTCGACTCTTGCTGTCTGCCTGTTTCATCAATGGCAATCTTCATGGTTCGCCTCGAGAGAAAAATGGGGGTCGCCAAGGTCCAAAGCCAATGACGACCCCCTGGAGGGTCCTCGTTCGGAGTTGAATATGACTCCCAGGCGAAGACAACCTGTGTGGACTTGAGCGAGTCAAAGCAGCTCGCCAGGGCGCCACCGACCCTGTCCCGTAAAATCCTGAAAGAGAAAACCCCGGCCGACCCTTCCCAAGTGATCGGCCGGGGGGAGGAACCATGAACGTGCGTTTTGGGGCCGGGCCCCTGGGCGGCACATGACCCAAACTCTGACCGTAAAATCCTGTGAGAGAGAAAAAACCGAGCCGGTCAGGGGATGACTGGAGCCTGGCCGGCCCGTGTTGAGGCGTACTGCGTTTCCGCTGGATCGCGGTTACGTTTCAACGGAAGAAGCACGCCAAGGTTACGCCCTGACTGCCAGGGTTACGAACGGCGAAACCGTCGCAGTACCCTTGTAGGGTGTGAGTGGTGTCGGCCACAGCGGCAATCCGTCATTCCGGAGAACGAACCGGAAAACCTGCTGATCCGTCAAAAATTGCACATGCATGGACGAGGCGGTCTGTAGGCCACCCTTTTCCGCCAGCAGGTATTGGCTGAAATCGGCAAGGATGACATCGCCTTCGGTTCCCAATGTTTCGCAGTATTCCACCGGGATTACCGGGCGGCCGAAGATGGTGCTATAAGGTGAGCCGGAAATCCCGCCGGCCGGCATGTAGACAGGCGCACCACCGACGCCGATGGTGATGCCCATGTTGAAGATTTGAGGTAGGACATCTTGGTTGATGAGCCACACGGCGGTCTGTTGACCTTTCGCATAGAGCCGCGACCACATTTTGATGAGGTTTTCGTAAACCACCGTCGCGGCTGTCTGGCCAACTTCTTTCGCGACGGTTACCTTGCAGGGAGCCGTCAAGATGCCGATCATTTTCCCGCCACCGGGGCCGCGGATGATCTCATCTTCGACCTTGAATGAGATTTCCTCAGGAACAGCTTGAGAAACGATAGCATCTAGCGCTGCGGAGTCCTGAATCAACTCATCAGTTGCATAAAAGAGGGCGATGATTTTCTTCAGGTTTAATTCGAGTCGGGCGAACTTTGGGACGGAGGCTATCGCCGCACCCGCTTCCTCCAGCCGATATGCCTGGACTCCACCGTAGCGGGAACCGGTTGCGCGGGATGTCTCTGCGACGGCGTTGATTTTCAACCCGCTCGATGCACTTGAAATCGGCACCTTCTGGCACCTAGACATGATATTGCCGACTTCGTAGGTCCGCTTGAGTAGGCCGGCGGCGAAATCGTATTGAACCAGAAAGCCGCCCTCAGAAGGGATTTGCTCTCCGGCACCGGTGCCTACAGCGAATAGACGCTGGTCAATCCCACGGGTGCCAAGAGCCGCATCGCGAACCGTGAGAAGTTGCTCGGCGAGTGAACTGAAGGGACCAGGTGAAGGGGAAGTCCCCTTGTCTTGTCCGGGTCCGTAATGGAGTAATGCGCCGGCGCGTCGTTCTTGATCCATCGCTTCTTCGCAACGCCGGATTTGGGGTTCGAGTTCTTTGAGCTTGGCGGAGTTCGCCTCGAACTCACGATCTTCTTCTGCCGTGAGCTGCCGACCCTCAATCGCGGAGGTTGAAGCCAACCCGCGGTTTCGGACCGTCAAATCACGGTACGTTTGTCTTAACAGTTTGATGTTATCCAAAGGAATGCTCCTCTGGCGTTGATCGCGCAAAATAAAAGCGCGTCCAACACCGTTTGAATTGGTGTCAGCCGCGCGCGAATCATGGGAGTCGCGTTCGGTGCTGCGTTGCATTCTGTTGGCGTTGGGATCATTGGATCCCGGCCAGCAGAAAGCCTACTACCTTACGAAAAGCCGACGTCACATAGGCGCCGCCGGCGAAAAAGGATTTGGAAGGCGCCCGCATCGGCGGCCGCACAACGAAACTTTCGGCGGTCATTGAGGGTTCCCGAAAGCGTCAAAAACCTTGAGGCATGATTCGCACCTGATCGTGTTATCGATGCACTTCCAGACTATGCCCCTCTTGCATGCTGGGCAGCTTTTGCCTTTGGTTCGCCGATCGGTTTGAATGCCAAGTGCCTTTTCGATCCGAGCCGTCATCGCCGAAACCGGAGGAGCGGCGTCAGCGGGTTTTGGATGCATCATTTCCTTTACTCCTTTTTGAGCGAAGCGAACAGGCGTAGCAGAACCCCCTTTGGGGGTCGGCGGCTTGCTCCGCTCTCCAGGAGCAAGCGCCGGGGGGGCTGACGGTTCTTTGACGGTTACTGACGATTCGGGTGGCGTAGTGCCACTGTTTCCTGTCCGATTTGCCACTGTTTCTGTTCTCGTTGCCACTGTTTCTGCATCGCTTAAGGATGACGCCTTGCCACTGTTTACATCTGATAACGGTGGCGCCACGCCATCCTTACCACTTTGTAATCGTATCCTGTACTCGTTCGTGTGGTGCCTGCCACCGCCGACCGAAATCTCAAGTTCGCCGGACTTCTTGAGGGATCCGTGTACGACACGCTTGACGTTGCGAATGGAAGAGTTCGCAAACTTGGCGAGGCGCGCCATTCCCGGCCAGCAGCGGCCGTCGTCGTCGGCATGATTGGCAATAGCCAACAGAACGGTGCGCGCCAGGCCCTTGGATTTCGAGTGTTCGAGAACTTGCTCGATCATTTTGATGCTCATGGGCGCCTTTCCCTACGCCCTTATCCCGCCGGCCCTATCTGCCGAGAGAATCCGCACGGGATCCGCGGGCCTTGTCGGTTGTGGCAATCGCATCTCACGCGGCGGGGCGACGACAGCAAAGAGAAAATCCGCCTGATAGCCCAAAAATTCAGCTATCCGTTGTTTCTCATACGGCGTGAACGGCCTTTGCCCGGCCAGTCTACTGCTAAAGGCGGGTTCTGAAATCTGCAAGATCTTTGCCAGTTCGAACCGGCGAACGCGCCGCAAGCCGATGATCCATTCAAGATTCCGAAAAAGCATGATTACCTCCTGTCGTAAGTTCGCTTTCAGTCCGACGCGTTCGAAAAAATCGCCGGTCAATGCCGGCCAAAAAGTTCCAATCATCCACCTGGTGCCGTCTACTTAATAAGGCTTAAAAGCTCGCTTATTTCCGATTTTCTGGGTATTTTTAGTGAGGAACTGCTCTAAGATTGTGAATGGAAAGGAAATATATTTTTCCGTTGGTGGTTAATTGTCCCCTTTGTCGCCCTGGGCGGATTCATCATCGGCTTCGTCCTCGGCCTCGGGTTCACTTGTAGGGTCGGGGACTCCCGGGCCTTCTAGGGGCTCGTACTCGTGTTCTCCCATGCTGACTACTTCCTGCAGCCAATCAGTAATCGACATTTCCTCTTCTTTTTCCAGATCGCGTCCCGCCTTAGCTTCTTCCTGTATCCCGCCGGGCGAATCATGGAAAACGCCTTCACTGTCGCGCCACGGCAGGTAAGGGGAAATGCCTTTACTGACTCTCCATGGCTCTCTCTGTTCAGGAATGGGATACCGACAGAATCCCCTTCCGAGTTTGCCATAATTCAGACCATCCACGGGCGGCGGCTCAACTTCCAAGCCATACCACAGAGCGCGCGCAATTCGGATGATGTAGGAAATTGAAGTCCATTCCTCCGCGGTCATCTCCCGTTGATCGGCCGCGAGGCATTGCATCTTTCCGATCCATTCAATCCTCCGCCGATGATAGGGGGACTTTTCGATGTACGCCTTGTTGATCTGGGCCTCGTATATGGTGTGGCCAGTTTGAAGCTGCCTTGTTGTGACCGTGATTGTTTTTTCCGGGTCATCGGAATCAAACTCAGCTTGTGTTTCCTGCACTCCAACGATGGGAAGCACATCACCTAAGAATTCTTCCAGATCCTCGGATATTTCCGGGGGGATCGAATCGGGATTTCCACACAGTTCAACCCATCGTTCTTTCACCTTAGCATAGATCAGCTTCACATCGACGGGGGGTTCAAACTCTAAACCGTCTCGCATAACAAGGACAATGGAAGTGTATTCCTCGTCAGTCAAACAGCCGAGAAAATCCAGTAATTCACAAAAGCTTCGCTGTCGCTCATCCGCCGCCTGGGCCGCCGCTTCCTGCTCTTCGTCCCTCCCCATCCGCTCGAAGTTCCAGCGTTCATTGGGGCCAGCTTGTTGCCAATCCGCGCGGGGGGGTACGAGGATTTGCGTCGCCCATAATTCCTTTGTCATTCGGTTTCGCAGGCGGGTTTGTGCGCGGTAGATTGGACCGAGGATACTCTCTGCTATTTCTCTGATCTTCTTGTCAACTCGCATCCTTACTATTTCTCCAGCGGGCCGCAGTTTGCAAGCGGCAGACCAATTGAATACCAGCCGGTGAACGCAGGCGAAGAGTTTCTGTGCTTGCGCTGCGCTTCTCTCCACCTCGCGATCTGTCCAGGTTGCAACGCCACGGGAAGCCCGGATTATCGCTATGGCCTCATTTCGCGAATGGGGGATAGGGTCCTCGGCTGGATGTTTCGATACCGGCACCGTAAAAGCTTGGATTGCCAAGTTCCCGGCCTTTGAGTGAATCCATGCCCTTGCCGCCTCAATCTCATCTTTGGGAACCCGGTACGAGGTCACGGGCAATTCCACATCGCGCTCACAAAACGGTTCGCCATCCAACCTTGACGCAATTATCAGGGGGCGCCTGGTTTTACTCATGCCTGGAAGCGGTTGGCAATACCACCGGACCCATTTTCCCGCGGGCGTGATTTCCGTTAGAGTCACAGATCGACTCGGGGGCCGAAAACGAAGATCCTTTTTTACGTCGCCTTTTAACTGCCCGGCGTTGAATACCGAAAGGTGCTTGGGCATTCCCTTGGGCCATCGCCCCTCACCCCGCGTTTTATCCTCACGAAATTCGGCCGACAGCGTATGTTTCCGACAGGTATACGTGGCACCGGGCGCTATTCCCGAAGCCCACACTTCGATCAGGTTGCATGCGGGCCTGTGTTCGATGTGAATTTTCGGCGTAGAAGTTAATCGCCGATCGCCATGTCCTGTTGGGAAGCCCCAATAATTCTTACCGTTGATTCTGAAGCAGGGGCTAAAACCGGGTGATTCGCCTTTTTGCTGTTTGACTTCTAGGGAGACTCCTGCTTGGTCTTTAGTCAAAGGGCTCTGTGGGCATTCTTTACACCAAGCGGTGAATCGCCGCCAGGGCACCCAATGCTCGGGCTGCCTGTATGGATCCGCAGACAGGTCAATCCAGTGCCGCCTTAGATACGCCTCAAAGCCCCGCCGCCATTGTCTGCGCTTTCGGCGTATTTCCCGCTCGCTATCAAGACCCCCTTGCGGCTTATTCCATTTCGGAAGGTCCAGAAAACCTTCTCGGTCGGCCCACAACTCGTCTTGTGTTGCCATGCCGCGCGCGGCGCGACACCAGACACACGAGCATATTCCGGGAGTGGATTCCGGCACCACTTCGGGCTCACACGTCGCGCCCATGTAGCGAAAACGAGGGAGTGCCGTTTGTCCCGTGTAAAACATTTCCGGCTTTGAATCCTTGAGGACACGCCACTGGACCCAGCAGCGAGGGCAATCGCTCTTGTAGGTTAGCGAGGTATCGGAAAGCCGGCCGCAGATTTTCATTTCCTGACCTTGCAAGAAACGCGGGTCCGTGCTGGTTATAGCTCTTATCCGGCGCTCAGTTCACTAAACCCTTGGAAATTTCGCCGGTCATTCCCTTGACGAAGTGATATACGACCTCTTGCGTTCCGGGTTTGAGCAGATCGACCGTGATGGGCCCCGGGAACTCCGCGACGAGTCGGAGCGGAAAGCCTGCCAAGATGGTCGCCGACGCATTTTTGCGCGTCTCTTCAGGAAGGTCCTGGAGCGCATCGTTTACGAGTTCAGCCAGTACAAGCGTTAAGCGCTCAATCATTGCAGGATCTACTTTCCTATTTGCCATGATCGCCTCCTCCTTGTTTTGCTTTCCCGACCTCACGAGGGACCCGGGCGCTCATCATTCATAGTCATGCCGACAGACCCCGGCGGAGATTGCCGCGTGAATTTCCTGCCCCAGTTGGGTCGCCGCGTCCATGTGCTCCGCGAATCCGCGAAGCTTGAATGCAATGTCTGGATCCCAAGAGTCCAAAGCCCCAGCTAGAATATACACGGCCTCGCGCTCCGGCATGGCCTGAGCCACGTCGCTAAGCATCGCCATGGTCAACTGCTCGGCTTGTCGCAGGGGAATCCGCCCGTTGTTTTTTTCGGCCAGGAGTCGTAAACTTTCGGCAGCCATGTCAGCCTCCACACAGGTTGATTTGGTCAGGGGCGGCCGGATGTTTGCGGCAGTCGGCCGTCCCGCTTTTCACCTGATCTTCTTCAGATAAGCATCAACAGCCAATCGAACAATCGCAGCGAACCGGGCGCCGGTCTTTTTCCCCAGCGCCTTTATCCGCGTGATTTGGTCCTCTCGAAAAAACATGTTTATCTTTCTCATGGGTGTAAATATACCCCCAAAGGCAGATGCTTGTCAAGCGAAAAACGCACCCGATTTTATTTTGTCGAGTACAAGATCGGTACAACTTGAGCGTTCTAGGCGTGCTTTTCGGTGTTTTTCGGTTGCCAACCGTGCCGCAAAATCATAGGATTAGCTGGTGGGTTTCTGCCTTACAAGCAGAAGGTCATCCGTTCGAGCCGGATACCGCCCACCAGACCCTAGTAGGCGGCAAGCAGAAGGCAGTGGGTGAGGGTCGCTTTCAGTACGCTCGGAGAGGATGGCGAGTGCCTACTGCTTCCTGCGGACTGCCTACTAGTTTTCAGCGGGGACGTAGTTCAGTTGGTTAGAACGCATGCCTGTCACGCATGAGGTCGCGGGTTCGAATCCCGTCGTCCCCGCCAGCTTCTTCAATCTGCGAGCTGGGAATTCTCTCTGACCCGCCCTCCGCCACGTTCCGCGTGACCTGTGACCCCCTCGGAAGCCGCCGCATTCGGATTGCCCTGCCACGTGCTGACGAGGGCGTCCCAAGCCCGCGGCTTGGCTTCCTGCCGGACTTCACCTGTTCCCGCCGCCGCGCAGTGGATCAAGGAAGGGAAACAAGCCGTAAAGGTGACACGGCTGAGCTGCAATCGGTTTCGGTCGGACGAAGTGCGGCTCTGGCTGAGTGTGATCGCCTACAATCTGGACAACCTGTAGCAGTGGCTGGCACCGCCAGCAAGGACCGGCAACTGGTCGTTGACCAGCTTGCAAGGGGGATTGTTGAAAAACGGCGGCCATTGGATCAAGCATGCCGGCACGATTGGCAGCTCTTGGCGGAAAGCCATCTGACGCGGAGGCTCGTTGGAGCCATGCTCGCGGCAGGATCGCGGCCTTGTCAGCGCCAGCGGGTAAGGGAACCTTAGCCAGAGCAGATTTCAGCGAAGGAGGAGGTGGCGGAAGGAAGAGTATCGGGGCAATAGATCGGAAAAACGGCCACTTCGGTTCTTGTGATTCTCGGGAGAGGCGCAACTGCCCCTCTCCGTGGTCGCTGGAGCCACCCAGCACTGAGAAGCTGGGTTGAAGCGTTGCACACGGAGGCGGTCTGTTGTATACTAAGGGTGGGCCAGGAAATCACAATGGAAATTCCGGATAACGTCTCGGGGAAACCTCTGAAGGCAGGCGCGCGAGCCTCGTACGGCCCTGGGATTGTTGCTGGACCTGGGGAGAAAAGAACTGCATTACCCATATCTTGAAACCCGGATGGAAAAACCGGTTCCTGGGAGACGCGGGCGTCGGCGCTTGGACGCGAAGACTCGGCTCGCCGCCCTGCTGCTGGCGCTCGTGTTTGGGGCAGCCTGTGGGGGATGCTCGCACACGGTAACCCCTCCCGGCCCGACCTCCCCCTACGTAGTTCTATCGTGGGCTGCAAGTACGACCCCAGGCGTCATTGGCTACAACATCTACCGCGGCACCACCTCGGGAGGGCCGTACCCGACGAAGCTCAACTCCTCGCCTGTCACCGGGACCACCTATACCGACGACCCTGTGCAAGCAGGGGAGACGTACTACTATGTGGCCACGGCCGTTGCGTCGGATGGCGTCACCGAGAGTGCGTATTCAGACGAAACCTCAGCGACCCTGCCATCGTCTTAGCCATCACTGTGAGGCCGAGAACTTCCCAGAAGCCATCCCTGCCACCCCGGTGGCGCCGGTTTCCAAGCGTTTCAGGAGATCCCGCTCGTCGTTTGTGGCCTGTCCCTGCTGACTCTCAGGATCGGGGAGGGCGTTGACCCACGATTGAAGCCGAGCCGGCTTAGCTACCTCAGGGCCCGATCTTCCGGAGTTGATTCCCGCCCTCGCCGGTAGTTCCGCCCCGAAGCAGCCGGAGGCCAGGATGCTGGTCCGAATTTCTCACCACGCTTCGCCGGTATTCGTCCGGCGGTCAGAAGAGCGGGGCTAAGACCCCGCCGTTCCCCTTTGTGGTGGCAAATTCGGGCTGGTCCCCAGTTTCGCGGCGCCACGCAGGAAATGAACCACATTTCCAATTTCATGAATTCGCGCTATGTTAACCTCATGGATTGTCTGATACGCAACTTCCGCCGGCTCGTATGGCCTGTTCTCCTGACGATCTGTGGAATAGCTCTTAGCGCTGCGGCGGCTCCATCGGATTTGGCCGGCTCGGGCGACGGCCCCGCCATAAGCGAAGCGCTGCGGTGGCTTAGTGTCCCGCCCCGCTTCGACGCCAACTATGATTTTGAGATGACGGTTCAGATCCGTTTGCTCCTCTTCTGGATCGGGAAAGATGACGTGGGAGGCGGCTACATCAAGATCGGCCAAGCCGCCGACGATTCGAGCCTGGAAGTCATCCGGCTCCTTTTCGGCTCCGATCCCGCCAAGGCACGCGGCATTAATCGCTGGGGCGCGGGAACGGAAGTGGTCAAGCGTGGGGCAGGCGGCGCGGCGGAGTCGAGCGCTTTCTTGGGGTTCATGAAGTCGTCCAAAGGCGAGTCCGTCGGCGCCATGCGGCAAGAGCTTTCGAGTGAGAAAAAGGCAGGCCAGCACCGCTTCGAAGCCATCATTAGCCGCGTGGATCCCGGCCGCGCCGTTTCCGCCACGGTCCCTTTTTACTCGGACCACGACTTCGACTTGCGCGAATTGGAGCCTGCCGAGAAAGTGGTCCTGGACCAGCTCAAGGAAGGGCAAGAACGTAAGTTTCACGCGCTGGCAGGATCGTCGGTGGGCTGCAACCGGGGCAGTGGTTTCCTTTCCACGGTCCAGGAGCTGGCCAACGATGCCTTGGAGGGACAACACCCACCGATTTCGCTTTGCTACGTCTACAATTCCAATCAATACACCGTGACTCTGGAGAGCACACGGCCCGTGCCCGAAAAGACCGTCCACTTCACCCTCAGTGACCCCAAGCAGAAGATCGACCGGAGGTACCACGATCTCCAAGAAGCGCGATTCCAGGTCGTCAACCACACCACGGGGAACAAGAGCGGTTTCGCCATTCTGCTGGGCACAAGCGGCGGGCTGCGCGGGGCTCCTGTCCAAATCAACTATCAGCCCAATTGGTGGTTTCAGATCACGCTAAACCTCAAGCCGGGGGCCGTCGAACCCGCTGGCGGTCGGTAGAACGCGACGGATCGCCCGGGCAGGGTGGTTATTTGGTGCAGGCGAAGGCCAGGGCGGAGACGTAAGCGGCGATGGAATTTTCGGGAACGAAATTGATATTCGTCGAGGCAGTGCGCACGTGGAAACCATTCTGGCGGGAAGCGACGCGCGCGTTCTTCTTGATTTCTCGAACCTCGGAGCAGGCAATATCCAGGGTGTCGATTCGCTGGCCTTCCGAGGCGGACTGCCCCACGAATTTCAAGTGTCCAGCGGCGACGCTGAGCATGCCGAGGCAATACGGGCCATTGTCAGCGGGGGCTTTTTCGGAATGCATGTGGTAGGCGCGGAAGGCGACTAAAGGGGCAGCCGGTTTGGGGTGGCGCGCCTCCGCGTCGGCCCTTTCCGCGCTGGCGATGTCTTCCTTCAGCTCCGCGATGTCGCGCCGGCCCGGCAACAATTGCGCCAGCGCGTCGGCGACTCGATGCGCCGCAGCAAAGTCCTTCTGCACGAGGGCTTGTTGCACCTGATACTTCCCGCCGTTCGCGCTGTCTTCGAGGAGCGCCTTGGCATAGCTGTTAGCGGGGTCAAGCGCCAGGACCTGCTTCGACAGGGCAATGGAGTTCGTGGCCTGCGGCTCCGCGTAATTCCCTTTCGCATACGCGTCTCGCGCCTGATTTTGCAGGCTCGCGATTTCCTGCGCCCGGGGACTGGGAGCAGGCGCAACCGGAGCAGGCATGGTCACCGGCTTTGCGATGCGCGCTTTCTTGTGCTGGCCAGTGGGGGGGGCAGCCGTGGCTGGCTTCGACGTTTCGACTGGCATGGGAGATTCCGCGGTGGGAGCAGGCACCGGAACACTCTCAGCCTGCGGAGGGGTGGTAGCCGCAGGAGCCGGTGCAGCGACACGCTGCGGCGGCGCTTGAACCACGAGATGCGATCTCAAGAAGTACCATGTAGCCACACCACCCGCCACGGCGACCACTCCCGCGGCTATTGCAACAAGAGCAATTCGAGACGATTTCCCGCCGAGTGCACGGGCCCAGGCAAGCAATACAGCAGTTTCTTCGGCAAAAAGGGTCCCGCCAGGAGGAGCCTCAGGTGCGGTTTGAGCCGCTCCCGGGGCCGCGGCAGGCGTGACCGCAGGGGCCTGCAATGGACCAGGGACAGCAAGGGGGGGCTCCGGAGTTTGTGGAAGTGACGCAGCAAGTGGTTGCACTGCCGCTATGGTTGGCATGGCGGGCGGCGCGTCGAATCCTCCTCGTGGCCCGGGTTGAACAGATGATTCCCTTGGTGCCACGGGTTGAACCGGTGATTCCTTTAGTGACCCGGTCGCCTCAGACGCACCCCGCGTCGGGGTAAGCGGCGCCGCAACGACGCTCGTCGGCGCTATCGGGGCCTGCGGCGGCACGGGGGGTGGAGTCGAAGGCTCTGGAGGCACGGCGGGAGGTTTCGGCACGGTAGGTGGCCGGACAGCAGCGCCCTGGGCCACCGGTGGAAACCTGACCGTCGTTGCCGGCGGGGCTGCGGGCTGAGGCTTGGGCTTGATTAGCCCTGGTGGCGCTGCCTCTTCCACCGGCGCACCGAATCGCCCAGGCGGTCTGGTTTGGACCGGTGATTCCTTTAGTGACACGGTCGCCTCGGACACACCCCACGTCGGAGTGGGTCGCGCCGCGACGACGCTCGGCGGCGCTATCGGGGCCGGCGGCGGCACGGGGGGTGGAGTCGAAGGCTTCGGAAGCACGGCGGGAGGTTTCGGCGCAGCAGGTGGCTGAGCCACGGCGCCCTCGGGCGTTTGTGGAGGCTTCGGCTTGATTAGCCCTGGTGGCGCTGCCTCTTCCAACGGCGCGCCGCATTGTTCGCAATAGGTGCCCGTCAGGTCCAGAGGCCCTTTGCAGAAACGGCAGACGACCGTTCCCTCCGGGACTGGCTGCTTCAGGTACCTTTCAGCCAATGCCGCGTCGAGGTCAGGCGTATCCTCCAGGTCGGGCGCATCCTCAAATTCGCTAGGCGGGACCTTCAGTGTGCGGGGGGGGACTGCGGGACCTTTGCCGGCGGCTCCGGGCCTGGCGACGGGCGCGCCGGGCTCAGTTGCGGCACGCCCAGGAGCGACGGGCGGGGGCGCGCTCGAGGTGCGTGGTGCAACCTCCTCCGCGGGCGTTCCGCATCGGGTGCAGAAGCGCCCCCCTTCAGGAAGATTTGCGCCGCACTCTCGGCAAAAAGACATGACCTCCACTCTTGCTGGATTCAGTTTTATTCAGCATCCTCCGTGCAAATCATATTACAGGCCCCACAACATCTCAAGTTCGTGGCCCGGGTTGTGCCAGTTCTCCTGGGGCGGCGGTGGTTCGTCAAAACCGCATCGATCCCAGATTTGTGCGGACGATCGGTCTGGCAACGGGCGAGTCTTCGTCACCAGCACCACGGCAGACCGGTACGTTGAATCAGTTAAAGAACTGGGGAGTTCCCAGCATCGTCGCCGGGTGGGCACGGGGTAGATCTCTTCTCGTTCGAACTTTCGTCCTGCGGGCCGGCATGCACCCGCTCCTAATGCCCTATGACCTCGAGGATCTCGTCGTCAGGGACTGTCCACGCAGGGGCTCCCTCGTGGCTGAGCCCTTGCGCAACGTCATCCCAGTGCAGACGGGTGATGCTGCTGGCTCCCTTTTCGTAGGCGTAAGTCTTTCCGTCATCCCCGTAGAGCGTGAAGTCGCCACTCGCGCCAGGATAAATACGCACCTTGGCGATCTTCTGGACTTGGTGGGTGTTTTCGATCGGTTCTCCGAGCGGCAGGATCGAACCCGCGCGAACAAGAAGCGGCAATGTCTCGATGGGTGCATCCGCCTTGATCGTCTGTCCACCCTGGACGCGTTCGTTTGTCCAGTAGTTGTACCAATCCACACCCGCGGGCAGGTAGACCATCCGACTAGTGGCTCCTTGCTCGGTGACGGGCGCCACCAGAAATGCCGGGCCGAACATATATTCGTCGCCGAGGTCCGCGACCTTCGGGTCGTCGGGAAAATCCATGAAAAGCGCGCGTATGATGGGCGCACCAGTTCGGTAGGTGTTGCCGCCCAGCGAATAAATGTAGGGCATCAACTGGTAACGCAGCTTGAGGTACTTGATCAGAATCGGTTCGGCCTGCTTGCCGTAAGACCAGACTTCGTTGTAGAGGCGGCTCCCGTGGGTCCGGAAGATGGGCAGGAACGCTGCGTACTCGAACCAGCGAGTGTAGAGCTCCGGGTAGTCGTCGTATCCCCCCACATTTTCGCGGGCGTCCGAGGGATCGAGCAGCGGCGGGTGAGCGGGATGATGCTCTGCAGGCAAATACTGCCATCCGCCGGTGTCGTTACTCCAGTAAGCCAGACCGGAAGCAGCGAAGTTGAGGCCCGTGGGGATCTGGCGCTTCAGCGTGTCCCAAGTGGGATAGATGTCTGAGGACCAGAAGATCGTGCCGTTGCGTTGTGCGCCCAGGTAGGCGTCCCGCGAAAGGATGAGGGCGCGATGGTCGACGTCGCGACGGAACCCGTCGTAGAGGGCTGCGGTGTGCAGCAAGGGGTAGACGTTGAAATAGCGGGTGCCGGGTCCGATGTGGAAGAAGCTGCCGTTGGGAGGCAGGTCGGGTTCTGTTTCATCCGCCCAGAGGGCGTCGAAGCCCTTGCTGATGATGTTGTCACGAATGACGTTCCAAAACCATTGCGCCGCTTCGGGGTTGGTCGTGTCGATGTCGGAGCCCGCACGATCATAAGGCAGGCCGTTGGTGGGCGTGCCGTCCGCGAGCTGCTCGAACCAGCCCTTCTGAACCAGGAAGTCGTAGTAGCGCGAGCCGGGCGTGAAGCGGGGCCAGACGCTGATCATGGTCTCGAAGCCTAGGTCATGAAGCTGGCGGTTCATGGCGATCGGATCGGGCCATTTTCCGGGGTCGAAGTCCATCTGGCCCATCTTGGTGTAATAGAACCAGTCGACCACGAGAACGTCAGCCGGGAGATGCCGCTCGCGGTAGCCCTTGGCGGCGCCGAGTAGCTCATCCTGCGAGGCATAGCGTTGCTTGCATTGAATGAAACCATAAGCCGCTTTCGGCAGCATCGGTGTGGCCCCGGTGAGCTGGCGGTAACCCGAGTAGATCTCATCGGTGGCGCCACCGGCGATGACGAAGAAAGACACGCGGTCGCCGACTTCAGACGTCCAACGCGTCTGCTCGTTGAAGCCCGGCTCGACGGTGGTCTTCGAGGGGTTGTCCCAGATCATTCCGTAGCCACGATTGGTGACCACGAAGGGCACGCCGATCGAAGGTCCGCCGGTAGCGTTGTAGTCATGCCAGCACTTGACGGTATGACCGCGATGGTCGAGGAACCCTTCGTGATTCTGCCCCAAACCATAGTAGTGCTCGTCATCGGGCGAAGTGAAGGTCGCGCCGACCTGATAGAAGGGCGCATCCGAAGGACGCTTGTCGTTCAAGATGCCGGCGTTGGCGTCCTTGTGATTGGGTACGGACATCGACCAACCCGTCAACTCCAGGAGGACCTTGCCCTCGGGCGTGCTGATCGTGACGTGAGCGCCTGGAGCGGAGCCGCTGAAAAACTTAGCAATGTCTACCTGCGTCGCTATAGGTTTGCCAGGACGATCGATCTCCACCGCAACGACCAGACGCGGGGACCGGTAGATGTCCCCGAAGTTGCTCTGCTGGTACGTCCAGCCTTGGGCGGACGGAGTGGCGATGAAACCGTAGCCGGGCCCCGCCTTGGCTTGGTCTTTGAGGAGGCTCAGGCTGACGCGGATGATGTTTGGTGCGTAAGGCTCCAGCACGACGGTACTGCCACCGCGATCCAGGACGATCTGCGACTGTTCGGCATGGGCAAGACTCGTCTGCAGCCATACTGCAGCCACCATCATGGCTAGAAAAACCAGTACGGAGACCTTGGCCCTTCCCTCCTGATTGCGTACAGTTCTCCGAGCAAGGGATCTCGAAAGGAACGCATGGCGATGTAGCCGCAGCTGCCTTCTTCGCGCTCCCGCTCCTCGACTCTCTTGGCTAAGCTCAACCATCCTGTAGCTCCTGATAAGAAGTTTCATTTCCAGTGCGAAAGTGTACCGCCTACCCAGACTTCGCACCAGCCGATTTCTCGCCGAGCCAATTGGGCTGGCCCGGCTGGTTCGGTACAGCGAAATCAGCTATTATGGGAGCTCCAACAACCTGGCAACGGGTGCGACTTGTGTGCCGAGGATCGACCCGCACGGTTGGAAACGCGCCCGGACACTAGACAAGCGCGCCCCGCCGCTACGTCGGCGATAGGAGGATGGTTCCCATGGCAGACCCAACCAAGGAAGAGTTGATGGCCCGGATTGCTGAGCTTGAGAAACGAGTCGGAGCGAAGCAAAGTGGGAAGCTGGAGTTCAAAGTTGGCGAAAAAGGCGGGGTGAGCGTCTACGGATTGGGGCGCTTCCCGGTGACGCTCTATTACGAGCAGTGGACCAAGCTGCTCGATGCCGAAGAGGACCTGCACGCTTTCTTGGAAGCAAACAAGAGCCGTCTGAAGCTCAGGCATGAGGCTTGAGGCTGTCGTTGGACCGGTTCATGATCGGGCAGTCCAGGTAGCGCGCAGGCCGCGGGGGCGATCATTACAAACTGGGACTGACCCAGATCTTCCCTTTCCACGTCAATAATCTACTGGACGAGTGCAGGGACTTGACCCCGAGGTTACGCGGGGAGATACTGTGCCTGCACGACGATGGGCCGCTGGGGAGATGGGCTCTTCGGTTCGCAGTGCGGGAGCGCTTTGAGATCGGCGAGGCCGGAAGCGTTGTTCTGTCAATGTGCGGACGACATTAGCAAGTCTGGAATCTCGCTTTTTCCCCTCAGTATGTCTTAAGCGTCCGTCGCCGCGCGTGAAATGGCCTGAAGGCCCTACTTATCCTGCCAGAGCGGAGGTAACACACATGCGCCAGTTTATCCTGGGGACTCTTAGCATCTCGTTGCTTGCGATGGCGCTTGCCGCCAGTTGCTCGAAGAAAGAGACGGGCCCAGTTACGGAGATGCCGAAAGACGGTGTCTCGGGTGTGCCGGCCCCAGCGGAGCGCGCGACTGATATGTCGCCGGTGGACCTGCCGCTTTCGGGCGCGGTCAAGGAGGTCAAGGCCAAGGTCCTTGACAAGGAAACCGACGACAAGGCCAAGGGCCTCCTACGCATGAAGGTCCTCGGCCTCGATGGGCCTGTCGATGTCTCCGAGAATACACGATGGGAAATTTGGAAGCCGGGCTCCGATCCGGAGGAACAAAAGCCGGAGATGGGCGCTTGGGCCAACCGCGAGGAGGCGGTCCCCGCGGGGACCTGGGACATCCGCGTCCACTACGAGGAGGGTGCGATCTGCAAGGCTGAGGGATGGATTAGAAACGTAAGCCTCGCGGCTGGCAAACTCTGGAAGGCGGAAGTTGTCTTGGCGGCGCCGATGCAGTACGTTCGCATCTTCGGCACGCTCAGCGGGAAGGACGTCGCCGACAACATGCACGTCGAGATCTTTAAGGCGGGCGCGGACCAGGAGGAGTTTCAACCCCTCGCGAGCTTCTGGAGCACCCAGAAGGAGGCCATCGCAGCCGGCAATTACGATCTGCGCCTCACCTACGACAAGGACAACGTTAAGGCGAAAGCGGCGCTCAATGGCTTCGCCGTCGGCGGCGATCATGGCATCCAGAAGAAGACCGCTGCGCTTGCGAAGCAGTAGCGGCGTGTGGTTCCTTTGCTCCCCAAAAAAGGTGCGCTCAGCGATCCCACATAGGTGTCTTCCGCAATAATCGCGCAGGCCGCGCTTCCACCTTCTGCCGACCAGCGCTTTCGCCCTTCGCCCGGCGACTACTCGGTCTTTTCCAGGATCACCAAGGTGCTGTCGTAATCTCCCCGCAGGCTCAGGTTGAGCCCGTGGTGCATCAGGAAAGAGCCGCTCAAAACCTCCTGCTTCTCTACCAGCTTGCCGTCAAGGCTCTTAATCCGGTACGCAGCCTTATCCTCGAGCCCGCGCAGGCAGACCGTGGGAGCCGGGCGCAGGTACTGCTGGGAATGGAGGAAAGCGAACAAGACCGTTTGTTTTCCGTCGGCGGAAACGTATTGATTCGCGGTCAGCTCGCCTTCGCGCGGGGAGAACAGGCGATAGAGGTCCCCCTGCTGCACGGTCTCGCGGATGCTCTTGTAGGTGCTGACCATCCGGGTAGCCAGCGCAAAATCTTCCGCCGACCACTTGTTCAGATTCGAGCCGATGCCGAGCGCGCCCTGCATGGCGACGAGGAAGCGGTACTGGAGTGGCGTGGAGCGTCCATTCATATTGGGCACGTCGGTGACCCAGGCGGACATGATCTTGGGAGCGTAGGCTAAACTGAAGCCTTCCTGGATGCCCAGTCGGTCAAACGCTTCGGTGTTGTCGGAGGTCCAAACTTCGTTGACGCGCTCCAGGATACCCAAGTCCACGCGCCCTCCGCCGCCGGAGCAGGACTCGATTTCGAGGCTGGGGTGCCGGGCGCGCAGCCGGTCGATGATCTCGTACACGTTGCGGACGTACTTCACCCAGATTTCCTTCTGCTCCGCGAGGGACGCCTCCGGCCAGCCGGGCTCGCCGAAATGCCGGTTCATGTCCCACTTGATGTACTTGATGTTGTTCTCGGACAGCATCTTGTCGAGCACGCCGAAGATGTATTCCTTCACATCCTGGCGCGCCATGTTCAAGACGAGCTGGTTGCGAGCCTCGCTGCGCGACCGTCCGGGAAAGTTCATCGCCCAGTCGGGATGCTGGCGGTAAAGGTCGCTGTCGGGATTCACCATCTCCGGCTCGAACCACAGACCAAAATCCATGCCCAGGCTGTTGACGTAACTGATCAGCGGCTTGAGCCCGTTGGGAAACTTCTGGGGGTTCACGTACCAGTCGCCCAGGCCAGCGTGGTCGTCATTACGCTTGCCAAACCAGCCGTCGTCCATCACGAAGAGTTCGACGCCGATCTTGGCGGCCTTTTCGGCCAGGGCCTTCTGCCCCGCCTCGTTCACGTTGAACTCCGTGGCTTCCCAGGAGTTGTAGAGCACCGGCCGCACGCGCGGATGGGCGCGGTCGGGAAGAATCTCGTCGCGCTCGAACCGATGCAGCAGCCGCGACGCTTCGCCGAATCCCTGGCTGCTGAAGCCGCCGTAATAAGGCGGCGTGCTCAGACTTTCGCCCGGCGCGAGCGGCCAGGAAAAGTCAAAGTCGTTGTAACCCCCCGTCACGCGCACTTGATGCGCGGGGGGCGTGTCTTCCACCACCAGCTTCCAGTTGCCGCTCCAGCCCAGCGCGCCGAACCACACGCGCCCATGCTCTTCGTCCGCCTCACCCCGCGCGTCGATGGCGAACCACGGATTCAACTGATGGCTGGTGTTGCCGCGGCGGCTCTCCAGCACCTTCTTGCCAGGGAGAATGGGTTCGCGGGTCAGTTGCGTTTCGCCCGCCCAGCGCCCGGTCAGATAAGTGAGCCGGTACCCCTCCCCTGCTGGCACATACCAGGCGCCCGACTGCGCGCTCTCCACGGTGACCAACTGCGGCGTGCGGTTCTCGATCTCCGCCTGTTTGCGGATTACGTCTTCTTTAGGAAACACCTTGTAGGTGAGTTTCACGAACAGATCATATTGAATATCTTTCAGGCGGATTTCCAGCGTATCACCGCGAATCTCCTGGGAGGCGTATTTCAGCACCAGGTCGCGAACGCCCGAAGCCAGCGTCACCTTCAACGCCGGCTCGTTGTAGTACCGGCCGCCCCAGCCCGGGTATTCGAGGTTGGTCATGGTTTCGCTGGAATCAAACGAGGCGTGCTCGCCGCGGGGATGCGCGACGGAAAGGTCGTGGTCGCTCGCGAGCTTCTCTCCCCAGTAGAGAGTCTGCAACTCGTCGCGCTCGTTGAGCCCCATCACGTAAGAGGTCCGCTCGGTGCTCAGAACCCATAACCGGAGATCGGCCACGTGACGTACCGGGACGTTGCTCATCGCCCCCTCCCCGTGAACGCGGACTGGCGCGGACACCGCCGCAATCATCAGCGCGCCAAGGAGCGCTCCTTGACCGAGACGCCTTCGAAAGTGCTTCCTTGTGTGTGACATGCATTCACCTCGACTTCACGGCTTCACCCTTGCTGTCGTGAAGGCGCGAGTATACACCTTGGCGGGCATTTTGGGGGACAGGTCATCTTCGCTGGGATGGGGTGAGGAGCCGCGCGCGGCCTCCAACTGCGGGGCGTCGAGAAGGCCCGCACCCCGTCAGTGTGCGCCGGGGCGCAGAAGGGATCACGAGAAGAGACTACTGGCTGGAGTTACTGACCCAATGCACCCGCGAGAAGGAAGGAGCTGGCGAGGCCGTCAAGAGGTTCATCGGAGTAATAGAGGCCGCCCCGGCGCACAAAAAGCTGCGAATGCAGGAATCGACGCAGTCGTCATGCGTCCCGGCGGCGTAGCCGGGGCGCCACTCAGGATCACTCCCCCGCCGTCTGGTACTGCCACAAGGTGCGCGAGGGGGGGTTCGGCTGGGAATTAACGGTAAGGGTGTTGGTGATGAGGTTCTGAGCCACGATAGTGGAGGGGAACCAAGGCGGCGCGAAATTCGAGCGCGTCGTAAACCGGCGGTCAAAGTAGACATTCGAAGTGTTCATGCTAACGCTGTGAGCGCGGTTTTCAATGCGACCGCCAATGTTGGTAAAGGTGCCGACAGAGTTTCCGGTGGCCATGTGACCGATGTTGCTATTGCTTTCGCCGGCTGAGGAGATCATGGCGATGCTGGCGTCAACCTCGATGTCCGCTCCGCTATGTGTAGGGCTAAGAATGAAGTTGCCCGTCGCCGTAAAGATCCCGAGAACCTGATTCATGTTCTGGTATAGCGGAATCAGCGTATCGACCGGGTCGCCATTGCAGCAGGCCGGACTGCTTCCGGAGACATTCTGGTTGGCGCTGGTGGTCACTGGTTTTGTCTTGTAAGTAATGTTGCCGGTCACGGTGACGTCACCGTTGCCGACGACCGTGACCATGCTGTTGTCCTGGATGGCGGCGCCCGAGTTGGGACCACTGAGGCTGGTAATATCGCCATCCACGTAAAGCATGGTGGCGGCCTGAGAAGGCGTGGTGACAAAGTCGTGCGGAACTCCGATCAGACTCAAGGTCGTGGTTGCGGTGTTGCTGGTGGTGTCAACCTCGTTGCCCCCAGAAAAACTACTCGGCTGAGATGGTGAACAACTCCCGTTACCCGACACGCTACAAGAGGAGCTGGCGGTGGAGGTTACGGTGGCGTTGGCGTTTGAGGTATAGGCGGACACCGCGGTCGTTGCGGCCACCGGGTCAACGGTGACGGTGGTGAAGGCGGTGGGCGTCGTCGTGGTCGTTACCTGCTGGTAATTTTGCGTACACTTCGTCGTGTTATTCCAGCTGCGGTATGTGCAGGACAGGCTCCCTGTTGGGCTGACCACCGGCGCACCCGTCGACGCACTGGCCGGCTGCGCAACGGTGAAGAGCTGCTGCGACGATCCGCTGGCGGAAAGGACAACGGAAGCATCGCCTTTGACGTATATACCACCAGCATTGTTATTCAATGAGCAGGTTCCGCCAGAGCATGTATAGGGGAGGAAAACACCCGAGGTGGCGCCGCCCGAGGGATACGCTGTCCCCGTAATATCCTTCAGCGTCGTGCTCAATTGCGCAGGCGTCGGCTGGAGTGGCGCATTAGAAGTGGGATTGCCGCAGACGTTCCCGTTGTTTTCTCCGCAACCCATGCCGTCCAGAACCGCCCACTCCTGGCTGAAGGTGTTCGTGGGCAGCGTGATGGGCGATACGCTAAGGCTATAGCCAGCGTGGAATGCCGGCACGATCGAACCGTACTTGGGCTGGCTACTCTGAACGCAACCGCCGCTGGGCCAATAGCTGAACTGGGAATCGGTCTGGGAGACAGGATCGGTAAACGTGTAGCCTGTGCTGCTGCTCCCCCAGTTCCATTCTCCCTTTGCATACATCGGCCCCGTTAAATAGCCGGGAACCAAGGGGGCAGAGCAGGAAGAGAAGCTGTCGATGAAGGCGCCAAAGGCGGAAAAGCTGACCGTGTTGGCAGTTGTGCCCGCTCCCTGGCTAACCGTCACCGAAATGGTGCCCTGTTCGTAGATCCGGGCTGTCTCACTGCCCTGGGCGGTGCCCACGGAAGTCAGCGTGTAGTTGTAAACGTACTTGTAGGCGCTGTACTCCGTGTTCAGGGGCGGCGAGGTCCCAAGCGGACTGCCCTGTGGTTGGGGACTGGTGGGGGAGGGCGCGACGGTCACGCTGGTGATCTTGAAACTCCCGGCCCAGGAACTGCCCGCTTGTCCGTGACTGTTGAGCGAATAGCTGTTTGTGCCGTAGGTGTTCGTAATATAAGTTGCGGCGTTGTTGCCCCAAGTGGTGGCAACCACGGGCGGGTAAGACGTCCAAGAGGTGGGACCATTGTTATCAAAATAGTTATAGATCTCTTGCCGGGCGATATTCAAGCCTGAATCCGCGGCGTAGAAGGAGCCACGGTAATTCCGGTAGTAACCGTTAATGAGAAGGTCGGAGCTACTGGTAAGCACCGCGGCCAGACCGATGACCGACAGCAGGAACAACAACAGCAATGTAATGACGAGCGCGACGCCCTGATCATTGGTCCTCCCGCAGCCCTGGGCTGGCATCGCCGAAGGCGCTGGATCTTTCGGAGAAGAGCAAGGGGAATTGTTTTCGCATCTCATATTACACCTCAATTGTTGTTCATGGAGAGGTTCCGCGGGTTCACAACAGTGGAACTCCCCAGGACCTGGTAAGGCCCCTGGTCAAACAGGTTCCTGTAAGTATTGATGGTGTCGGGCTTGGTGCGTCCGATCAAGGACACGCGGATGGCCCGAACCTCAGTGAAGTCATTGTAGTAACCGCCGTTGGCGGGGGCGGTGGAGGCGTTGTAGCGATAGTTATCGCTGAGGTCGCCGAAGATGCCCGCACCCACCCTAAAGCTCACAACCTGTTCCATGACCACGTTCTGGACCCCGCCGCGTGTGCGCATCAATTTGGGATTGGTAGGATCAGTCGTCGTGTCCACCGAGTAGATAATGGGCGACAATCGCAAGACCCAATCCGAGGAGCAGAAGGAATCATGGAGTTTTGAGGGATCGATGCCGTTCGTGCCTTGTGAAGTGGTCATATTCAGGGGATCGTTGCCTGTGGCCCCCGCGTTGTTGTAACCGCCGGCCAAGGTCGAATTGAAAGTGAGCGCGACATATTGGTTGGTCGAACCGCCGGTCGCGCCATTCGCTGACAGGCGCGCCGTAGTGAAGGGCACATAGGGATTACCGCTCGCTGCCACGAACAGCATCTGGTCTCCCGCGTGGAACTTGGCGGCAGCCGAACTGGGCGTGAAGCCGGAAGGCGGGAGGGAGTAGAGTGTGATCGTCGTCGGGCCTGAGGCACTCGTGGTGACGCACCCTCCACTCAGGCTCTGCGGGTGGAGTACAGGGACGGTAGGGTCAGGATCGACGGTAATCGCGTTCAACGTGTCAAAGCAGCTCGCGGTGTAGGAGTACGTCGAGGCGTTATTGCAGGGCGTGGAGGGAGCTGGGTTGACAATGGAAGCGCCCATCGGCCAGGAGGGGACGTAGGCGCCCACAATCAGTCCGTTTCCGGCATTGACCACATCGATCTGGATCTGCGTCAGCGCATTGCGCAGACCGATATTCAATCCGGCCAGCCCTTGTTCGCGGCTCAGGAGAGCCTGGTGACGCTGAAAAAGCGTGAAAGAGGCCCCACTGACGATCAAAAAGACGGCCATGGCCACCAGCAGCTCGAGGAGCGAGAAGCCGCGAGCGGTGGCAAGTTGGAGCGTACCCCGCGAACGAACAGTTTTCCTGGTCATGGCCGCACCATGCTCATCTGGAATGTTACGGGTGGCTGGATGGTATTGTCCAGAAGTGTGACCAGTACCGTGATCATGCGGACCCCCGTGATGGGTGTATCTTGCTCGACCACCCACCGCCGCTTAAAGGTTGTGCCGGTGGGCGCCGTGTTCGAAGTGGTGGGCGCCTGGTACACACCATCTGGTGAAAAGGTCTGGGTCACATACTGAACGGTTGTACCACTCAGCTGCTCGTAGGTTTCGGTCATGGCGCCGTTGGAAAGGTTCAAGGTTATCGTGTCGTAGTAGTTCACCGAATCAGTCTGGGAATTACAGGTCTTACTCACAGGGACAGTATCTGCAGTCAGACTGCCCCCAGAAGTGCAGATGCGTGGGTCGGTGCTTTGGAAACGGTTCAAGTCCTCGAGTTTTTCGGAGGCAAGCTGGGCCGCCATCGCCATGTACCGAGAGCGCACCGTGTTTTTGTACACATTCGCCATCAGTAGAGCCGTGGCCATCAGGCCGACCACGAGGATCGACAGCGCCACCATAACCTCCACCATGGTGAAGCCGCTCTCTGCCGTCGGGTGCTTACGGACTGGTGACTGAGACATTTCCCACTCCTGAAACCGAGATGGTGTTGGATGATATCCCATTGCTGATTTGCGGGTTCGTCGCTGGCAAACCTACGGTTCCGTTGGGATAGAACGTGTAGGTGAAACTCGTACCGCTCATCGTCACGTCGCCCAAACGTACGATCGGAACGGCTGAAGCGACCGCAGAGAAAGTCGTCGCCGGCGGGACCATACTGTAAACTCGATACGATAAGGTCGAGGAAGTGAGCGTGAGCTGATATTGATAGCCGTGCATGATCGCCTGGTAGCGAGTTGTCTGGATGGCTCCCGCGGTCGCGGCCACGGCGGCCGTGAGCCGGTAAGTTTTCATGGCGTTCAGGGACATTGGTATCGCGATCGCGGCCAGGACGCCGACGATGGAGACGACCACCAGGGCTTCGATGAGCGAGAAACCTGCGGTTGCGCGTCGCTTCACGGTCAGGGTAGCCTCCTTGTAGAGGGTCTCACTTTCCGGCCAGCGGTGAAAGATGCAGAACACGTCGTTTCGCCGCGAACCGGGTTTCTCTAAGAAACCATCACCCCGCACACTTTCATCGCCATTGTGGGGTACCTCAGTACTCTAGGCAATAGTACGCAAGTACCATGAGGGGCTTCGTTTCGTTGCTGGATTCCCCGGTGGGGAACCCCTGTACGCGGCAGTATACACCTGCGCGCTTCGTTTCGGAATGCTTCAATTCAACTTGTCACCGGGGTGTGTCCGCAAATCCCCAGACGGCCCCCCTTCCTCGCTGCGCCGGAAGCCTCCCCGCAAACCCGCCGAAAACTTCCTCTGGAGAGAGTGCTCAGAGGTTAGCGAGGCTTCGCCTCCAACCAGCAAGCGTGCGGACTCGCGGGAAAAGTTTTCTACGAGGAGTTCAGGCCCCAGGCGCTATCGCCACTTCCCGATTGAGCGAATCTTGGCCGCGTGTTAAATTGATTGTCCCGAATGCGCTGGAGTGGCGGAATTGGCAGACGCAGCAGACTCAAAATCTGCCGCCGGTCACCCGGCATGGGGGTTCAACTCCCCCCTCCAGCATTTGGCTTCTGAAGTTTGATGGAAAATCCTCCCAGCATGTCATCCCGAGGTCGCCACGGTGGGTGACGAAGGATGTTCAAGGGATGCTCAAGCCTCCCCCGTGCGGCCGTTGGCCGCAACCAAAACGAAGTTCTCCGTAACCTCCGTGCGTCGCAAGCTGCAACACCGAGGGCGCGGAGCATCCGAGCGACCTCGGTGTTGAGGATCTGGTGACTATGGCGGACACGGGGGTACTTCTGACAGGAGAAGAGAGCTTCGCGCGCCGCGAGGAAACTCAGCCCTAGTAGTAGAGTTCGAGCCGTGCGCAAGGGGCAGGTCGTTCAACCTTCAACCTTCGACTTTCAACCCCTGGATACCTCGACTCGGCCTCGCATGACCCCTGCGAGCCCGCATCCGTCTTACGGGCGCAGACCTGCGAACGCCAGGCTTGCCGCCTGCAGAGTCGCAGCCACATCGCCTTCGCTGTGGCTGGCGGAGACAAACGCGGCCTCAAATTGCGAGGGTGGGAAATAGACCCCGGCCTCCAACAGGAGCCGGAAGAAAAGGCTATACGCTGACGTGTCCGCCTTCTTGGCGCTGGTGTAGTCGGTCACGGGGTCCGGGCAAAAGAAAGCGGTAAACATGGAGCCCACGCGATTCACGGTCAAGGGCGTACCCTGCCGCGCGGCTTCCGTGGCCAGCCCCTTGGCAAGTTTCGCTGTCAACGAATCCAACCGTTCGTAGAGTCCCGGCCGCCGCAGGATTTCGAGCGTCTTCAACCCCGCGGCCACCGCCAGGGGGTTGCCGGAGAGCGTTCCGGCCTGATACACCGGCCCGGAGGGAGCCACCAGGTCCATCAGCCGCGCCTTCCCGCCGTACGCTCCCACCGGCAGGCCACCGCCGATGATCTTGCCGAGCGTGGTCATGTCCGGATCGATCTTGTAAAGCTGCTGGACGCCACCGTACGCGACGCGAAAACCCGTCATGACTTCGTCGAAAATCAGGACCGTGCCATGCTCGAGCGTCAGAGCCCGCAGCTTCTCCAGGAAGCCCAACCGCGGCGCCACGCATCCCATGTTGCCGGCCACCGGCTCGACGATCGCCGCCGCCAGCTCGTGGCGATGCACGCGGAAAGCTTCCTCCAGCGCCGCCGCATCGTTGAAAGGCACGGTCACCGTGAGCTCCGCGAGAGCCCGCGGCACGCCGGGGCTGTCCGGCAAGCCGAGCGTCGCCACACCCGAACCCGCCTTCACCAGCAGGCTGTCGGCATGGCCGTGGTAGCAGCCCTCAAATTTCAGAATCTTGTCGCGCCCCGTCGCGGCGCGCGCCACACGTAACGCGGAGAGGGTTGCTTCCGTGCCGGAATTCACCAGCCGGACGCGCTCGATGGAAGGAAAGGCTTCGCGGAGGCGCTCGGCCAACTCCACTTCCCCGGGCGTGCAGGCGCCGAAGCTCGTTCCCGTCTCCAGAGCCTTCGCCAGCGCTTCCCTCACCTCGGGATGGGCGTGGCCCAGGATCAGCGGTCCCCAGGAAAGCACGTAATCGATGTAACTCTTGCCATCAACGTCCGTCATCGTCGCGCCCTTGCCGCTGGCAATGAAGATGGGATCCCCGCCTACGGCATGGAAGGCGCGCACGGGCGAATTCACCCCACCCGGCATCAGGTGCCTGGCCTTCTCGAAGAGCTCCTGCGATTTGGAGGGTATGGGTTTGATCCCTGGTTGGAAAGGTGGATTCATGGGCGTGTCCGATGGGTCAATCTTTGTGCTGCCCGCCAGAGGAGCCTTAAGTCGCGTGCGGCTGCCCGAGCAGTTTCTTGAAAAACTTGCTCACTCTGTCATTCTGAGGAGCCGAAGGCGACGAAGAACCTCGTAAGTCGTTCAGAACAACAAAAGCAGATTCTTCGCGGAGTTTACCCTGAGCGCAGCGAATGGGCTCAGAATGACACCGTCGGATCGTTTTTCCACAAGCTGCTAGAAAACAGCAACGCTCCCCTCCTCGGGTAAGGAGAGGGTTAGGCGGTGGTGTGGACCAGAGTTGGGGGCGAAGATCCACCACCCCCTGGCCCCCTCCCAATCTAGGGGGGAATCACGGGCCCGGGTTTTTCAGCACTTCCTAGTACTCGCTTGGTTTAATTGGCGTACGCAACTGGTCACAGTCGTGCTTTGATTTCAATGACTTGAAAATGCGCGAACTAAACCAAGTTGGTACTAGGCCGTGTGCGGGCGTTGAAACGCCTCCTGGAGAAGCCGCGCGCCCGTTTCCAGAAGCGCACGCGTCAGGCCCAGGTAAAGGCGCGCGGTGAGCCCCAGGTAAGAGTGCGAGCCCTCCAGCAGGTCCTGCACCACCTCCAGAAACTTGCGGCTCCGCGCCCCAAACTCTACCATGCGCGTCGTAACGCCGCTACCCAGAAACTCTCCGTAGTAAAACATCCCCGCCAGCCGCGCGCCCAGCGCCAGCGCCCTGCCGAATTCCTCCCACACGCGTCCCGGGTAAAGCCCCGGCAGCTCCTCGAGCAGCGATGCGGCCAGCAATTCGCCGGAACGCAGGGCGTAATAGATCCCTTCTCCTGTCACCGGGTCCACCAAGCCGGCAGAATCTCCGACCAGGGCCCAGCCCTGCCCCGCCAGCCGCAGATTCCCCCAGGTTTCGACGCATAGCGCCGGGAGCAGGTGGCTGAACACTCGCGCCTTGGTGGAATCATAGCCGAACTTCTGCATGAAGACATGCAGCCTTTCGCGCAGGCCTGCCATGCGGTCCTCGCCGACCTTTCCGCAGATACCCACCGAGAGGTGATCCGGCCGCGGGAACGCCCAGGCGTAACCTTCGAACCCCTCGTAGAACTGGACGCGCAGCAGCTCACTCTCGGCGGGAACGTAATAGCCGAAGGTCAGCATGAAATCGCGCGGGCCGAAATCCTCAACCACCAGCCGGCGCAGCCGCGAGCGCGCGCCCCCCGCCAGCACCACGTAATCCACGCGGTAATTCCCTGCGCGACCGGCGAGATCCCAACCCGAGTTCCCTCGCTGCAGACCCAATATCCTGTCGCTTACGATTTCCGCGCCGGCTTCTTCCGCGCGCCGCAACAACAATCCGTTCAGCGTGGCGCGCGAGTAAATGGCCAAAGGCGAGCGCAGGCGAAAGCACATCGTCTCGCCGGTAGGCGCCACAAATTCCGCGTCGCGCACCAGCGTGCCGCGCCCGGTCGTTTCCGCCAGGAAAGGATAGCGTTCGAGCGCTTTGTGACTGAGCCCGCCGCCGCAAGGCTTTTCCCAACCGATCTTCTCTTCGAAGACCAGCACGCGATGCCCACCACTCGCCGCGCGCCGCAGTCCCCAGCCTTGCGCCAGCTTCTCAGCGGTCATGGCTCCCGCCGGCCCACCTCCAATAATGCCAATGGTGCGTGCGCTCATTGCGAAAACTCTTTCGTGACCAACGAGGGTAGGGCAAGCTGTCCCGGCGAAGTCGCGAGCCCTACCCCTACGTGCTCGCCTTCGAGGATTCGAGCATAGCACGCGGCTTTGCGCGCTGTAAATTCGCAGAATTCGACACGGAGCGGCGCGCCCCCCGTATTGTAGGGGTACGGCTTGCCTGCCGGCCGGCAAGGCCGGCCGTACCCGAATTGATCGCTGCAACCAACCAGGGTAGGGCAACCTGTCCCGGCGAAGTCGGGAGCCCTACCCCCACACGGCTTCCGACGGCCGGCGTGCTTCGCACCTTGCGTTATGCCGACGCCTCGGTGCAGAATGCTGGTGAACAAGGGGGAGGCGCGGCTCCCCCGCAGTCAGGGTAAATGGAATCAGCTCAGAATTAGCCGAGATTGCATGCTCCTTCGACCACGCGAACCCTTCAACTTTACTCGCACGCTGCGATTTATTCTGAGCCCGCCCGCGTTGCTCAACGGGCGGGAGTTCGCGCCGCTGCTCGACTGCTTTGTGGACGGCGAATATCGCCGCGTGCTGGAATTCGGCGAGCAACTGGTCCTTTGCGGGGTGTGCGAGGAACGGCACGGCGCGAGCGCCGCGTTGCGCATTCGTATCCTAGCGGGCCCGGATGACGAAGGCGTGAAGCGCGCGGTGGTTTCACAGGTGGCGCACCAGTTCTCTACTGACCTCGACATCGAGCCGTTCTACGCGCTCGCGGCGGTGGATCAGGTGCTTCGCCACCTCATCGTTCACTTTCGGGGCATGCGGATTCCGCAGGCTCCTCGAGTCTTTGAAATTCTCATTTCCGCCATTATCGAGCAGCAGGTGAATTTGTCGTTTGCGTACCAGGTGAAGAAAGCGCTGATCGACACCTACGGACGCTCCCTGGATTTCGCCGGCCGCCGCTACAACGCGTTTCCCGAGCCTGCCGCGCTCGCCATCACCACCCCGCGCGAACTGCGCCGCATCCAGGTATCCGGTCCCAAAGCGCGTTACATAATCGGCATTTCACGCTTGGCGCTGGACGGCACGCTCGACCTCGAGGGCTTACGAGAGATTGCGCCGGTCCTGGCTTACGAAAAACTCCTGGACCAAAAGGGTGTGGGGCACTGGACGGCGCAGTACGTCGGGCTGCGTGCCCTGGGGCATCTGGATTGCCTGCCCGCCGCCGACGTAGGGCTGCAAAAGGTAATCCGGTATTTCTACGGGCTGCGCAAGCAGCCTTCCCCCGAGCGCGTGGAAAAACTCGCCCGGTCCTGGGTGGGCTGGCGAAGCTACGCCACTTTCTATCTTTGGCTCACCTATTGGGAGACCCGGAAATGGAAGAGTCGAGTGCTCAAGGACGTTCGCGCTGGACGCCGCGGCGGGGACTAGTCCCGTGACCGCCTAGAAAAGTCCCGAACCAGCGCTGTCAACACGGCGCTTTGGTTGACTGCGAACGCTTCCGAAAAGAACCTCACCAGGCGGGCACGGGACTAGCCCCGCATCTGCCCCACAAGTATGACCCATAATGCGAGACCCATCCCCACGCCGAAGTGGGGCTCGACAAACCCCAGGTAGAGGATGAAGAGGCACCAGGGGATAAATATCAAAAAGGCGTGGTGAAGCACGTAGTCGGAAATGAGCAGCATGATGAACGCCGCCACGGTGGCAGCACCGCATCCGAGCAGATCCCACCCCAGGCTAAAATGGTGTGGTCGGACCGTGAAGCGATAGATTCCCCCGGCGATGAACAATGTGCCCAGAATGATCAGGACGAGCATAAAGCCCAGCTCGCTCCGCGACCAATTTCCGGCGTTCTTCAGGACCTGCTTTAGTGAACTCACTATCGCCAGCCTTTCGCGGGAAGTATAGACTTAGGGCGTTTGCCCTGCAAATGCCGCTCCAGGATGGAGATAGATTATGCCCACACCGAATTTCACCAAACCCCTTATTGCGCAGGCTGAGCGCGTGCTGAAGCAAGTCTATTTGCCTCGCATCGTGAGATGTCTCGAAAAGCTTTCTCCCGCGCAGATCTGGTGGCGGCCGAACCAGGCTGCCAACAGCGCGGGGAACCTGGTACTGCACCTCGCGGGAAACGTACACCAGTGGATTATTTCCGGCCTGGGCGGCGCGCCCGACGTCCGTCAGCGCGACAAGGAATTTGCTGAGCGCGGTCCCCTGCCCCGGCGGGTGCTGCTCGGTCGCTTGCAGCAAACCGTGGAGGGAGCCTGCCGAGTCTCGCGGAAACTCTCGGCCGAAGATTTGGCGCGGGTTTACAGCATCCAGGGATACCGCGTAACCGGACTCGCGGCCACTTACCACGTCGCCGAACACTTCTCCCACCACGCGGGGCAAATCATCCTGATTACCAAGATGCTCGCAGGCCGCGATCTGGGATTTACTCACCTGCCCGGTGAAAAAAAGAAGAAAGCCAAACCACTGCCCGCAGTTTAGCCAGGGGGGGCGCTATTGCAGCCGATGTACCTGCTTGGCCTGCACCACGAGTGTGCCTGCCGGGATGGAAACACCATTGATCGTGCTGGCTTGCGGCTCAAAGAAGGGCATGCCTTTGACGAGCAAGGAGTCCTGCGGGGTCAGGCCGCCCAACCCGGTCACATTCACGTAGGTCGTCTGGTTGTTGGTCAGGACGTAGAGCGGCGCTCCCTGCAGAAGTGTGCAGCAGGGATTGAGAACGAAGGCTCCCGTGAGGTCGTCTGACCCGATCTGCACGATCGAACCCAAGTTCCCCTGCAGCGACTGTAACTTAAGGAAGATGGCCGTGGGCGCTATGGTGCCCAGCAGTTTCGGGCCCGATCCAGTCGTCGTCGGGGGCTTGGTGTACGCCCCGTGTACGACCACTTCCTGGCCCACGGCTAGGTTCGTCGGTCCAAAGGCGAGGTTTGCAAAGTTCGGCCCCAAAACTGAAACCTGAAAGGTCGGATTGGAGGAAAGGTTGACCTGGAAAATGGAGTCCAAGGTGATATTGAAAGGGTCCTGCGGCTCCGCGTCCCGAACCCAGAAGTCGAACTGCGTAGGATTCCCGACCGGATCTGTCGCTATCGAAACGATCGGGCCGATAAAGGCCGTACTGGGGGTCACAGAGGACGTCCTAGGATAGGGGTCCTCGACCGCCTGGAATTCGACCGTCTTCGCCGCCAAGTTGCCCTGGCTGTCCAGCGTGGCGTCCACTTCCACGTAACTATTCGTCACGAGGTGGGGAAGATCGAGGAAACCGACCTTGTTGGTGTCCGCAGCCAAATTCACACTCACTGCCGGGGCACCGGACGTGGAAGGAGAAAGGAGCTGCATCAGGAAGCTTCCCGTATAGGTCGGATTGGTGGTGGTGTTCGTGGGCGTGATGGTTCTCACAAACCCCGACAGGTCGTCCAACTCGCCGAATCCATTCGAGCCACTGGCTGTCAATTGTGCGACGCTAATGACGGGCGAGACACTGCCGGTGAGCTGCCCCGTCGAATTCACCTGGAGCATGCGCAGGACGTCAAAATCCAGGCGCAGGACATTCGCTTGCCCTGCGGTGATCACCAGGGGAGGATTAAGGGCTACGGTGGGCTGGGTCTCGGTCAGGGCACCGCTGAGGAACTTCACGGGTGGGATAAGGCTCGGCTCGTAAGTCGCTACCTGCGCCTGCTGAAGCCTGAAATTCGCCTGGTTGTAGCTTCCTTCAGGGACAGTGAACACATAAAGGATGGTGGTGAAATCCCGGAGCTGTTGCAGGTTAAGCCGAATCGAAGGGGCAAAGGAAGCCGTGCTCGCAATATATCCCTCGTTTGAGCCCCCGGCGACCGGCGTCAGACTCAACCCCGTGATTGTGACGGTCGAGGAAATCGCATCGCAAATTGGTGCGTCCTGTACAATGGTGATCAAGCTGCCCTTGGCTGGGTTAGGCGTTGTGGGCGTGGAGGAACCACAACTCGTCAGAATACCGGTGACTAGTGCCATTGCGAAAATCTTCGCCAGCATACGTTTGGGCATCCGTCTCAAGGGTCTCCTTCTGTTCACGTCTGGAATAGGCAGTCGGTTGCGGCTGCAGGGGGATTCAGGCCCACACCCAGGTTGCCGTGGTTGTCGGCAAAGACCCGCGCCTCTTCCTCAGATGATGTCAGCCAGCAATGGGGTTATCCGCACGCTGGGGCTGCCGGCCCCTAGGGCCAAGCTTCCGATAAATACAGTGAATTGACCGTAGAAGGCAAGAAGTATTCCAGCGAGAAAGCTTCCGGCTGACCCGCCGCCGGACGTTACACTGTCCCTCGCCGGCCTGGCGGCTCGCGCTTTTCCCCACACCGGTCTTGAGGAGCTCCGATGGGGGAATTTCACCACGGGTGAGACGCTCATTTCTGCTCGACCTTGCGTCGGCGGATGAAGGCCGGAACGTCGAGGTCATCCTCCGGGATCCCCGCGTTCAGGGTGGCAGTTTGAGTTTCGACCGGCAGCTTCTCTTTCCTCGCCAGGGCGTTCTTTACGCTCTGTTGCGCAGTGCGCAAGGCTGGTGAAAGCGTAGGGAGTGGCTTCACACCCATTTTCTCGGATTTGATGCCGGTGGCAATCACCGTCACCTTGACGGCATTTCCCATCGACTCGTCATGGACGGCGCCGAAAATAATGTTGGCGTTCTCCGCAGCGGCCTTTTGCACGATGGTCGAAGCCTCGTGCACCTCATAGAGCGTCAGCTTGCTCGAGCCGGTAATGTTGAGCAAAATGCCCTGGGCTCCGTTGATCGTCGCATCTTCGAGCAAAGGGCTGGCGATGGCGCGGTTGGTGGCTTCCACGGCGCGGTTCTCTCCGCTGGCCACCGCAGTGCCCATCACCGCATAGCCCATGCCTTCCATGATGGTTTTGATGTCCGCAAAATCGCGGTTGATGATCCCCGTAATGGTAATGATATCGGAGATTCCCTGCACACCCTGCCGCAGGATGTCGTCCGCGATGCGGAACGCCTCAAAGAAACTCGTCCCCTTGTCCACGAACTGCATCAGACGTTCATTGGGAATGCAGATGAGCGTATCCACGGCTTGGCTCAATTCTGCCAGCCCCTGCTCCGCCTGTATCATGCGGCGCTTGCCTTCGAAGGCGAAAGGCTTGGTGACCACGGCCACCGTCAGTGCGCCGAGTTCGCGCGCCAGGCTGGCCACGATGGGTGCGCCCCCCGTCCCCGTCCCGCCGCCCAGGCCCGCGGTGACGAACGTCATGTCAGCGCCTTCCAGCGCTTCGATGATCTTTTCGGTGTCCTCGAGCGCCGCACGCCGCCCAATTTCCGGGTTGCCCCCCGAACCCAATCCCTTGGTCAGCTTCGTGCCGAGTTGAATCTTCAGCGCCGCTTTGGAAGCCTGCAACGCCTGCGCGTCGGTGTTGGCCACGAGAAAATCCACGCCTTTCACATCGGCCGAGATCATCCGGTTGACGGCGTTGCCTCCACCCCCACCGACCCCGATGACTTTGATCTTGGCGCCGTGGCGCAGCTCGTCGGAGAAATCCACCCGAAGGTCACCCATGCCGGTTCCGCTCGTCATGATGGCTCCTTTGCTCCCAGTCTTTAGGTACCCTTGCCGCGCAGGCTTTTCCAGAGCGTCCCGAACCATCCCGCGGACGCTCGCGAGTCGCGCAGCAGGCGCCGGCGGTTCCCGTGGACCACCAATCCCACGGCGGTCGCGAATGCCGGGTCGGGAAGGGTTTCACCCATGTGCTCAAGCCCGAACGGGACGCCGGCCCGCACAGGCATGCCCAAAGTTTGTTCTGCAAGCCCTGCCAGACCGCCTAACTTCGCTCCGCCGCCCGTCAGCACGACACCGGCACCCAACTGCTTCTCGCAGCCCGAGCGGCCAATTTCCGCCCGGATCAATTCCATCAGTTCCACGGCACGAGGCTCGATGACCTCACTCAACATGGCGTAACTCACTACGCGCGAGGGCCGGTCCCCCACGCTGGGGACCTCCAACAGCGTGTCGGCGGGCTTGGCAAGGTCGCGCTCGCCCCAGGCTTTCTTCATCTTCTCCGCCTCGGGAATCGGTGTGCGCAGTCCCACTGCGATATCGTTGGTGAAGTGCTCGCCTCCCACGGGAATTACGGCGGTGTGTCGCGCCACCCCCGCATGATAGACAATCAGGTCGGTCGAGCCACCCCCGATGTCTACCAGCGCCACACCCAGCTCGCGCTCGTCGGCCGTCAGGCAAGCCTCCCCCGAAGCGAGCGGTTCAAAAACCGTGTCTTGCACTACCACACCCGCCCGGTTCACCGCCGTCACCACGTTCTGGGAAGCTGAGGCCGACGCCGTCACGAGGTGAACATCCACTTCCAGCCGAGCTCCCACCATGCCGACGGGATCCCGGATGCCGTCATTGGAATCGAGCAGGAACTTTTGCGGCAGGACATGCAGAAGCTGGCGATCCTCCGGCAGGGTGATGCCCTGGGCCGTCCGAATGACCCGCCGGACGTCGTCGCGTTCGACTTCCCGCGTCGCGGTGGGAGTCTTCCCCAGCGTGATCGCACCCCGGGAATTCACTCCCTTGATATGCGAGCCCGCCACACCGACGTAGGCGGAATCGATGGACACTCCCGCGGCGGCTTCGGCTGCCTCCACGGCTTTCTTCACAGCCAGCCCCGCTAGGTCGAGATTCACGATCAAGCCTTTGCGCCAGCCCTTCGATTCGGCCACCCCCAGGCCCGCGACTTCCAGCTTCCCTTCCTCGTTCGGCCTGCACACGAGCGCGCAGGTCTTCACACTGCCCAGGTCAAGCCCGACGATGGTGTGACCTTTGCGCGCCAAGCTTTCTTCAGTCCTTTCGCTCGCCGTTGGCGGGCACCGCCGGCTCCGCCGCCGGAACTGGTGGCTGCGGGTTCACCACGATCTGATTGCGATACCGCAAATCGACGGAATCAAGTTTGGTGTTCGATTTCCGCAACTCCGGGAGCAACGACAGGAAACTCCGGAAGCGTTCCAGGAAATCCTGGTGGCCGAAGTGCACCTGCACCGTCTGTTGCCCCAGAATGAGCAGCGCCTTCAGGTCCTCGGGGTCGGTCAGGTCCACTTCCGAGATCATCCAGCCCGGGCGAGCTGCCTCCATTCCCAATTGCTGCACGAACTCCTGGTAGAGGGCTAAACGACTGCGGCGCTCCTCCACGCTGGCAAGGTTCTCCAGGCCACTGATCACGGGGAAGTCGAAGACCCCGCTCTCCGGCTTCTCGAGCAGCATGCCGTCACCGTCCACCAGGCTCACCCGCCCGCCCAGGGTGGCAAAGGCCACGGGAGTGCGCTCGGTGATGTGGACCAGCAGTCCATGAGGCAGGATGCGGGTCACCGCCGCCGTCCGCACCCAGGGCAGAGTTTCCACCAGTCGCCGCTTGGCATCGAGGGAAATGCGGAAGACATTGATACCCGCTTTGACGTTCCCCGTCAAAGGCAATCCCAGCGCACCTAGGACTTCCTCGCGCGAAACGATCCGGTTTCCCACCATCACGATGTCTTCCGGCGAACTCAACACGAAGCACGGCGAGGTGAGTGCGAGGGTGGCGAGGAAGTAGCCGGCGACACCGACGGGCAATAGGACCCCGAGCGCAAATAGAACCCAACGGACGCGCCGCGAGATCCGGCTGCGTCGCACCGAGACGAGGTTCTGCCGCCGCAGATAAGGGGATTCCTGTTCGGGTTCCAACTCATCTGGCAGCGCTGGTGCGTCCTGTTCCAGCAATTCCATGCTCCCTCACGAGGTCCAGTAGGCCCGCGCCCGCGTGACCTTGTCTTCCACCCTAGCTTGCACGCCGTGGCCTGGCAGCTCTTCCTCTGCTGTCGACATCCGAGTGGGTGCCAGCATCAGTGCAACGCCACGCCTAACTGCGAAGCCCGAAGGCCAATCGCCTTTGCCAGCGCCTCGCCGATCTTCCACACATTGCCCGCTCCGATGGTCATGACCAGGTCGTCCGGCCGCGCGTCGCGCAGGAGTTCTTGTACCACCTGCTGGTCTGACGGCGCGTACTGCGCGTTGCTTAGGCCCAATTCGTGCATGCGCGCCACCAAGCGCTCGGAAGTCACACCCGGGATCGGCGGCTCACTGGCCGCATAGATATCCAGCACGTAAACGCGGTCGCAACCCCCGAAGCAACTCGCCAAGTCATCCAGCAAGAACTTGGTGCGCGTGTAGCGATGGGGCTGAAAGATGGCGATGACACGGTTCGCCCCTCGTAGGCGCGCGGCGTCGAGCGTGGCGCGGATTTCCGTGGGGTGGTGACCGTAGTCATCCACGATGGTGATGCCCTCGATCTCCGCTTTGATCTGAAAGCGGCGGTCCGCGCCGCGAAAACGTTCCAGGCCCTGGCGAATCTGCTCGGTGGCGAGTTCCAGTTCCAAGCCCACCGCGACCGCCGCAAGAGCGTTCTGCACGTTGTGCCGGCCAGGGACGTGCACCGAAAAGCGTCCCAGGTCCTTCCCTTTCACGACCGCGTCAAAGGTCGAGCCGGAAGGCGCGAGCTCGTGGATCTTGCCCTGGATGTCCGCGCCTGGATCGAGACCGTAAGTGACCACACGACGGCGAAGCTGCGGCGCCAGGGTTTGCATCAGCTCGCGCCAGGGTGGGTCGAAACACGCCACTACGGCGCCGTAGAACGGAACCTTGTTCATGAAAGAGACGAAGGCCGCGGCGATTTCGTCGAGGTCGTGGTAGTGCTCCAGGTGTTCGCGGTCAATGTTGGTGACCACGGCAATCGAAGGCAGCAGATAAAGGAACGAGCGGTCGCTCTCATCCGCCTCGACCACCATCAGATCACCTTTTCCCAGCCGGGCGCTTGACCCAAAAACATCCAGCCGCCCGCCGATCACCGCCGTAGGGTCGAGCCTCGCTTCCGCTAACATCACGGCGATCATGGAAGTGACCGTGGTCTTGCCGTGCGCGCCCGCCACCGCCACGTTGAACTTCAGGCGCATCAATTCCGCCAGCATCTCAGCACGCGGTATGACGGGGACTTGCCGCCTCTTTGCTTCCCGGATTTCAGGATTGTCCACCGGCACGGCAGAAGACATCACTACCACCTGCGCCTCGCTCGCGTTCGAGGCCGCGTGGCCTTCGAAAACGCGCGCGCCCAGGCTTGCCAGGCGAGCGGTGACGGGGGTCGCTTTCAAGTCGGAGCCCGAAACCTGAAATCCCAGATTCAGCAACACCTCGGCGATGCCGCTCATGCCGATGCCGCCGATCCCCACAAAATGAATCTTGTGAATTTTTCCCAGCATTGTTCCGCTACTCGTGGCCCGCCGTCTGCCCTTTGCGGGCGAAGGCTTCGACCAAGTCTGCGATGCGGGCTGCCGCATCCGGCCGCGCCAGGCGGCGCGCGCAGGCTTCCATCTGGCCGAGCGTTTCCGGGACCCCTAATAACCCGCGGATTTCCCTCACCAGCCGCTCCGGCGTCAGCTCCGACTGCACGAGGACGCGCGCCGCTCCCGCGCGCTCCAGAACCCGGGCGTTTTCCAGTTGATGCTGATCCGTGGCGGCCGGAAAAGGAATCAGCAACGCGGCCCTTCCGGCGGCAGCCAGTTCGGCCACAGCCGTCGCGCCCGCGCGCGAAACCACCAAGTCGGCCTGCGCGAGCGCCCCAGGCATGTCCTCGATGAAAGCGTGAATCTCGGCGAGGAAGCCTCGCTCCTGATAGGCCTTGCGAACATCATTATAGTCGTGTTCGCCGGTTTGGTGGACGATTCTGATCCGCTCCGTATCGCGTGCGAAGAGCGGTAGACTCGCCACCACCGCTTGGTTGATCGCCCTCGAACCCTGGCTCCCGCCCACCATCAAGACCGTGAAGGGGGGCGTGTGCGGCTTGGGCGGAATTTCGAAAAACGCCCTGCGCACAGGATGCCCCGTCAGATGAGCCTTTTCACCGTAGAAGCGCGCCGTTTCCTCAAACCCTACCGCCGCCGCGCGCACCACCGGCGCCAGGACGCGGTTCGTGAAACCCGGCCGGGCGTTCGGTTCAATCAACACCGTGGGAATATCCCGGAGCGCCGCTTCCAGCATCACCGGTCCCGCGACGTAGCCGCCCACGCCCACCACCACGTGGGGCTGAAACTCTCGCAGAATTGCTGCTGCCTCTACGGCCGTGTAGGGTAAGACCAGGAAATTGCGCAGCTTTCGCAAACCCCCAATTCCCTTCAAGCCGGCCGCCTCGACCACGCGCAGCGGGAAACCCGCCGCGGGAATCAGTTTCGATTCGAGCTGGCGACGCGTCCCTATAAATTCGATCGCGTAACGCGTCGAATTCCAGTCGCCGCGCTCGCTGCGCGCGCGCAACTCCGCGGCCACCGCAAGAGCCGGAAAAATGTGGCCACCTGTTCCCCCGGCCACCATCAGGATCCGCGCCGTTGTTGGGGCCGGTTCTGCTGACCCGGATTTGTCGCCACCAACCGCGGCCGCGGCTGGATCTCCGCGCCCCGCCTCTTCGATCTGCTCATGCACGGTGTTCAACACTTCCTCTAGCTCGCGTGTTGTGAAATATTCAGCAATATCCCCACGGCCGCCAAGTTAACCAGCAGGGATGATCCGCCATAGCTCACGAACGGCAGGGGGATGCCCTTCGTGGGGAGCAATCCCAGCACGACGCTCATGTTCACCAGCGCCTGGCCCACGATCATCACCGTCAACCCAATTGCCAGCAGGCGCCCGAAGTCGTCCGCGCAGCCGGCGCTGGCGCGCAGTCCACGCAGCAGGATCAGGCCGAAGATGGCCGCAACCGCCAGCGTGCCAATCAAGCCCAGTTCCTCTCCCACGACTGCGAAAATGAAATCTGTGTGAGGTTCCGGCAAGAAAAAGAGCTTCTGCCTGCCTTCCATCAGCCCCATACCGGTAATGCCACCGGTCCCGATCGCGATGTAGGACTGCAGAATATGGAATCCTTTCCCCAGGGGGTCGGCGTAAGGATTCCAAAACGCCAGCAGACGGTTGTGGCGATAGGTCGAATAAGAAATCAACCCGTACAGCACGGGCCCCACGGGCAGTCCCGCCAGCACCAGATAGCGGAACTGCACGCCCGCCGCAAAAAGCATCGTTGCCACGAGCAGCCCGAGCGCTAGGGTCGTCCCGAAATCGGGTTCAACCACCACCAACCAACCCGTTATGCCTGCAACCAGCGCAATCGGCGAAAGGGTGTGCTTCCAATCGTTCACGTGACCCCTGCGAAGATCCAAGAAAAAGGCCACGAAAAGGGTAAGAACGATTTTCGCGAGCTCCGAAGGCTGAAAGCTGGCGGCGCCCAGGTGAAACCACCGGTGTGTGTGGTGATTGCGGTCGGCGAAGAGCACCAGCACGAGCAGAATAAACTGCAAAGCCAGCGCGGGAAAAACCACCAGCGGGCTCGCCAGCCGCCGGTAGTCCACATGCATCATGACCACCAGGGCGATAAACCCCACCACCGCCCAAGCCAGTTGTCGCCAGAGAAAATAGTAACTGCTATCGTGCTTTTCCGACGCCATGACCGCCGAGGCGCTAAAAACCATCAGCGCGCCGAAAAGAACCAAGCCCACCACGGCGCCAAACAGGACCTTATCCGATTGGAGTTGTCTCGCCATGCACTAGCTAATCCAGTCCGGGTAGTCGCCCCTGCGTTTCCGCTGACGAGCGCGGCGCGTCCCGGTGGTCGCCGGTTTTGCTACGCCCCTTCCCTTTCGCCGTGTCTTTCTTGGTGGCGGGGCTCGCCCCAGCCGCGATTCCCCCGCGCGCCTCAAAGGGCAGCGGTTCGTCTGCAATGGCCTCCGTTTCGCTCGCGGGCGGGGAGATCGCAGGGTCTTCCTCTGGTGCGATCTGCGATTCCATCTCCGTCGGAAGCATTTCTACCGTTTCAACTTCGTACACATAGCTGAGTTCAATGCGATGCGGGGGTAGTTCAACGGCCATCGCGGGAGATTCCGAAGGTTTTTCGGTTTCCACTGGCTCAACCGGGTGAACGACCACCCCGGGAGTCGAGGGTGGTCCCTGCGCAGCCGCGTCTGAAAGCTTCTGCCGGGCGATTGCACCCGCCGAGACATCTCTCGCGAGTTGTTTTACCAGTTGCTTGAACACGCGGCCGCGCTGTTCATAATCTTTGAACTGATCGAAGCTCGAACAGGCGGGCGCCAGCAGCACCGTGTCACCAGGACGCGACCGGATGAAGGCCTCACGCACGGCGGTCGCCAGATCGCGCGCGTGAACGAGTTTCCCGGAGCCCGCGAGTTGCTTGGCAATCACCGGGGCGGCGGCTCCGACTAGCAGGACGTCGCGCACCCGCTCCTTGATCAGCGGGATGAGCGGCGTGTAAGGCGCGCCCTTGTCCTTCCCGCCCAGAATCAAGTGCACGCCGCGCTCGAAGGCTTCCAGCGACTTCACGGTCGCGTCGACGCTGGTGGCCTTGGAGTTGTTGTAGAAATCCACGCCCTGGACTTCCCGCACGAATTCCAGCCGATGCTCGACGCCCTGAAATTCCCGCAGGGCCTTGCGAATCGCAGCAAAATCCGCGCCCAGCACGCACGCCGCGGCGGTGGCCGCCAGCACGTCTTCCAAATTGAAATCGCCGCGCAAGGTCACGTCGCGGGTTTCGAACAGCACGCGCTCCAGGTGCCGCACGCGATAGTAGATCTTGCCTCCGGAGACGAAGACGCCTTTGGCGAGTTCACGCTGGCGGCTGAAAAGCACCGGCCGGCTGGAAACCACCGCCTGGAGCGCGGCCACCCAGGGATCGTCGGCATTCAGGATGGCAAAGTCCCGGCCGCGCTGATTGCGGAAAATCTGCCGCTTGGCCTGCGCATAAGCTTCCAGATTCGGGTGCCGGTCGAGATGGTTCGGCGAGAGATTGAGCATCACCGCCACGTGCGGGTGGAGTTCCTGAATGCCTTCCAGTTGAAAGCTGCTCAACTCCGTAACGAACATCGTGCCGGGCGTGGCGTGGTCAACCGCGGAGCTCAGGGCGTTGCCGATATTGCCGCCCACGAACGTCGGGAACCGGGAAGCCCGCAGCATATCGCCAAGAAGCGCGGTCGTGGTGGTCTTGCCGTTCGACCCCGTGATGCCCACCAGCGTACCTTCCAGAAACCAGGTCGCGGCCTCGACTTCGGGATAAATCGGAATCTGCTGCTGTCGCGCGGCTTGAAGCTGCGGTAGGTCCCAAGGGACACCCGGACTGATGACAATGACGTCTTGATGAAGGAACGTCTCCTGGCGTTGCGAGCCGAGCTCCAGCCCGATCTTCCCCTTGAGAAGCGGCGGCAGGAGATCCCGGAACTCCGAGGGGGGCTTGAGATCAGTCACGGTCACCACCGCGCCGTGGCGGGCCAAGGCCAGAGCCACTGAGAAGCCGCTGCGAGCGAGCCCCACGACCAGCACGCGTTTGCCGCGCACGTCCATCAAGCGAGCCTCCGCCGTCTGGGTTGACCGTTCTTGCGGAAATGCACGTCCAGGATTTCCGAGACAACTTCCGAAAGCGACCGCCGGACCTGCCGCGCCGCGCGGCGAGCCTCGACCAGCGTCTCCCGATTGAGGGTCAGGCTCACGCGCGTAGGATTACGGAATGATTTCGGTCTCCCCATAATCTCGTTAGTGCGTATTTTATGCGCGAAAAATGTGTTCGTCAACCAAAGTCAGCGGGCAGTCATCAGTTTTCAGCAATCCCTTCTCCGTTTTTGCTGCGATGACAGGAAAATCCGTTCAAGTCGCAAAACCCTCTGCCATGAGTTCTCACTGATTACTGAGAACTGATGACTGACAACTGGCTCCGGACTCCCACCTCCCTCACCGCAATTTCAGCGTGGTCAAAGCAAAGAGCGCGAAAACCAATGCGGCGATCCAGAAGCGTGCAATGATTTTCGATTCCTTCCAGCCGCCCAATTCAAAATGATGATGCAGTGGCGCCATTCGAAAAATGCGCTTGCCACGCAGTTTGAATGAGCCCACTTGCAGAATCACGGAAAGGGCCTCGATCACAAAAATCCCGCCGATAAAAGGCAGCAGCAGTTCCTGCTTGACGATCACCGCTACAGTGGCCATCGCGCCCCCCAGCGAGAGCGAGCCAACGTCGCCCATAAAAATCTCCGCGGGATAGGCGTTGTACCAAAGGAAACCGAGACTCGCACCCACCATCGAGCCGCAAAAGATGGTCAGTTCACCTACGCGCGGCAGGTGTTCCAGATCGAGATACTCGGAAAGCACCGCGTGCCCGCCGACGTAGGTCAGCACGGTCAAAGCGGAAGCGGAGATCACCAGGCACCCGATCGCCAGGCCGTCCAGCCCATCGGTCAGGTTGACGGCGTTGGAAGAACCCACCAAGACCAGAACAACGAAAAGCAGGAAGGGAAGAAACGCCAAAGGATAGGTCCAGGTATTCCTGAGGAGAGGCGAAATCAGAAAGGTCGGGTGGAAGCGCTTGAAGAAAGGAAAGGTCAGGGTGGTGGAGTAAAGCCCGCGCGCCGACAAGAAAACCAGAATGACGCCGAAGACGAAACTGACCAGGACCTGCAGCAGGAATTTCCCCCGCGTGGTCAGACCCAGATTCTGGCGGCGCCGCACTTTCTGGTAATCGTCCCAGAAACCGATGCCGGCAAACGACAGGGTCGTGCCCAGCGTGAGCCAAACGAAGACGTTGCTAAGGTCCGCCCAAAGAACGGTGGGAACCACGATACAGAGGATGATGAGCACGCCGCCCATGGTGGGCGTGCCCGCCTTGGCTTGGTGGGCTTGCGGCCCGTCTTCACGGATGTACTGACCAATCTGGAATTCCTTGAGCTTCTTCACCAGCCACGGCCCCAGGACGAGCGAGAGAAGCAGGGCCGTCATACTGGCGTACGCCGTGCGGAAGGTGATGTACCGAAACAGATTGAAGATGTGGAATTCGAGATGGAGTTTGAGGTAGAGGTAATAGAACATGGAATTGTGTTTAGGTTGCCGGCTCCGGGTGGGGCCGCGGGGCAGCCCCCGCAGCTACCGCCGAAACGCGCAGCAATTCAATCGCCGTCTCCAAATGAACTCCGCGTGAGCCCTTCACCAGGACGACGTCGCCGGGTGCCACCAGGGCCTGGCAGAACTCTCCCGCTTGTTTCGCGTCGGGGAAAAAGCGCAAGTGCGCAGGGGGAATTCCCCCTTCTGCCGCGCCTTCCAGGAAAAACCGGGCATCTCCTTGCGCCGCAATCAACCAGGACACTCCGCTCTGCGCGCACATACGACCAATGGCGCGGTGCAGTTCAGGCGAAGTGGGTCCCAGTTCCAGCATCTCGCCCGCGACCACAACGCGGCGGCGCGCCCCCGGCCATGCCGCGAGCACCTCAAGCATGCGTTCCATGGCCAGAGGGCTTGAGTTATAGCAATCGTTAACAACCGTGACCTCGCCAGGCAGTGTAAGAATTTCACTGCGCTGATGCAATCCCTGAAATTCTGCGAGGGCGTGGCGAATCTCGTCCGGGGGAATTGCGAAAAGGCTTGCCGCGGCCATCGCCGCGAGGGCGTTCTGGATGTTGTGCCGGCCCGGCAGAGGCAGCGTGAACTCGGCCCCCCAATCTGGGGTTGTCACTCGAAAGGCACTTCCGACCCCCGCGCTCGCCTTGACCTGGGCGGCGTGGAAAGCTGCTTTCTCGGAAAACCCAAACGTCACGACGCGGCCGGGAAATCCTTCCGCGAACGTTCGCACGCGCTCGTCGTCTTCGTTCAGGACGGCCACCGCGCGCTCGCCCGTGGTCGCAAGGTAATCGATCAGTTCGCGCTTGGCGTGGGCGATCGAATCGACAGAATCAAAGAACTGCAGGTGCACGGGAGCGACATTGGTGACCACGCCGACCTCAGGCTCGGCCAAGCGCGCCAGACGCGCAATTTCGTCGGCGGCCGACATCGCCAACTCCATCACGGCAACCTCGTGCTCGGGTTCCAGGGCCAGCAACGCCAGGGGCAATCCATAATCATTGTTCAAGTTTCCTGGTGAGCGCAGCACGCGGAGCCGCCGGCCGAGGATGGCGCCGATCATTTCCTTGGTGGTGCTTTTGCCGGTGCTGCCGGTGACGGCAATGAGGTGCTTGCCCCATTGGCGGCGAACTTCGCGCCCGAGCGTTTGCAGCGCACGGCGCGTGTCCTCGACGGCTACCAGTGCCGGGCGCCATTCCGCCGGAGCCGCGTCGGCGAAAGCTTGCTCGACCACCGCGCCGGCGGCGCCGCCCTCCAGGACTCGACCCACAAACTGATGGCCATCAAAGCGTGGCCCGCGAAGGGCGAAGAAGAGCTCGCCAGGCTCAATCGACCGCGAGTCGATCGAGTAACCCGCCACAAGGCGGTCCGGCACGCCACAGGAGGCGCCTAACCACGCCGCCACCTTGCCCATCGTCAGCTTCATGCTCCGCAAACCTCGCCCCGGGCAACCGGACCAGCGAGCCCGCCACCGCATGGTCTTCTACGCGCGGTCGCGACCGTAGCCCATCTCCCTGAGGACCCGACGGGCCACTTCACGGTCGTCGAAATCCATCTTCCCGTCCTTAAGAACCTGGTAGGTCTCGTGCCCCTTGCCCGCCAGGACCACCACGTCGCCCTCGTGAGCTTCTTCCAGCGCCTTGCGGATCGCGATGCCGCGATCGACCTCCGCGAGGTAGGGCTTGCCGGTGCGCTGCAACCCGACCAGTGCGTCGGCCATGATCAGCAGCGGGTCTTCACTGCGAGGATTGTCGGAAGTGAGCACCACGAAATCCGCCAGCGCGCCCGCGGCCTCGCCCATGCGGGGGCGCTTGGTCCGGTCGCGTTCACCCCCGCAACCGAACAGAACCATCAGGCGATGGCGCGTCAGCTCACGCGCCGTCTTCAGGACGTTTTTCAGAGCGTCATCGGTGTGGGCGTAATCCACGATGACCAGGAACGGCTGCCCCTCGTCGATGCGCTCAAAGCGCCCCGGCACGGCCTGCAAATTGGCAATGCCCTCCTCGATCTTGGCATTCGATATCCCCATGGCCACCCCCGTGGCGATTGCGGCCAGAATATTGGCCAGATTGGCGCGCCCCACCAGGGTAGAAGAGATGTGCAGCTTCCCGGCGGGCGTCGCGATGATGGCTTCCGTTACACTTGGACTGGAGCCTACTTGCTTGGGCACGACCTGCGCGTCACCGTTCAGGCCATAAGTCAGGCGATTCGGATACGGCAGTTCCAGGAGCCGCACGCCCCAGGGATCGTCGGTGTTGATCACCGCCCAGTCGGGCGGGGGCGTGCCCAGTCCCTCAAAGAGGCGACGCTTGGCCTGGAAGTAGTGCTCGAAGTCTTTGTGGTAGTCCAGATGGTCCTGCGTCAGGTTGGTGAAGACGGCAACGGCGAAGTGAAATCCCCAGACGCGCTCCTGGGCGAGTGAGTGCGAGGAGACTTCCATGACCGCAGCCTTGCCCCCTGCCTTCACGAGTTCGGCAAAGTAGGAAAGCAAATCGATGGATTCCGGTGTGGTGTTTGTGGCCGTTTTAGTTTTGCCGCCCATGCGGTATTCAATGGTGCCGAAGACGCCGCAAGGAACACCCGCCGCCTGCAGAACACTTTCCACCAGGTAGGAGGTGGTCGTTTTGCCGTTGGTACCGGTGATGCCGATGAGTTGGAGATGCTGTTCAGGATGATGGAAGATGGCACGGCCCGCGTCGGCAAGGGCACGGCGTATGGCCGGGACCTGAATCCAACGGCCGGCCAGCTCGGGCGGGGCGGCACGCTCGCTCACCACGGCCAGGGCGCCACGCTCGAGGGCTTGTGGGATATAGGCGTGGCCGTCGGCTTTCTCACCTTGAATGGCAAAAAAGAGCGTTCCCGGGCGGACTTCACCGGAGTTGTAGGCCAGAGAAAGGATCTCCGACGCGACATCCACGCCCACTTGCAGAACCGGTAGCCCCCGAAGCAGTTCGCCCAATCTCATTTCCAACTCGCGTCATAACCTCGGCATTGTTTTAGCAGTGACAAAATACTCCCTGGTGGACGACCGAAAATAAAATTACCGTCCTGCGGCGGGGCTAAACGCCCTTCCGTACAGCCTCACCGTGCCATGCGCACCCACACGCGCGTGCCGGAGGGTACCTTCATGTCGGCGACGGGATTCTGCTCGACGGCCAAACCAGTCCCGGTCACGTTGAGGTCCAGGCCCAATCTTTCACACTCTTCCGCAACGCGGCGCGCGGCCCAACCGGAAAAATCCGGGACGGTCACCAGGGGGCCGTCACCCAGAACCACGATGCTGGAAGCCACCCCGCCTTCCGGCGGGCGGTCCAAGGCAAGGCCGCCGGGGGAAACCCCCTTAGAGTAGGATGCCGACTGAACGGGTGATGTGGCAGCTCCCGGGAGTCCACGATCCGAAGGAAGGAACCCCGTGAAGTCTCCGCGCTTCTGGCTGGGAGCCCTCGCGGGTGGGGACGTCACTACCTGAGGCCACCGGGAGGGATTGTCTTGCGGGACGGTCAGATAACCAAGAGTCTGCTCTGCGATGGATCGGAACACGGGAGCTGCCACGTCGGTCCCGTAGTAAGCTCCCACCGGGGAGTCGATGACTACCAGAATAGTCACCGCCGGCCGTGTGGCGGGAGCAAAGCCGATGAAGGAAGCCACGTAGTGCGATTTCGAGTACGTGCCGCTGCCGTCAATCTTCTGCGCAGTGCCGGTCTTACCGGCGGAAGTGTATCCGGTCAGTTGGGCCGGCTTGCCGGTGCCGTAATCCACGACCGCAGCGAGGATCTGTCGCATCATCTCCGCCGTGTGCTCACTGATCACGCGACGGCCGGAGGCCGGAGGCAGGGCGAGATGCTGCGCACCGAGGAAGATATCGTGCACGATGCGGGGCTCGAAGAGGATTCCGCCGTTGGCGACGGCGGAAAACGCCGTGACCATCTGCAGTGGCGTCACGCCGACTTCCTGCCCCATGGAGATTTCGCCGGCCGAGATCCCCGACCAGCGGCTGGGAGGTTTCAGTAAACCGCGCTCTTCGCCGGGCAGCTCGACGCCGGTCTTCGCCCCAAAGCCGAAGCTGCGGATATAGCGATACTGGCGGTCTTCGCCCAGTCGCAAGCCCAACTTGATGGCGCCCACATCACTCGATTTGGCCATCACCTCGGTCACGCTGAGGTCACCGAAGGGCCGGTGGTCGCGAATCGTGTGACCCGCCACCACGATGCTGCCGTTCTGGCAATTGATGACCTCTTGAGGATTGGTCAGGTCCTCCTCGAGTGCGGCGGACATGCTCACCAGCTTGAACGTCGAGCCCGGTTCGTAGACCCAGCCCACGGCGCGGTCCAGGCGGGCGGCCGCGGAACTGGCACTGAAAACGTTGGGATCGAAAGTGGGCTCATTGGCAAGAGCCAGGATTTCACCCGTACTGGGATTTTGTACGATCGCCACGCCACTCGCGGCGTGCGAGTTTGCCACGGCTTCCGATAGAGCTTTTTCGGCGACGTACTGGATTTTTTCGTCGAGCGTCAGGACAACGTTCTTGCCCGGAATCCCGGGCCATTCGGAGCTGTGGAAAGTACGGTGGCGCGCATCCGAGGCCAGCAGCACGCGACCGGGCTTGCCCTTGATCTCGTCGTCCAGGGCGTACTCGATCCCTCCCAGGCCCTGGTCATCCAGGCCGACGTAGCCGACCGCCTGGGCGGCCAAATCACCCTTAGGATAGAAACGCTTGGTTTCGTGCTGGAAGTAGATGCCTTTCAGGTTCAAGTTGCGCACCCGCGCGGCTTCTTCCGTCGTAACTTTGCGCTTGACCCAGCAGAAGGAGCGCAGCCCCTGGAAACGGCCGAACAGGTCGTTCGCGTCCAGCCCCAGGACCGGCGCGAACAGCGTGGCCACCATCTTCGGCTCCGTGAGCTCGCTGGGCACGGCGTAGACCGATTCCACGCTCAGGCTCATAGCCAGGGGATTCATCTGCCGGTCGTAGATGGCGCCGCGCTGGGGGGCGACCTCGATGGTGCGCTGCTGCTGGCGCTGGGCGCGCCCCAGCAGATCCACATATTTAATGACCTGGAAGTAGTAAAGGCGGGCGGCAATGCAGCCGAACCACAAAAGGCAAATCACGCCCACCATCAGTCGCCGCCCCTCCAGGCGAGACCGATCGGGCTTCGCCACACGAGATTGCGGCTTGCGTCGGCCCATCGGAGCTATGGCTCGTGAGGAGTTTCTCCGCCACCCGCGGAGAAGTTGCGCGCGAGCTCCGGGCTCTCCAGGATGGCCGCGGCCGGCTCGGGCTCGCCCATGCGAATCACCTGCTGCGGGCTGGGCGAGACCATGCCGAGCCGGGTCCTCGCCAGCGTGTCGATCCTCTGAGGATCGGCCAGCGACGCCTGCTCGAGCCGAAGCTGGTGGTTCCACTCTTCCAGGGCCGCGCGCTCGGTCTTGAGCTGTTCAACCTGATAACCGTCCCGCACGCACTGGAAATGCTGCCACGCGAACAGGAGCACAAAAAGAAAGACCAGTACGCCCAATCCCAGGAGACTGAAACATTCACGGCGACGCTCCACGTCAACTTCCCGCACCAGGCGGGAATTGTCGATGTGCTTGACAAAGTTGAATTCCGGAAAACTCGCCCGGCCCGCGGCCGGACCGTTTCTCGGACGCCGTCTGGTTCTCGGTAATGTGACTGCTGCGGTTGCCATGGAACTACCGGGTTTCGGGATTCGAGATTCGGGGATCCCCGACGCGAACCCCGGACCCCGAACCCCTAATCCCCGCTTCTCTCTGCCGCCCGCAACTTGACGCTGCGCGCGCGTGGGTTTGCCCGTACCTCTTCTTCCGTGGGCCGAACCACTTTGCGCGTCAGCAGGCGGGCGCGGCCTTCGCGTCGCCAACGCTGGAAGGCGTGCTTTACCCTGCGGTCTTCCAACGAGTGGAAACTCAGGATCACTACCCGCCCTCCAGGCCGGAGGACGAGCAGGACTCGGTCAAGAAACTGCTCGAGATTCTCGAGCTCGCGGTTCACGGCCAGGCGCAGGGCCAGGAAAGTGCGCGTGGCCGGATGAATCTGGTGGAGGCCCGCCCGGGAGGGGATCGCTCGCGTCACCACCTGCGCCAGTTCGGTGGTTGTTCGATACGGGCGGGCCTTCACAATAGCTCGCGCGATGCGGCGCGAGTGGCGCTCTTCCCCTAACTCGTAAATAAGATCTGCCAGGTCCCGCTCGCCGGTTCGGTTCACGATGTCGGCCGCAGTTGTGTCGGAATTGGGGTCCATTCGCATGTCGAGGGGACCTGGCAAACTGAAACTGAATCCGCGCGAAGCGTCTCCGAGCTGCAACGAACTGACGCCCAAGTCAGCCAGCACGCCATCGACGGGCGGAAGGCCGCTCGCGGCGTGCAGGGCGTCGATTTCCTCGAAATTTCCGTGCAGCATCGTCAGCTTCTCGCCAAAACCCGCGAGCCTCTCGCGGGCCACTTCCAAAGCCTGCGGGTCACGGTCCAGGCCCAAAAGCCGGCCGCGCTCCAGGCGCCTTAAGATCTCTTCCGCGTGCCCGCCGGCGCCGAGCGTCACGTCGATGTAGATGCCGTCCGGTTGGATAGCCAGGTACTCGATCGCCTCCCGGAGCAGAACAGGAACGTGCGCAACCCTCGAACTCCCCGCTTCGAATTGCCCGCCCCGTAAGTCATCGGACACCGTTCGTCAATCCCAGACCCCTAGATTCCCAAATTGCTCAGCGTCTGCAGATGCTCGTCGCTGAACGGCTCCCGCTCCAGATGCGCGGGGTAGCGCTCCAGGCTCCAGACTTCCAGGTATTTCATGTGCCCGAGCACGGCCACTTCCCCTTGCAGGCCGGCCGACTGTCGCAGCAGCGCGGGAATCAACACGCGGCCCTGCGCGTCAGCATGCGCCATCTGCCCCCAGTAGTTCGTGCGATCCAAAAAGCGTTTTTTCGCCTGGTTCATGCTAGGCAAGGCAGCTAGCTTCTCTTCGATTTCACGCCACACCGGAAACGGGTAAAGTCGCGCCGACTGGCCGTCCAGGCTGGTGACAAAGAAATCTTGCCCGTAGTTCTCGTCGAGGAAAGACTTGAAGGCCGTCGGAATCTTCAACCGACCTTTGCCATCCACCGTTGCCGGGTTGTTCCCGCGGAGCATCGAACCTGCCTCGAAATCCCCAAAAGCCTCTCGAAATAACCTCTGAGTTACACAATCCTCTACTTAGTACCACTTTTGGCCACTGACTATAAGCCCGCGTGTGAGGCTTGTCAAGAGTTTTTTTATGAATTCTAAAGGGTTAGAGGTTTTCTGCGGTCCTCTCCCCCTTGGGGCACGTTCGGCCACAAGATACCACCGATTGGAGCCTAGGAATCGGGTGATCGGGTCATCGGTTGATCGGGTGATTGAAGAACGGGGTTCGGGATTTGGGAGTTCCGAGTTCCGTGCTTCTGTTTCCGTGTTCCGAGTTTCGCTTTGCGTCTCTCGTTTTAGGATTCCGGGAAAAGCGCTGGGGCGGCGGCCCTTCCCCGCCCAAGGTCAGGGCTTCGGAGGGGCAGGCGGTGCGGCATGTTCGGACGGATTGTGAACCGCGCCCACCGTCTCGAGCTGATGCATGAGGCTTTTGAGTTGAGGGGCAAACCGGCCTTCGGGTTCGGCCTGCAAGTACGCTTGCATCTCGGCGTAGGCCTTTTGGGAATTACCTTCCCGCAGGTAGGCCGTGGAGAGCTTGGCGTGAAGCTCGGGCGGCGCCTCAGGATGAATTTCCTCAACCCGGAGCCATTCCTCTCTGGCTTGCGAGTAGAGCCCCAGACTGTAGTGGGCTGCAGCCAGTTGGTCGTACAGCTCCCACGCCTTGGGAGACAGCCGCAACCCCTGCTGGAGGATCGTCACGCTTTCGGTGAATCTCCCCTCGCTGTTCAGGACGCGCCCGAGCCAGAAAAAGCCGCGGGGGAAGCTCGGATCACACTGGGTGGCCTTGTGAAGCGCGGCTTCAGCGGCGGGCAAGTCACGTTGTCCGATGAGTAGGGCGGCCAAGCCCGTCTGGGCGCGGGCATAACAGGGATACACGGCGACGGCCTCTGAAAAGTCGCTCTGGGCGTCGGGCAGGTCGTGCGCTTGGACCGCCCGCACACCTTTTTCATAAGCCTTGCGGGCCTTGCGCGGTGCGCTCTGGTCCGTAAGCGTCGGTGCGGCTTCGTCAGCCCGCTTGGCGCCCGGAATAGGCGTGAGCACCGCACGGACCGTAACGGTAAGGATCGCCTGCCTCTCGCGGAGGTCCAATTCTTGTTGAATGGGATAGTAACCCGCGGCCTTGACCGTCAGCCGATACGGCAGCATGGCGGGAACGAGAGTGAGACGGAACTGCCCCTGGCCATTGGTAGCGAACTCGCCGACGCTCTTGCCGTCGTAGGTTTCCACGAAGACAGTCACCCCGATGGGAATACCCCGGTCTCCTTCCGCGGTCACTTGCCCGACGACTGAAATTGCATGCTGGGGAGCAGCCTGCGCCTCGCGGAGAACCCCCACCGCTACGAGACACGCTGCGGCAACGAGTTGTGTGACCAAGCGCCTTGCATGTGTCCGCGGCATAAACCCTCCGCCAGCGGGGACAAGCTTTGCGGGAATCTTTCCCTGTGCCCGAGGGTAGCACCGCGCGGGGTGGAAAGCAATTCAAGGTTCGGTGATGAGCCGGCGGGCTGCGCGTGCGCGGTTCGCGTTGTTCAGGCGCAAGCCTTGTGCGCCCGCTCGGCGGCGGGCCGCGTCATGTGGGGCGCCCAGCAGAATTTACCTACCCGGAGTTCGCCGGCCCCGCGCTTCACTCGAACTGTTTCTTGAACTCTGCAAACTGCTGTTGCAGGTCGGTGAGCTGGCGCTTCAGTTCCTCGACCTCGGTTGCGAGGCGAGGGATGCGCTCGTCGGCCTCGTGAAGGACCGAAACGGCGGCGGGCTCCGCGGCGGCGGCCGTCCACTCGGGTTGATCACCGCCCAGCAGGTGCGCGTAGCGCGATTCCTTGGTGCCGGGCAGCCGGGGCAGTTTCTTCACCAGCGGCGGCTGGCGCTCACCAAGCTTCTGGAGCGTGGCCTCGAGGCTTTCGAGATTGTCGAAGCGGTACATGCGCTCGGCATGCCCGCGCAGCTCGCCAAGCGTCTGTGGACCGCGCAGCATGAGTTCACACAGCAGGGCGGTCTCGCGCCGGTCGAAGTTGAAGACCTCCTGCCAGCGGTGCGCAAACTTGGTCACGCGGCTTTCGGCGCTCGAGGCGGGTCCGGCCAGGCCCTTCTGATTCAGGGAGTCGAGCGCATCCCGCACCACCTGCTCGTCGAGCGCCATGACCGGGTGGCGGTTGGACTTCTGATTGCAGGCATTGGTGAGCGCGTGGAGCGAGAGGGGGTAATAGTCCGGCGTGGTGATTTCCTTCTCGATCAGTGCCCCGAGCACGCGCACTTCCCGGTCCGATAAGAGCAGCTCCACAAGACCTTCCTTTCGCACCCGCGCGGAACCTCCCGCGCGAGGAGTCAGCAAAAGACAGCAACCTATTATAAGGTGCGCTCGCCGAATCTGCGAGAAGACTGCCGCAGGCGGCGCGAGCCCAACCACAGCAGGAATTATGCCGGCGCCAGTTCTTGTTCCTTGAACTTCCTGGAACCCCGTGCGAGCATCGGTCGTGCCTTATGGTGAAACCACATCTCTCATTCACAAAGGACTCCACATGCGTCGTGCAAAGAGAACGTTCGTTCCCGGACTTCTGATTCTCCTCAGCCTCGGAGCGCCGGCGTGGGCCGACTCCCAGCCCGCGATGTTCCGCGGCGGGCCGGAGCACACGGGCGTCTATCCCGGCACAGGCCTCACCAATTTCGAGGGAGTTCAATGGAAGTTCAAGACCCGGGGCCACGTGCTTTCATCGCCGGCCGTCTACGCGGGCACCGTGTATGTGGGCAGCGACGACCGCAACCTTTACGCGCTCGACGCCGCCACGGGGGCTGAGAAGTGGCATTTCGAAACCCAAGGAGGAGCGATCAATTCCTCCCCTGCGGTCTCGACCGACGCTGTCTACTTCCTGAGCGCCGACGGCAGTTTCTACGCGCTCGACCCACAAACGGGCAAGCAGCTCTGGAAGTTCGAAACCGAAGGCGAACGCCGCTTCGAGGCAAAAGGCCTGCATGGCGTCACCCCGCACCAGCAGACGATACCCGACCCCTGGGATTTCTATCTTTCCTCACCAGCGCTGTACGACGGTGGAGTGTACTTCGGCTGCGGCGACGGCAATGTTTACGCGCTCGATGCCCAGACGGGACGACTGAGGTGGAAGTTCCACACGCGCGGAGTGGTCCATTCCTCGCCGGCCATATCCGCGGGTGTCGTTTACATCGGCAGTTGGGACAGCTACCTCTACGCGCTCGACGCGGCGACAGGCCAGGAAAAGTGGAAATTCAAGACGGGCGAGGACCCAAAGATCTTCAACCAAGTCGGCATTCAATCCTCCCCGGCCGTCGCCGAGGGCACGGTTTACTTCGGCTGCCGTGACGCCCACCTGTATGCCGTCGATGCCAAAACCGGGCAGCTGAAGTGGAACTTCCCCACCCAGGGTTCCTGGGTGATTGTGTCTCCGGTGGTTCGCGAGGGCGTGGTGTATTTCGCAACCTCCGATAGCGCGCTCTTTCACGCCGTCGATGCTGCAACGGGAAAGGAACGCTTCACGCTTCCCACCGGGATGTTCGTCTTCTCCTCGCCCACTGTCGCCGGCGACATGGCCTACTTCGGCGTCTTCAACGGCAAGCTGCTTGCTGTGGACCTGAAGGCCGGCAAGCAACGCTGGGAGTTCCAGACCGCCGCCAGCAAGACGAGCCTGCTCCCCTTGCTCCTCCCCGATGGCAAGCCGGACTACGCAAGAATCTTCGGCTCCGACTTCTGGGAGGACATGGTCGTGGCCGTGCACAAGCTCTTTGCGCTCGGGGCGATTGTCTCTTCGCCCACCGTGGTGGACGGCGTCCTTTATGTGGGAAGCGCCGACGGGTACGTCTACGCCTTGAAGCTTGCAGCCGTACGATAAGCAATGCCGTTCAAGGCCGGGAGACTACGCCCATGCGTTCAGGATTTCATCGGCAGATCCCGCCCCGGACGGCAAGTAGAGGCAGGAAGGGTGACAGGCGGGCGGGTGAGAATGCAAGCTTCACATCGGCGTCACAACTGCTTAACGATTTCGCCGCCATGATAGCGGCTGGCAGGGCTGGCTGGCCGCCGCACCGGTTTTCCACAAATCTCAACACCCCGAGGAGAAGGCCATGGCGATCGAGATCATCCAAAAGGGGTTGCACGGAATCATTATCCTGGAGCTGGCAGGCCGGTTGGTGTTGGGGCAGGAGAACATGGATTTCCGCGCAAAAACCAAAGAGGTGCTCGACAACAGCGACTGGATCAAGGAGAAGTGGGGCTGGGAAACGCGCATCGTGCTCGACCTGGGAAACACCAGTTTTGTGGATAGCGCCGGCCTGGGAGCGCTGATCGCCGCTCGCACCTCGGCCCTGAACCGCGGCGCTGGAATGAAGCTGGCCAATCTGACCAAGAAGATCAAAGACCAGTTGCATATCACTAAACTGGTTACAGTGTTCGACGTTTACGACAGTGTGGAAGCGGCGGTCAATTCCTTCCCACAGGCCGAGCCGGCCGCTGGGGCGGCTCCCGCGTAGTTTGCGGCCACCTACCTCTTCAACAAGTCCAGCACCGGGCTGGTCATGGCCTTCACGCCCGTCCGAATCGTCGGTTCCGGCACAGGCGCCCACAGACTGGAATGCAGGCCCGGCAGCGGCGGCTCGCAGAGTCCTCCAAGTTAAGGGGTGGTTCACTCGCACCAGCCTCTCCAAGCTATCCGCTCCCGGGCAATCATGGGCGCCCGGCCCCGGAAGCAGAATTCCCCTTCGACGAATTCTCAATTTCCTTGACCTGCTCAGCCGCCGCCTGTTCTCCCGGGTTGTTGGCCAGTTCCGCCTGGAATTCCCGGAGGGCGCCGTTCAGGTCCCCCTGCGTTTTCAGCATGACTCCGAGTGCGAAATGGTAACCATACCCGTTGGGGCGAATCGCAATGGCCTGCTGCACCGAGACAATGGCTTCTCCCGTTCGGCCCATCTTGAAACGCGTCATCCCCAAGTACAGATACTCCTCCGGTTTGTTGGGATTGATGCCGATGGCCTCCAGGAAGTACTTTTCCGCTTCGGGCAGCCGTCCCAGTTTGTAATATGTGTAAGCAAGATTGTAGGTCGCAGGCCAGAAGGTCGGATTCCGGTTCACCACGTCGGTGAAGCTTTCGAGAGCAGGACCGTACATGCCACCCTCACCCAGCACGGTTGCATAGTTTAATTGGGCATAGCGATTATGGGGCGCCTTGGCAAGGTTATATGCGTAAAAAGTTAGGTTATCTTTGAAGTGGAAACTCTCGGTGATCGTCCCGTAGCTGAGAGCGGCGGCCAAGCACGTGGCGGCGACGAGCAGGGATCCCGGCATCCCCAACCATCGCGGCTGACCCACACACCCCTTCTTCAGGACCATCGCAACGAGAACTGCCAGACCGACCGAGGGGAGGTACAAGTACCGGTCGTGGGCGAAATCATCCGCGACAAAGACGCGGATATTGAGGAGAGGAATCAAAGGCAGCACCAGCCACGTCGCAAAGAAGGCGACGGCACGGGAGCGCCAAGCGCAGGCGACCAGCACAATCCCCGTACAGACATCCAGGATGGCAGGCAGAATGAAATTCCTCAGAGTCGGATGGACCACGGCAGGAAAGTCATAGAAGGTGCTGAGGCCGACGGGCCACAGCAGGTGACGAATCCAGAACCAAAGCAGCGAAGGCCAGGTAAAGAGCAATTGCTCGGTACGGAGAGGCGTCACCGGGTGACTGAACCCCTTAAGAGCATGAATCCGCACCGGAAGGTAGAGAAGTGTAAGGAAAAGGTAAGGCCAGATCCTCCCGATTGCTCCTCCGCACCACGTGAGGACTCTCCTATCGCGCGGCGGTCTTCCCCACTCTGGCCCGCAGATCCACTCATAGACAAGTAGGAAACCGGGAAGGACCAGGGCGGTCTCTTTCTCCAACATGGCCAGAGCAAATAAGACCAGGGAGATGAGCTTCCACGTGAGGACGCGTTCCCCGTCGCGCCGCGCCTGAAGGTAACAAAGGAACGAGGCAATGAGAAGGATACCCAGCAAAGGTTCAGTTACGCCCGAAACCCAGGCGACGGCCTCAATGTGTGCGGGATGGAGGCCGAAAATCAGCGCCGCCAGGACCGCGACATCGCGGCTTGGTCCCACTCGCCAGGCCAGGAGATACACGAGAAAAGTGGTTAGAAGGTGTGCCAGGATCGTGGTGAGATGCCAGGCCCACGCCTGATTTCCGAAAACCGCGTCGTTGATTCTCAGCCACAGCAGGAAAAGCGGGCGGTAATAGTTCCCAAGCTCCTCCGGGTAAATCGCTGCCCAGACGTGCGACGTAAAGTAGCTGGGGACGGCATGCCAGGAATGAACCGCGGGATTCTCCACAATCTGGCCGTGGTCATCGTGGACAAACTCGTAGCGAAGCGTCCGGCTGCAAACCGCAAACGTCAAGGCGAGAACCACTGCGATCCCCAGCCAGAAAGAACGGCCCCCAGCAATTGCAGGAATCTTTGCGGGCTGGTCCTGGACCGTCACCCGCTCGCGCGAGGGCGAGCGAGCATTTGTGGAGATTTCATCTGGCATCCGTCTCTACCCGTCCACCATCATCGAGTACTACGCAATTCGAGCCGCTTGAGCCCATGGCTCGGATGTGTTGGTCCAGCCGGAATTGGAGAGTGTCGTTCGTTGAAAGCTAAGAGCGTGCCCGATTAATGTCAAAACGAGCTTATCGTGGACGAAGATCCAACAACTTCCAACGCGAGAATGGCTGAAGAACTGAATTGTCGGGCACGCTCCTAGTCCGTCCCTTCGGAGCAGGTATACTCAAGGCATAAGGGTCTTTCGCTCTTCTGCATTCAGAGGAGTCCGCTTGGGAAGAGGACCTCAGGCTTTGGAGTCCAGCCCCCCTGCCCTCATCGTCACGATGAGCCCAGCGTCTCGCGTTGCGGGATCGGAGGTCGCCACCTCAACCACCCCCGCAGCGCCGGCTTCTGTTTCACCTGGCCCCCTGAGTGTAGCCTCCCGCTCGGCGTTTCGCCAGTCGGGCTCGGCGCCTTCCGATCCTGCAAGGCGGGACTGCGCGGAAATTCAGGCTCAAACTGACCCACTACCAGATCTCGCGACCTCTTGACAAAAGGCGTCTTGGGATGTGCATTATGGTTCGTCGCAAGTGCCGTGCCAACTCGTCTTACCTAAGCTTTCTATGCGGGGCCATCTTTCGGGCCGCACAAAATGCAGGCGCCGCAGATGGGGAGATTGAGCTGGAACGGCACAAAGGGCACGAACCGTGTTCAACATAGAACCTGGATAGCCGGAAGCGTTGGGCCTTCCCCTCCGGGATTGTGCACAGGGATAAAGGGTGCGGTCGAAGAGGTACGAACCTTGCGACCGGCTTCGAGGCGGCCCCGCTCATCAAGCCAACCGCCACGCGGGGGTTGACTAACTCTCGCCCGTTAGTGTGAGTGGTATTCTTGGTGTCTCATGCAACCTGACCTCGCGCCTTACTACGATGCGGTCATCAACTGGAAAAAGCGCTTGGCGCGGGAAATACCGCTGCTCGAAGAACTGGCGCGCGAGACGGGTGCGAACATTCTGGTTCCGGCTTGCGGCACGGGCGGTCACGTCGTGGCGCTGGCGCAGCGGGGTTTCGAGGTGCTGGGTTTTGACGCCGATGCGGGCGCCGTGGAGTTCACGCGCCGGCGAATCGATTCCGCCGCCAGCGCCATCGCTGCCGCGGGTGGAAAAGCCGAGGTCCGGCTGCTCGCCATGGAGAACGCCGCCGACCTCCGCGCCGAATTCGACGCAGCGTTCTGTTTGGGTAATGCCCTTCCCGGCCTCTCGGCCGAGGGCCAGTTATTGGCGGCGCTGCGGGGCGTGGCAAGCATCCTGCGCCAAGGCGGACTCTTTCTGACGCAGAATTTAAACTACGATCTGCGCTGGCAACAACGGGCCAGCGAGTTTCCGCTCCTGACCGGTGACACTCCCCGGGAAGAAATCCTGCTGGTCAAGTTTGCGGACTACCACGCGGACCACATCAACTTCCACGCCATGTTCCTGGCGCGCGAAAAGCCGGCGGGAAAATGGCAAGCGCACGCGCGAACTTCCCGGCAGATTCCTCTCTTCCAGAATCTGCTGACGGATCTCGCCGCCCAGGCCGGCTTGGGCGAGTTCAGTTTCTGGGGCAACTACGCCCGCTCCCCTTTCGACCCCGAAAAATCCCACGACTTGATCCTCGCCGCCCGCAAACTCTAACCCTCGTTCATACCGCTTTGCGACATTCAGGTTAGACTTCATCCGTAGAGCGGGTGGCTTGGTGAGTGGGCCTGCCTGCGAAGGCAGGGCAGGGTCCCGCAAGGCGGGATCAACGCTCGCCACACTTCTGGTGCCAGCCCCGCAGGGGCGCAGCTATTCTTCGGGGTCCTCGGGCGGGGTCGAAGGGGAATTCGGCAGGAGTTTGTTGAGCCCCTCAAGCACGTGGCGCTCCTGCGGGGAGAACCGCTGCTGAACCTCGGGACTAGCCAAGTAACGCTGACGTTGGTCGGGAGGAAGGTCGCGAAGCTGCCGGAAAGCTTGCAGAACTTCACGGCGGCGGTCGAGACTGAGCTCGCGCCACTCTGGGAATATGGCGCGCGCTTCTTCTCGTTGGGCAGGAGAAAGGCCTTGGAAGATCTGTTCGCGCTCGCGAAACAGCTCCTTCTGCTCGGGGGTCAGGGCATTCCAGCGCCGCAACCGCTCGCGGATAAGCCGCTGGCGCGCCGGAGGCAGCCGCCGGAACCGAGGATTCTCCGCCATAATGCGTTCCTGCTGGGCGGGCGGCAGGTCGCGCAGTCGCTGGAAGAATCCCGCTCGCTGGCCGGCCAGTGGTCCGCGACCCTGGCCCAGGCGGGGAGCTTGCACCGGGTATCCACGAGCGGCTCCCATGTCCCGCTGGCCAGCAAGCAGGGTTGAGGCCAGAAGGAGCGCGAGCAGCAAGACCGTGGCCAGTTCTGGACCGCGCCGGCGGCGCCGTTCTTTCCCACCCGAAAAGGTTGCCGCGAGCTCAGTCGGCAACCCTGGCGCCTTTCTTGGGAAGCTCCGAAAGTACATCGAAGTCCGCGACCAAATCATAATCATCCAACGCCCGGGCGTCTTCGTCTTCGCTCGGGGAAACACCCGCCGATTGCAGCTCCGGCGCCGGCTTCCTCGGCTTCTCGGCCTGACGGGGCGTGACGGCCCGAGGATTCAGCTTCGCCACTTCTGCGGGAGCTTGCGTGGCGGTCGTCTGACGTGGCTGCTGCGTCGCCAGCGTCGAAGGGGTGGAGACTGATCGATGCCTGTGGGTGAGCCACGCCACCCCGGCAATGACCAAAACCCCAAGCGAAGCCAGCGCCAAGCCCCGGACCCATCCCAGACCCCAGAAACCCCGGGCCGCCCTGCGTGCTTCCTGCGCTTCCACGGCTTGGCGCACGCGCGCGTCAAACCAAGCGGAGGGCTCCGCCGGCTTCCACTCCTCCAGCACGGCATCGAGCCGCTCGTAGTGTTCCACGACCTCGCGACACTGGGAGCATTCTCCCAAGTGCGCGTGAACCTGGGCCGCCTCCGGCTCTCCCAGCAGGCCGTGAGCGTAACTAAACAGACGTTCGCGATCAAGGCAATTCATATCTGGCCCTCCCGGAGCAGCGGCTCGAGGCGCAACCGAAGCGTTTCGTAAGCCCGGAAGAGTAGCGATTTCACGGCACTTTCGGAAACGCTCAGAATTTGAGCAATCTGGCGATAATCCACTTCCTGATATTTGTGCAGGATGACCGCCGCACGCTGATTCCCTGGCAAGGATTCTACGGCTTGGCGAATCAGGCGTTGACGGTCGCCCTCGAGCAGCTTTTGCTCAGCCGTCGGCTTAGGGTCGACGAACCTTTCGAGGGCAGGCCCGCCATCAGGATCTCCGCTCGCGGGCTCAGGAACCTCGTCTTTCCGGTCGCGAATGGCATTGAGCGCCAAGTTCGTGGCGATGCGATAGAGCCAAGTGGTAAAACGCGCCTCGGGCTGGTAGCGCTCCCGCGCCTTGTAGATGCGCAGAAAAGCCTCCTGGGCCAAGTCTTCCGCCAACGCTTGGTCGCGCACCATGCGATGGAAAAAGCTCACCAGGGGGAGGCGGTAACGGCGCAGCAGCGTCTCAAAGGAGGCGGCATCACCGGCGCGGACCCTCAGCATCAGATCGAGGTCGGACTCCATGGCCATGGTTGCCACATTATATACAACACTTTACGCGTGAAAGAGTTGCGGAAACTGCGCAAGAATTCGGGGGCCATCACCGGGCATTCGCCGTCGCGGCGACCGGGAAGCCCTCGACGCTGAACCGTGAATCGAACCCGACTGGGAGCGAACCTGAGAAAGCCTGGCCGCTACCCCTTTCTGCCTTCCTCGCGTATGATGCCATGGGGATTAGACGCGCTCATCCTGCGCCGGGGCTCTCTCATGACGAATAACGCCGAAGTCTTAAGTTCCATCCGAAGAATCGCCTTGACCGCGCCGGACGCGCCGTCGCTGTTGACCGAGGTCGTCAAGTTGTTGCAGCGCGAGCGGCCGCAATACCACTGGGTGGGCGTCTACTTGCTTCAGGGTCAGGAACTCGTCCTGGGTCCCTACGAGGGCAAGCCCGCGCCGCACACTCGAATCCCCCTGAACAAAGGCATTTGCGGCGCGGCGGCTTCCACGGGCGAGACCATCATCGTGGACGACGTGAACTCCGACCCGCGTTACCTGGTGTGTAGCCTCGAGACGCGCTCGGAAATCGTTGTCCCCATCAGGCACGAGGGCCGCATTCTGGGCGAGATTGATATCGACAGAGACGCGCCCGCCGCGTTCACGCCTGATGACCGGGAATTGTTGGAGGCCGTAGCGGGACTCATCGCTGAGAAGATCTAGTCCGCCGCCCTCGAACTTCGGGGGGACGAGGCGCCCTTGAAGGGCGGCATCGCGGTTTCGTGAACTGCAGGACAACTCCCGGCTAGCAAGCTGCCGCACTCCAACCATCGCCCGCCATTAAGACCGGCGAGTCTTGGGCCACGGCGACCATCCTCGGAACGACAAGCTGGCCAGCAGCACGACTGGATTCCCGCTGGAGCCTGCCCCGACTGCGTCGGGGCGGGAATGACTGTTGCTGATCGCTGAAAGCTGATTGCTGCTGGGAAACCAGCCTTCCCCACCGCCCGAGCCTTTCCTCTGCTACAATCTCTTGCCCTGATGACCGAGCAGAAACCCATCCTGGTCACGGCCGGCATCATACGGAGTGGCGACCGCATCCTGATCTGCCAGCGCCACCGCTCAGACGCCTACGGGCTCCAGTGGGAGTTCCCGGGTGGCAAAGTGAGACACGGAGAGGAACTGCCCGCCTCGCTCGCCCGCGAACTGGAAGAAGAACTGGCCATTCAGGCGGAGATCGGCCCGGAAGTTTTTCGCCTGTGCCATCGTTATCCGGACCGTTACGTGGAAGTTGTGTTCTTCGGGATTGCCCGCTACCGCGGCGAGGCGCGCAACCAGGTTTTCGAAGCCATTGAATGGGCGCCTCGATCGAGACTCGCTGAGTACAACTTCCTGGAAGCTGACCGTGAACTGGTAAACCGCATTTCCAAGGGGGAGATTGTCTAACCTTAAACGACCCAATCATGAAACTACTGCCACCGACCCCCGCTCGCGAGCCCCTCGGCCCGCACGGCGCCTGTTGAGAGCCTGGTGCACAGGTTTCTTCGTCACGGCTGCCGTGTTTCTGCACGCCGCGATTCTGTGCGCTCAAGTCGAGACGGTTGAGAATCCCCGCTCGGCCCCCATCTGGGTCAGCCATGGCCGTGTCGAGGGGCATCTAGCTTTGAACTATGCTTCGAACGGGGCGTTCTCGCCTGACAGTTCCCTGCTCGCCGTGGTGAATGAAGACAAAGTGGTTCTGATGAACCTGCGCACGGGCGGCCTCCAGAAGGTCTTGAAGCCGCACCTGCCGGAGATTGAAGACCTGGACATCCGCTCCGCCGATTTTCTCGCCTCCAATCAGCTTTTTCTCCTAGCCAACGGAGTGTTCCACATCAAAGGTAAGGGGCAGTCGGCTCCCACTCCTCTGCTGGCGTTCCAATGGGATACCGTAGAGGACCGCCAGAGCGGGAAGCTGAACTCGGTTGGCGCCAAAGGCGGATTCAGTCCGGCGCGATACTTCCCGCAGAGCGGCTATCTGGCGCTTTACAAGGACAGCAGCTTCGACCTTTGGAATCCGCGCACGGACGGCCGTGGGCGCTTCACCATCTCCGACTTGACGCAGATTCCCAACCTGTACGAGTTTTCTCCGGACGGACGTTGGCTGCTGCTGGCGCAGATTCAAACCAGCTCGACCGCTGATCCCACGGTGGTGGAATTGAAGGACCACAAGTTTGTGGATTCCCTGCGCGGGCACCAGGGAACTGTCTTGAGCATGGCCTTTTCCCGCGACAACAAAACAGTCGTGACCGTGTGCGAAGACGGCAAACTGCGCGTCTACTCGGTTGGCGATTGGAAGCTCCTTCACACTCTCACGGGACATCAGGGGCCGGTGCACCGGGCGGAGTTCTCTCCCAACGGGGAGTGGATCGCCTCGGCTGGGGAGGACCAAACCGTGCGCGTGTGGTCGGCGGAAGATGGGTCATTGCTCCAAACCTTACAGGAAAGCCGGGAACCGCTGCTCAGCGTGGCCTTTTCGCCGGATAGCAGACACATCGCAGCATCCTCAGAAAAAGTCGTGCTCGCCTGGGAGCGGCAGGGCGGGAATTGAGCGATCACGAGAGTTAGGCACCCCCGCGCGGGCGACTCGATGAGTGGGGCCACCTTGAAGGCTGCCAACCCTCGCCGAGCCGCTGGGGGCAGCCCCGCAGGGGCTGACGTTCGAAACAATAATAATGAGGAGGGCTTCCGTTCCCATGGCTTGCGCCACGGGCCACAGGATGCCGCCGGTGCCGCGGCTGACTGAGAAACCTTCGGCAGCCCCATCTCCTGTCCGAGCACTATTTTCATTGCCGCTTCGTTGGCCAAGTCGACCACCAAATCCCGCGGCGCGGACGCAGCCAGCCCGACCCGCACCCTTCCCCCGATATAGGTTGTTTTTCCGCACGACTCAAAAGCCCTCCGACTTGTGTTAGAATTTTATCTGATCAAGCAATGCAAGGGCTCGCGCGAAGCAGAATCCTTATGCCCAAAATTGGGATGGTGAGTCTGGGTTGCCCCAAGAACCTTGTGGACAGCGAGGTGATGCTGGGAATCCTGGCGCGCCAGGGGTGCGAGCTGACCCCGCACCCCGAACAGGCCGACGTTATCATCGTCAACACCTGCGCCTTCATCGAGCCCGCCAAGCAGGAATCCATCAACTCGATCCTGGAAATGGCCGAGTACAAGAAATCTGGCGCCGCCAAGAAGCTGGTGGTCGCCGGATGCTTGGTGGAACGATATCGGCAGGAAATTCTGAAGGAAATTCCGGAAGTAGACTTTGTGATCGGCACGAACGAGCTCGAGCGGGTGCTCGAAGCCTGCGGAGACTCGGGCCACCGGCGTTCTGCGGGCGCGCCCGCCGAGCCCTACCTGTATCACGAGTTCACACCGCGCCTGCTCTCCACGCCGGCTTATTCCGCGTACCTGAAGATCGCCGAGGGTTGCGACCACCCCTGCTCGTTCTGCGTAATTCCGCAGATGCGCGGCCGTTTCCGCTCGCGGCGTTTCGCTTCGGTAATCCGCGAGGCCGAGAATCTGGCGCGGCAGGGGGTGCGGGAAATCACCATCGTCGGCCAGGACACCACGAGCTACGGCGAAGACCTGGGGCTCCGCGACGGCTTGGCTTCCCTGCTGCGGGAACTAGGGAGTATTCCGGAGCTCGTCTGGGTGCGCTTTCTCTATTGCTATCCGAACCGGGTGACGGAGGCCTTGATCGCTGCCGTTGCGGAAACCCCGAAGGTGGTGAAGTACTTCGACATTCCGCTGCAGCACTCGAGCGCCCGCGTCCTGAAACTGATGCGCCGCGGCTCCAACGGCCAGCAATTCTTGCGTATGGTGGAAAAAATCCGCGCCGCCATCCCCGGCGTGGCGCTGCGGACGTCGTTCATCGTGGGCTTTCCCGGTGAGAGCGAGGACGATTTCAGAGCGCTGCTGGATTTTGTCGCGGCGGCGGAGTTTGACCATCTGGGCGTCTTCCTCTATTCCAACGAGGAAAGCAGCAGGAGTTTTGAGTTGCCGAACCAGGTGGCGCCACAAGTGGCCCGTCGGCGTCAGAGGCAATTAATGGCGCTGCAGCGGAAGATTTCTCGTCATAAGTTGCGGAGGATGGTGGGAGAATCCCTGCTGGTGCTGGTGGAAGGGCGGTCGGAGGAAACGGAGCTGCTCTATCAGGGCCGCAGCGAGCGGCAAGCGCCGGGAATCGACGGCTGCCTGCTCATCAACGATTTCGCCGGGCCTGCGCCACAGCCAGGGGATTTCCGCTGGGCTACAGTCACGGGGGCGGGCGACTACGATCTGGTCGCGCGCTTGGAAGCCCGAGTTTTTGCCGAGAGGCCGACTCCCGTACTAGCCGGAAGCCCGCTGGTGCCGTTCCAACCTAATCTCCCGACGTATGCCCCCTTCATTTTGCGCGGCCAGAAGGATGGCCCTTCGGAGAGCGGTTAATCAAGACAGGTTGGAACGGCACTGGTTCAGATCCAATCGGCAGCGGCGGCTCCCGCGAACTAATGTGCGACCATGCGGTGCCCTATCTGCAGGAAAACCGTGACGTGGGAGGGCAATCCGTTACGCCCCTTCTGCAGTGAGCGGTGCAAGTTGATCGATCTGGACAATTGGTTGGCGGAACGCTACCGAATCTCGGCGCCCGTCGAAACCGACGAGAAGAACGCGTCCGCGGAGAGTGCCGTGCCCGACACCGAGGGGGATCGTGACTGAAAGGCGCGCGGGGTTGGCTATCTGGATTGCGACCGCAGCGGGTGTGGGTTACTTTCCCATTGCGCCGGGGACCGCGGGATCCGCGGTGGGTATCGTCCTGGTGGTGGGCGTGGCCCGTTTGCACTTGGAGCGCCCCTGGTCCAGCATCGTTCTCGGCGCCGTTTCTCTGCCGCTATTCGCCTTGGGAGTGTGGGCTGCGGGGGAAGCGGAAAAGTTCTTTGGCCGCGTGGACCCTGGCCAGGTGGTCATTGACGAAGTCGTGGGCCAGATGTTGACGTTCCTGCTGGTCCCGCACGCCACCTGGAAATGGCTGCTGGGTGGATTCCTGCTGTTCCGCGCCTTCGACATTGTCAAGCCGTTTCCAGCCCGACAGGCAGAGCGAATTCCGCGGGGCTGGGGTATCATGATAGACGACGCAGTTGCGGGCCTGTACGCCATGGCCGTGCTGACCGCGTTGAACTTGGTCTTACGATGAGTTTGTGGAGGAAAGGGGAGAAGCCAGAGCACTCTATGGCCAAAGCAGGGGGAACAGCGAAGGACCGGCCCCAAATCGCCAGCGTCACGCCGCGTGCCGCCATACCGGGAGGAGAGATTTCCATCCTCGGGAGCGGCCTGGCTGAGGACGGCCGCCGCCAGCCGCTGGTGCGCTTTGGCGATCAGCCGGGCAGCTTGCTGCTCAGTTCTCCGAGTCGCTTGATTGTTCGCGTCCCGGATGACGTGGTCAGCGAGAACCTGACCGTGGACACCGGCTCCGCGGTGAGCGCCCCCGCCTCGGTCGTGGTCGGCGTGACCATTGCAGAAAACCTGCACCCCGTGGCCAACCCTGCTCTGGATTCTGCCGGCAATATTTTCACGACTTTCAGTGGCAGCCGGGGACAGAAAGTTGCGACTTCCGTGTTCAAGATTGATCTGAACAGGGTGACGCATCCGTTTCTGCATGAGGTGATGAACGCCACGGGTCTGGCCTTCGACCGCGCGGGATACCTCTACGTGTCGAGCCGAATGGAAGGGGCAATTTACAGGGTAACGGCCGACGGCCAGCACTCCGCGTACGCCGAGGGGATGGGCGTGGCGACGGGAATCGCCTTCGACCGGGAAGAGAACCTGTACGCCGGCGACCGCACCGGCACGATCTTCAAGATTAACCCTGATCGCCAGATTTTTGTTTTCGCAACCATCGAGCCTAGCCTGGCCGCTTACCACTTGGCCTTTGGCCCTGACGACCATCTCTACTTGACGGGGCCCACGACTTCCAGCTTCGATCACGTGCTGCGCGTCTCTCCGGCTGGCGAGGTCGAGTCTTTCTATCGTGGCCTGGGGCGGCCGCAGGGATTGGCCTTCGACGTGGAGGGCAATCTTTATGTGGCGGCTTCGCTGGCAGGAAAGCGCGGCGTGGTGCGCTTGACCCCCGATGCCAAGGCGGAGTTGGTCGTCTCCGGATACAACATCGTCGGCTTGGCCTTCGGCCGCCATGGATCGATGATCCTCGCCACCAACAGTTCGCTGGTCGATGTCCCCATGGGCATCGAGGGCTTGCCACTTGTGAAATAGCTTGCTGATTGCTCAAACATGGATGCCGAGATCATCGCCGTAGGTTCGGAACTTCTGACCCCGCAACACGTGGACACCAACTCTCTTTACCTCACGGAAAAGCTCAACAGCCTGGGAATCCTGGTGCGGTTCAAGACGATTGTGGGAGACTCGAAGGAAGATCTGGCTGTGGTCCTGCGCGCCGGGCTGGCGCGGTCCCCGCTGATCCTTCTTACCGGCGGCCTGGGGCCTACCGAGGACGACCTGACGCGCGAGGTCGTGGCGGAAGTCCTGGGACGCCCCCTGCGAGAAGTTGCGGAGATTCGCCAGCGCATTCAGGAACGCTTTGCGCACCTGGGCCGGAAAATGCCCGAAAACAACCTGCGGCAAGCCCAGGTGCCGGAGAGCGCGGACTGGCTCGAAAACCGGAACGGCACGGCTCCGGGCATCTGGATTGAACACCAAGACCACATCGTGGTGTTGCTGCCGGGCCCGCCCCGCGAACTCGAGCCCTTGTTTGATTCTGCCTGCATGCCGCGCCTGGCGCGCGTGGCCTCCGGCGAGCTCATCATGACACGCGTTTACAACGTGGTGGGATTGCCGGAATCGGAAGTTGACCAGCGCATCGCGCCGCTCTCGCGTGGATACCGAAACCCTACCACCACAATTCTCGCCTCGCTCGGCGCCATTGAGGTCCACTTGCGCGCACGGGCCGCGACCGCCGACCAAACTGAAGCTCTGCTCACCGAACTCGGCGACAAGATCGAGCTAGCACTCGGCGACCACGTCTACTCGACCAAAGGCGAGAGCCTGGAAGAAGTCGTGGGCATGTATCTGGTGATGAGGCAGAAGACCGTGGCGGTGGCGGAAAGCTGCACGGGCGGCTTGCTGGCCGAGCGGCTGACCCGGATTTCCGGGAGTTCGAATTACTTTCTGGGCGGAGTGGTCTGTTACAACAACGAGCTGAAGACCAAACTGGCGGGAGTCCCCGCTGCCTGGATCGAAGCTCACGGCGCGGTTTCCAGGCCGGTGGCGCAGGTTCTCGCCGAGGGCGTGCGTGCGCGCACGGGGGCGTCCATCGGGATGGGGATTACCGGGATTGCCGGCCCCAGTGGAGGTAGCGCCGACAAACCCGTTGGCTTGGTTTTCATCGCCCTCGCCGATGAGCATGGGACCCAAGTACGAGAGTTCCGTTTTCCCGGCCCGCGCGCGCGCGTCCGCCATTGGGCCTCGCAGATGGCGTTAGAAATGATCCGCCGGAGAATTAGGGATTAGGGGATTTGGAATCTGGAATTCGAGACTTGAGATTCGGGGGCCGGGATTCGGGGCCAGGGATCAGAGATTACAGATCAGCCATATGAAGGTTCCGGGCCTGGATGGAATGAATTGGAGCCCCGAGAAAACCGTGCTCATCCTGGAATCCGAATCCCGAACTTGAGCCATGCGCACCTTCATTGCCATTGACTTGCCGGAGCCCCTCCACGCCGCGCTTGCGCAAACGCAGCAAGCCTTCCGCAACGCCTGCCCGGACGCGCGCTGGACGCGGCCGGAGGGCATCCATCTCACCTTGAAGTTTCTCGGTGAGACCTCCGACGCGCAGGTGAAACAGGTTGTGGAGACGCTCGGGCATATCGGCAGGTTCGAATCATTCTCCGTCGAGGTGAAAGGATTCGGGTTTTTTCCCCAAGCGCGGCGGCCGCGCGTATTCTGGGTCGGCGTCGAGGCGCCGCCGGCGCTGGGTGAACTCGCGGCGCGCGTGGAACGTGAAATTGAGAAGGTCGGATTTCCACGCGAGCAGCGCGCCTTCACTCCGCACCTGACTCTGGCGCGCTTCGAGGTCCTGCGCCCGCAACCCGAACTGGAAGCGGCGTTGGCCCGTCATGAGGCGACCTCGCTGGGCAGCTTCGAAGCCTCGGAGTTTTTCCTGTTCGAAAGTAAATTGTCGCCGCAAGGCGCGCAGTACCGGAAGGTCGTGCGTTTCCCGCGCTAAGGCTGGCAAGAACCGGCGCCCGACCAACACGCAAATCCATGACGGGTCCGCTCACTCCACTCCTCGCTTATTTCCTGGGGTCCATCCCGTTCGGGTACTTGATCGTCCGCTGGCAAAAGGGGATCGATGTGCGCACCACGGGCAGCGGCTCGATCGGCGCCACGAATGTGATGCGGAATCTCGGAATCATCGGGTTTATCGCCACGTTCATCCTGGACCTCGGCAAGGGAATCGTCGCCGTGCTGCTGGCATCTCGAATGACGTCAGCAGAGCCGCGCTGGATTGCGGCTTCCGCGGTCGCGGCCATCCTGGGCCACTGCTTTCCGGTCTGGCTGAAATTTCGCGGTGGAAAAGGTGTGGCGACCGGCGTAGGCGTCTTCATCGCGCTCGCGCCGCTCCAGGTGGCGCTGGTACTCGTCATCTTCGCGATCGTGGTGGCCATTTGGCGCTACATTTCCCTCGGCTCGATCATCGCCACCGCGGCATTTCCGGTGCTGGTGCATTTCCTGAAACATGCGCCACTTCCCATCGTCCTGGGGGCGGCGGGCGGCGCGCTCATCATCATCGCCCAGCACCACGCGAATATCCGCAGGCTCTTGAGCGGCACGGAGAATAAGGTAGGAAAAAAGCCCTCAGCACTCAGCGGTCAGCAGTCAGCCCAGAGCTGAACGCTGAAAGCTGATTGCTGAAGGCCGTTTCTATGAAGCGCACTGCAATTATCGGCGCGGGAAACTGGGGCACGGCCTTGGCGGCGACGCTCGCTCCTCTAGGCCATGCCGTGCGGTTGTGGGCCTACGAGCCGGAGGTAGTCGAGAGCCTCCGGTCCCGGCACGAAAATGAACTCTTCATGCCGGGAATCAAGTTGCCGGAAAGCATTTCCGCCACTGGCGATCTGGGGGAAGCGCTCCCCGGCGCGGAAATCGTGGTGACGGTGATGCCCTCGCATGTCTGCCGCGCGCTCTACGCACAAATGCTCCCGCATCTGCGTCCGGAGATGATTTTCGTGAGCGCCACCAAGGGCATTGATGCCGAGCGCTTGATGCGGATGAGTGAAGTCATCCGCAGCGTGGTGGGCAAGAGGTTCTCGCCCCGCCTGTGCGTGCTCTCCGGACCCAGCTTTGCCCAGGAAGTCGTCCGCGGCGATCCCACCGCGGTGGTCGTGGCCTCGGACGATGGCGAGGCGGCGCAACTGGTGCAACGGGAGTTTTCCTCGCGCGTGCTGCGCCTCTATACTTCCAGCGACGTGGTGGGAGTCGAACTGGGCGGCTCCGTGAAAAACGTCATTGCCATCGCCGCCGGCGTAGTGCAGGGCCTCCGGCTTGGGCACAATCCCACCGCTGCTTTAATCACGCGCGGACTCGCGGAGATGACTCGCCTGGCATGCGCCTGCGGGGCTAGGCGCGAGACTCTGGCGGGCCTGGCCGGCATGGGAGACCTGGTGCTGACCTGCACGGGCGAGCTGAGCCGCAATCGCACCGTGGGCGTGGAACTCGGCAAGGGACGCAAACTGTACGACATCATCGGCTCCATGCGCATGGTCGCCGAAGGCGTGAAGACCACCACGGCCGCGGTGGCGCTGGCAGCAAAACACCGTGTGGAAATGCCCATCACCCGGCAGGTCCACCGGATTCTGGAAGGCGAAGTTTCCCCGCGCGAAGCCATCCGCGAACTGATGGAGCGCTCGCTGAAAGAAGAGTAAGCGATCGGGTGATCGCACTCCGACTTACGCGCCGCAACACGGCCCCGGGAGCGCAGCCGTCTCGGCAGCCCTCACCTTCCCAATCCACACCCGACGTGGGGGGGCATGGATGGCAAGGCGAACGCCGCGCTCAATTGGCTGCGGTCGCGCTGACACGTCCGCAAAAGCGGTCGAAGGCGCGGGTCAGGTCTTCGGCGATCGAGTATGGGTCACGACCCTCGATATCTTTTCGCTCGAGCATGAAGACAAGCTTGCCGTCGCGCAGCAAGGCAATAGAGGGCGAAGAAGGTTCGTAGCCCGTGAAGTAGCTGCGCGCCTGGCTGGTCGCGTCGGCATCCTGGCCCGCGAAGACGGTGGCCAGAACCTCGGGACGCGCCTGGTGCTCGAGAGCCCGGGCGACGGCTGGCCGCGCGCGACCCGCCGCGCACCCGCAAATCGAATTCACCACCACCAGCACCGTGCCGGGCGTTTTGCCAAGGAGCGTGTCCACGTCCGCCGCGGTGCGCAATTCCTGGAAGCCGACGCGCGTGAGTTCCTCTCTCATGGGTTGCACAAATTCTTCTGGGTACATCTTTAGCCTCCTGCTCGCTGCGGCAGGCCATGGTCTGTCCCCCTCTCATGAGCGAGACTCCCACGCTGCAGCAACGCGCCTGGGATTTTCAAGTCCGTAGTTTGTGGCTTGCCCTGCAACAACCGGAAGGTACATTCTACCATGCGACCCTGTGTCGCTCCCAGGATTTGCTATCGCGAGGGTGACGGACATCACCCCGCGACGCATGCGCGGTAATCCTGCTATTGATTTCATCCCTACGATTGCCTAAGATGCTGAGGGCATAAATGAGACCTGAAGGAAGAACACGTGTCCGGATGCTGTATGTCATCCTGCTGATCCTGATCGGCATCAGCGTGGGTCCGCTGTGGTTCTACGGGTCCAAGATGATGTCGATGAACAAGGATAATTTGGAGACGCAGGAAAAGGTCCTGCAGACCACCACCTCCCAGTCGCTTTCGCGGTTCATCTCGCTTTACATGGAGAACGTCAATGAGCAACTAAAAGAATTGTCCGATACGGTGGTGCCGCTCGCCAGGCAGATCCCCGCCGCGAAGTACGCCACGGATTCCGGCCTGCGCATGGCGCTGGAGGGTTTCGTGGCTGACCGACCCTCGGTTCTTTATGCCACCGTGCTCAATGACCAAGCCCGAGGGGTGCAGGCTGGCAACTTCAACGCGACCTCCGACACCTTCCTGCGCAAAGCCCTGGAGGCGGCGTACCTGGCAGCCCGCCAGGGACAGGAGTATCGCAGCATTCCGCTCACGGTATTGCGCTCCGGGGCGAACGAGCCGGTCATGGTGATGGCGGAACCGATGAAACAAAAGGACCAGTTCCTGGGGATGGTCGGAGCCGTGGTAACGCTCGCCCCGATCACGCAGCAGTTGCAGGACACCTACCGGCAATCCGACCTGGAAGCTTATGTGGTCGATAACGCCGGGCGCCTGGTCACCTCTTCCGATCCCGACAAGGTTGCGGGAATGGATATGGTCGCCGTTCCCATCGTGCAGAAATTCCTGGGCTGGGCTGGGCGGGCGCGCGTGGCAGAAACTTCCCTGTTCGCCCTGCAACAAGGCAACCAGATGGTCGCCATGCTTGGCACCTACGCGCCGACGCAGAAACTGGGCTGGGGCGTGATCGTGCAGCGCAAGCTGAGCCGTGCCTTCTTCCTTGTTTCCGAAATGCGCAAGCAAACCTTCCAGTGGGGCCTGCTGGTCGTGGTGCTCAGCTTGGTGATCGCCTTCCTGGCCGCAAAGACCATCACCCATCCCATCGACTTGCTCACCCAGACGGCCCGCTCCATTGCCCAGCGCGACTTCACCCAGCGCGCCGAGATCCGCAGCCGCACCGAGATTGGCGAGCTCGCGGAAACCTTCAACCAGATGGCCGACGACATCCAGCGCTACATCAGCGACCTGAAGATGGCCTCGGAACAGAACCGCCAGCTCTTCATGGACTCCATTGAGATGATCGCGGCCGCGGTCGACGCCAAAGACCCGTACACGAAAGGCCACTCCGGGCGGGTGGCGCAATATTCCGTGATTCTGGCAAGAGAGCTGGGCCTACCGGAAGAAGAAGTTGACAAAGTCCGCATCGCGGCAACCCTGCACGACGTCGGCAAGATCGGCATCGAAGACCGCGTGCTGAAGAAACCCGGTGTGCTCACCAACGAAGAGTTTGACCTCATGAAGCGGCACACGGTGATGGGTTATGAAATTGTGCGCCAAGTGAAACAGCTCACCGCCATGCTGCCCGGCATCCGCTGGCACCACGAAGCCCTGAACGGTCGCGGTTACCCTGACGGCCTCAGTGGCGATGAGCTGCCGCTGATGGTGAAAATCATCGCCGTGGCCGATACCTTTGACGCCGTCACTACCGACCGGCCCTACCAAGCAGCCTCGGAGTTTCCCAAGGCGCTGGATATCCTGCGCCAGCACGCCGGCGGCAAGTATGACCCCATCGTCGTGGACGCCATGGATTCGGCTTACGCCAAGGGCAGTCTGACCAAGTTCGAAACCCGGCGTAGGGACGTCGTGGCGGCCCCCGTGGACCAGGTTACCCAACCCCAAGGCTAATCCGCGTAAAGGTGTATCCGTAAGGAGAGGGGGCGGCAGGCCTCTTGCGCACTAACCCCTGACCCTCGCCCTCTCGCCCAAAGAGGCGAGGGCGAGCACGGAAAACTCGGTCGCCGCGGGCGAGGGTAGCAAACTGAGTAGGGGACGGTCACGGCACGATGCAGAACTCCGTCGTGCCCTGCGGGCGTTCCGCCAACGTGATTTCGTCCCCGCAGTCTTCCAGTTCAAGCTAGAATGAAGTTTCATGGTCTCCCTGTTTGGTTCCAGTGAAAAGGAGAAGAGACCCGGCTTTTTCGACCGGCTGAAGCAGGCCGTCGCCTCGACGAAAGCCCAACTGGTGGAACGCCTCGAGGAGATTGTCGAGACCAAGGCAGCTCTGGACGAATCGGTACTCGACGACCTGGAAGCCACGCTCATTACCGCCGATCTGGGTGTGAAGACCGCGCAGGAAATCTTGGGCCGGTTGAGGCAACAAGTCAGCCAGCGCAAGCTCACCGAAACGCGCCAACTCCGCCCGGCGGTCGAGCAGGAAATCCTGAGGATTCTCGAGAATCCCGGGGCCGGCCAGGGCGTCGCCCCCAAACCCCAGCAACCGCCAGCGGGCATGCCAGCGGTCATCTTCGTGGTGGGTGTCAACGGCGTGGGCAAAACCACCAGCATCGCTAAACTGGCTCATTTCTATCTCCAGCAGAACCGCCGGCCGCTGCTCTGTGCCGCCGATACGTTCCGCGCCGCCGCCAACGAACAACTCGAAATCTGGGCGGACCGGCTGGGCCTCGAGATGATCAAGCAGAAGTCCGGCGCCGACCCCGCGGCGGTCCTCTTTGATGCACTCGCGGCAGCCAAAAGCCGCCATCTCGATTTGGTGATCGTGGACACGGCGGGGCGGCTGCATACCAAGTTCAACCTGATGGCGGAACTCGAAAAGATGTGCCGCATCGCGGCGCGGGAAATCCCCAATGCGCCACACGAAGTGCTGCTGGTGATCGACGCGACCACCGGCCAGAACGGCTTGGCGCAGGCGCGGCAGTTCGTCGAGCACGGGGGCGCCACGGGCATCATCCTCGCCAAGCTGGACGGCACCGCCAAGGGTGGCATCGTCATCGCCATCGCCCGCGAACTCGGCCTGCCGATTCAGTTCGTGGGCATCGGCGAGAAAATAGACGACCTGCTGCCTTTCAGCCCACGCGAGTTTGTGGAGTCGCTGTTTGAAGCGTGAGCTTCACCGACCCTGGGCTTTGCCCAGGGCTGGGGCAGGTCGCCCCTTCGGGGCTTAAGACTGTGCAGACTCCAAAGCACAACAAAGCCCGACCCGGCCGGTTCCCGCGGAGGTTACCTATGCAGATTGACGCCGTCATTCTTGACTTCGGGCACGTCCTCGGCCTCCCGCCGCGCGAGGAAGATTTTGAAGCGTTGCGGAAACTGAGCGGCATCGAAGCCGGGGCTTTTCACAAGGCCTTCTGGCAGTACCGAGACGCGTACGACCTCGGTGCGTTCGACGGTCCCGCTTACTGGCAGCGGGCGGCGAGCGACTGCGGCGCAAGCTTCTCACGCGAGCATATTGCCGAGATGATCATGGGGGATATCCAGCTCTGGATTCATCCCCATCCGGTCATGCTCGAATGGTCGCGCCTGCTCAGCCAGCGTGGTGTGAAGATGGCCGTGCTCTCGAACATGCCACGCGAACTGGGCAAGTACCTGCGGCAATCTGTGGACTGGCTTGCGCCGTTCAGTCACCTCTGCTTTTCGAGCGAGTTGAACATGGGAAAACCCGAGCCCGCCATCTTTCGCGCCTGCCTGGAAGCCCTCGGCGTGCCCGCCCCGCGGGCGCTCTTCATCGACGACCGCGAGGTCCATGTGGCCGGAGCGCGCTCCGTCGGACTGCACAGCGTGGTGTTCCACTCGGTCGAACAACTCCAGACGGATCTCGAACCCTTGGGCGTCGGCGCGTCGCTCGCAGAAGCCGCGGCCCGCGCCGGGTGGTCCGCTCACGGCTTGAACTGAATTTGATTCCGCAGCGGAGAGCCGCTCGCTTTCGCGCTTGCTCTCAGGGAGGAAAACTCGTGCTGTTCGCAATCGGCCTGGTCATCATTCTGCTCGTCATCTGGCTGGTGGTGAGCTACAACCGCTTGGTGAAGCTGCGCGTGCAGGCGGACGCCGCCTGGGCTGACATCGATGTGCAGCTCAAGCGGCGGCACGACCTGATTCCCAATCTGGTCGAGACCGTGAAAGGCTACGCCGCGCACGAGCGCACGACCTTCGAGAAGGTGACCGAGGCGCGCGCGCGCGCCCTGACGGCCGCCGGGCCGGCTTCGCGCGCACAGGCGGAAGGCGCGCTGACGGAGGCTTTGCACTCGCTCTGGGCCGTGGCGGAAAATTACCCTCAGTTGCGCGCAGCGGAAAACTTTGCGGAGCTGCAGTCGGAGATCAGCCGCGTGGAAGATCAGATCCAGCTTGCGCGGCGCTATTACAACGCCGTGGTGCGCGATTTGAACGTCCGCATCGCGCAGTTTCCTTCGAATCTCGTGGCCGCCCTCTTCAGCTTTCAAACTCGCGAATTCTTCGAAGCGGGCGCAACTGACCGCGACTCCCCTGAGGTGAGATTGGGAGCTTCGGCCGCCTGACGTGCAACCCCCGGCCGCTCAAGCGCCTCTGAGGTAGTTGTAGAATAGATTCCTATGCGGAAATCGCTCTCGCTGGCTTTAAGCCTACTTGGACTGTTCGATTCGCTTTACCTTCTCTGGACCTACACCTCCCCTTCCCGACCGATGGTTTGCATTGGGACAGGTTGCGACGCCGTCCGCGCCAGCGCCTATTCGAGCCTCTGGGGGGTGTCCATGCCGGTGTTCGGCGTGGCCGGTTACGCGCTGCTGGCCATCGTGATGATCGCGGAGTCGCTCGCCTCCGCACGACTCGCGCGATTAGCTCGCTATGCCGTGGCGGGCATGACCGGCGTCGGCTTGCTGTTTTCGCTTTACCTCGAGTACCTGCAAAGCTTCGTGATCCACGCGTTTTGCACCTGGTGCGTGACTTCGGGCTTGGTGATGACGGCGCTCTGCGGGCTCGCCGTCTACAGTCTCGTTCGGGCTGCACCGGAACCCGAACCGCCGGGGCAGCTTGTCCAGGTGCGCAGCCACTTCGCGGTGTGCGTGGTCGCGTTGCTCGTGGGTGTTCCGGCGTTTTACCTGCTTGCCCGGCACGGCGAATTACCAGCCCCCCCGCCCCAAGCTGCGAGTGAGACCCTGACCGAGAAGTTGGTCAGGCCGGCTAGCCATGTGGCCGGCAACCCCCAGGCGCCCGTGACCGTGGTGGAGTTCGGAGATTTCGAATGCCCCGTCTGTGTGCGCGGGGAAGAGGCGGCCCGGGAAATTCGTACCCAATACGCAAGCCAAGTCCGGTTCGTGTTCCGGCAATTCCCGCTGGTTCGCATCCACCCCCGGGCGGAGAAAGCCGCGGAAGCCTCCGAATGCGCAGCAGAACAGGGAAAGTTCTGGGAAGCGGTGGACAAGATCTATTCCCGGCAATCCGATTTGAGCGATGATGGGTTGAAGCGTGACGCCGCCGAAATCGGCCTGGACCAGACCAAGTTCGACCAGTGCCTCGCGAGCGGCTCCACGGCAGCGCGCATTCGCGAGGACATGGCCGACGGTAAGGCGCTCGGCGTCGACGGCACACCTACCTTCTTCATTGGGCAGAAGAGGATTGAGGGCGCGCGGCCCGCGACAGAGTTTTCTCAGCTTGTCGATCAGGAACTGGCCAGCCGCGCAATGGCCACGCCCAGGAGCATGGAGCCGCCCGCGGCCCTGGCGCCGCCCAAACAGAGAAGTCACTCTGCGGCTGCCCCGAGTTCCGAGAAACCTGCTCTCGGCAAAGTCGCGAGCGAGCCCGGCCAAGCGTCGAGGGGTTTGCTCGGGAGTGCCCCTGGGGGATTCTTCGCGGGTTTTCAGGCCTCCAGCGCGGCTGCCTGCAGCGAAGCCGAGGCCGCCAAGAAACAGCCCACGATGATCGACAGCAACGAACTGCGCCAACTCCTCGCCAGCAACCCCAAGCCCTTGTTCGTGGACGTGAGGCCGGCGAAAGATTATGCCGCAGGGCGAATTCTCGGCGCGCTCAATGTTCCTGTGGACGACATGGAGCAGCGCTGGAGTTCCCTGCCTAAGGACCGCGTCATCATCCTCTATGAAAGCGGGCGATCGTCCGGGGACATCTGCGCCGCCAGCCGTACGGCCGGACGCATCCTGCTGGAACACGGCTTTCCCTTCGAGCATGTCAAGGTATATCAGGACGGTCTGGCGGGTTGGGAGAAATCCCGGCCGCACGAGCACTAGGAACTATCCACCAACTGTACATTGCGTTCTCACTTGGATAATATAATAGCAAGTCAGCCTTTTAGTCTCCCCGACAGATGAGGAATCACTCAATCCACTCTAGCTAAGGCTCCATTGACACAGGAATTGGTAAAGAGGCGGGCAATTTGCCCGGCAATAAGTACTAAATCGTGCCGTTCCTCAACAAATAAGTGTTGACATCGCACTAATGCAGAGGCTATAATTCTAGCCGTTCCTCGCAACTTACTGTCAGGGGTGCTCCAATGCCCCACTTGAGAGCGATGGTTTCAGTGTCCGCAAGCACTCGAGTCCCCTCTACACTTCCCCCCCACCTTGGCCTGCTCACGAGTGACTTGCGCCCCCGCTGAGAGGCGGAAATCCCATGGGTAGTCAAACCGAGCCCGTAACTCAATGGGCATTAACGATGCTGGTCTGCGTTTTGATTGGAACCTGTCTGCTGATTGCCGTGGCGCTCTTTCGGCATAGGCAGCAGAACCGCTACTCACGCTACCTTCGCTCCCTCGAGAGCAACTACCGGCCTATCCTCGCGACCTTGCTTTCCGGCAGACCCACGGCTCAGGGGATCAACACCCTGCGGGCATTGCCGCTGGCCGATCTGGAGCTTCTGTTTGACCCTCTGTTTTCCGTCGGAGGGGTTGGACAGAAGCACGTCGCTGTCCTGCAGGCCTTATGCACCGAGCTCGGATTGATCCAGCTCTGGCAGCATCGGTTGACCGCGGGCGAGGAGCCAAAGGCCCGCCGGGGCTCGCCGCGCGGGACATCTCTACGCCCCCCGGCCCCCTCGCTTCTGCACTTGCTGCTGCGCGCAAAGAGCATCCGGAACCTGGGGGTCCTGCGCCATCAACCGAGCTGGCCGCTTTTGGTCAGAGCCTTGGATGATCCGCACCCCGATATCCAGTCCGTGGCCTTGCGGTCTCTGGCCACCATCCGCGCGCCGGGGAGTTTCCCCGCACTTGTCGGACGGCTCCACACCGTCGTCTTGGGTAAATCTGCATCTCCTTCGCCGCGAGCTCTCAAGGCCGCTCTGGCCTGCTTCGACCTTACTTGCAGCGCTGCTCTCCTGTCTTCACTTCGTCACCCGCACCGGCGGATCCGCTTCCTGGGCACGGACATTCTTCGGGTGATGGTTTGCCGAGACGCCGCGCTTGAATCGGATTTCCTCCTCAGGTCCGAAGTCTGCTCACCGGGAATCGCCGAAATACTACTGACGAACCTTTGCCGTGATCGCAGTGCGGAAGTGCGGGGCCGCGCGGCGGAAGTCATCGCCTTTCTCGCGGACCCGCGCGCGACAAGCGTTCTGTACAAACTGCTCTTTGATCCTCTGTGGTACGTGCGCCTTCGCGCCGTGCGAACCCTCGCCAAGCCCCGCCATTCCACGCCTTATCTCCTCCTGGGAATCCGCGACTGTCTGCGCGACTCCCACTGGCGTGTCCGCGAGGCTGCCATGCAAACCCTCATCTCCCTGGGTCGCAGAGGAAGGCAACAACTCTACGAACATTTCCTGACTTCCCAAGATCAAGCCACCCGCGAACAAATCGTGGAAGTGATCGAACGCTCGGGGTTGATGGCCTCACTCGTCGAAGGCTACGGCGAAGGCGCGGGCGGTGTGGAAGCTCTGATCGTCGAGCAATTCGCCAGCGAAGCCGCCCCCTTGGGCCTTTCCGGAGTTCTCCGGATGTCGAACCCGGATGTCCGTCAAAAGTTCCTGGAGCGTTTCCTACCTGTTGCGCATTTCAAGATGCAGCTTCAGGAAGAAACGCCGCTGGAGGCAAGCGCCGGAATGGGCCTCCAGCAAGTTCTGGAGTTTCCGTCCGTTCTGGCGGCATAAAGGAACGTAACCGTCCATGAGCAGCTTGCGTTTGTTCCTCAAGGACTCGATCACCTTCTTCAATCTTCTCATCCTTTCGTACTTCTTCCTGGGCAACGGGATTTACACAATTCTCATGTTGCTCTCGCTGCGTGCCACCTGGATTCACACACGCCGGCTGGCCTATCAAGGCCTGGATGCCTTGCGCGGGTCTCCCCTGACCCCTCCTGTGACCATCCTCATTCCTGCCTGGAACGAGCAAGACGTGATCGTGAATTCCCTTCGCTCGGCGCTCCAGGTGGACTATCCGGAGCTGGGCGTCATCGTCGTGGACGATGGCTCGACAGACCTGACCCTTGACCGGCTGGTGGAGAGTTTTCATCTTCTGGAAATGGACGGGGCCTACCGTCCCAGTATCCCCACCGCACCCATTCGCGCCTTTTACATGAATCCCGAAATCCCCAATCTCCTGGTAGTCAGTAAAGTGCGCGGCGGCAAGCCGGATGCCCTCAACGCAGGCATCAACCTCTGCCGTTCACCGTACTTCTGCAACTTGGACGCCGACTGCCTGCTCGAACGCGATGCCTTGCTCCGGTTGATGGATCCCATCGTTAACTCCGCCGCTGAGACCGTCGTGAGCGGCGGAATCGTGCGCATCCTGAACGGCTGCGAGACGAGGAACGGCCGAGTGACTAAGGTGGGCCTGCCGCCCCGAGTGCTGGAACGATTTCAGGTCGTCGAGTACCTGCGCAGTTTCCTCTTCGGCCGGACGGGTTGGCACCTCTTGGGGGGAACGCTGATCGTATCCGGAGCCTTCGCGGTCTTTCATCGTGCCACGGTGATCGAAGCCGGGGGCTTTTGCCACGATACGGTAACAGAAGACATGGACTTGATCGTTCAACTCCATCACTGGGCAGCGGATAATAATCGTAAGATCCGCATGTCCTTCACCTCCGATCCCGTGTGCTGGACCGAGTGCCCTTCTAACCTCACCATGTTGGCTCGCCAGCGTCGCCGCTGGCAATTGGGCCTCTGCCAGACGCTTTGGAAACATTCCGAAATCCTCTTCGGGCGAAAATATGGAATCGTCGGCTGGCTGAGTTTCCCCTTCCACTCTTACGTCGAAGGCCTGGGAGCGGCGGCGGAATTCCTCGGATATCTCCTCGTGCCCCTGGGCATTCTCCTCGGCCTGGTTCCTCCCTTCTTTCTGGTGGTGTTCATTTTGCTGGGCTTCATTTACGGCAGTTTCCTCTCCGTTGGGGCCGTCCTTTTGGAAGAACTCACGTATCGCCGCTACCCGCGGTTTCGTGACCTCCTGACGTTGCTGGTATTCGCCATGTTCGAGAATGCCGGATACCGCCAATTGATTCTGTATTACCGGTTTCAGGGAGTCCTCAAGTTCCTGGCAGGTAGCCGCCGTTGGGAGAAAGTCGCCCACGCCGGCGCGAACGCCTGAGCTGTTTACGCACCTCTCGAGAAAGGTCGAAGAGACCATGGTCAACAACCTTGCCGTTGATTTCTCAAGTCGTCACCAAAACCGGCATTTCCCATTCCCGCAGAATGGGAAGCCTCTCGAGAGTCTGCCCACCACCCGGCGGCCGGCGGAGCACTGGCCTGTAGCCCGCTGGCGCCTGCCCGCATCCCGCCGCGCCAAGCTGGGGAACGGACTCGCGTCCTTCCTCGTCACCGTGGTGGCCGCCGCACTCTTGACGCCGTCCCTCCTGCATGCCGAAGGTCGAGACTCAGCACCGCCTCCGGCGGCGGGCAAGACGTCAGAGGAGCCCTCGGGTCTGGAGAAGCTTTACCGCGAGCGCGCGGCGAGAAACCCGCAAGATCTGGTGGCTCTGGAGGGGATGGCCTTTCTGCAGACTCGACGCGGCGACTACACTAGCGCGATCGCATCTTACCGGCGCGCCTTGCAGCTCGCCCCCCGCGATCACGACGCGAGGATTGGGCTGGCGCGCACCTTGGCTTTTAGCGGCCAACACGATGCCGCGCTGGAAGGTTTCCAGGAAGTTTTGAAGGAGCGCCCTGGAGATACGGACGCCCTCGAAGGGCTGGCCCGCGTGTACATGTGGTCGGCTCGTCCGTCGGCAGCGCTGCCCATTTTCCAGGGTCTTGCGACGCGCTATCCGGCGAACCCCGAATATGCCCTAGAGCTCGCGCGGGTGAACATGCACCTGCACCGCTACCCGGAGGCGCGAAAAATCCTGGCGTCGGTCCTGACTGCCCATCCTCGAGATCGCGATGCCCAGTTGCAGCTCGCCTATGTAGACCTCTTCGAAGGCCGGCAAGCAGATGCCCTGCTACGTTTCAATCATCTCCTGGGGGAAAACCCCTCGGATTCGGAAGCCCTGAAGGGCAATGCGCGCATCGCCTATTATCGCGGCGATCTGAAGTACGCCCACGATCTGGCATCGAAACTCGTCGAAGACGATCCCCACGACGTCTCCGCGCTTCTGCTGCTCGCTAATCTCGAACGGGCGCTCCATAACACCAGGAAAACCCAGACGCTGCTGGCAAGGGCAGAAACCCTCGATCCCCGGAGCGACGAGGCGCGCGAGCTCAAAAGCAGCCTCCGCAACGAGTCCCGGATCACTTTACACACCTCTACCTCGTTCGCCCGGGAAATCGGTTCCGATAATTCCTCGGGCGCTGAGGACTTGCGCACCTTTGGGTACGAAACGACGTGGGGCTTCTCCGCGTTGCCCCGGTCAAATTTCTACTTGTCTTTGTATTGCCTTCCTTCCAGTGGTCCCAGCGGTAGCATCCCGGGAACGGTGGGGCCGTCGCAGTTTCTCTATCGACAGACCACCTACGTGACGTCGCAACTCACCCTTCGCGGCGGGGCCGGGCTCGCTCGATTTGGACCTGGTGAACTGGCCTCCATCCCCACCCAGAGCGAACCCATTCGTTCAGCCCAGACTCGCCCCCTCGGATTCATCAATCTGAGCTATGCCCTGCGGAAGAAGCTGACGGTGGACCTGACGGCGGCGCGCTCGGCGCTTGCCTATACGCCCACGGCGGTGCGCCTGGGGGTGATGGAAAATCGCGCGTCGGCGGGATTGCACTACCGTTTCGACTCTCGCACGGAACTGAGTCTGGAATCCTTCCTAATGGACAGCTCCACCATCCAGTACGCCCACGTGATAATGCTCGGCGGGCCCACGCCAGAGCTGAGCTACGGAGCCGACCACAACCGCGGGGGAGGTGCTTCGATCACTTTCAACCGCAATGTGTTCCGCAAACCGCGGATGGCTCTCGATCTGGGTTATTCAGGACTCGCGTATGGCTTTGAGGGGGGGCCAGAGAAACCTTACCTGGGCTTTTTCAATCCCGGCTTCTACCAACGCCATTACGGCACCACACACACCTCTGGCAAGCTCCACGGACCGTTCGGATACGATTTCTCCGCAGGGATAGGCGTTCAACAGGTTGAGCGTGGAACGGTCGTCAGGCACGCCCTGCTTCTCAATCCCGCGCTGACCCTAAGAGCCAGCCAACAGCTCCTGCTGACCCTGGGTTACACGCACTACGACAGTTCACCGTCACTGGGCACTCTGAGCGGGAACGCCGTGCGGCTTTCCACTGACTGGAGACTCTGAATTTTCCAGGCCAAGCCAGAGGCCTGCCCTCCAGCTTCAACCCCCGCCCGCGAGGGGCGCAGTCGTCTCGGCTGCCCTCATCGTTTCAATCCTCACCCCCGCGGCGTGACACGCCGTATGCCGCTTGCGGTATTCCCTACATCACTCCGACCACACCCCCTCACCAATGCCTTGCGCCAGGAAGCCGCCATCCACCGCAAGGATTTCTCCGGTCACAAAGCTCGCGCTGTCTGAGGCAAGGAAGATCGCAGCGCCCTGGATCTCTTCCAGCCGGCCGTACCGTCGCATCGGCGTGCGCGAAAGGATGGAAGCCTTTCGCCCGGAATCCTGGAGGATGACGCGGTTCAGGGGGGTTTCAAAGACCCCCGGCGCCAGGGCGTTCACGGTGATGTGGTACTTCGCCCATTCCGCCGCCAGAGAGCGCGTCAGCATGAGCACCGCTCCCTTGCTCGCACAATAAGCTGCAACCTCATGCGAGCTTTGAAAAGCCATAATGGATGCAATGTTGATGATGCGGCCGTACTGCTGCTCCTTCATCACGCGGCCCACGATCTGACAGGCGTACCAGGTGCCTTTCAGGTTTACATCCAAAATCCGGTTCCAATCCTCATCGGCCAGTTCCAGGGAAGGCACTCGCTTGGTCGTTCCCGCGGAGTTCACCAGGATGTCAATCCGGCCGAATTCCTTGACCATCGCGTCGATGACCCGCTGGATGTCGTCGCGGCTGGTCACATCGGCGGTGGCCTCCAGCGTGCGCCGGTCGAGCGCGCGGATTTCCTCAGCGGTTTTTCGGACTTCCTCCGCGCGACGGCTCACCGCGACCACGTCGGCGCCCGCTTCCGCAAATCCCTTGGCAATCGACTTACCCAGCCCGCTCGTGCCGCCAAACACCAGCGCGTGCTTCCCTTCCAAGCTCAACCCTTTGTAGGTGCTCACGACTGTTGACCTCGGTATCAAGATGCCCAGCGGGGAATCGTAACACCCGGAGAAAATAAGAGGCAAATGAAATGCCGCCGCTTGCGGCGGTGCTTGTTGGAGTGTTAGCCTAGCTCTTCACCAAGTCCTCGACGCGTTGTCGTTGAAACCGCAGACCTCTGAAAAACAGGGGCTCCCTTACGGCCTTTTGGTGCTAAGCTTGCCCAGGGGGAGCAGGATATGCGTTCGAAACAGGAGGTAAGCGCAGGCCGAAGTCAATTCTACGCCTTCTTCTCTAATCCATGGGTCGGTATACTGGGCACGGCAGCGAGCACCGTTGGCGTGTTCCTTGCGGTCTATTTCTACTTCCAGGGCGCCAGCTACCCCGAATTGGTTTATTTCGTGGACCCGTTGCAGACGGTCGTGGTAAAGCAGGGCACGGCCTCGCGCCTAGGGGTTGTATTTGACGGTCACCCCCTTACTCAAGATGTTACAGCGTCCCAGGTGGCCATATGGAACCGGGGGCGCCAGGCGATCAGGCGAGCAGCAATACTTCAGGCGGTCACCATTACCACGGAACCTAGAGCCCCAATCCTTGAGGTCACGATCCGCAGGACGAGCAGGGACGTGGTGGGTTTTGATCTGGACCGGACACGCCTCGCTGGGGGAGAGGTCCCTCTATCGTGGAATATCCTCGAACAGGGGGATGGCGCTGTGGTTCAGCTCGTTTATGCCGCCGGCTTGGACACCAGGATCCGTTGCCGCGGTGTAATTGAGGGGCAACGAGGAGTTCGAGAGCTCAAGATTCCGTCGGGTGCCATCGAATCGCCGGAAAGCCAGCTTCGAGCTCTGAGATGGCAAAGGTACTTCATGGTAGGCGTTGGAATCTTCGCCGTGGGCTCCATTGTGTTGATCCCCATGGTATGGCGGGGCTGGGTTTCTCCCTTCCTCGGTCCGTTGCGGCCGCGGCGTGCCTTACTCTTGTTCCTCCTCCTCTTCTTTCTACCGGCAGTGATTCTCCTCGTGCTCTCAATCTATGAGTTGGCCGCAGGGGGGGTTCCGGAGCCCCCCCTCGGGTTCTAGCGGCGGGCAGCAGGCGCGCCCTGGAAATGTCCGACCTCGTCCCTCAGATCTACCACATTGAATCCCTGGCTCGACTTTCGCGCGTTCGGGTGGGGTAGCGCTGGCCGCGCGAGGCGGGGTCGGCACTGCTTAGGCATATTTTGAGCGTGTCGTGTCGCGGCGACCCGAGTAAGTGGTAAAATCTCACGCGATCTATGTGGGACTCGATTCAGTTATGGGGTCTGGTGACTCAGGTGCTTCTCTTCGGAGGGCTTGTTTGGTACACCGTGGAGACACGCCGAATCCGGAAGGCAGCGCAGAAGCAAGCAGAGGCTTCCTGGGAGCAAGCCGAGGCTCAACAGAGGCCGTGTTTAACGGTTGTGACTGCGGCCCGCGATTTCGACGAGGCGATATTGAGCACGGGCGACGCCGAGGGAGAACGGATCGTAGCACCCCGTGAGGGAAGTGTAGCACTGGAGAATGCTGGCAATGGGCCGGCTCTGGAAGTTCGCTATCATTTCACACCAGTAAGTCCCGCTTCTATCATCGGTCCGTCCGGCTATATCCCCGGAATACCACCAAGGACGAACATGACCATTGCTGTCGCGCTGGGAGTTTTGAGTAATTCAGATTACGAAATCCTGCTCACATATGACGGGCTAAGTGGACAGCGCTATGAATCCAGGATTATGACCAAAAACCTTGTTCTAACAACCTTCCACTTCGGAAAGCAGCGAGTTCAGCAAGCGTAGCGCCCCGATGCATCGGGGCGTCTCTCATCCTCAAATCCTCGCGCTTTCATCGGCTGGCCAAGGCACACTATGGGGAAGAAAGCGAGCCGATGCAAGCCGCGTGGCGGCGATAGAATGTGGCCCATGGCGTGAGCCATGGGAAGAAGAAGCGGAACAACAAACGAGCCCCGGTAGGGGCGACAGAAATAATCGACCACTGTGAGCGACTCTGTCGCCCGCTAACGCGGGCTGAAGCGTTAACCGCTGCCGCTTCCCCAAGGCTGGCGCCCGCGCACGGCGGGTAACATCTAGCGCTCTCCCAGGGGAGGGCGCCTGCACGCGCGCAAGAGATCACAGCCCTCGCCCAAGGGAGAGGGTGCCCGAGGTACGAGGGCGGGTGAGGGGTCTCTTCCCTCCCGAGTTTGCGTAGCGCCCCGATAAATCGGGGTGGCTCATTTTCACATTCCCCGCGTTCTCACCGCTTCACGGATTTTGCGAAGAAATCCCTCCGGGTCTTCGAGCACAAGTCCGTTCGGAAGGCGCAGCACGCGGATGCCCAGGCTTCTGAGGTAGGCATCCTTGGCGCTGTCCTTCTTCGCCTGACTCGGCTGCGCGTGCACGCTTCCGTCGAGCTCGATGGCGAGGCGCGTTTCGCAGCAGTAGAAATCCACCACATAATCCTCAATGGGGTACTGGCGGCGGAATTTCAGCCCCACGCCTCGGTCGCGCAGCAAGTACCATGCAGCTTTTTCGGCTTCCGTCTGGCCGCGGCGGAGTTCGCGAACTCGCTGAGTTGGGATGCGCACGAGGAAGAAACCCCTCACCCGGTCCCGCCCTGCGGGACCACCCTCTCCCCAGGGGCGAGGGCTGTTTTCATTATTTCACACCACCTGTCGCTGTGGGCCACAATCTATCGGCCCTGACGGGCCGGAGCTGGGCCACAATCACGCACGTTTTCGTAGGGGCGGTTCGCGAACCGCCCCCACTCGTCCAACGTGGTCATTCCCGCCCCGATGCAATCGGGGCAGGCTCCAGCGGGAATCCAGACCGCGGCGGCAGTGGACCCCCGCCTGCGCGGGGGTGACGACAAGAAGCCAGCAACCACCCCCTGGCCCCCTCCTGAACCACGAGGGGAATGACCAAGCGCAGGAATGATTTGGGACGATCAGACACCCCTCCTTTACGATTTTTCCTACCGGTAGCCTAAATCGTGCATCGAGGCCTTGACATTACACCCACGATCGTTGCTAACCTAGGATGTAAGGAGTGTTGTGTTCGTGAAGTCCCACCCGACCGTTGAAGTGAAGACCCTGCTGCTGCCTGCGCCCTATAGGGGCCGCCACCGAAACGGCGATTCGTGAGGTTTCCATGTCCCTGGTAAAAAGCCCGCGAATGACGGAGAAGAAACTGGCCGCGAATCGCCGGAACCGAAAGCTCGCCCATGGTCCGGCGACGGCCAAGGGCCGCGAGCGCATCCGCGCCGCCCACCTGCGCCATGGCTTTTACGCGCAGGCCGAGGAGGTTGCTTTGCGCGCCCTCGGCGAAGACCCGGCTCAGTTCCAGGAACTGCTGGAAAGACTCTGGGACAAATGGAACCCCACCGATGCCTTGCAGGAGAAACTGGTGGCGCGTCTGGCGCGGGCCGTGTGGCGGTTGGATCGCTCGGACCGCATGCAGGAAGGCTACGCCCTGCGGCAGGCCAAGGACGTGAGCATAGGCCGGGAGGACCGCCTGCACGCACAGATGATGCGGCTGAAGATGACTTCCGCCAGTTTGCAGTCGCTCGCCCAATCGGTGGCGCGTCTGCATTACGTCACCACTCCCGCCGACCTCGAGCTGATGCAGAACTTGCACCAGGAGGGGGTGGTGAAAGAAATGGGCGAAATAGCGCTCGCCCTCTTCTACCAACTTCAGGGGCCGGGCGGGCCGGGTGAACGGGATGAGGGCGGAGGCCGCTCTGACCCGGAGGCGAATGTTCGCAAGGTCGTAGCAAGGATTCAGGAGATCTTTGGCGTGCGTACATCCGACCCTGAGCCCGAAGCGGACGTAGCGCCGGCTTCCCCCGGCCCGTTCCCGGACCGACCGGCCGGGGCGGGCAGCCGGCCACAGGAAGGCCAGCAAGTCCGATCTCAGGACTCCGATGGAGTCCATCGGACTCCAGAAATCGGAGATGCTGGCGCTACCGAGGCGGAGGAGGAGGGGCCGACTTCCGGCATCTCCTCGGCGGAATGGGAGGCCCGTGAGCCGGTGCGCCAGCTTCTTGAGCATATCCTCTCGCGGCAGGTGGAAATTTGCGAGGCTCAGCGCAAGGCCACCCTGCGGGAGTCCCTGACGGGTCCGTCGCCCTATGAACGCGCCGCGGAAATCGCGCCCACCCACCGCAACGCGACGCTCATGCGGAGAATGGAAGATTCCAACTTTCGCCAAGTTGCGCGCGTGACGAGCCTGCTCATGAGGATGAAACGCCAGGAGCGTCAGATGGAAGCTTTAGAAAACAGCGCGGTTCTCCACGATGTAGCAGAAACAAAAGGGGTTAGCGATGGATAGCGAAAACTTTTCAAAATCTATATCATTGAACTTAAAAGAGTTAGGTTATTCTGAGGTGGCCCGGGTGACGAAAAAAAGGGGGCCCCAAAATGAAGGCAAGTTAGGCGATGTTATTGAAAACAAATGGAGAAAAAATGTCAATTTTCAGGTTTTCCACGATGTTGTTAAAAAGAAGCAAGTTATAGCCTTCCTCGCACGATGTTGATGAAAAGAAAGGGAGTTATGATTCAGGATTCAGGAGTCAGGAGTCAGGAGTTAGGAAAACAGGGAACAGGTGACAGGGAACAGGAAAGGACGGAAGCGAGAATTCAGGAGCTGGGAGGCGAACTGCCCATCCCGACTGCACCGGGACTCGCACACAGCGCTCGCTGCCTACCGCATACTCCCCATCCCACAAGCGCGGCGCAGCGGCGTGTGGGCGAAAGGCCAATTAAGAAAGGGGACATTGCTAAAGAGCTTTGACACAAATGAAATGCCGCCCCTTGCGGCGGTGCTCGCTGGAGTGTTAGCCTAGCTCTCCACCAAGTCCTCGACGCGATGCCCTCCTTGACCGAGAATACCGGGGTTGGATCCAGTGGGAAAAGTGCTGCGCAAATGTTCAAGCGACAATGGGGAGCATCATCGCCAGAAATCATGAAGTTGAGAATTTGGTGTAAATGACTCAAGGTATCCAACTTGGGGAGGTCATATCGGAATGGACTTATCTGAGTTGACCCGTCTTTACGATTTCAGCGGGCAAAAGGTTGTGATCACTGGGGGGACAGGCGTCCTGGGTGGGGAGATTGCCTGCGCGCTGGTGGGATGCGGGGCCAACGTCGCGATTTTGGACCGCAACCTGGACCCGGCCCAGCACATCCTAGAACTCATGGAGCCGCGAGCCAATCACGCGGTGGCCGTTCGTGCCGACGTCCTGGACCTGGACAGCCTGCGCCAAGCCTCCAAAACCATTCAGGAGAAGTTCGGTGCGGTTCATTGCCTAGTGAACGCCGCAGGAGGCAACAACCCTCAGGCTACCACCAGTCCCAGTGTTTCCTTTTTTGATCTGCCCTCCGAGGCCTTGCGCTGGGTGTTTGATCTGAACATCCTGGGAACGATCCTTCCTTCCCAGGTGTTCGGGAAGGTCATGGCGGAAAGAGGCGAAGGGGTGATCCTCAATATCTCCTCCATGAATGCGTTTCGTCCGTTAACGCGCGTCCCGGCCTACTCAGCCGCGAAAGCCGGGGTCAGTAACTTTACGCAGTGGCTGGCCGTGCATATGGCCCAGGTGTATTCGCCACGCATTCGCGTGAACGCCATTGCGCCAGGTTTCTTTCTGACCCGGCAAAACAAGTTCCTGTTGATCGATGAGCAGACCGGTGACCTGACCCCGCGGGGCAAGGCCATCATCGACCACACGCCCCTGGCGCGCTTCGGCCAGCCGGAGGATTTGTTCGGAACGGTTTTGTGGCTGCTTTCGCGAGCTTCGGCCTTTGTGACGGGAATCGTCGTGCCGATTGACGGCGGATTTTCGGCGTATAGTGGAGTTTGACCGAGGGTCGGGAAGAGGGAAGACATCGCAGGTTGTAAGGAATGGAGTCGATGGTCGTAGGGAAAGGATTCGCGGATCGTTACTTGACCGGCGAGGAAATCAGCCAGGTCGTCCGTGACGGTCTCGGCACGCTGGCCGTCGAGGGAAAACGCGTGCTGGTGATCATCCCCGACGGCACGCGCACCATGCCCATGCCGCGGATGTTCGACTGGCTCGAGGCGCAGCTCGCTCCGCGCGTAGCAGCCTTGGATTACCTGGTGGCGTTGGGCACGCACCCGCTGATGAGCGACGAGCAACTGAGTAAGCTGCTGGGCCGGCCGGTGAGCAAGGGGCGATGCGGCAAGAGCCACATCTTCAATCATCACTGGGAGGACCCTCGAACCTTCGTGACGCTCGGAGTGGTTTCGGCCGCAGAGATCGGCGAGATCACGGGCGGGTTGCTGGTGCAGGAGGTGCCCGTCCGGCTCAACAAGCTGATCCTCGATTATGACCAGCTCATCATATGTGGACCTGTCTTCCCGCATGAAGTTGTCGGCTTTTCCGGCGGGACCAAATACTTTTTCCCGGGCATCGCCGGGCCGGAAATCATCAACCTGACTCACTGGTTGGGCGCATTGATGACCAACTATAAAGTCATCGGCGCGGGTTATACGCCGGTCCGGGCGGTCATTGACCGGGCCGCGAGCTTCATCGACCGGCCCTCGGCCTGCTTCGCGCTGGTGGTGACGCACGAGGGTGTAGCGGGAATCTATTTCGGCTCACCCCAAGAGGCTTGGAAGGCCGCGTCAGTGCTCTCGGCCGCCAAGCATATCGTGTACGTGAAGAAACCCTATCGCCGCGTTCTTTCGGTGATGCCCAGGCTCTACGACGATCTGTGGACCGCCGGCAAAGGGATGTACAAGATGGAACCCGCCGTGGCTGACGGCGGCGAAGTGGTAATCTTTGCGCCACACATCAGCGAGATCAGCTACACGCACGGCAAAGTGATTGAGGAAATTGGTTATCACTGCCGCGACTATTTTCTGGCGCAGTGGGATAGGTTCAAAGGGTATCCGTGGGGCGTGGTGGCCCACTCGACGCACGTCAAGGGGCTGGGGCAGTACGATGCCTCCACCGGCAGGGAGACGCCGCGCGTGCAAGTGACGCTGGCCACGGGCATCCCAGAAGCGCGGTGCCGACGCGTCAACTTGGGCTATCTTGATCCCGCCACCATCCAGCGCCAGGAATGGGAAGGTCGCGAGGACGAGGGCATCCTGGTTGTGCCTCGCGCGGGTGAGATGCTCTATCGCGTCCGATGAAAGCCCGTGAGTCCTGTCCCTACTCCCGATTAGAAGATTCCCTCATCCGCGGAGGGACCATAGGTCGCAGGCAAGGGGAGGTTGTTCAGTCGCAGGTAAACGCCGAGTTGAGCGCGGTGGTGAATCATGTGATTCATCACCATGCCCCGAAGCACGCCAGTCCGAGGAAGCGAGAAGATCGTCTTCCCTGCCCTGAGCAAAGTCCACACCTTCGAAAGATCAGCGTCACTCGCCCTGGCGAGGGCCGCACGCGCCTTGGGAAGATCGCGGTCAAATATTTCCAGGATTTCCTTCCGCGAGTTCACCGGCGGAGGCTGATACGGCGCGGCGCCCGGCGGCGCGATGTCAATCGATTCCTTCTCGAAGGTTTGCGTGGCCCAACCGGGAAACAAAGCGAGGTGTAAAGCCAACTGACGCACCGTCATCGACTTCTCGTGCGGCTTCCAGCCGAGTTTGTCGTCGGGGACTCGCTCAAGAACCTTGCGTGTGTTGGCCATTTCCCGGTCGAACTCAGGTAGCAATGCCTCATTGAGTGCCATAGTCTCCTCCGCACAGAGAGATTCCCAACCCGCCACTTGCTGCTGAGCAGCCCTGATTGCAGCCGGGAAATGATAGGCGAACAAAATACGAAAGTCAAGCCCAACCTTTCAAGCGCCAGGGCAGGGAAGAGAGTCGCGGCTCAGCCGCGCAGGTGCTCGGCAAGCCAGACAATATAGCGGCTGTTTCGCTTTCGTACTTCCCCTAACAAATCTCCCGGCAGTTCGTCGAGTTTCTCTTTGAAGAAGCGGTGGTCACCGTCGGGCGCTTGATGGTCGCGGCTGCCGACCACATTGCCCAGCCAGAAAACCAAAAACAAGTTTCCGTCCACTCGGCCCCGGGCAGAATCGCCAAGGTAAAATTCCCGTCCCATCTTCGCGTACTGCGCGGCCAGCGCGCTTTCCGCTCCAAACGCGCCGGTGGCAGCGAAACGATTGGCGCGATGGACCATTCGCTCAAAGAGCTGCCGCCAAGGCGAGCCCGCGGGCTGCTCGGAAAGCACGTCGAGGAGCTGGAGTTGAAGTGCCCCGGAGATTTTGTAGTTCACGCGGCCACGTGTGGCGCGCCCAATGCACTCCAGGACTTCCACCTGTTTGCCGCTACCGGAATGAATGCTCAGAGTTCCGTCGAAAAACCGCGCCACGGCGGCGAGTTCGGCCACTCGCGCGGCAAGTTCCGCGAGCGGGCGCGACTGGAAGTCGCGCACCACCCGCGGCACAAGCTCGGGCCACATCTTGTGGTGCGAATACTCCTCCAAACCGATACCGAGCTCGGGGGTGGTTTCCAACTTCACAGGGTAGGCCTGACGCTTCTTGAAGCCCAGGTTGGGAGGGACCAACTGAGCCGGGCGCCCCCGCGCTTTCAGCCAGTGCATATAAAAGAGCAATTCTTTCGCCGTGGTGAGAGTCTCGGCTTCATCGAGCGAGGGCTCAAAGTCGAAGTCAGTACCTGACCGCAGCCCGGCCTTCACGGCTCGAATGCAATCGAAAAGCTCTTCGTTCAACTTGAGGCTGCGCCCAAACTTCACCGCGAGTCGAAGCGCATCTTCTCGCGAGAATCTGTATGTGGTCTCAGCGATCTGGAATGGTTGTGAGAACTCCGCCAGGATCCAGCGCGCCTCCTCCGCAGAAAAGAGTTGGCGGAATCTCTCTTCGACGGCCGCCGCGCTCCAGGCACGGGGATGGCGCAGGTCACTTTCGAGCTCGAACAGGCGCGAGGTATCCGTCGTGAATTTGGTGAAACCCGCGGCGTGGCGGATCGCCTCCTTGACCGCTTCGACCGAACGCGCAACCTCCGGCTCCGTCGAACCCGAGACGATGAAGTGGTCAGCCTCGGCCGTGTAACCGGCGCGCCAGCCGGCACGAATGGCAGCCCAAAGGCCGGCATGGTAGAGGTGGCGGATGGAAACGCGCGTGTGGCCGACGGCAACGGGGTCTTCTCCGTCGCGGGCGGCGATGGCGTCGTCGGTGGTCATCTCCCGCGTCGCGGAGAGCTGCACCGTCGACGCCATGTTCACGCCGAGCTTCCCAAGGATCGTCCGGAAGGCTGCGAAGGCGGCGGGGAGGCTGATCTCGGGATGGCGATTGCCCGCGGCGATGGCAGGGAGCGCTCGTTGCGGCCGTGGCAGGAAGGTTGGCGCCACTTCTTCCGCAAAGGTCCGGATGGAGACGTAGTCGCGCGACGTGAAGGAATACAACTTCAGACCGGCTTCCCTGCCGCTGGGAAGACGCAAACGGTCTTCCTGTAAAGGATTTCGGAATCGAGCTGCCGGGGCGGCCGATTCGGAACTCAACTGCAGCAGCAACGGCTGGACACCGCGCTCCTCGAGGGCATCAACCGCCAGGTAACAGTTCGCGGGCGCGGAGGGATCCTTCTCAAGTGACCGTGCATAAGGATGAAGGCTGGAAAACCTGCACCCCGCCAACTGCGCCTCCAGGCGCGCGCGCGTTTCGTCATTCACTCTCCCTCCCTCGGACAGCGAGAGCAGCAGCTCCGCGAACGCCACGAGTTCGTCCGATTTCGGCCGCACAGCTTTTCCCTGGGGCATGGTGCTTCTCCACTCTACGGAATTACGGCTTCGTCACTTAGAACTTTCCGTCTGCCGCCTGATACCCTGAATCGCGCGCCTCATGCTATCAGAAAGTTCTCTAGCGTTGGGAGCAGCCAACTGCGTGGTTTCATAGGTACGCCGAGGTGTTCGCGCTGCCGACTGCGGTCAACCGCGGGGTGGGCACGTCAAAGCCCCGGTTCGGTACGGCGCCCCGGCTCGGTTTGCCCGACGCTGAGTTGCACTGGCGAGCCACTGTCTTATGGGGGTAAAGTACATTCCCATGAAGGTGTCACGAATGAGATCGAATTATCTTGTCCTGCTCACGCTTGCTTTCCCGATCTCGGTTCACGGTCAGAACGCCCCAACTCAGGCCTTCCGTCAGTGGGCTCGCGATCATGTGCATCCCATCACTTCGGTGGACGAAGATGCTCACGATGACGCCGACCTGCAAACTCTGAGCAACATCATCGGCGGTGCGCACGTGGTCGCGTTCGGCGAGCCCATTCATGGCGGACACGAGCCGTTGGCAATGCGAAATCGATTGATCCGCTACGGCGTCACGCGGCTTGGGTTCACGGCCGTTGCGCTCGAAACCTGCCTGAGTTCCTCGAAGCGCCTGTACGACCACGTCCTTGGACGAACTACCGAAACAGACTCCGCGCTGAAGGAAGCCTTCTGCTATGGGTTCGGTGACCTGCCGGAGAACCTCGAACTCATTCGATGGGTGCGCACTTACAACGCCGCCCAACAACCGGCGCGCCAGGTTCGGCTCTACGGAATCGATTTGACTGGCCAGTATCGTCCTTACGCATATCGATCGGTCGAAGCTGTCTTGACCTTTCTGGACCGCGCCGATCCGGGCCTGAGCCGCGAGCTCCGCAAGCAATACGCCGATCTGATTCCCGTTTTCCGGTCAGATAAGTATATGAAGCTGGCGGCGGCTGAAAAAGACGCAATCACTGGGAGAATCCAGGACTTGGTTGCGCTAATTCAGCGCGAGCGTACTCCGTTGACTGCGGCAACGTCACAGGACGACTACGAATGGGCTCTTCGTCAAGCTGTCAATGCAGCTCAGGACGACGCCTTTCTTCGATCTCTTCCGCCGGAATGGAATCACGATCTTTTGGTCAAATCGCCGGAGAAGGTTCAAGCGAGGGAACGCTTCGATCACAACGCGGAGATGCGGGAGGTCGCGATAGCAGACAATCTGCTGTGGGTGCAGCAGCGAGAGCGTCGCCGGGGCAAAATTCTGTTCTTCGCGCACGATCAACATGTGCAAACTAGCGTTGGGGTCTTAGGTTCGCCAAGCCGGCCAGCCACGGGCCCCTGGAGACGGATACGATGTGCCGGCATGTATTTACGGTCGGCCCTGGACCTCGACTTGGTCGTCATTGGGACTTATTACGGACACGGCGCGGGTTTTCCTCCCACAGATGTACCGCCGCCCCCGGACGTCCATGGCGTGGAAGATCTGCTCGCCTCGCTTTCGATTCCGCGGTTCATCATGGATCTTCGTGAACTGCCCAGCAGCGGCCCCCTTCATGAATGGTTCCAATTGGCTCATGCAACGGGGCAAGACGCGTACACCATAGTTCCACTCAGGGCCTACGACGCGATCCTCTTCATCGACACGATCACCCCATCGCCAGCGCCTCAGAAAAAGCAAGCAATGCCGTCGGCGAGAGCCCCGGCTGTTGAAGGGGGATTGTGCGCTGGGACTTCCGCAGGAGTTCCAGGCAGAAGAGGGAAGGCCCGCTAAATCCAATCTAGCGCGCCGCGCTTCCAGAGCCAGACATAGCCGATAATCAGGATGCCGAGGAAAACCAGCATCTCGACCAGCCCGAACAGGCCGAGCGCCTGATACTGCACCGCCCACGGGTAGAGGTAAACCGTCTCCACGTCGAAGATGACATAGAGGATGGCGATGACATAGAAGCGCACCGTGTAGCGGCCACGCGCGTCGGATTCCGGCGTAATGCCGCACTCATAGGGCAGGACCTTCTCAGGAGTGGGCTTGAAGGAGGGACGGACGAACTTGGCGAGCCACAGTAGCGCCACGGGAGCAGCCGCGGCGATCACGGCGAAAATCACGATCGGCCCGTACTGGTCAAGCACGCTCGAGTTCTCTCCTTTTCAAGCACGGGATGATAGCACAGACCGAGGGGTAGCGCAGACTTGTTCCTCAAGTCTGCGGCTTTTCCCTGGCGTAATAACAAAAGCCTCGGAGTTCAAGAACAACTTCGCGCTCCTCATGAGGGAACGGCAGAGAGGTTTTCGAGCACCACAGTTGGAACGCTCCCCTGCCCCAAGACTTCTTTCGCGTCGAGGACTTCGATCCCCACCAGCACTTCCCCCTCGCCGATGTTGAGGCTGATCTCGTCGGTCAGGCGCAAGGTTCGACACTGGCGCTCTCCTTCCAACAGCCGGATGTAAAGGGCGTCCACTTCGCGGTCATAGGTAATCCTCATGGCGCTTCTCTCAGAAATAAAACGTGTACACCATGATTACAATTATCTCACTTTCTGTCTCCGTAACAACAGGGGCCACCTGTTTGATGGCATAGAACTCCCCCTGCCACTTGGCACGATAAGGAAGATTGAGCCGGTACATGACCCGGGCGCGCTTGGCAGGCTCTGCAACCCCGCGCGCAATGGCCTCACGCACTTCTTCTTCACTTGCCCCGCGTTCAAGGCATTGCTCCCTTGCGTGAGCGGTGAATCTTGTCGGTTTCATGCCAGGCTCTTGAAGGCGCAACTAATCATGGTGCACGGTCCGGCCCTGGATCAGATCCAGCACGTGCGGCAGCAGGTCCAGGAGGCTTTCCAGCGACTGGCAGGCGCCGCGGGGGCTGCCGGGCAGATTGACGATGAGCTTGCCCTTGCGCACCCCAACCACACCGCGGGACAGCGCGGCACGCCGGGTTTTCTTGAGACCTTCGGCGCGCATTAATTCCGCCAGGCCTGGGATTTCCTTTTCGAGGATCGCACGCGTTGCCTCCGGAGTGACGTCGCGCGGGCTTACGCCCGTCCCGCCGGAGGTCAACACAGCATCACAGTCGTCCGCCTCGGTAAGAGCCTCAAGCCGGCGCCGAATAGCTTCCAGATTGTCAGGCAGAATTTCAATCGAGGCGACCTGCCACCCGTGCGCTTCGAGCAGCTCCCGCACCGCCGGACCAGACTGATCCTCGCGCTGGCCCCGCGAGGCGGCGTCACTCAAGACCAGAATCCTGGCACGCAGTGGAGAGGACATCTAAGGAAGGTCCGTGGCCGCGGCCCGCCGGGCGGTCGCCTAACCTGCGTCGCGACTGGCTTCGTCCAGCAGGCGCAAGCCTTCCAGCATCAGGCCCTGGGTGGACATGGTCGTGGTGCGCTCGCGGGAACTCTTTTGGAAGTCCACTTCCCAATCACCGTCCGTCCAGGTCAGAATCTTGAAAACCGCCGGGTCGCCGGTCAGGCCGCCACAAACGGCGTGAGTCACCTGGCCATCACTGAAATACAGCGTACCCTCCTCGCTGCCTGAGCGGAGGATGAGCGCGCAGGTTTTGCGGCCCTGGTCGAGTGTCTGCACCCAGTCGATCAAGCTGATTTCCGCAAGTCGCCCCTTGATGCCCGCGCCCCCGCCCTCCTTTTCCACGCGCTGCTGGAGCAGCCGGGCGGTGATGCGACGCGCCTGCTGAAACAGGTCGCGCATGAAGAAGGGCTTGATGAAATAATCCTCGACGCCATCGACGGCCGTACGCAGGCGCTCATCAATCTCCTTCTGCGAGGCGAGGAACACGAAGGGAATATCCTGAGTTTCCTTGCGCGAGCGAAGCTTGTCAAAAAGCGCGCGGCCATCCATCACGGGCATCGAGTAGTCCGAGATAATCAGGTCGGGCTTCACCTCAATCGCCTTCATCAAAGCATCAGCGCCGTCCGTGGCCGTGAACAGCTCGCCGCACTTCTCCAAGCTCTGACAAACGAGCTTCAGAATTGTCGGATTGTCGTCGACGACGAGGATCTTGAGGGCTGACGTCACTCGCGCCACCTTCTTCCCGTGAACTTACCCGGCCTTCCGCCGGCGCCCCAGGCGCGCGCGATAGGGGCCGCTTTTCCCTCCGCTTTTTTCGAGCAGCCGGAGTTCGGAGATTTCCATGCCGCGGTCAGCCGCCTTGCACATGTCGTAAACAGTCAGCGCCGCCACGGCCGCCGCCGTAAGTGCTTCCATCTCGACTCCGGTCGGGCCGGTGGAACGCACTATCGACGAAATCTCCACGCCATTCTTACAGAAATTCGCCTGAACATCAACGTGACTCAACAGCAGGGGGTGGCAGAGCGGAATCAACTCGGTAGTGCGCTTCGCCGCCGCAATACCCGCGATCCGCGCGATTTCCAGGGGATCACCCTTGGGGTTGTGCTTGGCGGCGCGAAGAGCCGCAGGACTCATCTTGACGCGCGCACTCGCCATCGCCTGCCGCAGCGTGTCGGGCTTCGTGGACACATCCACCATCCGGATGCGCCCGCGGGAATCGTAGTGGCTCAGTCGCTTCGCCATTTCCTCAACCCTTCAGCCTCGAGCGTTTCACGCCTCACTCTATGCCGGCTTCGGCATTACGTCCACCCAATCACCGGCCGCCAGGCTGGTCTCGCCCGGATGTACGACCAGAAAACAATTGGCCGCGGCCACTCCCACAAGATCTCCCGAACCCTGCCAGCCCACCAGCCTCACAACTGGATCGCCGGACTGGCGGTCGAGGCGCGCCGGCATGAACGCGGTCAAACCCGTCTTTTGCTCGCAGGGCCGGGCCAGGCGAGCGCGCAGAAAGACCGCCGGTTCAAAACTCGCGCCGCCCAAGGCCGCAATGGCAGGGCGCGCAAACAACTCGAAGGTGACGAACGTCGAGACCGGATTGCCGGGCAACCCGAAAAAAAACTTACCACCGACACCACCGAAGACGAGCGGCTTTCCGGGCCGTAGGGCCACGCCCTGAAACCAAAACTCCGCCCCAAGCTCCGCCAGAGCTCGCTCCACGAAATCGTACTTGCCCATCGAAACGCCGCCGCTCAGCAGAAGCAAGTCCGCGTTCAGGCCTTCCTGGATCATGTCACGGAGAGTTTCCAGGCGGTCCGGCGCGATACCCAAACGGCGAGGGATTCCCCCCGCGGCGGCCACTTGTGCGGAGAGTGCGATGGCGTTGCTGTTGCGAATCTGGAACCATTCGGGCCGCTGCTCCACGGGCACGACTTCATCCCCCGTGGGAAGAATGGCCACGACCGGCCGCGCGAAGACGGTGAGGCGCGATTTCCCTACAGTGGCGAGCAGCCCGAGTTCTCCCGCACCCAACCGCCTGCCCCGAGGCAAAACCCGCGCCCCGGCGGTGGCTTCGCTTCCCTGCTGAACCACATTCTCCCCGGAACGAACGGCTCTTTGGATCCTTATCTGGTCGCCGTGAGGTTCTGCGTGTTCGACCATCGCCACGGCGTCAGCGCCGGCGGGCAAGGGCGCACCCGTGGTGATGTAAACGCACTCTCCCGCGCCGACACTGCCGGCGAAGTGCTTTCCGGCGCGTACCTCACCCAGCAGGCGCAACACCACGGGAGGCGCGACTACGTCCACGGCGCGGACGGCGAATCCATCACGGATGGCCCGATGAAAAGGCGGGTAGTCGCGGTCGGCGGTGACATCCTCAGCAAGGATGCGGCCGCAGGCTTCATCAAGAGAGAGGACTTCGGTGGTCGGACTGCGACTTGCCGCCGCCAACGTCTCTTCGACTATGTTGAGGGCCTGCTCGAAGGAAATCATCACACCGGCGTCCGCTGTTCCCGGTCCGTGGTCAGTTGCCAGTCATCAGTAATCAGTTGTCAGTACTCGGCAGCCGGTAGCCGGTGGTCACTGACGGCCCAAGGATTGACGCTCTCGACGAATTCTCCGACCCACCACTATATGGAGAAGATGGACGACCTGACCACTCACAACTGATGACTGAAAACTGACGACTGACAACGGGCTACGGACCACTGACCACGGACTGCTCCAGCCATATGGTCTGCTCACGCTCTGGTCCGGTTGAAACCATAGCGATTTCCACACCGACCTGGTCGGCAAGAAAGCGGAGATAATCCTGGGCGCGCGCTGGGAGCCGCGAGAAATCACGGACACCGTAAGTGGCCTGCTGCCAGCCGGGGACCGTGCGGTAATGAACCTGTGCATGCTCCAGGCTTTCAATCTCTGGCGGAAAATCCGTGAACCGCTTCCCCTTGTCCTCGTATTCGACGCCCACGGGGATTTCCGGCAACGGATCGAGGATGTCGAGTTTGGTGATGATGAGCGCGTCCAAATTGTTCACGCGGGCGCTATACCGCGCCGCAGGGACGTCGAACCACCCACAGCGGCGCGGACGCCCCGTGACCGCGCCGTACTCGCCGCCGCGCTCCCGAATCTTCTCGCCCTCCGGGCCGGTGGCTTCCGTCGGGAAAGGCCCACTTCCCACGCGCGTGGCGTACGCCTTCGACACTCCCACGACCGAACTGATGCGCGTGGGTCCGACGCCGGTCCCCGTGCAGGCTCCGCCGGCCGCAGCACTGGAAGAAGTCACGAACGGGTAAGTGCCGTGATCCAGGTCCAGCAACGTCCCCTGGGCGCCCTCGAAGAGCACCCGTTTGCCGCGGTCCATCTCTGCGCTAAGATACGCGGAGACATCCGCAAGGTACGGAAGTATGCCTTCTGCAACCTGCAGGTATTGATCCGCAAGTTCGCCGGCGTTCAACGGGCTTCCGCCGAATAGTGCTGAGGCGATGCGGTTCTTTTCCGCGACAACCGCCGCGCACTTTTCGCGAAACATCGCAGGGTCGCGCAAATCACAGGCACGCAGGCCGCGGCGCCCGGCCTTGTCTTCATAAGTAGGCCCAATGCCTTTCGCCGTCGTCCCGATTTTGCCCACGCCGCGAGCTTCCTCGGCGGCGACTTCGTGCGCACGGTGGTAAGGCAGAATCAAGTGCGCGCGGTCGCTGACCATCAGCCGGCGGCCGACACTCACGCCGCTTTCTTCCATCCTACGAATCTCCCGCAGCAGCGACTCGGGATCGACCACCACGCCGTTCCCGATGGCGGCAATCTTCTCCGGGCGGATAATGCCGGTGGGGAGAAGTTGGAACACGTACTTCTTCCCGCCGACCAACACCGTGTGACCGGCGTTGGCCCCTCCCTGGTATCGCGCCACGATATCAAAGTGCTCTGCCAGGGCGTCCACCACTTTGCCCTTGCCTTCGTCGCCCCACTGGACCCCTACCACCACGACGTTGGTTGACATGCTGAGCCTACGCTTCCCTTGGACGCAGTCGCGTCCTGCGATTCTACCTCGAACGGTTTCATAGATGGCAGGAGATCGAGAGGATGCTGCCGTGCAGCCCGCCGGCCCGCCTGGGGATGCATCCCGTGCGGAACCCGGCCTCATTCCCGGGAGCCGGGACCCTCCAACGGACCTTGGCGAAGGCCCTAGTCCCGTGACCGCCCAGCGAAGTCCCGAGCCCGGTCTGCCCCCATGGGCCTTTGGTTGACTGCGAATGCTTCCGAAAAGCACCCAACCAAGCAGGCCCGGGACTAGAGGTGCTTGTCGAGCAATTTGCTGATGACGTCTTTCGACGTCGTCCCCACCACCTGCTCCTGAATCTGCCCGGCTTTGAAAAGGAGGAGCGTGGGAATGCTGCGAATCCCATAACGACTGGTGACGGAGAGATTTTCATCCACATTCAACTTGCCGACTTTGGCGCGGCCAGCGTATTCCTCCGCAAGGGAGTCCACCGTAGGCGCCATCATGCGGCAGGGCGCGCACCAAGCTGCCCAGAAATCCACCAGCACCGGCTGATTGGACTTCAACACGTCTTGCTCAAAATTCTGCTCGGTAAATTCCAGCGTGTGACTGCCTGCCATTCTCAAAAACCTCCGCGGTTGGGGACATCTCCGGAACGTGATACTTCAGGCGAAGATCAAGTTCTGGCCTTTTGCAGGGTCTGATAAATTCTGGCGTACGCCTGGGCCGAGCTGGCCCAAGAAAAATCTTTCTTCATACCGTTCTGCATCACCCGCTGCCAGGTCTTGGGCACTGCGTAGACTTCCAAGGCCGTGCTGATGACGGCCAGCAAGGCTTGCGGCGTGTAATTCCGGAATTTGAATCCCGTGCCCGATTTGCCATCGAAGGCCTCGATGGTGTCGTCCAGCCCTCCGGTGGCCCGCACAATGGGCACGGTGCCGTACTTCAGGCTGTAAATCTGGTTGAGCCCGCAAGGTTCGTAGCGCGAGGGCATCAGGAACATGTCCGCGCCGGCTTCGATCTGGTGGGCCAGGGTGTTGTCGTAGGCGATTTTCACCAAGAACTTTTCAGGGTACTTCGCAGCCATGGTGCGGAACAGTTCCTCGTGCGGAGGCTCGCCCGTGCCCAGCGCCACGACGTAAAGGTCGAGCGCCGCCAGGTTCTCCGCGATGCTGGCGATCAGGTCAAACCCTTTTTGCGACGCGAAGCGCGAAACAATGCCAATGACCGGCCGCCGGAGCACCGGAGTCTGTGCGCCCATCTTCTCGAGCAGGGCCTTCTTGCAGGTTTCCTTGCCCGTCAGGTTCGCGGGCGTGTAGTTGGCAGCGATGAGCTTGTCGGTGGCGGGGTCCCAGGGTTCGTAGTCCACGCCGTTCACAATTCCTTGCAGACGGTCCGCACGCGAGCGGAGCACCCCTTCCAAGCCACAGCCGAACTCGGGGGTCTGGATCTCCTCCGCGTACTTGCGGCTCACGGTAGTAACAAAATCTGAAAAGATAATACCTCCCTTTAGGAGGTTCACCATCCCGTAATACTCCAGGCCGTCGATCGTGAACAGACCGGCGTGCAGCGAAATCTGCGGCAGCAGGTGTGGCGGGAAAAGGCCCTGGTAGCCCAGGTTGTGAATGGTGCACACGACGGAAGTGTTCCGAAAATAGCCATCTTCCTGATAGAGATTGCGCAGATAGACGGGTACCAGCGCCGTCTGCCAGTCGTGACAATGGATGATGTCGGGAGGGGTCGCGTTGCGCTTCAGGCATTCCAGCGCCGCCATCGAGAAGGCCGCAAAGCGGTGCGCGTTATCAGGGTAGTCTTCACCTTTCTGCTGATAAAGACCCTCGCGATCAAAATACTCCGGGCAATCGATGAAATAGGCTTGGACGTTGTTGGCGCGCCCGCCGTCCTGCACGGATGCAAACTTGAATCCGGAACCGAGCGGCAACGTCAGGCTCTGCGCATGCGGCACGCGGGGGCCGGGCTTGGTCATGCGATAGCGAGGCAGAATGACTTCCAGCTCGTGCCCAAGCGCGGCGAGCGCCTTGGGCAGCGCGCCCACGACGTCCGCCAACCCGCCCGTCTTGGAATGCGGAACACCTTCGGATGCGACGAAGACGACTTTCACGCCGCTTCTCCTTTCGGGGAGATGAACAGTCCAAACTTCGTTACGTTAGAGGATGCCCCCAGCAAAGTCAAGGACCCTGCGCTCGTGCTATGATGCGGCGCAGACAATGTGACGACGTCCGCCAAAATAGAACTGGCGCGTTGACAATGCGAGGTCGCCAACCTTCCGTGCGCTCGACCAAACGCCCCAAACTCGGCCAGCACTTTCTTCAAGACCCGCACTATCGAAAAAGGATTCTCAATGAACTCCACCTTCGCGCGGATGACGTGGTGATCGAAATCGGACCGGGACGCGGGGCAATGACCGGACTGCTGGTGGAGTGCGTGCGCAAGGTGGTCGCCATCGAAATTGATTCCTTACTCGCGCAGCGGCTGCAGGAGAAGTTTGCAAAGGAATCTCGCGTCGCGATACTTCACACGGATGTGCTCAGCGTGGATTTTGCGGAGCTGTGCCGGCAGCAAGGGGTCTCACAATGTTTGGTTTTTGGAAATCTGCCCTATTACATCACCTCGCCGATCCTGCATCACCTGTTCGCATATCGGGATTGCATCTGCGCCATGGGTCTGCTAGTGCAGCGTGAGGTCGGCGAGCGGCTGGCGGCCGCACCGGGAACCCGCGATTACGGATATCTGACCGTCTGCACCCAGCTTTACTTCCAGCCGCGCATCGTGCTCACAGTTCCGCCCGGAGCCTTTACACCCCCGCCAAGAGTCCATTCAGCGCTGGTGGCGTTCCAAGTGAGGACGAGGTTCCAGAATTGGACGCGGGAAGAAGGTGAGGAATTCCTGGAATTCGCGAAGCGCTGTTTTGCCCAAAAGCGGAAGACCCTGCTCAACAACCTGCAAGGCAGCTTTTCACGCGACCAAGTGGCGCGCGTGCTGGCTGAGGCAGGCAAACCCACGAACCTCCGTGCGGAACAACTCTCCGTGGAAGAACTCGCGGCACTCTTCGAACACCTCACTCTGAAGAAGCTCTGAGAAACAGACGACCCTCATGCCAAGACCGGAAGGCTCGCCAAAAAGAAACCCTTTGTTTGCCTAACGACCTTTGCGAATGTGCGTCTTTGGGAGAAACGGTTTTTGCCTTTCGGCCGATTCCTTCATAGCTTCCAAGGTCGAGGGGGACGGCGGGGCCGATTAATAAGTCGTCCCACCGCCGAATCGTCTGAAGATTGCGGCGATCTGGGGATTGTTCGGATCGAGTTCGTAAGCGAGGCGAATCTCCCCGAAACCCGCCTGAAGATTCCCTTCCAGACAAAGGAGCGTGCCCAGGTTTGCATGGGCCATGGCGAACTTGGGATCCAATCGAACGGCTTCGCGATATTCCGCCTCGGCGCCGGCGCGGTCTCCCTGCCCCGCGAGCAGCATGCCGAGCTGGTTGTGGGCGATAGCATCTCCGGGATCGAGTCGCACGGCTTCGCGGGTTTCGTCAAGCGCTGGGGGGAAATTCTGCTGCTGCGCCAGGATCATCCCATTCACGAGGTGCGGCATCGGTGTGTGGGGGTTCAGGTGTATGGCGTACTGCACTTCCGTGGTCGCACCATTCATGTCGCCTTTGCCAGCGAGGGCGAAGCCAAGGTTGGAATGGGCCACAACAGAGTCGGGCTGTAAGCGCAGCGCTTCGCGATACTCACCAATGGCACTGTCCAGATCTCCCTTGGCGGCGAGGGCGTTAGCGTAATCATTGTGCAGAAACCAGGTGTTCGGATCCAGGCGGAGCGCCTGGCGAAACTCGGTGATCGCGCCGTCCGTGTCTCTTTTCTCAATCAGGAGAACCTGGGCGCGCGCGTAGTGGTCGGGGGCGGAATCGGGGTCCATCGCAGCCGTCTGGCGCAACTCCGCGAGCGCACTGGGAACCTCATGCACGTTGTAAAGCGAGGCTGCCAGTATGTTTCGCGCTTGCAGGTCGTGGGGATTCAGGCGCAGGGCCTCTCGCAGCTCGGGGATAGCAGAGGCCGGATCACCACGCAGGCTAAGAGCCAGGCCAAGAGCGGCGTGGGCTTCCGCCGACCGCGGGTCTAGACGTGTCGCCATGCGATATTCGGCCTGAGCTTCATCCCACTCCTGCCGCTTGCACAAAACCCGGCCGAGACCGACATGCAACGTGCTGTTCTGCGGTTGGACTGCCAGCGCGGCGCGGTATTCCTGCTCGGCCTCGGGATAGGACTCCTGCTTCTCGAGTTCCAGCGCTCTGGCAAGATGCTGCTCGACCTGCAGGTCCGACGCCGGCCGTCGCACCGTGGTGGGTTGGGCCTTCGGCCGCCGTGCCTCGCGGAGGGCTTTGAGCAGGTCCTCTTTTCCTCCCGCTGCCCGCACCTTCCTGAGGTAATCCTCGGTGGGATCGAAATCGAGGCTGTTTTCTCCCACAATATCTGCCACACGCGAGCTGGGTATTTAGTTGTTCAGGAGATATAGAATATCGTTGCGCGTCAACGGTTTCTTCGCAGGGTGCGGAGATGCGGCGAACCCCAGGCTGGCTGCCATCAGAACGACTAAGGCCAGAGAAGCTTTCACGATTCGTACCTCCCAGACGCTGCGGATGACTCTGCCCTGCCGAGAGGATACGCCCGAACAACCCTCGACACAAGCTTACGAGACAGGTCGCTCCCGCAAGCCGCCTCGTAACTCGCGGCCTTGATGCAGGCCAAGCGCAGCAACATTCGGCAGCATTTTCGTGTTGCTTCCCACTACCCCCACCGTGCTAGTATGGAAATCCTTCAGGGCGAACAGCTCTTTCGGGTCAGGGCAAGCTGCGTCAATGATGTCGCGCAGAGGGTAGCGAAGTGTATCCTCGCAGAAGAGAGGCCAGTCTTGGCTGACTCGTAGCGCTCCCGGAAATTGCCGCAGGTGGGGACTGCTGTCGAGACGGAATACGGGCAGTCCGACAAATCATCGACGCGGATGGGATTCTGTTCCAAGTGTCTTGAATTTCGGCGCGGAGGTCGGGAATGAAACGCGTGTTCCGGACAGCAGGAATCACCCTGCTGGTCATTGCGGTGCTCCTGGTAGGAGCCATCACACTAACCGTCGGCTGGCGGCCTTTCCTCGGACCGCGGGCGCGACCGCTGACCAGCCGCACGTACGAGAAAACGCCTCAGCGGCTGGAGCGCGGGCGATACCTGGCCACCAGCTTGCTCGGCTGCATGGATTGCCACAGTCTGCGCGATTGGGCGCAGCACGACGCTCCGATCGTGAATGGAATGATGGGCGCGGGCGATATCTTCCCGGCAAAGGGCCTGCCCGGCAGGGTCGTGGCACCGAACCTCACGCCCGATCCTGAGGCCGGGGTCGGCACCTGGACGGATGACCAACTGGCGCGCGCCATTCGCGAAGGCATTGGGCGAGATGGTCGTGCACTGTTTCCGCTGATGCCGTACCCCAATTACCGCCGCCTTTCGGACGAGGACCTTGCCTCCGTCATCGTTTTCCTCCGCTCGCTCGCGCCGGTGTACCATCCGCTGCTCAAAACCGAGATTGTTTTTCCGGTGAAGTACCTGATTCGCAGCGTTCCCCAGCCGCTGACGGAGCCGGCGCCGCCGCCGGATCTTTCCAGCCCTGAAAAGCGCGGCGAGTTCCTGGCAACCGTCGGCGGATGCGGTGATTGCCATACGCCCCAGAGAAAAGGCGAGCCGATTCCGGGATTGGAGCTGGCCGGTGGCGAGGTTTTCGAAGGCCCGTGGGGACGCGCTGCCACCGCCAACCTTACGCCCGACCTCTCGGGCATTTCCTATTACGATGAGAGGTTCTTCGTGCACGTGATGCGCACGGGATTCGTCCAAGCCCGCGAGCTCAGCCCCATCATGCCTTGGTGGTCGTACCGCAACTTGACCGACGACGATTTGAAATCCATATTCGCCTACCTGCGTACCCTCAAGCCCGTCAAGCACCGCGTAGATAACCTCGCCCCACCCACACTCTGTAAGATCTGCGGAAACATGCACGGGCTGGGAAACCAGAACTAAAACGGGCCTGGTGCCCGGCTCACGCCCGCTTCCTTCCTGCGTGATGGGCACACCGGCTCCGTGTGTCCTTGGGGCCGCACGGTTCAAGATTGTGTGTTAGCATAGGCGGATACATAGGAGGATCGCATTCCATCTCTAAACCATAAACTGAAAGCCATTCCGCTGGGGGGTCTGGGCGAATTCGGGATGAACATGATGGCGTATGAGTTTGACGACCACGTGGTGATCGTCGACTGCGGCGTCATGTTTCCGGATGCCGAACTGCTGGGCGTGGACATCGTCATCCCGGACCTGGGCTACGTTCGCGAAAACCGCGACCGCGTGCGAGCCATCCTGCTGACTCATGCCCACGAGGATCACATCGGCGGCCTCCCCTATCTGCTGGAAGAAGTCGATGCGCCGGTTTATGGTACGCCGTTCACGCTGGCGCTGGCGCGCTCAAAGCTGGTGGAACACGATTTGGCCGAAAGCGCGGACTTGCGCGAAATGCACCCGCGCGAGCCATTCCAGGTGGGACCGTTCCGCGTGGAGTTCATCCACCTGACGCACAGCACCATTGAGTCCGGCGCGCTGGCGCTGACCACGCCGCTCGGCACGGTGATTCACACCGGCGATTTCAAATTCGACCCCACGCCCCCCGACCAGCAGGTGAGCGACCTGCACACGCTCGCCGACTACGGTCGACGCGGCGTGCTGGCGCTGTTCTCGGATTCGACGAACGTGGAGCGGCCGGGCCTGACGCCCTCAGAGCGCGCCGTGAGCGAGCGCCTTGCACACATCCTGTCGGAAGCCCGGGGGCGCGTGCTGATTTCCTGCTTTGCGACGTCGCTGCATCGCCTGCAAATCGTCGCCGACTTGGCTCATCGGCATGGCCGCAGGCTGTGCTTTGTGGGCCGGAGCATGTTTCAGAATTCCGAGATTGGCATGCAGATGGGCAGGCTGCAGGTGCCGCCGGGTCTGCTGGTGCCTCCGCAGGACCTTCGCAAGCTGCCCCCGAACCAGGTGGCGATCGTGCTCTCGGGCAGCCAGGGTGAACCGATGTCGGCGATGGCGCGCGTGGCGGTAGCGGGCCACCGCTGGGTGACGGTCGAACCCGGCGACGAAGTCGTGTTGAGCGCGCGCGTTATCCCAGGCAACGAGAAAGCCATTTTCCGCATGCTCGACCACCTCTACCGGCGCGGGGCGCACGTGCACTACCACGACGGCAGCCAACCGCCCGTGCACGTCTCCGGGCACGGCAGTGCGGAAGAATTGAAGCTGATGCTCAATCTCGTGCGGCCCAGATATTTCGTGCCCATGCACGGTGAGTACCGGCAACTTTGGCGGCACCTGGAGCTGGCCAAGGAACTGGCGGCGGTTTCGCAAGAAACCTTCCTGATCGAAACCGGCGACGTGCTGGAGTTCGACGAGCAGGGCGCGCGCCGCGCGGGCCGTGTGCCCGTGGGACGCATCTGCATCGATGGCGGCACGCTCGACGAAGTGGAAGAGGTTATCCTCAAGGAGCGCCGCCACATTTCCGCCGACGGCATCGTGATTCCCATCCTCGCCATCAACGAGCATACGGGCCTGCTTGAAACCCAGCCTGAAATCGTCTCGCGCGGGTTTGTGCCGCTCGAGGAGGCGCGCGAGTTGGTGGAAAGCGCGCGCCAAGTGATCTTGCGAACCATCGAGAAGTCAAACCTCGAAGAAGTGAGCGACTGGGGCGTGATCAAGGAGAAAATCCGCACCGCCCTGCGCCGGCACTTCGACCAGGAAACCGGCAAACGGCCCATGATTTTGCCGGTGATTCTGGAAGTGTAAACATACGACATTTTCGATTTTGAATTTTAGATTTTGGATTTTGGATTCGGCACCCGGACTCGCGGAGCTAAACCACCTGTGTGCCAGGGACGAGCGAATCTACTTGGGGTTTTAGATTAGAGGCCGGCGCATCCCGGTCTCGGAAGATGTCCTTTGGACGAACAAACATTTAAGAACAGAACTAAGCGATTTCCCTTAGAAGTCATCCGATTGGTTGAAGCACTCCCACGTAACAGAACCGCCGAAGTGATCGGACGGCAATTGCTGCGTGCGGGAACGTCAGTCGGGGCGAATTGTCGCGCGGCGTGCCGGGGGAAGTCGACTTCTGACGTCGTCGCCAAGCTCAGCATCGTCGAGGAAGAGGCGGACGAATCGATTTACTGGGTCGAGTTGCTTGCCGAAGCGGGCGTGGTAACACCGAATCGTATTGACGCCATGAAAAAGGAGGCAAATGAACTGGTCGCCATGACGGTGGCTTCTATCAAAACTCTGCGAACCTGCAGATAGCGTCCAGAAGTGATATCCGTGAATCCAAAGTCCAAAACCGAAAATCCAAAATCAGGAGCCTCATGCCAATCTACCAAGCGATCGTTCTTGCCATCGTTCAAGGCCTGACGGAATTCTTGCCGGTTTCGAGCACGGCGCACCTGGTGCTGTTCCCGTGGCTGCTGGGGTGGAAGGATCCCGGCTTCACGTTTGACATCGCGCTGCACGCAGGGACGCTCGTCGCGGTGGTTGGCTACTTCTGGCGCTATTGGCTCGAGATGCTCAAGCTGGTGTTGGGAATCGGCAGACGCAGCAGCGCAGACGCAGCGAGTGGCGTGACGGCCGCAGCGGGGCCCATCGCGCTGCTGGGCGAAAACCGCCAGCTCTTCTGGTACCTGGTCATCGCCACGATCCCGGCAGGGATTGCCGGGTGGTTGTTTGAGCACGCCGCGGAGGAGCAATTGCGCTCGCCGATCATCATCGGCTTCGCGCTGATCATCGTCGGCATGCTGATGTGGGCGGGCGAGCGCGCGGGCCGGCGCGAGCACGACCTGGGTCACGTGGGCCTGGTGGATTCGATCGTGGTCGGTGTGGCGCAGGCGTTTTCCGTGATCCCGGGCGTCTCGCGTTCGGGCTCGACCATGACGGCAGGCCTCTTCCGCGGCATGAAACGGGAGACCGCGGCGCGCTTTTCGTTTTTGCTTTCCACTCCCATCATCGCGGGCGCGGCTTTCAAGAAAGCGTTGGAACTTCGCCACTCCGGCCTGCCGGCGGAGATGCGCCTGCCGTTCCTAGTGGGCGTAGGGGTGGCGGCGGTGGTCGGATACCTGGTGATTGCCGTGTTGATCCGGTATCTCGAGCGGCGGACCTTTGCCGTTTTCGTTGTTTACCGGGTTATGCTGGGCGTGATAGTATTGGCGCTCGGATGGGGATTGCATCACTGAGCGCCGGGTTCGAGGGGTAAGGTGTCGGATGTCGTCGACAACCTCTTTCTGGCACCGCGCGCCTGGCACCGCACACCTGCTACTTCAGGCATCAGTTCGATAAAGCGAGGCAACCCATGGGAAGCCCATCCCCGGCGTCTCCCTCTAAATCCAAGGACGCAAGCTCCAAGAGCCCGAAAACCCCGCTGCTGGACTCGCGGCGGCTTTCCGAGCTGATCGGGCTGCTCACGGGTGTGGTCGGCTTGCTGATCTTTCTGAGCCTGGCGTCTTACCTGCCTGAAGATCCGTCCTTGAACACGGCGGTGGCGAGCGGCGCTCTGCCGCACAACTGGATCGGCCCCGTGGGCGCCTTCGTTGCGGACGCGCTGTTTCAAGGCTTCGGCTGGGTGGCTTACCTGATTCCGCTCGCCCTCCTGCTGATGGGCACGCGCTGGCTGATCGTACGGCCATTTACTGCGCCACGCACCAAGGCGCTGGGCACAGGGATGCTGCTGGTGTCGCTCGGCGCGCTTCTGGAGCTCTTTCCCTACACGCCGGTCATTCACGGGGCGCTGCGCGGCAGCGGGGTGCTGGGGTACCTCACGGCGGCGGGCTTGATCCACACCTTCAACCGCGTGGGAGCGTGGATTGTGGCCACGACGGTTTTTCTGACTTCTCTGTTTCTGGTCACGCGGTTTTCCTTCGGCGCGGCGGCGGGATTTCTGAAAAGCCACTGGAGGGGTGTAGTAGTTCCGCTCAACGCGCGCTGGAAAGCGTGGCAACAAGCTCGCGCCGCCAAAGCCGCCGAGCGCAGGCGGAAACAATTGGAGCGGCAACGCGTGATGGGCCAGTCGCCGATAGTGATTCAAAGAGCGGCCGCCCGGCAAGCCGCCCCGCCGCAGCCCGCAGTACAGCCGGGGGCGAACCCGGGCGGTGTTGCTTCCCCAGCCAAATCGGAATCCCATGAGAAGCCGGCTCCGGCGCCCGTGCTGCGTATGCCAAAGCCTTCTGCGGCCGCCGCGCCGCCCAGGATCGTGGGGCGCGGGGCGCATGGCTATAAGCTGCCGAGCGCCACGCTGCTGCGGCCTCCGGAAGATGCGGAAGGCATCGATGAAAACGAACTGAAGGAACGCGCCGTCCGATTGACTGACAAATTCAGGGAGTTCGGTGTTACGGGCAGCATCACGCAGATTCACCCCGGCCCGGTGGTGACAACCTACGAATTCAAGCCGGAAGCCGGCATCAAGTACAGCCGCATCACGAACCTGGTCGACGACCTGTGTCTCGCGATGAAGGCCGAGTCGATTCTGATCGATCGCATTCCCGGCAAATCCACGGTGGGCATCGAAGTGCCGAACCACCACCGCGAGATCATTCACCTGCGCGAACTGATCGAATCGAGCGAGTTTGCGACGTCGTCCTCAAAGCTCAGTCTCGGTTTGGGAAAAGACATCACGGGCAAGATCCGCATCAGCGATCTGACCCAAATGCCGCACCTGCTGATCGCGGGCTCAACGGGGGCCGGCAAGAGCGTGGCGATTAACTCGATGATTGTTTCCATTCTCTATAAGTCCACGCCGGATGAAGTCAAGCTCATCCTGATCGACCCGAAGCGCCTGGAGTTATGCCTGTACGATGGCATCCCCCACCTGCTCACGCCCATCGTCACCGAACCCAAGCAGGCCGCGAACGCCTTGCGCCGCGCGGTCATAGAGATGGATGAGCGGCTGAGAAAGCTGGCCGAGCACGGCGTACGCAACATCGAACAGTACAACAAGATGTTTGAGCCGGACTCAACCCTGAATCTTTTTGACACCCAGGGCGAGCAGCAGCACCCCCTGCCTTACATCGTGATCTTCATCGATGAACTCGCTGACCTGATGATGGTAGAGCCGCAAGGCGTGGAAGAATCCATCACGCGCCTGGCCCAGATGGCGCGCGCGGTGGGCATTCACCTGATCCTGGCCACACAGCGTCCGTCCGTGGATGTGATCACGGGTTTGATCAAGGCCAACATGCCGTCCCGAATCTCCTTCCGCGTCGCCTCGAAGGTGGACTCGCGCACCATCCTGGATGCCAATGGCGCCGAAGCCCTGCTGGGACGCGGCGACATGCTCTTTCTGCCGCCCGGCAGCGCCCGCCTGCAGCGCCTGCACGGGCCGCTGATCACGGAGCAAGAAATCGGGAGGGTCGTGGATTTGTGGAAGTCGCAGTCGCAGCCTCAGTATGACGAGGAGTTCCTGGAACCCCTTCGCGACAAGGATCAGGAAGACCTGCCGGAGGACGAGGAGGAATCCGCCGAACTTGATTCCGTCTATGAAGATGCTGTGCGCATCGTGGTGGAATCCGGCAAGGCCTCGACTTCCCTGCTGCAGCGCCGCCTGCGCCTGGGATACGGGCGCGCCGCGCGCCTCATCGACATGATGGAAAAGGACGGCATCGTCAGCACTCCTGACGGCTCGCGCCCGCGCGAAGTATTGAAGCGCCCCGACTGGCTGCATGAGGCGGATCAGTTCCTGCGCTGACCCTCCACTGAAGTCACGCACCCTGGCAGTGGTATGAAAGGACCGAAAAACCAAACTCGCGGGACCAACTCGAAGGCAGACCGCGCAATCTTCGAAGCGGGAAGGGGATTTGGCCAATGGCCAGCATGACTCAACCCCAACGGCGGCGATGGACAAGACTGCACCTCGCGTGCCGGATCATCGTCAGTGGGAAGGACGCTGAGGGAAGGGAGTTCACCGAGGAGACGGAAACTCTCAACGTCAACAAGTTTGGGGCGTCAATACGGACGTCCCGCTCGTACAGCCCGGGCCAGGTGATCACAGTCCGCACGAAAGACCGAGGCCATGTAGGCCAATTCCAGGTCGTGTGGGTCGGCGAGCCCGAAACGCCTCAGGCAGGGCGCATCGGGGTGGAATTTCTCGACGCGCGCCGGTTCTGGGGAGTTGAATTTCCACCGGAGGACTGGGGAGGGCTCTAGACTTCAGCTCCAGTTCCAGCGTGATCAGGCGCGGCAGCACATCTCGCTGGTGAGGGAGTGGGGCGAACGAAAAGCTGACTTCTTTCACGTATTCTTGACAGAAAATCGAATCCGCCTGAGAATGTTTGCACGGACCGGAGATAGCTTCGCGAGACCTTTCGCCTTTGCGCGAGCGCGATGCAAGGGGGTCCGGCTACCCAAATTGTTCGCGTGCCGCGGTAGCTCAGGTGGTAGAGCGCAGCCCTGAAAAGGCTGGCGTCGGCGGTTCAACTCCGTCCCGCGGCACCAAGTTTTCAAGCACTTACGGCCACTACGCACCCCCGATTGGTTCCATTTGGTTCCAAAATCCCAAGTGGGCTCGCCGTAGTCAGTCTCGAACTACAACAGCATAGCTCGAGTAAGATCACGTATTCCGGGCCAGTTCTGCCCCGCAGGAGGCCATCCCATGACGAAGTATGGCTGGAAACCGGGCGATCTCTGCGGGGGGCGCATAGTGCGCCTAATCGGCTTGTGCAGTACTGCACAAGCGCCGCTTCAGGTGTACGCCGATTTCGCGCCTCCATGAGTTATCCCTGCGACCATGAGTGGCAATTCGCCGCAGTGATCAGGGAGGCCGTGTGAGACCGGGTGTGAAAGACGTTTGGAGACTGGGCAACTTACTCCGCAGTTGTAAAGGAACACCTGGCGATTTCCCTCGGCTCATCCCGAACATTCATTGCACAGTTCCGCCAATCGACAGGCAGCAGTCAACCATGATGCTGGGTGAGTGGCTTCTCCGTGGTGGGATGGGGATTTCGCAACAGCTCTCCGAGCGGCAGCACGTTTCAGTATTCAAGTTACGCAACCAAGAGGATCGCTTCCGAGTGCGTCATCGCTCGGCCAGAACTTCGGATTGCCCCTGCGGATTCGTCGATAAAGACTAGGCGACAAGGCAGGAGCTATTTCCTCGAACGCTGGACCGTGAGGTCGGTGGGCCACTTGTCCGGTTTGCCGACTTGAACGAAGCCGCTGCCGCGGCGAACGCTTCGCGTGTCCGACGTTTTAGAACCCCCATACAACCCAAGGAGTAGTGTGGAGTCATAAGGAGGTCCTTATGACCCAACTGCGTCGAATGATGCTGGAGGAACTCCAGCGTCGGAATTACTCGAAGAGTACGATCCGCTACTACTTGCAGACGGTGGCGAACTTTGCCCAACATTTTGGCAGGTCACCGGACAAGCTGGGACCCGATGAGCTTC
>Ga0208039_1000041_pt1 | contig 124580 bp, 120 predicted proteins | sample June2015DPH_20_1_2_FD_184722 | JGI IMG/M metagenome (GOLD analysis project Ga0208039, IMG submission 184722) | Peatland microbial communities from SPRUCE experiment site at the Marcell Experimental Forest, Minnesota, USA - June2015DPH_20_150... | ecosystem: Environmental > Terrestrial > Soil >... | reverse complement strand
CGTCCCGATGGCTCAAACCCGCAATTAACCAGTTAAGGAGCTTTCCTATGAAGCGCAGTCTCGCGATTACCGTGTTGTGTACCGCTGTGGCGCTGGTCATCAGCGCCCAAGCCAAGGATGTACCTAAGGACGTTCAACAGAGTCTGATCTCGCTTGACAAACAGTGGGGCGAAGCCGGGGGCGATACCGCCAAGCTGGACAAAATTATCGGCGACAACCTACTGGCGGTTGGTGCCAAGGGCGAAGCGCAAGACAAGCAGCAGTTGATTGCCGACAACAAAGCTGTCAGCGCAGGTGTGCAGAATGCTTCTTACATGGCAGATGAGTATAAGTTCGAGATGCTTAGCCCCGACGTTGTTGTGATGACGCACCGAGGAACCACCAAGGGCATGGAGAATGGCAAAGAAGTCACGGAGTCGCACCGCAGCCTTCATGTCTTCCAGAAGCGAGATGGCGGTTGGCAAGTAGTTGCCAACGCGCAACTCCCAATAGCGAAGTAAATAGCGAACAGAGTGACAGCGGCGTCTGGTGAAGGAACAAAAAGGGGGACGCTCGCCTACTATATGAAACCCAGACATGGCGACATTGCTCAGTTGCTTCTCTTGCTCCTTTTGGCGTGCTGATCTTTGGCCGTCGGCAACGCTTGCCCGCTAGAGCCGAGCCTAGCCTCTAGCCCAGCTTCTCCACTAGAAAGTGCAACGAGAGTGCTATCGCTGTTCGCCTCTTCCATGAGGCGGCACACGCTCGCTCGCGAGATGCCATGTTTCTTGGTGACCATAGCAAGGCGGATACCCGAGACCCACGGGTGAATCGACAAAAATCGACACACAATCAGACCATCCCCGAACTCGTGGGGGGAACCACACAATATTATGTCCCAAGGGCATAAAGCGTCATCGGCTCTTCTTCGCCGCCGTCTTACGGCTACGCCCCGTTTTGATTCTTGCTTGCCGTGTTCTGCCGTCCACACCGCCCTTGTCCCACAGGGTTGAGCGGCACTTCTTCGACGGGCAGTTCGGCGGGTTCTCGGTCTCTGGTATCCACCGATGTCCACAAACGTCGCACACGGCGATCCGCATTCTCGTCCAGCCCATGTCACCATTATATCGCATTCTGTCCAAGGGACATAATATCCTTGACTCTTCGGCTGGAAAGCTTCTATAATATGTCCTATGGGCATACTATAAAGCGAGCGATTCCCAAGAAGCAGGCACCGAATCCATTTTCAGGAGAGCACTCTTTGAAAGCAGCGATTTATGTGCGCGTGAGTACCGCTGACCAGCATGTCGAATCACAGCTTTACGATCGACACTATGGTGAACGGCCTGACGAGGACATTTGGAAATATCAGTGAAGGCCTCCACTCCGAACGAGCCGCTGACTGAAGCCGAATCGACCGCCTCGGAGAAATTCCTCAAAAGCTGCAAGGGCAGCGGTCGCACTTGGACAGTCGATGCGGACGCTAGAGGGAAACCGAACTCCTCACAGTCCGATCCAGACTCGCAATCACAAAAAGCGAGCGGTCGGTCTATCCCAGCAAATCTCTCGCGATGCTGAGCCATTCCGCATCCAGTGGCTCCCGGCAAACGGGCTTGCCAGCCCGGCGATACCAGTACGCAGCGTTGTCCTGATCGCCCTCTTTTCCGTGTGCTCGCGTCCAATCGCCCTTGGCATCCCACCATAGTCCGGCGACCGCGAATGTGAGTCCGGCTGGCGGCTCGGGTGCGGTGACTTCAACAGCAAAGGGGGGAAGCGGTGTGGTGCCGCCCACCCAAGCCGTCTGAACTTGGGTGGGAATTTTCATCAGCAGTTACATGCTCCCGGCTTCGGTTTCTTGGTGGAATGGCGACAACCATTTGCCGCCTTTCTTCTGCCAAATCGACGTGGCGAAAACCTTCCCCGCTTGCTTTTTGCCTTCGCAAGTTGCGTCCTGCGTCGCCGCGTACGTCATGACGACCGTGTCTTTATCGAGCCACATATAGGAGAAATCGGAGAGCGAGAAGCTTTTGACCACACATCTCGCGTCAGTCATACTTTTCAGAACCTGCTCCTTGCCCTTGAATACCCCTCCATCGGCGACGCTTATGGCGTTGTCCGGGGTAAACCCTTCCACGGGCTTGGCATCGTGGTCTTTCCACGCCTGCCAGCCAGCTTTTTCATTGCTTTCGAGCGCCTTCTCTGCGGTTGCATTCATCTGCGAGAACAACGGAACTCCGGATAACAGCAGAGCGAAACCAAGTGCCGTTAAAGCGATTCGACGCATATTCCTCCTCCAGTTCATGTAGTGACGAGAACTATAGATACGGCAAGAAATCGTGTCAACCAGCGAAGCATTGAGATTCGGAAGCCGGAGTGAAACGGCCTCGATGCGGATCACCCACGAACCCTCGATGCCTTCGTCTTGCTGAGCGGATTCGTGCGCCCGTTTCCAATCGCCCTTGCCATCCCACCACAGTCCCGCGAGGGCGAATTTGACCCCGGTTGGCGGCTCGGTTGCTGTGAGTGATTGACGAAATTCGTCCAAGGTCATTGGGTCTCAATTGTTGCGATCAAAGTGTCGCCTCGCCTGTGTTACCTTCCTCCTCCAAGCGTCAGAGGAGAACCTTTGGGTGCTTGACGCCGCAATCCGTGCTTAGTTGCGATGGTCGAAACATACGCAGCGGAAATGCCCAGACGCTTTGCGTTCTCAACGACTGGAGCGTCCTGATGATTGCGGAGGTACCTCGCAAGTTTGCGGCGCTTCTCTTCCCCTTGTCCCCTTGGGGCATAGCGAACAGTCCCATGGTCGCGTGCAATTTGCGACAAGCGGCCCGGCGAGTACCCAAAATGCTTCCCAATAACGGTGTACGACTGCTTCGGGTGTGACCTGATATACTCGACAACCTTTCGTTCGGACTCTAGGTCGGCCCGTGTACGCCGAGCAGGGGGCTTTCCGCGACGGCGCATCATTCCCGTCCGCCGAGGCCTTCGGTAAATGCCGTTTTTATGCGCAACGGACGAAACCTTGTGGCGCTCGATGTTCAAAGCCCGCGCCACTTCGCTGAATGAGGCATCAGGAAAGGCTCTAAGATATTCTAAGATTTCGGTTTCATTATTAGTGTCGGTCATCGGGTCCTCAAGAACCCTCCTTCGTGGTCGCCGCACTCCTTGTCTGTTCGCTTGCTTGTCATTTCACTGCCCCCGAATCGGCTCCAGCACCCGGCGGCCCAAGGCGCGTCCGAACCCGTCGCGTGCGTTCGTGACTATGATGGGGCGCTCGCCCTGCATCTGGCGGATGAAGTCTGACGGCGGGCGGTACCAGAACTTGGCACCGCACACGAGCGCGTCGGTGGCGATCCCCCGATGCCCGAACTTCCGCAGATGCTCGATTGCCAGCTTGAGTGCCGCCGTGCAGCCGTCCTCGCAGCGCACCAGCGGGACGATGTTGATTTGCTCCTCGCCCTCGAACTGGACGGCGACCATGTAGTTTTCCGAGGGCTCGCTGCGGAACCCCAGTGTGTCCAGCGCCGCCGCCTGACTCATCAGCCCGTCCGTCATCCTGCCCATCTGATCCTTCTGCTTCTTCAATTGATCCCCCTTCGATTCAAAACTCGGTTAATCGCGCTCTGCGGGGATGCGGAGTACCTTGTAGCGCCGCACCCGCTTGCTCGTCTTGCCCCTTCCTTTCTTCCGCCCCGGCTTTCATGCGTATCGCACTCAATTCGCCCTGCCACAATCCCGGATGTACGCCTCGACTTCTCGTCGTGGAATCCGTAGCATTCGTTTGCGCTGCGCGTGCCCCGGAACGCGGAGGTGGAGGACACCGGGCATCGCTTCCACACGCCTGAGCGCAGCGGCATACGAAATTCCCAACATTTCGGCCACCTGCGCCACTGTCAGCATTTCCGTGATGTTTTTCTTCTTGCTCATGTCTTTCATTAAACGACGCTTTCGGGTGATGTCCTGATCGACCGAAGTTATGTCGTGCTGCACAACTATTTGGAAAAGCTGCGCTTACCTAACAAAAAGGTGCCTGTGGCCCACGCTCTAAACGTGCGGATTCGGTCCCTTGAAAGCGCCCCAGAAGCTTGCGATGTGGACAGCGAGAATCAAGAAAGTAAGGACGTTCCCGATCAATTCTGGCTTCGATAGGAATGCCCAGATGTATGGTCGGCACAATGGAGGTGCCCAGTGGAGGACTTCTACAAGAACGTTCTTGATTTCGTGAAGAAGGTGAAGGCTGGTGGTCGTAGAGAGATAAAAGCAAGGGCAGAAGAGGCCCAACAGCGAATCATGTCGGGCAAACTTGACCGTGCCGACCTAGTATCAGAGCTTTCAGTACTCTTCAACTATGTAGGGTGCTTGCTTTACTGGCGCGGATACCAAGACAACGAACATCATCGCCGCGCAATTAATCCTATTGAGCGCCCCCCCGATGAACACAAGGACTTCAACACAGCCGTTACGAAGATGCTAGAACAGGACATGGAGATGGAAATCGCGGAAATTTGCGCAGAGTTGGAGAGGCGCAAGGTGAAGGGAGAATTTGATATTGACTACAGGCCAGAAGATTTTGGTCCGAAGGGACGCGCATGGACGGAAGAGCCAGTGCCTCGGTCGATAAAAGAGGCGATTGAGAGAATTCGCAGGAACGTGAAAAGAAAAGCCCGAGCATCGCAACGGCAGTTGTTGTTGGCACTGCCAAAAAAGAAACGTCAGCGCCGATAACCAGCAAGGAAACTCTGCTTCTCACGCCGTATCGCTACTCGACGGAGAGACTCGACGGAGCAGATGTCGCTCCCAGTTAGTTCAAGCGGTTCATAATATCGACCATGTGCGCCCTCACGGACGACAAGCCCGCTGTTGTTATTGATAGTAATTCACGACCAGAAAGTCGTGAGCGCAGCGAATTCAAAACCGTCCGCAGGACGGTCTAGCTTGTGGGGCTGATCGGCTGGGGCTTAATGCTTCTCAGCGCAGCCTCTTCGACGATCCGCACAGCGGCTTGGCTGAAATCCTCGCGTGGTTTTTTCCCCTGATTCTGTGGTGGACGGTGGGACGCCTTCTTTTCGAGTTGATCAGCCTCTCGCTGTGCTTTATCGGTTTTTATTCGTTTCTCTGACATGCACACAGTTTCCCACATCCCGGAGGTCAGACGCTAGCACCTGTGGATTTCAAACCCGAAGTTGGCATCCGGAAAATGACGCAAGAAAAAAGCCCTAACTCCCCCCGGCGTCTCGTCAAACTAAGCTGCCGCTGCCTTCGTTGGCTTTTTCGGCGTCTTCGTGAGTTTCATATAGCTGCCCATTGTCTGAGTCAACTGCGCGTCCACCTCGTCCGCAATCGTCATGACATCCGGTAGCAGCAAACTGAAATCCAGAGCGTTCATATTGTTTTTCAACGTCTCGAACAGGGTCACCTGAAGGATTCGGGATTCGTGCACCAGCATCTCTGGAGTGTAGCCTTGCGCGTATCGCAGCTCGCCGTGTAGGACGGCGGTGGTGGAATAGGTGGCATCGGAGTCCTGCGGCGAACCCATAATGGGCCTGTTCAGGCGGCCAACGAGGTCTGCTATCAGCTTGGGAAGGTGGCCGGTGCGCTCCTCATCCTTAAGCTCAAGGTGGTTAAGTTCCGGAGCCTGCTTCGCCCTCGCTAGCCAGTTCTTGACGACAAGGTCGGAACAACGATGGAGTATCGCGCTCACGCTCTCCTTGTTAGGCCGAGTAGCAGGTTTTTGAATCAGCAGTCTTTCTCGGACGAGTTCTGCAAGCTGCTTGAATTCGACAGGTTTGACCACGATTTCGTCCGCCTCAAGAATGATCGCCTCCACGGCACGCTTGACATCGGGGTAGCCACTCAGCAGCATCGTCAGGGCGGATGGGTGGGAGTGTCGCATGGCCGAGATTACTGTAAAGCCGTCACCCGCGTTGGGCATGTGCAAGTCCGTGATAAGCACCTGAAAGCTCTCTGTGGCAATGCGTTTCAGAGCTTCGGTCACGCCACCTACGGCGACCACCTCGAATCCGTTCAATTCGAGCAAAGCCCTCATCACCTCCAGTAAAGCGTCATCGTCATCTACCAAGAGAACTCTATGAATAGTTTGTCCTTCGGGTGAAGCCATTTTTAGCACCCCTCGTAAGTGCACTCTATTCTCGGAGCCCTCTCAAGAATGATCAATTTTGACCAAGGCGATATTACAACAGTAATCGAACTGGAAGGCGTCAAGATTGACGGTGGAACGGCATGATGCAAACAAGGAGCGTGAGGCGATGCGGGCTCACCTTGAACAGGTACGCGAGGACAGCCAGCTCCGGTCAACCAAACACGCTATTAAGCGCAACTCGCATCCGAACCGGCGATGAGAGCACGTGTCACAGTAGATTGACCGACCATGATGTTCGCTATTTGCAGCGACGAAGCTGCCGAGGGAACAGGCAGGACGCCGTGGTGTTTTTCAACTGATGAAACATCGCCATTTCACTCATTGAGATGCAGCTCTGATTCCGCTCGCAACCAATCTTTCCAGTCGTGACCATGTTCACAGCCACGCGCCTCAAACAACCCGTAGGCACGGTGTGCGATCGCGAGGTGCTCCTGTTGCATCTCCCACTCCCAGTGGAGATGCAGACTCAAAGGTTGAGTGGGGGGATCAAATTGCTGCGGACTTTGTCTGGATTTCATGACATCCTCCTTCGGACGTGGCGCGGAAGGAACATCGCTCGGCCTTTTGTCGCGATCGGCACAAAGCGCAATTGTTCATTGTGAGCGACTTTCCCGCAGCTCTCCAGCTCGCAAGACCCGTAAGAATGCTCCGCTCTCCGGGACAGGCTTCATCTCGTGTGTCTGGGTAGTTCGGGAAAATCGCGTGGAGCAAAACCGCACTTTCCTCGATACTGAAGTTGTCAGGGAGGCGACATGAACGGTCCCCTTTTCAGGGATTGATGAGAAATCTAAGAGGGAAGGCTCCAGATGGGCTGACTTAGTTCAGGAGACCTGAAAGAGCAAGACGAAGATGCTCATCTACTACGCTAGTCTGATGCAGCGGTATTGTCAAATGCGACTGTCCTGCCGAGTGACTTATGCGCCTCTGCAACGCTGATGAAATCCGACTATCCACAGATCGCCGCCAAGTTAGGTTTTTCGGAAATTTCGGTTTACTAGCATCCGTTGGGTTACGACCGTTGACTCCGTGCAGGCACCGGGTCTTACAATTGCTCGAATTACAATCAACCGATTACAAAGTGAGGTGTTCGTGACTGAAGCCGAACTGAAAAAGCATCTCGACGCCGCCGAGCAAAGCCCCAAACAAATTGCTGCCGCCGTGTTGGGCCTGCCGGAAAAAACGCTGCGTTATAAACCGTCCCCGGACAAATGGTGCATTTTGGAGATTCTTGGACATCTGGCTGACATGGAAATCCTGTACGCCTATCGTATTCGGCAAATGCTCGCTGACAAAGACCCGGTGATTGCGCCGATTGATCAGGACGCTTGGGCGAAGAATCTGGGGTATCTGGAATCCTCATCCCCGGAGTTGGTCGCACTCTACGGACTCAACCGCCACGCCAACGTAGGTTTGCTGAGGCGGCTGAAGGCGGAAGACTTGCAGAAATCCGCACGCCATCCTGAACTCGATCACCGGGTCACGGTTGCCGACTACGTACAAATGATGTCGAAACATGGGCCGACCCATTTGGAGCAGATCGAGCGGCTGAAGAAAGAAGCGATTAGGGAAATAAAGTTAAAAACCTGAGGCATTGAGATTGGCAATCGCACGCCGGGTGGCGTGAATTTGACGATGTGAAAATAGAAGAGAGTGGATCGAAGGCGGTAATCCGATCTCTGTCGTAGGGCCGAGTATTAGATAGCATGGCGCGGGCATAACGATCCCGTAACGGGCATAAATCTCCCCGCGTTTTAGGGCAACAGGGAACCAAAGACTCCCGGTTTGCCCTTCTTCTTTTGCATTATCTAGCGTAAGTGTCAGAGCAAACACACGGTTGACAGATTGGATCCGCAGCCAGCGTGACTTCGCCATTTGATCAGCAAATTCTCAGGCAGCCAGCCCTCGTTCCTTCGCCCAGGCCTTCGCCCAGGGTGGATTACTGCCGGTTTGCCCGTCAAATGGGGAGTTCTTGCGAATCGATCTTTGCCAGTGGATCTATTCGTATTAATGCAACCACGGAATGGACTTGCTCGTCCACAGGCTGGACGGATATATGGTTCGAAGTTCCTCGGCGACTTTGCCCAGTACGGCGTGATCGTTCGTGGCCTTGTAGCGCGCCACAGCCCGCCAGTACATCGCCTCCGGTGCAAAATGCGAATTCCCATAGCGAGCGACGACATCGCCGTACCATCGTTCCGCATCGGAGTATTTCTTGTGAACAAAGCGATGCGACCAAGACCATTCCTTAGAGCAGCGTTGAAGTCATTGTTGGGAAGATAGCCTTCCAGTCGCGCACGCTCCTTGCCCTCGCCATCGAGCAGGAGCACCGTCGGCGTCCAGATCGCATCAAAGCGGTGAAACCATGCCGGGTGTTCCTTAATGTGAGCTTTCAGCGGAAGGAAGTTTTCGTGGATGAACTCCGCAGTCTTCTGATCTTCATACGACTCGGCATCCAGCCGAGCACAGGCTCCTCAAGCCGGAGCCGCGCTGAAATCCAGTAGGATCGAGCGGGGTTGCTCCTTCGCTGCGGCCAGAGTCTGATCGATATCCTTGCTCCAATTCACGCCCATCATTCGCTCCTTTAAGAAGTATGTTGCCACGAATCGAGTATGCCCGGTGCTGACGGTCTAGGAGAATCCCGGGGATTGGAAATGGCTCCGATAGAACTCGACATTCACAAGACACCTCAACAGCCAGAGTATTGCGCTACTGCTCCAAAGTGTTGCGTATCGCGGTCAGAGCCTTCTGCAGATTCGACAACGAGCTACTAACCGCTGCTTTTCTGACGATAGAACCCTTCAAACCAGTCAAGCCCACTTGCTCAGAGCCCATAGCCTTGATCAGGTAAAAACCGGGTTCGCCGGCGTTCTCGCCTGCGCGCACGCAGAAGGAAAGGTCAAACGCGGTTTCGAAGTAATGGCTGGAATAGAGCTGTTTTTCCGCCACGGCATAGATAACCGGATCACCCGGCTTGCCACGCATGGTAATAAGGTGCACGATCCGCAGCGTCGGCTTCAATCCGAATTTAACCTTGCTCCAGTAGAACGCGTCATCAGTATTGGCGGGCCTGTAATCCGGGTATTCAAGAAGGTAGCGATGGAAATCCGGAAGTTGCTCCGGCAACACTTTGGCATAGCTGAGCATATATGCGAATTGCTGGGGCACATCGGTCGGGTTGCGTTTGTCGTGGAAGACGCCAAGCGCTTGGTTGCCGTCTCTTTGGTATCGACGTACGTGCTCCAATGCTGCCTTGTGTAGAAGGTCGTTGACCTGCTGGCTGAGATCCGCCGCCGACCAATCGATCGCTTTCTGGGCCTGGTCCATGGAACTTGCCGGCATCTGGATCAGACAATCGCCTGGTTTGCAGTCCTTCAGGGCTTTGACGTCATCATCATCGAAGGAGAAACCACTCAGATCCGAAAGCTGAGGCGGGCTGCTGAACGCTCCGAGCGCCAGGTAGTTCGGGAGTTGCCGAAGACGATCAAAATCATGAGCAAACTGGATGTATTTCTCCGGCGCAGCGTGGACATAAACCGCGCCGAACAGAAAAACCTCGGCGGGGCTCCGCGATGGCATCGCCTTCACGACGGCTCTCCCGCTCTTAATTGCGGCAATCTGCTCTTCGCTCAGGCCGATGTTGTTCCGGAAGAACTCCTGTAGCTTTAAGTTCGACTGCGAAAAGCTGGGAACGTTCGCCAGAAGCATCACCGAAAGCGCAGCTCTCGTCACAAGGCTTCCCCATTTTCGCTGCCGAAAGTTGCTGATTTGCATTACGGCTTTTCTCCTTAGAAGAGAGGTGTCATGCTGCAGGGGCATCCAGGTTGGTCTCGCGTAGCATGGCGAGCGCCACGAGTGTAACCGAAACTACTACAGGTCCGATGAACAGCCCGAGGGCCCCGAACGCCTTCACACCCCCCAAGAGCGCGAAAAACATGAGTAAAGGATGCATATTCGCTCGTTGACTGATGACCCAGGTCCGGAGCAGATGGTCAACTTGCGAAACTACCGCTGCACTCCAAAATAACAAGATCAAGCCCTTTCCCCAGTGTCCGGAAATGAAAAGGAACATCGTAGTGGGTCCCCATACTACAAATGAGCCAACGATCGGAAGCAAAGAACAGAGAGCTGTTACCAGCCCCCATAGGATAGGAGATGGCAGACCAAGCACCCAGAACCCTAAGCTCATTAGGATCCCCTGCGACGCGCCCACGGCCAGGCAACCGTAGATGTTGGCAACGATCGAATTGCTGATGCCGGTGAACAGACGCTCGAATTGATCGGCCCTAAGCGGCAAGAACGCCGCTAGCTGCAGTTTCAGCGACTCGCCTTCCCGGAACAGAAAGAAGAGGGTAAAGAATGCAATTATTGCTTCCACAAAAAATGAAACTATGTTGCTCAGGAAATGCGTTCCCCAGGACAACAAATAATGGCTAATCTGCTCCAGCCAACGAACCAACGCTCCGCGCATATCAAGCGCGGAGAGGTCAACGTAGTGTCCCGCCCATCGTGACAAACGCTCGACGAAGTGCATCGCGTAGGGATTCCAACCACCCTGTTCGGCGCTTCTCTCGCTCAATAGGAGGTACAGCGCGTGGGCCTCCCGGGCAACGAGGACTCCCAGTATTACCGCTGGCACAACAACAGTAACAAGGACCAGAATTGTAGAGGTCAGACCTGCCAAATTCCTGCGCTGGATGCGGCTTTGGATGCGTAGATGGATCGGATGAAAGACGATTGCCATCATCAGCGCTAAAAAGATGGGAGTCAGAAAAGGCCTGGCTATCACATAGCAGAAATAGAGTGCGATGGCAGCCAAAACCAACAAGAAAACCGTCCCGACCGAAGACTTCCCAGGTACGGCCTCCGCTCTGCTTCCTTCCTGGTTCGCTTGAGTATGTGATGTTTTTTCTGGCACGAGTTTTCCCCGCGACGCGCAACTTCATGTAACTGTTACTAGGCGTTCAGCTGCCGATAGCCCATTGGGCGGATAACGGGCAATCGAGCCAGGTACAGCACTCTGCTCCTCACTCAGCTCGACATCTTATCGGAAAAAACCTTGTTCCGCTGTCTCATTGGATGTCAGCAGTGCCTCTGACAGGACCGTTGCAACGGGGGACCCATGGCCGATCGACCCAGGATCCCCCGTGTTGCCCTTAGAGCGTTATCGAGCCTGCAGTCTCAAGCCACCATGCTCTTTGCCCGCTCCACCCATTGCTCGTACTGTTTCTTGATCTCAGTTACGCGCGCATCGATGGCAGCTTTGGCTTCGCCCTGAGCCTTAGCGGCTTTTTTGTGCAGGGCCTGCACCTTGGCTTCGGTCTCATTCTTGATTTGCTCCGACCGTTGCCGGGCCTGCTGCAACTTCGTTTGCAACCGAGTATTGAGCTGGTCGATCTTGGCTTGTAGTTTGGCCTTATGCTCTGCTTTTACGCGAGCATGCTCGGCTTTCAACTGGTCAATCTCGGCTCGCAGCTCGGCGACTTCGCGGGCCCGTTGGGCTTCTTCGAAGCCCTCTCTGGCTGTGCGGAAGACAAAGCCATTGAGTGCTTCCATTCTGGTATCCACCGGGGTTACCCATTCTTCGCTGATATCCGCGACGATCGCGTACTTGCCGGGGGTGAGGACGTTCGAAACTTCGGCCAGGAAATCTGAGTCGACTCCGGCCACGAACAAGTCGGCAAAACTTCCCGCCATCGTGCCGGCAAGTGCCCCGACTGCGAGACCAGCCGGGCCGCCCAGCAAGCCGATGAGGCTGCCGATCGCTGTTCCGCTCACCGTGCGAACAGGAAAATCACCTTCGCCCTGTTTCACCGTGATCGTCCCATCATTGTTCTTGCTGATGACGGCTTCGGCATGGATCGTGATGCTTCCCTCGGAATCGAGTTGATAAAGCGCTCGCGATCCTTCATACGTTTTGGTTTCATTGTCGAAAACTACCACTAGCATTTTTTCCATGACATTTCTCCTTTTCAAATGCTCGCATCCAGCGAGTAGGTTATTGGGGTTAGGTTTTTAGGCAGCTCTTTCGAGTGCGAGGTGAGGCAGGCTGTGAATCGCTGTGGCAAAGCCAATCAGCGACGCCCCGTCGCAGATGAGATCCACGCCAATGGCGAAGCCGATGAACCAGACGCTCGAAACTGGCATTTGCACCAGCAACATGATCCCCAGCACCAGCGAAACAATTCCCGAAAACACCGACCAGCCCCACCGCGGGAACTTCAACATTCCTGCCCCAATGGCGCGAAACAGACCGCCGACAATGAAGAAGGAAGCAAGGATCAGAGTGAGGCTGGCTGCCCCGGCGAGCGGATACCGGATCAGCAGATATCCGGTGAACCCCCGGAACAGTGCGCTGAGCAGAGACAGCAGAAAGCCCTGCCAGCTGTGAGTGCGAAAGGCATGCACCAAAGCGAAGATGCCACTGAACAGCAGCACCCACCCGAAGACCAGAACCGTGGCAAAGGTAGCGCTCACGTTACCGATCACGCATACCGCGCCAAGAAGGATGAACAGAATCCCAAGGGCGAGAAACCATCCCCAGGAACTGCGAATTTCCTCAATTCCCGCTGCGAGCGGGTTAGACCCAAACTGCTTGGCTGACATTTTGTTTTCTCCTTTTCTGTAAATTGATATTGAGTTCCATCATTCCTGCTAGACACATGGATCCGGGGCTGATTCATTTCACTCACGTCTTGCGAGCTCAGAACGCTCCCTTCGAATCCATTCACGAACAAACAGCGGACAATTTCGAACTTCTGTGCCGGCTGCTTCTGCCGCTGCCAGGAAGCGCACAGCATCAGCATCCACCAGCGTCACTTCACCGAGTTCGAGAGCAATGGGCGACGAGTGAATTTGCATTTGCATCCTCAGCTCCGCAAGACTCTCCGCGTCGATACGCCCACTCACTCGTAGAAGGTGTGACTCCCGACTTTCTTCAAGTCTCAACATTTCTGGACCCGAACTCGCTCACTTACGACGATCGGTATAAGTGCAAATCGGACGCCATTCGCAAACGAATGACAGCATTGAGGATGGCGAGAGTTTCTAGTGGCGAGATCTCGGGAATTGTCGAGTTTTCGACAACGCCGCTGGACGGGAGGAATTGAAGTTGAGCTAGGCGGACCGAAACCGATGCTTGTTAATGTTTAGACTTTTAATTCGGGATTCAAGAGTTGAGCGGGGAATGCCGAGGCGGGCCGCTGCACCAAGGGGACCGGACACCCGTCCTCGGCTCTGGGTCAGTGCGTTCTCGATCATTTCCTTTTCCTGATCGGCAAGAGAGGCGAGAGCAACTCCACTTGGGGCAGGTCTAGGCGATGTCCGCGGCAGCCAGTTCTCATCCACAGCGAGCGTTGCTCCCTCGCACAGGATGACGGCTCGTTCGACCACATTTTGCAGTTCCCGTACATTTCCAGGCCAATGATAGGTCTGAAACAGCTCCAAGGTTTTCTTATCGATCCCGTTGATCGTTTTTCCCATTTTGCTTGCATAGCGCTGTGCAAGGTATGCGACGAGCAGGGGAATGTCTTCGACGCGCTCGCGCAGCGACGGCATGCGAATTGGGAACACGTTCAATCGGTAGAACAAGTCGCGCCGGAATGAGCCTGCGTCCACGGCGGCCTGCAGATCGTGATTCGTGGCGGCAATGACCCGTACGTCAATCGCTACCGCGTGGGTGCCACCTACTCGCTCTAATTCACGCTCTTGCAACACTCGCAGTAAAGCGATCTGGGTCTCAGCCGGGAGGTCACCCACTTCATCCAGGAAGATTGTCCCGCCGTCAGCAACTTCAAATCGGCCCAAGCGCCTTTGGGTAGCGCCTGTGAAGGCTCCTTTTTCGTGGCCGAAAAGTTCAGAAGCAATAAGAGAAGGTGGAATGGCAGCACAATTGACTGCGACAAACGCGTTCCGTGCGCGGTGCGAGCGTTTGTAGATTGCACGGGCTGCAAGTTCCTTTCCGGTTCCCGTTTCACCCGTGATCAGCACGGTGGAATCGGTCGGCGCAACCTTGCACAGAACAGCGAGAACTTGTTTGATGGCATCCGATGCTCCCACAATCTCTTCGAACATGGATGCCTGATCAATCTCTTCCTTGAGAGCCAAGTTCTCCTTGTGCAGCTGGTCTTTTAGCGTTTTGATTTCGTCAAATGCTTTCTTGAGCTCTTCCTCTGCACGCTTCCGATCGTCAATCTCGATACTGGATCCATACCACATCACGATGTTCCCTTGGTCATCCCACTGGGGAACGTTGCGATGCAGAAACCAGAGATATTGTCCGTCGGCACGGCGCACGCGGGTTTCGTACTGGAGCACTTCTCCGCTGGCACGGCAAGCACTCCACCTTGTCAACATTCCCTGTAAGTCTTCAGGATGAATGAAAGCGGTCCAGCCCCAGCCCTGCAGATCTTCTTCAGTGACGCCGACGTATTCAAGCCAGCGTTGATTGAAAAAACCGAGATTGCCGTCAGGGTCAGAACTGTGCAGAAACGCAGGAGTAGTGTCAATGACACGCCGCAGTAGATCGTCGGCGGGAGTTATTGGCTGAAGCTTACCTGTATCGCGTGTCGCCGTATCGGCCTCGTTTCAGGAGGACTCTTGGGAAGTAATTGTAGGACACGAGGGCCAGGGGTCAAGCGAAACCTATCGGTCACGGGTTTTTGGGAGGAGTTGAACCCAGTGCGTGGATCGTCGGCGAACAGGGAAAATATCCGGTTTCCGTCGCAAGATCAACCTTCACACTGCACTCCCGTCGCTTGATTCATGGATGCCGGGCGACCCGCGCAGCGGGAGTAAGGTCTGGGAGGCACCGGATCGGTAGATCGGCAAGCCCGGGGAGAATCGTGGAAAAGTAATCGCGCACCGGAACTTGCAGTCGACGGCAGCTTTCCACGACCGAGAGAATCGCTGCAACCTTTGGTCCCGCCTGGGGGCTGCCTATGTGTATCCAGTTCTTTCTACCCAGAGCGACTGGTCGCATTGAATTCTCCGCAAGGTTATTGCTCAATTCAAGTTCTGGATATTCCAGGAATCGCGTAAGTTTCTTCCACAGTGTGAGCGCATATTGGCAGGCTTTGCTGAGTGCGCTGGACGGCAATGCGATGGACTGCGCTGCCTCGATCTTCCTTCGGATATCATCCAGAAGAGGTTTGGCTCTCTCATGGCGCCGGACATGGCGTGCCGCAAAACTCAACGCTTTGCACCGAGCTTCGGCGTCGATGGCAAACAGATCGTCCATCCGCGTCACAATCGGGGTTGCAACGGGGTCTCGGGGATTTAGCTGCACGGCTTCGAAAAACTGTCTTCTAGCATGGGCCCAACACGCGGCATGTACCATGCTCGGCCCGCCGATCTGATCGTAGGCTGCATAACCGTCAGTTTGCAGAATGCCTTCGAACTGCCCCAGGAAGCGCTTCGGCCCATCGCGTCCACGGCCCAAGCGGAAATCGAACACCACAGTTCCTCCGGGGCGACTGTATTGCCATAGATAGGCTTGGTGATTCTTGCCCCGGCCCTCGCGTGTCTGCACATCGACGGGCGTTTCGTCCGCCTGAATGTAACTCCCGCTGATCAACTCTCGCCTCATCGCGGCGACCATCGGGATCAGCAACTCGCCGACTTTGAGGACCCAGCCGTCCAGCGTTGCGCGGCTGATGTCCAAGCCGAGGTCCCGTTCCAGAATCATGCTCTGTCGATGCAGGGGCGTGTGATCACAATACTTGCTGACGACCGTCTCGATGACGACCCGGTCACTCGCCAGGCACTTCTCGATGATCCGTGGCGGCAGGAGCGCTGAGACGACGCCGAGATCCTCACACGACCGACAAGCCCGCTTCTCTCGTTTCGTGACCAGTACGAAGTACTTCGCCGGTTCTGCGTCCAGTTGGGAACTCTCCTCGTAGCCGATCACCACAGTTTCTCTGCCGCAGCGTTTGCATACGCGCTGATCCGGCGTGCAAGGCAGAATTCGCTCTACGCGAGGAAGAATCGCCGGCAACTCCTGGCGACCCGGATGCTTAACGGATTTCTTGGTCGAGCGATGCACTGGCGCGTGCTCACTCTCCGCCTGCTCGATCCTTTCACTGACGACAGGGTCAAGCTCGAACAATTGCATTTGCGCCTGCGAAAGTTTTTCTCCGCCTGCTCCATACTTCTCGATCTGGATCAGCCGCAGACGCTCTTCCAGTACACGAATCCTCAGCTCCGCGTACTGTAGCTTGCTCTTCAGTTGTGCGATTAGTTCCAGATCGGCTGGCGCGGAAGGAATGGGAGGCGCACTCACAATGGGCTATTGATTTACCAGAGTCGCTCGAATCGTTCAAGCAACTCAGGCGGCAGCACGTCCCTCGGGCGGAGCCTTCCGGTACCACAGCTTATGCTTGGTTTTGGTCAGATCGATCCCACCCAACAACAGCGAAAGCTCTTCGTGACTCAAGATGACCTTGCCCTGCGCATCGCCGGATTGCGGCCAGGTGAACCGACCTTTCTCCAACCTCTTGGCACAGACCCAGAGTCCGCTTCCATCCCAGACGAGGACCTTCAGCCGATTGCGCTGGCCGTTGCAGAACAAGAACAGGTGCCCGCTCAGAGGCTCACACGACAAACGATCGCGGACGAGGCCGTAAAGCCCCTCGAACCCCTTGCGCATGTCTGTTACTCCTGCAGCCAGATAGATCCGTGTGGCTGGGCCCAGTCCAAACACGCTTTACACTCGCTCCAGTGCACTCACCAGGCGCTCGAACGTACTCGGATCAAAATCTGCTTCCGTCAACTTGATTTGGCCCCTTTCGATCGTTTGATTTGGTCCCACCACCCTGCTGGTTAATCTGAGTTGATCGACGCCGTCGGGCCTGTGGGAACTGTGAAAAAGCCGAGCGTCCTTTGCGCGGCTCTTTTCAAGCCACTGTGGGAATCCGCGTTCTTTGCGGATTTCCATCAGGGGCGCCAGTTTCCACAGGCCTTTTCTTCGCCCGTTTTTTGTCTTCTTATGCCTGTTCCCGCTTTTCCCTAGAAAATATCGCGCCAGGATCGCCTAGGAACAACGATCGTCCACTCGGTCGACCCACAACATCCCCGGTTTTGTCCCTTCCTTCATCCCTTGCCACCTTTTTTCTTTTCCAGCGTTCTGCGGAAACGATACGACTCCGTGCCCGTCTCGATGATGTGGGCCTGGTCGGTCAGTCGGTCCAGCATGGCCTTACACAATCGTGCGTTCGGAAACATGGTGGTCCACTCGGAGAACGGCAGATTCGTCGTGATGATCACCGCGGCTCTTTCCGCTCTTCCGGCAATGATCTGGAACAACAACTCAGCCGCTGCTTCGGGCATCGCTACATAAGCCATCTCGTCAATCACAATCAGCTCATACCGCGTCCACCGGTTCGTCACGCGGTTCAGTTCGCTCTTATGCTTGGCCTCGGTGAGTTCGTTGACCAGTTGCGCCGCCGTCGTGAAACGCACCGGTTTCCTCTGACGGCAGGCCTCCACCGCCAGTCCCGTTGCCAAGTGCGTCTTACCCGTTCCTGTTTCACCGAGAAAAATGATGGGTTCGCTCCGGCTCAAGTAGCTGCCCTCAGCCAGGTTTCGCACCAGTGCTGCTGATATATGCGGCGCATCGGAAAACGCAAAGTCCTCGAGCGTTTTCATCTTCGGGAAGTGTGCTTCCTTAATCCGCCGTGCGACCGCGTTGCGGTCTCGCTCTTCCACCTCCGCCCCGAGTAACGCCTCCAGATAACTGAGATGACTTTGCTTCTGGCGGATCGCCTGCTCGGCCACCTCTGCGAACTGCCCGCCGATCGTTCTCAGTTGGAGTTGCTTGGCATACTGCCGGATGGTGGCCTGTTGCACGGGGACGTTCATTGAATCACCCCGTTCGACGGGCAGTTCGCGAGCAACTGGTCGTAGTTCCTCGTCGTGGGTTGCGGTCGGTCATACGCTCGCAACGCGCCAATCTCGACTACTTCACCGGCTGCTCGCTTCCCGGTTCGGTCGGTGGCCAGCAGCAAGCGTACGGCCTCGGCATCGAAACAACTCAGATCCAGAGCTTTTTCCAGCGCCTCCTTCAGTCGCCGATATCCATACTGGCGGCCCAGCAGCAGCACCTCGATCATGGCTCTGGTCCCATCCTGCTTGCCTCTTCGTTGCTTCAGTGCCTCCCAGAACTGATCGAAGCTGGCCGGCCAGCGCCCCTGTGCCCGCCACTGCTCCAGCGCTGTTGAACCCGCAAAAGCCCCGGGCTTCTTCGTCAGTGCGTCCAGGTAATGCTCCAAGTTGAGTACTTTCTGTTGCCGGTGGAAACAGCGTTCGTGCCGGGCCACACACTCCCCCTGATGCCAGATCTCCACGTAGGCCGAGTGCACCTTCGCTTGCACTTCCAGACCGACCGGCAGCGGAACGGAATAGAAGTTGGTCAGCACCTTTACGCAACCGCTGCTGTTCACATGGGGAAAGTGAACCGCGGCCAGATCGAAGCCTTCCTTCAGCTCCTTCAAATGCTCCTGCTCGAGACTCATCCCCGCACCCACCGTCTGCATCCGCTCACCAATGATCCGTTGCTCATCTTCCTTCGAAGATCCCAACAACAACGCATCGAGTTCTTCCCAGCTGGCCACGTTCGGCACCGGCACCATATGGTTCCGGCGAAAGTATCCGCCTTCTCCTTCCACGCCGCCTTTTTCGTGGCCCTCCGCCGGTGTACAGAACTCCGATTCGAACCCCCAATGTGATCGGAAGGCGATGAATCGCGTGGTCTCCTCTCGCTGGTGCCCCCGCAGAATCTTTTTCACCGCGGACCGCAGGTTGTCATACCGAAGGGTTGTGAACACGCCGCCAAAATAAGCAAACCCTCGCTCGTGAGCTTCCAGAAAGGCTTGCTGGCTAGCGTGCGGGAAGGCGCAATGGAAAGCTCCGCCACTGGCCATGCTCCGCATACAAAACAGGTAGGCCTTCTGTCTCTCTCCGCCGATGTCCGCAAACGCTTCATACCAATCCACTTGCGCTTCTTGACCCCAGCTGTAAGACTGCGGAATGAACACTTCCTGACTGACCAGTCTCAGTTCTATCTTTCGCTCGCGCACGTAGTGACGAATCGTGGACTCGCCGATCTGCACCCCAGGCATCTCTGCTCGAATCCGGCACCAGATCCGATGTGCGGTGTGCCGTTGCTTTCGTGGCGCCTTCCGGTCCGCTTCCAGAATCGCTTCCACAAAAGCCCTGGCGGGCTCCAGTTGCGGTCGCTCTCGCACAGGGATCTTTCGCTCCGCTGGAATCGCGCTGAGCACGGCCTCACGCACCATGCGCCGGTGAATCCCCAGCTTCTTGGCAATTCCTCGGATCGTTCCCCCACCATGCTCATACTCCCGCCGTATCTGCTCGAATAGCTCCACCTTGGTTCTCCTGTCCACCGGCCCTCCCTGGGGCCGACTGAGCCCTAAGGAGATACACGGTATACGAGTTTCAGCAGGGTGGGGCCAAATCAAACGATCGAAAGGGGCCAATTCAGACTAGCGAAATCAAGGTTTGCTGGCGTCCAGAACTAGCTGGTCTGGACGCCCTTCTTGTTGCTGAAAGTCTCTGCTGCCGGGCACTCCGGCGATCTTCGCGTGCCGCTTCGCTAGGCGAGATCGAGGCATGTTCCATGCTCACTCCGAATAGCGTCCGCGGTCGTGTCGTCATCATCGTCATCTTCCTTTTCTTTGCCGTCGCCTTCGTCGTCCTCTTCCTCTTCTTCCTCGGGTGGCTCTTGTCGAAGGAGGACATCGGCAGCCGCCGACTGATCAGGAGCGGCTGCGTCGGGGCGTTCTGGACGTTTTCTGCTCATGCCCAAATGGTACGCCTCCACCCCGTGTGCAAACGCAGCGACAATGGGCGGCGCACCCAGAGGCAGGAGTTAGCCCGGCGACTGATCGGCGGCTCTTCTACTGCGTGCGGGGCGCTCTCGCAGACACGTCATTGATGCCCTCCCGTTTGACCGTTGCCGTGCTGATATTGGATATTGAGACGAAATGGACACCGAGCAGACTATCGCCGAAATTGAGTGCCTTGAGCGCATCTTGGCAGTGCCGGACATTAGACCGCTGACCCAGAGCGACCTCGCGGCTGCGAATCGAAGACATGACGAAATGCTCGCGCAGAGCCCGTGGTTTCGGCTTTGGCAGCGGTATGGCGTATGTTGCCGATCTGAGGCCCCAGTGATCCGACTAGACGGAATTGAAGGCTAAGCCCCCGCACAAATTCATCCACACATCCGGTTGATGTCGCGATTCTCAAGGACAGGTTTGGGAAAACCTCGCTTCGTTACGCTCAGCATGGCGCGACCTACGCATTCAGTCGTTGTCACGTAGTTCGGGAAAAGCATCTTCCACAACGGATAGAGGGGTCTCATCAAAGCGTAAGCCGCCCCATACCATCTGGTCTTTGTGCGAATTCCATGAAGCGGCTGAATGTATGCAGGGCGAAACAGGAACACAGCCTTGAACGGCATCTGCAATAGCGCGTTTTCCGTTCTGCCCTTTACCCGCGCCCACATGCCTCGCCCGCGCTCCGTGCTTTCGGTTCCTGCCCCAGACACGTAGATGAAGGTCATTGTCGGGTTGAGCTTGGCTAAGGTTTTAGCCACCGAGACCGTCAGATCGTATGTCACGCGCCGATACGTCTCCTCCTTCATTCCTACTGACGAGACGCCGAGACAGAAGAAACATGCGTCGTAGCCTGAGAGCCTGTCCTCAACCGCCGCGAGATCAGAAACATCTTGGTGTACGACTTCGCGCAGCTTGTCATGCTGCGGCAGGCTGGCGTTGCGGACAACCGCGAGGACGCTCTCGACATCAGGATCGAGCAGACACTCGCGCAGGACACCCTGCCCGACCATGCCCGTTGCTCCGAAGAGAACCACTTTCACTTGACCGTCTCCTCTTTCTCACGAAGGCGCATACCACTCCGAATGCGGCGACCATCGGCTGCACGAGAGGCACTGCGTTTCAGTCCACTGGTGGAGGCAGGTTGGGCAAACACCTCCCGTGTCGAACGTGTTCCATCCGCAACCGCAGGTGCAGAACCACTTGTCTTCTTTGCGGGGCGACCACCCGCACAGCGGGCAGCGGATACGCGGCGGCTCCGACTCTCCCGCCTCCTTATCGTCCTCAAGCTCTCGGTCTGGAGCAATGACCGGATTGTCCGCAATGGGAGCCATGCCCAGCTATTATGACCTCATCCGAACCGCTTTGGTCGCAGGAAGAGGAGAATACGGACGGTCATGTTGAAATCTGAGATCAATCCACGAATGGACTACGCATTACGCGAGAAGAGTGCACCAGATGCTCCGCTTCAGCGGGTACGAATCATCGAGCACATTCGGGGGAACAAATGGAAGGCTGAGTGGGTTGATCCCAATCCCGGTTTGATTGATTACGTTGAATCCGGGGCATCTGATCTGCCGATGGAAGGATCACAAAGCCTTTCTTCGTTTCTGTCCAGTTATTGAAGATTGTCGGGCTTCCATCTTCATGTACCCCGCCTTGTGTTGCGTGCGAACTGTTCACTGCTTGTTTCTGTTTCATGGTGGTTTAGATGTTCGCGATTATGCAAAGGGCCGAAATGTGTTTTCCAAACGAGGCATCTAGCTAATGATCATCTGACTGCCATCGTCATAGGTGCAGGTCAATGTTCCGTCTGTGTCACAATGGGCGACTTTTTTTGCACCTCGGATCGCTGCAAGGACGAGCCGACTCACATCGTCATATTGCTGCCCCTCAAGTGCGGCAAAAAGGTGGGCTCCAAACATCTCACCCACGCAATGGCATTCATCGCTGTAATGTTCGTGGTGTACCACTATTTTCTTTAAACGTTGTTCCATAAGCTCCTCAAAATTAGGTGTAAGGCGTCGGGTGCCCCGAGGCGTGCGTGTCCTGCGTCGATCTCTCCCGACGAGGGAACAAGAGGATCGACACACCATCCTCTGGTCTTGGGATTTCCGTCTATGTGGCATTTGATGCTGGGGCTTGCGACAAGGGCCGATTTGGAGCCGATTGTTCCCCGAGGGAACTGGCTAGTAATCTGATTTACTGGATGTTGATGCGCTCTTCCAGATAGGTTTTTTCCAGAGTATCCATTGCGCTCTGTTTGCTGGCCGTCTCATCAAGACGTAGATAATGGCGGCGGCAGACTTCGGGCGAATTACGCAGGATCATGGCCGCTTCCTCAACTGGCACGCCGAGCTTCCACAAATTGGTTAACATTCCGCGCCTGAACCCGTACCAGCCTTTCCATTGCAGCGTCGTTCCTTTGAGTGTCTTGACAATCGCACGCTCCGCTATGCGCAGATTGATTTGGTTCCAGTCGCCCGCTGCCATGATCTTGCGAAGAGGCCCGATGACAGGTAGCTTCTCGTCATTCCTCGTTTTTGTATTGCGGTGGATGCGAACAAGATTGGTGACTGGATCAAAATCTTCCGGCCTCAACGCCTCAATTTCCGGTTTGCGTAAGGCGAGAAAAGCGTTGACCGCAATAGCGACTGCAATGTCCCCAGACGGAAAGAAATGGAAGAATTGCTTGATCTCGTTCAGATCATAAGCGCCATTTACCCGATGCTGTTTGTGTCCGTAGCTGCGCACCGTCGTTTGGTTCTCTGGATTAGGTCCGGGGTGGTCTCCTCTTCGGATCGCCAGTGAGAAGATGGCGCTGGCCGTTACTTTAATGTGCATGTAACAGTCATGGCTGATCTCTTCCTTACGCTCGTTGTGGATCGAGTCAAGTGCCGACTGGATGTGCGGAGTCATCACATCCCGGAGACGAATGCTGCCCAAGTGCGGCTCCAGTCGTTTCCACTGCTGGCGATAGAGGGCCGTCGTGTTCTTGGACAGCCGAGATTCGTTGTGGGGGAAGAACACGTTAGTGACGAAGTCAGTGAGCGAGGCTCCTGCTTGCACGGTGCGGGATTTCTGCACCCTCTCTTGGAAGTAGGCGTCCGCCAACGGCTTTACATCGGACTTCTTTTTATAGTTGCGGATGGAAGCGATGATGTGCGTGGGCTGGGTACGCTTGCGTTTGCCGTCCACAATCTCGTAGACCGACCATCGCATCACCCAATTCCCGTGGTGCTTTTGTAGTGAGTAGCTTTTCAATTTATTTCAATCCTCTCCTGTTCAGCCATGCGATCATTGACTTCGAGTTCCACGCATAGCGGTTGTGCCGTCCGACTTTCAGCGTTGGGAGAGGATCGGGATTGCGGGCGGGTTGGCTTGCATCTACGACCCAACTGGGTTTTACTTTCAGCCGTTGGGCTAACTCTGGTGCTGTGAGAATTTCGAGAATGAGTTCTGAAGACATAAAAGTGCAATACCGACTGGCCCGAAGTATTCCGATTTACTTAATTTCATAGTGTGCTCCATCTGTGCGCCAAATTCCATTAAAATCGGGCAAATAACGATGGTTGAGAACTACTTCAACTACTTCACCGAAATTGAAGAGTGCTTCTTGCGCCGCCGCGGCGGCGGCCTGCTGCTGACAACGCTTGACTGGGCTCTCATCGAAACTTGGAAGGACGCCGGCATTCCTCTCGAGGCAGCATTACGCGGAATCGATGCTGCGTTTGATCGCTACGACCAGCGTCCATCGAAAATCAAGAAGGTGAACAGCCTCGCCTACTGTTCGCAGGAAGTGCTAGCAGCGGCGGAAGACATGAAGGAAGCAGTAGTCGGCGCCGCTGCTGGAGATCCACCATCGACTAAATCAGGCGCAAGCCAAGGCTTCGAGCCGCGGACCATCGCAACGTTCTTGCGACGCAATGCCGATCTTCTGGAAGCCGCCAAGCTCCCACATGGATTGGGAGTTTCAGTTCACGCCATCGCCCAGGACTCAGCAGCCACGCTCCGCAAATTGGCCGACAACGCCGAAAGCATGAAAACAACGTCACCACTGGAGGATTTAGAGCGCCGTCTCACCGTGTTAGAGGAAAAGCTTTTTGCCGGCTTGCTCGCCGCCACGCCCGATGAAGAGATCGTGACCGTGCGCGCGCAGGCCGATCGTGAGCTGTCACCCTATCGCCGCAAGATGTCGACGCCGCAGATCGACCAACTGCAAAAGCAATACGTCCACAAGCGCCTTCTGGAAAAGTACGGCCTGCCGCGCCTCAGCCTGTTTTACATGTGACCGCTGATCCATATTGGTACGATCGCAATGACCCACTCCTTCGATGCACTTGTTCTCGGTGGCGGCGCGGCGGGACTGATGTGCGCCATCGAAGCCGGCAAGCGCGGCCGCCACGTCGCAGTCCTGGAGCATGCCGATCGCCTGGGAAAGAAAATCCTGATCTCCGGCGGCGGACGCTGCAATTTCACCAACCTCCATTGCCTGCCTGGAAACTTTATTTCCTCGAATCCGCACTTCGCCAAGTCAGCCTTGGCTCGCTACACTTCCGGGGATTTTATCGCGCTTGTCGAAAAGTACGGCATCCCCTATCACGAAAAAACTTTGGGCCAGCTTTTCTGCGACCTCTCCTCCCGCGGCATCCTCGCCATGCTCGAAGCCGAATGCCGCGATGCCAAAGTGAACATCTTTCTCAATACCAAGATTCAGCAAGTCCAGCGAACGACCGACTTCATCGTTCGCTCGGAAAACGTTCGGTCCGAAAGCGCAGACTTCCGTGCACCCGCCCTCGTCATAGCCACCGGAGGCCTCTCGATTCCGAAGATCGGCGCCACCTCGCTCGGCTACGACGTCGCGCGCCAGTTCGGCCTCACCATCCGTGAGCCCTGGCCCGGACTTGTGCCGTTGACGCTGAGCGCAGAGGATTGTTCCCGCTACTGCGATCTCGCCGGTGTTTCGACGGAGGTAATTGCTTCGGCGCTTACTCAGGCTGGCAGCCAGCAGTTCCACGAGAAGATGCTGATCACGCACCGCGGCCTGAGCGGCCCCGCGATCCTCCAGATTTCCTCGTACTGGAAAAAGCCGCAGCCCATCCTGATCGATCTGGCTCCCGGACGCGAAATCACAGCCGCATTTCGCGATGCAAAGACGCCAAGAAATCAGAGCGCACTACGCACAGAGTTGCGAAAGTTTCTCCCCCATCGCCTTGCAGACCGCTGGCTCGATCTCCACCCTCCTAATTCCTGGACGAATCAAGCCCTCGCTGACCTGGAGAAACAAGTGCACGCCTGGGCGATCTCGCCCACGGGAACCGAAGGCTACGAGAAAGCCGAAGTCACCGCCGGCGGCGTTGACACCGACGAACTCTCAGCCAAGACAATGGAGAGCCGCAAGGTTCCAGGCCTATTCTTCATCGGCGAAGTCGTGGACGTGACCGGCCATCTCGGCGGTTTCAATTTTCAATGGGCGTGGTCCTCCGGCGCTGCCGCTGGACGAGCGCTGTGACATTTCCGCCAAGAATCGGCAATCCGTTCTTCGCCCTTCCTCTGCCGTAGAATCAACTCTTGCTCCTAAACATTGAAAAGCTCATCTATGGCGGCGACGGACTCGCTCGCCTTCCTGCCGACAATCGCGGACGCGGCAAGGCCGTTTTCGTTCCTTTTGTTCTTGCCGGAGAGGAAATCGACGCGGCGCTCACGGAAGAAAAACCTGGCTTCGCTCGCGCACATGCCGCGGCAATCATGGAACCATCGCCGTACCGCATTCAGCCGCCCTGCCCGCATTTTGGCCGCTGCGGCGGATGCCACTACCAGCACTCCACCTACGAGCATCAACTCGAAATCAAGAAGGACATCCTGCGCGAGAACCTGCGGCGCATCGCCAAGCTCGAACTCAATTGCGAAATCCAGGTGCATCCCTCGCCGCCGTGGAATTATCGCAATCGTTCGCGCCTTCAGGTGCGAACGCGCCCCGACTTCGCCGCCGGGTACTTCAAGTTCGCATCGCATGCACTGCTTCCCGTCGAAGAATGTCCTATCAGCTCCCCTCTGATCAACCGAGCCATTGCAACTTTGTGGCAAGCGGGACGAGCCGGCAAAGCCGTAGAAGGTGTGCGCGAGGTCGAGTTCTTCGCGAATGGCGACGATTCGCGGATACTGGTCGAGCTCTTATGCGCTCCCGAGGCTCGGCGTGCTGCCGTGCGCGCGTGGGCGGAAGAATTATGCGCGTCCATGCCTGAGATCTCTGGCGTGGCCGCGTTCCGCGAACCGCAGAAAGGTGTGCAGGAGCCTCTGGTCGCGGTCGGCTCCTCGGAATTGACTTATCAGACAAAGTCAGCGGCTTACCGTGTGAGCGCCGGAGCTTTCTTTCAGACCAACCGTTTTCTCGTCGATGATCTCGTCGACATCGTCACGAGGAGCCGCTCCGGCGAACTGGCGCTCGACCTTTACGCCGGGGTTGGACTGTTTTCCAGAGCCTTGGCCGGTAGCATCCGTCACATCGTTTCTGTCGAGTCGTCACAGACAGCCACCAGCGACCTTAAATACAATCTGCCCTTGAATGCGGAGGTTTTTCATACCACGACCGACCAGTACCTGGCCCAGCGCGGTGATAACGGTCGGGCCGGGAATGGCGCAGTCCTCCCCCAGTTGCTTCATAAGCCTGACCTGGTGGTCGTGGATCCGCCGCGAGGCGGCTTGGGCGATCGCGTGGCGCGTTTGCTTGCAGAAGTAGACGCGCCCCGCGTGACCTACGTCTCCTGCGATCCCGCGACGCTGTCCCGCGATCTGGTGCCCCTACAGGCAGCCGGTTATCGCGTTGAGGAGGTGCATCTCGTCGACCTTTTCCCCCAAACCTACCATCTCGAAAGCGTCCTGCACTTAGTCTGCTAATACCAAACAGGCTGCTGAAAAGTCGAGAATGCGTACGCGAACCGGGAATGCGCACGAACCCGGATGCGTGCGCAAGCGGGATGCGTGCGCAAAGGTGGAAGAGCGGCGCTTAAGCGCCGCGTAAAGTGCAGAAATCAATGTGGGCTTTAGCCTCGGTGGGCGCATTTTGTTCTTCCCGAGATCCTCATCAACTTAAGCGTCTCGCTTCAAGGTCGATCCCTCTCTACCCAGGCCCATGAATGCCGCCCCTGCCACCACTCACGCCGCTTCCCCCTCCGCCAACTCCATTTGAATTCCAATTCAAGCTCGCCCGGCAACCCATGCTCTGGGCCGCCGTGTTCTACGCCCCAGGAGTAGTCGCCGGCACGTGTCTCTCTCGCCCAGTTTCATGGTGGGCCGCGGCAGGACTGGCTTTTCTAGCTGCAGGCCTGTATTTCGTGAACAGGAGAAAATGGCTCGCCATAACTCTAGCCCTTGGAGCATTCTTCCTCGCGGGCGCCCTCCATCTCCAACTCAGAGGATTTTCGGACACTCTCGATCGCAGTCTGGAGCCCTTTGATTACGGCCCAGAAGTCGAGATGACGGCGCACGTCACCCGCGAAGGCAGATTCGAGAAGCATCTGCAGGCGAACTTACACAAAGCCTCGACGTCGAAACCGAAGAAATCGTCACCGACGGTGGCACCCGGATTCCCGTGCATTCCGGTGTGCGCCTCGGCCTCTACAGTACCCGCCAAAACGGATCAGCGTCCGACGACGCCCTCGCGCCCCCGATGTGCCTTTTCCGTTATGGCGAAAGCATTCGCCTTCCCGTCAAGCTGAAACTCCCTCGCAACTTCCGCAATCCCGGAGCTTTCGACTATCAAAGTTATCTGGCCGCAAACAGCATCGGCGCGCTGGCGTCCGCCAAAGCTGAGGACGTACAACTGCTCTCCGGTTTCGCCGGAAACCGTCTCGAACTCTGGCGAACCCGCATTCACTCCAGCATCATCGCCAAAGTGCACGCGCTTTGGCCCGCGCCCCAAGACGCTCTGATTGATGCCATGGTCATCGGCGAAGAGGCCTTCATCGACCGCGATACCCGTGTCGATTTCCAACGCTTCGGCACTTTCCACATCCTCGTAGTTTCAGGGATGAACGTCACCATCCTCGCATTCGTCGTTTTCTGGACCATGCGCCGCCTGCGCCTTGGCGACATTCCCGCAACTCTGCTGACGATCCTGACTTGCGTTGCCTATGCTTTCCTCACCGAAGTTGGCGCTCAGGTTTGGCGAGCCACGTTGATGTCGCCATCTTTTTGGGTACGCGCCTGCTTTATCGCGACCGCTGCATGGTCAACGCACTGGGAGCGGCCGCTCTCGGCTTGCTCGTATTCGATCCGCGGCAACTCTTCACCGCCAGCTTCCAAATGACCTTTCTTTGCGTCCTCATCGTAGCGGCAATCGGGCTGCCCCTCGTGGAACGCACTTCTCGTTTCTACCGCCGCGCTCTTGTCTAATGGGACGCCGGCGATTACGGCGCGTCGCTTCCTCCGCGTGTTGCCCAGTTCCGCGCGGACCTGCGCATGATTGCCGGCCGCCTGGCGCGTTTCCTCGGCAGACCATGGTCGTTGCGTGTGGTGCGCGGCGTGACCGTGATTTGCCTGCGCACCTTCGCATTTCTGCTGGTCTCGGCCGTCATGTAGATGGGCCTGGCCTTGCCCATGGCATATTATTTTCACCGCGCCACCACCATCGGCCTGCCCGCCAATGTCGCGGTCGTTCCCCTCACGCAACTCCTCATGCCCGCGGCCATCCTGGCGATTTCCGTGGGGTATATCTCCCCCCTGCTCGCGAAACTTCCCGCCCTGCTCACCGCTTTCGCACTCCGAGCCATCACCGGAACCGTGCACGGATTGGGAAGCCTGCGCCTCGGCGATCTTCGCGTAGCCACTCCATCTCTCGGATTGATCGCCGCAGCTTCTGCTGCGTTGATCCTGGCGATGATTCTTGCGCGCCGTCGCGTGCGACTCGCAGTCATAGGACTGGTTGCGCTGTTGGCAGCATCCTTAGCTCTCGCCATCCTGTTAGTAATGCCCCAAGGCCGCACTTTGCTGATTGATGCCGGAGGCCCCATCTGGGGCGGTGCTTCGCAACTCGACTTCGGCGAAGACGTGGTCGCGCCTTACCTCTGGACGCGCCGTATCTCCCGCCTCGACGCCGTCGCGATTTCCCACGCCCACTCCGATCACATCGGAGGGATGGCTGCAGTGCTGAAAGATTTTCGCCCCAAAGAATTATGGGTCAGTCTTCTCCCACCAAGTCGAGCGCTGGATAACTTGATCGCTGAAGCGCACGTGCTCGGAATCAAAGTTATGCGTCATTGGGAGGGAGATGAATTCGATCTAGGCGGCGCGAAAGTGGACGTACTCTTCCCGCCGCGAGACTGGCCCGTCGGCCTCGAGCCCAAGAACAACGACTCCATGGTCCTGACGTCACTTACGGCGAGACTTCCGTGTTGTTGGAGGGCGACGCCGAGAAAGCTGTCGAGCGCCGCATCGCAGCCTTCACCCGCTGCACGCGGATCTCTTAAGAGTAGGCCATCACGGCAGCGCCACATCCACCACGCCAGAGATATTGGCGACGGTGAAGCCCACTTAAGCTGTGATCTCAGTTGGATTCCACACGTCGTTCGGCCTGCCGAAAGCCAACGTTCTCGCCCGCCTGCAAGCCGCCGGAGTCCACGTCTACCGCACCGATCTCAACCGCGTCGTCACCTGCTACCTCGATGGCCACTCCGTCACACCGTCGCTGCCGTTTATCCAGTAGTCTCGTCGTCATCCACTGCGTCCGCCGACTCGACTACCGCAGGCGACTGCCGGTATTCTGTGATCAGGCCGAGTGCCTTCTCCGCATCCTCTTCCCGCACCAAAATGATCATTCCCCCCAGCCCGGGAAACGCGTCTTGCAACAAACTGCCGGACTTCAGATCGTTCTCAATCCCCGCCGAATCCAGCAACCCCTTCACCACCATCGCCTCCGACTCCTGTTCGCTGTCAAACACCTTCACCAGCTTCTCATTTGGATTAGGCCGCCGTTCTGCCGCTGTTACATTCGACTGCTTTGCCATGGTGATCTCCAATTCCCGGGTCGGCCGCCAACCAGAGGGCGCGAACTCCGCATCCCTCAGATTCTAACTCTTCTCAGGGAGTTGTATTTGGGAGCTTCGGATCGTCCGGCTTGCCCTATATTCGCCACGCGGCCGACCGGTGATTTACAGTCAGTGGTTGGAATCTTTCGGTGCCGTCATCTCATGTTAAAGCCCCGCCGCAACACGACTCCCCTCCCGCTGGACGACACCTTCTTCCCGATCAAGCAACGTAAGCTTGTCCCACATGAATTCGTGCTCGACGCGATTGCTCCGCTGTCGCCCGAAACCCGCCCCATGTTCGGCTGCCTCGCAATTTATGTCCACGACAAGATTGTCCTCATCCTCCGCGACAAACCCACTCAGACCGCTGACAACGGAGTGTGGCTAGCCACCACTGAGGAGCACCACCAAAGCCTGCGCCTCGAGTTTCCCAATATGCGATCCATCCAGCTGTTGGGGAAGAATGTGACAGGCTGGCAGGTTCTTCCAGTCGATGCGCAGGATTTCGAGGAAGCTGCGCTCCATGCCTGCGACCTCGTCCTCGCCGACGATCCCCGAATCGGCAAAGTGCCGGCGTCTCGGCGAAGCTCGAAACCGGCGGCTAAGAAGGGGGCGAAATCGCCTAAGCGGACAAAGCCCGTCAGAATCTCCGTGAAATCTCGCGGGAAGAAATCTGGCCGCTGATCCCACTACACGTGGCGACCTGCTTGCCGTCTCCAAGAGGGCCCGGCACTTTCGGGCCGTTTTATTTCTGCTCCGATAGGCACAAGATGCTCAACAGAGCGGCGCAACGTCCGACTCCGTCGCAACATCGAATCTGTGGGCAAGAAAAGCTGTGGGGCAAAAAGGGATCACTATGAATTCTGGGGAACCATCAGATCATGAAAAACACTCATCTCTCGCCCGAGCGGAAGCCAATAAAAATGCGGCCGACGACGAAGCTCGAAGAATCCGCCGCTTGCAGCTGATGATCAGCATGGTTTCTTCCGTCATCAGTCAGGATTCCAGCCTCACCGTCGAAGAAGCCTCGGAACTCGCCGCCGGCGCCAAGCGCGCCGCCCTTGCCATGTTCCCCGACAAAGAACTCGCCTACGACCTTCTCTACAAACCCCGCCTGCAGCGCCTCCTGCGCGAACGCTTCCGCCTGCACTGATCTCCGGCTTGCCGAACATTCACGCGTACATTTTCGAATCTGAGACAGAACTAGAAATGCCGGCAATAACATAAGCGCCGGCCGTGTTGTGGGCAGCGCTTAAAATGCTGGCAGTACCGTGCAAGAGCGGCGCTTTAGCGCCGCGTTAAGCGTTGGAGATGATGCGGGCTTTAGCCCCCGTGGTCGCCTTACTCATCCGCCACGGAATTCCGCAGCGTCCCCACTCCTTCCACGCTGATCTCCATCACATCTCCCGCCACCACCGGTCCCACGCCCGCCGGCGTCCCCGTCGCAACCAGATCCCCCGCCAGCAATGTCATCGCCTGCGAGATAAAACGAATCACCACATCCAGCGGAAATATAAAATCCCTCGTATTCCCCGATTGCCGTACTGCGCCATTGACCCGCGTCTCCACCCCCACTCCCGCCCACGGATCAAGCCCATCCACCACCAGCGGGCCCACTGGACACGACGTATCGAAGCCCTTCGCCCGCGCCCACTGATCCTCTTTTCTCTGGACGTCGCGCATGGTGACGTCATTCAGGCAGGTGTAGCCGAGAATGTAAGGCCGCACATCCTCACCATCCGCCAGCAGATGGCACTTCTTTCCGATCACCACACAAAGCTCGCCTTCATAATCGACGCGCTGCGAAATTTTCGGCCGCTTCACAATCCCGCCCGGTGCCAGCAGCGCCGAGCTAGGCTTGAAGAACAACAGCGGCTCCGTAGGGACTTCGTTCCCCAGTTCTGCCGCATGTTCCCGATAGTTTCGCCCCACGCAGACAATCTTCGACGGCTGCGCCGGTGGCAGCAAAGTCGCCTCGTCCAATGCAATCGGTTCGATCCGGCGCGTCCGCAACCCCTCCACGTCGCCATCGGATTCTTCTGGCGCCGTCACCAGGATCCTCAAAATCGAATCGCGTCCCGCAACCGATTCGACTAGCCCATAATGAGCCTCTCCATTCAGTTGAAAGCGGCAGTATTTCATCGACATCTATCTAACCACGAGTAACGGAAATCACGCGAGAACTTTTCGTGAGCAATTAGGACCGTGGGTGGCGCTGCCCCCCACACTGCAAATTAGGATTTTGGGTGGCGCAACGTTTCAGCGCTGCGATTAGGCTCTGGGACAGGTGAGGGGTTTCGCCCCCGAGGTAACCTACGGCACGCTCTCGCTGGCTTTTTCCGACCTCGCACTCTCATTCCCGCGCTGATCAACCGCCGACACCGAATAGAAATAAGTCTTTCCCGCCACAACCCGCGAATCCCGAAACGCCGGCGTCTTCACCAGTTCCGAGTTCACCTTCACCGGCGCCGCACCGTCTTCGTGCCGGTAAACGTTGTAGCCGTCCAGGTCCGTATCCGCAACGGGAGTCCAGATCAAATCAATGAACGCCTGCTGCCCTGGCCCCGAAAACACCGCCTGCAATCCCGAGGGCACCGCTGGCGGGAATACGTCGTGCGCGAATACTTTCACCTCATGCGTGTCATCGCCTTCCACGTCAATTGCCGGTGTCCCCGCCATTTCGATCACGCTCACCACCATCCCTCGGTAAGAATATGTGTTCTCCCACTCGAAAGTTTGATCAAGAAACGAGGAGATGCCCCTATCCGCCGCTGTGTTGGAACCCGTGCTCGACAAGGCATCGCTCGCGCCAGCTCCCAGCGCGCACTTCGTAGCCTCCAGGTCAGCAATCTTGGTTTCGCTTGTGCTCGATTCCGGACGCCGGTAGATCCGGAACAGATATTTAGTATCGCGTTTTCTCCCTGCCGTGGCCGGACACTGCCACGAGATCAACACACCGGACGCCGTGGTTTGCGCAGAAAAATCGCCGAACGGCGGCAGCGTGGGCACCAGCGGCACGCGCGCCTGATTCGAAATCCCCGCTCCCCGGTTCGCTTTGTTCAGCACTTCCACCGCGTATGTGGCAAACTCTGTCGGATGTTCCTGCTCGAGTGCAGCCGGCAGCGTGTCCGTGAAGGTTGCGCTCAGCTTTTTCGCAGACCGCTTCTTCGCCTGCTCAAAATCCGCCGCCGGCGCGGCCTGTCCTACCTGCGTCCCACATTGCTTGAGCGCCCCCGCAACACTCCGGCAGATATCGGTTTTTCCCAGATAGCGCACGCTTTGCCGGTCCGTGGTACGCGCAGGGATCGTCCACGTCAGCGTCACCTTGTCGCCTTTCCTCGCAGCATGCAAGTCCGAAGGCGGCTTCGGCAACTCCAGCGAAGGCGCCTGCGGCGGCCCAATAGAGGCGCACCCCGCCATCCCAGCCACCGCACCTAGCAGCAACATTCCTCGAATGATTCTCATGCAGAAACAAAAGACTACATCAGTTCTTTGTGGCAGCTTCGCCGACGGTGTGGAGCGGACACTCTTGTCCGCTGCCTTCGACATGCCTGTGTCAGCCCCCAACCCCTGTCATTCCGACCGGAGCCGGAGCGTCAGCGACGGCGGAGTGGAGGAACTTGCTGTTTTGCCTGAACCTCTTCACGAAACACAGAATCCATTCGAACCCCGCTTACCACCACCGGACCGCCGCGGCACCGTGGAAGAGCGGCGCTCCAGCGCCGCCTAAATGCCCTGAATTGTTGCGGGCTTTAGCCCCTGAGGCGCCGCGCCGCCCTAACCCACCAATTCCCTCACCGCTTCCCGAAACACTTTGCTGTGATGGTCCACATCATCCTTCTCCGTCTGCGGCGACATCAACGCCATATTATGAAACGGCGTCAGCAGAATCCCGCGATTCATCGCGTACAAATGCATGAACCGCTCCAACTGGAAGTCCATCGCGTCATGCGCCTCCGTCCCATTCTTCGGAGCGCTGCCGGCAAACATATATTCGACCCGGCAGCCCAGACGCGTGACGTGCCACCGCAATTCCACCTCCGCAATCGCTTTGGCTACTCCCAAAGTCCAGCGCTCCGCCATCGGGATCATCCGATCGAACGCCTCTTTGGTTAGAACTTTCGTCAAAGTGGCGCGCATGGCCGCGAGTGACAACGCATTGCCCGCCAAAGTCCCGCCAATGCCGCCCACATCGCAGTCTTCCAGATTCTGCGCAGCAAGAATGCGGTCCGCAACTTCCTGTGAAAATCCGTAAGCGGCTCCCGGAATCCCTCCCCCAATGGCCTTCCCAAACACCAGCACATCCGGGTCCAGATTTTCCGCCCGCGTGTACCCGCCCGGCCCAGCACAGATCGTGTGCGTCTCATCAATGATCAGCAACGCGCCATGCTTACGCGTTAACTCGCGCAATGCCGCGTGATACCCCGGCTCCGGATGCACGATCCCCACATTTGTCATCGCCGGCTCCGCCAATACGCAAGCCACGTCTCCCGGAGCGAGCGCCCGCTCCAGCCCGGCAATGTCGTTGAACTCCACCACCTTGCTCGTGATCGCCGGATTCACCGGCGGGCCAATATTCCCTCGCCGCGCGTCCGCCCTGCCATTGCGATCGAGCGTAATAAACGTTTCATCCACCGTCCCGTGATAACACCAGTTAAACACCAGAATTTTCGCTCGTCCGGTAATCTGCCGCGCCAAACGAATTGAGAACCGATTCGCATCCGTCGCCGTCAGCGCAAACTGCCAGTAAGGTAAACCGAAACGCTTCTGCAACTCCTCCGCCACGAAGATGGAATCCTCGCCCGGTAACATCAACGTAATCCCGCGCCGCGCTTGCTCCTCCACTGCCTTCACCGTGGCAAACGGCGAATGCCCTGTCATCGCCCCCGTATCGCCCAAACAAAAGTCCGTATAACGATGCCCATCCACATCAAGAAAATGCGCCCCCTGCGCCTCCCGCACAAACGGCGGAAACGCCCCCGCCCACTTCACCATCCAGTTCATCGGAACGCCCGCCAGCAGCGACTTCCGCGCCCGCTCAAACAACGCCTTCGACTTAGGCCGATCCTCCACAAACTTCTTCTGCTCGCGTTGCATCAGTGACTGCAGCCGCCCACGATCAATGGTTTTCATAGTGTGATCGACGGCAGAATACCAGACAGTGCGGGAACCAGATAGCCCGTGTGGGACGAGCACTCCTGTCCGTCAAACGCCTGCAGCATAACCGGCCCCGCGGGAATCGGGCAGAACGCGGAAGAGCCTGGGATCTTGGGTGGCGCAGCGCTTCCAGCGCTGCGATAAGCGCAGTGCAAGACTCAGGGCTTTTAGCCCCTGAGGTGCATTAGTCCACTCCTCGGCACGAATACCAGATCGCTTGATTCCGATGGCTCACCTCTTGAGTTCGGCCGACGCAGTAACGTGGAAGAGCGGCGCTTCAGCGGCCTGCCCTGAGTGAAGTCGAACGGGCTGCGTAAAGCGGCCGGCTCAATGCGGGCTTTAGCCCCTCGGGTACGCGCCGCCCGCACCCGACCCCCGCTTATGGTGAAGACGCAGACCGGGACCATCAAACCTCAGCCCCGGCAGGGCGGCAGAGGATAGCCCCGGACGTAAGTCCGGGATAAGCCCCAAGAAATAGGAACTGAGTCATGTAGGGACGGCAGAAGCTTTCAGTTAAGGCTTAGCGCCTCGCCCGATCTTGGCCGTCCAGCACTGATAGGCGGTTGCCCTCGCCACGACCGACGATAATCCCGTGAAAGAGAGGCGCTTCAGCGCCGCGTAAAGCAGTCGGCTCAATGCGGGCTTTAGCCCCTGTGGTAGTTACAGAATGTACCGCGACAAATCCTGATCCTTCACAATGTCCGCAAGCATCTTGCGCACATAATCAGCATCCACGGTCACGTGCTCGCCTTTTCTCTCCGGGGCATCGAAGCTCAGTTCGTCGAGCACCCGTTCCATGATGGTATGCAGCCGCCGCGCTCCAATATTCTCCGTGCTCTCATTCACCCGAAATGCAAAGTGCGCAATTTCCTGCAGCGCCTCCGGCGTAAATTCCAACTTTACCCCTTCTGTTTCGAGCAGCGCCGTATACTGCTTCACCAGTGACGATTTCGGCTCGGTAAGGATGCGCACGAAATCTTCCATCGTCAGTGACTGCAGTTCCACGCGAATCGGAAACCGTCCCTGCAACTCCGGGATCAAATCGCTCGGCTTCGAAACGTGAAACGCCCCAGCCGCGATAAACAAAATGTGATCCGTCCGCACCATCCCATAGCGCGTGTTCACCGTCGTCCCTTCCACAATCGGAAGAATGTCGCGCTGCACCCCTTCGCGCGAAACGTCCGGACCATGCCCACCTTCGCGCCCCGCGATCTTGTCGATCTCATCCAGAAACACGATCCCCGAATTCTCCACACGATCAATGGAAATGCGCGTCACCTGATCCATATCGATCAGTCTCTGCTCTTCTTCCTGAATCAAATATTCGAACGCCTCATTCACTTTCATCTTCCGCTTCTTGGTTCGCGCACCGAAGATGTTGGGCAGCATATCCTTGATATTGATATCCATCTCCTCGACGCCCTGATTCGTCATGATTTCGAAGGATGGAAAATTCCGCTCTCGCACATCGATCTCAACCTGCCGCTCGTCAAGTTTGCCTTCGCGCAGTTGTTGCCGCAGTTTCTCGCGCGTCCGCGAAGAAGATTCAGTCAAGGCAGTATTACCATCGATCACCACTCCGCCCGCAGTGGTCGCTTCGGCAGGCCGCGCCGGTGGAGACGCCGGCAGAAGAATGTCGAGCAGCCGTTCCTCCGCGTTAAGCTCCGCCTTGTCCGCAACATCTTCCAGCTTCTCTTCGCGCACATTATCGATAGCAATCTCCACCAGATCCCGCACCATCGACTCCACATCCCGTCCCACATACCCAACTTCAGTAAACTTCGAAGCTTCCACTTTCAAAAACGGAGAATTCGCCAGCTTCGCCAGCCTCCGCGCAATTTCCGTCTTTCCCACCCCCGTCGGCCCTATCATAATTATATTTTTGGGGATGATTTCTTCGGCTAGGTCGGGGGTTAGTTTTTGGCGACGGGTGCGGTTGCGCAGGGCGATGGCGACGGCGCGTTTGGCGTTCTTCTGACCGATCACGTGTTTGTCGAGTTCGACGACGATCTCGCGCGGAGTGAGTTCATCGAGTGCGAGTTGTTCTTCTTCGGCGCTGCTGGGTAAGTAAATTGCCATAACTTAGAGTTCTTCGATGGTTACCACGTCATTGGTATAGATGCACATCTTGCCGGCAATCTTCATGGCTTCTTCGGCGATCTGGCGGGCGGTTAGTTGCGTGTGTTCGGCCAGCGCCTGGGCTGCGGCGTGGGCGTAGGGTCCGCCGCTGCCGATCGCCGCTACGCCGCCATCGGGCTCGATCACATCGCCTTGTCCACTCAGCAGGAACGTCTGCTCTTTGTCGCTCACCAGCAGCAATGCTTCCAAGTGGCGCAGGTATTTATCGGTGCGCCAATCTTTTGCCAGTTCGACGGCGCCACGTCCCAGGTTGCCGTGATATTGCTCCAGCTTCGATTCGAAGCGGCTGAAAAGTGTGAAGGCGTCGGCGGTGGAACCGGCGAATCCCGCGAGGATTTTGTCGTTGTACAGGCGGCGGATCTTCTTCGCCGTATGTTTAATGACGGACTCGCCGAGCGTAACCTGGCCGTCGCCGGCAAGAACCACGCTGCCGTTGCGGCGGATGGATAAAACTGTTGTGGATCGGATCAGGCGCTTCGTCGACATGGTCGCAATTCTTCATTATAGCAGCGCAAAAGCCTCGGCTATGCGAAGTCGGATTCAGGATGACGATCAGCACGGTCCGACGCCGGACGTACAGCGCGCGCAATACTAGCGAGGGTTTGGCGGGAGGCGTAGAGTGAAGCGTTAAAAACTCTTGTGCGAGGTGCGGGCGTGAAGCTTCTGGTGATCGGTTCGGGCATGATGGGTTCGGCGGCGGCGTTCGACATGGCGCGGCAATCGCAGGTGGAGTCCGTTTCACTTGCCGATAGCGACCTGAAACGGGCTCGCGAAGTAGCGGCGCGGGTCAACAAGATTACCGGCGACAAGAAAGTCCGCGCGGTTGCACTCGACGCCAGCCGTGAGAGGGCCACGGCCAAGATTATGCGCGGGCATGACGGTGCGCTCTCCGCAGTCCCCTACCGTTTGAACCTTGGACTGGCGAAAGCCGCCATCGAAGCGCGCTGCCACTTTGCCGATCTCGGGGGTAACAATACCGTGGTTCGCCAGGAACTGGCGCTGGGCAGCAAAGCAGAGAAACGCGATGTGGCCCTCGCTCCGGATTGTGGGCTTTCTCCGGGCATGGCTTCCATCCTGGGTGGAGAGCTGGTGCGCCGGCTGGGCGGCCGCGCCGATGCGCTGAAACTCTACGTGGGCGGGCTGCCCGAAAAACCCATGCCGCCGTTCCACTACCAGCTGGTTTTCTCGGTGGAAGGCTTGATCAACGAGTACGTGGAACCGGCGCGTATTCTGCGCAAAGGCAAGCTGGTCACAGTGGAGCCGCTCACCGAGCCCGAGGAATTTCACATGCCGGGATTCGCGCCGTTGATTGCCTTCCAAACTTCCGGGGGCACGTCGACGTTGCCGGAAACTTTCGAAGGGAGAGTGGGCGAGTGTTTCGAGAAAACGCTGCGCTATCCCGGCCATTACGATCTGCTGTGCGAACTGAAGGCGCTCGGGCTTTTCTCCAGCGACAAGATGCGGGTGAACGGAATCGAGATTACGCCAAGAGCGGTGATGTCAAAAATCTTTGAGGGGAAATTTGCGGGGAAGGGGCCGGATGTGTGCATTATGCGGCTGGAAGCGCACGAGTCGCTGCGTTCGCCGGGCGTGCGCGGGTTGCTGGGCGGACGACTCAAGGGCCGCGTCGCCGCCTTTACCCTGGTCGACCACTACGACGCCAAGACGGACATGAGCGCCATGATGCGGACCACCGCATTTCCGGCGTCGATCGTCATACAAATGCTGGCTTCGGGAGCGATCGCGAAGCGCGGGGGCGTGCTGCAGGAACGGGATGTTCCCGCCGACCTGTTTCTGGAGGAGATGTCGAAACGCGGAATCCATGTGCAGTACAGCCTGGAGTAAATGCAGATCAAAGGGCAGCGCACAGGAGTGTCCGCTTTGCACGGAGCCTGTTATCTCGGGACTCCACGCGAAAAGTTGTCATAGGCGGAAACTACACGATTGAAGCTAAGTTGCCCACGGGACGGGACTCCATTGATAGAGGGAGGCGTCCGCCGCCGCTGCCGTGACAAGGCCGTCGACGTGATGGTGGGTAAGCGGTTCAAGGCGGATGTGCTTGCCTGACAGCGCGGGACTCTCTATCGCCATAATCTTCAGTATGCAAGGCGTGCCCGGGCGGTCGCAATGGAAATGCCGCGGAGTGTCCGCTGCACAGAGTTCGTCTCGAAGGTCGAGATAACAGCAGGTCCCTCCACTGCGCGGTCGCTGGCGCTCCCGCTCCGGATGACATGTCATTGGCTAGTGTCGACCCCTACGCCCCCACCGTCTGTGCGCTGGGCTTCGCTGCCAGCAGTTGCCGCAGGACGTACTGCAGGATGCCGCCGTTGGCGTAGTAGAGGGCTTCTTGCGGCGTATCGATGCGGACCAGGGCGTTGAATTCGGTTGTCTTGCCATTGGCCGTGGCGCGGACTTTTGCCTGACGTCCAGCGGCAAAGTGTTCGACTACGTCGCGGATGCTGGTGATCTCGAAGACTTCCTCGCCGGTCAGCTTGAGCGATTCCTCGTTTTGGCCTGCGAGGAACTGCAGGGGAAGGACTCCCATGCCGACCAGGTTCGAGCGGTGAATGCGCTCATAGCTCTCGGCGATGACGGCGTGAACGCCCAGCAGACGCGGGCCTTTGGCCGCCCAGTCGCGGGAGGAGCCGGAGCCGTATTCTTTTCCGGCGAGAATGATGAGCGGTGTGCGGTCGGCCTGATATTTCTGGGAAGCGTCGAAGATTGACATTTCCTGGTTGGTGGGGAGATGGCGGGTGAAGCCGCCTTCCACGTTGACCAGTTTGTTGCGCAGGCGGACGTTGGCGAAGGTGCCGCGGACCATGACTTCGTGGTTGCCGCGGCGCGAGCCGTAGGAGTTGAAGTCGGCGGGCTTGACGCCGTGCTCCTGCAGATATTTTCCGGCGGGACCGTCTTTCTTGATGGAGCCGGCGGGAGAGATGTGGTCGGTGGTAACGCTGTCGCCGAGCACGGCCAGCACGCGCGCGCCGGTGATCTCTTCGACGGGGGAAGGCTGGAGATTCATGTCGTCGAAGTAGGGGGCGCGGCGGATGTAGGTGGAATCTTTCTCCCAGGCGTAGGTCTGGCCTTTGGGAACGGAGAGACCGCGCCAGCGCTCGTCGCCCTGGAAGACGTCGGCATAGCTTTTCGAAAACATTTCGGCGGTGACCGACTGCTGAATCGCCTCTTCCACTTCGCGCTGCGTGGGCCAGAGGTCGGCGAGGTACACGGGTTGGCCGTCTTTGCCTTTGCCGATGGCGTCTTTGCGGAGATCGGTGTCGATGCGTCCGGCGAGCGCGAAGGCGACCACCAGCGGCGGCGACATGAGATAGTTGGCGCGGACTTCGGAGTTGATGCGGCCTTCGAAGTTGCGATTGCCGGAGAGGACGGAGGCGACGACGAGATCTTTTTCGTCGATGGCTTTGGAGACCTCGTCCGGCAGCGGTCCGGAGTTGCCGATGCAAGTTGTGCAGCCGTAGCCGACGATGTGGAATTTTAATTTCTCGAGATACGGCGTGAGGCCGGCGTTCTCCAGATAATCGCGGACGACTTTCGATCCGGGAGCGAGCGAAGTTTTCACCCAGGGCGGGACGGACAGGCCTTTCTCTACGGCCTTCTTGGCGAGCAAGCCGGCGCCGATCATCACAGACGGGTTCGAGGTGTTGGTGCATGACGTGATCGCCGCGATCACTACGCTGCCGTGTTTGAGTGAATTCTTTACGTTCGCTGGGACATGCTCGTGCACGTTGGGATTTTCGAGGCCAATGGCGGTGGGGCTGCCGCCTTCCTGCTCCCAGCGCGCGGAGTTCGCGGCTGGCGCGGCCGTTTTGGCAGCGGACTTCGGCTTCATCAGCGACGGCAATGCTTTCTGGAAAGAGGTTCCTGCTTGGGAAAGCACGACGCGATCTTGCGGACGCTTGGGGCCGGCGATGCTGGGCTCGACGGTCGCAAGATCGAGGGTGAGCAGTTCGGAGTATTCGGCATCGGGAGTTTTCTCGTCGTGGAAAAGTCCCTGCTCGCGGCAGTAGGCTTCGACCAGAGCGATTTGCTCGGCGGTGCGGCCGCTGAGTTTCAGATACTTCAGGCTTTCTTTGTCGACGGGGAAGATGCCGCAGGTGGCGCCGTATTCGGGCGACATGTTGGCGATGGTGGCCCGGTCGGCGAGCGGAAGATCGCGGAGGCCGGGACCGAAGTACTCAACAAATTTTCCGACAACGCCGTGCTTGCGCAACATCTCGGTAATGGTGAGAACGAGATCGGTGGCGGTAGCGCCTTCACGCAGGCGTCCGGTGAGCCTCACGCCCACAACCAGCGGAATCAGCATGGAGACGGGCTGTCCGAGCATGGCGGCTTCGGCCTCGATGCCGCCGACTCCCCATCCCAGAACGCCGAGGCCGTTGATCATTGTGGTGTGACTGTCGGTGCCTACGAGGGTGTCGGGATAGGCGGTGCGGTGACCATCTGATTCGTGGACGAAGACTACGCGAGCTAGATATTCGAGATTGACTTGGTGGACGATGCCGGTGTCGGGAGGGACGATGGCGAGGTTGTGGAATCCGGTCTGGCCCCAGCGGAGGAACGAGTATCGTTCTTTGTTGCGTTGGAATTCGAGGAGGGCATTCATGTCGAAGGCGCTAGCGGTGCCGAATTCGTCGACTTGGACGGAATGATCGATTACGAGTTCGACGGGCTGCAGAGGATTGATCAGCGCGGGGTCGCCGCCGAGGTGCTGCATGGCGTCGCGCATGGCGGCGAGATCGACGACGCAGGGGACGCCGGTGAAATCCTGGAGTAGGACGCGGCTGGGGGTGAAGGCGATTTCCTTGTCGGGCTTGGAATTCCTATTCCATGCGGCGAGAGCGCGCACGTCCTCCTTCTTGACGTTGCGTCCGTCTTCGGTGCGGAGAAGGTTCTCGAGGAGGATGCGAAGAGAGTACGGGAGATGTTTGGTGGAGATGCCTTGCTGGTCGAGAGCGTCGAGGTGGTAGATATCGTATTCCTTGTTGCCGACCTGGAGAGAGGAGCGGGCTTTGAAGCTGTTTAAGGACATGATGGCCCTCCTGATGAAAGATGCCGCGAGACGGCTGGCGCCGCGCGGCGGGCTGGAGCGAATACCGCAACCAATGAGTTTAGTCGTTTTGGCGCGGATTGCGTAGGGGGGAGAATTCCGTGCAAGAGAGCCCAAATTGCATAGGTCCTTCGTCGCGAGGCGCCCGCTTTGCGAGCAACTCCGCTTCCTCAGGATGACAATTCGATCGTCCAATCTCGGTGAATTGGTTACGTCAGCGTCGCTCTCGCACGCTTGCGGCGACGGAGATACCCGCGCAGCAACATCCCGAAAGCAACCAGCACTGCAATCAAGAGAAAACCCAAGGCCAGCAGAATTCGCGTTTGGCTATAGAGCACGAAGACACCGTTCTGGGTATAGAAGCCGTTGAAGCTGCTCACAATTGCGGGCAAGGCGAGAAGGTCCTGCTTGGTTAGCTGCAGGACGTTCTCCCGTGGATGGTAATGAGAGCCGAGAGGGAGCATCTTGCCATCGGTATCGAGTTCGATGTGGCCACCGAGGACATAGCTAACGGGACGATTTCTGATGAAATCTGCAACTCGGTTGGCGCTTGCCAGATCGGCTTGGGCGTCATCGATGATGAGGCGTCCGGGCAGGAAGAAATCACCGGAGAAGAATAGTCCGGTCTGGCGATCGTAATACGAGACATGGGATGGGTAATGGCCGGGGGTCGGAATCACGTCGATGGTTCGATCGCCGAGATCCAGTTGAGCGACGCCGTTCGGCCAATCCGGGAGGCCAAAGTATTTCCGGACATGAGCGAGGTCGGCGGGAACAATTTCGACATGTGGTAGAGGCTGGAATTGCGAGTCGCCGAGGCGATGATCGAGGTGACCGTGGGTGTGCACCACGATGAGCGGTATCTTCAATTGGCCGTCTGACTTGTCTGTGCGGGCAGCAGAGCTATTACCGTCTGCGCCAAGAGCATCAGCTTGGGATCCGCGACATCGCCGGTATCGATGAGGAGAGCTTTGGAGGAGCCCACCGGCAGATACATAAAGGGGGCTTCGGCGGTGGAGCATGGGTTCTCGCGGAGGATAAAAATCTCGGCGTTGTAGGGATGAACTTGAATTGGAGGCTGCGGGTTCGCGACGCAATTGGATACGCCCTCGTTCCAGTGAACGTCCATCGATCCGTGTACAAGCTGCGCAAGAGCGGGAGACGACGCGAAGAGCCACACGATAGCCAGCAAGCTGCAAAGTAGAGCCGTGAGAGCGTTCACCGCAGTATGTTCTGAGCGCTGCAAAACTAAGCCTCCTTCGTATCCAGCAGTATTGAATCCAGGGTGCGCAGCCAAAGGTTGACGGCGCGGTCCAGGCGCTTGCGGTCGCGGGTAGCGCAGTAGTCCAGCATGAAGCCTCGTAGGCCAGCCAGGAGGACAGTGGCGAAGGCGCGCGCCTGTTTGCGCTTGTAGCCTTCACGGTGGAGCGGAGAGGCCACGAACTTCAACCAGTCCTCGATGGTGGAGCGCAGGAAGTCTTTGTAGAGCTTGGGGTGACGCAACGCGAGTCCGTAGGCCTCGAAGAAAAGACGGAAAAGCGGTTCGCAATCGGGTGCGCTCATGTGTTTCCAAATGGTGCAGCAAGCCTGCTCGAACGTGGCAGCCTGCATCTGGCCGTAGGTGGCGCGCTGACGCTGCCGGATCTCCGCCAGCACTTCGACCACCATTTTTTCTCTTGAGCCGAAGTAGTAGAGCAGAACACGAGGACTGGAGCCTATGGCCTTGGCCAGGGGCCTAAGCGAGAGGTCAGAGAGGCCATGCCTCACCAGATATTGGACGATGGCGTTGCACAATTCGCCGGGCCGCTTTTTATTCGCTGTTCGACTCACATATTGAGGCTATCATATTTGAAACAATCGTTTCAATTATAATCAAAAACAAAAGTTTGATATTGAAAAAGACGGAACGGGCGCGTTCTTAGTGCGCGGCGATCCAGACTTGATAGGCGACTACCGCCATCATGAATAAGAGATAGATGCGGAGCGACCAAAGGACGATGAGTTCGGGGCGGTTGAGATGGCGGCGGGGGATGTGGTGCTTTTTGGCGCCAACGAGTTGATCGTGTTCGAGGGAGGATAGAACCAGGCTTTCGTCGGCGGAGGAGATGGTGGGCGGAGTGTTATCGATTCTTTTTGTCATCATGCAGTTCTCCTACTTGGTCGAGGCGGGCATTCGTTGAGCTCCAAGCGAAAGCAGGTTCCTCGGGCCAGAAACAAGGCCTTCGGAATGACAAATGTGAAGGCTTGCCGGAATCTGATTCAGGGATGGGGGTGAGAAACCGTCGAGCTTTGCTCGACTGGACAGCCGGGGGCGGCTGTCCCCACATGGATTATTGCTCAAGGCTACTTTCCTCCTAGGGCGGCGAAGATGTTGGGGGCGATGATGCTGATGCCGAAAAAGATGCCGGCTGCGGTCAAGACGAATACGACTCCGGTGGACAGGATGTTTGCCCAGAGCGGACTGACCAGGTCGCCCATAATTTCTTTATCGTTCACCAGCATGAACAGAAAGACCAGTGCCGGGGGCATGGCGAGAACCGCGACTACGTTTACGAGCAGAACTACATAGACCAACGGCAGGCCTGGGACTAGAACGATGGCCGCGGCAGCCATGGCGCATAGAGTGAGCACGGCGTAGAACGACTTGCCTTCTCCCATGGGGACATTGAGGCTGTGTGGTTTGTGGGTGACCTCTCCGTAGGCGTACGCCGAAGATGTGGAGATGGTGATGGCGGCGACGATGCCGGCTTCGACCATGCCGAGGGCGAAGAGGGACGCGCCGAAGCGGCCGATCAGCGGTTGAAGAGCCTGCGCGAATTCGGCTGCCTGGAAATTGTCGGCGGTCATTTGATGAGCGAACAACGGGGCGGTCGCCAGAATGGTTGCGATAGCAGCGGCGGTTGCCAATGTAGCTCCGATCACGGTGTCGGCACGGCCGAAGCGGATGTCTTTGGTGGTCATGCCCTTGTCGACGGTGGCGCTCTGCTGGAAGAAAAGCATCCAGGGAGTAACGGTGGCGCCGATATTGGCGAGGAGGATCAGGAGAGTGTCTTTGTTGAAACCGGGGAGCGGTTGCCAGGTAATGAATGCGCGGCCCACCGAGTGCCAACTGGGGTGAGTCATGAGCGCGACGGGAATGAAGACCAGGTTGAAGGCAGCGGCGGCGAGAGTGATGCGTTCCCAGGTCCAATAGCGGTGACTCATCAGGGCGGCGTAGAGGATGACTAGGGCGATGAGGATTGCGATCCAAGGGCGGACGCCGAAGAAACCGAGGCCGGCGCGGATAGCGATGAACTCCGTGATGAGGGTGAGGAAGTTGCCGACGCCCAGGTCGATCATGGAGAACCATCCCCAGAAGGGGCCGAAGCGATCGAAGATGAGTTCGGCGTGGCCGCGATGGGTAGCGGCACCAAGGCGAACGGTCATCTCCTGGACGACGATGGCCATGCAGAAGGTCAGGACGACGAAGGGAATAAAGAATCCGATACCGAACTTGGCACCGGTAGCGGCGTAGGCGAGCATGCTGGGTCCGTCATTCTCTCCGAGCATGACGAGTACGCCGGGGCCGACGAGTAACCACAGAAGACGGGCCTTGGAAGAAAAGCCGCGCTGGGCGCGGGCAGCGGAGACGCGGACACGATCATGGGCGCGGTCGATATCCTCGTGAGTAATTACGACGACTTCGTCTCCGTTTTGGGTGGCGACCGGCTTCATCGGTTGGAACTTGCAGTGTGCAGTTAATCTCCTCCGATGTGGTTCGGCGGGTAGCCCCCAGCAGAGATTAGCGCAAGTATACACGAAGAAATAAACTATAGTTAAGGAGTTTTGCGATGGGACATCGACCTCAGGGGCTAAAGCCCGCAATCCTTATGCGAATCTGACGCGGCCCTAACTAAAGGGCCGCTCTTCCACGGTTGCGCAGGCGTCTTGGGCGGAGTTGGGCCGGATACGTGAAGCCGTGGGCTGCTCGTGCCCTGGATGTGTGGTGCTGAAAATCCCGTCCACGCAGATAGCACCGCTGGGGTAGGGATCCTTCGACTTCGCAGATGGGTAGCTCCACGTCCCATCTGCTTCGCTCAGGATGACAGGGATTATTTGGCGCTGCGGGCGTCCGACTGGGAGAGCCAGACGCGTTCGGCTGCCGCACGGCCGAGGGACACGCTGCCGGAGGTGGTGGAGAGAGTGAGGGTCTGGTCATAGTTGCGTTCGAGGATGCGCAGCTTTGCGGCGGGACGGATGCCGCGGGCTTCGAGGAACTCGAGCAGGCGGCGGTCGCGCTCATAAATTCCGCTGACGGTATAGGCGGCTCCAGGTTGAGCATCGGCGAGCAGGAGCAGTCCGCGGTGACGGCGACTGGCGGGGCTTTCCATCTCGCTCATATTGCCATGAGGGCAGACGCCTCCCTTGCCGAGTTTGGCGAGGAGCTTGGCTTCGAAGTCGGGGGAGACGGCGTGCTCAAGGCGCTCGGCTTCGTCGTGTACCTTCCACCATTCCATGCCAAAAAGCTCGGCCAGCATGCGTTCGATGAGGTGATGACGGAGTGTCAGTTTCCGCGCGATCTTGCGGCCAGCGGCGGTGAGGCCGACGTGGCCGTCGCTCTGGACGCGAACGAGGGCGTCTTTCTTCAAGCGGCGCACCGCCATGGTGACAGCGGGGGCTGAAACCTTCAGCCAGTCGGCGAGGCGGGCGGAGATGACGGATTCTCCTTCGCTTTCGGCCTCGAGGATGGCTTTGAGATAGTCTTCCTTAGAGACGGTGATCATTGGGGAGATTATACGACGAGGTTAAGCGCGGTTAACGGCATGATGGGAGTTCTTCTCTGTGTCTCCATGGTGACATGAGGTGCGTTTGACAGCATTCCTGGTCTACCCTAACCTTGACTTTCTCCGGCTATGAGAATTCTGGTTCTGGGTAACGGTGGACGCGAGCACGCGCTGGTATGGAAGCTGCGGCAGTCACCGCGCGTTTCGAAGATGTACTGCGCACCGGGTAATGGAGGGATTGTGGACGAGGCAGAGTGCCTGCCGGTCGACTTGAAGAGTCTCGATTCGATCTTGACTTTGGGGCAGCAAGTGCGGCCCGATCTTACGGTGGTTGGTCCTGAGTTGCCGCTTATGTTGGGCGTGGTAGACGAATTCACGCGACGAGGGTGGCCGGTGTTCGGGCCGACGAAGGCGGCGGCGCAGCTGGAATCGAGCAAGAGCTTCGCGAAAGAATTCCTGCAGCGGCATCGGATACCGACAGCTGCGTATGCGATCTGCGATTCGGTGGATGAGGTTCGCGAAGCATTATCCCATTTTCACTTGCCGGTGGTGGTGAAGGCTGATGGATTGGCGGCGGGCAAGGGTGTGGTGATCGCGGCGAGCAAAGAGGAAGCTGCAAGCGTTGCGGCCGAGATGTTCAGTGGCAAGATGGTGGGCGACGCTGGCGCGCGGGTGGTGCTGGAAGAATGTTTGAAAGGCGACGAACTTTCTTTTCTGGTGTTGAGCGATGGGGAGCGGGTTGCGCCGCTGGTGGCAGCGCAGGATCACAAGCGCGTAGGCGCCGGCGACACCGGGCCGAATACGGGCGGCATGGGCGCTTATTCGACTGCCGACATTGTCGATGACACGATGCGAGATTGGCTGGTGCATCACATTGCGAAGCCGGTGGTGGAGGGCATGAAGGCGGAGGGCGCGGAATATAAGGGCATTCTTTATTGCGGGCTGATGATGACGGCGCGCGGTCCGATGGTGCTGGAGTTTAATTGCAGATTTGGGGATCCGGAGACGCAACCGATTCTGATGCGGCTGGAGAGCGATCTGGTGGACGCGCTGGAGGCGTCGATTGAGGGGCGGGTGAGCGAAGGCGACTTCAAGTGGTCAACGGATGCGTCGGTGTGCGTGGTGATGGCTTCGGGAGGATATCCGGGGACGTTTGAGATGGGGAAGAAGATTTCGGGACTTGACGAGGCTGCGGCGGTTGATGGAGTGAAGGTGTTTCATGCGGGGACGTCGAAGCGAGACGGGGAATTTTATACCGCTGGCGGGCGAGTGCTCGGGGTGTCGGCGCGGGCGACGGAGTTGGAGACGGCGCTGCAGCGGGTGTACCAGGCCTGTGGGAAGATCGGGTTCGACGGGGCGCATTATCGCAGGGACATTGCGGGTAGGGCGATGAAGAGGTAGTGTTTGCGGGAGTGCGGGATATTGCATCTGAGGGATCGCGGTAAAAAATTCCTATCAGGGCCGTAGCTTCCGTTGAGCGAATAGGGATCCTGCGACTGCGGTTATGCTTCGTTTCACGAAGCACAACCTCCGCTCAGGATGACAAGTGACACGGAAATTGTCTCTAAGGGGGTACATGAGTAAGGTGCAGGTTTCCATCGTGATGGGGAGTGATTCTGATCTCGAGATCATGCGCGAGGCCGGGAAAGCGCTGGATGAATTTGGGATTGCTTATGAGATCGACGTTACTTCGGCGCACCGGTCGCCGGAGCGTACAGCAGATTTCGCGCGGAAGGCTGCGGGGCGCGGGATTCGGGTGATCATTGCGGGAGCTGGAGGGGCGGCGCATCTGGCGGGCGCGATTGCGGCGCACACTACGCTGCCGGTGATCGGAGTGCCGATTCCTTCGACGTCGTTGCAGGGGATGGATTCGTTGCTGGCAACGGTGCAGATGCCGGCGGGTATTCCGGTGGCGACGGTGGCCATCGGAAAGCCCGGGGCGATCAATGCCGGCATTCTGGCGACGCAGATTATTGCGTTGGGTGATGCGGCGATCGCGAAGAAGTTGGAGGTTCACAAGGAAAAGCTGGCACGGGGTGTGGAGGAGAAGTCGAAGAAGTTGAGGACTTCAGTGGGCGGCTAGCTAGGTTTTTATTTGGGGCGAACGGACCGACCGCATCGGTTTTCTCGCGAAAGGTGAGAGATTTTCAAGGAATCGCCGAATCTGATCACGGTCCGGCTCAGAAATCTCGAGGAAGTGCAATCCGATTCCCATGCCCGGCGTTTGATGTGCAACCTGGGCAGTGGCCCAAGCCTTGGTTTGTCCGAGCCAGATGCCAACCTTTAGCTTCGTTCCTGGTTCCAGAGGGATCGGCATCTCAACGTAGCAGCCGGTAAGGCTGAGATCCGCTACGGTACCCCAAAAAGAGGCACCCCCGTTCACATGGACCTCGATCGAATTTTGGCAACGGAAGCGGGGACTCTTGCGGAGTTCGATACTTGCCAGCTGGTAGTCATCGACGGCGTCCGGGGGCAGAGGGAAGTCCCAGAGTGATTTTTCCGGGGCGATGTTGAGCAAGCCTACGTGGCGGGCTTTTGGAGTTCCGGGTCGACCGATCCACTTCACCCGGAAGTGCACTCGATTCTTGCCGTAAGTGAGACCGATAATCTCGTCGAGGGGAAGTTCGGGGCGAACGTCGGCCAAGTCTGTCCCGTTCCGGCTGATGTTGGCAGTGAGGACCTTCTCTGAAAAGACCTGACCGCGGTTGTCGGTGCCGAAAATACGTACCGGGACTGCGATTTGCTTTCGGGGCTGGCTACGCCTGCCCATCAGTACCAGCAACCTCCGTTATGTTCATGGTAAGAGGAGGTTTGAGGATCAACCGGTTGAATACAGAATAGCGAGTGTTGGAAAACTTCTCAACAATCCAAAGTTTGCGTGCATAAGGTACGCAAGGGTGCTAAAGAGGCGCGGCCATTTAAAGCTGGAGTCCCTTTAGATACTCGCGAAATGGTTCCCCTAAATCTTCCCGCTTGAGGGCGAACTCTACCGTGGCTTTCAGGAAGCCCAGTTTGTCTCCGGTGTCGTGGCGGCGGCCTTCGTAGACGTAGGCGTACATTTTTTCTTTCTGCAGGAGCAGGCGCATGCCGTCGGTGAGTTGGAGTTCTCCGCCCGTGCCGGTGGGGGTGTTGGCGAGGCAGTCGAAAATTCCCGGAGTGAGGATGTAGCGGCCGATGATGGCTAGATTTGAGGGCGCCTCTTCGGGCTTGGGCTTCTCCACCATGTTCTTGATTTCGAACAGGCGATCGCCGAAGCGGCTGTCGACGGGCTTCACGTCGAGGACGCCGTAGGAAGAAATCATTTTGCCTTCGATGATCTGAGTCGCGAGTACCGAGCACTGGGTCTGATCGAAGACTTCGACCATCTGCTTGAGGCATGGGACCTTGGCGTCGATGACGTCATCAGCGAGGAGCACGGCGAAGGGTTCGTTGCCGACGAGTTCGCGGGCCATCAGGACGGCGTGGCCGAGGCCGAGAGCTTCCTTCTGGCGGACATAGGCAACGTGAATCATGTCGGAGATGGAACGCACGATCTTGAGCAGGTCAGTTTTCTTGCGCTGCTCGAGCATTGTCTCCAACTCGTAGCTGACGTCGAAATGGTCTTCGATCGCCTGCTTGCCGCGGCCGGTGATGATGAGAATCTGGTCGCAGCCGGAGGCCATGGCTTCTTCGACTCCGTACTGGATGATGGGCTTATCGACCAGAGGGAGCATCTCTTTGGGCTGGGCTTTGGTTGCGGGCAGGAAGCGAGTGCCGAGGCCAGCGGCGGGGAATACGGCTTTGCGGACTTTCATGGTCATAGAGGCGGTCGTGCGCTGTCAGTTGTTCTGTAACGAACTGCTGATTCTATCTTACGGTTCGGAGATCGACCTAGGTGGAACTTGAACCTAGGCTGAAGCCCACATTAGTTCTGTGCGCGTTACGCGGCGCTGAAGCGCCGCTCTTCCACGTTACTGCCGGCATTCCCGAGTTCTGCAACAGCCAGTAAAGGCATGACTTCGTTTGCAAATGAATCACTTAATCGGATCGTACTTCTGATGCGGTTTCGGTGCTCGCCAATTCCTCTAATACTGACCGAAGTGTGCGCAGTACTTCTTCCGCGGCCGCGGCTTTCAAGACAAATTTCAGCATGCCGTCTGGGGTGAACTGTGTGCCGCGCTGGGCGGAGACGAAGCGGGCCAACTGCTCCGGGTCCACAGCGGCGTTTTGCTGGAATTTTAGCGTGATGAAGTCACGTTTGCGCTCGATGGCATTGACACCGATCTTCATGCACAAAAGTTTGAGGGAAGCGTAGTCGAGCAGGTTGCGTACTGCGGCCGGCGGCGGGCCGTAACGGTCTTGCAACTCGGCGGCTACTTCGGTTAACTGCGATTCAGTTTCGACACGGGCGACGCGTTTATACATCTGCAGGCGCTGGTTTTCTTCGGGAACATAGTCTGCGGGAATGCGAATGTTGAGGCCGAGATTGAGTTGGGTTTCGGCTTCTTCGGGCGCGGCTTCGCCTTTCATCTCACGGACAGCACGCTCGAGCATCTGAGTGTAGAGTTCGAAGCCGACGGCTTCGATGTGTCCGCTTTGCTCGCCGCCCAGCATGTTGCCTGCGCCGCGGAGTTCGAGGTCGAGGGCAGCGATTTTGAATCCGGCGCCGAGGTCGGAAAATTCCTTGAGGGCGGCGAGACGGCGGCGCGCGATGGGCGTGAGTTCGATTTCTGGCGGGAGCATGAGATAGGCGTAGGCACGACGGCTGGATCGTCCTACGCGACCGCGTAGTTGATAAAGCTCTGAAAGGCCAAGGCGGTCGGCGCGGTTGATGAGAATCGTGTTGCAGAGCGGGATGTCGAGACCGTTTTCGATGATTGTGGTGGAAACCAGAATGTCGGCTTCGTGATGCATAAACTTCAGCATCACTTTTTCGAGTTCACCTTCCGACATTTGACCGTGGCCGACTGTGATTCGTGCCGTAGGAACGAGCGCCTGAATTTTGGCGGCGATTTCCCAGATTGTGTCGACGCGGTTATGGACGAAATAGACTTGGCCCCCGCGCTCGAGTTCCTGCTCAATGGCGGACTGGATCAGCTTCTCGTCCCAACTGGCTACGACGGTTTGGATCGCCAAACGATCTTTCGGGGGCGTTTCGATCACGCTCATGTCGCGCAGGCCGACGAGCGACATGTGCAGAGTGCGCGGGATGGGCGTGGCCGACATAGTGAGAACGTCCACTTGCTTGCGCATTTGCTTGATGCGCTCTTTGTGGCGGACGCCGAAGCGCTGCTCCTCGTCGACGATGAGCAGGCCGAGATCGGAGAATTTGATGTCTTTGGAAAGGATACGGTGCGTTCCGATGAGGACGTCGATCTTGCCGGCTTCGGTTTTCTGCAGGATTTCTTTCTGCTGCTTTGAGGTGCGGAAGCGGCTGATCATTTCGATGGTGATGGGGAACGGGGCGAAGCGCTGTTTGAAAGTTTCGAAGTGCTGGAAGGCGAGCACGGTGGTCGGCGCCAGAACGGCTACTTGTTTGTTATCGGCGATGGCTTTGAAGGCGGCGCGCATGGCGACTTCGGTTTTTCCATAGCCGACATCGCCGCAGAGCAGGCGATCCATGGGCTGAGAGGATTCCATGTCGCGAATGACGTCTTTGATGGCTTGGGCCTGGTCTTCAGTTTCGTTGAACTCGAAGGCGTCTTCGAACTCGCGGAACCATTCGTTGCCCGACGGGAAGGCGTGTCCAACGGCAGTTTTGCGCTCGGCGTAGAGTTTGAGGAGTTCGTCGGCCATGTCTTTCATGGCTTTGCGCACGCGGGCTTTTGCCTTCGTCCAGGCTGCGGTGCCGAGATGGCTCAACACCGGCTTGGCGCCTTCCGAGGAGCGGTACTTCTGCACCAGATCGAGGCGGGTCAGCGGGACGTAGAGGCGAGCGCCTTCGGCGAATTCGAGCAGCATGAATTCGGCGGGTCCATCGCCGTGGTTGATTTCTTTCAAGCCTTGATACTGGCCGATGCCATGTTCGACGTGGACGACGTAATCTCCGACTTGGAGGTCGCGGAAGTCGGAGAGGAAGGCGGAAACTTTTGACTTGGACCGCTGAGGACGCGAGGTTACTGTGTCGGATTCGTCGAAGAGATCGCGCGAGCCGAAGACGGCGAGATTCGCTTCAGGCAGCAGGACTCCATCGGGGACGTAAGCCGTGGCGAGCGTGGTGGTGAGGACTTCGCCGGCGAAGTAGCTGGTCTCGTCGGCGTAGCTCTCGCCGCCACGGGTGCGGCTTCCCAGGCGAAATGAGACGTTGTACTCGGTGAAGACATCGGCAAGGCGCTCGACTTCGCCAGTATTGGGGACGGCGAAGAGGACGCGCTTGCCTTCGGCGTTGAGCTTCTGCACTTCTTCCAGCATGGCGGGAACTGCGCCATGGAAGCGAGGCGAGGGCTGAGTGAGGAATGAAATTTCGGAAGCATCTTCTTCAGGCAAGCCGCGACTGATGCCGAGGTGTTCGATGTCGGCGCCGGGAAGCGACGATGTTTTCTGCCACCAAGCATCGGGCTGCAGGTAGAGATCCTCGGGGCGGACAAGATTGCCGACGCCGCTGCGCTCGTGGACTTCGGCGACGCGGGTCCAGAAGCGGTCGAATTCCTGCTTGAGTTGATCGGTTTCGTCGAGGAGAACCGCGGCTTGCGGGATGAGATCGAAGATGCTGCTGTTGGCTCCGGCGACGGGAGTGTAGAACTCCCAGCCGGGGAAGACGTTGAGGCCACCGGCGCGAACAGCAGCTTCGACGATCTCTTCGGAACCGGAAATGCGCTTGCCGCTGAGGCGCGTATGAATTGCGGCGAGAAGATGTTCGTTGACTGGTGTTTCGGTGAGCGGAAGCAGCAGCGCCTCGTCGACGGGATTCGAAGAACGTTGCGAGGCGGGATCGAACTTGCGAATGGAGTCGGCTTCATCGCCGAAGAACTCGATGCGCAGGGGGCGGTCGGCCTCGGGCGAGTAAACGTCGAGAATGCCGCCGCGGACAGCATATTGGCCGGGCATTTCGACCACGTCGGTGGAGGTATAGCCGACGGTGTTGAGGTGCGCGAGAAGGGAATCAAGATCGAAGGATTCGCCTTTCCGGATGGTGCGGGCCAGATCGGCGTAATAATCGCTGGAGCGCAGGCGGATGGCGGTGGCCGCGACCGGGGAAACCACAATCGACACCGCGCCGGTGGCGATCTTCCACAAAGCGGTGGCGCGTTCTTCCTGGAGTTCAGGATGCGGAGACAGATTCTGGAAGGGAAGGACGTCGCGTGCCGGGAGGGAGATGATCGACTCCGGATCGCAGGCGGAAGTGAGTTCACAGAAACCGCGGAGGACAGGAAGAAAGTCTTCGACAGTGCGGTTATCGTTGACGACAAAGATGAGCGGGCGTCCGGCGGCGCGTTGAAACAGCACGAGCAGCAAGGCTTTTGCGGTGGGGGCGAGGCCGGAGACACGAATGCGCCCCGTGCCCTCCTTGAGGTGGGAGGCTACACGCGCGAAAGCGGGAAGCTTTTCTACGTCCACGAAGAGTTCGCGGACGAAGGGAAGAAGCATGCATGGTTATTTTAGCAGGAGCGGTAAGAACGGCGGGCCACGAGGCCGGAGGGAAGACGGGCGAGCTTCGCTCTGCCGGGACAGCCGAGGTGGCTGTCTCCATATGAGACGTGCTGATTACTGACGCAGCAGAGGGCGGGTGAGGCAGGTGGGGCCGCCGCTGCCGTTGATGCAGAGTTCGCTGCCGGGGAAGGTGCGGACGTCGAATCCGGCTTGGCGCAGGCGGGCGTTCGTGTTGCGATTGTCTTCGATCGCCAGCAGGCGATTACTTCCTAGCGCGAGGACGTTGCAGGCGAGCGTGTCGCGCTCGGAGGGGTCGATTTCGATGAACTGGAATCCGCGAGACTGGAGCAGTTCGACGGTCTCGACCGCGAGCCAGGGCAGATCGACCAATGCCGTGTGGTCGTCGAGCAGGCTGATCAGAGACATCAGATGCAGACAAGCGGACGGGCCTGGGCCGTAGGGCAGAGGAGCGGAAAGAACCTCTACGCCTTTGGCTGCGACCAGGGCGCGGATCTGCTGAATGCCTGCGGCGTTGGTGCGGTAGCCGTGGCCGATGAGGAGGGTTTTTGTGTCAAGCCAGACGATGTCTCCGGCTTCGGTGGTGCCGGGAGGGGTGATGGTGCCGAGCGTGGGGATATCGAGAGTTTTGCAGAACGAGCGGTGGTGAGGGCCTTCGGTCACGCGGTTCGGCTTGCCGGGACGCATAACGATTAAACCGTGGTCGGTGGGAAGAGAGGCGTCGTGGGCGTAGACGGCGTCGAGGGATAGATCGGGCGCGGGGAGCATTTCGACGACCTCGGCTCCCGCTTCATGCAACTCGTGGCAGATAGCTTCATGTTGGGATTGGGCTTTGGCGAAATCGGGTGCGTGGTGAAAGCCTAGCTCTTGCCAGCGAGTTGCACGGTCGGGCTGGTTCCAGCCTCCGGTGTGCGGGGAACAGACCATGACGCGCTTCAGGGTGCTGACCATCGAGTGTCCGTTGAAGTGCGCTTTCGTTATCGCCTCTAGCATCTGTCCCTCATAACGTTCTGAAGCGCTTGTGGCAGTTAGGAATCTATATGGGCATTATGGCAAAAGCAATGTGGGAAGGCGTGGTGCTGGCCGAAAGCGGTGCGACAGTCGAGGTGGAGGGGAATCAGTATTTTCCGCCGGATGCGATTCGCAAGGAATATTTCAATCCGAGTGACGCGCGCACGGTGTGTCCGTGGAAGGGGACGGCGAGTTATTACGATGTTGAAGTGAACGGCAAACGCAATGCGGGAGCGGCGTGGTATTACCCCGAGCCGAAAGATGCGGCGAAGCAAATTAAGGGGTACGTGGCGTTCTGGAAGGGAGTGAAGGTGGAGAAGTAGGCGGAGCGATCCAGTTGGATAAGCCCTGTTCATTGGGGCTGCTTTACGCGGCGCTGAAAGCGCCGCTCTTCCACGGTTCTGCTTGCGGTTGTGGGATTGCTGACTGGAACCGCTGCGCCACGCAGAATTCGCCATTCAAAGATCTCGCGGCCCAGAGTTAGATCAGACTCTACCATCTGTCAGAACTCTACGTGGGCGCGGAACGAGGGGACCAGGACGGGGCCGCGGTCGCGGTTGTAGCCGGGATCATTGATGAGTTGCAGGCCGGGCGCGAGGTAGATGCCGCGCCAGACGTGGGCTGTGTAGTATGTCTCCACGATATTCTCACGGCCGTAGTTGAGCGCGCCGTCCCCGAGAAGGAAGCCTAGACCGCCATCGGCGAGGTAGGTCTGGTGATCCTTTTTGATTGCGTTCGATACCAGAGCCACGCCAGCGCGATCCTGCTTGCGATGCCACCAGGCGCCGTTTGCTCCTAGTCCTCCGGCAAAAGTTTGATCGACTTCGGTGTAGGCGAAGGATTCGGTCTTGCCGTTATCCCAGCCGAAGCGAGAGAATGCGGTCAGGTAGCGCGTGAGGTTCTGCTCGAAGTTGATGCCGAATCCATATTTGCGAGTGATATGCCAGGGATGGTTGGTGATCTCCGGAATAGGAGTAAGGGCGTCTTCGAAGTTGGCGATGGCATCGCGGTAGATGCCCATGTTCGCATAGTTGGTGTAGGCCAGTAGACGAACGACTCCCGCTTTCTTCGGGATCACGCCGTGCCGTAATTCGTATTCGAAGTTCTCCGCGTGGGCCTGCCAGGGTCTCCACACCAGATCAATTCCGTTGGCGACCTTGGGCATGAGGGCTTCGGCGAAACGGAAACCCCAGTTGCGGTCTTCGTAGTCGGCGGTAGCCCCGACGGTGTAGCCGCGGGTGTCAGCGGCATAGTCGTAGGCGCCGTTATTGTCTGTGGTCCAATTGATGAACTGAAAGTGCGTGTCGGACCCTACCGAGTTTACGTCGAAGAAATCCGGCATGCTGAATTTGCCGACGCGGAGTTCGAGGCGGCGGCGCGGCAGTTCGCTGAAGAGCGAGAAGGCATTGCGCTGGTTTTCGACTTTGTCTTTGCTCAGCGCGAAGACCTTGTGAATCATGCCTCGGCCCAGATAAGGCGCCTTGCTCAAAAGAGGATTGCGCACGATATCGAGATCGGTGTTGCCGGCGAGGCCGAGGCCCTGGGTGAGAGCCGCTCCGCCGGCCTCTTCGATGTCGACGAGAAGCTCGGTGGAATTATTGAGGCGCACGCCGGTGTAGAGCGTCAGCACGCGGGACGTAGCTTTCTCGTAGTTGGGGCTGAGACTGTTTTTTCCGCTATAGTCGGCGTGGAATGGAGGATGAGTCTGGAAGATGAAATTTGCCTGGCCGGAGAGCCAGAAGCGGGAGTCCCTGAAATGAGGGAACATCGCTTCGGTACCCTCTTCTGGTGGCGGATCGGGCGCATTGGCCACGGCGGCCGCGTCCCTTTGCGGCGCGGGATCGGAATTCGAGGCGGAGGGTCCGTCCGATTGCTGGGCCAGCGCCGGCAGAGCACAGGCGACCGCGATGATCAAGAGTAGAGCCAGGCCCGCTCGGGCGGCACGCGGAATCCCTGGGGCAACAAGTTTCGGGCCCGTGCCAAAACCTGTCTGGTGCGACAAGATGGGATGTTCAATATTGAAAATGAATTTCAATTTCATAATCACACGTTAGGCGGAGGAAGGAATCAGCTCAGTGCTTGATGTCACCCCCAGCTGTGACTGTAATCACGCTGGTACATCGTGAGGGTCCCACGTCCCTCATCGAGATACTTAACGCACCTATTACCAGGGCTGGTTAACTATAGTTAATAAAAAACTTGCTCGGCTCCAGCGATGGCGAACCGTCCAAATGCTAAAGCGAACGGTTCAGCCAATCCACTGAGCCTACGCAGAACTCGTTAAAGGAATGTTACAGCCCGAGCGTCAGCGTCTAAGCAGTTCTTAGAAGTCGCCCACTGCATGCGGAGCCGCCGGCTGCCGTTTTTGCCGGTGACCACGACCCAGTTCATACGCAGAGGTTGCTGTTCGATGTTTTGTTCCGACTGCAACGGAAGGGAAACTTCGTAACGGATTACTCGCGGGAACTGCGTCGTCGCCATCGCCACTGGTAGCGCAAAGAAAGTGATGCAAGCCATTGGTTTTGCCCTCCTTTCTGTAAATTTGAGGCATTCGGTTTGATGTCATACTGTGAACCAAAGCGGTAAAAAGTTCATCAAGATCTGCGCAAAACGGCAAAGATCGCCTCTACGTCCGAAACACCCGCCAGCACTTGAGATCCTGCGCCGGCTGCCGCTGATCACCCTCGGAGGCTTGGGTCCATACTCTGTGTGCCCAATCGGCCGGGCACTCTGGATTTCCGGCCAACTATTTTATAGCATACCCCCCTAGGGTACATGCAAGTGAAAAAATGCAAGATAAAATGCCGGTGATTTCAAAAGGGAACAGAAACTCTTGTTTCGCATCAAGCGGATTCGCCGCCAGTTCGCTGCCGCGGAGCGTGCTCAGAGCTGGAGACGAATGCGCAGATATTCTCACGTTGCTGAGTGCGATTCGTGGGGGCGTGAATGGGGTGATGGCGGAGGTTTTGAAGATCCTATCCGGCTGCACATGATGAATCCGGATTAAGAGATGTAGTCGCCGGAAGAGTTGGGCGAGACTTGATCGTCTTGGTCAGCGTTCACTTAAAATGATCAGCAGGCAGGCGAATGTCAAAAAATAAAATAAAGGACAGCCCGGAGCCCCCGAAGCCGTCCTTAAACCCTCCCGGTTAGAAGGGCAACTTGATGACCTGAAGTTACCGGAGCCATGTTGCAAAATGATGGCTGCCCGATGAATATCTGGTTAATTCGTTCTAATTCGTTCAGCATCGCGCTGGTATAGTAATCGGTTGCGCGCAGTCCCGTGTGTTGACATCCTTTTCGTGGGAGCCTTGATGCCGTCCACAACGTCTCGAAAGGTCGAGCAGTCGCGCCGTCTGCAGCAGCGTGCCGAAAGCATGATACCTGGGGGAGTGAACTCGCCGGTGCGGGCGTTCGGCTCTGTGGGAGGGGATCCGCTCTTTATCGTGCGCGGGAAAGGTTCGCGCATTTGGGACGCTGACGAAAACGAGTTCATCGACTACGTGGGATCTTGGGGGCCGTTGATTCTTGGCCATGCTGCGCCCGATGTGCTGGATGCCATTGTGAGCGCTGCGTGTAACGGCACGAGCTTCGGAGCGTCGACGCCCGCCGAGGCGGATCTCGCGGAATTGGTGATTTCGGCATTTCCGCAGATGCAGAAGGTGCGCTTCGTGAGTTCTGGAACTGAAGCCACCATGTCGGCCATTCGCTTGGCGCGGGCTTATACCAAGCGCAAATACATTGTGAAATTCGAGGGCTGCTACCACGGGCATTCCGATGCGTTGTTGGTGAAGGCCGGGTCGGGCGTAGCGACGCTAGGAATCCCAGGATCGGCGGGGGTTCCCGAGGAGTTCACGCAATTCACGCTGGCGCTACCTTTCAATGACATCAAAGCGGTGGAATACGCGTTTCAGAAATTCAAACATCAGATTGCCTGCGTGATCGTGGAACCGGTGGTGGGGAACATGGGATGCGTTCCAGCGGCGGACGATTATCTGGTGGCGCTCAGGCTGATCACGGAACGGGAAAAATCTGTGCTGATTTTCGATGAAGTGATGACCGGATTCCGAGTGGCGTTCGGGGGGGCACAGGAACTCTACAACATTCGTCCTGATCTGACGACCATGGGCAAGATTATTGGCGGAGGCTTGCCCGTGGGAGCGTATGGCGGTCCGAGCGAAATTATGAATCTGGTAGCGCCGCTGGGGCCGATGTATCAGGCGGGGACGCTCTCGGGGAATCCGCTGGCGATGGCGGCGGGATGCGCGATGTTGAAGCACTTGCGCGATCATAAGCAGGAGATTTATTCCCGGATCGATAAATTGAGTGGAGAACTGGTGGAGGGGGTGGCCGCAGCCGCCAAAGATGACGGCGTGCCGCTATGCTACAACCGCGTCGGTTCGATGTTCACATGGTTCTTTACGACGGGGCCGGTGACGGATTGGGATTCAGCGTCAAAGTCGGACACGGAAGCGTTTGGGCGATTCTTCCGAGCCATGCTCGATAGCGGAGTGTATCTGCCGCCGTCACAGTACGAGGCGGCGTTCCTGGGTGCGACACACACGCCTGAAGATATTCAGCAGACGATCGCAGCGGCGAAGCAGGCGTTTGCGGCGGTACGGAGGTAAGAAAGGATTGCGCCACCCTTCGGCTTCGCTCAGGGCAGGCTGCGACACAGAGGCGCGGAGAAATCCTAAATACGAATTGTCTAGCTGACGGCTGATGGCCGACCGCTGAGAGTTGACTCTGCCATCATCTGCGGAATGGTTACGAAGTCATATTTTTCAGCTTTGTAGCGCATGATCAGATGATCTGTGGCAATCACAGTTTGGGAGCGGTTCGCGCCCATTTGTTTGTGCCCTCCATCGTGCAGCAGGATGACGTCGCCGCCGCGAATCTGATTTGCGACCTTGCGCTCGATCACCGCGGCAGGCGGAGCGTTCCAGTCGTAACCGGTTACGCTCCACATGATTGGTTGCAAACCTAGATCGCGGGCTACGCGGAGCACGGCGGGGCGGCGTCCTCCGAAAGGAGGCCGGAAAAGATTTGAGGGCTCGCCAATGGCATCTTGCAAGGCCGCCCGGCATTCCGAGAGCTGCTGTTTAATTTCGGTTTTGCTCTTGAAGATCAGCAACGGGTGCGTGAAGGTGTGGTTGCCGACGACGTGGCCGGCTTGAACAATTTCGCGGACGATTTTTGGACGCTGTTGAACGTAGCGACCGATCAGAAAAAAAGTTGCGCGGACGCTGTGTTTGGCGAGGACTTCGAGCAATCGCAACGTGTGCGGGTCGTTGGGACCATCGTCGTAGGTGAGCGCGATCTGGCGCGAGCCGCGCGGCAGTCCGGTGAAAGTTTTCCCATACCATTGACCCGTCGGCGCCATGGACTGATAGCCCGCGGCGACCGCGGCTGCGGCTGCGGCGGAGGCGCCGCTGGTCAGGGCGAGGGCGAGCATGGAGGGATTGTAATTGTTGATTGCTGATTTCGTGATTGCTGATTTAGTCAAACGCTAGAGGCCATCTCTTAATAAAAGGCACGCGGTGGAACTACGGCTCACAGGGGCTAAAGCCCGCACCGATGCTGGAGCTTTAGGCGGCGCTGAAGCGCCGCTCTTCCACGGTGCTGCACACATTACGATATCACGCGAATTTGTGAGTTCTCAGCAGCCGGTGAAGCTGTGCTCTTCTCCAAGAAATGATTTGTGAGACAGCAAAGCATCTGGAGTCACCCACGGGTTGGGCTGCGATCATTCATCAACGATCTGCAATCAGCAATTCATACTGTTAACTCTTCCCGCAATTGCCACTCGACGATATCCGAGCTATCCTGCAAATTCCGAAATATTGCGAGCCCATGGCGAATCTTTTTGAGTTGCCCCGTTACATTGCAGTGGAAGGCCCCATCCGAGTGGGCAAGAGCACGCTGGCCCGCATTCTGGCTGAACGCCTGAATGCGCAGCGTGTGATGGAGCCTGAGTCCAATTCTTTCCTCAGCGCTTTTTACGAGGGCGAGCGGGGCGCGGCGTTTCAGGCGCAGTTCGCATTCCTGGTGCAGCGCTTCGAGCAGTTACAGGCGCTCGACTTGGGTGCTAGTTCGCAGAAGACCGTGGTCGCCGACTACATCATTGAAAAAGACAAGCTGTTTGCCTGCCTCAATCTCACCGACCAGGAACTCGATACCTACAATCGCTACTACAACCACTTCCGCGAGAAACTGCCTACGCCCGACCTTGTCATCTACCTGCAGGCTACCCCCGAGGTATTGAAAAAGCGGCTCAAGAAAAAGAATGCGCCGGGCGAGCGGGCGGTTAGCGATGAATATCTGGAAGAAGTGGTGAAGGCTTACGAACACTTCTTTTTTCATTACACATCGTCGGACCTGCTGATCGTCAATACGTCAGACATTGATTTCGTTGATCGCAACGAAGACTTGCAGGAACTGCTGCGCAAGGTGACCGAGCCGATCAAAGGGACGCAGTACTTCCTGCCATTGGGTGGACAGGAAGCGGTGGGCGCGTAGGAGCGAATGACGCTAAGATTTTTCTAAGCGGCTTAGGTGGTCGAGGGGATCTCAAGGTTCGCGCGTTGCGTATCTAGAATCGACAAAACTTTCCCGAGCGAGCGGACGACCCTGAAGCTCCGTAACGCTATGACTGGCAGGCGTTTACGCCTAACTAGAATCTACCTATGAAACGACTGGCCATTGTTGGTTATAAAGTCTAGAATCTTTTAAGCATCCACGAAGATGCGCAACAGGCTCTATCCGGCCGAGCCGGAGGGGCACTGGAGGACACAGTGAGTCTTACTCCGATTGGCGAGCCTCGCCATAAGATTACAACCGCTTCTCTGCGGGAACAGAAACTCAGTCACGAACCAATCAGCTGCCTCACCGCATACGACTACGCTACCGCGCGCCTGGTGGACGACGCCAGCGTCGAAATGATTCTGGTGGGCGATTCGCTTGCCCAAACCATGCTTGGCTACGAGAACACACTCTCAGTCACGGTCGACGAGATGCTGCATCACGTGAAGGCTGTCCGGCGCGGCACGAAGAATGCGCTGCTGCTGGCGGATATGCCTTACGGGTCTTATCAGGTTGACGCGAATGACGCGCTGCGGAACGCCACGCGATTTGTGAAAGAAGGCGGGGCGGAAGTGGTGAAGATCGAGGGCGGCGAAAAACGTGCCGACCTGATTCGCCGCATCATTGACGCCGAGATTCCTGTGGCCGGCCACATTGGGCTGACGCCGCAGTCGGTCAATGTGATGGGCGGGTATAAGGTACAGGGGAAAGATCTTAGCGGCATTGAGCAGTTGATGCGAGATGCCGTGGCGCTGGACCGTGCGGGCGTGGCTTGTCTTTATCTGGAAGGTATCCCGCGCGAGGTTGCGGCAATGATCACGGCTGAGGTTAGCGCGCCAACGATTGGGATTGGGGCTGGTCCGGAATGCGACGGGCAGGTGCTGGTGTTTCACGACATCATGAATCTGACGTTTGGGCCGCCAGCAAAATTTGTGCGCCGGTACGGCGACGCGGCCGCGCTGATTACCAATGCGGTGCAGGCGTTTCGCGCGGACGTAAAGTCGCTGCGGTATCCGTCGGATGAGGAGTCTTATCATCTGCCTCGGGAGACGAAGGCTGGGTTGGACACGGTGCTGGCGCGGAAGCGGGCTATGGGGCGGTAAGGGGTGCGTTCATCACCCTTCGGCGTCGCACAGGGCAGGCTCCGGCACGGAGAAAGGCAATTCTTTTATCTGGTGTGGTCGCCGTCCATCGTAGATAGCAACCTCTCGATTTCTTCGTCCTCTTTCCTTCGCGGTGATGACTCGTTGTCCGCGATGGTGCTAGCCTAGTGGGAAGGAGGAAGTTTTATGTTGCTCTCAGCCGTGTTCTTTCCATTCTTCGGCTTTGGCTTCGTGATGTATTTTCTGCCTTCGATCATTGCTCTCGCCAGGAGCAAACGGGACCTTACCGCGATTGTGCTGCTGAACTTCTTTCTGGGCTGGACCATGATCGGATGGATCGTTGCTTTGGTGTGGGCGGCAAAGACGGATGTTCCTATGGTGGTGCGGTGAGTTCTTGTGCAGTCGACGGCAGTGGTCCCCGAGTCGGCTTCGTCTTCGCATTTGTTTTGACAGTGAGTTTCTCGCTCGCGGCCTGTTCGCGGCAGACGACGCAGCCGGCGCCAGATGCTGCCACTCTTCTGCAGGCCGTCACTCCCGCGGATCCGGCGAAGCTCCCATCTCCGCAGGAGACTAAGCACTGGGGCAATCCGTATCTCGTGATCCGTCCCGAAACCGTGGGATTGCTAACTGGAGTCGAGGCGAATGAAGAGCAGATTCTGAAGCCGGAAGAGGTTCTGAAGGCGCTGGCGCAGTTGCCGGTATCGGCATGGCCTTACGGGCGCGCCGTCGCGATCCTGGTGGATGCGAAGCCCACCAGCTCCGAGCAAGATAGGATCGCTCTTCGCCGGAACCGGGGGATTGTCGCGGGCGAATTGCAGAGTGCACACGTCGCCATCACCTGGATCCCTTCCTCCTGACGACCATCCCAACATAATGAGAATCTGCAACACAATCGTAGACATGCGAGGGGCGTGCCGTGCTGCGCGGAGCGGCGGCAAGCGATTGGGATTTGTTGCCACCATGGGAGCGCTGCATGAGGGGCATTTATCTCTGGTGCGGGCGGCGAAGGCTGCGTGCGATGTGGTTGCGGCGTCGATTTTTGTAAATCCGACGCAGTTTGGGCCCACGGAAGACCTCGCGAAGTATCCGCGGACATTCGAACGCGACCAACAGTTGCTGGAAAAAGAGGGAGTGGAATTGCTCTTCGCTCCATCGGTTGAGGAAATGTATCCGGCAAAGGCAGTGACTTGGGTGACCGTAGACGGGCTGAGTGACAGGCTGGATGGGCGTTCGCGGCCCGGGCATTTTCGCGGCGTTGCCACTGTGGTGGCCAAACTGTTTCACGTGGTTGAGCCAGATGCGGCTTTCTTTGGGCAGAAGGATGCAGCGCAAGTGGCAATCATTCGCCGCATGGTGCGTGATCTGAACTTCCCCGTGGAAATCGTTGCGTGCCCTATTGTGCGTGAGCCGGATGGATTGGCCATGAGTTCGCGCAACGCCTATCTTGATTCGCAGCAGCGAAAACAGGCGCTGGCTCTGCATCGTTCGCTCATGCGGGTGAAAAAAATGTGGGAAGGCGGCCAACGTGCCGCGGAAAAACTGGTGACTGCAGGTTGCGAAGAACTTGCCGCCGAAAAATCAGTGCGTCTCGACTATTTTGAAATCGTGGATCCTGACGGTCTCGATCCGGTTAGAAATGTCAGCAAGGGTGCGCTGGTAGCGGTCGCCGCATTTGTGGGCACGACGCGGCTTATCGATAACATCCAGCTTTAAGGTTTAGCGGCTCGACTGCGGAGGATCCGTCGGGGCAACGGCCACCGAAGTAGCTTGAGGCGAGAGGCGCTGCGTCACCAAGTTTTCGATGCGCGACCAAAGGTTGGGATCGCATTCGCTCTGCATGTGGCCGGGGGTGAAGACGCGGTCCCACCAGGAGGCTGCCGGGCACTCGACCGGATCTTTCTTGTAATCTATGCGGTAATTCCCCAGGATTTCAGTCTTCGCTGGATCTGCGGCCCTGATGTGCTGACGGCCGTGAACAATGCCTTCTGTCTGATAAAAGTTCACCGCTTCGGCGACGTTGTCCGGAATGGTGGAGTCGTTCTGCCACAGTTTGGCGACACTATCCACCTGCACTGTCAATAAAACTGGTACGCCTTCGCGTCGCAGATCACGAGCCAGCATGACCGCTGCGGCTGCTCCCCAACTGTGGCCGAAGAGGATAATGCGGGCCCGAGATTTCTCGTCGACGGAAAGAACACCGTCGCGATTCGTATCGAGAAGACTGACAATGACGTCATGGGCGCGCTTTCTGCGGCGGTTCTCGAAAACGCGGACGTAAGTTCCCCTGGGAACGGTTTGCCGGATACGCTGGGCGAGTTGAACCGGGCCGTGGTGGGGATTTTCGTGGTCCACAAACCCACCCACGAAGCCGATCACAATGTTGGAAGCAACGGCGGGAGCGGCAGACCCGACCACTGCCGTATTCACGCCGCTAGCAGATGCCGGCAGAGTTGCCGCCAGAATCGTCAGGGAGACGACCGAAGCGCGAAATCGATTGAAGCAGCGCAAGAACAAGTTCCTAGCCTGTTGAGATGACTTCGCCTGCCGGTCGGATGCCGAAAAAGAGACATTCACACGGCCACTTTTTCCCATTTCCATCGGGAAGATTCATCGGCAGTTCCGTCAAATGCCTTGAGCCGCGCGGTTTATCGCGCACTCGACCCGGGGGACAGTTTACACCCGTTGTCAAATTCGGGCGATGTCTGAGTTTTTGGCCTGCGGTTTTCTGGAAACGAAAGGATTGGCGACGAGGATATACCTGAGCGGCTGGTCGGCAGCTTTGCGGATGCCGACACGCGGAGTGATTTGAATACCTTTTGCACGAAAGCCGTCTTCTCCGATCCACAAGCCGGAAGTGGGCGAGGTGAGATCGCATCCGTTATCGCGGGCGCGTGTGATGCCGAAGGCCTCGGCCAGACGTCCGGGGCCGCTGGTGAGCCGAGGCAGGTCGCGAGGCCCTGTCAGCGAGATGTTTCGAGCCCGCGCCATTTCCTCAATGCCCAGCAGCGGTTCGAGCGCACGGAAAAGGACTGAACCGGCTTTCCCTTCGCGCTCACAGGAGACGTTCAAACAGTAGTGGCTGCCGTAGATGAAATAGACATAAGCGTGGCCGGGAGGTCCGAACAGAACTGAGGTGCGGGCAGTATTGCCGGCGGCGGCGTGAGCCGCGGGATCGTTTTCTCCAAGGTAGGCCTCGACCTCTACGATACGGGCCACGAGGCGCAGCTTTCCGCAATCACGGATGAGCACTTTACCGAGGAGCCCCTGAGCCACGCGGCGGGGACCGCGGGCGAAAAATGCGCGGTCGAGCGGGTCAGGGGTTCGATTCAACCTTGCATGCATCGGTGACATTTTCTGGCTTGTTGTCGAAAGTCGTACCGGGCGCAAAGGCGAACTTCTCGTGCTTGTCGCCAATCTTGCGTATGGCGTCGTGCCACCCGTCGTCCCAGCTAATGCGAGCTTCATCGCCGACGACGGTCCAGATGCCGTGGCTCGCGCCGATCGACTTGCTGGCCTCGCCATTGGGTTCGAGAGTGACGAAGAAGGTTCCGCCGCTGCCGTCGCCGGCCTCCCACTTGCCGAGAAAATAGTCCGGTCCCAGCGTGGAAGCGCCCGCGTTCCTAAACTCAATTCGTGCGACGTCAGCCATCAAAAAGCTTTCCTGGTGGCCGTCCTTGAAGACGATCATAATCGAGGTCGGTCCGTTTTGTGGCGCGGACTGGGGATTTGGGTTGGCAGCGTAAGCGGCAAGAGCGAAGATTGCAAGGGCCCAAACAATCTTGACCGGGTTGCGCATGGTGTTCCTCCTCGCGTGCGGCAAGAGAGCCAAAATGCTCGCTCCTGCATTATGTTTGAGACGTTCCGAACGCTAATCGGAGAGCGCCCTACGCAGCGCCCTTCGCCCATTCTTTCAGGTAAGCCAGTACTTCGACCGCATGACCTTCGGGCTTTACCTTGGGGAAGATGTGCTGGATTTTGCCGTCGGGTCCGATTACGAACGTAGTCCGGGCGATACCCATCACTTTCTTGCCGTACATATTTTTTTCCTGCACGACGCCATAGGCTTCTGCGACTTTCTTGTCGGCATCGGCAAGCAAAGAAAAGGGCAGCTTGAATTTGTCCTGAAACTTCTTCTGTGCCTTAGGCGTGTCGGGGGAAATCCCGAGTAGGACAGCGCCGGTTTTCTGAATCTGCTTGTAGGTATCGCGGAAGGCGCAGGCCTCGACGGTGCATCCGGGAGTATCGGCGCGCGGATAGAAATACAGAACCACTATTTTGCCTCGCAAGTCTTTCAGCGACAGTTCCTTTCCGTTCTCGTCCTGCAAAGTAAACTCGGGGGCCTTATCATTGATATTCATGGGTATCTCATTTCCAGGGCAATCAGGGTTGAAGGTGGCGTCCGCAGTCTTAGCGTTCGCAAAGCTGAGGCCGGGACGGATTGTCTCCAGAAAAACCTTATACCGCAGATCGGCGTCATCCGTCACCGCCCTTCTGATTTTTTTCATTTCAGCCGCTGTCCCGCGAAGTCTGGCGCAAGAGGGTAGACCTCAGATCGTCCCCCAGAGAAATAGGCCCCAGGAAAACAAAAAGCCAAAGGGTAAAGAGCCCCGAGCGGTAGGAGTTTTGCAGCTGGACAGCGGCGGCAAGGGGACGTTGGTTCCGATAGCGATCCTGATCGACGGCAAGTTTTACGATGCCAGTGCTTACAAGGCGGACCCCATCCCGATGGCGCTGGAATCGGGAACCGTGTACGAGGCAGAGCAGTCCGGGGATTCGCAGGGCTTGTTTACGATCAATGGAGCGCTGCACAGTAAGAGCCCGGGCAGTGCGCATCCATGGCTAGGCACCGGAACGTATTTGCCGCATGGAGCCGAGGCTCCGAAGACCATGCACAAAGCTGAAGACGTCCCAGTGGGGGTGGATAACAGCGGGGATGAGCCGCCACGCCTGAAAAAGAGGGACGCATCCAAACCAGCCGCCACACCCGATTCAAGTTCGACTTCCGCTCCCGGCGGGTCCGGATCACCAGATAAGTCTGGTTCGAAGGTTCCGGCGTCATCCCAACCTGCAAGCGGTTCCCCTGCCGGTTCGTCCTCCGGGCAAGAAACGCCGAAGCCCGCGAATTCGCCGGTTCCTGACAAGCCTGCGGACGCGAGCGCCAAGCAACCTGCGCCGGCGGCGCAGACGAGTCCGGGGCAAGCTTCTCCGAGCCAGCCAGCCCCAAGCCAAACCACGCCAGCTCAAACGTCACCGGCCGAGACATCGACTAGTCCATCATCGGAAGGCAGCTACTATCGCCCCACATTGCGCCGGGGCAAGCCGACGCAGCCTGTGCCGGAAGACGAGGACAACACGGCGTCGAAGAAGAGCGGCAAAACGGACACGCAGGCTTCAGCAACCGCTGCTAGCGCGGGTCCGCTGCAAATGGTGGCAGCAATTTCTGATGCCGCAGGACCTGATCCGCAATCCTATAAATTTTTCTGGAAGTCGGGCGAAGAGGAAGAGCGGCGCAATCAGATGTTAGCCCTGGCGGGGGACGAAGTGAGGGCGTATGCCGCTGCGCTGGTCCGGAACCAGATCCCAGCGCGGCCGGTTACGCCTAAGGCGGCCGCCGGTCGGAAAGTGCCGCCGAAAGCGGCGCAGCCAGTGTTCGAGAATATTCAGTTTCGTGGGTTCGACGTGTGGCTCACGAACCAGCCGGTGCTGATTTTGAGCGCGGAAGCGCACGTTCCCGGTGCGGCGGGAGCGGCCGCTGCAGCGGAGCCATACAGCGTGATGCTGGTTGCCAGGACGGATATCTACGGGAATCTAAGCAAACTGTATTCCGGCGTCACTGACAGATTTCACCTGGACGTAACGCCGCGGCTGGAACTGATTGACGTGGTGGATGCGGACGGAGATGGCCGTGGAGAATTGCTTTTTCGCGAGACTTCGGACGCCGGCAGCGGATACTTGATTTATCGTGCCACCGCCGACAAGCTCTGGAAAATGTTTGACAGCTTGAATGCGGAGTAGATAGGCGCAGTTCTCAGTTCTCAGTTCTCGGTGAGCGGCCGATGCGTTTAGCCGAGAACTATTTTCCTAAGTTTCGATGCCTACGTGGCAGACACGGCCGACCAGGTAGTCGGACGGAGACTTGCCATCTTCGATGGTCATCACATCAATAGGATAAGCCTGATTGTGCGGCCGCAGAATCAGATGATTGCCTGCCGTTTCCACGTATTTCACCGTGCAGGTTCCGTCTTTCAGGACGGCGTACATGTTGAACTCGCCCTTGCGATAGGGCTTGAGGGAATTGTAGTGACGGTCGATCAGGAGCGTGGCGCCGGGAAGGAGACGCGGGTACATGCTCATACCTTCGCGGCCATCGACCTTAATTATGACGAAGCGTTCCCATTGCTCGCGATCGGCGCCTTCAGTTTCCGGTTTCAGCTTCTTGAGAAATGTTTTCTTGAACTTCAGGATTTCCTTAACGTCCATGCTGGTGATGAGAGGTTGGGTGGCGGCGACGGTTCCGTCGGTGAGAAGGACGTTCTGGAACTCGTCATTGCTGGGAGGCAGGATGGAAGCGCGCTTGTTGATCTCGGAAGGGTCAAGAAGATCCAGCACGGAAAGATGCTGAACGGCCAGGACCCGGTCCATGCCCTCAAGGCTGAGGCCGCGCTTGCGATTGAGGAAGTTGGAGATGTGGGCTTGCTTGAATCCTGTCTGTTGTGCCAGACGGAGGCCGGTGAGGTCGCCTTCCTCAATGCGCTCCCAGATAGTATTCCGCAGGTTGTCTTGCAGCACTCGGAATTTCATAGCTGGGAGTATAGCATGGGGGTTATAGCCCTGTGCTAACTGACTTAAGTTTTCCACAGCTCATTGGGTATAACGACCTTGACTCCCAAAATTTGGAGCTATACGATCGCCTCGTCTTATAACTCACTTTGTTTTTGGGGGTGGGATCACGATGAGTAATCTGGACAACTGCAACGAAGGAAAGAACTTCGTCGAATTTCGCAGGAAAGTGCAGGCGGCGGAGGTGCTTTCCGCGGCCATTGAGCATTTGCTGAAATCTTTGAAATTCAGCGGGAAGTTGAGCGTGATGGTGCAAAACGGACGGGTTCTAAAATCAGGCTACGAGGAGGGATATTTCCGGCAACCGCATTCCAGATCTGCGGGGGGAGAGCAAATCTATTGCGTGGCTTGCGGGCGCAAGATAGCCGAACTTCCCCCGGCTTCGCACGAGCCAGAAAGGGCAATGCCGCACCAACCGCAATGGGGAAGGGATGGTGTCACGCCTATTTCTGGAGAGGGTGAGCGTGGGTATGAAGAAAGCAAAGGGAAAAGCTAAGGGAAAAGCTAAGGGGAGAGCGAGAAAGGCTCCTAAGAAGAATAGTAAGGACGGCTGCGAAGAGCTAAGGTGAAGACGACGGAGCTGGCTGATTTCGTGCAGCTGCGAAAAAATATCGCGACCCTGGTAGGAGGAGCTGCGGAAGCTATTGCGACGGAAGCGATCGAAATGGCGAAGGCCGGCCAACTGGCTCCGGCAAAGTATTTCTTTGAAGCGGTAAGGTTGTATCTGCCGACGGCGGAAACCACGGCGGGACCGGAAGATTCGCTGGCAGATACGTTGCTAAAGCGCATGGGGTTGCCGACCGATCCGTTGATTCGGGACGAAGATGTGACTCCCGGTTTGTTGGTGAATGACGTGAAACAGGCGACGAGCGAGCCAGCGGATGCTGAAGAGGGTGAAGTTCGAAGCGGGGAATTCGACGCATCCGAAGCGAGAGAGCACGCGGCGCAACAAAACAAGGGCCGAGAGGATGCCGTAAAATGAACCGGAGTTACGATGGCGGTCCGGCTGGAGTGTCGATTTCGCCACAGGCGGAATCGGGCAGGAAAAAGCTGCTGAAAGCGGCTTCAGCGGATGCAATTGCTATCGGTTTGTTTTTCCAGGACAATCCAGCGGATAGAAAGGTCCGCGTCAAACGACGCAGAATGGGAATGGATATCACGTGGGTGACCGACCGGATCGCGGTTGGGGGCGGAATCTGGACAGCAGAGAATATGGCGGCGCTATCGCGCACGGGAATTACTCACATCATTGACATGCAGATTGAGTTTGACGATACGCTGCTAGCGGGGCCGCACGGAATTGCGGTTTGCTGGAACCCAGTTGATGACGATTTTGAGCCGAAGCCTCCTGAAGTGTTCGCGCGCGGAGTGGAGTTTGCGCTGGCGGCTCTGGAAGAGGACGGAGCAAAGTTGTATGTGCATTGCGCAGCGGGAGTGCATCGGGCGCCGATGATGACGCTGGCGCTATTGGGCGTGATGGGTTGGACAGTCGAGGATGGCATGGAACTGATTGAGGCGCGACGGCCGGTGGCAGACTTTGCCGATGTTTATGTGCGGAGCGTGGAAGATTTTTTGCAGGGACGACCTTGAGAAAAAGCTTTCGACGAATTTGAGGAGGAAGTATGTTTCAGGCATGCCGTCCAGCGGGGCGGCGTTTTTATTGGGTGCTGGCAGTTTTGATGGCGTCATCAGGCGTCCGGTTGGCGGCGCGCGAAGTTTCCGCGAGAGAACCGGAGAAGCCGGCAAGTTATCCCGAGGCGAAGCCGCGTGCGGCTTTGCCAACTCCCCAGAGTGGTCCGACGCTAACGAGTGTGATCGACACCGTTTACACAGCGGATGGAACGCCTGCCCAAGGTGTCCTGATCATCACCTGGCCGGCGTTTGTGACGGCGAGCGGAGCATCTGTGGCAGCGGGAGATCTGAATGTCACACTGGGGGCGAACGGCGCCTTGGATGTGGCGCTGGCAGCGAACGCGGGCAGCAAACCGGGAACTGAGAAGAAAGATGCTGCGATGTTGTTCCTGCAGAATGCGCTGTCCACTGTAGACGCGGTCGCAGCGCGGGAAATCGTCGATCCGGAAAAGTTCAAAGAAGGCATTTCAAGGATCATCGACGGCACAGTTATGTGCCTGAATGCCTCGTCTTGGTGCAAACAGCTTCCGGCGGCGAACACTCAGCCCTCAGCCCGATAAGGGCTAACCGATCTCCTCGTTCCAATTCTCAAGCGTCTTCTTTACCAGGGCCATGGACTGGTCGGCGACGGCACCGTCGATGAGACGGTGATCGTAGCCCAGCGTGAGATGGACCACCGAACGGATGGCGATCGAATCGTTGCCTTCTTTGTCGGTGACGACCAACGGCTGCTTGGTGATGCCGCCTACGCCCATGATGGCGGAGTTCGGTTGATTGATGATGGGCAAACCGAAGACGGCACCGAACTGGCCGGGGTTGGTGACCGTGAAAGTCGAACCTTCGACATCTTCGGGCTTGAGCTTCTTGCTGCGCGCGCGCTCGCCGAGGTCGGTGATGCCGCGTTGCAGGCCGAGGAAATTGAGGTCTCCGGCATTCTTGAGGACGGGGACGATGAGTCCCCAGTCGAGGGCGACGGCGATCCCCACGTTGATGTTGCGGTGGTAGCGGATGCTGTCGCCTTCGATCGTCGCATTAATGATCGGCCACTGCTGTACTGCGATAATGGCGGCGCGCACGAAGAACGGCATGAAAGTGAGGCGGACGCCATGGCGCTGCTCGAATCCGTCCTTGTGCTGCGCGCGCAGGCGAACGATGCGGGTGAAATCCACTTCATACATGCAGTGGACGTGAGCGCTTGTGCGGCGGGACTCGATCATGCGCTGCGCGATGATCTTGCGCATGTTCGTCATGGGAACGAGATCGCCTGGGTAGGGAGCAGGAGCCGGCGGAGCCGCAGGCCGTGAAGCCGGAGTTGACGGCGCGGGTGCCGCTGTGCTGGGCGTAGCGGCTGGCGCGGACGATTGTCCTTCAATGAAAGAGAGAATGTCCTGCTTGGTGATGCGGCCGCCGAGGCCGGTGCCGGAAACCTGCGATAGATTCACGCCGTGCTCGCGGGCGATCTTGCGGACGAGCGGCGAGGATCGGGCCTCTTCTTCATCGGGTGACCCCGCCGCTGGCGGAGCACCGGCAGTTGGCGCAGGGGTGGCCGCAGCGGCAGGCAGCTTCGCTTCCTTCCTCTCTGGCCTCGCTGGAGCTGGCTTTTCTGGAGCCGCAGCTGGGGTCGCAGGCTTAGCAAGGGTGGCCGCGGCTTCGCCGTCGGCGGCAATTGTTCCCACTATCGTATTCACTCCAACCGTTGTGCCTTCCGACACTTTGATCTCTTGCAAAACTCCGGACGCGGGCGCGGGAATTTCAGCGTCTACCTTGTCCGTGGAGATTTCGAAGAGCGGTTCGTCGCGCTGAATCTTGTCGCCAGGCTTCTTCAGCCACTTGGTAATGGTACCCTCGACAATGGATTCGCCCATCTGGGGCATGATGATGTCAGTCGGCATGATTTCCTTCCACGAGGCCCACAGTTCAGGACAGAGGGCCAGATGCAAACAGACATTATAGCGTTTGCGATCAGGAAGTCGGAAAAGTAGCGGAGTGAAAGCGCACCCGCTATTCGTGTTTTTGTTCTTCACCCGTCGGGCCGGCTACGCCAAAGTTCGTTTTCCAATACTCCTGAACGGCGGGTGGTAGCTTTTCCATGTGCGACAGGAGGCTGGTGATCTTCCAGATGTCCTGTTCGCTGAGAGTTTTGTCCCAGGCGGGCATCCCGGTGTAGCGGACGCCGGTGCGGATTGTATAGAAAACATGCCACTCGGGGTCATCAGGCGGATCGGAGACGAGATTCGGAGCAGGTGGGTAAAAGGAGTTACCGAGAGACGCGGGCTTGCGATCGAGTCCACCGTGACAGACGGCGCAATTCATGGTGTAGAGCTTCATGCCATCTTCAAAGTTCTGATCGGTGGGAGGCAAAGGATTGGTGACGTGGGGAGCGTGGCGCTCCATGGAAGCGTCAACGGCTCCGTTGGCGATGCGGCGCTCGAGGTGTGGTGGCGCAACATTCGCGTTGGTGGGAATAAAGCCCAGCATGGCGAGGCCGAGCCCGCCGAGAACCAGCACGAGAACAGTGACGATGACGCCGAGAATGAATTTACCCATCGGTTCCTCCGAACGCACTATTGTGGCAGATGGAGTGGGTGGGACGCTAGTTTGGTCCGCTAGCGAGCGGCCCAAGTTCTCCCGCGCCCTCTGCCCACTTTATGTCCGTCGCAGTGTCAGTAAGCCTTCAATCGACGCACTTCGCGCACCACGTCGCTCACCTGCGGCAGGTAGTGCTCTTCTTGCGGCGGAGAGAACGGGATGGCCGAGTCGAGCCCCGCGATGCGGACGATAGGACCGTCGAGATCGTCGAAGGCTTCTTCGTTGATGATGGCGGCGATTTCGCCGGCGAGGCCTCCGGTGCGGGAGTGCTCGTGCAGGATGATGACTTTGTTCGTCTTCTTCACGGTCTGCGCGATGGCTTCGCGATCAAGCGGCGAGACGGTGCGCAAGTCGAGAATGTCGAGATCGATTCCGTCTTTATTGAGAATCTCTGCCGCTTCAAGCGCAGTGTGAACCATGGCAGCGTAGGTAATGATGCTGAGGTCGCGGCCTTCGCGGGCAAGGCGTGCTTTGCCGATGGGGACAACGTAATCTTCCGTTGGGACTTCCCCCTTGATGCGGCGGTAAAGATATTTGTGCTCGAAAAAGATGCACGGGTTGTTGTCGCGGATGGCGGCCTTGATAAGCCCTTTGGCATCGTAAGGCGTCGCTGGGCAAATGACTTTTAGCCCTGGATTGTGGACGAACCACATCTCGGGATTCTGCGAGTGGAAGGGGCCACCGTGGACATATCCGCCGCTGGGTCCGCGCAGGACGAGCGGAGCGGGCGCGCCCCAGAGGTAGTGAGTCTTTGCAACCATGTTGGAAATCTGGTTGAAGGCGCAACCGATGAAGTCCATGAACTGGAATTCGGCCACGGGTCGCATGCCGGTGAGCGACGCTCCGAAAGCCGCACCCACTATGGCGGACTCGGCGATGGGCGTATCGATGACGCGCTCGGGGCCGAAGCGGTCGATGAAACCGTCGGTCACTTTGAACGCACCGCCATAAATGCCGATGTCTTCGCCGAGGCAGAAGACAGTTGGGTCGCGGTCCATTTCTTCCCAGATTCCCTGGCGGATGGCTTCGAGATAGGTGAGTTGCATAGGGTCTGGCTTAAGAGTTTCAAGTCTCGCCGCGGATTTACACGGATGAACGCGAATTTCTCTACTTCAAATGGACCGCCGCTTCCGTTTGCTTAAAACCGCCGGTTCCTTTTTTCACTTTCGGTATGCTGTATTTCGGTTTGATCTCATGGCAGCCATCCTCGCAGAACACGCCACCTTCGGCGGATTCTGGTGTCGGCATCGGAAAGTTCACCGCTATCTCGCGCTCTTCTTCAATGACCCGCTCCACATCTGAAATCAATTCCGCATTTTCTTTCGGTGTAAGCCACTTCTTTTCTTTCACCAGATAATTCTCGAATCGTGCAATCGGATCGCGCTTCTTCCAGAACTCGAACATCGGTTTCGGCACATACGCCGCCGCGTCGTGGATGGCGTGGCCTTTCATTCGCATCATTTTGGCTTCGATCAGCGTGGGGCCCTCGCCGCGATGGGCACGTTCGACGGCGTCGCGGGCGGCGTCGTAGACCTGGCAGGCGTCGGTGCCGTCGACAATCACTCCCGGAATTCCGTATCCGATGGCGCGTTCGGCCAAATCTTTCACGCGGTATTGCATCTCCGACGGCGTGGAGTAGGCCCAGAGATTGCTTTCAACAAAGAGCACCAGGCCGAGATTCTGCACGGCAGCGAAGTTGATGCCTTCGTAGGTAACCCCGGTAGATTGGCCACCATCGCCGATCCAGGTGAGAGCCGCGATGTTGCGCCCCTGAAGACGCGCGCCGAGCGCCACGCCGGAGAGCACCGGAATAAGATCGCCGAGCATCGAGATGGGTGAGACCATGTTGCGCTTTTCGATGTCGCCGAAGTGCGAGGTGCCGTCGCGGCCCTTGGTCGGCGAATCGGCTTTCGCCATGTACTGCATCATCATGTCGGAGGCGCCGAAGCCGCGAACCAGCAGAGCACCTTGATTGCGGATCATCGGTGCGAACCAGTCATCCTTGTCGAGCGCGTAAGCTGAGGCGCAGGAGCAGGCTTCCTGGCCGAGACCGAAATAAACTCCGCCGACAACCTTCCCTTGCTTATAAAGATTTTCGAGCCCGATCTCCATTTTGCGGTTGAGCAGCATGTAGCGGTAAATCTCGATGCATTGCTTCTTATCGAGATACTTGGAGTCACGAATCGGTGGAACAGGCGCGTTCAGATTGCCCTCCACTTCGTAGCGGACGTGCTCAGCACCGTCCTTGCCCTTTTCTATCGCCTGGCGGACGGTTAAGTCCGGATGCTCCAGGCGGTAGTCGGGGATCGAGTAGCTGCGGAGATCAGAGTTGGCCACAGGCTTGGATGTCTGCGCTGATCCATTCCGCCAACGATGGCCGTTAGAGCCGTGCTTTGCGTCGGATTTCGTTTTCTTACTCGTGGCCATGACTATGAAACCGAGCTTGAGTCGCAATCACTTATGCTATCGCGAGAGTGGGGAATTCTGCTAGAGCAGGGCAGAAACAAGCTCGGGGAAAATGCCGCCTTGTGCCACCAAGCCTAAGCCCACGTGCCGTCGTCTTCTTTGTGGAGCTTGCGCAGTTCGCTGGGAGGCTGCAGAGGAACCCCAACCGTGCGGCCGAGCAAAGCGTCGAGAGTATCAACCCAAAGCATTTGGCTTGAGAATACGGTGCCGAAGTTGCGCGAAATTGATTCGGCCACTGAATTCAGGTCGAGCGAGTGCCCGAGCTCATGCTGCATCGAAGTGACCGGCTTCGATGTGATGCCGCAGGGGATGATCAAGTTGAAAAAGCTGAGATCGGGGTTCACGTTGAGAGCGAAGCCGTGCGAGGTGACGAGACGAGAGATATGGACGCCGATGGCGGCGATCTTCGCTTGGGCAGCTTCGTGGTTGGTCCAGACACCAGTCAGGCTAGCGATACGGTTAGTTGCGATAGCGAAGTCGGCGCAGGTGCGGATCAGGACTTCCTCCAGCCGGCGCACAAACTCGACGGCACCGAGAGTCTTGCGTTTACCATCGGGTGTAGCGAACCCACGGAGATCGAAGATTGGGTAGCCGACGATCTGACCTGGCCCGTGGAAGGTGACGTCGCCGCCGCGGTCGCATTCGAAAAGCTCTACGCCACGCTGGGCAAGGAGTTCGGTCGATGCGATCACGTTGGCGGCTTTCGCGTTTCGTCCGAGCGTGATGACGGGTGAGTGTTCAAGCAGCAGCAGGACATCGCCGATCTTTTCAGCTTTGCGCAGATCGACGAGTTCCTGCTGCAGTCGCAGGCCGGTGGCGTAGTCAACCGTGCCGAGTTGGACGACGGAGATCAAGGATTTTCAACTTCGACAATCGGCAATCAAGTCAAGCGTTGATTGCCATTCCGTACACACTATTGGATGCGTCCAGCATAGCCTCAGCCAGGGTCGGATGGGCATGAATCGTCCACACCAAATCCTCGACGGTGGCCTCCAGTTCCATGGCGGCAACTGCCTCAGCGATGAGTTCCGTCGCCTGTGGACCAATAATGTGGACGCCGAGAATCTCGCCATACTCAGCGTCCGCAACAATTTTGATGAAACCTTCGTGCTGCCCCACGATCGAAGCGCGCGAGTTGGCAGTGAATGGGAACTTGCCGACCTTGACGTTGTATCCGGCCTCGCGCGCCTTGGCCTCGGTCAGACCCACGCTGCCAATTTCAGGATGGCAATAGGTCGCTCCGGGAATGTGTTCTGGATTAATCGGCTTGCTGGGCTTCCCAGCAATCCTGGCCACAGCCACCAGCGCTTCCATGGCCCCAACGTGCGCCAGTTGCGGTGCGCCCAGCACAACGTCGCCAACGGCATAAACACCGGGCTCGGCGGTGTGCATCCAGGAGTCGACTTGGATAAAGCCACGTTCCGGCTTGATTTTCGTTTTTTCCAGACCGACGTTTTCCGTGCGCGGTTTCCGACCTACGGCGATCAAGATTTTCTCAGCCTCGATCTTCTCTTGCTCGCCGTCGACTGTGATGGTGACAGCAATTCCAGCCTTTGTCTTCTCCACCTTCTCAACCTTCGCGCCGGTGTGGAAGTTGATGCCACGCTTACGGTAAACGCGGGCCAACTCTTTGGAGACTTCCTCGTCTTCAACGGGCACAAGCCGCGGCAGCATTTCCACGATGGTGACTTCGCATCCGAAAGAGCGATAGATCGAGGCGAATTCCACGCCCACTGCGCCCGCGCCAACGATGACCAATGACTTAGGTAAATCTCTTAAGCTCAGAATCTCAATGTTAGTGAGAACGCGGTCATCGGCGACGAGGCCCGGCAACATGCGAGCTTCGGAGCCAGTGGCAAGAAGTACATTCTTTGCCTTGAGGCGGTTGGTCTTGCCATCGTTCGCTACCTCCACCGTGAGCACTCCGTTCTGCGCCGGCCCCGTCAGCTTTCCATAGCCCTTTACGGTCTCGACTTTGTTCTTCTTCATCAGGAATTCCAGACCCTTGGCATGTTTGGCGACGATCTTTGACTTCCTTTCCTGGATGGCGGCCCAGTTCAGCGCGCGCGCATCCACGCCTTCAATGCCGAATTCTTTCGCGTCCTTGAGGTGGTCCCATAGCTCGGCGTTGAACAGCAGCGCCTTGGTGGGAATACAACCCACATGCAGACAAGTTCCGCCGAGGAACCCATCTTTTTCGATAAGAGCAGTTTTCAGTCCGTACTGGCCAGCACGGATGGCGGCGGTGTAGCCGGCAGGTCCGCTGCCGATGATGACAACGTCATAAATGGTTTCAGGCAAGGCAATACTCCTTACAAGTATGAACAGATGTCAGAGGGCAAACGAACGATTCTAGAACAGCGCCGTGAAAGCGCCAAGCGGAGAGCATCTCCCGTCTCTGTATTCATTGAGGAACATTGGGACCAGAGCAATGGCGGAAACAAGAAAGCCGCCTTTAGGCGGCTTGTCAAGATTTCAATAGCGGCGGTTAGTTTCCTTCGTTGCTGGCGCGCTTCCACGAGATCAATTCGCCAATTGTCGAGCTGGTGCTGGAGACAGGTTGCTTGTAGGCTTCCACTTCGGATCGCGAAGCCTCTTCGCCGACCGCGCGAATGCTGAGTCCAACCTTCTTATCTTCCGGACTCATTTTGATGATCTTGAAATCATGCTCCACGCCCGGTTCAAGATGCAGGGGCTGACCGTTTCCATCCACGGCTTCCGACTTGTGGCACAGACCTTCCACGCCTTCCGCGATTTCCACGAATGCGCCGAACGCGGCCACCCGCAGCACTTTGCCATGAACCACATCGCCAACGTGATGCGTCTCGAAGAAAGTCTCCCAAACATCAGGCTGCAGCTGCTTCACGCCCAGCGACAATCGCCGTTTGTCGGGTTCAATGGCCAGAACGATAGCCTTTACGCGATCACCTTTTTTCAGCACTTCGGAAGGATGTTTCACCCGCTTCGTCCAGCTCAGGTTGCTAACGTGGACCAGGCCATCGATTCCATCCTCGATCTCGATAAATGCGCCGAAATCGGTCAGGTTGCGAACCCGCCCCTCCACCGTCATGCCCACAGGGTATTTGTCGTGTAGGGCATCCCATGGATTGGTCGCCAGTTGTCGCATGCCCAGAGAGATTCGCCGTTCCGCGGGATTCACGTTCAGCACCACGCACTCCACCTGGTCGCCGACATTCACCAGCTTGGAAGGATGCTTCATCCGCTTGGACCAAGTCATTTCGCTGACGTGAACCAGCCCTTCGATCCCCTGTTCGAGCTCCACAAAAGCGCCGTAGTCGGTCACGCTGATCACGCGCCCTGATACATGAGCGCCAACTGGATAGCGGTGCTCCGCGTCGAGCCATGGATCCGGCGTCAGCTGCTTGAATCCCAGTGAAACGCGTTGCTTATCTTTGTCGTACTTCAGTACCTTCACTTGAATCTGGTCACCCACGTTTACCAGGTCGCGCGGGTGTGTAAGCCGTCCCCACGACATGTCGGTGATGTGCAGTAGACCATCCAGCCCGCCGAGGTCCACAAAAGCTCCGTACTCGGTCAGGTTTTTCACTACTCCCGTCAGCACAGAACCTTCTTCCAGATGTTCCAGCGTCTTGCTGCGCTTCTCGGTCTGCTCGCCTTCCAGCAATTCCTTCCGCGAGACTACGATGTTGCCGCGCTTCTTGTTGAGCTTGATCACCGTAACTTCAAGCGTCTGGCCCTTCATGCCCTCAAGATTCCGGATGGGCCGCAGATCCACCTGCGAGCCTGGCAGAAAAGCTCTCGCTCCCAAAATGTCGACCGTCAAGCCTCCCTTGGTGCGCTCAACCACAACAGCCTTAATCGGCCTCTTCTCGTTATGAGCTTTTTCCACTTCGTCCCAGGCGTGAATGCGCGCTGCCTTCTGGTGCGAGAGGTTAACGTAGCCTTCCTCGGTGTGACCCTTCTCGCGCATCACATCAATTTCATCACCCGGCTTTACCTTGGGCTTGCCTTCGTGGTCCAGCACCTCCGAGAGTGGTAGCATGCCTTCCGATTTCGCACCCACGTCCACCACCACGTGTGTCGGAGTCAGCTTCAGCACCGTTCCTTTGATGACGCGGTCTTCTCCCACGGCCTCTTCGGTCTCCGTGGTGAAGCTCTCCAGCGCCGAGGCAAAATCATCGCCGGCGTGTTTGTCGTCGGACGCGGCTGCTGCATGCGGTGTTTCCTCCGTCGAAGCGGTTGGAGTTGCAGACTGATTCGCCTCAGCCTGACGCTGCTCCGTCACTTTGGGCTCGGTTGTGTGTTGTTGACTCATTCGTTGTTCGGTTAAGGTTCGCTCGGATGCCGTCGGTTCTGTTTCGGTTGCGACGGCGCTGGTGGAATCGGAGTTGTGGGCGGTGGTGTCGTCGAACAAGGTCATGCCTCTCTGCTGAAACCTCGCACTGGGTGCGGGGAGGATGCGGGGCCTGCTTGGCGGACTGCTGGAGTGAGTCGTTTGGTTGTGGTGGGCTCACCCTGGCGAGTGAGCTTGGACAATCCCAGCTGCCGGACGTTTTACAGAAACCCGCGTCCAAAGGGAACTCCTCGACTATAGCAACGCCTCTCAAACAGTGTCAAACGCAAATCTTCGCGCATGTTACGGGAGTGTTTCAATCTGTCGGCCGCTGTGCGCTGCCCCGTACGCGATGAAACATGACGCGCATCCAGTTTCGCCAGACACCTCCCATCTGCTAACCTGCCCTTTCATGGATTACCTCTGGACCCCGTGGCGCTACGCCTACGTTTCCACCGCCGAGAAAACGACTGCATGCGTCTTCTGCGACGCTGTAAAAGCTGGTGATGACGCCAAGACCCGTATCGTCCATCGCGGCCAGCATTGCTTCGTGATCTTGAATACTTATCCCTACACGCCCGGCCACGTGATGATCGTCCCCTACGCTCACCTGGACGAACTGCAAAAACTCCCGCCCGAAGCCGCCAGCGAAATGATGTCCCTTTCGCAGCGAATGGAATCCGTCCTGCGCGAGCTCTACCACCCCGACGGCATCAATCTCGGCATGAACATCGGCAAAGCCGCAGGCGCTGGCATCGCCGGACACATCCACATGCACGTCCTCCCCCGCTGGGTCGCCGACGCGAATTTCGTATCAGTAGTGTGCGAGACGCGCATTCTGCCGGAGACGCTGGAGGAAACGTGGAAACGGATGACGGCAGCGCTGAAGATCGAAAACGTATGAACTGTCTGATTTGAAGAATCGGTTTGGGTAGGGCACGGGTTCAGCCGTGCCGCCCAAACCGTGACAAGTATGAGCTTCAGCCCCTGAGGGACGTTTTCCTATGAGCGGAGTACTTGGATGGCGGGCGCAGAAGTCTAACCGTCACCGACGACACTTTCCATCTCTTTCTCATTAATCACCGTCACCCCCAGTTCTTTCGCTTTATCCAGCTTCGACCCCGCATCCGCTCCCGCCACCACGTAATCCGTCTTCTTACTGACCGAGCCGGTGACCTTCCCGCCCGCATCTTCGATCATCTTCTTAGCTTCGTCGCGAGTGAAATGCTCCAGTGTTCCAGTCAGCACAAATGTCTTTCCCGCGAGCTTCGTGCCGCGCTTCTTTTTCTGGCCCGTTAGCTTAAGCCTCGCCTCGCGCAAACGCTCGAGCAGCTTCCGATTCGCCGCGATGCTGAAAAACTCCACAATGCTCTCAGCGATGCGCGGACCAACTTCGTTCACATCCTGCAGTTCCTCAATACCAGCGCTCTCCAAAGCTTCCATCGATCCAAAATGCTCGGCGAGAAATTGCGCCGTCCGCTCTCCCACCATTCGGATGCCAAGCCCGTAAATCACCCTCTCCAGCGGCAGCTTCTTCGAATTCTCGATCTCGTCAAGAATGTTCTGGGCCGATTTATCCCCCATGCGCTCCAGGCTCAGCAGGTCGTCTTTCGTCAGCTTGTAAATGTCCGCGACGTTCTTCACCAGCCCGCGCTCTGTAAGCTGATTCACCAGTGCGTCGCCCATCCCGTCGATATTCATCACCCCGCGCGAAGCAAAATGCAGAATCGTCTCTCGCAGCTTTGCCGGACAATTCGCATTCACGCAGCGATAATCCACCTCGCCCTCGGTCCGCACCACCTTGGTCCCGCACTCCGGACACGTCTCCGGCATGTGAAAGCTCTTATGCCCGCGCGGATGCGCTTTATCGTCGATGACCTTTGCGACTTTCGGGATCACATCCCCGCCCCGCTCCACCTGCACCCAGTCGCCAATCTTCACCCCCAGCCGCTCGATCTCATCCATATTGTGCAGCGTAGCATTCCTCACGGTGGTCCCGCCGATTAAGACGGGTGTCAGCATTGCTACAGGCGTGAGCTTGCCGGTGCGTCCCACCTGAACCCGGATGTCCTCCAGTCGAGTGATCCCAGCTCGTGCCGCATACTTATAAGCAATCGCCCAGCGCGGAGCCTTCCCCGTGAACCCCAGTTCGTCCTGCAAAGCAGTTCGATCCACTTTCACGACTATGCCGTCAATCTCGTACGCCAGTGATTCGCGCTTTCCCGCCCACTGCTGGATGAACGCCCAAACTTCCTCCATGCTGTGGACCAATTTACGATTCTGATTCACCTTGAAACCCGCCGAATCAAGCGCGCTCAGCGTCTTCCAATGACGATCGAAGTAAGTGCGCCCATCCTGCGACAGCATGTACGAAAAATAATCCAGCCGTCGTTCCGCCGTAACTCTGGACTCCAGTTGCCGCACTGTTCCCGCTGTGGCATTGCGCGGGTTCGCGAATGAAGAGAGTCCTTTGCTCTCCCGCTCCTCATTCATTCTCTTGAACGCCGCCAGCGGCATCAGCAGTTCGCCGCGTACTTCAAAATCCGCCGGGATGCCGGCCTTCTTCAGATTCTCTTTTGAAATCGAAAGCGGTACCGATCGCACCGTGCGCACGTTGAGCGTCACGTCTTCCCCCACGCTCCCGTCGCCGCGCGTGATTCCGCGCACCAGCTTCCCATCCTCATAAATCAGCGCCAGCGACATGCCATCGAGCTTCAGCTCGCAAACATAATCCACATCCTGCCGCCCACTGAGCTCGTGTACACGCCGCTCCCAGTCGCGCAATTCTTCCTCGTTGTAAGTATTGTCGAGCGACAACATCGGCGAGGAATGCGGCACTTTGACAAACCCTTCACGTGGCTTGCCGCCCACCCGCTGTGTGGGAGAATCCGCCGTGATCAGATCCGGATGCTCCGCCTCCAAACCCTTCAACTCCCGCATCAGCTCGTCGAATTCGGCATCGCTGATCTCGGGCTGATCGACGACGTAATACAGATATTCGTGGCGCCGGATCTTCTCGCGAAGAGCCTCAATCTTTTTTGCGGCGTCTTTACTCGGGGAAGCCATCGCGCAGATTATAGTCGGAGACTGGATCGTGAAAACACCCGCGCATGCCATGCCAATCCTCGGAACCCCACGCCTCATCCTGCGCGAGTTTTCTCGCGACGATGTGGACGCTCTTGCCCGCGTCCTCTCCGACACGGAAACCATGCGCTTCTATCCCGCACCGTTGGATTGCACGGGCGTCGAAAACTGGATCGCCCGCAACCGTCGCCGCTACGCCAACAACGGCCACGGGCTCTGGGCCATGGTCTTGAAGGCGAATGGCGAGCTCATCGGTGATTGCGGTCTGACGATTCAGGACGTGGACGGCGCAAATGAAATCGAGATCGGCTACCACGTCCGCTGCGATCTCTGGGGACAGGGTTTGGCGACGGAGGCCGCACGCGCCTGTCGCGACTTCGGATTTGCCCGCCTTCCCGTCGACCGTTTAGTCTCGATCATCCGTCCCGAAAATCTGCCGTCGCGCCGGGTCGCGGAAAAGAACGGCATGACCGTGTGGAAAGAAGTCGTGAGAGTCGGCTTCCCGCACGTGGTCTACTCAATTCGAAAAGATCAAACAGACTCGCCATAAGAAAACCCCGTATCAATTCACACAAAATCGCGAAGCTTCAAAGTACAATCCATCTTCGATCCCACCATGCGCAAGGCAGCCTTGCTTTATAACCCCGATTCCGGTGGCAGCCACAATCGGCGCCAGTCCCAACTGGATACCGCGCTTGCAGTGCTCCGCGAGGCTGGTGTCGAAGCCCACCTCGTCCTCACGCACTCCCGTGCACATGCCGAGAAAAAAGCCCGTCAGGCCGTGCTCGCCGGATGTGACACCATTTTCGCCTGCGGAGGAGACGGTACCGTCCACAACATCATCCAAGTGCTTGCCAATACCCGCGTCGCACTCGCAATTCTGCCCATGGGCACGGCTAATGCGCTGGCGCACGATCTTGGATTGCCCATGAATGTCGCCGCAGCCGCTAAGGTATCTCTCTCCGCCACACCGCGACGGGTGGCGCTCGGCCATGTCCAATATCTGGACTTCAACGGCAATCCCGGAACCCGCTACTTCGTCATCGCAGCCGGCGTCGGCGTGGATGCCCACCTCTTCTACAAACTAGTCCCAGAAATCAAACGAAGCTGGGGCATGGTGGCCTACTACGTCAGGGCGTGGCACCTATGGTTCACTTATGCCATGACGCGCTTTCAGGTGGAGTACACCGAGACCGGTTCGGACCATCCTCAGCGAGCCGACCTCACAGAACTCCTCGGCGTCCGCATCCGCCATTTCGGTGGAGTGCTGCAACATCTTGCCCCTGGCGCCTCACTTGACCGCTCCGACGTGCGCCTCATCCTGTGCCGCACCGGCAGCCGCCTCGCTTATCTTTCTTACGTCACCCGCGCGCTCCTGCGCGGCCACTGGACCATCCCCGGCATCGATCTCGCCCATACCAGCAAAGCAATCTGCCAATATCTTCCGCCAACCGCGAACGCTTCTACGCAAACCCAACCTAGGATCTACGTCGAGGCCGACGGCGAACTTCTCGGCACGCTTCCCGCGGAAATCACCGTTGTCCCAGATACCCTTACGCTGTTGTCGCCTTCACAATAATTTTTCCCTCAGTTGGCATTTCGCTCCGCATCCCCATAGAATCTTTCTTGATCGCTTGGAACCCGTCACCCACTTCCTGACCGGCGCCTGTATGGGACGCGCCGGGCTCAACCGTAAAACCGCGCTAGCCACGCTCACGCTCACGCTCGCCGCCGAAGCCCCAGACCTCGATGTGCTCAGCCGACTCCACGGCCCCGCGTTCGGTTTGGCTCACCATCGCGGCTTTACCCACTCTTTCCTTGGAGTTCCACTCGACGCCGCCGTAGTAGTCGGATTCGTCTATCTCATCTGGCGTTTGCGTGGCCGCGCGTTGAAAGATGCGAATCTCCCTCCGCGATGGGGACTGCTCTTGCTCTACGCCTGCCTCGCCGGCCTCAGCCATATCCTGCTCGACTTCACCAACAACTACGGAGTCCGCCCCTTCTGGCCATTTTCCGAGAAGTGGTACTCCTGGGACATCGTCTTCATCTTCGAGCCGGTGATGTTCACCTGCCTGCTGCTCGGATTGATCACACCATCTCTTTTCTCGCTGATCGACAAAGAAATCGGTGCGCGCCAACGTGGACCTCGCGGGCGCATCGCCGCCATCGTCGCCCTTATCGCCGTCGTTCTCCTGTGGACCGTGCGCGATTATGAGCACCGTCGTGCGGTCAACGCACTCGAAACCCGCACCTACAACGACGCCGATCCCATCAGAGCTTCCGCCTATCCCGACTTAGCGAATCCATTTCGCTGGTACGGAGTAGTCGAAACTTCGAATTTCTTCGTCCTCGCCCCCGTGGATTCTCTCGGCCCCGAAGTCGATGCTGGGGTTGCTGAAGACGACAAACTCCAGATCCGCTACAAGCCGGAAGAAACGCCAATCACCCTCGCCGCCAAGCGCTCCTACCTCGGACGCGTCTACCTCGACTGGGCCCAATATCCCATCACCCAAACTGAAACTCTAGGTTCACCCGAGCAAGACCCTCCCGAGCAAGGCTACATCGTCAACTTCCAGGATCTCCGCTTCGCGCAACTGCCCAGCCTGCTCAGTCGTGCACGGGGTGGTCGCGATCAAGCGTCTAAGCCGCTCAGCGCAGATGTTCAGCTCGACCGAAATCTGAACGTCGTCGGCGACGTCTACGGCTCCGGCCCAAATCGCGTTGTCTTCCCCGAACCGGGCAGTCGAAAGTAGTCTCCCGCCAACCATCACGAACCAGCACTGACGATTGATCTCTCATCTTCCCTTGACGTATGCGCCTCCTCGCGCCCACAATATTGTTTGCGTCTCTGAGGTGCTCATGCTGCCCTATTTATTCATTCTATTAGCGATTGCGGTGCGCTTTCTGCCCTTTGCTGGTCCACTGAATGTCCTGCCTCACGCCTGGCACTTCACGCCGGTCGCGGCCTCTCTTCTGTTTTTCGGTGCCCGCGGCTCCCGGCGCCAGATGTGGGTGCCTCTGCTTCTGTTCGCCGCCACCGACGTCATCCTCACTAAGTTCATCTACTCCTACACCTTGTCTTGGGACCATCTGGTCACCTGGGCCTGGTATGCGGCCATACTCTGGCTCGGCACCAATCTTCGCGAGAAGGCTGGCCCTGTCCGCGTGGTGGGCGCGGCGTTTGCCAGTTCAGTTTCGTTTTTCCTGATCAGCAATTTCGCGGTGTGGGCGGCTTGGACGGAGATGTATCCCAAGACCCTCAACGGATTGATGATGTCCTACGCCGCCGGCATCCCATTTTTCCGCGGCACCGTAGCGAGCGATCTCTTCTTCTCCGTCGCAATGTTCGGAACGCCCGTGTTCCTGCACGCCCTGTCTGGCTGGTTTCACAAGTCAGCCAACGACCACCTCGCTGCCGCATAAACGATTCGGGCACGCCCTCACCGGCGTGCCGCATATCATGGTGGAAATTGTGATTTGTGGCGCAGCGCTTTCAGCGCTGCGATAATTTCACCAAAAGAGCGGGGCTTCAGCCACTGCGGTTTGATTTCCGCCGACGCGGCAACACCAGCCACACCACAACTCCCGCTACCACCGCCCCCAACACCCAATAAATATGCTGGCGAAACACCGTCCCCATCAGTCCCACGATCTGCGGCCCAAACCACAATGTCAGCAACGCCAGCACCAGAAACCGCACAAACCTTCCCGCAAAGATCGCCGCCAGAAAGTCGCGGAACTTCATTTCAAACACGGCCGCTCCCAGCACAAAAATCTTGAATGGCATCGGCGGCGGCAGCATTCCCGGAAACATCAGCGCCCAAAATTCATGCGTCTCAAACGACCGATGAATCCGGAGAAAGCGCTCCTCCGAAATCCTCTTGCGCAGCACTTTTTCGCCGCCGAGGTAGCCAATGATATAAAGGGGGATACTGCCCAGCGCCGACCCCAGCGACGCCATCACCACATAAAACAGCAGCCGCCTTCGATCCTGATAAACATAGGCCGCCACAATCGCATCCACCGGCATGCCCAGCAGCGCCGAATCCGCAAAGGCAATGGCGAACACTCCCCAAATTCCAAAGTGCTGCAGCAGCGCCCAAATCCAAGCTGTATACCGCGCCAGAATGTGTCCAATCGTTTTCAAAGGAAATTTAGTGTACGTGAAAGCGACGCCGCACGTGTGGGACGGACACTCCTGTCCGTCGCCTTTGACTTTGACCTTGGGAATGACTTTGACGCCGACTGGACCCGCCTCAATGTTAATCAGATCGGTGATGTTAATCGAATCAACGATCCCACCCCTCCAACCTCTCCACAATCCTCCGCGTCAATCGCCCCATCGAACTGAACCGCCTCTCCTCACTCGGCACCCTCGTCCGTCTTCCTCGACGGAAATGATGCAGCGTCAGAAACCACCAGACCCCCATGTACCGTTCGTATTGGTATCCCTTGCGATGCGGCGTCAGGCCCACCGCATCCATCCCCAACAGCCGCGTGACCGGAAAGATATAGCAGACATCCACCGGCACCACGTAGCAGGCAAAATAGTCGAGTTCCTTCGCCGTGTACAAACGATTGCCAAACCCATGCAACTGGCAAACATAACGACCTTCCACCGTCGCCCCCGTGGATTTCACCTGCACCCGCACGAACCGCCCATCCTGCTCCAGCGCCACGTCGTACTGCGCCGAATCGCCCCAAGGCTTCGCCACATTGAACCCCGACCCCTGAGCCGCCGTAATAAATACCAGTTCCGCCCACTTCCCCCGCCGCTTGTAAGTCGCGAACTTAGTTCGATCCCGTAATCGCATCTGTTCTCCCCAAGAAAGGGCAGCGCCCCAGCCCGCCTGTCATCCTGAGTCGACATGCCTTTCGTCGCCGAAGGACCCAGGTGAGCCGCGCGAAGCGTCGCGTTCTTTGCAGCGCAACAATCGCGCGTTTGGCTCGCTTCCCTACTAAACTGCGCCGCAGCCCCAAAAACACAAAAAGCGCAGCCCCAAGCCGCGCCTTCTTTTCTCGAATTTTCGATCCTATAACTCTATTATATCATCCCGCTATAAATGATTGGGGCATGTTAGCCACAAATATTTTCTTCACCTGCCCCCACATAGCCCCAATCGTGTAATTCCTGCCTATGGACAAGATTCGCCTGCCGTTTCCGACAACGTGTGGGACGGACACTCTTGTCCGTCGCCCTTGACGTTGACTGCTTTGCCGTCCGACTCCAACGCCACAACTGTCAGCCCAAGCGAAGCGAGGGACCCGGACTTCGCTCGCGCCGTCGATCCGCCCGCCGCGGCCGGGGAAGAGCGGCGCTTCAGCGCCGCGTAAGCCATCGGAAAAGAAGGGGGCTTCCAGCCCGTGATATCGCACTGATCCAAGCTACGAGTGCTCCGTCTTCCCCTCCAGCAAATTCAGCGCGTGAGGCACCAACTCCACCACCGCTTGCAGCGATTCCACCGCGCCGCTGAGACTGCCCGGCAAATTCAAAATCAGCGTCTTGCCCCGCACGCCGCACACGCCCCGGCTCAGAGGCGCAAACGGAGTCTTCTTCAAACCCTCACTGCGCATGCGCTCGGCCACGCCGTCGATCACGCGCTCACAAATCGATTCTGTTGCCTCCGGAGTGACGTCACGCTCCGCAATGCCCGTCCCGCCCGTCGTCACAATGAATCGCACTTCCAGCGCCAGATGGACCAGGGCATTCTGAATCTGCATCGAATCGTCCTGCACAATTTGCTTCGCGACCACGCGAAAGCCGAACTTTTGCAATGCCTCGGCAACCGCAGGCCCTGAAGCATCCACGCGCTCGCCGCGCGCGCAGGAATCGCTGACCGTAATCACAGCAGCCGTAAAGCCAGTCGGGGCATTCATCTCAACTGTCGAGGAGGACATCTTCCTCCTCTTCCGTCCGTCCGCCGCTGCTGGCTGCGCTGCCTGTGCCAGCGCTCGTACTAGCGCCCGCAGGAGCGGCGCCGCTCTCTTCAACGGCCTCCGCGCCATCCCGCTGCGATTCGTCCAGCAACCGCAAACCTTCCATCAGCAGCCCTTGCGTGTTGAGCTGCGTGGTTTCCTGATCGGTCTTGCCTTCAAAGTTGAGTTCGAAATTACCACCTGTCCAGCGCAGAACCTTGAAGACCGCCTGATCTCCCAACAAAGATCCGTACGTGGCGTGCTTCACTTGTCCCTCAACAAAAAAAACTTCGCACTTCTCGCCTTCGTTATTCAGCTTAAGCTGGCAACTCTTGCGCCCCATTTCCAGCGACTGCATCAGATCGATCACATTCATCTGCGACAGATTCCCGCGAACCACGCCATCGGAGGGCGCCGTCTTCGCCATCTTCTCGAGTGCGATGCGATCAACGGTGCGCTTAATCCGCTTCGTAGCTTCCTTCAGAAAAAACGGTTTTGCCAGATAGTCGTCGGCGGCATCCTGCGGCGAAAGGCGCTCATCAATGTCAGACCTGCTCGCCATCAATATGGCCGAAAAATTCGCCGTCGCCGGACGGCTCTTCAGCTTCTCCACCAACTGTCGCCCGTCCATCCCCGGCATGCGGTAGTCGCACACCACCAGGTCCGGAGGATCGTCCACCGCCTTCAGTAACGCATCCGCCGAATCCGTCGCCGCTACCACCCGCGCGAACGGAGCGAGTGCGTGCTGCAGCATTCCCAACACCATGGGATTGTCATCCACCAAAAGCAATTTGACGTCATTCGCCATCGATTTCACTTCGCTCGCCGATACTCTCCACTCTTCCCGCCACTCTTCCGCTCCAACATAATCTCCCGGATCTCAATCCCCTTATCGAGCCCCTTGAGCATGTCATAAATCGTCAGGGCAGAAATACTTGCTGCTACGAGGGCTTCCATTTCGACGCCGGTCTCGGCTGTGGTTACAATTTTGGTGGCAATCGCGACGCCATTCTCGCATAGGCGCATCTCGACATCAACGTGCGAGAGAGGTAACGCGTGGCACAGGGGGATGAGTTCAGACGTGCGTTTGGCGGCCATGATTCCGGCGATGCGGGCCACTTCCAGGGGATCGCCTTTTGGATTTTGCGGCAGCGCTTTCAAAATCTCCGGCTTGATGACGACAAAAGCACTGGCCTCGGCCTCGCGCTTGGTGGCGGCTTTGCCGGAGACATCGACCATGCGCGAGCGCCCGGAATCATCGTAGTGAGAGAGCTTCGTCGCCATCGGAAACTCTATCTTACATGGGATGCCGCCGCCTAGAGATAGAGCTTGCTCGCATCCAGACTCACCGCAGCATCACCGCGACCCACTCGCCTGCGGCGATGTGCTCGCGATCGGGAGGAATCACGACAAGGCAGTTGGACCGAGACCTGGCTGTGATATCGCCTGATCCTTGCCAGGGAACGAGCTCCGCTTGCGAGTCTGCATATTCTCCGGAAAGAATGGCCGGAAGAAATCGCCTCAGGCCACTCTTAACGCGGATTTCGGCTTTGAGACGAGCGTGCAGAAATGCGAGCGGGTGAGGTGACATTCCGGCCAGCGCTTCCAGCATGGGGCGAGCAAAAAGTTCGAAGGTGACCATGGTCGAGACCGGATTGCCGGGAAGACCGAAGAAATACTTGTGCGAGACTGGGGCTGAAGTCGCGCGGGTAAGAATGCCCGCGCCACAAGAGACGCGGCCGAAAACTACCGGACGGCCAGGCTGGATTTTGGCTCCGGTGAAAAAGAATTCGGCGCGCAGTTCGGCGAGGACTTGTTCGACTAAATCGTAGCGTCCCATGGAGACGCCGCCGGTCATCAGCAGCAAGTCTGACTGCAAACCTTGTTCGATTAGCTGACGCAGCCGGCGCGGATCGTCAGGAGCGATCGGCAGCAGCACGGGTTCGCCGCCAGTTTCCTGAATCTGCACCGCGAGTGAATAGCTGTTGGAGTTGCGAATCTGCGTAGGAGCGATTTCCGCGTCGACTGCGACGATCTCATCGCCTGTAGCGAGCACTGCAACGCTAGGACGACTGAACACCTGCAACCGCGATTTACCCACCGACGCGGCGAGTGCGATTGCGGCCTCGTTGAGCCGCGTGCCGCGATCGAGTAGAACGCTGCCGCGTCTGGCCTCAGCTCCTTGAGCGACGATGTTTTCTCCCGGTGCGATTTCCTTTGTGATTTCGACGCAGTCGTTCTGCAGGGATGTGTACTCAATCATCACTACGGCGTCCGCGCCCTGCGGTACCGGGGCACCCGTCATGATGGAAAATGCTTCGCCGCGATTCAGTCGGGATGGGATCTTGCCGGGCATCGGGCCCGCTTTGATCTCTCCTACCACGGCCAACTTGGCTGGAAGTCTCTCCAGATCGGCGGCATGCACGGCATAGCCATCGCGCGTGGATCGAGGAAAGGGAGGAATGTCGCGATCGGCGACGACGGACTCAGCAAGGATTCGGCCGGCGGAGTGGAGCAGGGCTACGTTTTCGTGTGCGCCTGGGGACAGCCGCGAACCGTGGTTCTCGACAACGCGGCGTGCGTCTTCAAAGGTTAGAACCAGGGATTGGGTGGGCGGTGCGGACATGGACAGATGATAGCGGAACTTCGGACTTGGGAATCAAGCTCAAACAACCGACTGTCGTCGGGATCGGCAAACGATCAGCGGGCCAGTTCCTGGCCCAGCACGGTGGGATTGCTGGCAAAGGAGACACCGGTTTCGAGATCGACGACGCGGTTGCGGACTAGCTGGGCGATTTCGCCGTCGAAGTGTTGCATGCCTTCGGTAGCGCCGGCCTTCATCGCGTCGAGCAATGTCTTGCCTTCGCGATCACCTTTTTCGACACACTCGCGCGTGCGCGGATTAGCTTTCAGAATTTCCGCCACCGGGACCCGGCCGCTGCGGTCGGTCTTCGGCAAGAGGCGTTGGCATACGATATAGCGGAACGATCTGGCGAATCGCTCGCGAACTTTTTGCTGTTCATCGGGCGCGAATGAGCTGACGATGCGCTCGACGGTTTTAGGCGCATCCATGGTATTGAGACTGGAAAGAACCAGATGGCCGGTTTCGGCTGCTTCCAGCACGATCTCGATGGTTTCGCGGTCGCGCATCTCTCCGACCAGAATCACCTTAGGTGCCTGTCGCAGAGCGGAACGCAGAGCATAGGCGAAACTGGGAGTGTCGCTGTGCAACTCACGCTGATGGATCGTGGAGCACTTGTGGTTGTGCAGAAATTCGATGGGATCTTCGATGGTGATGATGTGGTAGTACTTCTCGCGATTGATGCAGTCGAGGAGCACCGCGAGAGTGGAGGACTTGCCTGAACCGGCGGGTCCGGTGACAAGAACGATACCATCGCGCAACTTGGCGACATCGGCCAGGTGCGCCGGCAGGCCGAGCGAGGCCAAATCAGGGATCAAAGTGGAAATCACGCGCATCACGACGGCGCAACTGCCGCGCTGAATGAAGATGTTGACGCGAAAGCGCGCGACGCCGGCCAGGCCGTAGGAAACATCACACGATCCCTGTTCACGAAGGGTTGCGACCGCTTGCTTGTTGTCTCCAATGAGGTCGGCAGCGAGGCGTCGCGTGTCATCGGCTGTAAGGTTGCCGAGGCCTGGCACCTGTACGGGAATGAGTTGGCCGTAAACCTGGACCTGCGGCGGACGTCCAGGAGAAAAAATCAGGTCGCTGATCTTTTCCGCAGCGCGTAGCATCGCGGCCAGCAAAGCTGGCGTAGCCACTTTGCCGCTGCCGGAATAATCTTCCAGTGAAACCGAAATTGGCGAGATGCCGGGTGCTGCCATTCCATCCTCAGATTAGGGAATTGCACGCACCACAGAAACGGAGAACGGCCAAGCAAGTTTTGGCCTGATGTCTACACTCTACCGCGCCGGCGGGAGAAGCGTAAGGACAGTAAAGTACATAGCCCTTAGTAATGTGGAAGCGGGCGCGAATGGGAAAGGGCGACTGGTTGAGCCGCCCTTCGCACCTCGCAAGTTCGGTTGCAAATTAGGTAGATTCGAAGATGATCTAATTTGATTTCTTGGGCGGCGCCTTCTTCTTAGTGCCGTAGCTGGTTTCGATCGGCGCCCCGATGCTGGTGAGCATGGCTTTGGCTTCTTCGGAGTGACCGCCGGTAGGCACTAACTCCAGGTATTTCTGGAAGGCTTCCGCCGTGCCCGGCGCGGCGACCATCTTGTCACCCTGAAGGGTGGCTTTACCTAGCAGGTTCACGCCCTTCTGGTAATAAGCCTCAGCCTTGGTGGGATCGGCTGCGATGCATTTATCGAAAGCGTCGATGGCCTGATCGGCTTTGCCGGCGTTGGTGAGCACAGCTCCCATATTGAAGTAGTACTGCGCGGCCGCTGTGGGGTCGGCTTGGACCGCCTGTTGATAGGTCTTTATCGAGTCGTCAATCTTGCCGGCTTTGCTGTAGGCTTCGGCGAGATTGTTGTAATAGGCAGCGAGGGTCTTGGTGGCGTTGGGATCTTTGTCATTGGTGGCGGCTTGTTTGAGCTGCAGCGCCTTCTGGTAGGAGTCCACGGCGGAATCGAGGCGCTTTTGCTTTTCCGCAGACTCGGTCTGCTTGGTCGCTGACAGACGATAGGCGTCGCCGAGCTTGAACCAGATGAGATCACGCGTACCGTCGATCTGATTGGCCGCGGTGAGGGCCGCAATCGCCGTCTCGAAGTCGCCAGCATCGGAAGCGACCTTGGCCGCTGCCAACTTCTCGTTGAGGGACTTAACGGTGTTCACTTCTTTCTTTTGCTTCTCCTGCTGTTCCTGCTGAGCCTTGACCTGCTCAGGAGTCAAGCCCTGGCCCTTGGCTGCTTCCGTGGCCAGCTTTTTCATGTCGAAGTCGAGCGTGTTTTCGTCCAGGGTGACCTGAAATTTGTTTTGGTGGAAAATTTCCTTGTTGGCTGTGGCGTCTCCAGCGTTCTTGTAGAGCGTCACGTTGTAGCTGCCAGCCCCCACGCCCAGAGAAAAATACTCGCCCTTCTTGTTGGTCTTGAGCGTGTATTTCTGACCGTTGTCCTGGTTGGCGTAGACCACCACTCCGTCGACTATCGGATTGCCTTCGGTGTCTTTGCAAACGCCCTTCACCGTTCCCGAGGCGGCCTGTGCGAAAACCGGGGGAGCACATAATCCCATCATTAAAAGAACAAGAGCGAACATTGCTAGGTGCTTCTTCATTTTTGCCTCCCGGCAGAAAATTTGCTATATGGATTTCCGACTGTTGCTCAAAAAATGTGTACTTGAATTTTCGGCTACGTTTTACTATCCAACCATCGAAAGCCAGCAATCGCTAAACTCTCTCCATCGTGGCATAGGGAATTGGATCTCTAACCCCCGCCGCCTTAAACGCCTGCAATCGCAGAACGCAACTGTCACACACGCCGCAGGCTCGGTCCTCATGGCGATAGCATGACCAAGTTAAATCGAATGGTGCGTTCAGTTCAAGGCCAAGCCGTACAATTTCCGCTTTCCGCATGGCGATGAGCGGCGTGACAATTTCGATGTTGCCTTCTTTCGTCCCCGCGTGAATCACGCGGTTGAACGCTTCATAATACGCCGGGCGGCAATCGGGATAACCGGAGCTGTCAGGTTCGACGGCGCCGATATAGATTTTCGCCGCTCCCAGCACCTCGGCCCAGCTGACCGCGACGGACAAGAAATGCGCGTTTCGAAAGGGCACATAGGTGACAGGGATCCCATGGCCGGCGGACGGAACAGTAGGGACGGCGATGTTCTCGTCAGTGAGTGCAGAGCCTCCGATGGCGGGGAGAGCGTCATTCCGCACGACGAGTTTGTCACGAATGTTCAGGCGATCGCAGATTGCCAGGAAGGACAGGCGCTCGCGGTGTTCCGTGCGCTGCCCGTAACTGACGTGCAATGCCGCGGTCGCGTAGTCGCGGGTTGCCAAGGCTGCGCACACGCAGGAATCCATTCCTCCGCTGAGCAGGACAACCGCACGTTGGGCTGAGGGTGTCATGATGTCGGATCAATCCTGATTGTTGCTCTGCGACGATTGAGCACTAAACTCCCTTTACCGCCGGACCCCAAATAAACTTGTGCAATTGAAGTCCCAGGCGCGCAGGAACTTCATCTGCCAACATCCACTCCGCTAATGCTTGGGGATCGAGTAAGCAGTGCGAACTGTCCCGTGCTCCCGTGGCATCTTTGCGGAACGCGGGCGAGAACAGTACGGCAGTTACGCGCTCGGCCAGATTGTGTTGCCGGGTGAACTCGCGGGCAAACTCGTAATCGGTTCGGTCGCTGAGCACGAACTTCACTTCGTCGTGCGCGGTGAGGGTTGCCAGGTTTTCGGGGAGAAACGTACCGCCCTCCCCCGAATTCGGACACTTCACGTCTACGATCTTAATGATTCCCCCCGGAACTCGCTCCAGTGGCCGTTCGCCGCTGGTCTCCAACAATACGCGATATCCATCCTCCAGCAACTCCATCATCAGCGGCACCAGGTCGCGTTCCTGCAGCATGGGCTCGCCACCGGTAATCTCCACCAAGCCGCCGTTCGGACTGAGCCGCCTCACTTCGGCCAATACATCCTCCGAAGTCATTTTTCGTCCGCCGTGGAACGTATACTCGCTGTCGCACCACGAGCAGCGCAGGTTGCATCCGGTCAGCCGCACAAACACACACGGCAGTCCCGCATGCGTCGACTCTCCCTGCAACGACTTGTAGATTTCGGTAATCTGCATGGAACGCGGCGAGCGCGGCTGGGCAACCGCTATTCGCTGTACTTTGCGGTAGTGGTGTCGGTTTCAAACACCGTAACGTCTTTCACGCGTACGCGGCCGTTGGTCACGCTTTTTAGCCGCGTGTTCGACTCATCATAAAAATACTTAGCCAGATTCTCCGCTGATGGGTTGATCACGGTAAACGGTTCGATGTCGTTGATCATCTGGTGATCGAGCCGGTCGATGACGTGCTTCATCACCTCGCGCAAATCCTTGAAATCGAGCAGCAGCCCGGCTTTATCCAACTCAGCCCCAGCCAGCGTCACCCGGATCTTGTAATTATGGCCGTGCGGATTTTCGCACTTGCCCTTGTAGTTGCGCAGGTAATGTCCCGCCGCAAAGGTATCGTCAACCGTAACTTCGAACATGCATTCCTCAGCGGCTGGACGTGACTCGGTCCAAGCCGCGCTTAATGGCGAACTGTCTATTGTATCGCTCGTTGCCGTTATCCCGCTTGACTCGGCCTTGCGCAAATGCGGCGGCAGGTATGCGGATGTTTCACTGAAATGCGGCTCGACATTTCAGTCGCCCACGCCGAAGAACTCCTGCACCACCCGCATTTCCGTGGTCTTTTTATAATTCGGAAGGCTCTCGATAAACACGCGGCCATACTGCTTTTTCAGAATCCGGTTGTCGAGCAGCACCAGCAACCCACGGTCGTGTAATGAGCGGATCAGCCGCCCGAATCCTTGCTTCAGAATGATTACCGCGGCTGGCACTTGATACTGGAAAAACGCGTTGCCGCCATCGGCGTCAATCGCTTTCACTCGCGCGGCTACGACCGGATCGCTGGGGACTGCAAATGGCAGGCGATCGATGATCACGCAACTCAACTGCTCGCCCTGCACGTCCACGCCTTGCCAGAAGGAAGAAGTTGCAAACAGGACTGCATTTGGTGTGAGCCGAAACTCCTCGAGCAGCGCGCTCTTCGGCGCATCGCCCTGCCGCAGCAAAGGGAACTCCAACTCGCCCAGCAGTCGCTGGTAGACGTCATTCATCTGCGCGTAACTGGTGAAGAGGACGAAGGCGCGCCCGCGTGTAATTTCCAGGAGTTTCCGAATGCGCTCCGCTGCCTTCGCCGTAAACTGTGGTGTCCGCGCATCGGGCAGATCGGGCGGCACATAGAACAAGGCCTGGTTTTCGTAGTCGAAGTGCGAAGGCAAAACCGACTCCCGCGCTTGTTCCAGCCCGAGCCGCTGCCGGATGTACTCGAATCCTCCGCCAACGGCGAGCGTGGCCGAAGTCAGGACTGCGCACTCGAGTTTCGACCACAGGCATTCCCGCAAGATCGGACCGACATCAATCGGCGTAGCCTGAAGAAAAACGTTTTGCCGTCCGCTTTTCTCCGCGTCTTGGTGTCTCTGGGGTGAGTTCGTTCTCCCCCGCCCGCCCCGCCGCTCGATCCAGAACACAGTATTGCGATCGTCCGATTCCATGGCGAAGCCGAGTTGCACCTGCAGTTCCTGCGCGCGCCGCACGAAGTTGAAAATCTCCTCCGGCGGCTGCGGCAGTCCTTCGAGTTCGCCCGCCAGCCGCGTTAGCGCCTGATTAAGCGCGAGAAACTCGTCGCCGTTTTCTTCCAGAAACTCCCGCCGCGTCTCGAAGGCAAAGCGTCCCTCGCCTGGGGGCAAGAGTGAAAAAAAGAACTGCGACCGTTCGCGCAAACTTCCCAGAGCTCCCGACAGCGACGCGGAGAGCATCCGGTTATGTTGCAGCGACGCTTCGACGTCCCGCGCCAGATCCTCCACTCGCAGGTTACTCACGGAGATTCCGAAGTAGTTTCCAGCAACATCTTCCAGTTCGTGCGCTTCATCGAAGATCACCGCGGCAGCTTCCGGCAAGATGCCTGCATCAGGCGCGCTCTCGGCTTGTAACTTGATAGCAAGATCCGCGAAGAAGAGATGATGATTGACGATGATGATGTCGCTTTCCATCCCTCGCCTGCGCATTTCGGTGACGAAGCAGCGCTCCCACTCGCTGCATTTCTGGCCAATACAAGCGTCGGCGCGGGCATCCAGTTTGGGCCAAAGCGCGCTGGTTTCAGGCAACTCGGCGAGTTCCGCCCGGTCGCCGGTCGCGGTCGTCTTCTCCCACGCGGCGATTGCGCGATATTGCTCGATCTCCTGCAACCCGCTCAGCACAGGCTGATCGGTAAGGTCGTAGAGCTTCTTGCGGCACAAATAATTGTTGCGGCCTTTCATGTAACAGACGGAAAGCCGGCCGGGTCCCTCACTCGGCTTGACAGCCGAGACGGCTGTTCCTGCATGGTCCCCGTACAGCGCCTGCTCCAGGAAAGGAATGTCCTTGTAGAAAAGTTGTTCCTGCAAATTCTTCGTGCCCGTCGAGATGATGACCCGCTTGCCCGACCGAATCACCGGCATCAGATAGGCCAGGGTTTTTCCCGTGCCCGTACCGGCTTCAACGATCAGATGCCTCCTCTCTTCCAGCGCCTGCTCGACCGACTGGGCCATCTGAAGTTGTCCGCGGCGGAATTCATACGCGGGATGCGTGCGCGCCAACAATCCCCCAGGAGCAAAGAATTGATAGAGGGAAGCTTCTTTTCCGCTGGGCGCGGAGGGGTTGGATGTTGCACTAGACGCGGGATCGGAACTTAAAGCCACGGGAGTCTCTATAATAAACAGTTGTCGTCATCGCCTGCTGATTTCACTTCATTTTGACCCAACCCACTTACAACTCGACCAGCACTCTGGCCACCACTGCAGCCGGCGTTCCGACGCTCGCCATCGTGGGCCGACCGAACGTAGGCAAGTCCACGCTATTCAACCGTATCGTCGGCTCGAGGCGGGCCATCGTCGGCGACGAGCCCGGCATTACCCGGGACCGCCTCTACGGCGACGCGGAGTGGCGGGGCCGCCGCATTCGCATCATCGACACCGGCGGCATCTTGCCCGAAGAAAAAGATTTCATCCCTTCGGAAATTTTCCGCCAAGCCCGGGTTGCGTTCGATGAAGCCGCTGCGATCGTGATGGTCGTCGATGGCCGCGCCGAACTTGCCGGGCCGGACCTTGAGCTGGTTCGCCTGTTACGCAAGGCCGGACGTCCGCTCTTCCTCGCGGTGAACAAGGCCGACTCGGAGAAGCAAGCATCTATCGTCGACGAGTTCCATCGTCTGGGGATCAAGCAAATGTTCGCCATCTCCGCGGAGCATGGGCGCGGGATCGACGATCTGCTGGATGCTGTCTTTGAAATCTTACCGCCCTCCAAAGAGTCAACCACTGAGGGCGCAGAGAACACAGAGGGCAAGCAGGAAGAAGCATCAAAGCCATTAGACGAATCCAGCGCAGAGAGTGAACCCGTCTACGAAACCAAGGTTGCCATCATCGGGCACCCTAATGTGGGAAAATCGACGCTGCTGAATTGCCTGACGGCCTCCGACCGTGCCATCGTCTCGCCTATCCCCGGAACTACGCGCGATGCGGTCGACGAAATCGTCGAACACAATGGCCGCCGCTTCCGCTTCATCGATACCGCCGGAATCCGCCGCAAAGGCAAGACTCACTTGATGGCGGAAAAGCTTTCGGTGGTGATGGCGCGCAAGCATCTCGAAGGTGCCGACATCGCCCTGCTCGTCATCGACGCTACCGAAGGCGTCAGCCAGCTCGACGCTGCCATTGCCGGCTATGCCCACGAGAGCGGACGCTCAATGATCATCGTGGTCAATAAGTGGGACCTTATCACCAGCGGCACGCTAAAAGCTGGCAGGCCGTCGAAGGCGATGCGTATGCGGGAGAGCAAGCGTCCGGGTGACCGCGAGGCTTACGAGGAACGCCTGCGTCACGATCTTAAGTTCCTGAACTATGCGCCCATCGTTTTCATTTCGGCCAACACTGGCAAAGGCACGGAGAAAATCTTTCCGCTGCTCGAACAGGTAGCGACCGAGCGCCGCAAGCGCATCCCCACGTCCGCCATGAACCGCTTCATCGAAACCGTGGATTTCGAGCGCGCCTCGGTACCCATGCGCTCGCGGGTCAAGATTCTTTACATGACGCAGGCCTCGGTCGCCCCGCCGACATTTGTGCTCTTCACCAACCGCGCCGTGAAGTTGCATTTTTCCTATCAGCGCTTCCTGGAAAACCAGATCCGGCACTCCTTCGGTTTCTTGGGCACACCGATTTGGATCAAGAACAGGGCACGGAATTAGAGCTAGCATCCCACCATTGGTTGTCCCTTACTCTCCCCCTACCTCCCGATCCATCGTCAGCAGGCCTACGCGCTGCACGCCCGCGTGATGCGCCACATCAATCACGTCGGCGACATACTGGAAATCGACATCAGCATCTCCGCGCACGAAAACGACTTTCTCGGCGCGCGTTAAGTAAATCTTCGCGAGCCGCGTCTCCAGATCCTCCCAGCGCACGTCGTCCTGATTGATCTTCACGGTGGGTGCCTGATTTTCCCTCGTCCACACCACTTGGATGACAACCGTGCGTGGCTGCGAACTGTATTGCGTCTGCTTTTGATCCGGTTGCGGAATTTGCGCTGTCTCTCCCTGCTCCTTGTCCATCGATACCACCACCATGAACACAATGATCAGCGTCAGTAGCACGTCGATCAGAGGCGTGACATTGATCTGCGGACCAGACGGACCCCCGCCCGCCATTGAGAATGCCATAGAAAGCTCCTTAGCTGCTCTTTGGCACGCGCGTGTCTGCAACATCAGACACCTGGGGTGTGGTGGGAGTTCCTTGGGAATCGCCTCTTTTCTTATCGACTTTGCATTATTGGAAAGACGGCGGCACGTCGGATAGAAGCAGCGTCGCGCGCTCTATCCAATCGGCTCTGCGGTCGGCGGCAGTGGCGGAGGTTCGTATGGAGGAGCCGCTCTCTGTGGAATCTGAGGCGCGGCCGGTGCCGGCGGATAGAGTGCTACGCTCAACGCAGGATAGCGCGCAGCAAAAAAGTAAATCGAATACGCGGGAAAGAACACGATGACCGGTACGGAAATCAGCGCGATCAGATATAGAAAACCTGCCAGCAGAACGCTTCCCACTACCACCGCCAGTGTAATCGTATAAGCATTCCAAGTAAGCCCGGCTGTCTTCCCGGTCAGCACGGCGAGAATACTGAGACCCACCGTGGGTATGGCAATGAACAAGCCTAAAATCAGCGTTGCTATTCCGATCACGATTCCGGCGCCAATTGCCATCAAGATCTTCATTCCAATGTAGACGGCATACGCGCCCATCTCGTCCTTGATCATCGGCCATAGCCGGCTCCAACCCTCTATCGCCCCGATATCCTCCAGCGCCATTTGTGGTACCACGAAATCTTTCGTCAATACAAAGATCACGGATATTGCCAGCAAGAAAATCAGGAATACGAAGAACAGAACGATCCCACCTAAAACCAGCGGGATCACGTGCTCCTTTGGTTCCTTGAGCCACCCCACTGCGAAAGCAAAAGCCGCAGGAATTCCTACCAGCACTACCAGGCCAGCGATAGTGACGAATAGGTAAAGCAGCTTCCAGAGGAAGTATCGCCATCCGGGGCCTTGTCTTTGGCTCCATCCTCGGCTGATGTGACACTCTTTCGCGATGATGCTGTCGAACAGGACGAAGCGCATCACACTGCTGATGTACATAAGAATGATTCCCAATGCGAATGCGGTGATGACGACAACAGCGATGAGGCTGCCCAAGAGGGCGAGATTGATTCCCGCCAAGCCCGGACTGAGAGAGTGCGGTGAGGTTACCGGATGCCGGGGAAAGTGGAAATTAGAGCCATTGAATCCGCCGCCAGAGCCGAGTTCGCCGGCCAGCAGTCCGACTACTGCGAGCCGCGTCCACTGCCAAAAGCGGAAAGGTTTGAATAATTGCTGCTTGGTGTGTTCAAAGGCAAGAGTGACCGTATCAATGGCGGAGATTGGCAAAGCGCACCTCGGCCTGCGAATGGCTCAGCAGCAAGGTACTGCGAATTGCGCCGCGGATCAAATCAATTCTGACGAACTCTCATTCGTACCGCAGGGCTTCCACCGGATCCAGCCTGGATGCCCGCAAAGCCGGAACCAAGCCGCTAGCCACGCCCACAATCAGCAGCACCGCGCTCGAAAGTATGACCGTCATCATCGAAATTCGCAGATGAATATCGCCCTGTCCGGAGTCGTCCTCAAATAGCGGCCCCATCATCGGCAACGTTCCCACTGCCCAAGCGATGAAATATGAGAGCAGCACGCCGATCGCGCCGCCGAGTATCATAATCAACAAAGTTTCGGCCAGAAACTGCAGCTTAATGTGTCGCTTCCTAGCTCCTAGCGCCCGGCGGAGGCCGATCTCGCGGATTCGTTCATCTACTGAGACCAGCATGATATTCATCACGCCCACGCCGCCGATACCCAGCGTCAACGTTCCGACAAAAGCCAGCAGCACTTGCAACCCAATCGTCAGCGCATCAATCACCGGGCGGAACTCGTCGCGTCCGAACATCTGGAAAGCTTTCGGGTCCGTGGGTGAGAAATTCTGCCTCGTAGCGACAGCAGCCAGTACTTGCGCCATCGCCTTTTTCTCAAACTGCGGCGCCATTGGTTCAAATAACAGTACAGCCGCGTAGCGCGTGTTCCACAAATCTCCGGCTGTGGAGTAGGGAATCCACGCGGAATCGTCGTCACTGCTGAAATAATTGCTGAGTTGAATTTTCCGCGCCATTACTCCAATCACTGTAAAGCGCACTCCACCGACTTCCACCGTCTCACCGATCGCTGGACGCCCGCTGAAAAGTTGTTCTTTGATGCGTCCACCGAGAAAGACTACACGCCGCCGTTCCAGTTCATCCCCGGCATCGATCCAGCGGCCCTCCGACGGCACTTCGTTGCGCATCTCGCCATACTCCGGGCACACTCCCCTCACCGCCGCCGTTCCCACGATACGGTCGCCATAAGAAATTCCCGGACGGTTCACGGTTTCGCGGCACACATGCTTCACTAGAGATGCCGTGGCTTTCACCATGTCGACGTCGGCCTGTTCGATCACAACTTTCTTACCCGCGCGCTGCCCGCCTGGTTGTTCACTCGTCTGCTGCGGCCAGCAAATCACCACGCTCTTTCCGAACGCATCGAACCCGTGCACTAGAATGCTGCGGAAACTGCTGCCGTATGCGATCAGCAGCGTAACCGTCGCAATCCCCCAAACGATTCCAAGCATGGTGAGGAAGCTGCGCGTCAGGTTGCGCTTCAGCGCAATCCAGGCTTCGAGGATGATCTCAATTAGCATCCGCTATCCACCGGCCTCGTATCGCAGGGCTTCGATAGGATCGATGGACGCGGCTCTCCGCGCAGGATACAGTGCTGCACCCACAGCTATCGCGCCTAGCAATCCCGCGGCGACCAGACCGGAAGTCCAATCTGGAATCAGCCCGGCAAAATAATCCGGCATGGGCAACATGTTCACCAGCGCGCAGAATCCGAATGCCACGCCGAGACCGATCGCACCGCTGAGGAAAGCAAGAATCAAAGCCTCAGCAAAAAACTGGCGCAGAATGGTTCCCGCCGGGGCGCCGATTGCCTTACGCACACCGATCTCGCGCGTCCGCTCGCGCACCGCAACCAGCATCACGTTCATCACGCCAAGGCCGCCCAGCAGAAGCGTTACGACTCCCACCGCGCCCAGAAAATATTTCATGCCGTCGGTCATCTGCCGGAATGCCTTAGCCTCCTGCACCGTATCCCAGATGGGACAGGCCTCCTTATCGTTCGGATCATAGCGGTGCATGCGCGCCAACGCGACCCGCACTTCATGCTTGCAGGCCTCATGCTGCTCGACCGACCTCGGAGTCACCAGCAGTTGATCGAAAGTAGAGGGCGTTCCTGGAGGCTTATCCGGAAAGTCGCGCCGCATCGCGGAAAAGGGAATAAAGACTTTGTTTACGTCCCAACCGTCATAACTGGAATCCTGTTTCTTTTTCTCCATCACGCCAATCACGACGAAAGGGAAGTCATCTAAATAGACGCTATCGCCCACGGGATTGCGCCCGGGGAACAGTTGCTTTGCCGCGTCCGATCCCAGGAAGGCGACGCGCCTCGCCTCGCGCAAGTCGTCCCAGTCGTAGAAACGTCCCAGTCCCACGTTAAGAGTACGAATCGAACTAAACTGCGGGTACGATCCGGTCACGGTAAACGATGCATTGTTAAAGTTGCTATGGGTCAGAACGGTCTCCTGCTCCAGTTCCGGGATCGCGTATTCGCAATCTGGCGCCTCCGCCTGCACCACCGGTACATCGGGATCTTCCCAATGGATCAGTCGCCCCGCGTGCGTCCCGCCTGCTTGCAGGCTAGTGCGACCGTGGAAGACGATCATCACGTCCTTGCCCAGGGTTTTCGACTGCTCCTCTTGGCCCTTGCGCAAACCTTCGCCAGCCGCCACCATAAGCACGATTGAAATGATTCCCCACGCAATGCCAAACATGGTGAGAAACGCCCGCAGTTTATGCGCCCATAGTGTCCGCGCCACATCGACTATGAGATCTCGCAGGGTCATCTCGCTTTTGGTTGGACGCAACCGGACGGGTTACGTAAGCCTCCGGGCCGATTTGTTCTCACTATCTGTATACGTATTCGATTCGAGAGTTGTTGCAGAAAAATGTGCCTGAAAGTGCGCCGCCTTAGGGGATGAAAACTTGAGCTTCTAAGCGTTTCAGGGCCCGGTGGGAAGGTTCAGCCTTTGGCGGTCGCGGTTTGCAAGGCCTCCATCCATCCGTCGAATGAGTTCAGAGCCAGTCTGCATTGCATCCGGTGCCGTTCCTTACGGTCGCGAATCTTTTTCTCCAGCGCCGGTAAGAGATCGAATGTGATATTCGCCGGCTGAAAGTTTTTGGCATCCGCATGGGCGACGTAATGCGTCAGCGATCCAAACGCCGACGCTCGCGGCGGCGGCATTGGATCCGCTCCGCGCACCAAGGCTGCCGCGTGCATCCCAGCCATCAAGCCGGTTGCAATCGACTCGACGTAGCCCTCCACTCCGCAAATCTGTCCGGCGAATAAGACCTGCGGATGCGCCTTCATCTGCAGTGTTTCGCACAGCAACGCCGGTCCGTTGATATAAGTATTCCGGTGGATCTGGCCATAGCGCAGAAACCGCGCATTCTCCAGCCCCGGAATCAGGCGCAGTACCCGCGTCTGCTCCGCGAATTTCAGATGATTCTGGAAGCCCACCAGATTATAGGAATCTGCCCGCAGATTCTCCTGCCGCAACTGCACTACTGCATAGGGCATCCGTCCCGTGCGCGGATCCCTTAGCCCGACCGGCTTCATTGGGCCAAAGCGCAGAGTATCGCGTCCGCGGCGCGCAATCTCTTCGATCGGCAAGCAGCTCTCGAAGTAGTTCAGCTTCTCCCAATCGCGTTCTTCGACCGACTGCGCTGCCAGAAGCGCGTCGTAAAAAGCGTCGTATTCCTCGCGCGTCATCGGACAGTTGATGTAGTCTGCCGATCCCTTGTCATACCGCGCCGCCAAGTACACGCGTGACATGTCAATCGAATCGGCTTCCACGATCGGACTGATCGAATCGTAAAAATACAGGTGTGGATTGTGTGCACAGGGATCGTGTGGGAGCGGGCAACTCGGTCGCTCAGGTTTTGATTCATTCGTCCCCCCACTTAACCGCCCAATTTCCGCAGCCAGCGCTTCGGAGGTCAAAGGACCCGTAGCTATGATGACGACGTGTTCGCCAGTTTCCCCGATTCGCGTCACCTCTTCCCGCCGCACCCTGATTTTCGACTCACGCGAAATCGTCTCCGTCACTCTCGCCGCGAACGTGACACGATCTACCGCCAGCGCATGCCCCGCCGGAACGGCGCATTCGCGCGCAATGTCCAGCAGCAGCGAGCCGGCTCGCCGCATCTCTTCCTTCAGCAGCCATGGAGCCGTATTCTCGGAATCTGATTTCAAAGAGTTCGAACAGACGAGTTCCGCAAAATCTGACGTCTGGTGCGCCGGTGTCGATCGTTCCGGCCGCATCTCAAACAACTCAACGTCCGCGCCTCGCCGCGCGCATTGCCACGCGGCTTCCGACCCGGCCAATCCTGCCCCGATAATGCGTACCAGTGCGCTCACGATCCGTTCTCAGCCAGTTCGCGGATCGGTGTTCGCCGAAGCTGCGCGTTGCTAGAATTCGCAGGAGGAATAAGGGGCATCAAAAGAAGAATACATCAGTGGTTCGCAAGTGTGACCGGGTTCTCGAACCTGCCATATAAACGACTTCGCCGCGTGGTCCACGATTCATCTATCATGAGTGAAATCTGTTTACGATCTGGGAGGATTCAATGGCACGCATCAGCCTGATCGCCCCCGAGGCCGCATCTCCGGAAGTGCGCGAAATCTACGACACCACGCTCCGCGGTAAGCCCGGCAATGTGCAGAAAGCTCTGGCTCACCGTCCGGAGATGCTCAAGAATTTTCTAAGTTTCTACGCCAGCGTGGGACGTTCCCTCGGCCGCAAGTTGTACGAACTCGTCTATCTTCGCGTATCGCTCATCAATGGATGCCGCTATTGCACACAGCACCACGTGGCCTCGTCGAAACGCGCCGGGGTCACCGCAGAAGATTGGGCGGCCCTCAAAGCAGGAAATTATTCGCGTTACGGCGAGAACGAGCGGGCCGCGCTAGTTTATGTCGAGAAACTGACCCGCGCCCCGCACGAGGTCAGCGATGCCGACTTCGCCGAGCTCAAGAAACACTTTTCCGATCCAGAGATCATTGACCTGCACATGCTCGCGGGCCTTGCCAACCTTACCAACCGCTTGACTGACCCGTTGGGATTGGAACTAGAGTTCCCAGAAGAAAAAATCTAAGGAATTGAGTTATTGGGTAATCGGATAATTGTGCAACTGATTCGACTGCGCGGCTCTGTCGATCGCCCAATTGCCGAAGTACTCAATTTCTAAAGAATCTGGCGCGCATCCCCTACACGCCGGGTCACCCGCTCACGATCCAGATACTCCAGCAGCGGAATCGCATACTTGCGGCTTACTCCCGTCACTTCTTTGAACTTGGCAACGTCAATTGTCGCGAACTTCACTTTGTAGACCGCCATCTGCCGACGTAACTCTTCCAGGGCGCTGCGATGAAAGACCAGTTCGTCGGAAACCTTGATCAACACCTTGTCCCGCAACAGCAGCGTCATAATTTTTTGCGCCCGCACCTTGTCGATCGTCAACCCGGCGATCACCTCATGCAGAGCCGGCACCGTCAGTCCCGCCGAGGCAAAGGCGTCTTCGATTTTCTTTCTTGATTCGGCTTCCTCGTCTTTCATCACTACGCCGTGACCGGGCAGTCGCACAAGGTCGCCGGCAACTTCGATCTTCTTCTCGTTAGCCAACACGGCGAGGGCTGCATCCAGCACCTCGGCTGACGCTCCGGCTTGCTCGCGCAACTCTTCCTTTGGCATACCGCCCGTTAGGCGGCTCTTTTTGTGAAAGTCATCAACCGTATCCACGATGCATAGCTTCAGCGTTTCCAGCGCGGGCAAATGTAGTATTAGTTCGCCGATCCGCACGACTCGTTTTTCCCTGACTGCTTGCGCCAGTTGAGCCTCGATAAAACTCTTCGTCCAACCGGTCTCCGCAATCAGTCGCGACATGGAGATTCCTGCGTGTTGCCTTCGTGCAATCCGCGTTCTCAGAATTGTTTCCGCGTTGCCGCCCGCCAGCACTTTCAGGAAGTCGGCTTGTCCCGGCATGCGCGGAATCGGTGCCGCGTCCAACAAAGTTCCACCGCCAATCGTCACCACCGGTGAAAACTGCCGCAGGATGAACCGATCTCCGGGCAGGAGCAGCGCCGGTTCTGGCAATTTGAGCCGCGCAAACGCCTGCTCGCCCGGAGCAATTTGTTTCGTCCCGTGGAGCAAAACCTCCGCAACGGTTTCCATTGTGTACGAGTGAAAATGCACTCGGGCTCGGTCCTTCAACGGGCGTTCCGCCGAAGACAGCAGGCGCAACGAAATGTCCGCACGCCGCGTAGTCTCAAATATCGCGGGAGGCGTCAGCGTCATTCCGCGCGACAAATCCTCCGTGCTCGCCCCCGCAAGGTTCAGCGCGGTTCGTTGACCGGCAACGGCCGCTTCTGCCGTTTGCCCATGAACCTGCACGCCTCGCACCCGCACGCGCCGTCCGGTGGGAAAAACTTCCAACTCGTCATCGCGGCGAACCGTCCCGGCTACCAACGTTCCGGTCACAACAGTCCCGAACCCTTTCATGGTGAACACGCGGTCGATCGGTAAGCGGGCGATCGCATGGGAATCTCGCGGCTGCACCTCGGCTGCCGCGGAAGCCATTGCGCGCTTCAATTCCTCCAGTCCCGCGCCCGTTAAGGCGCTCACCGCAAGAATCGATTTTGGTTGGTCGAGCCTTGATTGGTCCAGGCTTGGTTGATCCAGGAATGTCCCGCGCAGAAACTCTTGCACTTCCAAGCGCACGATCTCAAGTGTCTCGGCATCGACCGCATCGGATTTGGTCAGCACGGTAATGCCACGCCGCACGCCCAGCAGTTGCAAAATGTCAAAGTGCTCCCGCGTCTGCGGCTTTATCCCCTCATCCGCCGCAATCACCAGCAACACCAGATCAATGCCAGCCACGCCTGCCAGCATGTTGCGCACAAAGCGCTCGTGCCCGGGAACATCAACAAAGCCCAGCCGCAGAGTCTCTCCGCTCGTCGTCTCGTCATTCGGGGCGAGCAGGTCCATGTGCGCGAAGCCAAGGTCAATGGTGATGCCTCGCCGCTTCTCTTCCTCTAGTCGGTCAGCATCAATCCCGGTCAAAGCCTTCACCAGCGCGGTTTTACCGTGGTCGATGTGCCCAGCCGTCCCTATAATGATGGATTTCATCTGGCTGGCATCTTACCGGAAAATGCTAAACCGCTGGAAAAGGTGAAGGTCCCTAACAAATGGTGATGATGGCCCTACCCAGCCGTCCCTGCAGATGCGACAATGGAGTTTCCCATGACCACCTCCCTGACCTCTGCCTTTACTTTGGACACCCTACGGCAGCACGGCCTTACTTCCGACGAGTACGAAAAGATTAGACAGCTTCTCGGACAGCGCGAGCCCACGCTCACCGAACTTGGTATCTTCAGCGTGATGTGGAGCGAGCACTGTTCTTACAAGTCGTCCCGTGTGCACTTGAAGCGTTTGCCCACGCACAGCAAGCGGGTGCTGCAAGGTCCGGGAGAGAATGCCGGCATCATCGACATCGGCGACGGCTGGGCCTGCGCCTTCAAGATCGAGTCGCACAATCATCCGTCGTTTATCGAGCCCTTTCAAGGCGCAACCACCGGAGTAGGTGGAATTCTGCGCGACATATTCACGATGGGAGCTAGACCGGTTGCAGTAATGGACTCGCTGCGCTTTGGGCCGATCACAGCCGAATCGAGAGCGGGAGACTCATCCGCGCAGGTTACCCGGAAAGACATTCATAAGAATCACTCCATCCTCGAAGGCGTGGTCAGCGGCGTCGCTTCCTACGGCAACTGCTTCGGCGTGCCCAACCTGGGCGGAGAGACAAAGTTCGAGCCGTGTTACTCCGGCAATCCGTTGGTGAACGCTTTCGCCATGGGCCTGGTTCGCAAAAACGAGATCTTCTACGCGCGCGCTGCCGGCGAAGGCAATCCGGTTATCTACGTGGGCGCCAAGACCGGACGCGACGGTATCCACGGCGCGACGATGGCCAGCGAGGAATTCAGCGAGGCCTCGGAGGCGAAGCGTCCCAACGTGCAGGTTGGTGATCCGTTCCTTGAGAAGTTGTTGCTCGAAGCCTGCCTGGAGGCCATGCAGACCGGAGCGATCATCGGCATTCAGGATATGGGCGCTGCCGGACTTACCTGCTCGACGTGCGAGATGGGGGCGCGCGGAAGCGTGGGCATCGAAATTGAACTTGATCGCGTTCCGCAGCGCGAAACCGGTATGACTCCTTACGAGATCATGCTGAGCGAGTCGCAGGAACGCATGCTGCTGGTGGCGCAGAAAGGGCGTGAGCAGGAGGTTTTCCGCGTCTTTGAAAAATGGGGACTCGATGCCGTCGAGGTCGGCAGGGTCACGACGGACAACAAGTTGCGCGTGCTGCAGCACGGCGAGGTCGTTGCCGAGATTCCGAATCAGGCGCTCACCGACGATGCGCCCGTGTACAAACGTCCTCTCGCGCGCTGGGAACCACCCGTGCCCCGTGAAATGCCCGAGCGCATTAAGCTAAATCGTGGCAGTGACTTCACGGAAAATCTGAAGCAGCTCCTTGCGAGTACAAATATCTGCGGTAAGCGCTGGGTCTGGCAGCAATACGATCACATGGTGCAAACCAATACGGTTGAGGCTCCGGGCGGGGGCGACGCGGGCGTGATTCGCATTAAGAATCCGAATCCGGGCGAACCGCAACGTGGGCTGGCGATGGCGCTCGATGGTAACGGACGCTGGTGTTATCTTGATCCGCGGCTGGGTGCGATGCATGCCGTCGCCGAGGCCGCGCGCAAAGTCACGTGTTCGGGTGCGACTCCCGTGGGCGCAACCAATTGCCTGAATTTCGGCAATCCCGAGAAGCCGCACATCATGTGGCAGTTCTCGCAAACTATCGATGGCATCACGAAAGCCTGCGAGGAGTTGGAGATTCCCATCACCGGCGGCAATGTCAGCTTCTACAACGAGACTCTGGGCGAAGGCATTTATCCGACGCCGGTGCTGGGGGTGGTGGGGATTCTCGATGACGTACACAAGGCCGCGAGGATGAATTTCGCCTCTAGCGGACGCACGATCGTGCTATTGCGCGGCGGCGAAGCCGCCGATATCACCGATGTAGAGAGTGAGTTCGGTTCGTCGGAATACGCAAAAGAAATTCTGGGTGCGTTGTGGGGATATCCTCCAGAACTCGATCTCGAAAAGGAAGCCGCTTTGCAGAAAATGCTCGTCGCGTTGATTCAGGAAGGCTTGGTAGAGTCCGTTCATGACTGCTCCGATGGCGGACTGGCGGTTGCGTTGGCGGAAAAAGCATTTGCGAAAAACGTGGGTGCGCGCGTGGACCTTGCGACGAATGAACTTCCATCGGAGTTTGTGCTGTTTGGAGAGGATCCGAGCCGGATCGTGCTCTCTTGCGACCAGGGTAACGTGGCGCGAATCCAACAGATAGCGGAGAAATTCGGAATCGCTGCCGATGTGATTGGAGAAACGATTCCGCAACGGCTGGAGATTGTCCTTGATGGCAAGAAGGTTGTTTCGACAGCTATTTTGGAATTGAGCGCGGCGTACGAAGGCGCGCTGGAAGCGGCGTTGCGAACTGAGCAGCAGACTGTGGCAGCGGATTGAAAAACTTCGGTCGCAAATTGCGAAGACGGCCGCGGAGTTTCGCTGGTGGATTGAGCTAGAAGCCAAGAGCTAAGAGCCAGGAGCTGAATGTCCTTCGATAAATTTCACGACGAGTGCGGAGTTATAGCGATCTTTGCCCATCCCGAGGCAGAGAAGCTAGCCTACCTAGGCCTTCATGCGCTGCAACATCGCGGGCAGGAATCCGCCGGCATCGTCACCTCCGACGGCCTGACTTCCCGCGTACACAAGGCGATGGGCCTGGTCGCCGACATTTTCACCGAAGATGTGCTCTCGAAGATACGCGGCACGCTGGCCATCGGGCATACGCGGTATTCTACGGCTGGCGATTCGGCGCTGCTCAATGCGCAGCCGATTCTGGTGCAATCGAATAAGGGATCGATCGGCGTGGCGCACAACGGCAATCTGGTGAATGCGGCGGACGTTCGTAGCCGGCTGGAGCGTCAAGGGTCGATCTTTCAGACGAACAGCGATACCGAAGTGATCGTTCATCTGATCGCGCTTTCGCGGGAACACACTTTGCCTGAGGCAATCGCGGACGCGCTGCGACGCGTGGAAGGCGCTTTTTCGCTGGTCGTAATGAGCCCGGACCGGATCATTGCGGCGCGCGATCCGCGCGGCTTCCGGCCACTGGCCATGGGACGGATTCCGGCGCTGGAAGGGCAGAAGTGTGACACCATCGTCTTTGCCTCAGAGACGTGCGCCTTTGATCTGATTGGCGCGACTTACGAGCGCGACGTGAAGCCCGGCGAGTTGATCGTGGTGGGGCCGGAAGGAATCATCTCGCGTTTCTATTCGACCGCCGTACCGCAGTCCAGCTGCATTTTCGAGCACGTCTACTTTTCGCGTCCAGACAGCATGGTGTTTGGCCGCGCGGTGCAGACCAGTCGCGAAGAGTTGGGACGGCAGTTGGCGCGTGAGGCGCCCGTAGAGGCCGATCTCGTGGTACCTGTGCCGGATTCGGGCGTGACCGCAGCCGTGGGATACGCGGCCGAGAGCGGGATTCCATTCCGCTTTGGTCTCATCCGCAATCACTATGTAGGCCGCACCTTCATCGAGCCGAGCCAGAGTGTGCGGGACTTTGGCGTGAAACTGAAGCTGAATCCGGTGCGGTCACTGCTGGAAGGGAAACGCGTGGTGCTGATCGACGATTCGATTGTGCGCGGCACTACCAGCCGTAAGATCGTTCGCATGATTCGCAGCGCCGGGGCAAAAGAAGTTCACATGCGCATTTCTTGTCCGCCCACAATTTCTCCTTGCTACTACGGCGTAGATACGCCTTCGAAAGATCAGCTAATCGCCGCCAATAAATCGATCGACGAAATTCGACAATACATTCGCGCGGATTCTCTCGCCTATCTGTCGCTCGAAGGCCTCAAGAAAGCTTGTGGCGATGGAGAGAAAACTTCCTATTGCTCCGCTTGCTACACCGGCAAGTATCCTACCAACATCGTGGACGTGGAAGAGATTCAGCCGGCAAGTGTGCCGCGGTAATAGCTATATAGCTTCATAGAAGTGCGGCCGGCTGCGTTTTCTCGACCGCTGGCGAAAGCAGCTAGTTAGGTTTTCTTTCGCGCTGCCACCACGCGGGGAATACCTTGAAGATCAGTGACGATTTGGATCTCCTCCCATCCAGTCAGCAGCTGCTTTGTGGCCTCCACGATTGTTCCGCTGATCTCCATCACCAGCCAGCCGCCAACGCGAAGTGCTGCGTGGGCTTGGGGAATCAGGCGAGCGATCACCTCGACTCCGGTGGGGCCGGCAAAGACCGCGTTGCGAGGTTCGAACTTGCGGACTTCTAGTTGGACTTGATCTTCTTCCGATTCGCCTACATAGGGAGGGTTGGAGACGATGAAGTCGAAAGAGTCATTGTCAACTCCAGTCAGCAGGTCAGCTTCGCGAAAATGAATGTGGGATTGGAGTTGATGACGAGCTGCGTTGGCGCGGGCGATTTCGAGTGCGGCGGAAGAGACATCGGTGGCGTGGATTTCGGCTTGCGGCAATTCCTTGGTGAGCGCTAACGCGATGCAGCCGGAGCCAGTGCCGACGTCGATGAGTCGGAGAGGGGTGGCGGACAAGAGTGTCCGCCCCACACAAGCCAAGACAGTTTCGATGACGTGCTCGGTCTCGGGGCGCGGGATCAGCACGGCAGGCGTGACAATCAAATCGATGCCCCAAAATTCCTGATGCCCAGTGATGTACTGCGCCGGAACCCCGCGGGCGCGTTCCGAGAGTATGTCCGCGTAGCGAGTGATTTCGTCGGAAGTGAGATCGCGCTCTGGATGTGCATATAAGTAAGCACGATCGCACTCAAGTGTGAACATCAGCAGAAGCTCAGCATTCATGCGAGCCGAGGGGACATTCTCCGCCGCAAGTGTTTTGATTGCTGAGATGAGCGCGGGTTTCAGTTGCACTTGATCATTTCAACGCACATCGTGGCGCGGTTATGCCTCACTCGACCTCTAGATCGGCTGCCAGCAAACTTTCAGGGCTGTTAATAATGTCGTTAAGCCTCGCGCTGATTAAGTCTGCCGATTTCCGAATTGAGCAGTGCGGCGTAGGCGACCCAGGCTGCGTACGGAATAAAAGCACCGGCGGCCGCGCGATCAACTTTTCGGGCCGCTTTGATGTAGGAAAAAATCATACCCTCCAACGCAATGGCGTCAGCCAGGGCGAGCGTTGGACTTTGTTCCCCAAGAAAGAGCCCCGACCATTTCGCGTTGGTGGCAAGTTGCGAAATCCACAGACGCAACGCATGTGTGCGCTCGCGGGACGGCACGGCGCTCCAGATACGCCATCCCGACCACGCCATCATGGCGTAAAGCGCTGTCCAAACTACCGGACATACTTTCTTAGGCGGGGTAGGGCTCGGTTTGTCGAGGCGGCAGTGCCACGTTGCACGGCTTTCCTTGCGGCTGTAACGGGCCCCATACCATGCGGCCCCGGCGGTTGCCAGTCCGAAGCCAGTGAGCGCGAGCAGAGAGCGAGCATTGCCTTTAGACATAGTGCACCTTAGGTGCTGGATCAGTCCTGGCGGGTTGCTACAGCAGCTTCTGTTTGTGTGACGCTAACCCTAGAAACGACGAACGTAGCTTAGCACTTTTACATCACGGTGCCGCCCTCTTCCTTCAGTTTTTCGGCCTGGTAGTGGGTTGTGAGGGCTTCAATAAGCGGTTGCAGCTTGCCGTCCATTACGGCTTCGAGTTGGTGGATCGTGAAGCCGATGCGATGATCGGTAAGGCGATTTTGCGGGAAATTATAAGTGCGGATCTTCTCGCTCCGGTCTCCGGAACCCACCATGGCCTTGCGCTCTTTGGCCAGCGCCTGCTGCTGCTTCTCCATCTCGATTTCATACAGGCGGGAACGCAGCACGCGCATGCCCTTTTCACGATTCTTGATCTGTGATTTCTCGTCCTGGCAGCTCACCACCGTGTTGGTGGGAATGTGTGTAATGCGGACGGCGGAGTACGTGGTATTTACCGACTGGCCGCCCGGACCCGACGAGCAGAAAGTATCAATGCGCAGGTCCTTCGCTTCAATCTTGATGTCGACGTCTTCGGCTTCGGGCAGCACTGCGACCGTGACGGCCGAGGTGTGGACGCGTCCCTGCTGCTCGGTAGCGGGAACACGCTGCACGCGATGCACGCCGCTTTCGTACTTCAGTTGAGAAAAGACGCGATTGCCCTCAATGATGGCGATGACTTCTTTCAAGCCACCGGCCGACGATTCCGACGAAGACAGCACCTCCACTTTCCAACGCTGCGTTTCAGCATAGCGCGTGTACATCCGAAAGATCTCAGCAACGAAGAGCGTGGCTTCATCTCCTCCGGTTCCGGCCCGGATTTCAAGGATGACGTTCTTCTCGTCGTTCGGATCTTTGGGAAGGAGCAGGACTTTCAATTCTTCTTCGATGGCCGAAACACGGGGCTCGAGTTTGTTGAGCTCTTCCTGAGCGTAGGCTCGCATCTCTGGATCTTTTTCCTCGGCAAGCATGGCTTTACTCTCAGCTATGCCTCGCGTCAGGTCCTTGTACTCACGATACTTCTCGACCACCAGCGCAATGTCGCTGTGCGCCTTGGCAGTCTTCTGGTATCTCGCCGAATCGTTGACGATATCCGGCGAAGCGAGAGCTTGGGTCAGCTCTTCGTAACGCGCTTCGATTTGGTCAAGACGTTCAAACATATCAGCCTTCGTATCGACGTAGCTTGCTAGGTCGCGGGGTCGCTGTTGTTTTCTGAACCGAAGACACGCCGACTTACGTCTCCACGGCATTGTAGATGAGGAATGGGAAGAGAGAAATATTCGCGGCGGAGCCGCTAGGCGATTACCAACTCGCCGCCGTTATCTTTCTCCAGCGCCATAGCATGATCGAGGGCGACGATGGCGCATTGCGCTTGCTCGTCCGATGGAGGCTGCGTAGTGATGCGCTGCAGCCACAAGCCGGGAGCGGTCATCAGCGCGAAGAGCGAGCCGCGGTGCTTAGCGGCGAAGCGAATAATCTCGTAGGAGACGCCAGCGATTACCGGCAGGAGCGCGATACGCGACGCGAAGCGCGCCCAGAAGGTGGTGAACGGAATCAGCATGTAGAAGCCGATCGAGATCAGCATAACCGTCATGAGAAAGCTGGTGCCACAGCGGGGATGGAAAGTCGAATATTTCTGCACGGCTGCGGTTTCGAGCGGATCGCCATTCTCGAAAGCGAATACTGTCTTGTGCTCGGCGCCGTGATACTCGTAGACGCGTCGAATATCCGGGAACAGAGAAACTCCCCAGATGAACAGCAGGAAAAGGATCAAGCGTACCGCGCCATCGATCAGGTTAAACACAATCTGACCGCCAAAAGCGGGATTAAACTTCCTGAGTTCCGTGGCCGCCAGCAGCGGCAGGTACTTGTACATGAAGATGAAGAAGGCCAACGAGAGGATAACGTTGCCCGCGGCCAGCCATCCGCTGATGGTGGCGGCTTTCTCTCGCGTCTGCGATTGGGATGATTCCGGGGAAAGTTCCGCCTCGCTTCGCTTCGGCGGGACAGCCGAAGCGGCTGTCTCTACATGAGCCGTGGTGGAGTTCTCGCTTTGCATTACGTCTTCGATGGCTACATTCGCGGAAAAACGCAGCGCCCGATATCCCAGGGACATCGCATAACCGAGCGTCATCACCCCTCGCACGATGGGCCATGCCATCCACTTGTGTTTTTCCGAGGGACGTTCCAGCGGTTGGCTCAGGGTAACCACTTCGCCCGAGGGCTTGCGGCACGCGATCGCCCAGGCGTGAGGCGAACGCATCATCACGCCCTCGAGAACAGCCTGGCCGCCGACCAGCGTTTCTTCGCCACTTTCAAGGGAGGGCAGAAGCTGCACGGCTACCAGAAAACGCACGAGATTTCGCAGAGAACGCACTGTAATTAGATGCAACTGGCGCGGGAACGCACCTAACGATTAGATTACCACAGAGCAGCTCGTATTCTTATAGTTGTCTAGATCTGCTAAGTGATGTAAATGACGGCATTTAACGGCGTGGAGTCGGCAATCCGCCAGGGGTTGTCCATCCTCGGATCGCATCTTACCAACATGCGCAAGTTAGCTGAAAGCTGTGAGGCGATCGCAGCCACGACCAAGAAGCTGCAGAAGACGGCCATCGTGGCTGACTATCTGAAGTCGCGCACTACCGACGAAGCCGCAGTCTCGACGGTGTTTCTCTCCGGAAGACCATTTCCGGCATGGGAAGAGACAACGATGCAGGTGGGCGGTTCTCTGTTGTGGCGAGTAGTCGCCGGGCTTTCGGGAAAGGATGAGTCCACGCTCACGACTGCCTATCGCAAGCACGGTGATTTGGGCGCTGTGACCGCAGATGTTCTGCAGGAAAGATTCGGACAAGGCTTGCGAATTCTCGAAGTTGCCGATGCTTTCCGGCAAATCGCGGCCGCGCGCGGGCCGGCGGCGAAGACCGCGCTGGTTCGCGATCTATTATCGCGGGCGACGCCGCTTGAGGCCAAGTACATCGTAAAAATCATCACGGGTGATTTGCGAATTGGGGTGAAAGAGAGCCTGGTGGAAGAAGCGATTGCCAAAGCGTGCGGCGGCACGCTCGCTGACGTGCAGCGCGCGAACATGCTGCTTGGGGACATCGGCGAGTCGCTTCGACTGGCGGTGGAAGGGAAGCTGGCGACGGCGAAGACGCGCATGTTTCATCCCTTGGGATTTATGCTCGCCAGTCCGATTGAGTCGGCTGAAGAAGGGTTGAGTTATTTCGCTGAGGCTGCGGTAGAAGATAAGTATGACGGCATTCGAGCCCAGGCGCACCTTTCGGACGGCGAGGTAAGGTTTTTTTCGCGTACGCGGGATGAGATCACGTCATCGTTTCCTGATTTGCCCGATGCGCTCGCAGGATTGCCGCAGGATGCGATCCTCGATGGTGAGATCGTGGCGTGGGAGTATCCCCAGAATCTGGTGCAGACGCAGGAAGTGGTGGACGAATTCTTCACTGAAGCCGGGGAGTCCAGAGCCGGGAAATTGGGCCGGGCTCGGCCGTTCTCGGTGTTGCAGCAGCGGCTTGGTCGAAAAAAAGTGAGCGACAAAATCCTGCAGGAAATTCCTGTGGCATACCTCGTGTTCGATGTTCTTTACGCGGGCGGCGAGTTGCTGATTGATCGTCCGCTGCAGGAGCGGGCGCGGATTCTGTATGAGTTGCTGGCTACAGAAAGAAAAGTTATTCACCACAGAGACGCCCTTCGACTTCGCTCAGGGCAGGCTCCGGCACAAAGGAACATTGGAACGCAAAGGAAACTGACGTTCGGAAACGAGGAAGAAATATCGGCACACAGTATCATCCGCGCACCCATATTTCGAGCAGCTTCGCCTGAGGAACTTGAAGAACTTTTTACCGCTGCGCAGGCGAGGGGCAACGAAGGATTGATGATCAAAGACCTCTCCTCACCCTATACACCGGGAAAGCGCGGCAAGTCATGGCTGAAGATGAAGCGCGAACTCGCCACGCTCGATGTCGTCGTGACTGCCGTCGAGTTCGGTCACGGCAAGCGCGTGAGCGTGCTCAGCGACTACACTTTCGGCGTCTGGGATGGCGACCGCCTAGTGAATATCGGCAAGGCGTACTCAGGACTGACCGACGCAGAAATCGCCGAAATGACGCAGTGGTTCTTGCAACACACGATTGAAGATCAAGGCTTCCGGCGCACCGTTGAGCCGAAGATCGTGCTGGAAGTGGCCTTCAATAACATGATGCAATCTGACCGACACGACAGCGGATACGCACTGCGCTTTCCTCGAATCGTGCGACTGCGTCCGGATAAGTCGGCGGAAGACGCGGACACAATTGAGCGGGCGCGGGAGATTTTCGAAAAGCAAAATGGCAACGCGTAGAAAAGCGATGGCAAGATATCCTTTCACCGCCAAGAATCGGCAAGTTAGGGATGAATCTTCTCTTTCCTTTCCAGCATTGCAATAAACTGTTCGATCTTTCGAGCGCGAGTCTCCGCCTTTTTCGCGGTCTGAATCCGCCAAAAGACCGCATATCGGTTCGCCCGATCAAGAGTCTCAAAAAATGCCGTGGCCCGCGGATTAGCGTCCAGCGCAGTCTGAAAATCAGTCGGTACGGTGGCTTGACGGGGAGAGTCATATGCTGCATCCCATTGTCCATACTTCTTGGCATTTTCGATTGCCTCGAACCCCATTGCTTTCATTTCTCCGCACGCAATCAGCGCCAGAGCTTTCTCCCGGTTAATCTTCGACCAGATGCTCTTGCTCGATCGAAGGACAAATCTCTGGAGCCATGCCTGTTCGCTTTCAGGCCTTTTCTGGCCATCGATCCATCCGTAGCAGAGCGCAACATCGAGCGCTTCCTTGTATGAAACCGACCGCAACTGCGAGCCTTTCTTCGCCAGTCGGAGCCACAATCCAGTGCTCTTGCGATGGTTTTTCTCCAACCAGGCATCCCAGTCCCTCTTGCACTTGAAAAGCCGCACCGGAGAACTATCTGGCGTATTCGTCTTCACGAGAGTCTAGTGCCCAGGGCTGTGATGATGATGCTCTACGCTCTCGCCCACCGGGATCACGCATCCGTGCGCCACTTCGCATTCCTCATGCTCAAACTGGATCGTGGTGTGATCGATGCGGAAGTGATGGTGCAGGCGGTCTTTTATGTCGCGGAGGATACGCTCGCTGACCGAGGGTGGAATGTCTGCAATCGAGATATGGCAGGAGAGTGCGTGGGTTTCTGAACCAATGCTCCAGACATGAAGATCGTGTACGTCGTTGACGCCCTCGATGGAGCGAATCGCGGTTTCGACCAGTTCGAGCTTCATCCCGCGAGGCGTGCCTTCGAGCAAAATATTTAGCGTCTCGCGCACAATTCCGAAACCTGACCACAGGATCAGCGCGCCAATCCCGAATGAGAGCGCGGAATCGATCCAGTAGTCCCCTGTAACTAGGATCGCCCAGCCACCAGCGATGACGGCGGCGGTCGAAAGGGTGTCGCCCACTTCATGCAGCAGCGCGCTGCGGATGTTGACGTCTCCACCGGATCGGTAGAGCAGCAGCGCAATCACTCCATTCATCACCACACCCGCGCCGGCGACCCACATCATCACCGAGGCCTGAACGTGCTCCGGATAGTGCAGACGCCTGAACGCCTCGTAAAAAATGAAGAATGAAACCGCAACCAGCGACACGGCATTGACCAGCGCGGCCAAAACTCCGGCGCGATGATAGCCATAGGTCTTGGTGGAACTGGCCGGGCGTGACTGCAAATAGACGGCAACCAGGGACAGCAGCAAAGCTAGAAAGTCGGAGAGATTGTGTCCGGCCTCGGACAGCAGCGCCAGCGAATGGGCACGAATGCCGGCCACCACCAGCAGCACGATGTAGGCGAGAGTCACGCCCAGCGAAATCTTCAGTACTCGCTTGGGACCGCCCCCGCCATGAACGTGGACGTGCATATCCTAAGTGTACGGACGGGGAAGGCGGGCTTCAAGGGTGATGGGAGCAAACGATCAGCGGTTGAATAGTTTCTGCAAGTAGCGATCGTTGTACATCGTGGTCGTGCTTTGAACGAACTCGAGAATCCGGTACATTTTTTCCCGCGACTCGCGGCTCATCTCCTTGAATTGCACCGCCACTCCCGAACCTGGATGGATTCTGGCGACGGTGCCTTCTGAGCTCAAATTCGCGTCATCCAAGGAGAACACCACTTTGACATTCGAGCCGGGCGTAAGGATGGCGCTGGTCTCCACATAACAGCCTCCCAGGCTGAGGTCGATGAGGTTGCCGAAAACTGGCCCGACGCCCGCCTGCGGATGTAACTCAATCGTGAGCCGGCACTTCATTCGCGTGTGCAGCCGCTGGTCTTTCCGGGTTGGTTGCTTTTGCTTCTCCAGATACATGCGGCGGTCGGCTTCGGTGAGCAGCTGTTCGGCGTCATTTCCATCATCGGGAGACACAGCCAGCCCTACACTCAACGAGAGCATGTCCTCTCCACAAACGTCGAACCCAGCCTGTTGTGCGAGGGGCCGAATCTGCTCCACCTTCTTGGCTGCAGCGTCGGAGGCCAGACCCGGAGCAATGACCACGAACTCGTCTCCGCCCATGCGGGCGACATAGTCATACTCGCGGCAGCTATCTTTCAACGCTTGTGCGAACAGACGCAAGACTCGATTTCCTTCCAAATGCCCGAAGCGATCGTTGATCTTCTTGAACCCGTTCATGTCACAGACCATCAAAGTGAGCGAAGCATTGTCGCGCTTGCAACGCGCCAGCTCGCGGTCGAGTTGTAAAAACAGCGACCGGGCGTTAGGCAGGCCGGTGAGATAGTCAGTGGTAGCGGAGCTCTCCGCCTGCTGGTACTTGAGAGCATTCTCAATGGAAAGAGCCATCTTGCCGCTCACCGCCAGCAGGATTCGCAGATGGTCGGTCGTGAACGCGTCGCGCTCCGAGCGGTAGAGTGCGAGAACACCGATCACGCCCGTCACTCCCTCAAGAGGCAAAGCCAGCGCTGAGCGCAACGTGCTGAACTTGGCGGGATCGTTCAGGTAGCCCGGTTCCACCGAAGGATTTCCGTTCACAATCGGTTTTTTGTTCTGTGCCACCCAGCCTGAAAGCCCATCGCCCACCGGAATCCGAAGAGAGGCAAACAAACGGTAGTTGTCCCCGTTTACATATTCCGGAATTAGCTCATCGCCCCGTCGGATATAAATGGCGATAGCATCATAGGGAACCATCGGTTTCAGTTTCACCGAGAAAACAGAGAGAGTTTCCCCCAGGCTCAATGACGCTCCCAGATCCTGGCTCAACTCAAACAAACTCTGCGCCTCCTGACGCGCCGCCGCAATCGACGATAGGAAGGTCGCTTCCCGCCCTGGCGCGTCCGATACACCCGCACTCTCGAACCCCGCAGCCGGCGCTGGCCCACGCGCAATCTTGATCCCGGCAGAGAGTGCTGCGTTGCCATCCTCCGCCGATTTCGCCAGCGCCAAATTCTCCAGAGACTTATAACGTCTCTTCAGGACGTCCACTACCTTCGGATCAAACGACTTCCCTGCCTCCGCCCCCAGGCGCTGCATTACATCATCCAATGGCATAGCGCGCCGATATTGCCGGTCGGACGCCAAGGCATCCAGATAATCGACTGCGGAAAGGATGCGCGCGCCAATCGGAATCTCTGTGCCCTTTAATCCGTATGGGTAACCGGACCCATCATATTTTTCATGGTGGGCTCGCACAATCGGCACCACCGGGTAAGGGAAGCGAACGCGCTCAAGAATTTCCGCGCCCACCACGGTATGGATCTTCATCTTCTCGAACTCTTCCGGAGTCAACCGTCCGGGCTTCGAAATGATGTGTTCCGGTACGGCCAACTTGCCGATATCATGCAACAGCGCCGCGGCGTGGAGCGCCTCGAGTTCGGCACCTTTTATGCCCAGTTCCTTGGCTACCTCAATGGCATAGACGCGAACCCTCTGCAGGTGATCGTGAGTAGTCTGGTCTTTGGCTTCGATGGCCAGGGCAAGGGCCTCAATCGTTCGAAGATGCAGGTTCGCCATCTCTTCAACGTGCCGCTTTTCATCTTCCAATTTACCCAGATAGAGGCGGTAGGACCGGTAGATGATATAGATGGCGGGGACAAACAGCAGCGAAGTCTCCCAATTGAAGGCGTGATTGATCCAGGAAATGGTGCCCGCAATGCCGGCCCCCACCAAGTAGTAAGGGAAGGACCAGAAATAACAATCAACCAGAATCTTCCGCAGCGGTTTGCCTTCGCTGAACGAAATTACGACCGCAATGCATCCGGCATTGACGATGAAGTAGATCGACGCTGTCAGGCACAAAAGCAGCGGCCGATTCCCAATGAGCTCATTGCACAAAGGGTTGTGATACACGACATAGGCCACTGCGGTGGAGAGAGCGCCCCCACAAACATTGAACGTCAACTGGATGGCGGTTGGCCGGCCCGGAAACAAACTCTGAGCCAACATGGCGACCCCACCCAGAGTGAGAGCCTCGGAGTAACCCAGTTCTGCTATCCCCACAAGAATGAACAGGAAATTCACCGAAAGAGTTCCGGTGATGCCGGGCAGTATGACGCGCAATCGAGACGCTAAAATTGCGATGCCCAGATAGCAGATGAATTCCGCGATGTTTTTGCTGCTCGGGTGGAGAGCGGCCTGCAGCAAACACGCAGTGCCGGCCGCAATCACCAGGCCGACGAAGACCTGCGCCCCTGCAGGCAGGCTTCTCCACGAGTTTGTGCTAGCAGACATTAACTGTACAGGTGATCGCGCCGCCTGTGGCGCCAGCGCGCGAGTTCCCGGTTTTAGGATAAATAGCCGACAGGCAGACTCACAATCATTTGAGTAATACTCCGGAAACTTCGGTAACGCATTCTATCTGGGGAACTTATTCAACTTTCGGAGAAGAGTGAACCAAAGCAGCCCGATGCGTCGCGGTACGGCTGAATCTGCCAGCGTACATTCTTGGAGGATGTGCGCGACCCGACACATGGGTGACAGATCGTACCGGACACATAGGTTACACTTTTTCCCTTTTTAAGGGAGGAAGTGATGCCGTAGAAGGAGTGTTCGGTAATGGATGAGAGACTGCAGTTTGTGGCTCGCCGGCTAGCCGGCGAGGCGATGGCTGATCTTTGCCGGGAGTTTGGTATCTCCCGTAAGACCGGCTACAAAATCTTCGAT
>Ga0208039_1000037_pt1 | contig 129365 bp, 104 predicted proteins | sample June2015DPH_20_1_2_FD_184722 | JGI IMG/M metagenome (GOLD analysis project Ga0208039, IMG submission 184722) | Peatland microbial communities from SPRUCE experiment site at the Marcell Experimental Forest, Minnesota, USA - June2015DPH_20_150... | ecosystem: Environmental > Terrestrial > Soil >... | reverse complement strand
ATGATCCGCCGGCACCCAGTCCTCCAGCGCCTGCGGCAGCAAATCCATTTGATCGTAGTCGGCTCGTATCTCTTGGCTCATGATCTCTCGCTTAGCATTTCGCCTGCCACCATCGAGTTTTGAGACACCCTCCTTGGGGAGAGGGTGGCGAGCGGCGCGAGCCGGGTGAGGGGTTTATTCCCTTAGGGAACCCCCCGCAGGCGCACTTTTCAAAACACGCTGCTGTACACGTACACCCCACCCATGCGAACCCGTACGCTGATGTCCTGGTTACCGTCGGAATTCCAGAACACAATCTTCCGCCCGAAGCCGGCGCTGTCTTCCCCGTGCAGGTCGCTTTGCACATAACCCAGAAACGACCGCGCGTTAAGCGAGCGCAGGTGATAGATCGAGGGCACGTTGATTTCCACGTCGCCGTAGTTGACGTGGATTTCCTGCCTGCCCGCCAGCCCTTTCACGCGCACGTCGCCGTCCACGCATTTCAAAACCAGGTTGGCGTCGTAAGGCATGTGGATGCGAAAGTTCACGGAGAGCTTCGACTCGCCGCGAAACGGCCGCCACAATCGGCGAGGAGGATAGAGGGTGCGCAGCCTGACTTGTTTGTCCTTCCCCTCCAGCGCCACTTGCACCCGGTCGTAAAGCGCCTGGGCTTTCTGCGCATCCTTCGCCTGCACCACCTTCTCGGCTTCGATTTCCAGGCGGGGCTCGTCCCAGCCTTCCACTTGGATGTCGCCCACGCGCGCGTCGATCACGAGCGTGCCAAATGAAAACATCCGCTCGGAATAATCAAAAGTTTTGCTGAACTCATCGGCGCGCAACGAGACCGGGACGAGAAGCAGCAACACGCCGAGCAGGCAGAGAAACAGCGCGAGAAATAGAAATTTCGCCTGGGCTTTCACACCACGATGTTACGTCCGGGAAAAAGATGGAGTCAATCAAGAATGGTGCGGTGATCGGAACGAGCGCCGCACCCTGGACATACGACCAACCTACGCGCGATGCCGTGCGGAGGCAATAGTGAACCGAACTAGCGAGCGCTGGCGGGCGCGAAAAGCCGCCCCGATGCATCGGGGCGCTACGCTTGCTCCGGGGATGCACCTCAAGATGGAGCGTCCGAGGCGGCAGCCACGATCAGGCGTTTGGTGATGGGTAGGTTCTGGTCAACGGAAAAAGCCCACGGCAGGTTGTTTTCCCGCCGTGGGCTTTTGGGGCTGCCGCAAACGATCCGGGTCTTAACCTCTTGGCGCGGCTCACCGTCTGCTGAACCGGTGCCAATCACCGCCGCGACCGACAAACGCGCGGCCTCCCACAAAGCCTCCCCGAATGACACCCACGCCTACCACTGGACCCGGGTAGTACGCAGGCGGGTAGTACGCCGGCCCGTAACCGCAATAGGGGTATGGGTACCCGTAATAGCCAGCCCAGTAGGGCCCTGGGGCATAGGAGAAGCCAAATCCAAAGTTAGACCGGCCGTAGCCGTAGCCACCACGGTATCCTGAAAATCCTCCCTCAAACCTTCCCCGGGCGGTCTGCCCGGAGAATTGGCCACCAAATCCTCGTCCGCTGTAGCTGAAGCCTCCGCCGCCGTAGCTACGTCCGCCCGAAACTCCATAGGAGTGTCCGCCGCCGGAACGGGAACCACCCCGCCCCTGGGCAAAGCCAGTTGTGGCCAGCGCCAACCCGATGACAATCACCATCATTAACTTTTTCATTTCAGCCTCCTGCCCCCATAAACTCTTGCCACCCTTTCTTGGGGGAGCGACCAATGCTTGTAGAGGCAATTGATGTGCCAATTCTAATTCGGCGTAAGTCTTTGAAACATCAAGGCAAGGGGGCGGGCGCCGGTGAACAATATCCACCATACCGGTGGTGGTTTTGGGCCGGTGCACGATCTCAGGTGTCGGACTCCGATCAAGAACCTCGGAACAGATCCAGCGCAGTGTAACGGCGACTTCACGTCGCCATGCTCGCGATGAAAACACGGGACATGTGGCGGTGTAAAATCGCCGCTACCTCGTCGGGGGCGAGTCTTTCCGCAACCTGCCAAAGGAACGGTCGCCACAACCTGGACACACGATCAACCTACGCGCGTCGCGGGGGCCAGATTTTCCCCCTCTGCCGTCTACCGTGCCCAGCCCCGCGCGGGTCGCAGTTCTTCCCTTTGCCTTGGGAATCCATTCGGTGTATAGAAGCGGGGCAATTTGGCCTCAGCGCGCGCTGGCGGGCGCGGTTTTTGAGCAGACCTTATCTGCGCAGCTCGTCCCGACGGACCCAATAACCCGTGGCGGACACAGATCAGTAGCTACGATTCGACTCATCCCCTTCGCCGAGCCGCGAAACGATACCAGTTGATTTCGTCAAATTGGATACCCAGCGCCTGGCCGAGAGGAAGGAGAATTCCGCGTGTCTCTTGCAGCGCTTTGTTGACTTCCTCAAGAGTTGGTCGGTACGCAAGCTTGTGCACCACCATGTTCCGAAGGTTCGGTACTTCGCAGTACTTCAGACGGAAGAAAAGATCGCGGAGGTGCGCGTCAGGAATCAGCGTCTGGTCCCTAAGCTCGTCGTCGCTCGGTTCCGGCGGCACGCTGAATGGGTCAATAGCATCAATTATGAGCTTGGATTCCTGGAGTGTCTGAGGAGCCCTGGTTCGGACAGCAAGGTGGAAGAAGAGCCTGTACATCTTGCCAAATGAAAACGCCTTGATTCTCTCGTAGAGAGGGTTCAGCAGCCCGTTGTACGCGTCAAGGTCAGGTTCCACTTGTTGTCCAAACGGGAGGTAAAGTAGGGTTACACGGAGGTACTGGCTGAAGAAGACCTCGAATGCCTGGGCGAGATTGAGAATGCAGTAGGAGTAGTGCTTGGCCTCGAGCAGGTCGTAGCAATCGTAGATCAGCATCTCGTAACAGGGATTAACTTGGTCACCATTTACGAAGAACCTTTTGGCGCAGTCGGGATACAAGCAATCGACTTCCTTGTAGTCTACTACGCCCAGATCGTGCCAATCGGAAGCCCGATTGAAGGTGTTGCGTCGGCCACACCAGGAACAAGTGGCATAAAAGTTCTCGTACGTCGCCTTCATGTCTACGCCTTGAAGAATTGGGTTCATTACTCATCCCTCAAGTTTCCGGTTGTTGAGCGTGCCTCGCGCGGGGCAAAGCTCTGCGTTGCGATGGCTGCCTGTTCGACTACGTCCCATCCAGCCTTCTGTATAGGCCGCCGACGCGAGAGCTCATTCTACTGAGGAAGCTGAGTGCGTCCTCTTCTCTCGTCGTGGCAGAAAGCATTTCAAATAGAGTACTGAGCTCGTTTCGCCCGATAAGGGCGACTCCGTGGTCACAGGCTGTATCGGACACAGCCGCCGGAGGGTCGGCCTGGGTGAAAACCGCAGGTAGCACATCGGCCTCTCCCCCCAACGACTCGGCAAGTTCCTGAGCACGCTCCTTTAGAGCCGAGAATTTCGCTTCCGGCTTCTCGAGTGTGCATTCTGCCAGGACGACTACGGGCTTTTGGTTTTTATCCACCAAACCTGCCGCGTCACTTCGCTGTGGCAACGCTCCTTGTCCGTACCACACGAGAGGAATCCCAAGGAGATTCATCAGCCTTACGACCGCCATTTCAAACGCATGTTGCGCCTTTCCGACTTTACTCTTTTTCTCATTCTTGCCGAAGAGAGCCTCTTGCAAGAGCTTGTGGTCAGGGTCAAAATAGCAATCGACAGCCGCTCGAAGGGTTCCCGCCCCCCGCCACCTCCGCAGGTCGATGCTGCTGATTTCTTCCTCAGCATAATAAAGCGATGCTTTCCCGGATTCAGCCCCTTGAGGCCAAGGGATCTCTCATCGCCAGTCGACCGTTCGCCCATTACCTGTCAGCTTGCCGGTGCTATGCGTTGCCTGGATTAGGGTCGGAGGGCCGGCAGGCTTAAAGTTGATGACGATTCGCATTTGTCCTTCCACGGCGACCTTCGGCGCACGAAGGGCGAGACGGCCGTCTTCGGTCTGCTCCATATCGAGAGGAAGCGGAAATATGACCTGAACAACCCTCGAGTCCGAGGCGCCATGCCTAATTCCAGGTAGTAACTTTTCGTAAAGCTCTTCGATTCTATCGAAATAGGGCGGGGCCAGACGCAGCTTCGAACTGACGCGTCTGCGGAATTCATCCGACATGATATCGCGGATAAAATCGCCAGTTCCAGTAAGAGCTAGGCAGGTTCTGCTCTCACCGAACTGGTTTCTGGCCCAAGGCTTTTCATACCCAAAGGGATCCTGCCACGAGAAACCCGAATACCTTGGCGGGGGCGTTTCGGCCGAGGAGTTCTCCGGCAGAGGCCACCTGAGCAGCACTCGGTCGACAGTCGCGGCGGTTTCAAGGACGACCTCGTATTTATCGATTCCCTTGAAAAGGATCTGGCCAGCGGTGCTCTTGGGAAAGTCGACCACGGCGATCAGGACCTGGGGCATTGGCTCAAGCCATTGGACCCGTCGGAAAGCCTGGCCTTTTGGCAACTCTTCTTCTCGAAGGACGATCCTCGTGGCCACGCTCCTCCGCTCATAAGGAGCGCCCACCGCGATGCACGTGACCCTGGCAGAGTTCCACAGAGCCTGGAACGGCTTGATCAGTTTGACGAATTCCTCGAAATGGGATTCCATGCCACAGATTCTACACCCAGCAACTGTAGCGCGGACCCGTCTGCTAGGTCCGCGGCTTTCACCTTCAAATCCTTGCGTTCTCATTCGGCGGGCCAAAGCACACCATGGAGTAAAGAAGCGAGCGGAGGCAAACCGCGTAGCGGGTCCCGCTGAAGCGGGATGGCCCATGGCTTCCTCACGGCGGTCGAAGCTGTGAAAAGACAAACGATCTCACGCAAAGACGCCAAGGCGCAAAGACTCGCAAAGAACAACTGCTTGGTTTTATTGCGCCTTCTACAACTTTGCGCCTTTGCGTGAAATGCTTTTGCTCATCCAGGGATGATTTGACAGCTTCTGTCGCCCGCGCACGGCGGGTCGAAGGAGACCGTGGGCCACAATCTGTCGGCCCTGGCGGGCCTGAGCATGCGTAGGAGTTCCGCGCTGCGCTTGCTTGGATATGGTTTACCTACAGATATTACTTGACTGCATATCGATTGACTATTGTATAAACCTTAGACGACGCATGGTTTGCAAAACAAAGCCGTCAACTTATTGAAAATAAAGGATCGCCTCTCCGCGAAGGCACAGTTTTTGCTCGATTTCTCCACGGCGTCTTCCCCTGCCGCCCAAGAGCAGTGACGAGTGACGAGTAACGCCCGGAGAGACCCCCTCACCCGGTCCCGCAGGGCGGGACCACGCTCTGTCACCCGCCCCGCTCCTTCTCAGCACGGCAGTGGCAAATCCCCAAGTGGAGATTGGATTCCCGCCCTTCGGCAAGCTCAGGGCAAGCCCTGTACCGTATGGTGCAGGGCAAGCTCTTCGCGGGAATGAGGATGATGGCGTGGGCTGCATGGAGCCCAGTTACGGCCGCGTCGCTCCTTGCAGGCAGTTCTCGCCCCTTCCCTCGTTCGTTATCGTGATTCAAAAAGGAAATCCGCGATTATCGCCCCAGGCCGATGCGGCATTCGTGCTGCTCGCGCGTCAGGCGTTCCTGCTCCAAGTAGGCGCGGGTACGGCGGGTCAACTCGTCGAAGTCCACTTTATGCGCGTCGAACTCCGGGCCGTCCACGCAAGCGAAACGCACCTTATCGCCGACGGTGACACGGCAACCGCCGCACATGCCGGTGCCGTCCACCATGATCGGATTCAGGCTGGCCATAGTGGGCACACCCCACTGGCGGGTGAGTTCCGCCGCGGCGCGCATCATGGGAATGGGACCAATCACGTGGGCGGCGCCCACGGGGGACGACTGGGTAGCCTTCCAAGCGCGCATCAGGTCCACGACGGTGCCGTGCAATCCCGCCGACCCGTCGTCGGTCGCCCACTGAACTGCGTCCGCCGCGGCATGGAGTTCCGCGTCCAGGATGATCTGCGCTGCCGAACGCGCTCCGCACAAGGCGGTGACCCGATTGCCGGCGCGGCGGAAGGCGCGGGCCACGGGCAGCAACTCCGCCACACCCACACCTCCAGCCACGCACACGACGTGTCCGACGTTTTCAATCGAGGCCGGCTGCCCCAGGGGGCCGAGCAGATCCTCGACAACCTCGCCAGGCTCAAGCGCCACGGTGACGCGGCTGGTCTTCCCCACCGCCTGCACCACCAGAATGATGCTTCCCTTCTCGGCGTCGCCGTCGACGATGGTCAGCGGGATGCGCTCGCTGTCCCGGCGGGGACGGACAATCACGAATTGGCCGGGCCGCCAGTGCCGAGCGATTCCGGTCGCCTGAACCTCGAACCAGGCAATTTCCGGGGTGATCAGCCGTTTCTCCAGGATGCGATTTTCCACCCCGGGCGGTGTGGCGGCGTGCGGAACCTCGGCAGAAGCCGCGCCCGCCGCCGTCGCCGGCTGGTGATCCCGCAAGGCGCTGTCAATCGCCGCCGCGGCAGCGCGCCCGTCGCGCATGGCCAGAATCACGGTCGAGCCGCCGCGCACCACATCCCCGCCGGCAAAGACTCGGGCGAGGCTCGTCTGCCCTGCGGTGTCCACCACGATTTTGCCGCGATTCGTCACCAATTGCGGGGTCGAGCGCTGCACCGTCGGGTTGGGACTCTGCCCGATCGCCATGACTACGGTATCCACGGGCACACGATACTCCGAGCCCGGCATCGGAACGGGCGAGGGGCGACCGGATTCATCGGGCTCGCCCAGCTTCATACGGATGCACTCCATCTCGCGCAGGGTTCCCTTTTCGTCGCCGAACAGGCGGACCGGCGCCGCCAGGAATTCAAAGTGCACGCCTTCCTCTTCGGCGTGCTCGATCTCTTCCAGGCGAGCGCGCAGCTCGGCGCGCCCACGACGGAACATGATCGTGGTCTCGCTGCCCATGCGTCGCGCCCAACGTGCGGCGTCCATGGCGGAGTTCCCGCCGCCCACCACCACGGTTCGCGCCCCCACCCGCACCGGAGTGTCGGACTCCGGAAAGCGAAAAGCTTCCATCAGGTTCAGCCGCGTGAGGTACTCATTCGCGGTGTAAACCCCGATCAGGTTTTCGCCCGGAATGTTCATCAAATGCGGCAGCCCGGCGCCGGTGCCGAGGAATACTGCCTGGTAACCTTCCGCGAACAATTCTTCGACAGCGCAGGTCTTCCCCACGATGACGTCTTTCCGGAACTCTACGCCCATCGTCCGCAGCCGGTCGATTTCCTCTCGGATGATTTCCCGTGGCAAGCGAAAATTCGGAATGCCGTAAGCCAGCACGCCACCCAATTGGTGCAGGGCTTCGAAGACCGTCACTCGATAGCCCTTCCTCACCAAGTCATACGCCGCAATCAGAGAAGCCGGACCGCTCCCAATCAATGCCACGCGGGTCCCATTGGGCGAGGGCGCCGAAGGCAAGGCGGGAGATTCCATCTGCGCGTGACAATCCGCTGCGAAGCGCTCGAGCGAACCAATTGCCACGGGTTGGAGCTTCTTCCCGAGCAGGCAGACTTTTTCACAGTACAACTCGTGCTGGCAAACCCGGCCGCAGATGCCCGGAAAAGGGCTTTCCTCGCCGATCTTCTGGAAGGCTGCCTCGAAATCTCCTTGCGCCATCAAACCGATGAAGCTTTTGACGTCGATGTGCAGCGGGCAGGCCTGCACGCAAACAGGATCTTTGCACTGCAAGCAACGCAGCGCCTCGATCCGGACTTGCTCCAACGTGAAGCCCAGAGAGACCTCTTTGCAGCCCTTCACCCGCTCCTCGGGTGAAAGCAAAGGCAGCGCTTGGCGAGGCGCCTTGGGATTCAGTCGCGGCTTGGCCTTGACTTCCCCTGGGCGTGCATCAGCCTGCTTCGGAGTCTGTGAATCCACCGGTTTCCCCCCTGGGACCGCCTACGCGCTGCGCGCTTATACCCAGCAAGCGCGCTGCCCGAGCCTGGAACGCGTTCGCGGACGGCAACCTCCGCAACTGTCGTGGCCCAGCGCTTTATGGGAGCAATTCATTTGCCAGCGAAAACCTAACAGACGCCCACCCCCAATTCGACAAAGTTGTATTTTTGCACACTTAATGTGCACAATGTGACGTATCGGACGTTTTGTCATACCTATTCAGTCGCTGTTGTGTTAGCTCCCAACTTGCGCCATACTCCGCCTGGACTTCGGAGTGTTCCTCGCAAATAGGGGGTGTTCGAAATGGGAGTATTAAATCAAACGGTCAAATCTGCGTACGACTCCGCCATGGAGAATTTTGATCTCGCGGCGGATGCTCTGGGATTGGACGGCAACGTTCGAAATATGATCAAGTACCCAGAGCGAATTCTGGAGGTGAATCTTCCGGTTCGGATGGACAATGGTCGTATCCAGCGGTTCGAAGGGTATCGGGTCCAGCACAGCACGGCGCGGGGTCCGGGCAAAGGAGGAATCCGTTACCATCCCGGGGTTACGCTCGATGAAGTCAAAGCCCTCGCCACTTGGATGACCTGGAAATGTGCGGTGGTCAACATTCCATTCGGCGGAGCCAAAGGGGGCGTAACCTGCAATCCCAAAGAGATGTCCCAGAACGAACTCGAGCGGATGACGCGTCGGTATGCGAGTGCGATCCTGCCGCTCATTGGCCCTGACCAAGACATCCCCGCTCCAGATGTCTATACGAACTCACAGGTCATGGCCTGGATCATGGATACCTACAGCATGACCAAGGGCTTCCCCATCCCTGGGGTCGTCACGGGAAAGCCGATTTCTCTGGGCGGCTCCCTGGGGCGGAATGAGGCCACCGGTCGCGGGGTCTTCTACACGCTTCAGTGCGCGGCGGAGCACCTGCGAATTCCGATCAAGGGCTCGAAGGTAGTCGTGCAAGGCTTCGGGAACGCCGGTTCGGTGGCGGCCCATCTGCTGGACAGCAATCAGGCCTACGTCATCGCGGCCAACGATTCCCGGGGCTGCGTTTACAACAGCAAGGGCCTGGACATTCCCAAGCTGATGCTGCACAAGGAGAAGACCGGCAGCGTGGTGGGGATGGCCAACTCTGAAACCATCAGCCCGCAGCAATTGCTTTCCCTGGAATGTGACATCCTCGTTCCAGCCGCTTTGGAAAACGTCATTGACGGAAGGAATGCGGGCACGGTGAAGACCAAGATCGTCGGCGAGGCGGCGAATGGACCTGTCACACCCGAAGGTGACGCCATCCTGGAGAAGAACGGGGTGTTCGTCATCCCAGACATTCTCTGCAATGCCGGCGGGGTAACGGTCTCCTACTTTGAATGGGTGCAGGACGAACAGCACCTGTTCTGGGAGGCTCAGGACGTTTACAACCGCCTGGAGCGGGTGATGAAGAACAGCTATGCTGACGTTCTGAAGATTCACCTCGATCGCAAGGTCAGCATGCGTACGGCTGCCACCATGCTCGGCGTCAGCCGCGTCGCCGAAGCCACCCGGCTGCGCGGTCTCTATCCCTGATAAATCGTCGAACCGGCAGGTCAGGGGCCGACCGCATCTTGCGGCCCCTGACCTCCTAGCCCCGCAGGCGTCGAAATAAGTCCCTCCTCTGAATGAAGACGCGGCTCGCGGCTGCGGCCGACGTCGAGGCACGCGCTGTCGCGCCCTGAAGGGGCAGCAGGCAATCGCCGGGATATCGATCTCGGAAAACGACCCACCGGACCCGACCCGAGAGGCAGGCGCCGCCGTATTGTTAGCCCCGGGGGGTGTCAGGAACAATCGAATGCAACGAGCCAAGGGTCCGCGCACTGGGGTCGCCGCGGGGTGGGGCGCCTGTTACCATTCGTGGCACGCGGCGGGAGGCAGGGGGGAGAAACTACCGCTGTGTTCGCGCCACCACGCGTGCCAGAGGCCGGCGACGCGCGCGGACTCTTCGCGCGAGGCTTTTCCGGAGAGAGCGATCTTGTGGCCGGTCACGCCCCCCAGGGCAAAATTCGCGACTTGGCGAACCTCCGGTTCAGGGTCACTGAGCATGGCCAGCAGTGCGGGAATGACTTCCTTGGCGCCCGAGTTTTTCAAGCCCAGGATGGCGTTCATCCGGTCGGTCACCCGGGCGGAATGAAGATTGTCGAAAAGGGTCTGGTACGCGCGCGTGTCAGGAAAGAATCCGAGCGCGCGCAGAACGTCGCCACGCACGGGTTCGGGATTCTGGGCAAGCATCTCAATCAGAGTGGGAAGGAACGCCGGGTCGGCTTTCTCTGCCAGCAACAACAAGGCATAGGACCGCACGGGAGCTTCGACTTCTTGCGCAGAATCTTTGCTCTCGGAGCTGGCATTGGGCTCCGCGCCGCGCGCCACCTTGAGGATTGCTTCCCAGGCAGCGGGTGTACCCAGGCGGGCCAGACCGTTAAGAGCATCGCGGCGGTCCCAGCGGTCAGGCTTGGGTGAGCTCGCCATGCCAACCAACTGCTCGAGGAAGAAAGGCTGCGGCAGGGTTGTGACCACCAACACAGCCTCCGCGGGGTCGGGGTCCTTCTTGCTTCTGACCGCGGCAAGGTACGGCTGGAATGCCGCCTCAAGCTGCGCTGCGGCGGAGGGCTCAACCTCAAGGCTGAGTTCGTCGAGGGCCAGCGCGAACGCCGCGGGTTTTTCCGCGAACTTCCCGGTCTGTGGGTCGGGCGCCAGCAGCGCCAGTCGCCGCTCCGCGCGCACCTGGAAGCGGCCCGGCGTCGTGAATCGTGCCCACTGATTCAGCAGCCAGCGTTCGGTATGGGTTTGCCCGGGAGGCAGCGTGACGGAGCCGTACACGACGGTCCCCTGCGTGCCGCCGCAGGGATGAGGAGCGGGGTCGAGCGGCTTGCCCCCGCCAGAGTCCGTCACCACGAAATGTGGCTCCTGCTCATAGTCGCGAGCCAAGACTCGGCTCGGAGAGCGATAGCGGAAGGCAAAGGGCCGGCTCCCGGTGTTGCGAATCACGAACTCGCAGAAGATGGGCTCTCCCAGCAAGTATTTGGATTTTTCCATCTCGAAGCGCGCCACATAATTCAACTGGGCGAGCGCCGGAGCAGGTGCGAGACCTCTCGCAGCAACGAGCAAGAAAAGGCCGAGTTTCCGCGAGCGCCAAGGAGTTCGCCAGACTGTCCTGAGCATGCCGCACATCATACGCGAAACTAAGGTTGGAAGGCGCGTTTCTGTTCGCGGTCTTTCAAGAGTGCATTTCCGCGTCCGCCGCGCGATTGTCCTGTAGGCGACCGCCCACTTCACTCCTATAATGATCGAGCGCACCGGTAAGGGGGACGCGCTATCCTATCCGACCGCATCCAACCGAGCGTGGGTCTAAGCATGCTGTCTCGGTCGCCAATTCGCAGTCTGTTCTTGGGAGTGGTGCTGCTTGGCGCGCTGTTTGTGCCGCGCGAGGCGTGGGCGTCCGTCAAGCTCTTCATGAAGGACGGCGGTTACCAGCTTGTTTCGACGTATGAAGTCCACGGCGACCGGGTGCGCTACTACAGCCTGGAGCGCTCGGAATGGGAAGAGATGCCTTCCGCGCTGGTGGATTTCGACGCCACCCGGCGAGCCCAGGAGGAGGAGAAAGCCATTGCGAAAAAGGAACTCGAGGAAGCGAAGGAAATCCAGCAGCAGCGATTCGAGAAGCCTCCAGACCAGGGAATGGAAGTCGCGCCCGGCATCCGGCTTCCCGGCGAAGACGGGATCTACACCATCGAGGGGCTGCGGCTAGTGCGGCTGGTGCAGTCCTCGGGTGAAATTGTTACCGACAAGAAACGCGCGGCATTGGTTCTGGCCGTCCCCGTGCCCCTCCTTAAGGCGCGCTCGCTGGTGGTGCTCGACGGTGGGAAGGCCTCCGTGCGGCTGAGTTCCCCACAGCCGGCCTTCTACGTCCAGTCGGTAGACGGCCTGGGGGCGAAGCTCGAGCTGATACGCGTGAAACCGGTCAAAGACTCGCGCGTCGTGGAGCAAGTGGACGCGGGCCGCGCGGGCATCGGCAAAGCGACGGAAGCGCGCGCCGCGGTGCCGCTCGAGCGCACGCAAATCTCGCCTGTACTCTACAAGCTGAAACCCGCCCAACCGCTCGATCCCGGCGAGTACGCGCTGGGTGAGCTCGTCCAAGAGAAACTCAACCTGGACGTCTGGGACTTCGGGCTCGACAAGTGGGAAGCGGTCAAGTGATGGAAGCCCTTGCGGCGGCTGCCTGGGAATTGCGGGACCGTTGCATTCAGATTTGGTCAGGTGTATGTTGCCGGAGCGGGGAAATGAAAAGGGAAATTCCGATTGGAACGACTTGCCCGGTGGGTTGACTTCTCCAGCGCATGGGTAGCTTCGCCGAGCAAGCCTGGGAGTGTTGTGAACCGCGTAGCCTTCTGTACCCTCAGCATTGGCGCTATAGTCGTGGCGCTGCTCGTGCCGTTCCGACTTGATTCACCTCTGGGACGGACCCAGGTTCTGCCCGGACTCAACGGCAGAGGGCAGCGCATAGTTTGGCCGAAACGAGTTCGAACGGCACGCGTGGTCCTCGACCGGCTCGCTGTGCAGCACGTGCCGCACGCGGCCGGTCTTCTCGCCTTGCACGGAGCCGTGAGTGCGCGCTCGGCCAATGCGTTCCCCTCTCCCAGACCTGGCGGCGACCGGCTGGCCCCCATCACGGTCGACTATCCGGCGGAGGGATCGATCTTCCCACCCGACATTTCACCCCCACGTTTCATCTGGCGCGACGCTCGAGAGGACGCCACGGTTTGGCTGATCGACGTGTCGTTTTCCGACGGCTCGGGCGGAATACAGGTGAAGTCAAAGGGCGAGCGGTTGCGCATCGGTGAGATCGACCAGCGTTGCATCGCGGAGTCAAACAAACTGCCAGAACTGACACCGCAGGAAGCTGCGTCGCGGATTTGGGCGCCGGATGCCGCCACTTGGGCATCGATTAAGAAGCACTCCGTGGAGCGCCCGGCCACGGTGACCATCACGGGATTTCGGGATGAGAATGCGACCCAGGCAGTCTCCCGGGGTCAGCGGACGATTGAGACATCGAAAGATCCCGTCGGCGCGCCGATCTTTTACCGCGATGTGCCGCTCATACCCGGTATCGGCGAGAAGGGTGTGATTAAGCCGCTGCCTGAAAGTGCAGTTCACCTTATCAAATGGCGTCTGCGCTATGTCGGGGACAGCGAGAGCCGGACTATGATGCAGGAGCTCGCCACCTGCGCGAACTGTCATTCCTTCTCTCGCGATGGCAAGACGTTGGGAATGGATGTCGACGGCCCGCAGAATGACAAGGGACTCTACTCCTTGACCCCTATCAAACCAGAGACGTCCATCCGCAGCGAAAACGTGATCAAGTGGACCTCCTTCCGGGCTTTGGAAGATAGCGACCACATCCGGGTCGGCTTCATGTCGCAGGTCTCGCCCGACGGCCGCTATGTCGTGACCATGATCAACGATCCCCGCCCGAAACAGACTGGCTCCGGACTCCGTCCGCAGGACCGAATCTACGTCGCCAATTTCACCGACTACCGCTTCGGGCAGGTGTTTTTCCCGACGAGGGGAATCCTAGCCTGGTACGACCGGGAAGCGCGCCAGTTGCGCCCCCTGCCGGGCGCCGACGACCCACGGTACGTGCAGACAGCCGGCTTTTGGAGTCCCGACGGCAAATACATCGTCTTTGAGCGTGCGGAAGCGAAGGACCCGTTCCCTGAGGGCGCGGAGTCGCCTAAATTCGCAAACGACCCCAACGAGGCACAGATGCACTACGACCTCTACCGGATCCCCTTTAACGACGGCAGAGGTGGAGTGCCGGAGCCGATCGCCGGCGCTTCCCAAAACGGCATGAGCAACAATTTCCCAAAGGTCTCACCCGACGGCCGCTGGATCGTCTTTGTGCAGTGCCGCAACGGCCAGTTGCTCCGTCCCGACGGCAAGCTTTTCATCGTGCCCTTCCAGGGCGGTCGCGCCAAGCGGATGAAGTGCAACCTTCCGTTGATGAACTCCTGGCGCAGCTTCTCGCCCAATGGCCGCTGGTTGGTCTTCTCCTCCAAGGGCCGCTCGCCTTACACGCAGATGTTCCTGACCCACCTGGACGAAGAAGGTAACGACAGCCCAGCGATCCTGATCGAGGACGCAACTGCGGCCAACCGCGCCGTGAACATCCCCGAGTTCGTGAATGTCCAGCCGGATGGCTTTGCGAAGCTGGATGCCCCAGTCACCGAATTCTACCGGGTGTTCAACAGCGCGGCGGATCTGGAAAACAAGGAGCAGCATGCCGCGGCCATGGTGGAGTGGGAAAAAGCCCTGGAACTCGATCCCGGGGATGCCAAGGCCAACTTCAACCTCGGGTTAGCCCTAACGCGCAACGGCAGGCTTGACGAGGCAATCCCGCATTTCCAGAAGGCCGTGGAGGTCAACCCCTATTTCGCCGAGGGCCACAATAACCTGGGAATCGCGCTGGCGGAGAAGGGAAAGGTCGACGAAGCGATCCCGCATTTCCAGAAGGCGGTGGAAATCGAGCCCGATTACGGTGATGCGCAGAACAACCTCGGTGCTGCCCTCCTGCAAGAGGGAAAGATCGACGACGCGATCCCGCATTTCCAGAAGGCCGTAGAGGTCAAACCCGATTTCGCCGACGCCCACAATAACCTGGGGATGGCCCTCCTGCAGAAGGGAAAGATCGACGACGCGATCCCGCATTTCCAGAAGGCTTTGCAGATCGATCCCAGGCAGGTTCAGACTTACTACAACCTCGGTGCCGCGCTTTACTTGCAGGGAAAGGTCACAGAGGCGCTGGGGCGCTGGCGCGAAGGGCTCCGCATGGACCCGAACTATCTGCCGCTACTGAACCAGACAGCATGGGTGCTGGCAACCTGCCCTGAGGCATCCGTCCGCAACGGTCCTGAGGCCGTCGAACTTGCGGAGCGGGCGGTCAAAGTCTCTGCCGGACCTGACCCGGTGTTACTCGACATGCTGGCCGCAGCCTACGCCGAGGTCGGTCGTTTTCGCGAGGCCGTACAAACCGCATACCGAGCCTTGGATCTCGCTACCCAACAAAACGCGCAGCCTCTGGTAGAAGGCCTGAAAGCCAGGATTGCGCTCTACAAATCCAACTCTCCCTTCCGAGACACGCAGTAATCGTCTCCTTCCTTTCCAACAGAATCATCTCACGCTACGCGTGGGTTTCCCTTGCCCATCGACCGTTCACGGGGCCAGTAATGGCTCGGCTTCATTACCTGGACATCACTGTGAGGAAGCGACTGTTTGGCCGTCACACTGAGGCCGCAGAGATGCGAGGCGCCAAGCCTCAACGGTGTCATCTCTTCTGACCGCACCTTCCTGTTTTTCTTCACTCCCGCGTTGACATCCGCTCCCACGCCCGGAATAATCCTCCCTCGCTTGCGAAGTGGTGCGACCGTCGAGGCAGCAACGAAATCATTTTGCGCGAAGGAGCAGGCACTTGTTTTCTCAACTCCGGAGTCACCGTTGGGTCCTGCTCGCGGGCCTGGCCTTGGTCTGGGCCGCGACACTTCAGTCCCGGGAGGCGAGGGATGCGGAGCAGGTAACGCAAACGCCGCTGGGTTTCAGCCCGCAAGGCTACGTCGCGCAGCAGCAATGGGAGCAGCGCTTCCTGGCGCTTCCCGACGCCGCGCGCTGCGGCGAGTACCTGCGGCGGCTGACGGCGCGGCCCCACGTGGCGGGAACGCCGGGTGACCGGCGCGTGACGGAGTTCATTTACAACCAGTTCAAGCGCGACGGGCTGAACCCGCGCATCGTTGAGTACCGCGTGCTGCTGTCCTACCCGCAGCAGGTTTCCGTCGAGCTCGTCGAGCCCGAGCACGTAAAGCTTGCGAATCCCGAGCCTGCCGTTCCCGGTGACGGGCAGACCCGCGTGCGCGATGCGCTTGCCCGCCTACCGTGGACCGCATATTCGCCCTCGGCGGACCTGACCGCCCCCGTCGTCTACGTGAATTACGGGAACGCCGAGGACTACGACTACCTCGAAAAAATCGGCGTGAGCGTGAAAGGCAAGATCGTGCTGGCGCGCTATTTTCACGGTTATCGCGGCGGGAAGAGCCTGGAGGCGGAAAGACGCGGCGCGGTGGGAACGATCGTTTACTCCGACCCGGCCGAAGACGGCGCGCCGCGCGGCCCCGTCTATCCGCAGGGACCGTGGGGACCGCTCGGCCACTTCCAGCGCGGCTCGGTAGTTTTCGACTTCCTGGTACCGGGTGACCCGCTGACACCGGGGTGGGCCTCGACGCCTGACGCGAAACGTATCCCTGAATCCGCAGCCAAGATCCTCCCCCGGATTCCCATGGTGCCGCTTTCCGCCGCAGACGGCGCGGAGATTCTCAAACGGCTCGCCGGACCAGCCGCTCCCAAAAACTGGCAGGGAGGATTGCCCTTCGCCTATCACCTGGGCGGCGACGCGGTGAAGATTCACTTGGCGCTGCAAATGGAAAACCGCGTGACGCCCATCTGGGACGTCATCGGCGAGATCCGGGGCAGCGAGGAGCCCGAGAAGCTGGTTGTTCTTTCCAACCATCACGATGCGTGGGTTTACGGCGCGGTCGATCCATCCAGCGGCACGGCGTGCATGCTGGAGACGGCACGCGCTCTTGGGCGCCTGCTGCGCGCCGGATTCCGCCCGCGGCGCACGATCCTGCTGGGGAGCTGGGACGCGGAGGAATACACGCTGACGGGCTCGACCGAGTGGGGCGAGCAGCAAGCCGCCGAGTTGCGCCGGAACGCCGTGGTGTGCCTGAATGTTGACGCTGCGACGAGCGGGCAGGACTTCACCGTGAATCTCGTGCCCGCGCTGCTGCCCGCCGTGAGGGAGGCGGCGCAGCAGGTGCGCGACCCGGCCACCGGGCGCAGCGTCTACGACCGCTGGAAGGAACGCTTGCGCACCGAGAACGTCCGGAGTTACGGGGTAAGCGGCGCCATCGCCAGCCCCGTGCCCTTCGGCGTGCTGGGGGGAGGCTCGGATTTCATGGTCTTCTTGCAGCACGAAGGCGTCCCCTCCGTCGACATGATTTTCGATGGTCCTTACGGCGTCTATCATTCGCTTTACGACGACTACGCCTGGATGGAACGCATCGGCGACCCAGGCTTCCGCTACCACGCTGCCATGAGCCGGGTGTGGGGATTGCTGGCTCTGCGTTTTGCCGATGCCGATTTGCTGCCTTTCGATTACTCGCTCTATGCCGCAGAAGTGACCGCCTACCTTCAGGGGCTTGAAAAGCTGGCTCCCGCGGATTTCTTCGACCAGGAAATCAAGCCGCTGATCGAGAAGTGCCGCGACTGGGAGGCCGCCGCGCGGAGGACCACGGAGCGGCTGGAGAGCCGGCGGCGCGGGACACCGCCGGGGGAGCTCCGACCCGCACCAAGTGTGCCTTCCCGCGGGTCATCCTTACCACCTGAGGTGGCCGCCACCAATATGACGCTCATGCAGGAAGAGCGTGCGCTGCTCGCGGAAGAAGGAATCCCTGGCCGGCCGTGGTTCCGTCACCTGATCTACGCGCCCTTGCCCAGCTACGAGGCTGAGACTCTTCCCGGTTTGCGGGAAGCCCTGGAGCAGAAGGATTTCGCGCGTGCTCACGAACAGGCACGCCGCCTGGCGCAGGCGATCGACCAAGCTACGGCGCTGCTCAGGGAAAGCGCGCACGCAGCACGTTAGACTGAACTATGGAAAAGATCTACTGCTGGAGGGTTGACGCATCGGCCAGTGCGGCGGCGCGCTTGTTGGCCAGCTTTTCCGCGTACATGCGGACGTCGGCTTCCGCCACATCCTTCTCCGCAGTCTGGCCGGTGACATGGAGATACAGGCCCATGCTGAGGGAGATCGGTGAATCGCCCACGCGGTTGTTCCGGTCCCAATCGGAGACCTTCTCGTGGATGCGCTGGCGGACGATTTCGCTGCCTTTCTCGTCGGTTTCGGGAAGCAGGACGAGGAACTCGTCGCCACCGTACCGGATCACATAGTCGGAGCCACGCACGCAGGACTTCAGAATCGCGGCGACTTGGGCGAGGACGTAATCCCCCATCAGGTGGCCATGGTGATCGTTCACGTGTTTGAAGTTATTGACGTCGCACATCAGGAGCGCCAACGAGCGGTTGGTGCGCTCGGCGCGGGCGATCTCTCCTTGCAGGAGGTCAGGGAGCAAACCTCGCGTGAAGACGTTCGTCAGCGCATCGATCATGCTGGCGGCCTGTTTCTCCTGGTAGGAGAGGAGCTGTTGCAGATTGGCCAGCCGAAGACCTCTGATCTCCAAGTCCTTCCGGACGTAAACCAGCGCCATTACCACCGTGCCGATCATGACCACGAAAAGGACTTGCGGGGAGAAACTGACATTCAGGGTGTTGCTCTTCCAGAAGGAATCGGGGAAAAAAAACGATAAGACACCAAGGCAAAGGACCGCAGCCGCAAACGCGACCAGAATCCAGATTTCCCTCTTCTGGGATTCGAGCTTCACAAGCTCCGTTTGGATACGCGCTCGTGGGCCGACTTGTTCGAAACCCCCAGGCTGGTCGCTCATGCTCTCGCCTCAAAGAGCCCAAGCATGCTGACAAAGTAGTGGAGAAGATTGCGCTGCTTGCTTCGGCGCCCCATTATACGAGAACGGCCTAAGAAAGCAAGCCAAAAATTACCACATGATTATTGGCTCCTGTGAGTATCACTCCACCATGAAACAATGACGCAGAAGTAAAAGACCCGGACATTTTCCGCAAGCTCGCTCGGAGAACGTTGCTGGCGCGAAGCGGCCGGGAGTGCGGTCCAGCCCTGTGGGACCACCGTCTTCGGGGATGAACCCGGATTCCGAAATTGCCAGCCTGTTGTTGGACTATCTCGTTTGTAATCAATAAATTGAGCTGCCACAATCCAACTTCGCCGGAGTTGGATTTGTTGACGATAACCCAATGAAAATGACCACGTAAAGTAAAGATGTCATCGCAACTTCGTAAACCCGGACGAATCTCCGTCGCCGGGCGCTGCCGTGCCACCATCCCCGACCCATTCGCGGCCCGAAGGGCCAGGGGCGGCGCTCCACAGCGCCTGCGGCGCGGCCTAGAGATTGAGGACCGGAGGTCTTTTTGCGATGTTTCGGCGCAGGCGCCTAGGGAGAAATCTTTTCGGCGATCGCCTTGGCCTGGGTAAAGAGCAGCAGGTAGTCGTGCCCACCGGCCTTGGAATCCGTCCCCGACATGTTGAATCCCCCAAAGGGATGGGCTCCGACCAGCGCGCCCGTGCACTTCCGATTGAAGTAGAGGTTCCCTACGAAGAACTCCTCCGTGGCCTTTTCGAGTTTACGCCGGTCCTTGGTGTACACGGCGCCCGTCAGCCCGTACTCGGTGTTATTGGCGATGGCGAGGGCCTCGTCAAAATTCCCGGCCCGGATCACCGCCAGCACCGGTCCGAAGATCTCTTCCTGGGAGAGGCGGGCCCTGGGGGGGATGTCCGCGATGACCGTGGGCTGAATGAAATGCCCCCCACCCGCAGCTTCACCGCCGCCGATGATCACGCGGCCTTCCTTCTTTCCGACCTCGATGTACTCCAGGATCGATTGCTTGGCCTTGGCGTTGATCACCGGTCCCATGTGGTTTTCCGGGCGCTCCGCGGGACCGACTGTAATCTGTGCCACGCGCTGCTTGAGTTTTTCCAGGAAAGCTTCATAGACCGAATCCACCACGATGGCGCGCGAGCAGGCGGAACACTTCTGGCCCTGGTAGCCGAACGCGGCAGCCGCGACGCCCTCGGCCGCAGCCTCGAGGTCAGCTTCGCTGTCCACCACAATCGAGTCCTTGCCGCCCATCTCCGCGATCACGCGCTTCACCCAGATCTGTCCGGGCGCGGTCCTTGCCGCCAGCTCATTGATGCGCAGCCCGACCTCTTTGGATCCCGTGAAGGCCACGTAGCGTGTGCGCGGGTGACCGACCAAAACATCGCCCACCGTTCCGCCGGGGCAAGGCAGGAAGTTCGCCACGCCCGGGGGCAGGCCCGCTTCTTCCAGAACCTCGAGAAACTTGTAGGCGATAGTGGGTGAGTCGCTGGAAGGTTTCATGACCACGGTGTTGCCCGTCACGATAGATGCCAGCGTCATGCCCGCCAGAATGGCCAGCGGGAAGTTCCAGGGCGGAATCACGATGCCCACGCCGAGCGGAATGTAGCGCAAATAGTTCCTCTCTCCCGGAACGGGCGTGAGCGGTTGCGGGCCGGCCAGGCGCAGCATCTCCCGGCTGTAAAACTCGGTGAAATCGATGGCCTCAGCCACGTCGGCGTCCGCCTCGGGCCAGGTCTTGCCGACCTCGTACACCAGCCACGCTTCGTAGTAATACTTGCGCTCGCGCAGAATCCTGCCGGTCTTAGACAACAACTCGAGGCGCTTCTCGACGGGCGTGCGGCTCCAGGTCTTAAACGCCTCGTCGGCAGCGCGAATGGCGCGGTCTGCCAGCGAGGCGTCAGCCTTGGAAAACACGCCGACCACCTGGTTTTGGTGGCTGGGGTTGCAGGAAGAGAGTTTGTCCTGGGTCTTGACGCGCTCGCCGCCGATCACCAAATCGTACTCGCGGCCCAGCTCCTTGCGGACTTCCTCCAAAGCACCTTCCATCCGCCGGCGATGCTCGGGATTGCCTTTGAAGTGGCTCAAGGGTTCGTTCTTGAATTCGGGCAGTTGCATGAAGAAGCCTCCGGGATGACCTTGAGAATCATCCATTATATCGCCACCGGGGAGCCTTGCGGTAGGTGGGACTGCGGAAATCACCCCTCCAAATCCACGACCCTCTCCCTAGGGGTCGCAGATGCGCCGTGGCGGAAGAGGGTGGCCGGGGTACGAGGCCAGGTGAGGGGTCTCTCCTTGGCCCGCAAAGTCGCACACCTGAAAAGAAAGTCTGCGCCAACCGGGCTCTTTGAGTCGCACCGGTCGAACCAGTGGCTTACCCCATCCGAGCTACGGCCCAACGACTGGGTTCGTGAGCGTCCCGATCCCTTCCACGCTGACGCTGACCGTGTCGCCGGGTTTCAGGAAGACGGGCGGCTTTCGAAATACCCCCACACCGGGTGGCGTGCCTGTGGAGATCAAATCGCCGACTTCCCAAGTAACGGATTGGGAGAGATAGCTGATCAGAAAGGGAACCTTGAAAATCAAGTTGCTGGTGCTCGAGTCTTGCATCGTCTCGCCGTTCAGCGTCAGCGAGATGCGAAGGTTGTTGGGATCAGGAATCTCCTCGACAGTGACGATCCACGGGCCGGTGGGCGCGAAGGTATCGCAACTCTTGCCGCGATACCATTGCTTGTCGCCAAACTGCATGTCGCGCGCGCTCACGTCGTGCAAGATGGTGTAACCGGCGATGTATTTGTGCGCCTCGCTCTCGGGAATGCGGTAACCGCGCTTGCCGATCACCACGGCGAATTCGGCTTCGTAATCCACCTGCGTGGAGTTGGGCGGCAGCTTGATGGGGTCGCCGGGCCCGCAGAGGGTGTTGTGGGATTTCAGGAAGTAAATCGGCGCGCTGGGTGGTTCGGTGCCCTGCTCGCGCGCGTGGTCGGCGTAGTTGAGGCCGATGCAGGTGATCTTGTTGGGCCGGGCAATGGGCGCACGCAGCTTGGCGGACCGCAGCGGCGTGAGCAGGCCCTTCAGACCCTTACCGACCGTCGCGGCGCCCGCGGTGATGACGCCCAGCGCCTTGCGATATCCTCCTCCCAGCGCCAGGAGTTCCAGCATGTCCTCAGGCGGTCTCCCCAGCTTGCGCAGCACCTTCGCCGCTGCCGCTACCTTGGCGTCGGCGATTCGCCCCTTGGCGATCAGGCCATACGCGGTGGCCACATCGACCACGAACTCGCCTTCTACCACGCCCAGGCGAGATTGCTTGGCGGTTTCGTAAGTCACCAGTTTCATATTGCAAGGCTCCCCTTGAGTTCAAAGGTCGATTTCAAACGATCAGGACTCAAAGGCATTACTTTCGACGGTGGGCATTCCTTTTGTCAACTGTGTTCTCACTCGTTTTGCCAAAGCCGCTGGCTCCACCGGAGGGTCGGGTGGTCCCGATAGGGGCCGACCGTGAGTAGCCGCAGGTTTTAACCTGCGGATAGCATCGCCCCTCACTGCCCTGTCAGTCGGAAGGCGTAGTGGCCGGAACCCACCTCAAAGGTAACGCGGCCGTTTTCGTATTTCGCGCCCGTGATGCCCGGCGTTCCCTCCACGAAATGGTTTTTCTCCCAAACCACGCGATCCCGTTCGCGGACGGTGATCTCTGTCATTTCCAAGTCCTTCGGAATCGAAACGCTGGCTGTGCTGTTAACGGGCACATCCACTTCGAGCGTTACAACTCCCGGCGTGTGAGTCCACGAGGAGGTCACGTTGCCGCGCACCGTGCCCACCGTGGCGTTTACCCAGGCGAGGTCGCCCACCACTTGGGGCTCGATACGGAAGTGGCGGTAGCCGGCATTCTCGGCCTCCACCTTGATTCCCGCCAGCGCTTCATAGAACCAGGCGTCCACGCTACCCATCATGTGATGGTCGTGGGAGTTCATCGACGGCCCGGCCTTGTTCTGCCAGAGTTCCCAGAGAGTCGTGGCGCCATTCGCGACCATGTAGCCCCAACTCGGGTAAGTCGTCTGCACGGCGAGGTCGTAGGCCAGATCCGAGCGGTTCAACTCGGTGAGCAACGGCATCAGGTAGCGGACGCCGATGAAGCCCGTCGTCACGTGCGTGTTGTGGCCGTAAAGGATGTCGTACGTGAGGTTCCCTTCGACCGAGCCACGGCGGTCTCTGGGCGCCATGTCCAGCCACAGCGGCAGGGTGTTGGCTGTCTGCGTTCCGTTCGCGTAGTTGCCCATCTTGGCATTGAAGAATTCCTGATTGAAAGCGTCCTTGATCTGCGCGGCAAGCTGCGTGTAGCTCGCGGCATCGGTGGAATTGCCCAGCACCGTTGCGATCCTGGACAGAAGCAGGGTGTCGTAATAGTAGTAGAAGTCGGAAACCAGCTCGCCCGGAGTCTTTTCCGTAGCCACCCAGTCGCCGTAATAGCTATAGCGCAGAACATGGTCCGGCGCGCGGCTGCCGAGAAACTCCACGTACTTCTTCAGCCCTTCGTAATTCTCTTCCAGAATGCGGCGATCGCCGTACTGCTCGTACATGTACCAGCAGATGAGTGGATAGGCCGTGCCCCAGGCGGGGTCGGCGGGCCGGCTGCCGTAGCGGTGTGGGACCGTATCAGTAAGGGTACCATTCGGGTTTTCCACGTCGCGCATGTCGCGCAAGAAGTTGGTGAAGAACGCGGCCATGTCGAAATTCAGCATCATGGCTTCGGCGCTGGTCTGGGCGTCGCCCATCCAGCCCATGCGCTCATCGCGCTGGTCGCAATCGGTGGGGACGCTGTGGAGATTCGTCAGGTCCGACCAGCGGATGACCTTGTGAATCTGATTCAACAGAGCCTTCGAAGCCGCAAAATTGCCCGTGGGTTCGACGGCCGTATGCACAACGTGCCCGCGCACCGAATCGAGACTCGGCGTGCCGGGATAGCCCGTAACCTCCACGTACCGGAAGCCGTGATAGGTGAAGCGCGGCTGGTAAGTTTCGTCGCCTTCGCCGCGCAGGGTGTAGATGTCGCGCGATTTGGCCTCGCGGAGGTTTTCGCGATTGATCATGCCGTCGTCATAGAGCAATTCCGAGAAGCGCAGGCGAACCTCCGCGCCACGCGGGCCGCGGACGCGCAGTTCCGCCCAGCCGCTCAAGTTCTGGCCCAGATCGTACACAAACACGCCGGGCCGAGGATTCGCGAGGGTGACTGGAACGATCGAGTCGATGACGCGGATAGGCGGCATCATCTGCGCGGAGAGAGTCCCCTTCGAGCCTTCGACGGTCTGCGCGGCGCTCCACGCGGAGTCATCAAAGCCCGGCAAGTCCCAGCCCGGCAGTTCGCGCCGCGCGTCGTAAATTTCCCCGTCATAGACGCTGTCGCTCACGATGGGCCCTTTGGCCACTTTCCAGGAGTTCTCGCTCGCCACGCTGACCGTCTTCCCGTCGGCGAGTTCAATGTTGACCTGGAGCAGCAGGGCGGGTTCCTTGTAAGGGGTTGGGAAGTTTCCACGGAGCGTGGCCCAGCCCCCACCCAACATCGCCCCCACGGCATTCTTTCCCGCCCGCAGTTGTGGGGTGACATCGTAACTGGAATACAGCACCCGCACGGGATAGGTGGTAAACGCCGGGTCGAGTACGTTCGATCCCACTTTTTCACCGTTCACTCTCAGTTCGTAGTAGCCAAGCGCCGTAACGTATGCCCGGGCCCGGACCACCTTGCCCTCCAGGGCGAATTCTTTGCGGAGTAAATTGTCGCCCCCAATCCAATGTCCCTTCCACTCCTCCCGTGTTAGGAGCCCCATCTCAAATTGGGCCACAGCGCTGTAGGGACTGGCATTGCCAGCAGAATCCCAATAGCGGACTTTCCAGTAGTAGGTCTTGCCACTGGCGAGAGGTTTGCCGGAGTAAACCACCTGGGTGGAATCGTCGGAAGCGGTCTTGCCGCTGTCCCACTGGTCACCCCTATCCTGGTTGAGAAGCTCCGGGCTGGAAGCCACCAGCACCTGGTAGGCGGACTGCTTTTGCCCGCGCCCCGTGTGGGCGAGCACCCAGGCGAAACGGGGCTGACGCACGTCGATCCCCAGCGGATTCTTCAGGTATTCGCATCCCAAGCTGGCGGGAGGCAGCGGGCCCTCCGCAGCGCGAGAAGGTTGGAAGGTCCACATGGCGGGTAAAGCGATCAGTGCAACCGAAACAATTCTTCGGATTAAATCAGATCGGCACATGGCGCACCTCGATGGAGAGCCGAAGGTTCTGCCCGAGCAAAAAAGGGGACCGGCGAGCAACAACTTCTTCCTACTCGCTGCGAAGCTCTTTCCAGCGGTCTCGAAAGGCTTTCGGCGCCAGCGCAGGGAAGTCGCGGCCCTTGGTCCACTGCGAAGCGGGGAACATGGGAATTTTCCGAATCCAGCCCTGGCGCGCCAGGAGGACCTGCCCCCAACGAGCCAGCCGCGTACCCAGCGCGTACAGGTGCGGGTGGCGCATCCCCCAGGCCCAGAGGCGGAACATGAGCCGCTCCGACAGGAGCGACTCCTGCCGCTTGGGCGCATGTTCCTGAGCCTGGCTGCGCAAATGGAGGAGCAGGTCGGGGATATTGATCCGCACCGGGCAGACCTCGCGGCACGCTCCGCACAGCGACGAGGCGAAAGGCAATTCCCGAGCCTGGCCGATGCCCCGCAGCTCCGGGGTGACCAGCGCACCGATGGGACCGCTGTAGACCCATCCATAGGCGTGCCCACCGATCTTGCGATAAACCGGGCAGGTATTCAGGCACGCACCGCAGCGGATGCAGTAGAGCATCTCGCGCATCTTGGGATCGGCGAGCGCCGCGGTCCGGCCATTGTCCACCATGATCACGTGCATCTCTTCCGGGCCGTCCTCGCCCGGACGGCGCGGCCCGGTCAGAAACGAAGTGTAAGTCGTGAGCTTCTGGCCCGTCGAGGAGCGCCCGAGCAGCCGCAGGAAGACGCCCAAGTCGGCCAGCCGCGGGATCAGCTTTTCGATTCCCACCAATGCCACGTGCACACGCGGAACGGTGGTGGACATGCGGATGTTGCCTTCGTTTTCCACCAGGACCACGGTTCCGGTTTCCGCCACCGCGAAGTTTGCGCCACTCATTCCCATGCCGGCCTTCTGGAACATCTCGCGCAGCACCCGGCGTGCGATGGCGGTCAGTTGCTCGGGCACCACGGTGCGCTCGGCCTGGAGGTGAGTCACAAAAAGCTCGGAGACGTCCTCGCGGGTCATGTGGATGGCTGGCGCCACGATGTGCGCGGGCCGCTCGCCCGCAAGCTGGATGATGAATTCTCCAAGATCGGTTTCCACGGCGCGGAACCCCGCCGCCTCGAGCGCGTGGTTCACCTCGACTTCCTCACCGAGCATGCTTTTGGCTTTCACCACCTCCCGCGCGCCCGAGCGGTGCGCGATCTCGACCACAATCCTGCAAGCCTCTTCGGCCGTAGAGGCCCAGTGCACCTTGCCGCCGTGGCGCTCCACGTTATCGGCGAACTGGGCGAGGTAGGAATCAAGGTGCTCGATGACCTCGCGCTTGACCTCCCGCGCCCGGTCGCAGAGCCGCTCGAAGCCAGGAACCTCACTGATGGCCTGCAGCCGGTGTGTGTACAAGCGCAACGTCGAAGCGCGGTAGGCCTCGAGCAGGCGCGCATTGCCGAGGGTCCGGCTCGCGCCCACGTGAATCTCGTTGCTGTGGATGCCCGTGTCGTCCATAACAGGTGCTAGGTGTTAGGTGCCAGGTGTCAGGTTTCAGCCCTGGCACCTGACACCTGAAGCCTAATGCCTCTCCTGTTGCGCCAGGACCTCCGCCAAATGCAGGGTTTTGAGCGGCAACCCCTGGCGGTGAATGAGGCCAGCGAGGTGCATCAGGCAGCCGCCGTCGGCCGCCACCAGGTATTCGGCGCCGGTTTCGGACGCGGCCTGGACTTTGTCCTCGCCCATAGGTACGGAGACTTCCGGGAATTTCACCGAGAAGGTACCACCGAAACCGCAACAGAGCTGGTAATCCTGCATCTCGACAAGATCGATGCCGCGGACTTTGCGGAGCAGCTTGCGCGGCGCTTCCTCGACGCCCAATTCGCGCAGCAGGTGGCAGGAGTCGTGATACGTCACGCGATGCGCAAAGCTCGTGCCCAGGTCTTCGACCTTCAGGACGTTGACCAGGAATTCGGAGAATTCGAAGAAGCGTTCTCGTAGCTGTGTGCACTTGCGCAGGCGTGCGGGGTCATCCGCGAAGAGCTCTGGATAGAAGACCCGCACCATCGAGGTGCAGGAGCCCGAGGGGGCTACAACATAGTCGGCGTCGTCGAAGAGGTCCAACACGCGCGTGGCCACGCTGCGGGCCTCGTCCCGATAGCCGGTGTTGAACGCCGGCTGGCCACAACACGTCTGCGCCGGGTTAAACGATACCTCGACGTCTAACCGCCGCAAAATTCTGACCACGCATTCGCCCACGTGAGGCAAAAACTGGTCGACCAGACAGGTGATGAACAGAGCTACGCGTGGTTTTCCCATGAGCCTGTAAGCCTGCAACGCTAACGGAAATGGGTTTTCCGGTCAAGTGTACAATCCTTATTTTGTACAAACCTTATTTCTACTTCAGGTCAAGTCTTTCGGGAGATGGCGGCGGCGGTAGAAGTCGCGACCAGCCTCATTCGGGCGATGCGAATTTCAGCCGCGCGCTGATGGCCTGGACCTGCTCGACCGAAACGGCTTTTTCCAGGGCGGCGATCTGCACCGAGGCGTTGCCTGCCGCCGTGGACTCGCGGGGCCCGCGCACGACCTCGATCCCCGTAACCAGTTCGGTCAGGCGATTCAGGGCTTCGTTCTTCACGCCGCCGCCCACGATGCAGATGCGTTTGATGGACTTACCGGAGATCTCGCGGAGGTCTCCCAACACCTCGGCGTAACGGCGGGCGAGACTGCGGAAGATGATCCCGGCCAACTCCGGGGGACGTTTTTCTTCCTGGAAGCCCGCGGCGCGCAGCCCGGCGTTGATGCGTTCCACCATGTCGCCGGGCGCGAGATAGGCATTCCCGTCGGCTTGAAAGTACGGCCCCTGGGGAGAGGTCTCCGCACATTGCGCGGCCAGTTCCCCCGCAGCCAGGCGCAGGCCCCTGCCGTTCCATTCGCGCAGGCATTCCTGGAGAAGCCACAGGCCGATGACATTCTGCAGGAACCGGATGCTGCCCGCCACGCCGCCTTCGTTCGTGAAATTCCTGGCGAGGCCCTGCGCGGTGACGACGGGCTCGGTGAGGACCGTGCCCACCAGCGACCACGTCCCCGAGCTGATGAAAGCAAGGCCGTCATGCGGGAAGGGAATGCCGGCGACCGCAGAGCCCGTGTCATGGCAGGCGGGTGCGATCACCTGGGTGTTCGCCAGGCCCACAGCAGGACCGACTTCCGAGTGCATTTTCCCGAGAACCGTGCCGGCTTCCACGATCGTCGGGAATTTCTCCAGGCTGAGTCCGAGCGCTTCCGTCAGCTCCTTGGACCAGGTTTTCGCGTGCACGTCGAGCATTTGCGTGGTGCTGGCCTCGGTGTACTCCGCTGCCGCCATGCCCGTCAGGCGGTACTGAAAGTACTCCGGGAGCGTGAGCCAGAGTGCGGCGCGCTCCCACTCCTCGGGGAATTCCGCCACATGCGCCAGCAACTGGTAGAGCGTGTTGAAGGGCATAAACTGGCTCCCAGTGATTGCGTAGATCTTCTCTTTGGGAACCTTGGCCAGGGCGCGCTCCATGGCGGGTACGTTGCGCGCATCGCGATAGCAGAAGGCGTGGCCAAGGCGATTGCCGGCGGGATCGAGCAGGACATAGTCCACGCCCCAGCCGTCCACTCCTACGCTGTCGACATGGCCTTGCGTCTTGGCGGCAGCTATCAACAAACCTTTCAGGATCTCCTCCCAGAGCCGGTCGAGATCCCACACCAGGTGGTTCTCGACCTGCTGGGGGCGGTTGGGGAAGCGATGGATCTCCTCCAGGGTTCCCTCTCTGCCGTTCCAGCGGCAAAGCACCAGCCGGCCGCTTTCCGCGCCCAGGTCGACCGCCACCACCTGACGAGCACTTTTCATCGCAGGAAAGCCTCCACCAAGCCGCCGTCCACGGGAATCAGGTGACCGGTCGTTTTCGCGGCACGGTCGCTGGCTAGCCAGCATATGGCCTCCGCGCAGTCTTGGGGGCTCACGCGAAGTTTCGTGAGCGTGCGCTGCGCGTAGAACTGCGCGAGCTTGCTGCGCAATTCTTCCGTTGACTCCTCGTCGCGGAAGGCGACATGAAATCTCTTCAAGGAAGCAAGAACACGCTCGCGGGGGAACATGGTGGAACCCTCCACGACCGTGGCGGGCGAAACGCCGTTCACGCGCACCAGCGGCGCGAGTCCCACGGCCAGTTCGCGCACCAGGTGGCTGACGGCGCTTTTGCTGACGTCGTAGGCTTCGCTCCCCCACTTGGGCACCACGGCGTTGGCGGAACTGGTCAGCACGATCGCCGCCGGCAGCGCCTGAGCCAGCAGAATGCCGCGCGCTTCATCCGCCAGCAGGTAGTTGCCGGCCACATTAATGTCGAAGGTGCGTCGCCACTGCTCATCCACCAGGCGGCCGTGGGAGTCGGGGGGAATAAAGAGGGCCGCAGTGTTGATGAGGCCGTCCAGGCCGCCGAAGAGCAATACCGTGGCGCGGAGGGCCGCGGTGATGCTGGCCCGGTCCCCCAGGTCCATGCCGCAGCAGGCCACGGCTTCTTTCGATCCAAGGGCCGCAGCCTGTTCGGCGGTTTCCGCCGCCCCCTGCGCGTCGCGGTCCGCAACCATGACGTGCGCACCGCGTTCGGTCAAGCCCAAAACTGTGAGCCGGCCGATGCCGCTGCCGCTGCCCACGACCAAGAAGATCTTCCGGCTGAACTCTTTTTCGGGTGGCTGACGGCGGAGTTTCGCCTCCTCGAGCGCCCAGTATTCGATGCGGAAGGCCTCTGGCAGCGGCAACGCGACGTAGTTATCGTGGCTGGCGAATTCCGCCGAATCCTCCGGGCGCGGCGCCTGCGGCAGCGGCGTAGGAGGCTCCGAGCCTTCGCCCAGCGCGGTCGCACCGGCCATCACGTGAATGGCGTTCACGTAAAACTCGCCGGTGATGCGCGCTTCGGTCTTGCTCTTGCCGAACGTGAGCATGCCCACGCCCGGCACCAGCACCACGCTGGGGTTCGGGTCGCGCAAGGCGGGTGAATCCGGCTGGGCGAAGCGGTGGTAGTAGGCCGTGTATTCCTGGCGGTATTTCTCGACGCCTTCGGCAATTCGCTCCTTCAGCTTTCTGACGTCCTCGCTGTCCGGGTTCCAATCTATGGAGAGGGGGCGGATACGGGTGCGCACAAAGTGGTCGGGGCGGCTCGTTCCCAGGCGCGCCAGCGGCTCGGCGTCACGCGCGTTCACGAAGTGCAGGACTTCCTCGGAGTCGTTGTAGTGGGCGATGGCTCGCCGGCTGGTGGCCAACTTGCCGCGCAGGAAAGGAAGAACTTCTGCGGCCACAGCGCGCGCATCTTTGCGCTGGCGGAAGCGCCCGCCGCCGAAGAGGCGGTCACCGCGCCACTCCTGGTGCTCCCAGACGAACTGGCCAAGTTCGTCGATGATCGTCAGGCTGTTTAGGTAGCACTGGCGCGACGTATTCCCCCAAGTGAAAATGCCGTGACCGCCAAGAATCAGACCGTCGCAGCCGCGGTTTGAGTCCACCGCCTCGCGCAGGCGCAAAGCCAGATCGAAGCCGGGTCGCTGCCAAGGCAGCCAAACCAGGCGGTGATGAAACTGCTGGTTGAACTCCTCCATCTTCCGCTTGCCGTTGGCCGCCGCGGCGAGTGCGATGCCCCAGTCGGGGTGAAGGTGATCCACGTGCTCGAAAGGCAGGAGCGCATGCAGCGGTGTGTCAATCGACGGCGCCACCTGGCTCGGGCCGAATGCCGCGAGGGGATAGTAGGTCACCATCTCGTCTTCGTGATCGCGGCCGCGATAGAGAGAGCGCAGATCGTCGAAACGATCGAGGTAGAGAAGCGCAAACCCTTCCCGGCCCACCGTGCCCAAATCGCCGCCGCTGCCCTTCACGCCCAGCACGCGTACGGGCTTGCCGGTGGAAGGATCGGGCAACTTGAACTTCGCGCTGGTGTTGCCACCTCCAAAGTTCGTGATGCGCAAGTCCACGCCGAGCAGGTTCGAGCGGTAGCGCAACAGCTCGAGCTGATTAGTCGCCCACCGGTGAGCCTGAGTTTCGTCCCAGAGATCTTGCAGATACCTCATCGCTGGTCCTTTCTTGTGAGGATATGAATCCACAAGAAATATGACGCCAGGCTGAGATGATTCCCCCGATCGGCCGGGCACGTTCACGATCGCGGAACGGCACGAACGGCAATGCGACTGGGGTGTGGAACGGCTCCGTCCTTCCCCACCGCAATCTCAAGAAATCAAATGGATAATAGCTTCGCCAGCGAAATAGCCCAGGCTCTGTCGCCCCCCTGGCGGCACCCGATCTGCAGAAAGCGAGAGATTCTCTCCCTCACGCGTAACTGGCGGCGGTGCCTTGATTCCTGGCGCCGCGTTCGCGCGCCGCTCGCTCCGTATAGCCGGATTCGCGGAACGCCTGAAGCGGGTCCTCCGGCAAGCCCCTGGCCCGCCGCCATTCGCGCAGGGCGGGGCGCACGTCTGTCGCAAAGGCCTGCTTGAGGCACTCTTCGGCATCGATCAATTCGCACTTCGCCTGGTGCCGGACCAGTTTTTCGTGATCGACCAGCGCCGCCTTGGCGTAAAGCTCTTGCGCCGTGACCGCGGTCTGGATCATCTCCTCGATTTTGTTCTTCAAGTTGTGGCTCTGGTCGACCATGTAAGCGATGTCGGCGCGCCGGCCGGTTTCCCACTCGAAGAAAATGATTTCGTGAAAAATGCGGAAGACCTGGTAGGGATCGATGGAGCCGAGCGTCAAGTCGTCGTCCGCGTAGCGGCGGTCGTTAAAGTGGAAACCGCCCAGCATGTCCTCGCTCAGCAGCCAGGCCACAATCTGCTCAATGTTCTGCGCCTGGTAATGGTGTCCCGTGTCCACGAGTACGCGCGCCTGCGGGCCCGCGGCGAGAGAGAGAATCAGCGCCATCCCCCAATCGGCCAGATCCATGTGGTAGGAATAGGGCTCGAAAGGTTTGTATTCCACCAGCAGGCGCTGCTTCGGGGAGAGGTGGGCGTGCACTTCCCGCAGCCCCTCTTCAAACCATTTCTTCCGCTGGCGAATCGAGGCGGTGCCGGGAAAGCTTGAACCGTCGGCAAACCAGGGCGAGACGTCGCGGCTGCCCGTCTGCTTGCCGATCTCCACGCAATCCAGGATGTGCTGGAGCGCGGTCGCGCGGATTTCCGGGTCAGGATTGCCCAGCGACCCGTACTTGTAAATCTGGTCCTGGAAGACATTGGGATTGATCACGCCGATGCGGACGGCGGATTTCTCCGCCCAGCCCATCACCTGACGCGTGCTCTTGAGGCCCTCGGGAAAATCCCAGAGGACGTGCGTCGCCACGGTGGGACAGCAGCCCGTGTAGCGATGCACCTGCCCCGCGTCGCTCAGTTTTTCTTCTGTGGTCGTGGCCGCAGAGGCCTGGATGAATTTGCCAAAACGCGTGCCGGTGTTGGCAAAACCCCAAGAGGGGAGTTCGATCAAGAACGTGTCAAGGGCCTTATGAATGCGCTCGGTTTGATTTGCCGTCGCCATGCCGCACCTCCGGAAACTCAGAGAGTCTATTGTGCGGCCCGCGCATCGTCAAGACAAGTTCACAGGCGCGGGACGCTGGCGCTAGCGGTGAATGCGGAGTGCACGCCGTGCGGCATCCGCCGCCAAAGCGCCTGAGTTGACGGAAAAATCCCGGCCCGGATGCCGGTCTGTTGGGGTCAAGAAGAAACGCGGCGATCGGTGCGTCGCCGGCGTTGGCCGGTGTCGGGTTTGGCGGGGGTGTCGGGGGCGGGTGGGATTCCGCCTGCCCTGCGGTCGCCAATCCTCCGGTCCATCCGGTTCCGCCCTTGCCCCCGCCTGGCTTGTTTTCGTTTGTCGCTCAACGTCACTCCTCAGGTGGGCTGGAAGCGCCTGGCAAGTGTACCACGAGGGCTGGACCGCGCCGCCCCGCAGGGTTAGCCATTGTGCTTGTTCGCCTTGCGACACGCAGACCGGAAAAGAAATATCAGCTCCAGCCCGCCCTCTGATAGCCGATGTAGATCGCCAGCTCCGTCGAGCTCGGTCCCGGCATGAGGTTGGCCGCACCCAGCAGGTCCAGGAATTTCTCTCGCGTCAGCCAGCCGCGCCGCCGGACAAACTCGTCTTCCATCATGGCGATGTGGGCGGCCGGTCCCCCGAAGGCGGTCGTGCTCAGACGCAGAAACAGCCCAGCCAGTTCTTTCAGCGAGGCGGACCGCTCGGCGCCGGCCGAGACCAGCGTTTGGGGTGGAGAGCTATTGGACATTCGCCTCTGGCATTTTTGGTGCGAGCCAGGCATCAATCGACCAGGAGCCCGCACCGGCCAGGAGAAGGAAGAGCAATCCCATCAGCATCGAGTAATCCGTTCGCGCCTCGGCCTCCATGGGCCAGAAACCACTGCGGAGCAGGATGGGAATCTTTGTGGTGGCGATCGCCACGCAAATGTCGATGAACAAGGGAATGGATGCGAGACGCGTGAGCAGACCCGCGAGTATCAGGAAGCCGCAAACGATCTCCACCACGCCCACAAATGGGCCCATGATGCCAGGAGCGGGAATTCCAATACGGGCAAAGCGACCCGCACCCCACTGCTCGACAAAAATGAACTTTTTGATCCCTTCCAGGAAGAAGACTCCTCCCACCAGGAGGCGGATCATCAGGATTGCGCCTGGGCCGTGGGCGGCCAAAATTCTCTGAAACCTCATACTTCCCTCCTTCGGCACACAGCGCCTGACCTATGCGGGACGCAGGTGCCGGAAGGCTTCTCCCTCGCGGCGCCGGGCCCCTCATCGTTATGCCGATTGACTGGGGGGCGGGATAGACGCAGCCGGAAGCGCGGAGGTGCGCCTTTCAGGCCTCCAGCTCGGCGGATGCGCCACCCACGGTCATCCTCAATGAGCCGCTCGATCTGGTTTGCCATGTCCTAGCTGGAAGAGCCTTCGGGCAATCAAGATATCCCATATGGCCAGAAACGGGACAGAAAGGAACGCGAGATAAAGACCTATCTTGGGCACGTAAAGCCCCAATCCGATGACACTTGCCAAGATTCCCACCCAAGCGATAACTCTGCTAAAGATATTGCTTCTTAGCATTACAGCCGCAACGATGATCATGGCAATGGACCCGAGGATGTAACTCACGCGGAAAGCCGTGCCCGTGTAGATGGCCATCATGGCCAGCCCTGCTGCCACGAATAGAGATCTCTCAGCATCCGTAGTGCCTGCCGCGTACTGGTCACTCAGGGAAAGCATCGAGAAGTTCGTGTTCGATGCGAGGTACGTCGTTATGGCTACTAGGCTGAGGGCGGTCGCGAGGAGCATGAAAGATTCACTGGCTCGTCGCAGGATAACGTAGAGGGCGAGAGCAATCGGGATCGCAAGAACCTGGTCAACAATTAACAGGAAATCAAGGTCGATGAGCCCAAGGAGCTTATGGTTATGAAGTAACGTGAAGTAGCCGATGACGGTGCTCAAGGTCGGTTGAAAACCCGGTGGCGGCCAGGCGATGAAGACGATGATTTGGATTGGAAGAAGTCCGACGGTGAGCAGGGCGCCCGCGCCGCCGAGTTTGTAGAGCCAATTCCAGCGAGAATCTGCGATCTCGGCATCACTAGCCTGATTCAGTTCCGACTGCGACATCTGGTTCTCCCTCGATTTCCGGCCGGTGTGACATCTTGCACTGCATCCGGTAGGATAGACCTGCGCGTTTCAAATCTGCGGCCCGACTGTAGCACATCATTCGACGCATAACGGGCAGTAATTCGACCGCGGGCGCCGAAATCAAATGTTTGTGATCGGGGCGCTCCTAACCTTCCCTGCCGTACGGCAGCACGACGTCGACTTTGAGCGACGCGCTGTAGCAACCCCCAGGCGAATCGTGGTACCCTTCGGGGCGGAGAAGATAACGATGCCTCCGGCGACCACTCTTCGCGAAGCGTATCAAGCGACTGACCCGCGCCCATTGCAGAGTGGCGATCCATATTTCGTTGATCTCGCGTCGGCAAGGGGTTCGGCTGCTACCGTGCGGCTGAGGCAAATGATCGAAAACTGTGCCCCCGGCAATTACTCGCCGATCGCCTTCAGCGGGCATCGCGGCTCCGGCAAGTCCACTGAACTTCGTCAATTGGAACAGGCTTTGGGGCCGTCCTGCTTCATGCTCTACCTCGATGTGAACGAATTCCTTGACGCCGCGGATGTCGACTACACTGACCTCTTTTTGCTCATCTCCCGTCGACTCCTGGAATCCCTGCAGGAAGCAAATGTCAGTTTGAGCGAGTCGTTGCTTCACGCAGTCGAGGGTTGGTTCAAGGAGGTGACAGAAGAAACCGAGGAGACCGTCAAGCTTTCGGCAGGGGTCACCACCGAAGCCAAAGCGGGGGTGGAAATCCCGTTCCTCGCCCGCCTGCTTGCCAAATTCACTGCTGATGCAAAGGTAGGCTCGTCGAGCAGGATCACAACCCGTCAGAAGTTGGATAGTTACTTCAGCGGATTATTGAGCAACACGAATCTCCTGCTGACCGCTGCGGCGGAAGCCCTTCGGAGTGCTGGAAAACCGTGCCAACTCCTGATCGTATTTGACAACCTTGACCGCCTGCCGCCTGCCAGGAGCGAAAAGCTCTTCTTTGACCATGGCTCGGAGCTTCAGGATATGGCCTGTCATGCCGTCTACACGGTTTCGATAGACACCTACTACTCCCCGCGGGGTTTGCCAAATGTATTTCCGAGCCGCGCGATTCTTCCCAACGTCAAGTTATGGGCTCGAAAGACGAAGGCGGATCAAAACCAAGCGGGAATCGCCGCTCTTGTTGAGGTCGTCAGGCGTCGCCTCGATGTGGACACTCTGATTCACCCCCCCTCACTGACTGAGGAATTTGTCCGGCTGAGCGGCGGCTCGGTCCGGCAATTGATTCGCCTTGTGCGTGAGGCAGTCCTCGGTGCTCAATCACGCGGCCTCGCTGCCATTGACGCTGACGCTGCCCAGGATGCTGCGGGAAACCTGCAGCAGGATTTTGAGCGCATGCTTGAGCCCTCGGACTACAAACTACTGGCTCGCACTTGGGCCACCAAGAGCATCGAAAAAGACGACGCCCACATGCAACTTCTCTCTAACCTCGCCATCCTGGAGTACAATGGCAAGGAGCTTTGGCACGACGTCAATCCTTTGATCGAGCCTATCGATGCCTTCCGGGCTGTCGCCAAGAAATCCCGCCCCAAACGCCGCCGTCGATGAGACGACGGAGAAGTCCTATCAAAAGCTCCTGGCCTTTTTGGACCTCGCTTCAGGGTCCACATTCGCCATAGCCCGCTGCAATATGCCGTCATTGCGGAAGGAAATCCTTCAGCGGGTTTCGACCGATGCCGCCGCGAAAGGCGTGACGGTGAAAGAGGTGGACATTTCTTCGAACTACTCCGGCGACTTCGTCGCGGCGGTAAAGACACAGTTGGACGGGCTTCCCACCGGCAGCCGGACGGCGGTGATGCTCAACGGAATTGACGGCTTGATCTATCAATCCGCCAGCCAGGAGAATCTTCTGGGCGAGGGGCGAACGCCCTTCATTGCTCGCCTGAACTTTGACCGCGAGCGCATCGCTCGCGACCTACCCTGCCCAATCGTCCTTTGGCTCGAAAGCGAATCCCTCACCCTCCTCCTGAAGCAAGCCCCCGACTTTACCCAGTGGATCAGCGGACATTTCCACTTCGGAGGGCCAGCCGCTGAGGCTAAGGCTTTGGACCACTTGATAGAGAGCTACAAATCACTGCCCAGTCAACCTGCGACCGAAACCAAGAAGCAGCTTCAGGAATTCAGTGGTTTGTTGCAAGAGTTAAATGAGACACGAGGCCGCGGAGATGCCGTCACTCTCCGCAAGCGCCTCGCCGTGCTAAACGCCCTGGGGGAGAGGCATTACCGGCTCTCGGACTTTCGCGCGGCCGAGAAGTATTGTGCCGAAGCGCTGGCGATTTCGAAGAGGCTGAACGACCGGCGCGGCCACGGCGCCGCGCTGGTCAACCTGGGCTTGACCTACTCGGCCTTGGGCGAGACCCGCCGCGCCATCGAGCTTTACGAGCAGGCCCTTGCGTTTCACCGCGAGATTGGCGACCGCTGGGGCGAGGGTGCCGCGCTGGGCAACCTGGGCACTGCTTACGCGGCCTTTGGTGAGACCCCCCGCGCCATCGAGTTTTTCGCGCGAGCGCTGGCCATCGACCGCGAGATTGGTGACCGTCGGGGCGAGGGCGCCGCGCTGGGCAACCTGGGCTTGGCCTATGCTCGCTTGGGCGAGACACGCCGCGCCATCGAGTATCACGAGCAGGCCCTGGCGATTCACCGCAAGATTGGTGACCGTCGGGGCGAGGGCGCCGGGCTGGGCAACTTGGGCAATGCTTACGTGGCCTTGGGTGAGACCCGCCACGCCATCGAGTTTTTCGCGCAAGCGCTGGCCATCGCCCACGAGATTGGTGACCGTCGGGGCGAGGGCGCCGCCCTGTGTAACCTGGGCTTGGCCTACGCGGCCTTGGGCGAGCCGCGCCACGCCATCGAATACTACGAGCAAGCCCTGGCCATCCACCGCGAGATTGGCGACCGCCAGGGAGAGGGCAATGTCCTGGGCAACCTGGGAATTGCCTACGCCGCTTTGGGTGAGCCCCGCCGCGCCATCGAGTTCCACGAGAAAGCGCTTGAGATCGACCACGAGATTTCCGACCGTCGGGGCGAAGGGGCCGACCTAGGCAACTTGGGCATTGCCTACGCAGCCTTGGGGGAGACCCACCACGCGATCGAGTATTACAAACAAGATCTCGCCATCGCCCGCAAGATTGGCGACCGCCGAGGCGAGGGCAGCACCCTCTTCAACATGGGCTTGGCGCTCGATAAGCTCGGCGAGCGCGCGCGAGCCATCGCCAACGCCCATGCCGCGCTCAAGATTTACGAGGAGATCGAAGATCCCAAGGCCGACAAAGTGCGCAAGAAGCTTGCCGAGTGGCGCAAGGCCTAGCGCCGTGCAATGCCGGGGCGTAATTCTTCTTCTTTCAGCAAACATTTCGTGCCTTTTGTAGGGCCACCCCTTGGTCCCGCAGGGCGGGATTGGCCGGGGCGAGCCCCGGCCCTACCAGACGTCCTTGGTTGCGGCTGAAGGCCGCGCTGCCGCGCCAACCCCCATCGTCTGCGACACAACTCACTTGAGAGGATGTCGACAAAGCGGATGGATGACTCACGGGTGCGGAAGTGCGGCACAAGGTTACAGTCTTGGGGCCGCCGGTCCCCCGAAGGCGCTCGTGCCCAACCGCAGAAACACCCAGGCCAGTTCTTTCCGCGGGGCAGATCGTTCGGCGCCGACCGAGAGCAGCGCTATTCGTACCTCAGCGCTTCGACGGGATTGAGGTGTGAGGCGCGCAGGGCGGGCATAAGTCCGCTGAGGACTCCGACCACAATGAGGATGGCGGTCGAGATCCCGATCGTGGTCAGGGAGATGTAAAGGTGGATGTCGCCCTTGCCGGAGGTGTCTTCATAGAGGGGACCGTAAAGAGGCAGCGTACCGATGGCAGCGGCGAGGCCGTAGGCGAGCAGGATGCCGAACACTCCGCCCAGGAGCGCCAGCACCAGCGCTTCCGCCATGAACTGGGCCTGGATGTGGCGGCGCCGCGCGCCGAGCGCACGCCGCAGGCCGATCTCGCGGATGCGTTCGTCCACGGCCACCAGCATGATGTTCATCAGGCCCACGCCGCCAATGCCCAACGTCAGAGCGCCCACAAAGGTGAAGAGCGCCTGGAAACCGATGGTGATGCCGTCGATGATGGGCCGGAACTGCTCGCGGCCGAACATGATGAGGGCGCGCTCGTCGGTGGGTGAAAAGCGCTGGCGCTTGGCGATGGCGGCGCGCACTTGCGCCATGGAGGCCTTTTCGAACTGGGGAGCTTTGGGTTCATAGACCAGCACCGCAGCGTAGCGGGTATTCCAGATATCGCCGGCAGTGGAGTAGGGAATCCAGGCGCACTCGTCGTCGGAGTTGAAGTAGTTGCTGTCTTGAATCTTGATCTCCATCGTGCCGATCACTGTGAAGCGCATGCCGCTGATGCGCACCGTCTCGCCGATCGACGGACGGCCGGCAAAAAGCTTTTCGCGCAGGCGGTAGCCGATAAACACCACGCGGCGGCGCTCGAGTTCATCCTCGGGACTGAGCCAGCGGCCCTGGCTGGGGACTTCATTGCGCATCTCGCCATACTCGGGACACACGCCACGGATGGCAGTTTGGGCCATGCGGTCGCCGTAAGCGATGGGCAGCCAGCGGACGGTTTCCATGCATACCGTCTTCACTAGCGTGGCTTCCTGCTGGATGTCCTCAACGTCCACCTTCTCAAGGACCACGTGCTTGCCGGCACGCTCGCCACCAGCTTGCTCGCTGGTCTGCTGGGGCCAACAAATCACGGCGCCTTTGCCGAACGCGTCAAACGCCGCGACCACCACCGAGCGCAGGCTGCTGCCATAGGCAATCAGCAGCGCCACCGCCGCAATCCCCCAAACGATGCCCAGCATGGTCAGGAAACTGCGCGTTGGCTGGCGTTTGAGTGAAATCCAGGCTTGCTTTAGCACTTCGGTCAGCATGGGTGGTTCACCGTGTTTGGTGCGTAGAACATTCTGAGCTTTCAGCGCTCAGCAGTCAGCAATCAGCTTCGATCTTTCCCCTCGACCTTTCCCAGGAGAGAGGCGAGCATGCGTTTCACTTCGACAACGTCTTCCGTAAGTTGTTTGAAGATCTCGTCGCTTAGATAGCGTAGGTCGTGAGCCAGCAGCAGATGATATTTCAATTCGCTCGCTGAACCCATCGCCACCTGAAGAAAGCGTCCAAATTCCGGGTCGCCACCTCTTCCACAGCCTTCCGAAATGTTCGCCGGGACGGAACCTGCCGCACGGCGCAACTGGCTTGTTAGCGTGTAAAGCTCCTCCTATTGGGAAGTTCCGAGTCGCTTTGTACACAGCCAAGGCCAGCGGATGGCTGTTTTTCCAGACGTTGAGATCGTGGAAGTCTTTCAATTCATGTCCCCTTGACCAGTCGTCGTGCTTACAGAGCTGAACGCTGATAGCTGATCGCTGAGCGCTAAACCCTCAGCACGAACCACTGCTTACCGCCTTCTGCTTTCTGCCTACTGCCTTCATCCCCCCGGCTCAAACCTCAGCGCCTCAATCGGGTCCACGGTGGCAGCGCGACTTGCCGGGTAGAGCGCAGAGAGCACCGCAATGGTGCCCAGCACTGCGAACGAAATCGTGCCGGATTGCCAGGTCGCCAGCAGGCCGGCGAAGAACGGCGGCATGGGGATCAGGTTCACGAGTCCGCAGAGTCCGTAGGCGATTCCCATGCCGAGGCCGCCGCTCAGGAAAACGATGATCAGCGTTTCCACGAAGAACTGTTGCAGGATGGCGCGGGAACTGGCGCCTACGGCCTTGCGCACACCAATTTCACGCGTGCGCTCGCGCACCGCCACCAGCATCACATTCATCACCCCGAGCCCGCCCAGTAGCAAGGTGGTGATGCCAATGGCGCCCAGGAAGTACTTCATGGCATCCATGAGCTTATCGAAGGCCTTGGCGCCTTCCACGGTGTCCCAGACGGGCGAGGCTTCCTTGTCGAGCGGATCAAAGTTGTGCAGTCGCCCCAGCGCGCGCTTCATCTGCCGCTTGCAGGTTTCGTGCTCCGGGAGGGACTTGGGGACAACGAGGATCTGGTCGAGGGCCGTGGGCAACGCCGGAGGCTTGTTGGGGAAGTCTTGGAGCATAGCACTGAAGGGGACGAAGACCTTGTCCACGTCCCACCCGTCGTAGCAACTGTTTTGATCCTTGGCCGCCATCACGCCGATGATGGTGTAAGGGATATCGTTGAGGAAGATCGTCTCACCAACTGCCCCGCGGCCGGCGAAGAGCTGCTTCTTGACGTTGGTGCCCAGGAAAGCCACGCGGCGGCCGGCTTGCTCATCGCCCCAGTCGTAGAACCGGCCGGATTCCACCTTCACCGAGCGCACCTCGGCAAAGGGCGGGTAGGACCCGGTGACAAGGGGTGAGGCATTGTTATAGAGGCTGTGCACCTTCAGGCTGCCGCGCTCGAGCTCCGGCAACACGTAGCGGCAGGCGGTGGCTTCCTCCTGTACGGGGGCAACATCACCGGCCTGCCAGCTCACCTCGCGGCCAGCACGCAGGCCGCCCGCCTGCATGCTCGTCCGCCCGTTGAAGAAGACCATCAAGTCCTTGGCGAAGGTCTCCTGCTGCCTTTTCTGGCCGGCGCGCAGGCCTTCGCCGGCGGCGACCATCAGGGTGATGGAGATGATGCCCCAGGCGATCCCGAACATGCTGAGGAAGGTCCGGAGCTTATGGGACCACAACGTGCGCAGCGTGTCGAGCAAAAGGTCGCTGAAAACCATGGCAGGATTCCTTGAGCGTTGCCTTGGACCAGTACGCGCTCGTTGTCCGTGGTCCGTTGTCAGTCGCCCGTCGCAGACCGAGGTCTTTGGCGGCGACGGACAACGGACGACTGACGTCCCTATTGCAGTATCACCTGCTGCCCTTCCTTCAGACCGCTGACCAACTCGGTTTTGACGCCGTTCGAGATGCCGAGCTTCACAGCGAGCTTCTGACGGCCGGTCTTGGCGCCCGGGTCGGGTGTCTCGGCGAAGGTGTGGCGATCTTTGTCGTAGACGACCGCCGCTTCGGGGATCTGCAGCACGTTGTGCTTCTCTTCCAGGATGATTTCGGCGTTGGCGGTCATGTTGGCCTTGAGTTCGCCGGTGGGGTTTTGAATCGAGACCTTCACTTCAAAGGTCGTGACGTTTTCTTTCTCCACGCCCATAGGGGAGATCTTGGTGACCTTGCCCTCGAACTTCTTATCCTTGAGGGATTCCACAACGATGCGGGCGGGCTGGGCCAGGTAAACTTTGCTGATGTCAGCCTCGTCGACTTTCCCTTTGACGTAGACCTCGCTCACATCGCCGAGCGTCATGACCTTGGTAGCCTGCGAGCCGAGAATCAGAATAGAACTGACGGCGTCACCCACTTCCACGTCGCGCGAGAGCACTAGGCCGTCCATCGGACTGATGATGGTCGAGTTGCGCAGGTCCTCTTCCGCGCTATCGAGCGCCGCTTGCATCTGGGCCACCTGGGCTTTGCTGCGGGCGATTTCAGCCCGGCTCACCGCCAGGTAGCGCTGCGCAGACAGTTGCTTGTTTAGGGCAAGTTGGTAGGCCTTCTCGCCGTCGTCCAGTACCGAAGCGGAAACCAGCCCCTCGGCGGCGAGCTTGCGATTGCGCTCCACGGTGGACTTCAGAAAAGGCAGGTCAGGACCTTCCGCGTCAACCTTGTTGCGCTCGTAGGTGGCTTGCGCGGACTCCACCGCGGCTTGGGCAGCTTGCAAGTTGGCACGCGCTTCCGCCACGCGGGCCCGCAACTGCTCCTTGTCGAGTTCCACGAGAACCTGCCCTTGCTTCACCCGGTCACCGTAATCCGCGAAGATTTTCTCCACCATGCCACTCGCCTTGGATTTGACCTCCACTTTGGCGAGCGGCTCAATCTTGCCCGTCGCCACCACCGAGCGAGCCAAGTCACCGCGCGTGACGTTGGCAAGCTTCGAGGGATCGATCGCGTTATTAGGGCGCAAAGCCGCAGCAATGCCGATGCCGCCGCCTACGAGAACCACGCCGGCGATTGCCAGCAGATACCATTTCTTCCGTTTGCCATTATGATTGTTCGCCATTGCTACCTCCAGGCTACCAGGACCGCGATAACCCTCTAGCCGTCCATACGCGCGCGACCTCGGAAATGTTCCCGGGCTCGTCGCCTTTCTCGTGCTGGGTCGACCTGCGACGACATGAGACGAGCGGATTGGAGGAGGCGGCGTCTACCCCACTTAGACGCCACTTATCTGAAGAGGTAATCAGGAAAGGAGGCAAGCTTCCTGGCAAAGCTGATGCCCTGCGAGGCCAGGGATGTCCGGAAACTGGTCGAAAAGCCCGTTGCCGCTGCCAATCTGGGGAGTCCGCCGCGCCCAGAATGGCACCCTTGGAAGGTTCTTGAGCAACTCGCTGGGGGCAAGCGCAATCCCGAAGACGCGAGCCGCGTCGATCTCCTGGCCCTTTGACCTGGAGGGACACCTCACCGCTGCACCGAAGCGGACGCTCTGCCCCTGCGACAGGCTGTCGCTTGCGCTCGTTCGGCCCTTGGCAGGCTCAGTTTTGATCTGGCGACTTTATCTTGCCTGAACTAGTTGACCCTGGAAGAACTCGGCCCTGTTCCCTGCCGGAGACACGATTTGGGGTAGCTGACTACCTCCACCTCAACAGGGGTTAAGCCTGCGTTCAAGAAGCCGAGCCTCTTGGCCGCGGCCCAAGAGACGTCGATCAGCCGCCCATCAATGCCGGGGCCGCGGTCATTGACTCTCAGCACAATGGACTTGAGATTTACAAGGTTCGTGACACGGACGGTGGTGCCCAACGGGAGTTCTCGGTGGGCAGCAGTAAATCTATTCATGTCAAAGGCTTCCCCGCTTGCGGTGGCTTTGCCTTGATGCTTACTTCCATACCAGCTCGCCACACCAACTTTGCCTTTTGGCATCGCCTGGAATATCACTGGCAACGGTCCAGGGGAAGCCGGCAGTCTTGCTTCGGACTTTGGTGACAGGGCAAGTACCCCCGCCAGCACACAGCCCACAACCAGTTTCCTCATGCAACCTCCAGTTAACGTTATTCCCTCACCCCAGCCTATGCTGAGCCCAGATGATTCTTGTCGTGTTGGGAATGAGGACAAGAGATGATGCAAGAATCTTACTGAATTCTGCACAATTTGTCAAGGGAAGTAATAGCGCGTTGTTACAGAATCGGGTTTATAGTCCAGTTGGTCGAAATTGCGCCCTGACAGGCTGCCCTTTCGCAAACTCGCGGGGCGAACAATTTGGGGCTCGGTTCTCCCGCCGCCAGCGTTGCTGACCTGCCCTGTTGAAGGTCATCCGTAGGATTGCCCGCCCCTGGGACTTGGTCCGTCGCTACTTCAGAGCCGCTGCTAGCGGGGTTGCCTCCGCACTGGACGGCTGGGTAAGTCCCAGTATGGCGGCAAGCGTGGCCGTCAAATCGATGGGCTGGCAGGCTGTAGCGTAGAAGCCCGGCTTGAACGCGCTTCCCCAAAAGACCAGCGGGACCTGCGCATCATAGTTCCACGGAGTCCCGTGCGAGGTGCCCGTGGCCCCCGTGACCGGCACCGCGTAAGGCATGAGGACCAGGAAGACGTCGCCACTCCGTTTCGGGTTAAAGCTGTTAGCGGCCTTTCGGGCCAGCGCCGAGTTCGGTAGGCTGCCGGTCAGAAACTGGGTTCGTGTGAACGCTGCGGCCACTACCGGCAGGGAAGTCGCTGCCTGAGCGGCGACCTCCTCGGCCTTCGATTCCGGCACGTCTCGCTTCTTCAGCGTTTCGCTATTCAGGTAGAGGTAGAACTCATCCGCATCCTCCACCCACGGGCCGGCCCCGAAGGCTTCAGTGAGCGCCTTCTCCGCGGCGCTACGGATGGCTGCCGGCTGGGCATTTCCGGGACCGAGCTTGTGTTCCAGGATAAAGGCCGGGTTCGGCGCGACGCCGTGGTCAGCGGAGAGCGTGATCCAAACCTTCTCGAGCCCCACGAACTTATCCAGGTCGGCGAAGAACGTGGCCAAGTAGCGGTCGGTCCTCAGGGTCGTGTCCGCAACCTCCGGGCTGTAGGGGCCAAACTCATGTCCGATGTAGTCATTCACGCTCAAGGAGACCGCAAGCAAATCGGTCTCCCGGCCCTGGCCCAGGCGCTCGTTGCGGACGGCCTCGCTCGCAAACGCCAACTCGATCTGGTTCATGTAGGGCGTTTCATTGAGCCATCCCAGGAACTTCGGGTCGGGGCAGGGCTCATCCGGAGAAGCCTGGAATTGCTCGAGAACTTTGCCGGACGCCCCCGGAGTTTCCGCGAGTGCCTGCCACTTTCCCCCGCAGTATGGCTTGGCGGGCGTCTGCTGGTTGAACTCATCCACCCAGGCTGGCAGGGCCGGCTCATAGTAGGTGCTGGTGACGAACCGGCCCGCCCCCGAGTCGTACCAATAAGCCGCCGTGGGCGAGTGCCCGCCCATCAGGACGGCGGCGCGGTCCTTCAGTGAGATGGCGATGACCTTGGAGCGGAAGTCGGTGGCAGCGCGCAACTCGTCTCCCAGCGTCGAGCCGATCAGCTTGCGCGGCGAGAATCCCGGCGTGGCGCTGGCCCCCTGCCGGCTCGCTACGGTGCGGGTGCTCAGATCCTCAACGCAATAGACCTGCCGATGCTGGACGCGGTCGTACCATTCGTTCCCAATGATCCCGTGCAGGTTGGAATAGGTTCCGGTCAGCAGGCTGGCGTGTCCCGGGCCGGTGACGGTGGTGGCGTAATCGAAGCGGCAGTCGGTGAAGACCGCGCCGCCGTCGAGCAGCAGATTGAACCCGCCCTTGCTAAAGAAAGGCCGGAAACGCACCAGATAATCGTAGCGGAACTGGTCGATCACCAACACCACTACTAGCTTCGGCCGGTTCGGGAAGCTGGGGCTCGCGAGCGGCCGGACGGGCGCACTCCAGACGAGTAAGATGATGGCGAGCAGCGAGCCTGCAAGAGTCCTTCTTAGCACTTCGGTTCCTCCTGGGGTTGAACCGAAAAGTCTATCAGACCGGCTGTTCGCTTGTCGCGGTTTTGCGCGAGCCGAAGCCGCAGCGCGCTACTCGCCCAGCGGGATTTCTTGTGTTGCATGGACGACGGCGAGCACATCCACTTGGTTGGGTTTGATGTAGTAGATGATCCGGTAGGGGCCTTCCAAGACTTCTCGAATCTGCTGAAATTCGAACTCTGGCACAACACGGCCGGACAAAGGGAATTCGGCGATCTGCTGGGATCGCCGCGTCAAACGGTCAACGATGCGCAGACCGTATTGAGGTGAGTTTCTTGCAATGTAGGCGTGAATGGCCTGGAGGTGTTCGACCGCCGTGGCGGTCCAGTGGACTTTCACTTCGTTAGCCCGAACTTCGCGCGGACTTGCTCAACATCCGTGGTGCGGCCGGCTTGGCTGTCGGCCAAGCCGGACTCGATGGTTTGGCGTACGTAGATTTCGCGCATCAAGTCGTCCCAAGTTGAGTCGTCGGGCAACTTTTCGATCAGCTTACGGGCTTCTTCCCTGACGTTGGTTGCTCCCATCGGTTGCTCCGTTCGAGTATATACCTTCAGCCCTCTTCCCATACTACGACGGCTTAGGCCTATAAACAACCGGTCGTGGCTGGCCACCCCCATAAAATAAAAGGGCGGGCTTGGTGCCCGCCCCTTTGTGACAATCCGAAATTACCGCTACGAAATGTTGACTAACTCTTTCCCGTCGCCCGAGTTCTTGGTGAGAGGCACTGAGAACTGCTTCTCAATCTTCTCCCGGAAGCAAGGGCCGGAGTTGTAAGTGCAGAAGGGGTAGGCCAAGCCGTTGGGGGCAGTGTAGTGGATGACGCACCGCTTGACGCGGTTGATGTCATAGTTATAGGCATCCATAAAGTGCATACCCGCGACGAGCAGAGTCTTATAAGTGAACGTGCCGTCACCCTGGCCGCGGCCGTGGCTGTGGTCGGTCATGCCTTGGAGAGTGTTCAAGAAGCGCTCGAAGGTAAGGCCCGGGGGCGCGAATTGCGGTTTGAAGTGCCGGCGCAGTGAATTCCAGGCGCTGATCTTGGAGAAGAGTTTGACGCGCGCCCCGTCGGCCTTACGCGCCAGGAGATCGATGTCGCGCAGCATGGCGCCGATATCGAAGAAGCGGGTGATGGGCACCGCCTTCTTCGAGGCCGGATCGACGTAAAGATAAGTCCCCATGGCGCAGTGGGGATGGGAGGTGAGGTTGGGACGCTGGTAGTTCTGCAGCGCCGTAAGCAGCTTGGAGAACGGCGACGTACAGGAGAGCGGGAACCAGTCGTGGTACTTGTCGGTGATGCCGGTCTGGTCGGCGACACAGTGCGCGAGGTCGGATTGGGTGAAACGCTTGGCTTCCAGATCGCGGCGATTGATGCGGCCGCAGAAAGCCACGGGCTGGAAGCTGAAGCCGCTGACGCAATCGACATTGTCGATAGCGAACCGCACCATGTCCCCGATTTGATGATCGTTCACGCCCTTGACGATGGTGGGTACGAAAATGATCTTCAGGCCCGCCTTGCGGCAGTTTTCGATGGCGGCGAGCTTGGTCTCCATCAAGCGCTGGCCGCGCGTGCGGAGATAGATGTCGTCCGTCATGCCGTCGAACTGCAGGTAGAGCGTGTGCAGGCCCGCTTCCTTGGCGGCTTGCGCGAACTCGAGGTTCGCGAACTTGATGCCGTTGGTCGCCGCCTGAATGTGCGTGAAGCCGAGCCGGGTCGCCATGCGCAACACTTCAAAGAAATGCGGGTAAAGCGTGGGCTCGCCGCCGGAAAATTGCACGACGCGGTTGGGCACGGGGCGCTGCTCACGCAGGCCCTTGAGCATGTCGCGCACCTGCTCGAAAGAGGGCTCGTAGAGATATCCCGCTACGTTGGCGTTGGCGAAGCAAACCGGGCAGGTCAGGTTGCAGCGATTGGTCAGATCGACGTTGGAAAGAACCGTGTGCGAGGTGTGCAGCGAGCACAAACCGCAGTCGTCCGGACAGCGCGTGGCGTTCCGGATGGCGGGGTTCTCCAGGCCGCGATTGTCGCCGAATTCCCACTCCTCCATCTTGAGGTAGAGACGGGCGTCGGAGTAAATCTTGTCGCGGAAGTCGCCGTGCGCGACGCAGGTCTTCTCCATGTAAACGGCGCCGTTCTCCTCGAACAGGCGCGCCTCAATCACTCGCAGGCATTCGGGGCAGATGGATTGCGTCGTCTTGGGCAAGCCCTTTTCGAGCGGCTCGATGGGCGAACCGGTGAAGGTGGTTTCGGGCTGGATGATTTCAAAGTCGCTGCGGCGACGAGGCTTGGCGGGCGGAGCTAAGGTCAGAGTGGCCACGATTCCTCCTGAGGAAGACGTATGAATCAAGACGCGCATAGAAGGGGCGTGCAGCTTCCCATGCCCATCAGCGCGTGGAAAGGTCCTACACAAAAAATGAGGACACTGGCGTCGAGGTGCAGATTAGACCACCCTCAGAAGGCGCGACGAAACCACAAACCCTCGGATGGCGAATTCGGGGCAGCAAACGGCAAGAAATCAGGGCCGAACAGGCTTGACAAATTGTTCATTCCAAAGGACTTGACGACATTTTGTCCGAGACTATCTCCCGCCACGGACAGGGAACAATCTGTCGCCGGACTCGACCCGGAGGTAAGCGGACCCTCCCCCTACTTTCTGAACAAGTTCTCGAAGGCTTGGCGAGCGTCCAGTGGCTTGGAGGTTGAGGTCTCGCGTTCAATGGTGGTGCGTGGCGAGTAGAAATTGCAGTGGTTGCGGGCATCCTTTCTGGGGATGCGCGCGCTGACGGGCTGGGTGCACTCGAACCGGCTTGCGGTATCAAAGAAAGCGCACTGCTTACAGCTATGCAGCTCAAAGCTGCACCGCGGGCACTTGCCCGTGTAGTCGATTCCCGCCGGCAGCAGCGTGGCGCAGGAGGCACAGCGCACCACTTCGCGCTTGCCAGGCAGGTTGGGTGTCCGCGGGCCAAAGTTTTCCGGTCTCTTTGCGGGTTTGTGCTCGGGGCGTTCGCGACCGCCACCTGAGTCCATATACCCCCGCTGTTTATACTTTCTCTCCATCCCTACTCCTTCCAGTTGGAGGCTTAGTATTCGATCGCTGGATTGCTGATGGACCTATCATACGCCGCCGGGGCGCTTCACGCCACTAGTAAATAAGGTAGTGGTTCATTTTGATTTTTGTAGCGGCTACCTGTCCCGATAATTTGTATCGGGATGACCGCCGGCCTCTTGTTTGAATGGAATGCGGCGCCCCCCCGCCCAGGCGTAGGGGCGCATCCCGATAGCTCGGGACAGGTCAGGCCGACCTGTCCCGATGATTTGGTATCGGGATGCGCCCCTACAGCAAACTGAACCAGCGCCCGAATCCTGGCTCGCTTGCACTTGACTTTGAGAGTGGTACAATCCAACCAGGATCCTGTCCCCGCCGATCGAGCATCCCGGTATGCTGTGCGTGAGGAGGTGTGCTCGCGGGAGCGTATTGCTGCCGAGCACAGAATTCCAATGGACGCGAGAAAATCTGCGCGAGAGATAGCCACCAAGGGTGCCCTGGGGCTCCTCATCGGACTGTCGCTTCTGGCGGCGGGTATCTGGGCAGGCCGCCGGCTGCACATCGTCTGGAACATCTGGCCGAGCGTGGACGGCGTCGTGGTAAGCGGCGCCGTGGAAGAGGTGGTGGAGGCTCCCTCCGCGAAGGGTGGAACGCTGATCCACCGCTACAAACCGAAAATCGCATTTCGCTACGTCGTCAGCGGCAAGCCGTACACCACGCAGGCCGCGTCGGAGTACACGGCCGACACCTATCAGAAGGCCGCCGCGAATCTTCTCAGTCTGTACGCGCCGGGCACGCACCACCCCATCCGCTACAATCCCCGCGACCCGCGCGACATTCGCTTCGGAATCATCGAGCTCGGCCCGCTGGTGGTTTCATTCCTTCTCCTGATCGCGGGCGTCGTGCTCTCGGCCGGCGGAGTGAACTCGCTGGCGTTGGCGTACTCCCAGCGCGTCGCGCGCGCGCCGGCGGTAAGGCGGGAAGCTCCGGCCACGGTGCTGCCTTTCGAAGACCGCGCGCGCGTGGAACCCGCGGCGGCCACCCTTCGCTGCCCAGCGTGCGGCAGGCAGGTTGAAGCCGGTCAGGACATCTGTCCCAACTGTTTCAAGTCCCTCCGCGCCGCGTAAGTGCGAGGGCGCTCGGGCGGAAACGGACGAGGTGAGAGGTGGCAGCGGACAAGTGTAATTTCAAAATCACCCTGATTTTTTTGGCGTGCCTTTTGTGCCTGCTGAGTGGATCCGGAGCTACGGCGCAAACGCCACCGAAGGCGCTTTCGCAGACCGAGGTTGCGAATTTGCTCCAGGGAGCGGTGCCCCCGGATCGCATCGAGGAAATCGTGCGCAAGCGCGGCATCGACTTTCAGGTGACGCCCGAAATTGAGAAGGAACTGCGCGACGCCGGGGCGACGTCCTCGCGAAGGACGCCTGAAGATCCCGGGACTGTCGCCGCAAAAGCACGTCGTGCGCGTCTCCGCGCAGGGTTACCAGGAAAAGGTAGAGACGCTCGACCTCGCGCCGGGAGAAACGCACACCTACACGCCCGGCCTGACGAACCTCGTGCCGGCGCCCGCCCCGCCCCCCGGCCCGAAGCCCGTGCTGGCGGCCGCGGGCGTTGCGGTTTTCTATGAGGGCTTGAGCGAAAGCGCCAAACTCACCTTGCAGGTCCACAACGGGGACTCGCCCGTCTTGTTTGTGGACGTGAACGGAAACGGACGGATCGATCGCGGCGACACAGCCTATGGCCTGACCAACGACGAGCGGCCCTGCACGCAGTATCTGTTGCGACCCGGTAAGACGACCCTCTGCGGGACCTTTCACAGCCGCGGCGCACTGGAAGTGAAGAACGACGGCGACTGGACTCGCTACATATGGACTATTCCCAAGTCCGAGCTCAGCCGGGACGGCAAGGCCGCGCAGTTTGCGGTCGAGGTCTATGCTTCCGCGACAAGTAAATGGACTGCGTACCCCTCGGAGCCCTTCACCGATCCCCTCAGGATACCCCTGCAGTAAACCTTGACGAGCCCACGTGGGGCGGTCGCGTCCCCACCCAAAGCCTTCAGTGCCCGACGCACCGTGCTTTCAGCCTACTTCCGGAGGAGAGGGTGATCCCGCCTGGCGAGGGCGGGTGAGGGGCAGTTCCGGCTGGGTGGGGGCCTCGCCTTCCAGAGGTAGAACAGACGGCTGACCCCGAGAGTGAATCACTTCGCTCGGATAACCTCGAAGGCAACAAGGCGGGTGTATACTGAAAGCTGCGCGGGATCCCAAGGCAGGAGTCCGGCGCAGGTTCGTCAAACTTCCGTGCGCCCTGACCCGAAATATCGGATCTGGACAGAGGTAGTGTTCGGTGTCGCGGACCATCCGACACGAGAAAACTTGCGGCTTGCCGACTTCGGCTATACGCTGCGTCGTGTGCACGGGTGCCTTGGCGACTTTACTGCTCGTCTTCAGTGTATATGCCATCCTGGCACACCCGGTGAATCAGGCCGGGGAGGCCAGTGCGCCGGGCCCCACCCAGGTTTCGGACGCATCCGTGACAGCGTTGTACCAGGAAGCTCATCCCTACGTTGACTGGCCCACCCAAGAACTGATCAAGGCGGTGCCGAAACTGAAAGGCCTGGAGCCCGCACCCGACCAGGACGCCCTTCCCACGATTCTGAAAAAGACCGGAGAGAATGTGGATTCTTTCTTTCACAACTTCGTGGCCACGACCGCGCAAGAGCGGATTCACCAAGCCGCTTCAATCCCGAGGGGGAGGTGGATGGATTTATCAGATAGTAACTATCAGGAGGGCTACTATGTCGTGCTGATGATCTCGCGGGGCGGTCAAGACCAATTTGACGAGTATCGTACTGACCTTAAGGGAAAAACCGCCGAAGGTGGCGGCAGCAGGCAGGGTTTCTTGTTGACGCGCGGGTTCGCGGGCACTGAAGTCTATCTCCATCCATCGCGCCAGCGCGAATCCACCTTCCGATACCTTGGGCGGCAGGCCAAGGCCGGACAACCATGCGACGTTATCGCATTTGCCCAGCGCGTAGGCCAGGCGACGCCCATTGGCTTCACGACGAGCAGCGTCTCCGCGCCGCTCCTGGAGCAGGGCGTTGTCTGGATCGATTCCGCGACCCATCAAATCCTTCGGATGCAAACGGACCTGCTCGCTCCACTTACCCAGATTGGTTTGATGAGCAGCAGGGCAGAGATCGAATATGCGCCGGTGCATTTTGCCACTTTAGATCGAACCCTTTGGCTGCCTACCGAAGTCAAAGTGGTAGTGAACTTCCGCGGCGCAATCTACACCAACCGGCACCAGTACTCCGATTGGAGGCTCTTTAATGTCGAAACCAAGGAAGTCCACGACGGGCCTCCGCTTGAGCCAAAGAATCCAGCCGACAAGCGATAACACTCGAGACGGCGTTCGAATTCCGGAATTCCTTGTGACGCCCGATTGCAGAGTGACGCGCAGCGCGTGAGGGGTCAGTTTTTCCTGCCTACGGCACACTGTCTACTGCCTACTGGTTCTTAACTCATCCTGTGCAGGTGGGCTGGGCAAGGGCAAGCGTGACGTTTCCCAGCTTTCCGGAATGGGCGTCCAGTTACGCGAGAAGAAGTCGGTGGTGGTGAGGCTGATGAGGATGGCGAGCCAGAGCAACGCCGAAATCAGCACCACGCGCATGAGGCGCGTGCTCCAGCGTAGGTGCATGAAAAACAGCACCACGAGTGTGGCTTTGCAGCAGGCGATGGCGAGCGCTGCGATGGTGTTCCACTGGCCCAGGTTCAGGTAGGCCACGCTGGTCGTCAGGGCCGTCAGTGCCAGCAGCGCGCCGAAAATCAGAAAGTAGGTCTTCTTCGGAACGACGTGACCCAGCATTCAGTATCGACCTCCAATCAAGTACAGAAGCGGGAAAAGGAAGATCCAGACAATGTCGACGAAGTGCCAGTAAAGGCCTGCGGTCTCGACTGCGTTGTAGCGCTGCGGGCCGAAGTGGCCCTTCCACGCCAGCGCCAGCAGCACACTGAGGACTCCCACGCCCACCACCATGTGCAGAGCGTGCACACCCGTCATGAGGAAGTAGAAGCAGAAGAATAGCTCGACGGACTTGGCGTGGGGCCCGGCAAAGGTGAAGTTCAAGCCGGGTGCGAAACCTTCCAGGTAATCGTGCCGCCACTCCAGGGTCAGCTTGATGAGGATGAACGCCAGCCCCAGCGCCAGGGTGCAAATCAGAAAGGTTAGGAGTGTCTTGCGCTTGCCCAGTTGCGCGGCGCGCACGCCCAGCGCCATCGTCAAGCTGCTGCAGATCAACACGGCGGTGTTGATGGCGCCGATGGTGACGTTCAACAGATGGCTTCCCGCGTCGAACCCGGGCATGTAGAGATTGCGGTAGATGGTGTAGCCCGCAAAGAGCCCGCCGAAGAACATCACCTCGGTGGCGAGGAAAATCCACATCCCGAGGCTGGCGGCCTCGTGCTGCTGCTCCAGGTCCTCGAACTGGTGCGCCAGCGCGGCGCCGGCGTGGCTGTCAGCCAACGGCAACCTCCTTCGCTCCGTAGGCGTAAGCCTCTTCCGTCACCACGGGCGTCTCTGGGAAGTTTTCGGTCGGCGGCGGCGAGGGCGTCTGCCACTCCAGGCCTTTGGCGCCCCAGGGGTTCGGCCCCGCCACCGGCCCGTAGCGTATCGACCAGATCATGTAAACGAGCGGGATGAGATAGCCCACGCCCAAGATCGACGCGCCTGCCGACGACATCACGTTCAGCACCTGGAACTCCGGCGGATAGATCGCATAGCGCCGCGGCATGCCCAGATATCCCAGCATGTATTGAGGGAAGAACGTGAGGTTGAAACCGATGAAGATGATGGCCGCGGCGAGCCGTGCCCAGCCGTCGGGATAGAGGCGCCCGGTGATCTTCGGCCACCAGAAATGAATGCCGCCCAAATACCCCATCACTGCGCCGCCCACCATGATGTAATGGAAGTGGCCGACGACGAAGTAGGTGTCGTGCACGTGGGTGTCCACCGCGAGCGTGGCCAGGAACAGGCCCGTCAGCCCGCCCATCGTGAACAGGCCGATGAATCCCAGGGCGTAAAGCATGGGCGCCTGGTACGAGATCGAACCCTTGTAGAGCGTGGCCGTCCAGTTGAAGACCTTGATCGCCGAAGGGATGGCCACTGCAAAACTGAGACCAGAAAAGATAATACCCGCGTAGATCGATTGACCACTCACAAACATATGGTGGCCCCATACGAGGAACGAAATCGCCGCAATGGCCACACTCGAAAACGCCACGAAGCTGTAGCCGAAGATGCGCTTCTTCGCAAAGCAGGTCACCAGCTCACTGATCACACCCAGCGAGGGTAGAATCATGATGTAAACCGCCGGGTGCGAGTAAAACCAGAACAGGTGCTGGAACAGAATCGGGTCGCCGCCCACCGCCGGGTCGAAGATGCCCACGTGAAAAAGCCGTTCCAGTCCCACCAGCGCCAGGGTGATGGCCAGCACCGGCGTACCCAGAATCTGGATGATGCTCGTCGCGTATATCGCCCAGAGGAACAACGGCATGCGAAACCAAGTCATGCCCGGCGCGCGCATTTTGTGAATGGTGACCACGAAATTCAGGCCGGTAAGAATCGACGAGAACCCGGCGACGAACACTCCCAGCGCTGCCGACATCACGTTGGTGTTGAGGTAAGTCGTGCTCAGCGGCGTGTAGAACGTCCAACCCGTGTCCACGCCGCCCCCGATCACCGCGTACATGCACAGCGCCCCACCCGCCATGAAGATGTACCAGCTCAACAGGTTCAGCCGCGGGAAGGCCAGATCGCGTGCGCCGATCATCATGGGCACCAGGAAATTCCCCAGCACCGCCGGAATCGACGGAATCATGAAGAAAAACACCATGATGATGCCGTGCGTGCTAAAGAGCTTGTTGTAGGTGGCGGGTTCGACCAGCGCGCCATTGGGCTCGATCAGGTTCAGCCGCATCAGCGCCGCCGCGGCGCCCCCGACAAAAAAGAACAACGTGATGGACACCAGGTACAGCAGCGCGATGCGCTTGTGGTCCGTCGTCAGCAGCCACGATTTGATGCCGTAATCGACATTCAAATAGTCCACGCGAGTTTCCGGTCCCACCGCTGCCGTTGCCATTATTTCCGTGCCTTCCCTTCTTCCGAACTCAAGGACTTGATATACGCGATCAATTGCAGCAACTGATCTTCCGTCACCTGCCCCTTGAACGTGGGCATAAGGGGCGGATAGCCCGCCACGATCTTGGCGGAGGGATAAAGCACCGACTCGCGCAAATAGGCGTCGTCCACCACGACCGTCGAGCCGTCGCTCAGTTTCACCGGCTTGCCGTAGACACCCGAAAGCGACGGCCCCTTGCCAGTTCCGTGACAGGTGATGCACGCGAGCTGGTCGTAGAGCTTCGCACCCGCCTGGGCCATGGATTCACCGCGGATGCCGCCACTCAACCACTGCTCGTACTCAGGGGGCTCCATCACAATCACCTCGCCCCTCATCAGCGAGTGGTTGGTGCCGCAATACTGGTCGCAGAACAGGTGGAAGCTGCCGGTCTTCGTCGCCTCAAACCACAGCGTCGTGTACATGCCGGGCACCACGTCCTTCTTGACTCGGAACGCCGGGACGGAAAAGTCGTGGATGACGTCCTCGGACGTCATGGTCAGCTTGATGGGCCGGTTCACGGGCACGTGCAGCTCGTTGATCTCCGCCACACCCTCGGGATGCTGCAGCTTCCACATCCACTGTTTGCCTACTACGAAGATTTCGGCCGCTGCGGCGGGCGGGCGTGAATTCTGGATGAACAGGCTGGTGCCCCACAGGAACACGATCACCACCAAGCCCAGCGGAATGGCGGTCCACAGGAGCTCCAGTGGAATGTTCCCTTCGATCTGCGGCGGCTGCTCCTTCTCCGAGCGACGCCGGTAGCGAAGCGCGAAGTAGAAGATGGTGAGAAAGATCACCGCCGTGAAAAACAGATCAATCGCGGTGAGGAAGTAGTAGAGATAATCCACCCCGCGCGCGATCGTAGACGCTTGATCAGGCCTGATGGGAAATCCTTGCCACATGCTTTTCAATCACCCTGGAATTTTCGCCGACGAAAGTTCAACGTGCGCGATTCTAGTTGTTAGCGTTTGTGCGAAGCCCCGTCCTGTGGCGCGCTCAGGCGTCGGCGTGCCGCCCGCCTCGCGAAAGTGCAAGAATCAAGGTCCCCAGCGAAATGATCGTCATCAATCCCGCAAGCTTCAGGACGCGTGAGACAATCACCCCGTACTTGCCCGTCACCGGATCGTACTGGCAGCAGTAGAGCAGCAGGGCATCCACCGGATTCCCGATCTTCTCGTTGGACGCTTCGACGAGCGCCAGCCGCACGTCGCGCGCCGGGTACTGAATCCCGTAAAAGTAGCGCGAGACTCTTCCCTGCGGCGTGAGCACCATGATCGCTGTCGCGTGCGCGAACTGCCGGGTCTGCGGATCGTAGTTGTACCGGAAGCCCACCGCCTGCGTGAGCGCTCGAATCGCAGGCTCCTCGCCCACCAGGAAATGCCAGCCGCGCCTGGCGCCGGGCCGCCCGTAGAGGCCCGCATAGATGGCTTTCTTCGCCATCGCCACTTCCGGCCTGTCGCTGGGATCAAAGCTTACCGTCACCACTTCGTATTGTTCCCCGATGTTGAACTTCACATCCCGCAGCGCGTTCAGCAGCCCGTTCTCCACCATCGTGCACAGCATCGGGCAACTGTAATAAACCAGCGAGAGGATCACGGGCTTCTTGCCGAAGTACGACCTCAGCGTTACCGTCTGGCCGGTTTCATCGCGAAACTTCAAGTCCAGCGGAACCTGCTGGTTCAAGCGCTGGTCGATTCCCACGCCGCGCAATTGCGGGGGCGTGACGGCGGCGTTATCCTGCCCTGCGGCCCACACAGCGAAGCCGAGCAGGAAGGCACCGAGTTGTGCCGCCACAAACCCGCTGCGAAGTGACCTCAGCATGGGGGTTCTCGTCACGTACCGGACCGTTTCCTGCTCGGCGATGACTCGCATGTTCACTGCTTCCCTTCCGCGCCCACGCCGGCGAGCGCAGCCTGATGACTAGCGGGCTCCGCCCCAGGCTGGGGCGCTTTCGCCTTACCGCCTTCACCCGGGGCCACAGTTCGGACTGGGTAGCCTTTTTGCAAAAGGATATCCATCGCCCGGTCAATAGGAATCCTCACACTGTCCGCCTTCTGATCGACCCAGTCGTAGCTTTTCAGAACCTTGTCCTGATCGGTGCGGTAGCGCTTCAAGTCCTGCGGCGCCTCACGCTGCAGGCGTGGCTCCGGCGGCAGCGCCCGGACGTTCTCGAAGGGCGAAGCCGGGGGTCCCAGCGGTTGATGTCGTACGAAAAAGCGGAACACCACGGCGCTGGCTACCACGCCAAAGATCACCAGTCCCGCCACGCCCCCGGCAAAGGCGAACAATCGGCTCACGCTTACGTCGGAGCCTTCGTAACCGCGCTTGGCCTGTTCCGTTCCTTTTGCGCGTTCATCCATGTTGCGTTATTTCCTTCAGTCGCGGGTCGTGCAGCTGCAGAAGCGGCCGTCCTTTCAGTTGCGCCGCGAACCGCCACAACCACAGCCCGCCCACGCCCAGAATCGCCAGCCAATCCGTCAGGTGGAATTCCGGCCCCGCGCGCTCAAACGCCGGCACGGTCAGCCAGTACATATCCACCACGCTCATCACGATGAGGCCCGCCGCCACCCAGCCCAGAATCTGCGCGCGACGCTTCACGAAACGTGAGAGCAGCAGCAAGAACGGCACCGCGAAGTGGAAGACGATCAACCCTAACGCCACCCACGCCCAGCCGCCCTGCGCGCGACTTAGATACCAGGGAATCTCCTCCTGCAGGTTCCCGGCCCAAATAATCAAGTACTGCGAAAACGAGAGGTACGCCCACAGCATCGTAAAGGTCAGCAGCAGGTTGCCGTAGTCGTTCAGCACCCGAGGCGAGATCAGTTTCGCGAGCGATTTCTGTCTTGAAAGCAGAATCACTGTGAGCGTCACGAGCGCCATCGCCGCCAGCGCTTCCGTCACCATGAAAATCATGCCGTAAATCGTCGAAAACCAACTCGCCTCGAGCGACATCACCCAATCCACGGAAGCGAAGGTCACCGTCAGCCCGTAAATTACCAGGCCCGGTCCGCTCAGGCTCCGCAGGCGCCGCGTCAGGTCGGGCTCGCCCGTCTCGTCCTGCTGGCGCGACCACTTGTTCAGGAAATAGGCGAGAAGCAACCAGGCCGCAAAGTAAATTATCGTGCGCGCGATGAAGAACGGCACATTGAGATAAGGATGCTTGTATTGCAACAGTGGATCGACCCTAACCTTGCTCGGATCGGCCCAGCTATAAAGCGCCGGCAGCCGGAAAAGAATCGGTAGAATCAACAGCGCCATCAGCCAGAGGGTTTTCGTCCCTGACTCGAGCAGGCGTCGCAACGGGAATCCCCACGTGCCGCCGACCATATGGTGGAGCATCAGAATGGCGGAGCAGCCGAGCGGCAGGCCGATCCAGAAAACGAAGGCCAGGAGATAAGAGCGAAGGAACTGCGTGGGGCTCCGCAGGCCCGCGGCCACGCACAGCACGAGCGCTGCCACGCCTACGACCAGCGCCGTTTTTCCCAGGCGTTCGATTCCGGGTTGGAGTGTTTCAGCCGTGTTCATTTCGCTTTGCTCGTCAGTCGCTGGCGCTCTTCCGCCGGCACATCATCCAGCGTGGCATGCTGGCTCAGTTGCAGGGCGCGGATGTACGCCACGATCGCCCAGCGATCCTCAGGTGTGATCCTCCCGGCGTAGCTCGACATCACGCCGTAACCGTCGGTCATGACCTCAAAGAAGTGCCCCGCTGGCGCCTGCCGCAGGCGGTCAAGGTGATAGGAAGGCGGAGGCGGAAATCCGCGCTGCACGATCATCCCTCGCCCGCTGCCTGTATCGTCGTGGCAAGGCGAACAGTAAATGTTGTAGCGCGCGCGCCCACGCTCCAACACCGGCCGCGTGATCGGAAACGGAAACTGGTCGGCCACCTCTCCGTTGACGCGGCCCGTGTAAAGCAGTTCGTCGGTGCGCATGTGCCCGCGCGCCACAGTGTCGGGAACTTCCGGCCGATTGGCGCGCCCGTCCGAGAAGAACGTGCTGGCATCGTCGGGTTTGTATTTCGGCTGCACGTGCATGTCCAGCCGGCAGCCCAGCGAGCACATCGCCGCCAGGGCCACGAGCGCCAGTCGGGCGCTCCGCTGACGGGTCCGGTTTTCCAGGCCGTTACGACTCAATCTCCGATACCTCACGAGCTTTCACGCTCTGCAAGAATTCTTTGGTTTTCTGCGCGTCAAACTTCGGGTCGCGCGCGTTGATGCAAAGGAAAAACCGGTTGCGCGTGGCGAGCTCGAAGCGCGGCGCGTTGAACACCGGGTGATACGGCGTCGGCAGTCGGTTGAGTGCAAGCATCCCGAAGACCGTCGCCAAACCTGCGCACAGAACTGTTAACTCAAAGGTGATCGGGATAAATGACGGCCAACTGTTATAGGGCTTGCCACCAATATTGAGCGGATATCCGATCACGTTCGGCCAGTACTGCAGAAAGAACCCGCCCATGCAACCTATCAATCCGCCGACGAGGCAGATCAGCGGCACGTGCGTCTTGTGAAAGCCGATGGCCTCCGCCAGTCCCTCCACTGGAAACGGCGTGAAGGCGTCCATCTGGCGATAGCCCGCAGCGTGGGCGCGCTGCGCGGCGTTCAGCAGGTCGTCGGTGGTTTCGAATTCGGCCATCAGGCCGTAGAGAGGATGTCTCATCATTGCCGATTTGCTGCGGCCGCGAGAAGCCTTGGCTTCGCGCGGCGTCGGATGTTAAGTGCTCCTCACGCCTTCTCCTCTTTTACCTGGTGCACGAGCCCGCGCATCTCAAAGATCGAGATCATGGGCAGGAAGCGGATGAACAGGAAGAACAGCGTCAGGAACAATCCGATTGAACCCGCAAACGTTGCCCAGTCCCAGATCGTCGGGTAGTACATGCCCCACGCCGAGGGCATGAAATCGCGGTGCAGGCTGGTCACCACAATCACGAAGCGCTCTAGCCACATACCCATTTGCACAATCAACGAGATCACAAACAACGCCGCCACGTTCCGCCGGAGCTTCGCGGACCACAACGTGGTAAGCGGGATCGCGATGTTGCAGGTGATCAGGAGCCAGTAGATGCCAGCGTAAGGCCCGGTCATCCGGTTCATGATCATGGAGCGGTCGTAAGTGCTGCCGCTGTAAAACGCCATGAAGGTCTCCATCACGTAGCCGTAGGCCACGATGAGGCCTGTGGCGAGCAGGATCTTTGCCATGTTCTCGAGATGCCGGAGGGTGATAAAGTCCTCCAAGCCATAGAACTGCCGCAGTGGAATTGCCAGCGTCAGCACCATTGCGAAACCGGAGTAGATGGCGCCGGCCACGAAGTAGGGTGGAAAGATGGTGCTATGCCAGCCTGGAACCACCGCGATGGTAAAGTCAAAACTCACCACCGTGTGCACTGAGACCACTAGCGGCGTGGCCAACCCTGCGAGCAGCAGGTACGCTATCTCATAGCGATGCCAATGCCTCGCCGAACCGCGCCAGCCCATGGCCAGAAATCCGTAAGTCATCTGCGCCAGGCGATTCCTGGCGCGATCGCGCAGTGTGGCGAGGTCGGGAATCAGCCCCACAAACCAGAAGAGGAGCGAGATCGTGCCATAGGTCGAAACCGCGAACACGTCCCACACCAGCGGGCTGCGGAACTGCGGCCAGGTCCCCATGGTGTCGGGGTACGGCATCAACCAGTAGAACAGCCACGGCCGGCCCATGTGCAGCAGTGGGAACATGCCGGCAGAAGCCACGGCAAATAGCGTCATAGCTTCCGCGAAGCGGTTGATGGACTGCCGCCACGCCTGGCGCATCAGCAGCAGAAACGCGGAGATCAGCGTGCCTGCATGCCCGATGCCGATCCACCACACAAAGTTGACGATGGCGAATCCCCAAGCAACGGGGATATTGATTCCCCAAATGCCCACGCCGATCAGCATCAGGTAGCCAATTGCAGCATTCAAGACCATGAAAAGGGCGAAGGCGACCGCAAACCCGAACCACCACCCCCGCTTCGTCCTCTGGAGGAGAACGATGGAGCTGATCTTGTCGGTGATCGACGCGTAGGTGTGTCCCGGCGCCAGGACCGGGGGTCCAGCTTCCATCGCCGCCGTTTTTTCCAATCCGTCAGGACTCACCCGCTACTCCTTGATCTCCGGGTTGGGATTGCGCAGCTTCGCGAGGTACGTGGTGCGCGGCCGCGTGTTCAAATCCGTCAACAGACCGTAGTTTCGTGATTGCGCCTTCAGCTTTGCCACCCGGCTGTTCGGGTCGTTGATATTGCCGAACACGATGGCTTGTGTCGGGCAGGTCTGCTGGCACGCCGTCAGGATTTCCCTGTCGCGCACTTCGCGGTCTTCCTTTTCCGCCGCGATCTTGGCCGCGTTGATGCGCTGGATGCAGTACGTACACTTCTCCATCACGCCGCGGCTGCGCACCGTCACATCCGGATTGCGCAGTGGCTCCAGGCTCGGAGTAGTCCAGTCCGCATAGAGCTTGAAATTGAAGCGGCGGACTTTGTACGGACAGTTGTTCGAGCAGTAGCGTGTGCCGACGCAGCGGTTGTAAACCATTTCATTTAGCCCTTCGGGGCTGTGCACCGTGGCGGCGACCGGGCACACATACTCGCAGGGCGCGTTCTCACACTGCATGCAGAGGACGACCTCGTTGTAGGTCTCGGGATTCTTCAGGCCGCCGTGGAAGTACGTGTCGACGCGAATCCAGTGCATTTCGCGGCCGCGCGCAACCTGGTCTTTACCGACCACGGGGATGTTGTTTTCCGACTGGCACGCGACCACGCAGGCATTACACCCGATGCAGCTATTCAGATCGATGGCCATGCCCCAGGCGTTGCCATCGTACTTGTAACCCGGATAAAGCGAAGGCGCCTTTTCCCCACCTTCCTCGCGCGCGAAATCGGGCTCCTGGCGGAATTTCTCGAGCGTCGCCACGCGCACCAGGCTTCGCTGTCGCGCCGCCACGCTCTCTTCTTCAACCTCTTCGCCTTCCTTGCCCATGATGTGGTGGTGTTGCGTGGTCACGAGCTGGTAGTTCTTCCCTGTCTTCTGCACCTCAACACTGCTGATCCAGGGGCGCTCGGAGGCGCACAGTTTGTAGGCGTTGAAGCCGACGCCCGTGCCCGCGCGGCGCCGCCCGTATCCCAGGTGGACGGTGAGGGAGTCATCCGCGTGGCCAGGCGTAATCCAGACGGGTGCGTCAACCTCCTGCTCGCGGCTGCGCAGCTTCAACACATCTCCGTTTGTCACCCGCAGTTTTAGCGCGGTGGCGAGACTCACGAGCGCCGCATTGTCCCAGGTCAACTTGGTGAGCGGCTTCGGTAACTCCTGCAGCCAGCCGTTGTTCGCGAAGCTGCCATCCCACACCGTGGGATCGGGCCGTAGAACTATTTCCATTCCGGCGCCCTGTGAGCCACCCACTCTTGCAGCCTGCGTGGCGAATGTGCCGGTCAGCGTGACCGGCTTTGCAGGCAACGCCGTCCCCGCCACCGCGCCGTCATTCAGCGACCTTTGCCAAAACGGTTCGAAATCCGCCGCCGGCTTCTGTCGCTGCCAGTAGTCTCGTACGAGGTCGTGCCCGCTCAGCCCTCCCTGCCCCGCCAGCACCGCCAGGATCTCGTGCGCGGATTTCCCATCGTACAGAGGGGATATAAGAGGCTGCATAATACTGACTGTGCCATCGTAGGCACGGGCATCGCTCCACGCTTCCAGGTAGTGAGCCTCGGGAACGTGCCAATGACAGAGCTCCGCGGTTTCGTCCTCATAAAGGCTCAGGTGAATTCGCGTCCTCACCCTGAGGAGGTGTTCTGCGAAATGCAGATCTCCAGGCGCGCTGTAAACCGGGTTGACGCCCAGGATGACGAGCGTGTCCACCTGGCCGGCCTGGATGTCGGCCACGAGCTCGCGCAGCGAGGCCGTTTGGTCCACCGGGTTCGCCTCCACGGGGCTCGTGTAGGTCACCGTCTTGCCCACGCTGGCGAGCACATCGTTCATGGCGTGGGCCAGGGCGTGGACGACGGGCGGTTGCTGCTCGCCGGCCACGATGATGGAGGCGCCGCGATGCTTTTCGAGATCGCGCACCAGGGCGGGAATCCAATCCGCGGGCACCCGTGGCGGAGCCGCAGCCGCAGAGGCTCCAGTCTTGAGTCCCAGTCCTTCCGCCAGGGCACGCGCAAAGGCTTCGACTTCACTCGCGCGCAGCGGCAGTCGATGGTCCGCCATCGCTCCCGTGCTCGTGGGTGTGTTTTCCACGACGTAGAGCCGGTTCATCGGGGATTGCGGGCCGGTCACGCGGCGTTTTTCGCTGAAGTCGTGCGCGTAGCGGAGCGCCCCCGGTCCCGAGCAGAGGAAATCCGCGTCGAGCGAGACGACGACGTCAGCCCGGTCAAAGTGATAGACCGTGTCGACGTACTCACCGAAGGCCTGCTTGGCGCCCTCCCGCGCGGTGTCGCGACTGCACGGCTCATACTGGTGCCACTTTGCCTGGGGGAACTGCGCGAGCAGCGATTTGATCTGATCCGCGAGGGTCAGTGAGGTGACGGTGCCCGTCAGGATGCGCAGCCCCGCGCCCTTCCTGAGGAGGAGATCGGCGCGATATTGCTCGGCTGAGGTGAGGAAGGTGCTCCAGCTTCCGATGCGGCCCTTGTAGATCACCACCTGCGCGCGGTCAGGATCGTAAAGGGTCAGCACCGAAGCCTGCGCGAACACGTCTGCAGCGCCCAGGCTGGCTGGATGGCTGGGGTTCCCCTCCACTTTCGTCGGGCGGCCCATGTGGCTTTCCACGAGCAACCCCGTCGCGTAACCGCCCAGGGGCATGGCTGTGGCGTAGAACAGTGGCTTGCCGGGAACAAAATTCTCCGGCCGTTGCTGTGCGTAAGGAACGATCTTCTCCGTCGGCAGCTTGGTGCAGGCGCTCAGGCCCGCCAGCGCGGCGGACGCCGCCATCAACTTCAGCGCGTCGCGGCGGCTGACCCCTTTCTCATCCTGGCGAGGATCGTGAGGAAACTCGCACTGCAGGAAGTCACGGTACTCGGGCGTGCCCGCCAGCTCTTCCAGGCCACACCAGAAGCGTTTCTCGGGCGTCTGCTCCAGCTTCGCTTGAATCTGCACGAGGTCGAAAGTGCTCCGGCCTTTTTCCTTGCGTCCCATGAGAAATCCTGTTCCTACCCCTCAGCGATGACACGTGTAGCAATCCGTCAGTTGTTTTGGGTCCTTGATCTTGTATTCCTTCACCAACCGCCGGCCCAGAGCGAGCTGGTCCGGGGGAAGTACGTAATCCGCCCTGAAGACATCTTCGCGGCGGCGCACGCCGCGCTCCGGGTGCTTGTGGCAATCGATGCACCAGCGCATGTAGAGCGTGTTGGCGCGCCACGTCAGGGGCATCTCACCAATGGGCCCGTGGCAGGTGGTGCAGCCGATGCCTTTATTCACATGAATGCTGTGATCGAAATAAACGAAATCGGGCAGAGTATTGACGCGCGTCCATTCCAGCGACGTGTTGGTGGCGTAGCTGGCGCGCACCGGTTCCAGCATGGCGCTGTTCAGCCACAGCTTGGAGTGGCAGCTCATGCAAATGTGCGTGGTGGGAACCCCCGCATAGGACGACTGCTCCACGGAGGTGTGGCAGTAACGGCAATCGATGCCGTCGTCCGTCACGTGGTGCTTGTGGCTGAACGGCACCGGTTGCTGCCGGGGCACGTTGACGTCTGTAAAGTAGGGAGATTGATCAACCGCGTATACGAGATACGCCAAGCCTCCCAGGATGGACACCAAGCCGTAAATCATCAGCTTGGAGATCGTATTGGTGCTGCGATGGAAGATTTGCGCCATCGAATGATTCTGCTCGACGCCCCTGAGGAGGCCTCACCCTGACTGCAGTCCTGCAGGCGCCCCCATTTACTGCCGGGCAGCAATCCCCTCGGTAAGGCGGTCTATAAACCGTTTTTGTTCGCCCTGCATGATGTCCCCAGGCGATCGATCCTGCCCAGGGTCGTCCCGCGCTTCGCAGTCCATCCCTTCCCAAACCCCGCATGTGGGGGGGCCACTGGACTTTGCATGCTCGATGATCCCGGGAAAGAAAGCTGGGGGACGCAAGGGATTCTAGTCCCGTTCCCGCCTAACGAAGTCCCAAGCCTGTTCTGCCCATACAGCGCGTTGGTTGGCTGCGAACGCCTCCGTAAAGCACCCAACCAAGCGGGCACGGGACTAGCCAGCGACAACGTCGGCAACGCAAAAGAAACCGGCAGATTTCTCGTTCACAACAATGCTCTTCACTTTGCATATTAGGGGCCCTGAGAATTCTAAATTATATTTCGCCGCGGATTTTTTTGTCAAAACAAAATCGCATAGCCGCTATTTATGCGGGTCGCAGCGCACTATGAACTTGACGCGCGTCACATTTATCTCGCAATGCGATGTTTTTGAGTCAAGTCAGCAGGCCTCCCCAGAACATCACAGTGTTAGCTTCCACGCCGCTATTGCTCGACGCGCGACAAACACCCCGCCCCTGACCGGGAAGGGAGGCAGAACGAGCCAGAGGCTCTCCCGGCCGGCGGGACTCTTCTCCTTGGGGCCAGGCTTGCCCGGCGTTTCGGGCCACGTATTTTCTCTTGACAAGCTTTCCAGTTCGCTCCACTCTTACGCACAATCGCAAAGGTCGATCGCGTCAAATGCCCCGCAGCTCCCTGCGGGCTGCTCGATCCACGGAGATAGAGGTTGAAGCTGCTTCCGCTCGCGCGCGTTCTGTTCCTGATGGCAGTCATCTTTGCGGCCGTCAGCGGCCTATGGGGTCAGACGACGGGCACGATTCGCGGTACGGTGAAGGACCCCTCCGGTGCGGTGATTCCGGGGGCGCGAGTCAAGGCGGTTCTGGCGGAGGCTTACGCCAGCCGCTCGACGGCGACCACCGCGGACGGCGAATATGCGTTCCCCGCCCTCCCGGTAGGCCGCTACGCCGTCGTCGTCGAGGCTGAGGGGTTCCGGGAGTTTCGGCAACTCGATGTAGAAGTCCGCATCGGCCACGTGGTCATCGTCAACGCCGACCTGCAACTTGGGACGCTTGCCCAGGTGGTGACGGCGCTAGCCAGCGCCCCGCTGATCGAGACCACCAGCACCCAGCTCGGCGCGGTGGTAACGGACCGCGAGGTGACACAACTCCCCCTCAACGCCCGCGACACCTACCAGTTGCTCCAGTTGCAGCCAGGAGTCCAGTCGCAGTTGGGTTCCGATCTGTTTTACGGCAGCGACCGCACCGGCGTCGTCTCGGTGAATGGCGGACGCGGACGCTCCAACAACTACACCGTGAACGGCGGGGACGCCAACGACCAATTCGCCAACCTGCCTGCCATCCAGCCCTCCCCGGACTCCATCGAGGAATTCCGCGTCATGACCAGCACGTTCGACGCGGAGTTCGGGCGCAATTCCGGCTCGGTCGTGAACGTCGTCACCAAATCCGGCACCAACGCGTTGCATGGAAATCTCTACGAGTTTGTCCGCAACCAGCGCCTGAACGCTCGCAATTTCTTCGAAGCCACGCGGCCGGACTTCAAGCAGAACCAGTTCGGAGGCACGCTGGGCGGCCCGATCCAGCGCGATCGTTCGTTTTTCTTCCTTTCCTACGAAGGCCGCCGGATCCACCAGGGGATTCCTTCCGCTACGGTCACCGTCCCCACGGCCGCCGAGCAGCAGGGTGACTTCTCCGCCGGAACGACCTTCGCCGGTAAGCTCACGGATTCGTATCTGGCTGGGGTGCTGAACGCGCGCCCCGGCTGTGCCGCCGCCATCCAAGGAAACTCGGGGGCAACCATCGCTCCGGGGGCGGCTTATGCCACGATTTTTCCGGGCAACATCATTCCCGCAGAGTGCTTTGACCCCACGGCCGCCGACCTGATCAAACAATTCGTGCCGCTGCCCAATACGGGCGAGCACCTCTACCAGGCCTCGCCGCTGCTGCGCAACCGCGTGGACCAGGGAACCCTCCGCATCGACCAGAAGCTCACGGATCAACAGCAGTTCAACGGGTATTATTACTTTAACGATGATTATCTCGCAAAGCCGTTTGCACGATTTGAGGCCGGCGGCGCCGGGCTGCCGGGCTTTGGCGACCTGACCAACGAACGCTTCCAGCAGATCAACTTAACGCACACCTGGGCATCAGGCGCGTCGAGCGTCAATGAACTGCGCTTCTCCTTTTTCCGGGAAGGCCAGGGAAGATTTCTCCACCCGCAACGCACGAATCTGGTGCAAAACTCCTGCGCGGGCGTTCCCGCCGCCCAGTGTTTCAGCGACCCCGATAATCCGCGCGCGGGCATCACACCCAACCTCGGCGCCGACCACGAAGGTGTGCCCTTCATCGCCGTTTCGGGTGGGTTTTCATTGGGCAACAATTTTGAGGGCGAACTGCCGCAATTCGGCAACACCTTTCAGGGGACCGACAACTTCACCAAGGTCATGGGCAAACACACGCTGAAGTTCGGCGCCGACGTCCACCGCCAACAGTTCAACCAGACCCTCTATTTCGCGGTCAACGGGCAGTACAACTACTTCGGTGGCGGGCCGAACGACGTGGGGTCTGACGACCTCATTCCGAATTACCTGCTGGGGCTTCCCGACATCTATCTGCAAGGCTCCGCGCAGCACGAGTACGTGCGGGGCTCGGCGTCCTATCTTTACGCGGAGGATAGCTGGAAGGTGCAACGCAACTTCTCGCTGAACTACGGCCTGCGCTGGGAACTGAACACGCCCATTGCCGACATCGGAGGACGCACGCAGACCTTCCGGCCCGGCCAGGACACGCACGTCTTTCCCTGCCAGCTCGCGGCGGATAATCCCCTGGGAGGAACCTTTGGCTCAACCGACTGCAACCCCGGCAGCGCGGGTGAAGCCGTCTTTCCCCGTGGGCTGGTCATGCCTGGGGACCCCGACGTTCCGCTGGGCCTGACCCAAACTTACTATCGATCGTTTGCACCACGCCTGGGGTTAGCCTGGAGTCCAAGCTGGGACCGCGGCTGGCTGAAGAAGCTCACGGGCGGCCCGCAGAAGACCAGCTTCCGCATGGGCTGGGGGCTTTTCTATAACCCCATCGAGCAACTGGTTCTGGAACAATTCAATGGAGAGCCGCCCTTCGGTGGAAGTACCAGCCTTTCGAACAGTCTTTTCAACACCCCCTTCGTTGGCCAGGACAGCACCATCAACCCCAACCCCTTCAACGGCATTCTGAACCCGCAGCGCGGCGAGCCGGAGGATTTTTCGTCGTTCCGTCCCATCCTGCTGTACGGCCAGTTCCAGCCTAAACTCCGCTCGCAATATTCTGTTCAGTATAACCTAAATATCCAACGCCAGGTGACGCCCAACCTGCTGCTGCAGATCGGTTACGTCGGCTCGCAGGGGCACCGGCTGCTCGCCACCCACGACCTGAATTTTGCCGATCCGCAAACCTGCCTCGACCTGCACCAGATCGCCGGCCTGAACGGCGACAGCAGCGTCGACTGCGGCCCCTTTGCTGAAGACAGTTCCTATTTTCTTCTGCCTGGGACCATTCCCCCAGGCGTGACCTTGCACTTGCCTTACGGCTCCGTGCCGTCGGTCACCGGCCCCAATCCCACGGCCATTACGCTCGTCGGCCTGCGGCCTTATTCCTCGCCGTTCTGCCAGCCGACCACCGGTGCCGGCTGCCCGCCGGACGGCGTTCCGGTTTTTTCCAGCATTTTCGCGGAAGACACCATCGCGAACTCCAACTACAACTCGCTGCAGGTGCTGGTGGAGAAGCGCTTCTCGAAAGGGCTGGAATTCCGCGCATCCTATACCTGGAGCAAATCTTTCGACCAGGCTTCCAGCTTTGAGAATGTCCTGAATCCGCTCGATATCCGCCGCAGTTGGGCGCTGTCGCTTTTCGATGCGCGCCAGCGGCTGGTTTACAGCTACGTATGGCAACTGCCCATTCCCCAACGGGGGGGCTGGGCCGGCAAGCTCCTGAACGACTGGGGCATTTCCGGGATCGCCACCTTTCAGACGGGTTTCCCCATCCGCATTACCTCTTCAGATGATTTGGAGTTGATGAATAGCTACGATTTTGAGTTACCCGGCGAGCCCGACACGGTCACGTCCTTCCGAACCCTGAATCCTCGCGGACCGAACAACCTTTTCTTCGATCCCTCGATCTTCCAGCCGCAGGCGCTGGGCACGATCGGCAATGCGCCGCGCTCGATCTGCTGCGGGCCGGGCCTCAACAACTTCGATATCGCCATCCATAAGAACACCAAGCTTACGGAACAAGCGCGGCTGGAATTCCGTGGCGAGTTTTTCAACGTCGTGAACCACGCCCAATTCCTGGCCCCGGACGGCAACATCTCGGACGGCGCGGATTTCGGCCGCGTCATGCTCGCGCGAGACCCGCGCCTGATCCAGTTCGCGCTCAAGCTCTTCTTCTGAACGACGCCGCAAGCATATCGTAGCCCGAATTCCTCAGCACGGAGGGGAAGGGGCGGACCCGCCCGTCCGCCGGGATTCCCCGGGCGCATTCATCAGCCTTCGAGTCGCTTGACGCTTAACGCGGAACTTACTTCGCGGGTTGCGCGCTGACCAGGTGCGCGGCAATCATCTGCCAGCCTTGCCCCCGATTCAGGAAAACCAGAGTGAATCTGAAGCCCGGCTGGTTCAGAGTCTCGTATGCCGCGCTGCCCATCACTACAGCCGTTTCGCCGTACAGGCGCACTACCGAGTCTTTCACTTGGGATTTGGGCATGCGTGGCCTCTCCTCACCGGCAGGAGGGACGATGTCGCGTTTGTTCAAGATATTGCCTCCGGGTCCCGTCCCCAGGAAGTCGTCGGCGATCAACTTATCCAAAGCGGCCGAGTCACCTTCGGATTCCGCATTAAGCCACGTCTGGACAAGGTTCAGGACCGTATCGTCCAGGCTCGAGGCCTGGGCCGGACGCGTCCACGCCACCTGGCAAGTCGCGATAAGCCCCAGCGCCACGACCATCCCCACTGCTACGGCGCGCCGTCTCATGGTTGAGCTCCTATTCTTCGCCCGGCTATTGCCCCGGGCGCTCTGATTTCTCCGCGTCCTGCTTCGCGGAGCCGCGAAGGAAGAACCTGCAGCGGTTGGATCGGATGCCCGTTTATATGGACGCTCAATAGGTGTGGAAAGTTCCGTTTTTTTGCGAAGGTTTGTGCCTGCGGTCCGCCGCTGGGCCCTGCCGCCACGCATTTCCTTCTCTCTTTCCCTTAGTTCGCGCTTTGATTCCAAGGGCAAACTGGCAATCGTTAACCCGCCCCGGCGCGTAGGGTGCGCCGCACTCATGCCGGAATACTCGTTCATGCTGGAGCAACACCAGGAAGTGGAAATCTGCTCGCTGGGACAAACGTAATACAGGGATCCTTCGTCGTCTCGCAGGGCGGGACTCCTCAGGATGACAGCGGCGGCGACGACGCGACAGATGGATCACTATCCATAAGCCAGGATTCCGAAGCCGCTGAGTGTGCGGCGATGATAAAGCAAAGCGATACGGGTTGTGCTAGCATGAGCGCCAGGTTCAATCGCGGGTCCGGAAAGAGCTGCCCTTGGGCAGCGTCTTCCGGGCAAGATCACAAGCGAATCTAGGAGGCGCAACCATGAGACGGGTATGGGGAATGACCCTCCTGGTAGGGGCCGGCGTGGGGCTCTTTCTTGGGCCGCAACAGGTTCTCGCGCAGGCTTGCAGGGATGAGGTATCCATGGTGGAGGGATCCAAGCAGGCCTTGGTGGAACTCACGGAGACGGTGAAGAAGGAAAGCCTTCCGGATTTTGAACACCTTAACCACCAGAAGAGTGCAGTGAACAAGCTCACCATAGAAAATAGCATGTTGGGAGGACTGGTGAGCTGCCTCGAAAAGGCCGCACAAGACACCACGGCGCCCAAACAACAAGTGGAGGCTGCAAAAGCCCAGCACGATGCATCCGCCAAATTCCAGGAAAAGATCCAGCACGAACGAAGCGCCATCAAAGACGCGCAAGCGGCGAAGGACGCCAAAGCTCTTATCGAGAAACTAGACTTGACGCCCTGAAGATCGATTGGTTTGCCACCCAGCACGGCGCGCGCGGTGACCAAGAAATATCAGTCGGACAGAAAAGGACGACGCAGCCGCGCCATGCTGCAAGAATACCGCGCCCACGGCGGGATGACCGGTCTGCCCGGGGGAGCACGGAAGAAGAAGAGATGTAGCGCCCCGATTTATCGGGGCGGCACTTCCACCGCGACGCGCATTGGGCGGCGCGGCAAGATCCCGCACAGCTCGAAAAGCCGCAGGGCCGGGGGGCGGGCCCTGCGCTACTCATTTCCTTCCCTCTCTCCCTAAATTCGCGCTTACGAATCCAAGGGCAAACTGGCAATCGTTTACCTGCAGCGGCGCATTGGTTCCGCCGCAAAAGTCGCCGCGAAACTGCTATGCTTCTTAAGGACGGGCGGCCGCCGCGAGACTGCAGCCGTGACCCATGAGGGATCCGGCATGGGCGGACGGAAACCGGAGGAAGCGGTCATGAATCAGGTTACGCCTTCGATGCGAACCTGGGGATTTTTTCTCGACGGAAAATGGCAAACCGACGGCACGAGTGTGGAACTGCGCGCGCCCTCAGACGGGCGCCTGCTCGCCAGGATCGTCCAGGCGCGGCGCGAACACGTAGAAGGGGCGATTCAGGCCGCAAGCGACGCCTTCGAAGTTACGCGCAAGCTGGGTGCTTACGAACGGCAGCGCGTGCTGCGCGAGGTGGCCGCGGGGCTCGCCCAGCGACGCGAGGAATTTGCGCGCACCTTGGCGCTCGAGGCCGGCAAGCCCCTGAAAGCCGCGCGGGTGGAAGTGAATCGCGCCGTCTTTACCTTCACGATCGCGGCCGAGGAGAGCACGCGGATTTACGGCGACTGGCTGCCGCTCGACCTGCAGGCATCGACCGCGTGGCGCTGGGCCATCGTGCGGCGATTTCCCATCGGGCCGCTGGCGACGATCACACCCTTCAATTTTCCGCTCAATTTGGTGGCCCACAAGTGGGCGCCGGCGATGGCGACCGGCTGCACTCTGGTGCACAAGCCGGCGCCGCAGACGCCGCTCTGTTCCCTGCTGCTCGCGGAACTCGTGGAGCGTGCGGGCTGGCCGGCCGGCGGCCTGAACGTTCTCCCCGTGGCGGTCGAAGACGCGGAACCGCTGATCACGGACGACCGCCTGAAGATGCTTTCGTTTACCGGCAGCGCGGCGGTCGGGTGGGAGCTGAAGAGAAAAGCCGGCAAGAAGCGGGTGACGCTGGAGCTGGGGGGAAACGCCGGCGTCATCGTGCATCACGACGCGGATCTTGACCAGGCGGCGGAGCGGTGTGCGGTGGGTGGCTTTGCCTACGCGGGCCAGACCTGCATTTCGGTTCAGCGCATCCTGGTTCAGCGGGGCGTGTTCGCGAAATTCCTGCGAGCCTTCGTGGAGCGCGTCAAGAAACTCAAGCTGGGCGATCCGCTCGACGAATCCACCGATGTGGGCCCGATGATTTCCGAGGCGGCTGCGGCGCGCGCCCTGCACTGGGTGGAAGAAGCGGTGGCCGAAGGTGCGCAGATTCTCTGCGGCGGCAAGCGCACGGGCGCGATGATGGAGCCGACGGTTCTGACCGGCACCCGTCCGCAACAGCGGGTCAACTGCGAGGAAGCGTTCGCGCCGGTGGTGACCGTCGAGCCTTATCAGGAATTCGCGGACGCCCTTCGGCAGGTGAACGACTCAGCTTACGGTTTGCAGGCCGGCGTCTTCACCCGCGACGCGAAGCTGCTGTTTCAGGCGTATGAAGAGCTGCAGGTGGGTGGGGTAATCGTCGGCGATGCACCCTCGTTTCGCATCGATCACATGCCCTATGGCGGAGTCAAGGACTCCGGGCTGGGACGCGAAGGGGTGCGCTACGCAATCGAAGAAATGACAGTGCGGAAGATCCTGGTCATGAACGTTTCCTGAGACCACCAGGGGACCTTGAAGATAGAGCTTGACCCTGTCCCGGATGCGTGCGGGGGAAGCCTGCGCCGAGGGGAAGCAAACGCGCGAAATGTCTGCGGCGCTTTGTTCCCAACTAGGCGACCGTTCCCTCAAGAAACTGGGAGTGGACCAGGCAGCGCTCTGTCAGCACCGATCTTGCGGGCACAGAGCGTTGCCATCGAAATCTCCCTGCCGACCACCTGGGAATCTGCTGTGAGGCAAATCCTGGGTGGCTGCTTTTCCTGGACTTGAAAGCAGACGGCAGCCCAGGAAAGCCAGGTTCAAGAGGCAGTCACGGTTCCATAAGCGAAACAAGTTAAAAAAGAGGTTGCCCATGACGATTTCCGGAAAAGCCTTTGCAACCCAGAGCCGATGCGTGGCATCATCTAGGCAGCTTGAACCACTAATGACTTAGCCACTACCCGCCCCCTTACGGGGGTCGTTACATACAGGACCGGGAGAGCCGGGGCAATGGCCTACCTAAAAAACACCTCGGCTCCTCCCGAGTTTTCTGCTTTTCGCGCACCCAAAGAGCTGGAAGCGTTTTCGCGCCTCTTCACCTCGACCATATTTCCTGACACAGATCACAACCGACCGAAGACCAGCTTACCCGCAGCTTCGGTTGAACCGAGAGCTGAGAGATGGTGGCGCGCACGGGCGTCCGTCGTTTTCATCCTCTTGACTTGTTGGAGAACGCCAATCGGCAGCGTGATGCCGGTACGGTCTACCGCGAATTTCTCACCACGGAGGGGAAGCGCGGGGGCGATATAAGATTGCCGCTCCCGCCTGGTATTGTCAGCAGGGTGTTGCTGTGTTATATACGATGGACTCCGGAGATTGGCCTGAGCCAAAAGGGCCCCGGCTGGGAGACAGCTTTGCGGAGGGCTTCTCGCCGAGGGACTGTTTCATTGTACGCTAAAGTTTCGAGATTCTGGGAAGGGGACTTCACCGCGTGAGTTTCATTAACTTCGCCGCCCGGGAAATCAACTGCAAAATCGTTTACTACGGCGCGGGCCTGGGCGGCAAGACCAGCAACCTGCAATGGATTTTTGACCAGACGCTGGGGAAAACCGGCGGGAAAATGATTTCCCTGGCCACCGAGACCGACCGCACCCTTTTCTTCGATTTCCTCCCGCTCGACCTTGGCGCCATTCGTGGCTTCAAGACGCGCTTCCACCTCTACACCGTTCCCGGACAGGTCTTCTATGACGCCAGCCGCAAGCTGATCCTGCGCGGCGTGGACGGTGTGGTGTTAGTGGCGGATTCCCAGGAAGAAAGGATGGACGCCAACCTGGAAGCTCTCGAGAACCTGCAGGAGAATTTGATGGAGCACGGTTACGACTTTCTGAAGATTCCTTACGTGCTCCAACTCAACAAGCGCGACCTCCCCAACGCCCTTCCTGTCGAGGAATTGAAAGCGAACCTGGTGAGAAAGAATGAGCCCGTCTTCGAGGCGGTGGCCCTGAAAGGAGTCGGGGTATTTGAAACCCTGAGGGAATGCGGGCGACTGGTTCTGACCGAACTGAAGAAGGGGTAGCGCGCAGGGATCTTCCCCCGGCGAATCACTCGTTTCCCCACCGCCATTGCTCTTCCCCACCCAATGGTAAACGGAACGCAGAGACGGCATCGCGGTCGCCCCGCCCAACACCCGAGCTCAGTGCCGTTCCAACTTGATCTCCCAATCTACGGCGCCTTCATTTTACGTGGCCCGAAAGAGGGCCCTCCGTAGAAAGGTCAGGTGAGTCAAGTTGGGCCGGCACTAGCTCGACTCGGTTGCGGCGGTGAGTTCGAAGAAATGGTGCCCCATGATGGCCAGGGTAATGGCCTTGCTGAAGTGGCGCCGGTGGCGGCGCACCGACTGGACGAGGAATTTCCAGTACTCCTGGCGGTAGTTGCTGAGTAGACCCTGCCGCCAAAGCGAGCGGCCCAGCGCCATGACATCCGAGAACACGATCGGCGAGCGTGATCCGCTCCCCAACTGCGTCAGGAAAGCGGAAGCACGCTGGAAGTATTCGCGCGGGCTGTAAATGGTCTGCAGGATGCGCCGGTAGCCATCCAGCAGTTCCTGCGGGTCCATGCGGGGGATGAAGTTCAGGTCGGCCAGGGTGTTGTTCCCCAGGCTGGCCTTGAGAAGCCGTCCCTCCGCTTTGAGCCGCCTCCACAACTGGGTATTCGGCAGCGCACTGAGCAGGCCGACCATCGAAAGCGGGATGGCCGCTTCGCGGATAAAGGCAATTTGCCGGTCGAAGACATCCGGCGGGTCGTTGTCAAAACCCACAATGAAGCCCGCCATCACCTCCAGGCCATATGCCTGAATGAGTTTCACACTCTCCAGCAGATCCTTGCGCAGGTTCTGGAATTTGGTCGTCTCCTTCAGGCTCTCGGCCACGGGCGTCTCGATGCCCAGGAAAACGCGCGTGAAATGCGCCTCGCGCAACATCCCCAGCAGCTCTTCGTCCTCCGCCAGATTCAGGGAAGCCTCCGTATAAAGCGCGAAGGGGAAATTGTGATCGCGCATCCACTGGGTCATGCGGGGAAGCAGTGCTTTAACGCTTTTTTTATTACCTATAAAGTTGTCGTCTACCATGAAAACAGACCCGCGCCAACCGAGACGGTAGAGCTGGTCGAGCTCCGCGCACACCTGGTCGGGAGTCTTGGTACGCGGGCGGCGGCCATAAATCTCGATGATGTCGCAGAACTCGCAGGTGAACGGACAGCCACGCGAGAACTGCACGGACATGGAGCTGTAGCGGCGCAGGGGAGCCAGGTGCAGATCCGGGAGCGGCACGCGCGTCACATCCGGCAGTTGCACGCGCATATAGTGAGGCTTGGCTGCCCCCTGCTCGAGGTCCGCGACGAGCTGGCCAATCATTTCCTCCGCCTCGCCCTCCACGATGTGATCGCCCTGGGAAATCGCCGCATCGCGGGCGCTGGTAATCGGCCCGCCGACGACTGTCCGCCGGCCGCGGCGCTTGGCGCGCGCAAGTTGCTCCTTCAGGGAAGGGCCCTGCACAATCATCGCGCTGAAGAAAACCACATCCGCCCAATCCAGGTCCGAATCCTTCAGGCGCTGAACGTTCAAATCCACCAAGCGCTTCTGCCAGTGTTTTGGCAGCATCGCCGAAACCGTCAGCAAGCCCAGGGGAGGAAACGCCGAGCGCTTGCCCTGGAAGGGCAGAGCGTGTTTAAAGCTCCAGAAGGTGTCGGGGAATTCGGGATAGACCAGCAGGACTTTCATCAATCACCTCTCCCGGCGAAAGCGATAGGCGTGCTTCCCGTCTGCGGGTCGCAATGGCGGCCACGCTTCAGTCTGATTTCCGGCCCAGGTGTTTCGAGTGCGGCCCTGTCCCCGCCCTTCGTACCCCTCGGCAACGCGGAGAAATGGCCGTAACGGGCGGCAGGAGCCTCGTTAAGAACGGATGGTCTGCTGGCCGACAGCCCCACGCGGCGGGTTCCGCAAGTCGGGTTTTAGTCTAACATCATTCGAGCCTGGCCTCCAGCAAAAAGCTCAGAATTTTCCTTGGACTGTCGGCGCAGAGCCTCAAGAGCGAATTCCGCGTGCCTGAGGCCTCCGCGCGTTTCATGTGACAACGGAGCAGGCGCGGCAAGCTCGGGTCGGTATGCGGCTCCTTCAATCTTCAACCGGTACTAGCCACGCCGCGCCAAATCGGCTAGAATGCGCACGCCGTTTCGGGTTTTGGAAATCACTACAATCCCTGTGCAAGCTCGACCGTATCCCTTTAGAAGAAGGAGGAACGCATGTCGGAACCTGCTTCGGGGTCCAAGCTCAACATCAAAGGTTTGATACTGTTCCCTGCCGTCATCACCCTGGCGATCACCTTGTTGCGGCTGGCCGGGGAACTGGCGCACTGGTCCCCTCGATTCTTCAGTCCTGCACCCGGAGGGGGCTTGGCAATCATCGGAATCTCCTGGCTTCCCTTCCTCTTTGGGCCATACTTCGCGGTGAAGCTGGCGGGCTCGGGGCAAGGCGCACCCAGCCTTTGGAAGGCCCTCGGGTTCGCGGTGCTCGGATTGGTCATCTCCGTCGTAGCGGCCTATTTGGGGTTTGCGCCGCAGCTTAAGTTCCCGGGCAAGATGTGGGTAGGATATCTGCTCATGGCCCTCGGCGCGAGCGTGGTCACCCTGGGCTGGCCCGCGCTCTTCAAAGTCCTGGTCGCTTACGGCTATGCGGCGCGTATTCCTGTGGCGGTCGTGATGATTTTCGCCATGCTCGGGCACTGGGGGACGCACTACGACGTTCTGCCTCCCAACTACTCCGGGCCGACATCCTTCTTTGGCCAGTACATGATGATCGCTTTTCTGCCGCAGATGGTCATCTGGATCGCCTTCACGGTTCTGGTTGGGGCACTTTTCGGCACCATCGTCGCCGCCATCGTCTATCGCGGCAACGCAACGCCCTCGGCGGCTTGACGCCAAATCATTTCTGCCGCTCCTCGATTTTCCGCGCCGAGGCGGGAAGCCGCCTCTGCGCGCACTTCTGCAGGAGGCTCTTGTGACCGAACCCTCCGAAACTCGTCTGGATAGCAGAAGGCTGATCCTCGTCCCCGCGCTGGTGACGCTGGCCGTCACGGTGCTGCGGCTGGCGGGTGAACTCGCCCACGGGTCGCGAAGGTTTTTCAATCCCGAGCCGGGCGGGCCCTGGGCGATTATCGGAATCATCTGGCTGGCGCCCATCTTTGGAATCTATTTCGCGATGAAGCTCCGCGCCTGTGCCCAGGGCCCCAAGTCGTATGGCCGCGCGCTGGGTTTTGCTTTGCTGGGCGTCGCGGCAGTGGTGGGATTGAGTTTCGCCGGCGCGAGGCTGCTGCACCCCTACGCCTTCCGCGAAAGACTGTTGTTTGCCTGGGGAGTATTCGTCCTGGCGGCGATCCTCACGCTACCGGGCTGGCCGGCGCTCTTCCGAACCCTGCTCGCATATTCCTACGCGGCGCGCGCGCCGGTGGCCGTCGTGATGTTCTTCGCGTTCTGGAGGAAATGGGGCACTCACTACGACGCGATTCCCCCCGACCTGCCACACGGCTTGGGCCTGCTCACGAAATACCTGTGGCTCGGCTTCTTTCCGCAACTCACCTTCTGGGTGGCGTTCACCATTCTCGTCGGGATGCTTTTCGGAAGCCTGGCCGCCGGAGTGGCGCATTTGGTGCGCCGCTCACCGCCGTCATCGTAACAGCCCGCGGCGCCAGCTGTGGGAAGAAGCCGCCTCGCGTCAAGCCACGAAGGACGTATGAGGGCGTGCGCTCGATGAGCCATCGTTTCTTGCACTCGCTCGCCTACTCCGCCGGCAATTCCACTGCGCGCCCGGTGCGAATCGATTCCTTCGCGGCGTCGATGATTTCGTTCACGCCCACGTTCAACTCCGCCGTAACCGGGCCCTCAATCGGTTGGTTATCCCGGAGGCAGTGCAGGAAGTAAGCGACGCCGTTTTCCTTCTCTGCCGGCACCGGCTGGGTGGAAACCGGCGTGCCGTTCGGGTTCTTGACGGTGGTTCCTTGGTGCGCGGGTTGGAAGAGCAAGCCGTCGCCCATGACCAGGAAGCTGCCTTTAGGACCAAAGAACTCCGCTTGGCCCTTTCCGTGCGGCCAATCCCAGGACGGCAGCAGAATCGCTGTGGCGTCCGGATACTCGAGCAATACCACCGCGTCGTCTTCGACGTTATTGTGCTGGGCGGTCTTGAGCTTGAGTGCATACGCATAGACGCGCTGCGGCCGTCCTTTCACCCAGAGCGCCCAATCTGCACCGTAGCAGGTGAAATCCATAAGCGCGCCGGCGCCATTCTTCTCTGGATCGTAGAGCCAGTCCGCGAACTCTTTCGAGACGCCGATCTCCTTCGGACCCTCGTGCCCGAATTCGATGATCATCTTCTGGATGGGCCCGAGCTCGCCGGCCTTCAGACGCCCGTAAGCCTCCTGCGTGGCGGGCGCCCAGGCATTCCAGTAATTCACCATCAGCTTGATGTTGGCCTGGCGCGCCAGCCGCGCCATTTCGCGCGCGTCGGCGCCGGTCGCGGCCATGGGCTTTTCGGTGAAGAAATGTACGTGCCGCTGGGTGCAGGCGCGCAGGATTTCAAGATGCCGATGGTTTGCTGTGGTGACGATGACCGCATCGGGCTTCGCCTGGTCGAGCATCTCGACGTAATCGGAGAAGAATTTCACGCTGGCGGGAACCTTGGCTTTGGCCTTTGCGACCAGCTCCGGGTGCGGATCAGCAATAGCCACCAGCTCCGCCTGCGGAGTCTTGGCGAGGGTTTCCAGCAGGCCCCACACGTGGTCGTGGTCGAGGCCGACGACGGCAAGGCGAGTCTTCGCGGCTTGGGCGAACCCCACGCTCGCACCCAGGCTGGAAAAAAGAACCAGGGAGAGCAACTCTTTCATGGCATCACCTTCTTGGATAGCAGATCAGTTGGCGGCAGCGGTGATTCTACACCGCCCGGGCAGCGGGCGCAGCGGCAAAAACCGCGCGGGTGGCGAGGCCCGTCTGCGGCACGGGTAGTGCAGGGCCTGCGGTCCGGCCCCTTCGCTCTGCTCAGGGCAGGCTCTGCGGCTCTTCGAGTGACGCGGGCCTTTGCCGCGCCGCAAGAGGCTCGGCGCGATCGAATAGCCGCAAGGCTCGACGGCGAGCCTTGCGGTACAATTTGGGCGCTGCCCGAGAAACCGCCTGGACGTGGAAGCCGGAAAGCATGGCGAGGCAGTTTCTGCATCTCATGAGAGAAGGCGAACCGCAGATGGGCTAAGAGGTTCAGGGGCGGGGCACAGCCAGTTTCGCAAATCACGGCAACCAAGCGATTTCGGTCACAGGGAGGAATTATGCTTCGGACTCGGGGGAGTCGTTCAAAATCTTTCACGACGTGGGCGGGGCTTATCTTGTTCGGCCTCCTGGCGCAGCCCTCGCGCGCGCAGTCTGCCAAACCCGCACCTGGCCCCGACTTACTGCGTCAGCTCAACGGTTCCGTGGAGTCCTTGACGCAGCGTGTTTCGCCGGCGGTGGTGCAGATTCTGGTCACGGGATACGCGGCGGTGGAGGAGCATGGACGCACGGACACATCCCTGATCGGCAGGCAGCACAGCCTGGGGTCCGGGGTGATTGTCGACCCGGACGGATACATCATGACCAACGCGCACGTGGTGGAAGGGGCCGAGAGGGTTCGCGTGGTGCTGCTTTCGGCGGACGCAACCGGATCGCCGGCTCAAGCCCTGGGCGCCCGGACGACGACGCTGAACGCGCGCATTCTGGGCGTGAACAAGGACACGGACCTGGCGTTGCTCAAGGTCGAAGCGAATGGTTTGCCTTCTCTTCCCTTCGGCAGCTACCCGGACGTGCGGCAAGGCCAATTGGTCTTCGCCTTCGGAAGCCCGGAGGGTTTGGGAAACTCCGTGACCATGGGAGTGATCAGTTCGGTGGCGCGCCAGCCCGATCCCGAGCGCCCGATGGTTTACATCCAGACCGATGCACCTATCAACCCTGGCAACAGCGGCGGGCCACTCGTCGATATCGAGGGCCGATTGGTGGGGATCAATACCTTCATCCTGACCCAGGGCGGCGGGAATGAAGGCATTGGGTTTGCGATTCCGAGCCTGGTCGTGCACTACGTTTATGTGCAACTGCGGGATCATGGCCACGTGCACCGCGGAGCAATCGGAGCCAGCGTGCAGGATATCACGCCGACCCTGGCGGCGGGGCTGGGTCTGCCGCGGGATCAAGGCGTAGTAGTTTCCGACATCCGTCCGGGCGGCCCTGCCGAGGGAGCCGGACTCAAGATTGGGGACGTCATTCTCACCTTGAACGGCGGAACCGTGCCCAGCATGCCGCAATTCGAAGCCAATTTCATGTTGCGCGTGAATCCCGCGCCGCTGAAAGTGGAGGTGCTGCGCGGGTCGGGAAATGTCCCACTCGAGATCCCCGTGGTGGAGCAAAAAGATGAGATGGACAGGCTGGCGGACGCGCTCGATCCCCGGGAGAACCTGGTACCGAAACTGGGAATCCTCGGCATCCAAATCGACCGGCGTATTTCGGAAATGATTCCCGGTTTGCGCATGGGATCCGGAGTGATCGTTGCCGCGCGGACCACCTGGGCCGCCAGCATAGAGTTGGGGCTGATGACCGGCGACGTCATTCACTCCTTGAACGGCGTGCCCATCATCAGCCTGGAGGCACTGCGGTCCGGCATTCTTCGGCTGCAGCCAGGCGACGCTACGGTGCTGCAGATCGAGCGCGACGGGAAATTGCAGTATCTGGCGTTTGAGATGGAATGAGAGACTGCCTCAGTGAATCAGTGGGTCAGGACTTGGTGTAGGGCAGGCGTGAGCTTGACCAGCGCGTCGTGCACGCGCTCGAAGGCGAGGCCGAGGATGAACCATACGGGAGCGTACTCGAGCGTGACGATCCCGTGGAAATTTCCGGGAAAGTTGGAGTAGTCCCACGGGCACCTGCCGGTGAGCTTCTTAATGAGCCAGCCGGTGACGTACTCGACGATCCAAATGCCGAGCAAATAGGCGAGGCCGCGCAGAAGCCAGGTGTGGGGCCGCAGAAAGTTGTGGATGGGTTCACCCAATGGGGCAAGCAAGCCGTAGATCGGGAACATCCAGAGATAAGTGTGGCCCACCAAGCGCCAGTCGCGCTGCTTGCCCCAGGCCGTTTCCGTGACCGCACTCCACACCACCTCGAAGCACCAACCGAGAAGCCCGTAGATACAAAAACGCACCAGCATGCGGGGATTGTACCCGAAAAGCCACCGGCCGGGACGCAGGAAAGGATCCCGTCGTGCACCGGGATTTTCCGCGGACTAGATTCTCGGCATTTCTCGAAAGCTTGCTCGGATCGTGCTGCTGGCGCGAAGCGCCTTAGAGCGCAGGGCACACCGTGGGCAGCACGAACGGTGCGGCGCACCCTTTCAGGTCAGGCCCAGGATCGTCCGCCAGACGGCTCTCCACTCGCCTGCCTCGCGCGTGAAGACAAACAGATCTCGCCCCGTCTCCTGGAAGGTTTGTTGATTCATTTCATAACGTATCTCAAAACCATAGATCGCCACGGCGGTGTTGCCGCACACATCGATGGCGGGCTCGGATTCGCTGAAGTTGCGGATTGCGGCTTGGCAGCAAAATTCCTGGTAGCTCGCCACGCAGGCCTCGCGGCCCTGCATCCTCTTCTGGAGGTCCGGGCCCACAAACACCACGTCCGGGTGCAGGAAGTTGGCGATCTGCTCCGGTTGGCCGTTCACCCACGCCTGATTGAGGCTGCGGAGAATCCGCCAGATTTCTTGCTGGTCGGGACTTTCGAGGGACCAAGTCATAACGCCTCCGGGGGTGCGGGAGTTAGGCGGCGCATCTACCGCTCCGAGTGCAGGTAACGGGCCTCGATTGCCTTGACTTTTCCCAGGCGACGGACGTGGCGCTCCTCGCCGGAAAAGCTGGCATGCACAAATCCGTGCAGGAGTTCCTTCGCCAGTTCCGGCCCTATCACCCGGGCGCCCAGCACCAGCACATTCATGTCGTCGTGCTCGACTCCCTGGTGGGCGGAATAGGCGTCGTGGCAGAGGCCGGCGCGGATGCCGGGAATCTTGTTCGCCGCCACCGAAGCGCCGACGCCGCTGCCGCAAATCAGCACGCCGCGCTCAGCCCGGCCGTCCCGCAGCGCCTTTGCCACCGCCTCCGCGTAGTCCGGGTAATCTACGGGCGCAGTGCTATGGGCGCCGACGTCCAACACCTCGTGGCCCAATTCGCGAAGGTATTCAGCCAAGCTTTGTTTCAATTCGAACCCGGCATGATCCGAACCCAATACGAGCCGCATGAGATGTTTCTCCCTTAGGGGTCGCTCGTGGAGGCCCAGGCTGCTTCACGAGCTCCCGATCACAATGCCCGTCAGAAAAACCAGCACGCCGCCCACGACGACCTGGAAGGCTGCGCAGAGAAAAGGCGTGTCCATGTAACGATGACGGATGTAGCTGATGGCCGCGAGTTCCGCCGTGACGACGGCAACTGCCGCCGTCGTCGCGAGGCGGAAGTCCCGAATCAGGAACGGCAGCGTATGCCCGATGCCTCCCGCCATGGTCATCAACCCACAGATGAAGCCACGCACCCAGGGATGGCCGCGCCCGGTGAGCGAACCGTCGTCGGAAAGCGCTTCGGCGAAACCCATTGAGATACCCGCTCCCACCGAGGCCGCTAGCCTGAATTTCTCACCACGGACGGGGAAGGGCGGGGTTAAAACCCCGCCGTCAGATGACCTTTCTAATTATTTCCGTGTCTCGCGCCCCGCGCAGCCTGTCGGAACGAGCTGCGCGGGGCGCGAGACGAACAAAGAGTTAGAAGCCGCTTTTTCGGCGGGGTTAAAACCCCGCCCTTCCGGCCGCCCGACGAGAAACGGTAGAGCGTGGTGAGAAATCCGGGCTAGACCTACGAGAAAGGCATCGGGGCTGCTGCGCGTGGCGAAAGCCGCCGCGAAGACCGGCGCGAGCGTCGAGACCGAGCCATCCATCAGCCCGACCAGACCCGGCTGGATAATCTGCAGGACAAACAGGCGGCGATGCGCGGCCTCTTCCTCGCTGCGCGTCTCCGGCGTCAGATGCTTTTCCGCCAAAGATTCCGCCAGCGCCGAATGCTTGCGTTCGGCCTCGGCGAGGTCGCCCAGCAACTTGCGCGTCGAGGCATCCGTTACCTTCTGCATGGCGCGTTCGTAGAAGCGCCGGGTCTCGAGCTCCATGATCTCCGCCTGCTTGCGGACCACGTCGATGCCCAGCGGCCGCACCAGCCACACCGGGCGGCGCTCGACAAATCCCTTTACATCCTGCCGGCGGATGAGCGGGATGTGCTCTCCGAAGCGCTGGCGGAACGTGTCAATCAAGCTGCGGCGATGCTGGGATTCCTCCGCCTGCATCTCCTCAAACATCCTGGCCGTCGCCGGATAGGTTTCGCGCAGCCCGTCGGCAAAGTCACCGTAGACGCGGGAGTCTTCCTCTTCCAGAGAAATGGCCAGCGCCAGGATTTCCCGCTCCGAAAGGTCTTTGAACTTCTTCGCCATCCGGTCTCCCTCTATTGAATCCCACCCCCGGCGAGCTAGTGCCGTGTGTCAGAGGTTTGTTGATGAAGCGAGCCCGCGGAGCGGGCGAAGGAACGTAGCCCAGGGCGCAACAGGCTGCGGAAAAACCCGCCGGGGCTGTCATGCTGAGCGCAGCGAAGCATCTCGCCTTGCTTCGGCCCTTCCACGTATAAACCCAGAGCCAGATCCTTCGCTCCGCTCAGCATGACAGCCTTGAAGCTTCTTCCGCAGCCTGGCGACCCGTGGGTAAGTGAGTCCTCCCTCACCCCGCCCCTCCTCTGTCGGGAGGCCCCTCTCCCGCGCGGGGCGGGAGAGGGGACACAGGTAAGGGGGGACTCGCTGACCCATCCCGCCCTGCGGGACCGTGGGCTAGGGTATTCCGCCCGCTACGCGGGCTGACTTCATGAACGGATGCTACACGACGCTAGATGACCGTCCGCTTGCCGGCCTTGCGCTCTGAGTACTGCTGCTCGATCCAGGCATAGGTCTTGGCCATCCCTTCACGGAGCGGAGTGCGAGGCTCCCAGCGGAGGATGCTCTGGATCAGGGCGTTGTCGCTGTTGCGGCCCGCCACGCCACGCGGCGCGGTCACATCGTAGGTGCGATGAAACTTGGTTCCGGCGATGTCCTCCACGATGTCCACCAATTGGTTAACAGTGACCAGCTCGCTCGACCCCAGGTTGATCGGCTTTGCGATCAGGTCCTCGCAGTGCATGATCATGTCGATGCCCTTCACGCAGTCTTCGATATACATGAAACTGCGGGTGGCGGTGCCATCGCCCCAGATCATGATTTCTTTTCTTCCTTTATCCTTGGCTCCAATCACCTTGCGGCAAATCGCTGCGGGCGCTTTCTCGCGCCCGCCGTCCCACGTGCCGTGAGGCCCATAGACGTTGTGGAAGCGGGCGATGAAGGTTTTCATCCCGCGCTCCGCCCAGTATTCCTGGCAGACCATTTCAGAGAAGAGCTTCTCCCATCCGTAGCCGCGTTCGGCCATCGCCGGGTAGGCGTCTGATTCTTTCAACGCGCGGACCTTCGGGTCCTTCTGCAGTTCCGTGTTGTAAGCGCAGGCCGAGGAGGAGAAGAAATAACGTTGGGCTCCGGCGCGGCAGGCAGCCTCAATCAGGTGGGTGTTGATCAACACGCTCCGCAAGCACTCGATGCGAAACCGCTCGATAAAGCCCATGCCGCCCATGTCGGCGGCAAGGTTGTAGACTTCCACCGCGCCTTCGCAGGCACGTACACAGTTTTCCTTGTCACTCAAGTCCAGGCACAAGCTCTCCACTCCCGGCACGCGCTGATACCACTCGGGCAGAGGCTTCTTATCAATGGCGCGGATGCGCGTAAACCCCCGCTCGTGAAAATAACGCGCCAGAGCTCCCGCAATGAATCCCCCCGCTCCCGCAATCACCGTCAAGCCGTCTTTGTCGAGGGGCGGACTGTTGGTGCCTGACTGCTGCTTATCCATGATGACTCTCCTTTGAAACCGGAGTCCCCCTTTGCGAGCTCCTCGGGAAAGACACGATAACGCATCGTCCGGAAGCTTCGGCCATCCTCTCCTGGGGCCATAACCGGCGCCTCTGCGGCCAAAATGAAAGAGAAAATGATAGCAGATTGAGCAAAAATAACCACCCGAGCACGCCATGTTGGCAGGTAGCGCGCATCATCGCATTGGCGAGGAAATCGCTGGGGATATGTTGCGGGCGGGTCTGGAGCGTGGGCTGGGAGAACTCAGCAAAACCTGTCTCGCCTTGATCACCACGACGGAATGCAGATGACACACTGGGGACCGGTTCGGAAGGCAGCGCCAGCGTTTGAGGGAACAGCCACGCTGAACCCCTTCCTTGCCGCAATGTTTCCCTACTTGAGGAACCCGCGGTCAAAGCGCGTCGCCAGTTGCCTGCAATTCGATCTGCATGGTCAGGTTCATGAGCGGCGTGACCTCGTGGAACACGGCGAGCATCGACTCCACCAGGTCCAGGCCCGTCGCGCTGCGCACTTCTGCTTCGCTCATGGGGTAGAAGAGCTGGAACCCTGCCCAGTGATCTTTGGGGGCGGCGGCCAGCAGCCGGCGCAGCTTCACGACGCCGGGAAAATTCTCCTTCGAGAATTCGGAGATTTCCGTTTCCCAACTGCCGGCGTGGAGACCGAAGCCCTCGCGCAAGATCAGCCGGCGCAACTCCCGGTCGACAGGGCTCCCGGGCCGCAGGCCTTTGAGCAGCCGATGCCAGTCCCAATCCGCGTGCAGTTGGCACTCACGGAACGAGCGCGGCGCCTTGACGTAACCGCGCTCGATCTGCAACCCGCACTTGAAGAGCTTCTCGTCCGTCTCCACGGAGATGAAGAACTTCGCACAGCCGAAGCTTACGTGCGAGGAAAGGGGCTTGGCCTCGCGGTTGGCGCGCGGCAGAAAGGCAATCCATTGCCAGAAGACACCACGGCCCCAGCGCTCTGTGACGAACCCTTGCTGGTAGCGCGCTTCCAACGCCAGCTTCAGGATGCGCGTGATGCGCTCGTTGTCTTCAAGGTTGCCGACGCGAATGCCCCGGCGGAAATCCAGGAATTCCGGCCGAAACCCAATGGCCACGGTGGGGAGCGGGAGAGCGGTGTGCAATTCTGAAGCCATATGCCTTCTCCAAGAGGTTATGACCGTCGGGTGGCTCAAGCCTACGCTTCGAATCCCCTCAGGTCAACCTCGGCACCCCTCGCCTGCGCGCCACGCTCGTCAATTGACGCCCCTCGGGCAGGTTGCTAAGATGGCAAGGACAAGCATCCGGAAGGAGCGAAGACTGTGGACCGACTGACCCGCCATCAACTGAAGCAAGACGAATTTCGCGACACCCTCGAGCAATTCGAAGAGTTTTTCAAACGGCACTACAAGGAAATCCTGAACGGCACGATCATCGTGGTGGTCGTGGTCGGCCTGGCCGTTGGCTTGAAGTTCTATACGGACCGGCAGGAAGCTCAGGCCAACGCCGATCTGGGGGGGGCGCTGCAAACGTTCCGCGCTTACGTGGGCCAGCCCTCGCCCGGGGCGATGGAACTTGGCGGGCCCTCTTTCCCGACCGCGCAGGACAAATACCAGAAAGCGCTCGAGCAGTTTCAGGCCATCGTCAACAAATACAAGATGATTCCGCGACCGAAGGCGGCCGAGATTGCGCGCTACCAGGCGGGAGTGTGCCAGGCGTTCCTGGAAGACCACGCAGCGGCCATCCAGACGTTGCAGCAAGCCAGCCAAGCCCGCGACCAGGAAATCGCCTCGCTTGCCAAGTTCGCGCTGGCCGGTGAGCTGGCGAAGGCCGGAAAGGTACAGGACGCGGCCAAGCTATACCAGGAACTGGTGGACCATCCCACGCTGTCCGTGCCGAGGGCGAGCGCGTTACTGGCCCTGGCGGATGCTTATCGCGCTTCGCAGCCTGCACAGGCACGGCAGATCTACGAGCGGGTCGAGAAAGAATTCGCCTCCAACGCTGCGGTGTCTCAGGCCGTCAAGCAGCAGATCGCAAACCTTGCGCAATAGGTCGCCCCACGCGTCGGTCGCCCGACTACCGGGTCGGGGTTCTTCTCCAGGGCCGCACACCCAGAATTTGCGTCCGCTTGGCCGGTCCGCAAAGAGCGGACCGAATCCTTTCAGCTTTCTCGAAGGAGCTTCGTTCATACCGGAAATCGAGCGCGAGACGCTCGAAACCGATGTGCTGGTACTTCCTTTGGCATTATGGGATAAGGGATGGACTTAAAACGAATCAGGGAAGACTCCTGGATGATTGCACTCCTCGCGCTCGCACTATCCGCCACCTTTATTCTCGGCGGCCCGACGCGGGCGATATTTGTCGCGATCTCGGCAGGAAGCATATGGCTATTCTTCAGAACAGTTAATCGCCGGCTTTTTTCGGTGTTCCCCAAGCATGGTGATCTTCCTCATGACCATATTCCCAAACGGCTATGGCGGGTTTTTGTGGAAGTCATCCTGCAATATCGAGTGGTGCGCGACCGGCCTGTCGTGGGCATCCTCCACGCCGCAGTCTTGTGGGGATTTCTCGCCTTCGCCTGGGCAAGCGCAGAACACCTCCAATGGGGCTTGCGCGGACTTGAAAAAGCCACGGAGACACGAACTTGGTATGGCACGTTTGTCGCCGCATGGGCTTTGGCCGTGCTCGTGGCCATGATTGGCCTGTCATTCCGGCGATTTGTACTAAGACCGAAGCCTCTCGGTAAACTCTCCGTAACATCCGGGATTGTCGCCTTCTTAATCTCGGCGCTCATGGCCACGTATCTTTTGGGCTGGAGAGTGCTTCCGATCGGAAGCATGCCTTGGAAAGTAAACTGGTGGATGCATACCTCGGCGTTTTTTTCGTTGCTCGTGGTCATCCCGATATCGAAGCACCTGCACCTCCTGCTTGCCCCAGTCACGATATTCCTGCGCGCAGAGACCACCAGTCCCATGCGCGCGCTACGGGTAGAGGGCGATGACCTGGGAATGATTCACTTCCACGACTTGGGCCGAAAGGATGTCCTCGATGTAGATGCTTGCGTCGAGTGCGGTCGCTGCACCCAGTTCTGTCCGGCCAACCTTGCGGGAGGATCGCTGAGTCCCAAGGAAATCATCCTGGACATGCGAAAGGGCCTGCTCTCCGGCGGAGATGTCGTCGCCGGAACTCCCGCAGAAAAAGAACAGGGCAAGACCTTCGTTTCGGAAGAGGATCTCTTCCAATGTTTTTCCTGTGGCGCCTGCGAGTATGTATGCCCGGTGGGCATCGAGCATGTGGGAAGGAAAATTCTCGACCTCCGGCGCGGACTCGTCAGCGAGGGCCGCATCACCAACGACAAGGTGAACCAACTCTTTACGACGATGGAACGTGCGCCGCACAATCCCTGGGGCATAGCTCACGACACACGACAAAAACTCATCGAGTCGAAGCAATTTCCGGTTTTTGACGGCAGCCAGGAATGGCTCTTCTGGCTGGGCTGCGGATTAAGTTTCGATCAGCACGGCCAGGCGGTCGCTCAGGCCATGAAACAGATTCTGGACGCCGCCGGCGTTTCCTGGGGCGTACTCCCGCGTGAAACCTGCTGCGGCGAACCGGCGCGGCGAGCTGGTAACGAATACCTTTTCCTGGAACTTTCTGAAAAGCTCATCGAGACCTTCGAGAGAGCGCGGGTGAAAAAGATCGTATCGTGCTGTCCGCACTGCACGACGATGTTGGATAAGGACTACCGGCAAATCGCCTCTTACGCGAAACTCCATATGGGGGTCGTGCACCATACGGAATTCATTGCCGAACTGCTGCCGCGGCTGCCCATTAAGCCATCCAGGGCGATGGCAACTTACCATGACCCCTGTTACCTGGCGAGGGGACGCGGCATTACTGCGGCGCCCCGGAAAATCCTCCGCTCCTGCGGGGTCTCGGTAACGGAAGCCGCGCACCATGGCCAAAACACCCAATGCTGTGGAGCCGGCGGCGCACAGCTTTTTGTGGCTGACGACCAGCGGGTTCAGGGTCAAGAGCGAGTAAACCAACTTCGCTTCGCCGAGCTCATCGAAACCAAGGCCTCTACCGTGGTAGCGGCTTGTCCGTACTGTCCCATCATGCTTCGCGACGCGGCGAACCACCTCAAGCGCGATGACGTGGAGATACTTGACCTCGCGGAAATCGTCGCCAAGAGCCTCCAGCCGAAGCCGGATGACGACGCTAAGGAAGAGGGAATACCGCGGCACAAATGACGCCGAGACAAGGGCTGACGGTTGACGGAAGTTGACGTCGTTGCGCCGGCGGAAGGCGGCGTAAAGAATCCCTCGACACGGCCAAGATGGCCGTGCTACAGCACGCGCGCGGCGCTGAGAAATCGCCGCCACAAGTCGTGTCATTCCCGCGAAACCTGCCTGCGCAGCCTGCCTACCGCAGGCAGGGCAGGGCGGGGATGGACAACCACCATCGAACCGTGAAGCGCGGGAGGCAGCGGCTTGCGGTGTAAGCGCCTCAACCCGCTTGCCGTCGCTGTTCCCCTATGGCAATCTTCTTTGAGGCGACCTTCGACGGCGTTGCGATGCTGATCCCTGTGGCGGTGGCCTCCCTCACATGAACGTACAAGGCAGGAAAAGCAGAACGGTGATCGACGCGAGCGAGCCTGCTTCGGGGGACGAATCCCAGCTCCTGTTAGCAGCGAATCCGCGCCCCTTTACACGCTGGCAGCGCCTGCTGATTTTTTTCGCGGGCTGGATCGGGTATCTCGCCGTGCTGTTGATCGGCCGCAGCCTGCGCTGGGAAGTCGTAGGAAAGGGAAACTACGAGGCAGCGGTGCGGCGCGGAAAAAGCTTTATCGTCACCTTCTGGCATCGCGAGATTTTTTCCGCCATCTGGTACTGGCGTCAACGCGGAATGGTCGTCATGGTAAGCCAGAATTTCGACGGCGAATATATTTCGCGCATCATTCACCGGCACGGATACGCGACGGCGCGTGGCTCCAGCAGCCGCCGAGCCTCTCGCGTCCTGGTGGAAATGGTGCGGACCCTGCGCAAGGGACTGGAGGCCGCGGTCACTCCCGATGGACCCCGCGGACCGAAGTTTCTCGCGAAGCCCGGCGTCGTTCAGCTCGCCCGACTGAGCGGCGCCTCCATTCTGTGCTTTCACATCGTGCCCCGCCGCTCCTGGATCTTCCGCAAGAGTTGGGACCAGACGGAAGTTCCCAAACCCTTCGCTCGGACGGCCATCTTTATTGCTCCACCCATTGAGGTTCCCCGAGATATCCATGATGACGAGCAGGCCAAGTACGTCGCGCAAGTCCAAGCCACCCTCGATGGACTCGTCAAGCGCGGCGAGGAATGGTTGAAGAAGAAGGAGTGAAGGCGGAAGGAAGCTTCGCGAGGGCTGGATGTAGGATCCTGGGGAAAGCAGCGGCGCGATTGACCGCTTGTGGCCTTGCCGAGACGCTGGCCTTCCGCGCGGAGAGCAGAATGACAAGCCGGCACTTTCGATTCGAGCTTTCTCTTGTTGTGTTCGCTGTCCTTTTAGTGGCGGCTGGTGGGTTGCACAGGAACGTTTGGGAGCCTGCCATCCTGAGTGCAGCGAAGGATCGCAGCCCTCTGCCTCCCATCGGCAAAAGCATATGCTTCGCTCCGCTCGGCACTGCAGACGGCATTCTTCAGCGACCGACCGGCGCCGGGCAACTGCCGCCCAACTACGTGGCCGGTTCACTGGCCCAGTTGAATGACAATGGTGCTTGGTCCTGGTTCATGGACGAGCGCGCCATCGTGGACAAGGGCAAGCTGATTGTGGGGTCGGTGCGATCGCTCGGCGATTTTGCCGCCACGCAGGACAAGCCCGACTGGGGCAACGTCGAGGTCTCGGTCTGCGATCTCGAAACGGGCCACGCCAGCCACGTCGTCCTCCACCCGCACTTCGAGCAGGATGACCACGATGCCCCGGCTTTCTTGGGGCTCCCCGACGGCCGCTACCTGGCTGTTTACAGTAAACATGCTGTCGAGCGCAAAGTGTATTATCGGTTTTCGCAGCCGGGTGATCCGCTCACCTGGAGCGACGCCAGCGTTCTTGAAACGCCCGGGACGGACAAGCGGTTTGCCGGCGACAACGTCACGTACTCGAACCTGTTTCGCCTGCCGGACGGCCGCATCTACAACTTCTACCGCGGCTTCCGTCACGACCCCAATTACATGTATTCCGATGACAACGGCCAGACCTGGACCTACGGCGGGCGGTTACTGCGGGGTAAGGGCGGCTACAGTCCTTATCTAAAATACGCCTTCGACCATCACCGGACCATCCATTTCATCGCGACCGAGGACCACCCGCGCAACTACGACAACAGCATCTACCACGGCTTTCTGCGCGACGGGGAGATTCACGCCTCCGATGGCCGGGTGATCGGGAAGCTCAGCGTCTCGACGGAGACGGCGCTGGCGGCATGGGACCTGACCCGGGTATTTCAGGGTGACCCTGATAATGTTGCCTGGACTGTGGATATTGAGTTAGATAAGCATAACCGCCCGTACATCGCCTTTTCGACGCAGAAGGACGGCCGTGGGCTCCCGCCGGGGCAGGGCGGATTGGACCTCCGCTATTATTACGGCCGTTGGGACGGGCGCCGGTGGCACGTCCACGAAATGGCCTACGCGGGCACGCGCCTCTATCCCTTTGAGGACGATTACAGTGGATTGGTGGCGCTCGACCCGCAGGATCCCAACACCGTCTTCATCTCCACCAATGCGGAACCGACGACAGGCAAGCCGCTTCTCAGCGCAGCGGACAGCCAGCGGCATTACGAGCTTTTCCGCGGCGAGACCCACGACGGCGGCGCCCACTGGCGCTGGCAGCCCGTTACCGCAAACTCCACCGTGAATAACCTGCGTCCCCTGGTGCCGAAATGGAAAGATAAGCGGACGGCGTTGGTTTGGATGCGAGGCCCTTCCTACGCCAATAACCACGGCGACTGGACCACAGCGGTTGTCGCAGTAATCCTCCCTCCCAAACACCCATAGTGACGAGTGACACGCCGTGGCCGAAGGTCCGCCGATCTTTATCCCGATCCCGAAGTTGAGTCCAACCCACTGGTGGGAAGAGGGACAGTCGCAGTGGAAGCTATACGATTTCGGGATCGGGGTTAATGGCGGGCAGACTCCTCGTGATGAGATCCCTGGGGGTTTCTCAGCAGTCTTGTGAAAACCTAGTCCTCCTGGGCGACCCTTTGCAGTTCCGGAAAAAGCGCTTCGACCTGCCCGCGAGTTTCTTCTTTGCTCCCCGAGCAATCGATCAGGTAGTCGGCGCGGCGACGCTTTTCCTCGAGGGGCATCTGCGCCCGCACGCGCCGCTCGGCCTCCTGGCGTGAGACACCCATCTTGGCCATCAGCCGCTCCAGTTGCTGTTCCGGCCGGCACCACGCCACAATCACTTTCCGCAGCGTGCCTCCGATGCCCGACTCGAAGATCAGCGCGGCATCGAGGATCACGACCGCGTGCGGGTCGCGTGCCTGGTGTTCGCGTGCCAGCTTATCGACGCGCGCGATGATGCGCGGGTGAAGGATGGCGTTGAGCTGGCGCAGCCTTTCCGCGTCCGCAAACACTCTGGCGCCAAGCTCTCTCCGGTCGATGGCGCCGGTGGGATCGAGGATCTCTTTCCCAAAGCGCTGAAGGATTTCCTGATAGGCGGCGCGGCCGGGCTCGATCAGCTCATGCCCGATCCGGTCCGCGTCGATGATTTTTGCGCCCAGGTCCTGGAAGAAACGCGCCACGGTGCTCTTTCCGCAGGCGACACCACCGGTAAGGCCGAAACTGGGCAGGAGTTGGGACATTCAGCGCGCCGCACCGCGCGACCCGCGACGGAGGCGCGCGGCCTCGATGGTGTTCGACATCAGCATGATGATGGTCAGGGGTCCGACGCCGCCTGGCACCGGCGTATACGCACCCGCTTTTTCTCTCACGTCTTCCGGTTGCACATCACCCACCAGAACAGAACCTCTCTTCTTCAGGGCTTCGAGAGGTTCCCTGGCATTGTGGAAGATCTTGCGCACTTCCTCTTCCGACGTCAGGAGGTTCTGGCCCACATCGATCACGGTAGCGCCGGGCTTGATGAAGTCACCGGTGATGTAAGCCGCTTTGCCCATGGCCGCCACCAGGATGTCGCCCTCGCGCGCCACCGCAGGCAGGTCGCGGGTGCGGGAGTGGCAGATCGTGACCGTGGCGTGCTCGCGGAGCAGCAGCATGGCCACCGGCTTCCCCACGATATCGCTTCGCCCGATTACCACCGCGCACGCACCTTTGATCTCGACCTTGGAGCGTTTGAGTATTTCCAGAATTCCCGCCGGCGTGCACGGCACAAACCCCGCACGTCCCGCCACCAGGTTGCCGACGTTGACGGGGTGGAGGCCGTCCACGTCCTTCGCGGGGTCCACTGCCATCAGCACGCGCTTGGTGTCAATCTGTGGCGGCAAGGGAAGCTGAATCAGGATGCCGTCGATCTCCTCGCGCCGGTTGAGGTGGCTGACCAGCTTCAGGAGCTCATCGGTAGTCGTTTCCTTGGGCCGCTCGATTTTCTCGCTGAACAGCCCCAGCGTCTCGCAAGTCTTCACTTTGCTTCGGACGTATCTCTGCGAGGCGGGATTTTCGCCCACCAGCACCGCCGCCAGGCCCGGTGTGACGCCCGAGCGCTTCAGGCCCGCGATCTGTTCCAGAAGTTCTGATTTGATCTCATCTCGAATTTCATTGCCGTCAAGAATGCGAGCTGTCACCGCGATACCCCCAGGGTTTTGTGAAGCGCAGCGAGTTTAGCACAACCGGAGCTTCCGGCATGCCTGCGCAAAGCCAGCGTAACCCCCGACGGGTCGGGATTCGTCCATACACATGGGTCGGTGGATGAAGTGTCGCCAAAGATCCCATCCGGCGCAGCACAGTCTGCGCGGATTGGAAGCGCTGGGGCTTTCGATTATAATGGCTGCCAGCCCCGGCTGCTTTCCCTGCGACGCGCTGTGGGCCTTCGAAACGCGGATCGTGAGCTATCCAGCCGCGCAACGTGCGACAGGGAGGGTGACGTATGGCCGACCCCACAACAGCCCCCGAGAGGGAGAAACGTGTCATATACAGCGTGACGGAGATCATGAAGTTCCTCCCGCACCGCTATCCGTTCCTGCTGGTCGACCGGATTGTGGAGCTGGAGCCACCCCAGCGCATCGTCGGGCTGAAGAACGTCACTATGAACGAGCAGTTCTTCCAGGGGCACTTTCCCGGAGCGCCGGTCATGCCGGGAGTTCTCATCCTCGAAGCGATGGCGCAGGTGGCCGGCGTGATGATCTACCGGGAAATGCCCGACGACGAGAAAAGCAGGAAGCTCATCTATTTTACCGGTATCGAGAACGCTAAGTTTCGCCGCCCGGTCGTGCCGGGAGACCAGTTGCGCATCGAAATGGAGCTGGTCAATCGCCGTAACACCTTCGGCAAGATGGCCGGGCGCGCCTTAGTGGATGGCAAACTCGCGGCGGAAGCCGTGGTGATGTTCGCGATTGCCGATCGGCCCGGTCAATCAGCTCAATGAAAGCTCATCCCACCGCGATCGTTCATCCCCGCGCTCAAGTCGCCAGCAGTGTGACGGTTGGACCGTACTCGCTGATTGGTGAGAACGTCGAGCTCGGCGAAGGCACGGAAGTGATGTCTCATGCCGTGATCGACGGTCAAACCCGCATCGGCAAGGACAACCGGATTTTTCCTTACGCCTCGATCGGGCTCGCCCCGCAGGATTTGAAGTATGGCGGCGAGCCCACACGCGTCGAAATCGGCGATGGCAACACCCTCCGCGAGTTCATCACCATCCATCGCGGGACGGGAGAGAGTGGAGTGACCCGCATCGGCGACCACAACCTGCTGATGGCTTACGTCCATATCGCCCACGACTGCATGATCGGCAATCACGTCGTCATGGGCAACGCCGCATCACTGGCCGGGCACGTCGAGGTGCAGGATTTCGCCATCGTAGAGCCCTTCTGCGGAATACACCAGTACTGCCGGGTCGGCAAATATGCGTTCCTAGGAGCCTACTCGGTTGTCAACAAGGATATCCTGCCGTACTCGAAGATGTCGGCGCCGCGGCCGGTGGACATGTACGGCGCCAACACGATCGGGCTGGAACGCCGCGGCATCAGCAAGGAGGAAATCAGCGAATTGCAGGCCGCCCTCAAGCTGCTCTCGCGCTCGAAGTTGAATACCACGCAAGCGCTGGAAGCGATTGAAGCCCGTGGATTCAAGTCTTCTCACGTCCGCGTGCTTGTGGAGTTCATCCGCACCTCCCAGCGTGGCGTGGCCAAGTGAGGCTATTGGGTGATTGAATTATTTGGTCCTTGGACCATCGAAAACCTGTCCGTTGTCAGTGGTCCGTTGTCATTGGCTACAGACTCCCGATGCCGCGGAATCTCCCACGACGGACAACTGGCTACGGACCACGGACAGCTCTTCAATGCCCCGATGAACTAATGAATCCATCTTCCACTTCTCACGATCGCTACGCCATCATTGCGGGCAACGGGAACTTTCCTTTCCTGGTGTTGGACGCGGCTCGGGACCAGGGCCTGGAACCCTTGATCGTGGCCATCAAGGAAGAAACCGCGCCCGAGCTGGCGGAGAAGGCGCGGGAAATCCATTGGCTGAGCCTGGGTGAATTTGCCAAGTGTCTCGACCTGCTGAGCGCCGAAAAGGTCAGCAAAGTGGTGTTGGCCGGGCAGGTAAGGCACGCGCAACTGTTCAGCTCCATAAAACCCGACGGACTGGTGGGCCGCATGCTGCGAGGGCTCCACCGGAAGAACACGAATGCGCTGATCGGTGCGTTCGTGCGCATGGTCGAGGAACGCGGCATCCACGTGGTGGATTCGACGCTCTTCCTGAAGCCCCTGCTGGCGGAGCCCGGACAGCTCACCGCGCGCGCCCCCGATGCTGAGGAGCTGGCGGACATCGCTTACGGGCGCGAAATCGCCAAGAAGATTGCGGGACTCGACATTGGCCAGACCATCGTGGTGGCGGACCGCGCCTGCGTGGCCGTCGAGGCCATGGAAGGCACCGACGCCACCATTGAGCGCGCCTCCGGCCTGAGCAACGACCGCCGACTCGTGGTCGTGAAAGTCAGCAAGCCTCATCAGGACATGCGCTTCGACGTTCCTGTCGTGGGAAGGAAAACTATTCAGGTCATGCACCGGTCCAAAGCCACGGTACTTGCCGTCGATGCGGGCAAGACTCTGCTCTTCGACCGCCAGAGCCTGATCGAGGACGCCAACCAAGCGGGAATCGCCATCGTCGGCATGAAGGACTAAACGCCGGGCCGCGGCGTCCATCCCAGGGAGATTTAAGAATCCGAGGATAGAATTGAGCGAGACGATTCCGGTTGCCGTGCTGGGTGTCGGCGAGCATGGCAAGAAGCACGCGCGGGAGCTGAAACAGGTCGCCGGGGCGGAACTGGTGGGCGTTTACGACCTGCGTCCGGAGCGCACCCGCGAAACGGCCGCGGAACTCGGCGTTCGCGCCTTCCCGTGCCTGGACGAGGCGCTCTCCGCCGTGCGCGCAGTGAGCGTGGTGATTCCCACCACTGACCACGCTGCCATCGCGCGCCAGGCTTTCGCGCGCGGGGTGGACGTGCTGCTGGAGAAACCTCTCACGCGCACGATGGAGGAAGCGAACGAGCTCATTGCGCTGGCGGAACGCGCAGGGCGCATCTTGCAGGTCGGCCACTTGGAGCGCTTCAATCCCGGCGTGGTGGCGGCCCGGGCCGTAACCACGCATCCGATGTTCTTTGAGATTCATCGCCTGGGCGTCTTCAGCTCGCGCAGCCTGGACGTGGATGTGGTTTTTGACCTGATGATTCACGACCTCGATCTGGTACTGTGGATGGTGGATGCGCCTTGGCGCGACGTGCGCGCCGTGGGGCTACCCGTGCTCTCCGACAAAGTGGACATCGCCAACGCGCGCGTGGAATTCGAGAACGGGGCCGTGGCCAACCTTACCGCCAGCCGGGTGAGTACGGAGAGGGTCCGGAAGTTCCGCTACTTCCAGCCCAATGAGTATTTTTCGATTGATTTTACGCGGCGCGACGCCACCCTGATCCGTGTGGACCGCAGCGGGCCAAGCCCGCGCATCGCTTTCCAGAAACTGCCCACAACCCCGCAGGAGCCCCTGCGCGCGGAGTTGGAGGCCTTCGTGGAGTCGGTCCGGACGCGTCGCCCGCCCTTGGTCGGTGGCCGCGAAGGAAAACAAGCTTTGGCATTGGCCGAGCAGGTCATGAATCGCATCGAAGAACATGCAGCCCTCGTCAACGTCCCGATAGGTCGCTCCGTCGGGCAAAGTGGTGAGTCATAGGACCTAAGAAACCTCCTGCGGCAAGAGGAAGCGCAGGGCTCGGAATCATCCAATGAGTGTGGACCCCGGAATCAACCTGTTCGTGGAACTCGACCCGGAACTCGCACGTTGGCGCCGGCGCGCGATGTTCCTGACCTCGGTGATTTTGCACGCCCTCCTGCTCCTCCTCATCCTCTTCGCACCGGACCTCTTTCGCCGCGGCAAACTCATGATGGGCATTCCGGTGGGCGAGCGCCCGGACCGGCAGGTGACTACTTTGTGGCTCCCGCCGGATCTACTGAAGGCACTGCGCGAGCCGCCTCCGGAAGCACGTAACCTCTCCGACAAGAACCGCCGTGCCCAGGGACGCTCGCCCGAAGTCGATCCGAACGGCCTCCACGCGCCCTACTCGCGCGGCAACACAACATTACCGGAGATCGCGCGCGGCGGCCTGCCCCCTCCGCCGCCCGCGGCCGCCCCTACGCCGCCGCCGGGTGGGCCGGCCCCCTCGCCGAGTCCTCCGCCGCAGCCCAAGAGTGACGCTGGCTTGCGCTTGGAAGACGTCAAGCCCGAAGACGGTAGGGGCGGAGGCAGAGTTCGCCTCCCTGCGATGACGCCCGGCCAGGCCGTCCAGCAATCGCTGCAAGCCGCCGCGCGGGGCGGTTATCACCCCGGAGCAGGGGCAGGGAGCGGGGGCGATTCCGCCCTGGAGTTCAACAATTTGCGGCCGAACTTCTCCACCGAAGCGCCCATCATCTTGTCCGACACACGCGGGGTGGACTTTGGCCCTTACCTCGCGCGCGTTGTCTATGCCGTGCGCCGCAACTGGTACGCGGTGATCCCGGAATCCGCACGTCTGGGGGAAAAAGGGCGCGTGGGGGTGGTCTTCGAAATCCTCAAGGATGGCTCCGTGCCGCAACTGCGACTGGTGGCTTCCTCGGGCTCTGATCCGCTCGACCGCGCGGCCGTCACGGGCATTCACGCCTCCATTCCCTTCCCACCGCTACCCCAAGAGTTCACGGGCAATCACCTCGTCTTGCAGTTCCTCTTCCTTTACAACATTCTCCCGCAGTAGATTTCGGATTTGCGATTTTGGATTTTGGATTGGCGACGCGGGCGGGGTGCGCGGGAGAGTAAGCGCGAGCCCTTCTGCGAGTCTCGGCCGAGAAGGGATAGGCAGAAGGCAGAAAAACCTGCCCCCTCACCCATTCCGCCTCGCGGTCCCGGAAGAATCGGCCCCGCGGGAGCAAAGCCAGAGGGAACTGTCAGGAGGCGGCGGGAAGCAGCAGCGTGAAAGTCGAGCCTTTGCCCAACTGGCTATCGACGGTGACCGTGCCGTTCAGGCGCTCGACGATGTGTTTGACGATAGAGAGACCCAGCCCCGTCCCACCTACTTCGCGCGAGCGAGCCTTGTCGACGCGATAGAAACGCTCGAAGATGCGCGGCAGGTCATCGTGGGGGATACCGATGCCGGTATCGGTGATAGAGATGCTGATCTTGCCGTTGGCGGGGCGCGTGACCTCCACCAGAACCTCACCGGAGGGCCGGTTGAACTTCACGGCGTTATCCAGGAGATTCACCAGCGCTTGCTCAATCTGGACGCGGTCACCGAGCACCTGGGCGTCTTCCACACGCCCGCAGATCATGGCGACACCGCCCACGCGCGCTTCGGCCTCCACGGTCCGCAAGGCTGACTCCAGGGCCACGCGCACGGAGACGGGCTCGGGGCCGGGCCGCACCTTGCCGGATTCGAGCTCAGAAAGCGTGAGCAGGTCCGAGGCGATGTTGTTCAATCGGATGGCGTGCGCCTTGATGATCTCGAGAAAGCGGCGATTGTTTTCGTCGTCTTGCAGCGCCCCTTCCAGAAGCGTTTCGGCGTAGCCGCGGATGGCGGTGAGCGGCGTGCGCAGCTCGTGTGAGACGTTAGCGACAAAATCCTTGCGGATCCGCTCCAGGCGCTCCAGATCCGTGATGTCGTGCAGGATGGCGATGGCGCCCCGCGCTGCACCTGAGGTCAGCGGCCCCGCTTGCACCTCGAAGATGCGCTCGGTCGCACCGGGAAGTTGCAATCGCCGCTTCACAAACTCGCCGCCGGCCAGGACGCGCGTCAGGATCTCGCGCAACTCGGGGGCGCGCACCAGCTCGATGAGTGGCAGCTTGGCCGGAATGGGATTGGGCGCGCCGACCGCGCGCGCGAACGATTCGTTGGCGAAGGTAATCCGCAGGCTGTTATCCACGGCCAGCACACCCTCGACCATGCTGGCCAGAATGGCCTCGCGCTGCGCCGACTCCACACTCAGCCGGTCCACCAGGTCCCGAAGCTGCGAGGCGGTGGAATTCAGCGAACGCCCGAGCGCGCCTAGCTCGTCGTCGGCAGCGGGCAGCGGCGCTTGGGAGAAGCGCTCGCGCACCAGGCCTTCGGCAAAGGCGCGCAGCCGGGCGATGCGCTCCGTGAACGACTGCGAAAAGAAATAGGCGATCACCAGCGCCACGAGCGCCGCCGCCAGCGACGCCCACAATATACGCCAGCGCACCGCGGCGATGGAGGAATCCACGTCCTCAAGCGGCAAGGCCAGGCGCAACACGTTCCCCGCTTCCCCGCGATAGTCGAGCCGCAGGGCCAGATAGCAAAGGTCGCGGTTGAGGGTGGCGCTGTGGCGGATCGAGCAGCCCACACCGCTCCGATAGGCCGCCTGGATTTCCGGGCGGGTCGCGTGGTTTTCCATGGTTTCGGGATCGTGATGCGAATCCGCCAGCACCGCACCCTGCGGGTTGATGATGGTGACGCGCGCGCCCGCCCGCTGCGAAGCATGGTGCGCCCAATCCTCCAGCCTGGGGAGCGGAACCTCCGCGACTTCCGTCTGCAGGATTCGCGCTTCCGCCTCCAGCCGCTGCTCTACGGTCTGGACTTCACGGCGTGATGTGTAGCGTGTAAGGTAGAAATCCAGAACCACCAGGGTGACAGCGATCAGCAGGAAGGCGCTGGCCAGCAGCTTGCGAAAGATGGGGCTGCGAAAGGTCATGACGGCAGGACTGCGAACACCAGTTACCTCGCGAGCCGATCCTGGCGCCGCGCGCCAGGATTACATCATATCGGTTCCTGGGGAGCAATGGCTTTGCGTGTCGCGCCCGAGCAGCGCGCAGAAAAGGCCGCGGCGCGCTCGAAGGCGCACCGCCTGCGCGGCGCCCGACTACGCCTCCACGCCTTGCATGACTTCCGGCGAAAAGCGATAGCCGCTGCCGCGAACGGTCTGCAGGAATTGCGGGCGGTTGGGCAACTGTTCGATTTTCTCGCGCAGGCGGCGAATGTGCACGTCTACGGTGCGTGGCGTCACGAAGCGGTCACGGCCCCAGACTTCATCCAGCAGGCGATCGCGGTCGAAAACATGCCGCGGGTGCGAAGCCAGGAAATACAGCAGCTTGAACTCCAGGGCGCTCAGCTCCACGAGCCGCCCGCGTACGGTCACCTCCTGCGTGCGCGTGTCGAGGCGTAGCGCGCCCGATTCCACGACCTCGCGCTTTTCCGCCACGCGTTCCTGGCGACGCAATACGGCTTTGACGCGCGCCACGAGCTCGCGCGGGCTGAAGGGTTTCACCACGTAATCGTCCGCACCAATTTCCAGACCCAGAACGCGGTCCATTTCTTCGCTCTTCGCGGTGAGGAAAATGACGGGCAAAGCCTTTAGCCGCTCGTCGGCGCGCAGGCGCTTGCAGATTTCGAACCCGTCTTCGTCAGGAAGGAGAATATCCAGTAGGACGAGGTCGGCCGGGTTGCGTCGCAGGAACTCCAAGCCGTCACGGCCGCGCGAGAAGCTCTCGACTTCAAAGCCTTCCTTGCGGAAGTTGTAACGCACCAGTTCAACGATGTCGCGTTCATCTTCGATGATGACCACTCGTTGTCGCACGTCAGAATTATAGCATCTGAAATGTTACGGGGATGTTAATAGATGAAAGAACTGGCGAGACCGCGTTTGGCGTCCTACCCCGACACCTGGCGGGTTAGGGCCACAGTCCATCTCCAGGACACTATGCCTATGGTTTCCCATAAGTCGTGTATTATCTTTAGGGTGGCGAGCGTGTACCTTTGGCAACAAAAACGCTTTGGTAAAGCTGGCGGGGTCGGCTGCAGCGATACCTCTTGTTCAAGGTGGCCTCCGGAGCAGGGTGCCCCCAGGCCATGGCCACGCTGCGGCGCCTTGCTCGATCGGGAGCAGACATTGTGAGCGGAACCGTCCCCATCTCGCTGGCCAGATCGCTCCGGTCCTTTGCACTCGACCTGCGCTCGCGTCTTTCGTTTGCCGAGCAAGTCGCGCTCGGTTTCTTCGCTTACATCACCCTCGCCGCGTTCGGGTTCGACCTCGCCCCGCGCGACCGCTGGGTGATCGTCGCGCTCAATGCGCTGACCGCCGCCACGATGGTGGCGCTCAGCCGCGACTCGCGGCAGACCCGCTGGCTCGCCACCGCCCGCGACCTGCTCCCCGCGCTGTTGATCCTGGTGGCCTATCGGGAATCAGGTCTGCTGCTCAAGCCCGACCCCAGCCATCGTCTGGATTACCTTTTCATCCAATGGGACCGGTTGCTGCTGAAGAACGCGGCCGTTCAAGCCGTGCTTTATGCTGGAGCGCCCTGGCTACAACACTACCTGGAATTCGCCTATCTGCTCTGCTACCCGCTCGTGCCGCTGGGTGTCGCAGCGATTTATTTCGCGTCGCGAAGGGCCAAGTTAAACGCACCCGCCGCCCAGCCCGGCTGGCGTGCCCTCGATGACTTCTGGGAGACGGTTCTTCTCGCCACGCTTTTCTGCTTCGCCGTCTATCCCTTCTTCCCTTTGACGCCGCCGCGCGTGCTGTTCCGCGACGTGCCAGGACCGCACATCGACCCGCTACTGCGCAAGTGGAATTTCTGGCTTCTCGACCACTACAGCGTCCAAGCCTGCATTTTCCCCAGCGGGCACGTGGCGGCAGTGACCGCCGTGGCGCTGGCCGTTCGCAAGCACGCACGCCGACTCGGGGTGCTATTCTCATTTCTCGCCGCGAGCATCGCGGTTGCGACCGTCTACGGCCGCTACCACTACGCCGTGGACGCCGTCGCCGGAGCGCTGGTCGGCGTCGCGGCCTACTGCGCTTCGAATGCCATCAAACATCGGGCGATTGAGTGATCGGGTCATCGGGCCATTGAAAACTTTCTGACGCATCAAATTGGTTCATCTTCTCACCTGACTCTGCCGATAACCGATACGGGGAAGTGTGTCACGCGGGGGATTGTCCGTTGGCTCCGCCCGTTCTTGTCCCCTCCGACATTGCCCTTCGCTGTCATCCTGAGCCCGTTCGTTGTCATCCTGGTCCCTTCGCCTGTCATCCTGAGCCCTTCGCCTGTCATCCTGAGGCGAAGCCGAAGGATCTTTTTCATTTCGGTCGTGGTAAACTCCGCGAAGTCCGGCCCTGGACCCCGATGAGGTCCACCGGACCCCAGAAATCGGGGAATCTCGCTCTGCCCGCTCCAGGATAAACTCCGCTCGGCTTGGCGAGAGACCCCTCCTGAATCTTGCCCGAATGGCCCCCGTCTACCGTCGACCACACTCCATCTCCCGTCCAACGTCTTTCTCCTTTCCTTTCATCAACATTCAAGGATAGCGTCGATAAGTGGTTTATTTTTGTTCAACATTCAAGGTTCGGAGTGAATTTGCGCCAAGTCAATTTTTTATCTCATTTATTTTCAGCAACATTCAAGGTTATACCTTCATTTTAACATCCTTTTTTCTCTCCTCACCATAGCCTACGCATTGTTCCTGTAACCTTCCTATTTTCAATAACTTGATTTTTTGTTGAGGCCATCGCATCTCCCCCAATTATTCGCTAACCTGCTGTGTTTTCATTAACGTTCAAGGATCGCGAGGGTTTTTCCAAGGCTTCTTCCTCCCCCGCTTGCCGTTTAATCTTCAGGAGCAGGTTGGTGACCCGCCAGACTTGCCGAAAGTTGGAATCTTGCATGCTCCGCATGAGCAAGGCGTTTTCGTCCTGGGGCGTCATCAGCGTGGCGCGAGCCTTGCCCGCCGACAATGAAATCGGGATTCGGGATCTGGGATTAGGGGTTGGGGCCCTAAATGCCCAGTCCCTAACCCCGAATCGCACAGTGCCCGATCGTCTACCGCCGCCCGTTCGCCCGATTCGCGGCCAGTTTCTTCTCCGTCATTCGCGGGCTTTTTACCAGGTACATGGGAACCTCGCCTGTCGCCCGCGCGCCCCCGAAGTTTGGCCATGTCATCCCGATACAAGACATCGGGACAGGTTCCTGCGGGAATCCACGTGCCAGGGCGGCGCTGCTCGTGCCGGTGCTGCGTGCGACCTCACAAACACACCGCCCCTTGCATCCTAGGCTAGCATTAATCGCAGGTGTAATGTCAAGGCCTCAATGCAGGATTTAGGCTACCGGTAGGAAAAAAAGTGTGCGGCGGCGATTTCACGTCGCCACAAGCGGTAGGTGGCAGGTGGGGTGCGCCACTTGCGGGCTACGGGTAGCCCGGAAATAGACCGCGTGGCGCGTGGCGACCTTGAACAGCGACGGCCTGTTTGGGAATCACGCTGATGGGTAGCGTCCTAATTTGAAAAGCAAGCGTAGCGCCGACCGGAACCGGTCCCGACATGGTCGGGAGGTCGGCATTTGTGCGGTGTCATCTCGTGCTGACCTAAAGGTCAGCGCTACTGCGGGGCTTTCTCAGGCCCGCCAGTACCGTTCCAACTTAAGGCGTCTTTGGATTGTCTTTGTCTCCTCCCACAAGTCACGGCCCGATGGGTAGCAGGAGTTGGTCCGAAATAGTTGGAACGGCACCAGGGCCGATAGATTGTGGCCCACGGCGACAGCCGTGGGAACGCAGTTGTTGTTAACGCTTCAGCCCGCGTCAGCGGGCGAAAGACTCGCTTGCAGTGGTCGATTATTTCTGTCGCCCCTCCCGGGGCTCGTTTCTTGCTCTGCTTCCTCTTCCCATGGCTTACGCCATGGGCCACATTCTATCGCCGCTACGCGGCTTCGAGCGCCTCAGGCCCGTCAGGGCCGATAGGCCGAATGAGAACGCGAGGATATGAAACTCAAAGCTGCCCCGATGCATCGGGGCGCTACGCTTGCTCGAGGCGAGGGTGAGTCTTCAGTTTTGTATAGCGCTGTGGTAGCATGCGCTGCCTATGGGCCTTGAAGTGATTCCGGCGCAGACACGAGAGAGGTACCATATCGAGGAGCGCCGACACGCCTGCGCGATCCTGTCCACGAACTGTTCTTCCGAACTATAGGATGATGAAAGGGGGATTATGAGCGAAGAGGCGACAAAACCTTCAAAAGGGTCTTGGTACGCAGGGGTACAGTATGATGATGAGTTTTCCTGCCCTATACTGGACGAGTCAGGCCAGGAAGTAGCAGAGGCCAAGGGGGAAAATGAGGACGAGTGTGCGGCCCATGCCCGACTCATCGCAGCGGGGCCTGAAATGTATGATGCCCTCGTCCACGCCCATTCGATGGCCCGCCTTGAGGGCTGCCAAGGTGTGGCCCATTTCATGAGTGAGACCCTTGCCAGGATCGATGAGGCGATTCAACATGGGTCGTGAGGTTCATTGCGTCCTCAGGCCCTTGCCCGCCGTCTGCTAAGACTTGAGCAGATACCTCCCGCCACCCACAAACTCCACTAGGCCCATATCTCTCAAACGCTGCAACTGCTGCCGAATCTTATCGCGAACGTGAAGGTTCTTCGGGTGCAAACCCTGGAGTTTCGCGCTGTGCTGGTAAACTTCGGTAAGCGTAAACTGCGCTTTATCGAGCGATCTGACCACGTTGAGCACATCAAGAGCCCAACCACGTTTTTCGTGCCCGACCTTCTCCAGCGACCGTAGGCGCGTGTAACACCGGCGGACCAAGTCCGCACTAACGGGATTACCCTCAAGAATCAAGGCAATTCTGGCGTCCACAGGAATATTCGCCAACAAGATATTACATCCCACCCAACCTCTACGCCGCGCAGTTGGTCCGAGGGGCTTTCGCCTCTCCAGCACAGAAAGTGTGAAGGCGAAACTCGGAACCAGGATCAGGTTGCACGCGGTCCAGCCGATGGGGTTGTAGTGTAGCGCGAGAAGATTCGGCGCCCGGTCTTCTTCAATTGCCCGTCGCATCACCTCATAGGCTGCGTCGTTTATCCGCTGGGAGAATGGCCGCGATTGACTCTTGAGTTGAAATGCCGATGTGCAGCGTGGACAGATGAAATCGATCACCTGGGTGTTTGGAGGGGAAGGTTCGAGCCTCGGCGAACTGCACCGCGGACAATAGAGATTCTCGCGACCCCAAGCCTCGCTAATGATCCTAGCCCGTTGGCTGGGGCTCTTGTATGCTGCTGCGAGCGCGATTGGCATTTGGAGCTGCATGACAAAAATTAAATCAGTGCAGGATCAATTTGCTTCGGAATTCTTTCCTGATTCGTCCCGTACCTACACGTATGTCGGCCGGGAATCGTAATCCGATGAGCGGGAAATGACAAGCGGATATATCAAGCCAAAATACCCCACTACGAAAAAAGGATCGAGCTTGACCCCTGAAATGCCGCGGTTTAGCATGGGAGGTTGGCCTTTTCTCGAAATTCCTCACTGTAGGGCTCAGGGCGAATGATCGACCGGATTACGGTTCGCGGCGCGCGCCAGCACAACCTGAAGAACATCAGTGTGGAGATTCCGCGCAACACCCTGACGGTGGTCACGGGGTTGAGCGGGTCGGGCAAGTCGAGCCTCGCCTTCGACGTGATTTACGCCGAAGGCCAGCGCCGCTACGTGCAGACGCTCTCCCCCTACGCCCGGCAATTCCTGGATCAGCTCGAGCGGCCCGACGTGGACACCGTCGAGGGCTTGAGCCCGGCGATTTCCATCGAGCAGAAAACCACCAGCCGCAGTCCGCGCTCCACCGTGGGCACCATCACGGAAATCTACGATTACCTGCGCTTGCTCTACTCCTCCATCGGCGTCCCCCATTGCCACCGCTGCGGCAGGCAGATTTCGCGGCAGACCACGGAACAGATCGTCGCCTCGATCATGGCGCTGCGCAACGGGAGCACCGACGGCAGCGGTGAAGGCGATCGCGTGATGATCCTGGCCCCCGTGGTGCGCGGCCGCAAGGGTGAGTTCCGCAAGCTCTTCGAGCAGTTGGCGACGGAAGGCTTTGTGCGTGTACGCGTCGATAAGCAACTGCGCCAATTGGACGAGGAGATCAAACTCGACCGGCGCAAGAACCACACGATCGAAGTCGTCGTTGACCGCCTGCTTCTGAAGTCCGGCACCGAGAGCCGCCTGGCGTCATCCCTGGAGACGGCCATGAAGCTCGCCAAGGGCATCGTGCAGGTGGCCGTAGTGGACGGCGAGGAATCCCTCTACTCGCAGGAATGGGCGTGCGTCGAATGCGGCATCAGTATCCCCGCGCTCGAGCCGCGCTCGTTCTCCTTCAACAGCGTGTACGGGGCCTGCCCGGCGTGTCGTGGCCTGGGCAGTCAGTACACTTTCGATCCCGCCAAGGTCATCGTGGATTGGTCGCGGCCGCTGCTGGCAGGCGGACTCGGCCCCGGCGCCGGCTCGGGCTTCCTGCAGCGCAGCCTGTTGCGCGCCGCGGAGCATTTTGGTTTTGACTTGAAGACCCCGTTCGAGCGCTTTCCGCGCAAGATCCAGAACCTGTTGTTGTACGGAAAAAACCCGGAGGGACCGCGCGCCTCGCCGATGTTCTCCGGCATCCTGCCGCTGCTCGAGCGCTGGTACGGCGAAGCGAGTTCCGAGAGTTACCGCGAGTGGTACAGCCAATACATGTCTGCGGCGCCCTGCCCGAAATGCCAGGGGAAGCGCCTGAAGCCCGAGAGCCTGGCCGTCACGGTGATGGACTCTTCGATTGCCGACCTCGTCGCGCTGCCGGTCATCGACACGCAGCAGGCGCTCGGTAAGCTGAAGCTTACGCCACGTGAAGAAACAATAGCGCGGCGCATCGTGAACGAAATCCGCGAGCGGCTGGAATTCCTGAACGCCGTGGGACTCGGCTACTTGAGCCTGGACCGGTCGGCTTCCACGCTCTCGAGCGGCGAAACCCAGCGCATCCGGCTGGCCACGCAGATCGGCTCGAAGCTGCGTGGCGTGCTCTACGTGCTTGACGAGCCGAGCATCGGCCTGCATCCGCGCGACAACCAGCGCCTGCTGGGCACGCTCGAACAACTGCGCGACATGGCAAACACCGTGTTGGTCGTCGAGCACGATGAGGAAACCATTCGCCGCGCCGACTACGTGATCGATCTCGGTCCCGGCGCGGGCAAGCAGGGTGGGTATCTGGTGGCAGCGGGTTCCCCGCAGAAAATCGCGGCATCTGAAGGTTCGCTGACCGGCCAGTACCTCTCGGGCCAGCTCCGCATCCCGGTGCCGGCGAAGCGACGCACCCCCAACGGAAAGATTTTGTCCGTGCTCGGCGCGCGCGCCAACAATCTGAAAAACATCGACGTCGAGTTCCCGCTCGGACTGCTGACGGTAGTGACGGGCGTTTCGGGTTCGGGGAAGTCGACACTCGTGAACGACATCCTGCATCACGCCATCGCCAAGAAGCTCTACCGCGCCATCGAAGAGCCGGGCGCGCACCGCGCGATCCTGGGCCTGGAGCACCTCGACAAGGTCACTGTCGTCGATCAGTCACCCATCGGGCGGACGCCCCGCTCGAATCCCGCCACCTACACCGGAGTCTTCACCCCCATCCGTGAGCTCTTCGCGATGCTGCCCGAATCGCGCGAGCGCGGGTATCGCGCCGGGCGTTTCAGCTTTAACGTCAAGGGCGGGCGCTGCGAAGCTTGCCAGGGCGAAGGGTTGCGGCGCATCGAAATGAATTTCCTTCCTGACGTTTTTGTGACCTGCGAAGTGTGCCGCGGGCGGCGCTACAACTCCGAAACGCTGGTGGTGAAATACAAGGGCGTTTCCATCGCCGACCTGCTCGACCTGACGGCGAAAGACGCGCTGCCGCTGCTCGAGAACATCCCGCAGATTCGCCTGAAGCTCCAGACCTTGGTGGACGTGGGCCTCGGTTACATTCACCTGGGTCAGCCCGCCACCACGCTTTCCGGCGGCGAGGCGCAGCGCATCAAATTGGGCCGCGAGCTCAGCCGCCGCCAGACCGGCCGCACGCTTTACATCCTCGACGAACCCACGACCGGCCTGCACTTCGACGACGTGAAGCAGCTCCTGGAAGTGCTCAATCGTCTGACAGACCTCGGCAACACCGTCATCATCATCGAGCATCACCTCGACGTGGTGAAACAAGCGGACTGGATCATCGATCTGGGCCCGGAAGGCGGCGAGGCGGGCGGACGCATCGTGGCGCAGGGCACGCCGGAAGATGTGGCGCGCGCGAAGAAATCCTATACCGGCCAGGCGCTCGCCCCGCTGCTCGGCCCGTGACCGCCTGACAAAGTCCCGAGTGCATTTCGCCGACGCGACATCTTGGCTGACTGCGGACGCTTTCGCAAAGCACCTAACCCGGCGGGCACGGGACTCGCCAACCACGGCACCTCTTGATAATTCCTCATACTGGGCACTTCGACCTCCCGGTAGCCTCTTTGCGGCCTTTGCGTCTCGGCGCGTACCTGCTGTTTGGGACCTTGGAAGCTTCCGCACTTGAAAGTATAGCTTTCGTGCGGTTCTTGGAGGGTTGGGTTTTTGCGCCTTGTTCCGAGGCGGGCTGCTGAGCTTACTTGAAGATGAAGTGGACGCGGGGGCCTACTGGGGAAGCGACGTTGTATGTGCCCCGGAAGGCACTAACCGCGCGGCCGGGCCTTCCTCCCTGTGCCCGACTTCTTAAGGTCCAGGCTCACCCGCGTCCAGGCAAATCCTACGCCTGCTGGCCGGCGGAAGCAAGGGCTCTGCGAGTTAAGGCTGCAGGGTAACTTGCGTGCAGACATCTCTGGGCAGGCGGTACCTGCTTTCACAGACGATTGATCACGCTGGCCAGGTACCCAGCTCCGAACCCGTTATCGATATTGACGACGCAGACGTTGGGCGAGCAACTGTTCAGCATGCCGAGCAGCGCGGCGAGCCCGCGGAAGCTGGCGCCATATCCGACGCTCGAAGGCACGGCGATCACCGGCACACCCACCATGCCCGCCACCACACTGGGCAGTGCGCCTTCCATGCCCGCGACGCAGATGATCACGCGCGCTTCACGCAGGTGGCGGCTCTCGCCCAACAGCCGATGGATGCCCGCCACGCCCACGTCGTAGAGCGGCTCCGCGCGATTGCCCATGATGTCCGCCGTCACCAGCGCTTCTTCCGCCACGGGAATATCCGACGTGCCCGCGCACACCACCAGGATTTTTCCTCTACCGCGAATCTTGCGCTCGCGGCGGATGGTGATGGCGCCGGAGAGCGCGTGGAATTCCACCTTGGGATCGAGCGGGCGCAGCCGCTCGTAGAGCCCGCGGTCACCGCGCGTTACCAGGATGTTGTGGTGGTTCGGCAGCATGCGGCGCACAATGCCCTCCACCTGCGCCGGGTCTTTGCCGCGCGCCAGCACCACCTCCGGAAACCCCTGCCGCAGCGAGCGGTGATGATCGATCTTGGCGTAGCCCAAGTCTTCGTACGGGAGATGGCGCAGCCGGTCGACGGCATCTTCCACGGAGAGCTTGCCGCGCCGCACCTGCTTCAACATTTCGGCGATTTCTTCGGGAGTCAAGACATTCCTCCGTTGTAATGAGCACGGTTATTGCTGAGCATCCAACGCTCAGCTTTCAGCGATCGGCCAAAGGTTGTTCTCCTGCTGAACGCTGATGGCTGGCCCTCGCTTGAGTTTTCAGTATACCAGCCCGCCCCTCGATTCTCACTTCCTTGACTTCCCTCCGCATGCCGACTAACATCCCGGCCGATGACTTCCTCGATGGCTGGGGGCAAGAAGCGCATCATTCTCGGCGTCTCGGGCGCCAGCGGAGCCGTCTTCGCGCGCTGTACGCTGCAGATGCTGGAGGCTGACGCGCGCGTCGAAAAGATTCACCTGGTCATTTCCGGCAGCGGCCTCAAGCTCCTGCGCGACGAACTCGATGTGGACATTTCGAAGTCGGCGAAGATTCCCGCTGCGCTCGCCGCGCACGCAACCCGGAAAACTGAATACCTTCTCGACTCCGACATCGGGGCCTCGATCGCCAGCGGTTCTTACGTCGTGGAGGGCATGGTGGTGATCCCGTGCACCACCGGCTGCCTCGCGCAGATCGCGGCAGGAATTTCCGACACTCTCATTGAGCGCGCTGCCGACGTCTGCCTGAAGGAGGGCCGCAAGCTCATCCTCGCGGTGCGCGACGCGCCCTTCAATCGCATCCACCTTGAGAACCTGCTGCGCGCGCAGGCCGCAGGCGCGGTGATTTTTCCCATCATCCCGACGTTTTACCATCGACCCAAGACTCTCGACGATCTTGTGAGGCAGTTCTGTTGCCGCGTGTTGGCACGCCTCGATCTCGAACAGCCGGAGCAGTACCGCTGGCAGGGAGAGAGGAAGAGGCGGTAGGAAATTGAATCATCGGGTGATCGGGACATGGAGCCAGCGGGTGATTGGGCGATTTAGCGATTGACTGATTGGGTGATTGGAAACCGGAGAGATTCCTTGCATTCGCTCAATCGCCCGGTCACCAAATCACTTCATGACTCAATGGCCCAATGACCCGATAAAGGAAATGGTTCAATCCCTCCGCGTCATCATAGGGGTTCTGTCCCTCGCCGGCCTCGCGGACGCACTCTACTTCACCCTTGCCTACTACGGCCGCGTCCGGAAAGCGCGCTGGGTGCCGCAGATTCTCTGCGCGCGCGAAGGATCGACCTGCGTCACGGTGCTGCAAACGCCTTACGCCCGCGTCTTCGGCGTGCCGAACTCGCTGCTGGGGATCGTCTATTATCTCTTGTTGATGGGCTGGGCAATGACCGCCCGTCGCTTGGACGCATTCTATGTGGTCGTGTACGCGCTAGCCCTTCCCTTGAGATGGGTTCTGGCCGTCGGCAGCGCGCTGCCTGTGATCCTCGGTTCTTACTTGATCTATGCTCTGCGGCACAAGCTTCACGTCGCCTGTCCTCTCTGCTACACTGCGCATGGGATTAACCTGGCTCTTTTCGTCCTGTTGGTCGTCTACTGCTGCGCGGTTCTTTGACCGGTGCTACAGGGGACGAGATCGACAAAGATCTATGGGCAGCACGGCGATTTGCCGCGCCCAACATTACCTTTCGAGGGTGAGTCATGACACGTATATTATCTCTTCTGATGCGTACACTATTCGTAATACTGCTGGCGGTTCCAACACTCTCCCTGGCGCAGGAGCTCAAGCCGATCAGCCTTCCTTCGCCGCAGACCAACGGTGGTAAGCCGCTCATGCAGGCTTTGAAGGATCGGCACAGCACGCGCGAATTCAGTTCCGAGAAGCTCTCCCCGCAGGTGCTCTCGAATCTGCTCTGGGCGGCTTTCGGCATCAACCGGCCGGACACGGGCAAGCGCACCGCGCCTTCGGCCATGAACTGGCAGGAGATTGATATCTACGTCGCTACCGCCGACGGGCTCTATGTCTACGATGCGAAGGGGAACAAGCTCGACCCCGTACTGGCGGAAGATGTACGCGGCGCGACCGGCATGCAGCCGTTTGTGAAAGATGCGCCCTTGGATCTTGTCTACGTCGCCGATCTTGCGAAGACGGGGAAAAGTTCCGCCGAGGACAAGAATTTCTACACAGGCGCGGACGCAGGCTTCATCGCGCAGAACGTCTATCTCTTCTGCGCGTCCGAAGGACTCGGTGTGGTCGTGCGCGGCAGCGTCGACCGAGCGGCGCTCGCCAAGATGATGAAGCTCCGCCCCGACCAGAAAATCGTGCTGGGGCAGACCGTAGGTTACCCGAAGAAGTAGGGGCGGGGGGCTGGCCATGCACGTAACTCTGGGGTCGAGTCTGCTCTCTTGACCTTCGGGTCCGCCCTGACTGCACGTTCCCCAGTTGACGGCCGGTGGGTTTCCCCGGCATCATGGAATTTCTCGCATGGGCGGAACTCTCCAAAGTGAATCGCTGCCGCCGGCTCCGCCCGGGGTTGCCACGGGTCTGGCAGGCAAGCTGCGCACCACGCTCGAAATGATCAAGTTCGAGCACTCCGTCTTTGCCCTGCCGTTTGCGCTGGTGGGAGCGATGCTCGCCGTACGCGGCTGGCCCACGTGGCGCGAGGTTTTCTGGCTGATTGTCGCGATGGTGGGCGCGCGCAGCGCCGCCATGACCTTCAACCGCATTGCGGACCGCAAATTCGACGCGCTCAACCCGCGCACGCGATTGCGCGCTCTTCCGGCGGGCAGGCTCACGCTGCGGTTCGCAGCCGGTTTCACGGGGCTCTCTTGCGGGCTGCTGGCGCTCGCTGCCTGGCAGCTTAGCCCACTAGCCTTCAAGCTGTCGCCCCTGGCAATCGCGATTCTGCTTCTCTATTCCTACACCAAGCGCTTCACGCTGTTCTCGCATCTGGTGCTGGGCATTTGCGACGGCCTCTCCCCCGTCGCCGCTTGGATTGCGCTGCGCAACAGCGTCAGCCTGAGCGCTTTGCTCCTTGGCGTCGCCGTGGCCTTCTGGGTGGCGGGCTTCGACCTCATCTACGCCTGCCAGGACGTCGAGTTCGACCGCCGCGTCGGCATTCATTCCGTTCCGCAACGCTTCGGAGTGGCCACGGCGCTTTACGGATCGGTCGCCTGCCACCTCGCCATGTTGGCTCTGCTCGGGTGGGTGGTGAGAATGGAAAACTTAGGCTGGCTCGCTGCTGCGGGACTTGCACTGATGGCGGTTTTACTCGCTTACGAGCATCGGATCGTCCGACCCTCCGACCTTTCTCGCCTCAACGCCGCGTTCTTCACTGTGAATGGCTATATCAGCCTGCTTTTCTTTTTCACCTGGGGAGCGGACATCCTCAGCCACTGAGCCAGTGAATCAGCGAGTCACTGAATCATTGACTCACTGACTCAATCACTGAGTGATTCAATTTCATTGCGTCCGATACGGGACGGGCATTTCCCGGAAGACCAGGGAATCGAAAATCGCCAGGACGTGCTTGCGGTAAGTGAGCATGCGTTCCAGCATGCCGTGATAGATGGGATCGCGCTCGGCCAGGCGCTGCCAGCGTTCCAGGACCCGCGGCGGGACGTCGATGTCTTCGCGTAGTTTTTGCAGGGGATGGCCGCGCAGGAAGAGGCCGTAGAAGAAGGCCGCTTCGTACTGGGGTTCGGCGAAATTGAGGTCTGCGGTAGCCATACGCTCAGTGACCCAAAACAAAATTCTAAGCAGAAAAATACCTGACGCGCCAGCAAAATCCTTCCGCGTCCCCCCGCCCGAAAACATAATAATAAACCCCTTGTCAAGTCCTAATCAGTGTTCATGCGGGTTTGCTGGAGATTTCGTGAGCAATATGATTGCCAGATTGTGAATGGTGACAGAATTGCGCGGCTTGCCCCAATTGCAAATCCTACCCCCGCCAAGTAGAATCGGAAGGTCGGGTATGCTCCCTGAAAACCTCCATATCGAGGACGCGAGCTTGCTGCCCATCGCCGAAAAGGTTTTGGCGGGCGGACGGATAAGCTTTGACGAGGGCGTGACGCTCTACAATTCCCGCGATCTACTCGCCCTCGGCTACCTGGCTCATCACGTGCGCGTTAAACTGCATGGAATGCGTACCTACTTCAACGTCAACCGGCACATTAATCCCACGAATGTCTGCGTGGCGAGCTGCAAGCTGTGCGCCTTTGGCCGCAAGCCTGATGCCCCGGGCGCTTACACCATGGCGCTCGAGGAGGCGTATCGCATCGCGGGCGAGAACTGGTCGGAAGCGATCACGGAATTCCACATCGTCGGCGGTCTGCATCCGGATCTGCCGTTCCAGTATTACCTCGATTTGCTGCGCGGGCTGAAGCAGCGTTTCCCCAACGTGCATCTGAAGGGGTTCACGGCGGTCGAGATCGGTTACTTCTCGCACCTCACGCGCCTTTCCATTCGTGAAATCCTGCAGCGCATGAAAACCGCCGGGCTCGACTCGCTGCCGGGCGGCGGCGCGGAAATCTTCGCCCCGGCGGTTCGTCGCATGATCTGCGACCACAAGATCGGCGCCTACACGTGGCTGAAGGTGCATCGCCTTGCGCATGAACTCGGCATGCACTCGAACGCCACCATGCTTTACGGGCACATCGAGTCGGCCGAGGATCGCGTCGACCACTTGCTGCAACTGCGCAAGCTGCAGGATGAGACACACGGCTTCCAGACGTTCATCCCCCTGGCGTTTCATCCCGCCAACACCGAGCTCGGCAAACTGGTCGAGCACACGGAGACGAGCGGCTTTATGGATCTGAAAAACGTCGCCGTGGCGCGCCTGCTGCTCGACAACTTTCCGCACATCAAGGCTTACTGGATCATGATGACCCCGCGCGTGGCGCAGCTCGCCCTGCGCTTCGGCGCCGACGACCTGGACGGCACGGTGGTCGAAGAGAAGATCTACCACGACGCCGGCGCCAAAACCCCGCAAGCTCTGACGCGCGCGCAGCTTGTTCGACTGATTCGCGAGGCCGGCTGCGAACCCTGCGAGCGCGACACGCTTTACCGCCCCGTCACCCGTACCGAGACCAGCGTTACCGTGCAGGCCTGAGAAGGAAACTCGAAGCTTCAAACTGGTAACTCGTCCCTGGCGGTGAGCCTCTCAATGCGGATGAATGTAGCGACCGCGGGTTATTGACTATGGAATCTGAGAATCATATAATCAGATTATGGCTACTCATAGGATCTCCGCCACACGGGCTGCACGCTCGTTTTCAGAAATAATGAACCGGGTTCGGTACCGAGGGGAGACCTTTCTCGTCGAGCGCAACCGCGAACCAGTCTGCCGCATCGAGCCGGTGCGACGACGGAGGCCCTTAACCACCGACAACTTCGGCGAGTTCTGGAAAGGCCTGCCGCGGCCTGACGACAGGTTTGCTGACGACCTTGAGCGAGTCCACAACCTGTTCCGCGAATTGCCACCCTCCGTCTGGGAGAAGTAGCTCGTGGGCGGATTTCTGGTAGTCGACACTAGCGTGCTGGTGGCGACGGAGTGGGAAAAGCTGCCTCTCGATGTGCTGTATAAGGTCCAGCCTGGCGCTCGCCTTGCTGTTTCGGCCATAACCGTCGCAGAACTGCTGCATGGTTATCATCGGGCTCGGCCCAAATCCCGAAAGCTCCGCCGGGAGAGATTCATCACTGGCCTGCTTGCCGAGCTTGAAGTCATCCCGCTGGATCTCAGCGTGGCGCGAGAACTTGCCCGCATCTGGGCCGACTTGGCCGAGCGCGGACAGATGATAGGGCCTTACGATCTCATCATCGCTGCCGCGGCGCTCACCTATCGGTTCCCCTTGGCCACGCTGAACGATTCCGAGTTTCGAAAAGTGAAGGGTCTGGAGGTGCGCCCACTGCGCCGCTACCTTCGGGCTTGACGCCACTTGCCTACCCGATCGTGCAGGTCTGAGAACGAGACTCGAAACGTGAAAATGGAAACTCGTCCCAGGCGGCGTACTTCAAGAATTTCAACCTTCCATTCTCGAGTTTCGGATTTCTTGCCAGCCTTGAAATGCCAGCCACCCAAAGACCGGCGCATATTCCAGCGCCAGAATAAACGGCGAATCGCGATACGGCTGGCCGGCGGCGTAGGCGACCGCGGGGGCGTAACCGAGCACGCAGGTGACGCTCACCAGCAGTAACGGCGCGCGGGAATAGAAGCAGAGAAAGGGGACGATCCAGGTGAAGTACCAGGGAAAGGCGTTGGGCGAGAGAAAGAGCAATCCGGCAAACAGGAAGAGTGCAGCGCCGAGCGGTTCCATACGACTCTTGAGCGCGTGTGCAACGAACATCAGCACGACTACGGCAGCCACCAATTCCGCCTGCGGTTTGGAATTGCCTGCCGCGCGGATCAGGCGAAACAGACTGTCGTTGCCTTCCCAGCCGGTGGCGTAGTCGAAGAGGCCAGCGAAAAGCCCCCGGCCTGCGCCGAGATACGGCAGGTAGGCGACGGTCACCACGGCCGCAAACAGCGCTGCATAAGCCGCGCGCGAGCGTTTCAGACAAATCGGCAGTAATAACAACGAAAAGAATTTCGAAAGCACGGAAAGCGCGAGAAACGATATCGAAACCGCCGGTTTGCGGTGTATAATAAAGAAGATCGCCGACAACAAGGTCACGATGGCCAGCGCGTCATGGTGGCCGCACATCGCAAATGAGACGATCACGGTCGGGTTCCAGGCGTAAGCCAGGACGCGATGGAGCGGTTGCCCCAGGGCACCCAACAGGGTAAGCAGCAGAGCCACGGCAGCGAGATCGAGTCCGGTGTAGAGTCGTTTATAGCCGGGCAGAGTGCGAGCCCAGCTAAACGACCACTCGCTCAACGGGGGGTAAACCGTGGAAACGGTTCTTCCCGTCTCGATCGGGTGCCGGGGGTCTTCGAGCTCGCGAAGGCCGGGCGTGGCGGGCGTGACCGTGTAGGGGTTGATGTGCAAACGCTGGACGCGGCCTTCCCACTGGTAGCGGTAAAGGTCAGTGGAGAGGGAGGGGGCGCTGGGCAGCACGGCGAGGCGGAACGTCAGCGCGCCGAGCAGGATGATCAGCAGAGCCGGAGAGTCGAGCCGATAGCGCTCGACCAGGTAGACGGCAGTCAGGTAAAGGACTCCCGCGGCAAGCGCCAGTGTGATAAACTCTGGAACCTGCGCTTCCAGGTTTTGCCAGCGGCCGAGGGAGTTGAAGATGGCTCCGAGGCCGAATGCCAAACCGGCAAGGCCGAGCGTGGGCAGCAGCGTGGATGCGACGGAAGGGGTCTGCATCTAACTCTCAAGAAGTCCTGGCGCCTGGCAGTTCGTTATCGTGCCGGCCCACGTTGCCAGACAAGACTTTTTCGTCCGCTGAATTGATTCTATGCAACAACTGCTTTTCGCCATCCTGGTTGCTCCCGCAAACCCGGTGGTGAAGTATTTCTACCAAATCTTTCACAAGGATCCGTTTCGCGGCATCTATCATGCCAACGCTTTCGACCTCTCGATTCTGATTCCGTACTTTACCATTCTTATCATTCTTTCGATCTACGGCATTCATCGCTACTGTCTGGTTTATCTTTACCTGAAGAACCGCGACAAGGCGCCGAGACCGCAAAAGCAGTTCGAGCGGTTGCCGCGCGTCACGATCCAGCTCCCGATGTTCAACGAGCGCTATGTGGTGGAGCGCCTGCTTGAGGCGGTCACGCGCATCGACTACCCGCGTGAGCTGCTGGAAATTCAGGTCCTCGACGACTCGACCGACGAGACGCGCATCGTCTGCTCGCGCCTGGTGAGTGAGTACGCGAGCGGGGGCCATCCTATCAGTTACCACCACCGCGACCATCGCGAGGGTTTCAAGGCCGGAGCGCTCGCCGAGGGCATGAAGAGCGCCACGGGCGAATTCATCGCCGTCTTCGACGCGGACTTCGCACCGCCGCCCGCGATTCTGCGCGAGATGGTTCATTACTTCACCGACCCCAAGGTGGCCGTGGTGCAGGGCCGGTGGACGTGGATCAACCGCCACTATTCGAATTTGTCGGAAGTCGAAGCCATTCTGCTCGACGGCCACTTCGTGATCGAGCACGGCGGGCGGAATTTTTCTGGCCGCTTTTTCAACTTCAACGGCACCGCGGGCATGTGGCGCCGCGCGGCCATCGACGATGCGGGCGGCTGGCAGCACGATACGCTTACTGAAGACACGGATTTGAGTTACCGCGCGCAGCTCAAGGGCTGGAAGTTCGTTTACGCTCCCAACATCGTCTGCCCCTCCGAGCTGCCCGTCGAAATCAATTCCTTCAAGACGCAGCAGGCGCGCTGGGCCAAGGGACTGATCCAGGTGGCGAAGAAACTTCTTCCCATGATCTGGCGCAGCGACGAGCCGCTCAAAATCAAGCTCGAGGCGACGTTCCACCTGACGGCGAACATCGCTTACCCGCTGATGATCGTCTTTTCAGTGATTTTGCTGCCGGCGATGATCGTGCGCTTTTACCAGGGCTGGTTCCAGATGCTGTATCTGGATCTGCCGCTTTTCCTCGCCTCCACCTGCTCGGTCTCGAGTTTTTACATGGTGGCGCAGCGCGAGCTCTATCCGCACGAGTGGCGCAGCCGGATCAAGTACATGCCTTTCATCATGGCGACGGGCATCGGCCTGGCCGTCACCAACACCAAGGCTGTCATCGAAGCCTTACTCGGCAAACAGTCGGAATTTGTGCGTACGGCTAAATACCGCCTGGAAGCGCCCGATGAAGGCTGGGAGCGCAAGAAGTACGTGCGGAGCCGCGCCGGCTGGATTCCCATCATCGAACTCTGCCTCGCCAGCTACTTCCTTTTCACCACGATCTATTCCTTCACCATGGAGAATTATCTGACCATGCCGTTCCTGCTGCTGTTCTTCATGGGCTACTCCTACATGGGGACGATGTCCCTGTTCCAGACGCCCCTGCGGCGGCTCTGGAACTTGCTGCCCGCGCTCGTCCGCCCGCGCGCCGTGGAGCCCGCCACGTAAGCTGCCGGCAGCTTGATTCCCTGGTCGGATTTACCAATATCGTGAGGATGGCTTTTGCAGCACCGGCGTACTCACCGACGTCGTTCGCCCTTTAGGGCAGTTCCGCCATCGTAGCGTGCGGCTTCGCGATGTTCTCCTGCATTTGCGCCCACCGCACACCGCCGTTGAGGCGACTCCGCAACACTTGACCGACGCGTTATCCTATACGCTTATTTCCTGAGGAGGTTCTGATGCAGCGAAGACTTCAGCGCGGGGCAATTCTGGTTTCGGCAGCGCTCACCTTAGCGGCCATCCTGGGGACGGCGCGCGCGGCACGCGGCTGGGAACGTGAGCCGCTCTCGGTCTTTCACGAGCGGCGCGCACGCCTGATTCAGAACACGGGAGGCGATGGCGTGGTCGTGCTCTTCGGCTATCGTGAGGCTGATGTGGCGGCCAGCGTCACGTCTTTCCGGCAGAACGAGGAGTTTTACTACCTCACCGGCTGGAACCAGCCGGAGGCCATGATGCTGCTGGTGCCGAAGCCTCGCCAGCCCGGCACGACGGTTGATCTCGGCAAAGAAATTCTGTACATCCCGCCCCACGATTCCACCCGGGAAAAATGGACGGGGCCCAAGCTCGACGCGGAGGACGCCGACGCTCCCACCCGCGCGGGATTTGCCACGGTTCGCAGCACGTCGCTCTTCCCTTCTGACCTCCAGGAGGCGCTCAGAAATTTCTCCAAGATTTATACCGAGCTGACGCCGCAGCCGGAGAGCGGCGAAGATTACTTCCAGGCGGAGATGGTGGGGAAGATTCACAAGCTGGCGCCGCTGGCTACGCTGGCTGACCTGCGCCCCGAACTGCTGCGCATGCGCGTGGTAAAGACCGCGGGAGAAATCGCTCTGATTCGCAAGGCCGCGGAAGCCTCGATTGACGCACACCTGGCCGCGATGAAGGCCCTGAAGCCCGGCATGTGGGAATACGAAGTCGCTGCGCTCATGAAGTATGAGTTCGAGCGGCGGGGCTGCGAGTGGCCGGCTTATCCGCCCATCGTCGGCTCCGGATTCTTCTCCACGGTTCTCCACTACGATCAGGACTGGAACCAGATGAACGACGGCGAGGTGGTGGTGATGGACGTAGCGGGCTCCTACGGTGGCTACGCCAGCGACATCACGCGCACCCTGCCGGTGAACGGTCACTTCACGCCGCGCCAGCGCGAGATCTACGCGATCGTTCTGGGGGCGCAGAACGCGGCCCTCGCTGCCGCCAAGCCCGGGATGTACATGGGCCGCTGGGGCGCCAAGGGCCTGTACGAGATCGCTTACGACTACATCAACACCCACGGCAAGGATTTGCATGGCCAGCCGCTCGGCCAGTACTTCATCCATGGGCTGAGCCATCCGCTCGGCCTCAACGTTCACGACCCTCTCGATTACAGCCAACCGCTCGAACCCGGCATGGTGATCACCGTCGAGCCGGGTATCTACCTTCCGGAAGAAAAGATCGGGATCCGCATCGAAGACGATATTCTTATTACCCAGGACGGCAACGAGCTCCTAACGCGCCGCTTGCCGCGCACCGCGGAAGAAATCGAGAAGCTGATGTCGGGGAAGTAAGCTGGTTGGGCGGGGCGAGTTGCGGCCTGCCGTGCCGGAGACGACGGCGGAACCCGCCGTGGGTGGCCGATTCCTGATTGGCCCGGATTGAGAGTGCAGATCCCCCGGCCACGCCCTGCCTTGGAAGTGCCTCGCGGGTGGGAACGTCCCAAGCTCGAACCTGTTGAGATCAATAAAAGCACGCAGGGAGCCGAATGCGGCCGGCCCCTCTGCGGGCGCGGGCAGCGCACGGAAGCTGCCAACGCGGTTTCGGCGTTTCCTCCGCCGAATTCTGGTGATATATTGCGCATAGGGCTTTGCTTGACTTAGTAACAGGCGTAAAATAGGATGGATTATTTTGTTTGACGAACCATTTCCGGACTGGAGACGGTCGCGCGAATTTGTCTCTTCCGGTGGCTGACGAACACGATGTTTGATGCGCTTCAAGACCGGCTGCAAGGCGTTTTCAAGGCGCTCCGCATCCACGGAGTCCTGACGGAAGAGGTCGTGGACCAGACCCTCCGCGAGGTGCGGTTGGCCCTCCTGGACGCCGACGTTAACCTCAAAGTCGTCAAGGAGTTGCTTGACCGCGTGCGCGTCAAAGCCCTGGGCGAGGAAATTCGCTCCAGCCTCGCGCCCGCGCAGGAAGTGGTTCGCATCGTCCGCGACGAGTTGATTCAAATCCTCGGCCGCGAAGCGTCGCTGCTGACCTTTTCCAGAGACTTCCCCACGGTTTTCCTGATGGTCGGCCTGCAGGGGTCGGGGAAGACGACCACTGCCGGCAAGCTCGCGCTCTGGCTCGCCGGGCGCAAGCGCCGGCCCCTGCTGGTTTCGACCGACGTTTACCGCCCCGCCGCGCGCGAGCAGTTGGCGGTGATCGCCAAGGCCGTGCAGATTCCGATTTTCGCGGGCGAGGGCATCAACTCGCCCATCGAGCTGGCCATGGCGGCGCGCAAGGACGCCGCCGACCGCGGTCACGACGTTCTGATCGTGGACACCGCTGGCCGCCTGCACATCGACGAAGAGTTGATGAACGAAGTCAGCGAGCTGCGCACCAAGCTGCGGCCGAGCGAAGTCCTGCTGGTCGCGGACGCCATGATCGGCCAGGACGCCGTGCGCAGCGCGCAGGAATTCCACGAGCGGCTGGGCACGACGGGCGTGATCCTGACGAAACTCGATGGCGACGCCCGCGGCGGCGCGGCGCTCTCCATTCATCACGTCACCGGCCAGCCCATCAAGTTCATGGGCGTCGGCGAAAAATACGATCAGTTGGAAGTTTTTTATCCCGAGCGCGTCGTCTCGCGCATTCTCGGCATGGGCGACATCCTCTCGCTCATCGAAAAGGCCGAGGAGAAGATCGACAAAAAGAAAGCGCTGGAAGTCCATCGCAAGCTCCAGACCGACACGTTCACGTTGGCGGACTTTCGGGATCAGCTTCGCCAGGTGCGCCAGATGGGGCCCATGGAGCAGATGCTCGGCATGCTCCCGAAGGTGGGTATCTTCAAGGATGCCGGCAAGGTCCGCGTGGACGAGAAGGAACTGGTTCACATCGAAGCGATTATCAATTCTATGACTCCGCAGGAGCGCCGCAATCACGAGATGATCAATGGCAAGCGCCGCAAGCGCATTGCCAAGGGCAGCGGGACCACTGTTCAGCAGGTGAATCTAGTCTTGAAACAGTATTTCCAAATGCGGAAAATGATGAAGTCGATGAGTCAGAATCTGCTGGGGCGGGGGCTGAGCCGGCTGGGGATGCCGGTGGGTCCGGGAGCCGGATAATCCCCCGGCGCGGGCGGAGTCGGGCTCGCGGAACGGGCTTGGGGCGGGAGGTTCGCCTGGCAGGTGGGTGGCGTGTTGTAGCGCTGAGCTTTAGCTCAGCACGTGCCGACCTAAAGGTCGGCGCTACCACGTTTTTCATCATCCTCCTAGGCGGATCGCCGCTTGAGTTTGGGATTTCTGCCGGAGAAGGGGGAAGATTGTTAAGAATACGCTTGGCTCGAACCGGAGCCAAAAAGAAGAGCAGTTTCAGAGTGGTGGTGATTGATCGCGAGCGAGCGCGGGATGGGCGCTTCGTGGAGATCCTGGGGCATTATAATCCTCGGCGGACGCCGCCGGAGATCGTTCTGAATCGCGAGCGCCTGGACTACTGGATCGGCCGCGGGGCACAGCCTTCGGAGACGGTGCAAAGTTTCCTGAAGAGGCCTCCGGCGGCGCCGGCCTGATTCTTTACGCCGGTCCTTGCGTCTGCCGCGGTGCCCGGATGAGTTGCGGTTATGCGTTCTCACATACGCTGATTCCAAGAGTCCTTGCGAGGACAACTCAAGTGCGCGGGAGGGCCAGATGAAGGAGCTGATCGAAGCCATCGCCAAAGCGCTCGTGGACAATCCTGATCAGGTTTCCGTGCGAGCAGTGGAAGGTGAACAAGTAACCGTCCTGGAATTACGCGTGCACCCCACCGACTTGGGGAAGGTGATCGGAAAGCAGGGACGGACGGCCCGCTCCGTCCGCACCATCCTCAATGCCGCCGGCATGAAGCTCAAGAAGCGCTTCACGCTGGAGATCCTGGAATAGGGGGGCGCTTCGTCTCGCCTGCGGTCGGAAGCGGCGCGCGGGGCGGCAGAAACGGTGGCGCAAATTGCAGCCGGGCAATTCTTGACGGTCGCGCGCATCCTCCGGCCCCAGGGACGCAGAGGAGAAGTGGCGGCGGAGATCTTCACGGATTATCCCGCTCGCTTCGAAAACCTCCAAGGCGCGTTTCTGGAGGCGCCCGGCCAGGCTCCCCGGCCCATTACCGTGGAGCGCGCCTGGCCGCACAAAGGCCGGGTGATCCTAAAGCTTTCAGGAATCGATTCCATTGAAAGTGCTTCCCGCCTGCGAGGGCTCCACATCCTCATCCCGTGGGAACAGCGCACGGCGCTTCCCCCACACCATTACTACCTGTGGGAATTACGTGGCTGCCGCGTCATCTGGGAGCGCCAAGGAAAGGAAATTGGCACGGTGACCGACGTTGAACCCACCGGAGGGGTAGCCCTTCTCCACGTGGAGCGCCGGGAGGGAAAAGGCGAAGTGCTGATTCCCCTGGCGCAGGAAATCTGCACGCGCATCGATCCCGCTGGCAAGACCATCGTCATCGATCCGCCGGAGGATTTGCTGGATTTGAATTCGTAGGCGTGGTCAGGCAGAGCGGGATGGCCGCCCGCGAATGGCAGAGGTGGCTTGGGTCCGGGCCTTTCCCCAGTCCCTAGCCCCTAGTCCCCAGGCTCCAGTATCATGACTTTCGACGTGGTCACAATCTTTCCCGACTTCTTCCGCAGCATCCTGGAGCACGGGCTGCTGAAGCGGGCGATGGCCTCGGGCCACGCGACGATTCGTTTGCATGACCTGCGGGAATACACCGATGACCGGCACCGCACCGTGGATGATCGCCCCTTCGGCGGCGGGCCGGGCATGGTCTTCAAGCCGGAGCCGCTGTTCCGCGCCGTGGAGGCGCTCCGGGCCGATGCGCCGGGGGCGGCCCTGCCGGTGATTCTGCTTTCGCCCCAGGGGCGTTTGCTGACGCAGGCGGTGGCGGAAGAGCTGTCGCGCGCGGCGCACATGGTCTTGATTTGCGCCCGCTACGAAGGCGTCGATGAGCGTGTGGGGGAACACCTGGCGACCGATGAGATTTCCATCGGTGACTTCGTGCTGAGCGGTGGCGAGCTGGCCGCGGCCGTCGTGATGGAAGCCGTGACGCGCCTCCTGCCGGGCGTGCTCGGCAACGAGGAGTCGTGTGAACAGGACTCTTTCGCCGTTCCGGCGGGTGCGCCGGCGGAAATCCGGCACGGGCTGCTTGATTGCCCGCACTACACGCGCCCGGCGGAGTTCTGCGGTTGGACGGTGCCGGAAGTTCTGCTTTCCGGCAATCACCAGGAGATTCGCCAGTGGCGGCGCCGGCGCGCGCTCGAAAAGACCTGGCGGCGCCGGCCCGACTTGCTCGCCCAGGTTCCGCTGAGCAAAGAGGACCGCGAGTGGCTCGAATCGCTCAAGTGCGCAGATGATGAACCGGTCAGTCACGCTGGGTAAGCCACGAGTTTGACCTGTCAGACCCCCGGCGGGCGACAGAACGTAGCCCACGGCGTAAGCCGTGGGAACCGCGGCGGCCCATTTTATTTATGCCCAAGCCCCGCAAGGGGCGACAGAAGAAGTGAATGTTGACGGTAGGGCGGGAGCTGAGCCCCGCCGAGACGGAAAGGCTTAAAGCTTTTAACTTTTTGTTTCGAGGCCGGGACGGCAAGGGTAAAATCCTGCCCCTTAGTTGCGCTCGAAAGTTTGGGAGAACCAAGACATGAATGCGCTCGAACAAGTTGAACAGTCGCAGATGAAGAAGGAAGTCCCGGCGTTTCGCTCCGGCGACACGGTGCGGGTGCACGTCAAGATCAAGGAAGGCGACAAGGAAAGAATCCAGGTCTTCGAAGGCACCGTCATCGGCCTTCGCCGCGCTCGCAACCACTCCACGTTCACGGTCCGCAAGATTTCCTTCGGCCACGGCGTGGAGCGCATCTTCCCCCTGCACTCGCCCGTGGTCGACAAGATTGAAGTCGTGCGCTCCGGCCGCGTGCGCCGCGCCAAGCTCTATTACCTGCGCAAGCTGCGCGGCAAGGCCGCCCGCCTGCGCCCCGTGCAAACCGAGCAGGAAGCGTAGCGTGCCCTCTGGCAAGTATGCGGAGGAAGAAGTTCTGTAGGGGCGCATGGCCGACCTGTCCCGATCTATCGGGATGCGCCCCTACGTGGCCCAGGCGAGTCAGCGACTCGCCCTTACGATTCCAGCCGCCCATAGGCCTTGTCTAACCGCCCACAGCGCCCGCCAGGGCCTTCACAACACTCATCAAAAGTTTCTCTTGACAAAGTAGGGGCTGATATATAGGATTCATACCTATAGGAGTCGCAGTGGTCGGGATTGACCCCAAAATCAAACGCGGCAGCGGCGAGCTCGCCATCCTGGCCCTCTTGAACCAACAACCCTCGCACGGTTACGAGATCTCCAAGCGCATCGCACAGCAAACCGGCGGCATCCTCCAATTCAACCTGGCTTCGCTCTATCCGCTGCTTTATCGCCTGGAAAAGCGCGGGTGGGTAAAGGGAAAGTGGGAGGAGGCCAAGAGCGGGCGCAAGCGCCGCTACTACCACTTGACACGAGCCGGGAAGAAGCAACTGGCGCCGCTGCGCGAGGAATGGGCCTTGTTCTTCCGAGCACTTCACCGCATCGCCGGAGTCGCGAATGCTGGATAACCGGGGGCTCGTCAAAAAGCGTTTGGGCGAGATGGGGTTGGGGCCTCGTCGGGAAGAAGAGATTCTCCGCGAACTCGGCGATCATCTGGAGGACCACGCCGACGAGCTCGGAGCGTGCGGCGTTGCGAGGAAAGAAGCCCTCCGAGAGGCGCTCAATTCCGTTTCCGACTGGCCTGCACTGCGCAGTGAAATCATCTTAGCCGAAACTGAGGAGGCGACCATGAATCACCGCACCAAGGTTCTGTGGCTACCCGCGTTGTGTACACTCACCCTCACCAATGCTCTGTTGCCCGTTCTCCATTTTGCCGGCTTTCTTCCCCACTTTTATTGGTTGAGCAGAGGAATGAGTATGGGTCCCTTTTTCACGTTCTACGTCCCCTGGCTCATCGCGCTACCCTTCATCGGCGCGGGAACCGCATTCTGGTCGCAGCGTGCCGGGGGAGGAGTCCCACATCGATTGGTCGCTGCGTTGGCTCCAGCGATCATTTGGCTGGGTATCTTCCTCATCATCCTGCCTCTTTCTCTGGTCCTTGACAGACACGTTCCACTCACCCTTCGTTTGGGCGCGTTCGTGACTTACGTCGTGAGTTGGGTACTGCTTCCCTCGATCGCGCTCCTTATCGGAACCGCGCCGTTCCTGCGGAAACCGCAGCCGCAGTCCTGAGGGTCCGGGGGGGCCGAGCCCCGTGGACCTTGGGGTCTGCGGGGTCGCGGAGGGACCTGTTGGTGAGCGCGGTCGATAGCTGAACGTGAGAACGGCTCCCTTTAGACTCTCAACCTTCGACTTTCAACTTCTTTTCAGCGGCCCTGCAATTCCCTCTTGCCTTCAACCGCGCCCGGGGATAAAACTAACCCCGACCTCCATGCCGCGTCCTCGCGATCCGAGCCAGCTTCGCTGCACGCGCCGCCTCGAAGCTCTGGCGCAGCGTCAGGGCTGGCGCTTCGTTGCCGGCTGTGACGAAGCCGGGCGCGGCGCTCTGCTCGGCCCGCTTTACGCCGCCGCGGTCATCCTTGACCCCGCGAAATCCATCCCTGGCGTCGATGATTCCAAGAAGCTCACACCACGCGAGCGCGAATCGCTCGCAGAGGAAATTCGCTCGAAAGCTCTGGCCTGGCAGGTTGTGGCGGTCTCCGCCGAGGAAGTGGATGCGCTGAATGTTTACGAAGCCTCGCGCCAAGCGATGCTGCGGGCGCTCGGGGCGCTCAGCCCCACGCCGGATTTCATCCTCACTGACGCCATGCCGCTGCGGGAGGGCGCCTCGGGGGCATATCACATCCCGCACCGCGCAATCGTTCACGGCGACGCGCGCTCGGTTTCTATCGCTGCGGCGTCGATTCTCGCCAAGGTGGCGCGCGACCAGCGCCTGACCGAACTCGACTACGTTTATCCCCAATACGGCCTCGCCAGGAACAAAGGCTACGGCACGCCCGAGCACCTTGCTGCGCTCACCCGGTTCGGCCCCTGCCCCGAGCACCGCAAAACCTACCAGCCGGTGAAAGACTTCCTGCTGCCGCTGTTCCCCTTCGAGCAGCCGGTTTGATTCTGAGGGAAGGCAACGCGACCTAGGGGATGGTCATTCCCGCGAAAGCGGGAATCCAGCCGTTTCGCACTGGACCCCCGCCTACGCGGGGGTGATAACGAAAAGGGATGGCCTTGCTACGGCGCGTTGAGCGGGGCCGCGGGTCAACGCTTCTTCCTCAGTTCCATTAGCGCCTTGATTTCTTCTGCTCGTCTTAGGGCAACCTGTTGGATGAGTTTAATCAAAACTTCGTCCCCACCGGCCCCGCGGATGTCGTTCAGGTCCGACTCCGTGGGTTGAAAACTGACACCACGATCCCGCACTATTTCCGCGATTCTTGGGCTGGGGACACGACCAGCGAGCAAGGCCAGAATTTGCTGTTTGCTCAGTCCCCTGCCTGCCGACTGCGAAGTTGGGGTTGCCACCGCGCCTGGCAAATCAGAAAGCTGAGCGTCCACACTCGACGCTTGCCCGGCCACAACCGTTACGCTTTGCCGAAAGTCCGTTTTCCCCTGCGCCGTGACGCGCAAGCTGTGAGTGCCGGGTGAAACGCTGGCAATCGCCAATCCGCCGCTCGCGTCTGCCTGCCCTTTACTCACGTCGTCCAGAAACACTTCTCCTCCAGGGGAAGTGCGGACTAACACCCTCCCCGGCAGGTCTGTCAGCCCCGCAGAAATCTCGTTGGCTTTTCCCGGAGTGAGGGTGACCGTCTGTTCAAAGTCCTGCTTGCCGGCCAGAGACACCTTGAGCAGGTGCGCGCCGTGCTTGGTGGTCATGGCCAGCCGACCCTCGCTGTCCGCCCGGCTGGCGAGCTGGCCATCGACGTAAACCTCGGCGTTGGGGGAAGTCGCGATTTCGAGTTGCGCCGGCACGGCCTCACCCGCCGCGCGCACCGCGGCCAGGAGCACATCTTCCGCCCCCGCGAAGCGCAAGGTTCCGAAATATTCCTCGTCCGGCACGAAATCAAGCCCACGTTGGTTGACCAGTATCGCCGCCCGTTGGCTGGGCACGTGCCCCGCCAATAATTCCAGCACCTGCTCACGTGTCAAGGGTTTGGGGTGAGCGGCGCGCAGGGCATGGATGAGCACTTCCTGCGCTCCTGCCTGGCGCAGCGCCTGGAGGTAATCGTCGCTGGGCTCGAAATCGATGCCGAACTGCTCGACCTTCTTCGCCAGTTCCTGGTTCTCCATACCGGCCTTAAGCAGGGCCATGACTTGGTTTTTGTTCATCGGCTTGTTGGTGTCCTGCGGGAGAGCGGGGGTTGCGAAGACGGGCAGGAATACGAGAAAGACCAGGGTAGCAATTTTCATGTGGCACTACGTTGCGAGGGATGCCGGGACGCAGTTCAGGCCCGCCGTATTCTACGCCCGCGGAACTTGGCGTGCCAGGAGGAATTCCCGGGCTGCGCGCCGTTCCCACCGCCCTGGCAGCAAGAAATCCCTCCGCCGCCCGGTTTGCGTCTGGGGCGAACCTCGTGTCCGCCCGATGTCGCAGCGACCTGCGCGCATTTGGTTGTCACCCCCGCGTAGGCGGGGGCCCAGCCTCGACCTGGATTCCCGCTTTCGCGACAATAAAATGCCGGGGGAAGCGCGAATCCATAAGGCGGTCATCCCCGCGCTGGCGCGGACTGGATTCCCGCTTTCGCGGGAATGACATGCCGTGAGAAGTCCCTATCCATAAAGCGGTCATCCGCGCGTAGAGCCTGCCCTCAGCCTGCCGAAGGGCGGGGATCCACGTCGGTCGCCACGGGAAATCCATCGTTCCAGATTTGCCGCAGGTTCGCACGGGCGCGAAATGGAAAAGCCTGCAGCGAGGAAAGCGCTACTGACCTGCCCCCGTTTTCTGTACCAATCATAATGCGAGTTCCAGGGTAGTTTTTTGCTTTTGTTCTTCTCTCCGGGGCGGCTCGGGGGGGAGAGCCGCCCCGGCGCCTGCGAATT